>OMAY01000014.1_pt1 | contig 199589 bp, 169 predicted proteins | sample 1673611 | NCBI WGS metagenome assembly OMAY01 (sample SAMEA103958117, study PRJEB25191) | human gut metagenome | biome: human-associated habitat [ENVO:00009003]; feature: intestine environment [ENVO:2100002]; material: feces | place: Germany | collected 2013/2015
AACTCCGATGATGGTCAGTTGACTCTATGGGAAAATTTCTTTGGACAGTAGTGTTAATAAAAATGTAAGAACCTGTGGCGGCTCTTACAGAGCTTCCAAATACAAATGTATGAATTATTTCCTACGGACAATGCAAAAATTAAAGAAATTTTCCCAAATTTCAATGTTAAATTCATACATACTACATCTTTTGTAAATGTTTTTCAATGCACAGTTTATATAATCACACATATCCGGCATTACATTATATTACAAAAAACTAAAGCGTCTGCATTATTTTCTCTCTGATAAATACATCGGCAACAACTTTAGACATATTTTCGGCCATAAAGATTACTAAATGATTTAAGCACACTTTGACCTTTGCTGCCAAAACTGCTTAATATGTTTATTTTTGCTAAAAAACATACGGAACACATACCATTACTTTCAGAACACCAAAATAAGCGGCAAGTGAATTTGGCAAAAGAGTTAAAACATGATGATTCATATCATTACATTTTACATAAATATTCAGGTTTATGCAAAATCTTGCATAAAATACAACTTGTATCCTTTCACCTTATAATATATGGTATATTGGAAAGCAAAACACGGCATATTGCAGGCCGAAAGAAAAGGCATGTTTTGCAAAGAGTGATAGAATAAAAAGTTTTCGCAAAAACTCATCACTCGTCACATTCCAGCATAAGACCCTGACAGGCAATTATTTATAGCGTGACGAGTTGGAGTTTCAACTCGTCACAGTCTGGCAGAAGATGCCATTTTAGCCGAACTTAACCAGGAAAACACTTGCTTGAAGTCTACCTAAATCAGGAAAAATAATATTTTGTCCTTAATTAAGCATGGTGTGACGAGTTGCAGTTGCAACTCGTCACACCGTAACATACTGCAATACAGAAAGTTATACAGCGTTGTGACGAGTGACGAGTTTTTTTACAAAAACTTTTTACGGTTTCATCTGACTTACGGCCTCTTCAAGCGGCTTGCTGAGCGGCGGAACATCAGCCGGAACAACAAGCGGCTCGGCAGTTTTGTCCTTCATGGCAGCCTTCCTTTCTGCCTTGGTGGCATATCTCACGCCTGTGACATAAAGCTCCTCATACATATCAATAGATGTCATTGGATTTTTTCCCGGTGCTTTGCCTTTTGCGTTCAAATAATAATAACGCCTCAAAAGACTGCTGAGCTTGGGCTGACCATACTTTGTGCTGTACACCTCGCCTTCTTTACAGCCTATAAAGCGAACCTTATATCCAAAGAATTTCACTGTAAGACTGTCCGCTCCGGTATACGCACTGTCGCAATATGCAGTAAACGTCTTATTCACCGTATCATTTTTCAGTCCTAAGACCATACCGTCCCTCCCGCGAGATACAATTTTGTCATATGCAGCATCTATAACAATATCTGATTTTGGCAAACGATCAAGCAGCATGTAATACCAGCTTAAAAGCGGCAATGAAGAATAGTAACTATCACCCTCTTTGCGTACATTTTTCTCCGAACGCGTCTTGCATCTCACCTTTCCTTTGCCGATAAGTCTCTCAAGGAGAGATGGCAGGCTCAGATGTTCCTCTAAACCGACACTGCCGATAGGCAAATAATAGTCATAAAGCCCCTCACGGAAAGCAGTGGGAATCGAATCGGTGAATCTATATCTTCTGCAATAAGCAGATATCACAAGATAATCAGGCTCGCCAACCTTGGCCTCAACCTCAGGTATTGCGTATGCACGTGGCCTCAGCATCACAACGCCGCTGCTGACAGTATCTGCAAGAAACTCCTTTTCATAATAGTTGATATGATTAACCGTAACCTTGCCCTTATATCCCTTTGGCAGAGGCAAAAGGCCGTCGGCTCCGCTAACGCCCACGCAGCGGTTGCCCGAAATAAACACACTTGCGGCATGCACAGGACATGAGTCTGACATGTCTACAATCTTAATCTGCGCGCTGACACATAATGCTGACATCAGCAAAAAGAAACTGAATAAAGTTTTTTTCATAGTAAACGTCTAATTTAAAAAGTTAAGAGTCAAGAATAAAGGAAACCTGCCCGTAATACAGAGAAGGACACGCTTTCCTTAATTCCTGACTCTTTATGTTGATATAGTAAAGCTTATTTACTGCTTGTTGGCACGCTTGCGGTCGTTGTGGTCAAGAATAATCTTGCGCATACGCATGCTCTTAGGCGTAACCTCTATAAACTCATCTTCCTTGATGTACTCCAAAGCTTCCTCAAGTGAAAGCACTGTGCGCGGGATGATGCGTGCTTTGTCGTCTGATCCGCTGGCACGTGTGTTGGTTAGCTGCTTTGCCTTTGTCACGTTTACCACAAGGTCGTTGTCGTGAACATGCTCGCCCACAACCTCGCCGGCATACACGTCCTCACCCGGATCGATGAAGAACTTGCCGCGGTCTTGCAGCTTGTCGATAGAATAAGCATAGGCGGTGCCTGTCTCCATGGCTATCATCGAACCGTTAATACGGCGTGAGATGTCGCCCTTATAAGGCTGATACTCCTTGAAGCGGTGTGCCATGATGGCCTCGCCCTGGCTTGCGGTGAGCACGTTTGTGCGCAGACCGATGATGCCTCTCGACGGTATGTCGAACTCAATGTTCACGCGGTCGGCCTGACTCTCCATTGATGTCATCTCGCCCTTGCGGCGTGTAACCATATCTATCATCTTGCTTGAGAATTCTTCAGGCACGTTGATAGTAAGTTCCTCGATAGGCTCACACTTAACGCCGTCGATTTCCTTATAAATTACCTGCGGCTGACCAACCTGGAGCTCATAGCCTTCACGGCGCATGGTCTCGATAAGCACAGACAGATGCAGCACACCACGTCCGCTTACAATCCACTTATCCGTTGAGTCCTCGAAAGGAGCTACACGCAGCGCAAGGTTCTTCTCGAGTTCCTTCTGCAGACGGTCGTTGATGTGGCGGCTGGTGACAAACTTGCCCTCCTTGCCGAAGAACGGCGAATCGTTGATGGTGAAGAGCATGCTCATTGTAGGCTCGTCGATAGCTATAGGCGGCAGCGGCTCCGGATTTTCAAAGTCGCATATTGTATCGCCGATTTCAAACTTCTCCAATCCTATTATGGCACAGATGTCACCGCTGCTCACCTTGTCGGTGCGCACGTGGCCCATACCCTCAAAGGTGTGAAGCTCCTTAATCTTGGTCTTCTCCTGAGAGCCGTCGCGATGAGCTATCGTCACGTTCATTCCCTCAGTGAGAGTTCCGCGGTGAACACGTCCCACGGCAATACGGCCTGTATAGCTTGAATAGTCGAGACTGGTTATCAGCAGCTGCGGCGTGCCCTCAAGAGCCTTAGGCGCAGGGATAACCTCTACGATTTTATCAAGAAGATATGTGATGTCTGTTGTAGGATTCTTATAGTCCTCACCCATCCAGCCGTTCTTCGCACTTCCGTAAACAACGGGGAAGTCAAGCTGGTCTTCGGTGGCGTTAAGAGAGAACATAAGGTCGAACACCATTTCATAAACCTCTTCAGGGCGGCAGTTGGGCTTGTCAACCTTGTTGACAACAACGATAGGCTTCAGTCCTATCTGAAGAGCCTTCTGCAGCACGAAGCGCGTCTGAGGCATAGGGCCTTCGAAAGCGTCAACGAGCAGCAGACATCCGTCTGCCATGTTGAGCACACGCTCCACCTCACCTCCGAAGTCAGAGTGTCCCGGAGTGTCTATAATGTTTATCTTGGTTCCTTTCCAGTTTATCGAAACGTTCTTAGAAAGAATGGTTATACCTCGCTCACGCTCCAAGTCGTTGCTGTCGAGCACCTGGCCGCTCAAGTCTTGTCCGTCACGGAACAAGTTACCGGCCAACATCATTTTGTCCACAAGTGTGGTCTTACCATGGTCTACGTGGGCAATAATAGCTATGTTTCTGATATCTTGCATACTAATACCTTAAAAGTCAGGTGCAAAGTTACACATTTTTTTCGTAACATTTTGTACCATATCGTTTTTTTATACAAATTGATTATCCTGTTTATAAAATGAATATCAAAATACCGTGCTCATTTGTCGTATTCATAGTTTTCTCTATAAAATTTATGAAAAATCATAATGAGGAGGCAAAAATATCAAGAATCGAGTTCCGGCATAATAAGAAACATATTCATTAGCAGTGAGAAATGACTGAAGCAGAGCAGACCTTTTGTCTTTTCCTTCAAGGTCAACACGCTCACATACTACAACCGGCAACTTTTCTCCGGCTTTACGTACAATATCAAGCTGTCTTACACAATAGTCATATCCAAAAATCCAAGCCCATGGATTACGAAGCCACGGACGTGTATCTGTAATATAATAAAGCATCGGTGTATCACCCATGAACATTGTCGTGTCACCAGGTTCCACCTTAGTTTTCAGTACATCAAGCAAGGTGTCAAGTTCAACAGCTGTTTTTTTGTCCATATATACATTTACACGAGGATATTCAACAGCATAAACATCTTCCATCCTGTTACTCTTCTCATAATATGCAGGGCCGTAAATATTATAAATGTTACGGGCTGCATAAAGACCGAAAGTTGCAAGCATCAAAATTATCAACTGTTTACGGAGCGCACCTTCAAAACGGTCTAACCACAAAGACACTGCATATGGAACAAACGGGAGAGCGAGCCATAGGCTGTAAGCCCCAAAAGTTATTACACCACCATCACTGCCAAGCGGGAGTACCAATACGGTAAGCATTGCAAGTATTGACGTATAGACAATAGCCGGTTCATGCTGCTTAACGTATGCAACATATAAACAAGCCGAAATAGCCATGGCATTAGTTACATAAAGCGGTACGGTATTAAAAATAATCAGTAAAAGGAGATGAAGTACAAGCAGGACAAAACAGATAAAACGTAGCCATCTAGATTTACCAAATCTACGAAACGCCACAACAGTAAACAACGGACATAGCGACATTAACACAAAACGTAAACAAATATGAGCATTGTTATAGATAAGCACGCGGAACATTGTTCCTGAGCCATGAGTGTTTTCTGTATTGCCGGCAAGGAAAAACATCTCATCAACGGCCTCTAGAAAGTAAAACAAATGCCCCATGAAATACATATAACAAAACGTTACAAACACTCCAGACAGGCATCCTAAAACAGCTGTAAAGAGCAATTTAAATGTCAAGGATTTATTGCCACACGGCAAATAACAATAATGAAATATAAAGACGACAGACAACAGACAATAAGAAACATTTGGCAGACGAACAAAGAAACTAAGACCTAAAACAAAGCCTGAAAGATATGTCAGAAAACGGTTGTTGCGTAGAAGGGCTGGAACAATAATTAATATAGATAAATAAGCAGAAAAACTGCTAAATGCATTATAATCAAATACCTCAATCCACTGAAGCATTGAAAAAGCCATCATAAAACCTATATTTATAGCTGCGGGCTTAATGAACGGATGTACCAAACGCCATACAAAGAAAGTGTTTGCTGCCAATATGATACATTCCAACACACGAAAACCATAAATTCCAAATTCACCAAACAACATATTCCAAAGGCCACCAACATTGATGAGCCAATAAAACAGAAACAAGTAATTAATGGAGCCAGGGGAAGAGAACACAAGACGATAGCCGGAAAGGTTGAAGCCATCATCACACATGTTAAAGCCTTGCAAAGCTCTTAACAAGGCCAGAATCAGCAACACAATAACAACAACAGCAACCGAATGCTTACGCAAATATCGGACAGGAAGAAGTCTCTTAAACATTAAGAAAAATTTTATTTAATATAAACACATTAATATCATTGCAAAAATAAAAAAATAACAAGAAAAAATTTTATATATAACTTTTTATTTGTAATTTTGCACCCGATTTCGGAGAATCCGATGCATTTGATGATGTTCACGCCCTCACAGCGGCGCGCTGCATCAGAAAGATGTAATCACAAAACATTTAAAACAAAAAAAATTCAATGTATTTAGATCAAGCTAAAAAACAAGAGATCTTCGGCAAGTACGGAAAGTCTAACGCTGACACAGGTTCTGCAGAGAGCCAGATAGCTCTGTTCTCTTATCGTATTTCACACCTGACAGAGCACCTGAAGAAGAACCACAAGGATCACGCTACTGCAAGATCACTGACTATCTTGGTAGGTAAGCGCCGTGCATTGCTCGACTATCTGTACGACCGCGACATCAACCGCTACCGTGCAATAGTTAAAGCTCTTGGTCTGCGCCGCTAATTTAAGAAAGCGCAAACAAAGCTTAAAAGAAACACGAAGTCCCGAAACTGTTACTAAACGGTTTCGGGACTTAGCTTTTTATTACGTGCCAACCTCCCATATACATACAGCCACGGCGTTGACATAGCTGTTAATAACATTTCTGTGCTATAAGGCTGCAAGTTACATGCCGGCGCCCATTCAGGCGCATACATGCATATAAAAACACAGACAACCAAATTATGGCTGCCTGAATGCGGTTATTATAATAATGTGTGTTTTATGATGACCCGGCTATGCCTGCTCATCCGAGAATCTCGCGCAGCGGCTTCATAACAAAGTCGCGCTCATGCATAAGCGGATGCGGTATTTTTAAATCAGGTTCATCCACCTTTATATCATCATACAGCAGAATGTCGATGTCTATTATGCGGTCGTGATACTGGCCGTTTACCGACTTTACAGTGCGCCCCATGTCACGCTCTATGGCCTGCGTAGCTTCCAATACGGCACGCGGACTCAGCTGAGTAGACACGCATACAGCTGCATTGACAAACATATTGTCTGAAGAAAAGCCCCACGGCTCGGTTTCGTAAAGAGACGAAACACGCTCTACCCTACCAATGTGTTCACCGATAAGATCAACGGCACGCCTTACGTTATGTTTGCGGTCGCCTAAATTTGTACCAAGAGAAAAATAAACCGTATGCAATTAGGAAGCAAGAATTAAGGATTAAGAAATAAAAAGTTTAGAATTGGAAAGTAAGAATTAAGAAACAAGAAAAGATGCCTTTGCGGCAAGACCTCTTACTTCTTAATCCTTACTTCTTATTTATCAGTCGTTTACGATGAGCATTGCGTCACCGTAGCATCCGAACTTATATCCGTTCTTCACAGCCAGGTTGTAGGCCTCCATCACGACGTCATAACCGCCGAAAGCTGCAGTTGACATAAGCAGCGTTGACATCGGATGATAGAAGTTGGCTATCATAGAGTCGGCTACGCCAAACTCATAAGGCGGGAAGATAAACTTGTTAGTCCATCCTTCATATTCTTTCAGCATCTTATCTGTACCCACAGCCGTCTCAGTGGCCTTGATCACGCTTGTGCCTACGGCGCAAACATGATGTCCGGCAAGTTTGGCATTGTTAACCGTCTTGCATGCCTCCGCACTAATAAACATCTGCTCTGAGTCCATCTTATGCTTGGTGAGGTCTTCAACCTCGATGTCGTGGAAGTTGCCCAAAGCGCAGTGGAGAGTGATAAATGCGAAGTCGATACCTTTAATCTCCATACGCTTCATCATCTCACGGCTGAAATGCAGACCAGAGGCAGGAGCCGTAACAGCACCCTCGTTCTTGGCAAAGATACACTGGAAGTCGTCTATGTCTTCAGGTGTTGCCGGACGGCGGTCTACGATATAATGCGGCAGCGGAGCCTCTCCGAGTGCGTAGAGGTCGTGCTTGAACTCATCGTGAGGACAGTCGTAAAGGAAACGCAGCGTGCGTCCGCGGCTTGTAGTGTTGTCGATAACCTCAGCCACCATGCTTCCGCTCTCGTCAAAGAACAGTTTGTTGCCGATACGTATCTTGCGGGCCGGCTCAACCAGAACGTCCCACAAGCGCATCTCCTCGTTAAGTTCACGCAGAAGGAACACCTCTATCTTAGCATCGGTCTTCTCTTTTGTGCCGTACAGACGTGCGGGAAAAACTTTTGTATCGTTGAATATGAACGCGTCGCCCTCATCAAAATAGTCAAGAACATTGCGGAAGTCGAGATACTCGGGGTTGCCGTCCTTGTCTTTCAACGGCTCACCATTCTCGTCTTTCTTGTACATCTCTATTTTCTGAGACACCCGGTGCACCACCATAAGCCTGCACTCGTCACGGTGATATGGCGGATTAAGGGCTATCAGCTCTTCAGGGAGCTTAAACTTAAATTGTGACAGTTTCATATCTTAAATATTCTCGGTTAATTTATCTTCTATTGTTTGCTGCTCAAGCCACGCCGGAACGTCGTCGAGCTTTATGCAGTCTTCTATGCGTATGTCGCCCACACGCGTACGGCATAGTGCCGTAAGATAGGCTCCGCTATTAAGTGCCTCGCCTATGTCGCGCGCCAGCGCCCTTATGTATGTGCCCTTACCGCACACCACCCTGATGCTCATCTGCATCTTTTCGGGGTCGAACCAGAGCAGCTCTATCTCGTCGATGCGCAGAGTCTTCGGCTTAAGCTCCACGTCGCGCCCCTTGCGCATAAGCTTATATGCGCGGTCGCCGTTGACCTTGCAGGCAGAATAAGCAGGCGGCACCTGCTGTATCTCGCCCACAAACTTGGGCAGCGTGGCCTCTATCAGCTCGCGCGTGATGTGCTCAGTGGGATAAGTTGCGTCTACGGGATGCTCCATGTCATAGCTTGCCGTTGTTGCACCCAGCTGCAGCGTAGCCGTATATTCCTTTGTATGGGCCTGCAATTCGTCAATGCGCTTGGTGGCACGGCCCGTGCAGAGTATCAGGACTCCTGTGGCCAGAGGGTCGAGCGTACCGGCATGACCGGTCTTTACGCGCTTTACTCCAAGACGCTGTGATATAAGATAACGAACCCTCGCAAGCGCGCCGAAGCTCGACATGCGATAGGGCTTGTTGATACATACTATCTCTCCTTCGGTAAAATTCATACACTTCTCAGTCTGCCATCTTCATGTCAACGCCACAAAGCATGCAGATTAATATTATGATTCCTACTACTATACGATACCAGCCGAAAGCTGCGAAACCATATTTTGTTACATAATTAATAAAGAACTTTATCGCAAGAATGGCTACGATGAACGCCACCACAGAACCTACGATAAGCATCTCAAGATTATTTCCGGTTGCAAGGAGCGAACCATCGCCATGACTTATCAGCTTGTAGGTTTCGAGACACGTGGCTCCGAACATTGTCGGAACGGCGAGGAAGAACGAGAACTCAGCCGCAGCCTTGCGAGTCAGCTTCTGCGACATACCGCCGACTATGGTCGACATTGAACGCGACACGCCCGGAATCATTGATATGCACTGAATAAGGCCTATTATGAATGCACGGCGATATGTAAGTTTGGTGTCCTCTGAACCGTTACCGAAAAGCTTATCGCAGAACAGCATGAACACACCTCCAACTATAAGCATGACGGCTACGAGCGTAACGTTGCCAAGATTAGACTCTATGAAGTCGTTGAAAGCCAAGCCCAGCACCACTGCCGGCAGCACGCCGACAACAAGACGGGCATAAAAGTCATACATGGCCTTCCAGTAAGACGTTCCGGTCTGAACCGCCTCGGGATAGAAGAAGCGGCGCCAGTAAAGACATATCACAGACAAGATGGCTCCAAACTGTATGATAACAGTGAACGCCTTTACAAAAGGAGTGCTCTCCACTCCAAGAAGTCCCTGAGCGATAATCATGTGTCCGGTTGAAGACACAGGCAGAAACTCAGTGAGTCCCTCGACGATTGCAATAATTATAGTCTGTAAAAGATCCATTTATTATAGTTTTTGCTCTTCGTTGTCCAATTCAATCTCGTTTTCAGTTCCGTTATCCTTCGGCTTGCGCATTATGGCATATACCATCGACACAAAGCCTATGAAGCATATCACCGGGGCAACCTTGATGCGCATTGCGCTGAATATTTCCGGATTAAACGTGTTGTCGTCGGTACCACCGCCGCTCATAAGGATAAAACCGATGATGACAACTACCATTCCCACAGCAAGGAGAATGAAGTTCATGCGGTCAAAAGCTAAATTCTTTCTGTCCATTTTATAGTTTTATATTTTTGTTGTGTAACAAACTTTCCGTCCACTTAGGCCACGTAAAGCAGCCTCTGAAAAACAGCATTCACTTTAGATTTTATATAGGTCGCCGGCCTTCATTCTGAGGAATTTGTTGACCGACACGAATGCGCACAGCAGCGTGATGACGATGCCGAACACGAACACCGAACCTCCCGTAACGGCCATCACCTGCCATGTGATAACAGTGAGCACTCCGGGCTCGTATGTATACAGGGCATATATGCCTCCGCCAAGCACGAGGTTGGCTATGACTGCTGCCAGAAGTCCTATGCCGATGGCATTACAGAGGAAAGGTCTGCGGATGAATCCCCATGAGGCTCCGACGAGCTTCATGGTATGAATAGTAAAGCGGCGCGCATATACGCCAAGCTTTACGGTGTTATTGATAAGCGAGAACGACACGCACGTGAGCAGCACGGCCAGCACGAGCAACACCAGGTTGATTTTCTGCAGGTTGGTGTTCACGCTATCCATGAGGTCCTGTGGATAAGTTATGTCTGTAACCTTAGAGTCGCGCTTCAGGTCTTTCGATATCCATTTGAGCGAGTCGCTGTTGGCATACTGCGCCTTGAGCTGCAGCTCTATCGAAGCGACAAACGGATTGGTACCCAAGAACTCGCTCGGGTCCGTGCCCATGGCCTCGGTCTGTTCCTTCAGGGCCTGCTCCTTGCTTATATATGTCAGATGACTTATGTAAGGGCGTTTTTTCAAGTCGTTGCACAACTGCCGTGCCTCCGGATTAGTTATATCCTCGCCAAGCATCATCGTAACTGTGAGGTTTTCTTTCACATACGCTGAAAGATTGTGCGCCGTGAAAACGGAGAACACTACCATTCCTAACAAAATCAGCACCAACGCGGTGCTTATACATAAAGTTATGCCCTGCAGTCCGTGGCGGACGCGGGTCTTGTTTCTTTTTTTACCCATTATTTTGTGGCTATAACACACCTAATTTGGTGCAAAGTAACAAAAAAATATTCTCACTCACAACAGTTTAACGACTATTAACAGCATTATGGCTATTATATAGCCGTATGCAGGGCTATACGACATGACATTTTGAGAAGCATTTGTCTAATTAGGCTTTCTTTCTGATTTGCACAAAGGCTTCCATACCGCGGAATTCTAAACTTATTTATCTCCGGGCGCAAATATCGCAGGCAGAAGTGTGCATAGGCTGTAGCCTGACAATCAGCTGGTTAAGAGCATACTTTGGCAAAGTGTGCAGCGAACACACACCTATAAAAGAAGAAATATACTACATTCGCAGCATAAAAGGCCGTATTTCGGCATGTAATCCTATGCATTTCGTATTGCAAAACAATGCTTTCTGAAATGCAAAAGGCCATGTTTTGCAATGTAAAAGACTTGATTTCAGACTTTAATATGCCTGTTTCTGCATGGCAGGAGGCTATTTGCCATTCTAGAACGAGCCGCAAAACGTACATTTTCAGAATATCATATTGACATATAAAACCGCAACAATGCTTTCAAAAAAGACATATACAAAATTTATTTCTGCATATACAGCATACAGTTTCTGCAACGCGCTGCCCGCAACAACGGCTGCATGCCGGCAGACGCCCTGCACAAGAAGATAATATAACTATTTCTTCAGCAACGCGGCATAGCCACTTTAAGCAGCAACAGATGCCAAGAAAGGCACGGCAAATGCGGCTGGATATTGACAAAAGAAAAATAAAAGCTGACTTAACGGCTTTTTATTTTGTTATTACCAAAGGTTACACTATCTTTGCATATATGAGCACAGTAATATATCCATCGCCGATATTCGGCCCGGTTCACAGCCGCCGTCTCGGCATTTCGCTAGGCATTAACCTTATGCCGGCAGACGGTAAGGTCTGCACATTTGACTGTATTTATTGTGAATGCGGCTTTAATGCCGACCATCGTCCTAAGCTGCGCCGCCCCACACGCGAGGAGGTTGCAGAGAAGCTTGAGGCAAAACTCAAAGAGATGAAGGCCGAAGGACAGCTGCCCGACGTGCTTACGTTTGCAGGCAACGGCGAGCCTACGGCGCATCCGCACTTCGCCGGAATAATAGACGACACCATAGAGCTGCGCGACAAATATTGCCCCAAGGCCAAAGTGTCGGTGCTGAGCAACACCACAATGGCAGACAGACCGGAAGTGCACGCAGCACTGCTGAAGGTGGACAACAACATCCTGAAGCTCGACACTGTTGACCCTGACTATATTAATAAGGTAGACCGTCCCGTCAGCAAGACCTACGACGTAAAGAATATCATTGAGACCATGAAGTCGTTCAACGGCCATGTGATTGTTCAGACGATGTTCATGCGCGGCAAGACCGGCAGCGAAGACGTCGACAACACGGGAGAAAAATATGTTGGTCCGTGGCTCGAGGCATTGAAAGATATCAAGCCGCAGCAGGTTATGATATACACCATCGACCGCGAGACACCAGACCACGACCTGCTGAAAGCATCTCACGAGACTCTCGACGCCATACGCGACAGGGTTATTGAGGCAGGAATAAGCTGCACGGCGTCTTATTAACGAAGGGACAAGACACAGGCATACAACGCCTCGCATATAACACAAAAGGATATGATGCAGAAAAGCATGATAAGTTTATGGGCAAAAGTTTCTGATTATCTTGCATTTACGCAAAATATTCTTTACTTAGTAAACAAAGAAATGGCGTATGAGTCCAAAGTTTAAAGAGGAAAATGGATTTGTCTTCAAGATATATCCAACGAGGAAGAACGGAAGCATGTCCATGTAATAAAAGCCGAAAACGAAGCTAAATTTTGGCTGGAACCCAACATAACGCTGGCAAACAACTATGGGTTCAGCGACAAAGAAATAAAAAATATCACTAAAATTGTATTGAAATATGGAAACGAATTTAAACGACAATTTGAAGAACACATCGGTAAGCGTCTTGATGATTAACTCTCAGGGGATGATGCTGTCCGTCTTGGGCAACGACTACTTTGTGTCGTACAATCGCGTTCCATGGCTTCGCAATGCACGAATAAGCAGCGCGCTCAACGTCAGAATGGCAGGAAAAAACGCAATAGAATGGCCGGAACTGGATGTCGACCTCGAAATAGACTGCCTGAAACATCCTGAACGCTATCCGCTCGTGATGAAAAGGTCTCCTCTCGACGTGCTTTAAATTATACGCCTAACTTGTTTTATCAAACAGCTATAAACTGTACGGCGTCTTATTAACGAACAGTCTACAACACCTATACCAGGCGACATTCCGCTGCTTTCATTCAGGCCGGAATGTCGCCTGATTATTTAAAACAAATATATCAGAAACACCGTTAAGGCAAAGCCATACACTTGCCTTTTATCATGATAGCACAAACCTTTTAACTACTTTAACCCGAAAAGTAATCGGCAGTTCCTTATTTTTGCATAATTTTGCACCCCGAAAAAAGGATAACAGAATTATGGCTAACATTAACGACATGACCGTGGGCTCGCCCACGCGCGACATCATACACTTTGCGGTGCCGCTGATTTGCGGCTACATACTGCAACAGATGTATCTCATCATCGACGCAGCCATCGTAGGCCAGTTTATAGGCGTAAACGCCCTGGCTGCCGTAGGTGCGTCTTCTTCAATAATGTTTCTGATAATGGGCTTCTGCAACGGCTCGTGCGCAGGCTTCGCCATACCAGTGGCACAGGAGTTCGGAGCCAAAGACTACTCAAAGATGCGTGCCTACGTGAGCAATGCCCTGCGCATAGCGGCTGTGATAGCCGTTGTGATAACCGTGATAACATGCATATTCTGCGAGCGCATACTGAAGATAGTCAACACGCCGGCCGACATATTCCACGACGCATGGCTGTTCCTTATGCTCAACTTTCTGGCCATACCGTTCACCATAGCGTATAACATCCTGTCGGGATTCATCCGTGCCCTGGGCGACTCCAAGCAGCCATTCTACTTTCTGATAGCCTCTTCGGTGGTCAACATCCTGCTCGACTTTCTGCTCATCATCGCCTTCGGCATGGGCGTTGAGGGCGCAGGCATCGCCACCATGCTGTCGCAAATATTTGCCTCGGCACTGTGCGCTCTATACATAAAGAAGCGCATGCGCATACTCATTCCGCAGGGACGCGAGCGCGCATACAACGACAAGATGGTGGGAAAGCTACTCAACAACGGCATACCCATGGGGCTTCAGTTCTCCATCACAGCCATCGGCACCATAATGCTGCAAAGTGCCAACAATGCCCTCGGCACGGTCTACGTGGCTTCGTTTACAGCGGCAATGCGCGTGAAGTATCTGTTCACGTGCGTGTTTGAAAATATCGGAGTGGCCATGGCCACATATTGCGGACAGAACATAGGCGCACGCAAGCTGGAGAGAATAAAACTCGGAATGACTTCGGCAGTAAAGATCATGCTCGTTTATTTTGTGTTTACCCTCATTGTCATCGGGCTTTTTGCCGACGAGATGATGCTGATGTTCGTAAAATCTACCGAAAGCGAAATTATATCAAACGCAGCAATGTACATGCGAATATCAAGCTATTTCTTCCCCGTTCTCGGCATTCTCACCATATTCCGCTACAGTCTGCAAGGTTTAGGCTTCTCTAATCTGTCAATGCTTTCGGGCGTAATGGAGATGATAGCCCGCTGCGGCGTGAGTCTGTGGCTGGTTCCGGCATTCTTGTTCCTTGGCGTATGCTACGGCGACCCTACGGCATGGATAGCCGCCGACCTGTTCCTTGTGCCGGCTGTAGTGATTGTGTATAAAAGGCTCAAAAAGCGAATGGCCAAGGCATGACGGCAGACAGTGAGGCAAAAGTGTGAATGAAGAAGAACCAACGGCAAAAAAGCATGACGGCAGAAAGCAGAAGGATGCAGCCAGATCAGTTCTTACGGAAAATCATATACAGCATAAAAATAGCATAAATGCCGCCAGACAGGCCCTTAATTCAAGCCTTGTCTGGCGGCATTTACAATTTAGCAATGCATCAATATTATATTATTTGCGGGCAGACTACTCTTTCAGGATGTTGTTAATGATTCCTGCTATTTTGTCAACAAGTCCCTTCATGGTCCTTCGCTGTGGCGTATCAACACCGGGCTCAACACCTTTTAAGTCTATTGCCGTTATCTGCTGTTCGTTGTCATTATGCTCTACGACCGGCTCTGCACAGCCTACATGCACCGCTTCTTCTACCTGATCAACAACAGACTCGGCAGCAGGCTTTACGGCTTCTTCATCACATGGCTTTACTTCAAGCTGTATCGTGCCCGGCATATCCGTGTTCTCGCTATCCGTCCCTGCTCCATTATCAGGCAGAATGGCGTCTGACGGCGAATCAGCCTCAGCAACATCAGCAACCGGAACATGATACGGCCTGCGCATTTTGCTGTTCTTAGGCTTATACAGTTTCTTTATTAACTCATGATAATGCTCATCATCTGAATACTGGCGCTCTGTCTCCGTGCGGCAGAAATCACAGCTTTCGTCGTCCATGCCCGTTGCAAGGATGGCAATCTTGGCATCTTCACCGAGCGAATTGTCGTCTGAAACACCCCATATTACGTCAAGGTTATGCCAAAGTTTGTCCATAAATGCATCAATCTCCTCTAGCTCATTGACAAGCAGGGGATGCTCCTCGCTGGTATATATATTCAGCAGTATGCGCTTTGCCTTGCTTACGTCGTTGCCGTAAAGCAGAGGTGAGTCGAGCGCATTGAATATGGCTTTCTCCACCCTGCGCTCGCCGCCGGCGCGCCCGATGGCCATGATGGCTTCGCCCCCGTTCTTCATTGTCGACTCAACATCGCAGAAGTCGAGGTTTATGTTGCCTTCAACGGTTATCAGTTCGGCTATGCTCTTAACGGCATTGCACAGCACGTTGTCGGCATACTTGAATGCCTCCTTCACCGGAATCTTCGAGTCGGCATAAACGTCGCACAGGCTTTCGTTGTTCACTATGAGCAGCGCATCAACATTCTTGCGCATCTCCTCAACGCCCTTAAGGGCCTTTATTATCTTTTTCTCTTTCTCAAAAAAGAAAGGAATGGTAACCACGCCTATCGTAAGAAGACCCATGGAGCGCGCCACGCCTGCCACCACCGGGGCTGCACCCGTGCCGGTGCCGCCGCCCATTCCGGCCGTTACGAACACCATCTCTGTCTCGTCTGCAAACAGGCTCTTTATCTGTTCAAGGCTCGACTCGGCCTCCTCGCGTCCCTTTTCGGGCACTCCGCCTACGCCGAGACCGCGCTTGCCGAGAAGCAGCTTAACGGGAACGGCCGACCTTGCAAGCGGCTGACTGTCGGTGTTGCACACGGCAAAGCTTATGCCGTCGATGCCTTCTTCATACATGTTCTGAACGGCATTGCAGCCACCGCCGCCCACGCCGACAACCTTGATGATGTTCTGCGACAGGTCTACAGGTTCGCCAAAATCTATCGTACCAAACTTTCTTTCTTCCATATGCCTTGTGTTTTGCGACAGCAAAGATAATCATCTTTTATATAAGGCGCCGCAGAGCGCAAGGCTTGCAGAGATAAAAATGCCGAAAAAAATTATTACACAATAAAAATATTAAAGTATTTTTGCAGTGTGAATGACATGGAAACAAACAACGACAAAGCGCAGGCTATTGCTAATGAGGTGAAGAAAATGGTAATGGAGCTGCAGCGCATGGGACGCACAGACCTGCTTCTGCGTGCCATATCGGTGCCTGTGCTGGAAGAACTGCGCATAGAGGCAGCCAAAACGAGCCTGAGCCGGCTGAGAATTACAAGCGACTACCACTTCATACTGACAGACTACGGCAAAGAGGTTATTATGACGCCCGTTCACAAGGCTCTCTATCTGTTCTTCCTTAATCATCCCGAAGGTGTTGAGTTTAAAGACCTCGTCGACCACAGCGAGGAAATAACGCGCCTGTATAAAGCCACGACCAACGGCAGCCTGGACATAGAAAAGATAAACGAGACTGTGAGCAGGCTGGTGAATCCAACGGACAACGCCATAAACGAGAAATGCTCAAGGATAAAGGCTGCATTTGCCGAACACATGGACGAGTATGCGCTAAAATACTACATGATAAGCAGCCACGTAACGCGCTACTTCAACAATTCGGCAAGAGTGTGGTTCAAGCGGCTAAAGGTGATAACGCTGCCGAGGCATCTGGTTATAAAGGAATATGAATAAGGCTGATGCTCTGGCGGAAGCATGATATTGGCGGAAAACCAAGCAGACAAAGCATTTGTGTAAACCAACGATAAACACTGACATGGCTAAGCCGGACAAGTTTTGGCATGTAGCACAATTTTATTGATAATAATTTTTAAAATACTGACATTTTTGTTAACTTTGCTCACCATAAAAAACATTTAAATACGTTCCTGCCCGCTGCAAAAGGCGGCAAAACAAGTTGTAAAAGAAAACGCCTTTATTATGAAAAAATTATTCACGCTAAGCCTTATCCTGATATTATTTGCAGGATGCAGCAACAAGAAATCTGCCGAAGAGCTGTTCAAGGAGACATCTTCGGGTGTGGTAGTGGTGTTAAACGAGTTTTACTATGAGGTGCAGCTTCCTAACGGCAACTCGCTTTACTTCAAGGGACTTGACGAGGACGGCGACATAACCGGACTGACGGCCGACGCTGAGGAAGCCAAGAAAGACCGCAACATGATAACGGGTACGGCATTCTTCATCGACAAGGAGGGCACGCTGATGACCAACCGCCACGTGGCACAGCCCGACATCGACGCCGTGACGGCACGCCGCAGCATGATAAGATTCATGAAGACGCTGAAGCAGTTTTTCACTGAGCAGATGGCGGAACTGTCGCAGCAGTATGACCAGCTGGAGAGCCAGAAGAGCAGCTGCTCTTACTTCGACTTCTACGGATTTATACACACCGACCAGGAAAGGCTGGCACAGATAAACGCGCAACAGGCTGAGCTGAGCGAGCAGTTTACGGCACTGAAGCAGTCGCGCGAAGGCATCGACGACAACATTGACCCGGAGGGCATTAAGATAAGGACAATATCGGAACTGGGCATTGCCTACAACAACACATACGTAACCAGCGAAAGCGACTTCATAATAAAGAATCCGTGCGTGGTGGTACGTACATCTGACAAAGAGAACATCGACCTCGCGCTGATACAGCTAAAGAACAAGAAGACGCCTGAAAATACATATATATTTAAACTGAAAGGCGACGACTCTGAGCGGTCGTTCACCGACAAGCTGGCAACCCTCTTCTCAAGCAGCGACGACGACAAGCTGAAGATAGACCAGCAGCTGTATATGATAGGATATAACGCCGGACTTGTGCTTGCAAACACCAAACAGGGCATAAAGGTGCAGATGACGAGCGGCAAGGTTACGCAGCTGTCTGACGGCCAGCGCCTGCTCTACAGCATACCTACGCTGCAGGGCTCAAGCGGCAGCCCCGTGATTGACGAATACGGCAATCTGGTGGCCGTAAACTTCGCCAAGCTGGGTACTACCGACAACTTTAACTTCGGTATTCCAGAGGAAAGCATAAAAGAATTTATGAGAAAATAATCTTTTGCACAAGAAACATAAAAAGCGCACTCCCTGTTGCCTGCCATAACAGCAACAGGGAGTGTGCTTTTATTCACACCGCATCCTATTTCACTGCCATAAGTTTCAGGCAAAGGCCTTACGGCATTACATAATACAGACTTTCGGCATCTGCCTGCCCGCCCTACGCATAGATCTAGATGCCCCGAACTTAACATCTATGTCTGCCGATAGCGGCTTGTTGCCATACAGGCAGAAAACAAGCAAGACAATAACTGCCATAAATCTAAACGGAGTAAACTTTAATCAGTGAAAGGTCTGTTTGAAGTCAACCGAAATCGGGAAGGGTAAAAGGAATTTGTTGTATAAATATTTTCATAAAAAACTCATCACTCGTCACATACGGCCATAACGCACTGACAAACAAGATGTTACGGCGTGACGAGTTACAGATTCAACTCATCACATCATGCTCAATAAAGGACAAAACACTATTTTTTCCTGATTTTGGTTGACTTCAAGCAGGTATTTTCCTTGTTAAGTTCGGCTAAAATGACATTTTCTGCCAGGATGTGACGAGTTGAAACTACAACTCGTCACGCTATAAGCATTTGTCTGTCAGGGACTTATGTGGCATTGTGATGAGTGACGAGTTTTTAAGAAAAACTTTTAATGTCATCATCCTGCATAAAAGCATACCTTTCACGATGCAATAGGCCGTGTTTTAGTCTCCATTTTGCCGTCTTTCGCAATGCAATATGTGCCCTTTCACCTATATGCCTAATATGTTGTCGCCACCGGCAGCAGGGCAAAGAAATCACCCATCTCGCATATATTCTGCTTAAACCCGAATCTGTCTTTAGGATTCGGGATAAAAAGAAAGTGGGACGAACCTCACGGTCAGTCCCACGAATGATAAACCTAAAATGATATAAACTTAGAAATCATTATAATTTACTGATTATACCCAATTTTGTTCCGTTAATGAACTCAATAATGTGGCGTATCTCTTCGCCATCAGGTACCTGTTCCTTAATCTGCAATACAGCATCAAACACACTGGTCTGACCATGGAACACCAGACGGTATGCATTGGCGATATGGCTCTGCACCTTCTCTGAAACGCCATGGTTGTTAAGGATAGTGGTATTGACGCCACCATACTTCACCGGATTATCGCTTGCCACGATATACGGAGGAACATCCTTGCTGAAGCGGCATCCGCTCTGCACCATAGACGCCTTGCCCACACGTGCTCCCGGATTGGCAATAACGCCAGAAGAGAATATCACAGCATCCTCTATGACGCAGTCGCCAGCAATCTTCGTACCATATCCGAACACGCAGCCGTTGCCAATCTTTGTGTCGTGAGACACGTGAACGCCTTCCATAAGGAAGTTGTTGTTGCCTATCACGGTCTTGCCGTCGCTGAACGTTGCACGGTTGATAACGACATTCTCGCGTATGATGTTGCCGTTTCCGATAATAAGATGAGAAGGGTCACCCTTATAGTTGAAGTCTTGAGGAACAGCTCCAAGCACAGTGTTCTGGAACACCTTGTTGCCGCGTCCCAGACGGGTACCGTTCATTATGCTGACGTAAGGATAGATAACGCAGTCGTCACCAATCTCAACATCGCCTTCTATATAAGCAAACGGATAGATAGTAACATTCTTTCCGATTTTTGCTTTAGGATCTATTTCTGCTTTAGGACTAATCATATTATCAATTCTAATTTATGTTATAACCGTCATCATCCCGGCGCAATGTCATCGTGCTGTCAGCATCGGCACAGCGCCGGCAATGACTTAAGAAACTTAATCTCTGCCGCCGCCGAGCGCGTAATAAAGATTTACAACGGCCTGCATCTTATAGAAGTCGTCCTGTACCTTTGCCAGCTCTGCGTTAAGCAGTGACTGCTGGGCACTGATAACCTCGAGGTATGTGCTGTTGCCCATAGCAAAGAGGTCTTTGGTGTATTCAACGTTCTTGGTAAGGCTCTCTATCTGCTTCTGCTCCAGCTTGCTCTTCTCATCTGAAGAGTTATACAGCACCAGGGCATTGCTTACCTCGCTGCCTGCAGACAGAACGGCATTCTGCCATGTATTGTATGCCTGCTCCTGCTGAGCCTTGGCCACCTTCAGACCTGCCACGAGCTGACCGTTCATGAATATCGGCTGAACAAGACTGCCGACTGCGCTGAGCAGCCACTTGCCGGGATTGACGATGCCGGCACCTGAGCTGTTGGTGAATGCTCCTGAGGCGCTTATCGTTATGTTAGGATAAAACTTAGAGCGGGCTGTCTGCACGTCGTAGAAGCACTGTGCGAGAGTCATCTCGGCATAATGCACGTCAGGACGGTTGTTGAGCATCTGTATGCCTATGCCCGTGCTGAACTCAGAAGGAAGCGACTGGTTGTCGAGCTTGCCGCGACCGATGGTCTGTGCCTGCTGGCCTATCAGCAGCGAGAGCGAGTTCTCGGTCTCGCGTATCTGGCGCTTCAGGTCGGCAGCCTGTGCAAGCACTGAATAGTAGTTGGCCTCAGCACTCTGCACGCTTGTCTCCTTAGTGTTGCCAAGCTCCTTCTGCAGTTTCATCATGTCCCATGTATCCTTTGTCAGGCCGGTCATGTTGTCGACAATCTCAAGCTGCTTGTCGAGCATCATCAGCGTGTAATACATGTTGGCGATGTTGGCTATGAGATTTGTCTTAACGACGAGCTGATAGTCTTTTGTGGCGAGCAGTGCCATCTGTGCGCTGCGCTTCTGGTTGAGCAGATTGCCGAACAGGTCGATGCTCCAGCTTGCGTTGATGGGCAGCGAGTAGGTCTTTGTGGCCTTGCTTCCGTCCCAAGAACTGATGGTTCCCTGCGGTGAGAATGTGAACGAAGGCACAAAAGCCAGCTTTGCAGCAGTGAGCTGAGCCTCAACCATCTTGACATTCAACGCAGCGTTGAGCATGTCGGTGTTGTTAGCAAGACCTTTCTCTATGATAGACTGCAACTGCGGATCAGTGAACACGCTGCGCCAAGGCAGGTTGCCGAAGCTTGTGGTGTCTGTTACAGCCAGAGTGTCTGTGGCAGAAGCTACATCGCGTACAAGTCCCGTGGTGTTCACTTCCGGGCGCTCATACTTGTTGTAGATTCCGCAGCTGCTTAAAAGAGCAGCCGCAGAAATCATTATCAATATATTATTCTTTTTCATTTTTATCATCATTTTTCAGCATTTCAACAGGACGTGTGTACTGTAACAACTCTGTATCGACAGAAGTAACCTCGTCTTCAAACTCGAGCGGTCTGATCTTCTCCTGCAGATATTGGAAGATATAGAACAGAGCAGGCACAACCAGAAGCTGGCAGACCATACCGATAAGCATACCTCCGATAGCGGCTGCACCAAGGGTCATGTTTCCGTTGTATCCTACACCAATCGGGATGAGCAACGGAGCAAGACCGATAATCATAGCCAACGAGGTCATCAAGATAGGACGCAGACGGGCGCTTGCACCGAGAACTGATGCCCACGACAATGCCATACCGGTGCGGCGGCGCTCAAGGGCGAACTGCACGATAAGGATGGCGTTCTTGGCCAAAAGTCCGATAAGCATAATCAACGCAATCTGCATGTAGATGTCGTTGTTCTTTCCGAACAGGTCTGTGAAGACGAACGCTCCGGCAATACCGAACGGAATAGAAAGAATTACTGACAGCGGAACGAGATAGCTCTCATACTGTGCACTCAAGATAAGGTAAACGAATGTCAAACAGAGTGCGAAGATAATCATCGTAGAGCTGCTCGACTCCTGCTCTGAACGTGTCAGACCAGAGAACTCGTAACCATATCCTGTAGGCAGAGTCTGCTTAGCCACTTCGTCGATGGCACGGATAGCGTCACCAGAAGAGTAGCCGTCTGCTGCCGTGGCGTTGATGTCAATAGATGTGAAGAGGTTGAAACGTGCAATCTCCTGAGGTCCGTAAACCTTGGTCATTGTTACAAACTCGTTGATAGGAGCCATGCCGCTTGCAGTTCTTACATATACATTGTTCATACTCTTGATGTCCTCACGCATCTTCGGATCTGCCTGGATCATTACACGATAAAGCTTACCGAATGAGTTGAAGTTTGAAGAATACAGACCTCCATAGTATCCCTGCATTGCAGTAAGCACTGTGTTCGGGTCGATGCCGCTCTGCTTACATTTTGCAACATTAACATCAATCATATACTGCGGATACTGAGAGTTGTATGACGTCATAGCCGTAGCTATCTCAGTACGCTGGTTGAGTTCTGCAAGGAACTTCTGAGTAATATTAAAGAACGCATTCACGTCACCACCGGTACGGTCGAGCATAGAGAATGTCAAACCGTTGGTTGCAGAGAATCCCTGCACCATAGGCGGCTGGAAGGCCAAAATCTGTGCACCCTTGATTGAAGCAGTCTGCTTGTAAATCATTCCGAGCACCATCTTAGAACCCATGCTGTGTACATCGAAATACTTCATGAATCCTTCTTCTTTGTCACGGTCCTCAAATGACTTCAGCTTGACAATGAACGTACCCTGGTTTGAACCTTGTCCTGAAATGAAGTTATAACCGGTGATACGGAGGATGTTCTCGATGGCCGGGTTGGTAGTAAGCATGGAGTCAACCTGATCCATAACGAGGTTGGTCTTCTCAAGACTGGTTCCAGGAGGCGTTGACACTGTACAGAATACAGTACCAGTATCCTCGTCAGGCACAAGACCTGTCTTGGTGTTCATAGCAGTAACTACCAGAGCAGCAACACCTATGAGCACAGCAATTATTGCGATAACCGGTTTTTCTACAATCTTGCGGACACACTTGGTATACTTGTCCTGCACCTTACCGTATGCGCCATTGAATGCAGTATGGAAGCGGTCAATCATTGACATCTTGCGCACTGTGCCGTCTTCGTTCTTCGGCTTCAGCAATATCGCACACAATGCCGGTGAAAGCGTAAGCGCGTTGATAGCCGAAATTACGATTGAGATAGCCATCGTTATACCGAACTCCTTGTAGAACGTACCTGAAGTTCCGCCGATGAACGACACAGGAATAAACACGGCCGACATCACAAGCGTAATAGAAATAATGGCTCCAGAGATTTCGTTCATCGCGTCGATAGAGGCCTGGCGTGCCGACTTGTATCCAAGGTCGAGCTTAGCATGGACGGCCTCGACGACCACTATGGCGTCGTCGACCACAATCGCGATGGCAAGCACTAACGCAGACAGCGTAAGCAGGTTGAGCGAGAAGCCAAATACATAAAGGAAGAAGAACGTACCGACCAATGACACCGGCACCGCGATAAGCGGAATAAGTGTTGAGCGGAAGTCCTGCAGGAAGAAGTAAACCACGATGAACACAAGCACGAATGCCTCGAACAGAGTATGAACAAGGTCGGCCATTGATGCATAAAGGAACTCTGTAACGTCCTGCATATATACAATCTCAACGCCCGGAGGCAACATAGTGCGCTGTTCGTCGATAACCTTCTTGATATCGTTTACAATCTGAGTAGCGTTAGAACCAGCGGTCTGTGTAACCATCATCATGACGGCCGGCTGACCGTTAACCTTTGAAGTAACGTTATAGTAAAGTCCGCCGAGCTCTACTCGTGCAACATCCTTAACACGGATAGTGTTGCCGTTTGCGTCGCTTGAGATAACCATGTTCTCAAATTCGGTAGGAGTCTGCAAACGTCCTTTATAACGTATTGTATATTCATACTGGTTGTCGCTTTGCTCACCAAACTTACCGGGAGCAGCCTCAATATTCTGCTCGGCAAGTACATTAGAAATATCTGTCGGCATAAGGCCGTAATTCTTCATCTTTACGGGGTCGAGCCAAATACGCATTGAATAAGTCTTGGCACCCATAACTTCACATCCACCTACACCGCTTACACGCTTAACGGCAGGAATGATGTTGATGTCGGCATAGTTCTGCAAGAACTTCTCGTCGTATCTGCCTGCGTCTCCCTTGATGGCCATAAGGAGCACGGTTGAAGTCTGTCGTTTTTCAACCGTCACACCGGCCTTTGTAACTTCGGCCGGCAGCAGGGCAGATGCTTGAGACACACGGTTCTGCACGTTTACCTGACACATGTCGGCGTTCATACCCTGGTTAAAGAACACCGTAATTCTGGCCGAACCTTCGTTCGTTGCCGTAGATGTCATATATGTCATGCCTTCCACACCGTTGATCTGCTCTTCAAGCGGCACGATAACCGAGTTGAGCACGGTCTGGGCATTGGCTCCCGTATAGTTGGCACTTACCTGCACCGTTGGCGGCGCAACGTCAGGGTATTGCTCTATAGGCAACGACACCAATCCGATAAGACCCAGGATGACTGTCAATATTGAGATAACCGTAGACAGCACCGGGCGTTTTATAAAGTTATCTAATCTCATGTTTTTTCTGTTTTACTTTTGTTTATGAGGTTGTAAGGCTGAGGGCAAGTGGCGTCATAAGCATTCACTCTGACGCCTGCATACGCCGCAGAGCCCGGCGACCTGATTTACTTTGTAAGGTCTTCTTTCAGTTTGTTCAGGTCGTTCTGATGCGAGCCCATCTCGCTTGTCTTCTTCAGTTTCTCCTGATATTGAGCCTCTGTTATCGGTGTTATCTGCATACCGTCCTTCAAGGTGGTAACACCCTTAACAACGATCTTGTCGCCGGCCTTCAGACCACTTTCGATAATATAGTTCTTACCGTCGTTGTTGGGGTTTACGGTAACGGCGCTATACTTAACCTTATTGTCTTTTCCTACGATATAAACGAAGTATCTATCCTGAACCTGTACAACAGCTTCCTGCGGAACAACGATGGCAGAAGAGCTTGCATGAGGCACGACGATGCTTCCAGAACCGCCGCTCTTGAGCAGATGCTCAGGGTTGGGGAAGTCGGCACGAATAGACACAGAACCTGTGCTCTGGTCGATTACTCCGCTGACAGCAGCCACACGTCCGTCATGTCCGTATACTGTACCGTCGGCAAGCTGCAGCTTAACAGGAGGATAATCCTTTATTGCAGCGTGGAGTCCGCCGGCTGTCTTTGTCATGTCGAGGAGGTCTTTCTCAGTCATTGAGAAGTAAACCTGCATTGAGTTAATGTCAGACACTGTTGTAAGCGGCTCTGCATTAGAAGAGCTTACAAGCGCACCGACTTCATAAGGCAGGTCGCCTACTACACCGTTGGCCGGACTTGTAACATAGCAGAAGTCGAGATTCTGCTTTGCAGATACATAGTTGGCCTGAGCTTGTGCAAGAGCTGCCTTAGCAGACTCGTAGCTGTTCTTGGCAGACTGCAGTTCGTAAGAACCGATTACGTTGTTCTTAAACAACTTCTGGCTATTCTCGTATGTAAGAGTTGCTGTGTTGAGCTGAGCCTTGGCTGAGTTAACGGCAGCCTTAGCCTGGCGCACAGCTGCGGCGTAAGTTACGTTATCAATCACGAACAGCAGCTGACCGCGCTTAACGGTCTGTCCTTCTCTTACGCAAAGTTTTGTTATGAATCCTGAAATTTTCGGGCGGATCTCCACGTCCTGGACGCCCTTGATAGATGCAGGATAAGAAGACTGGAGATTCGCGGTCTGCGTCTCTATTGTCCTCACAGCGAACTCATTGTCGCCCATTTTTCCTCCCTGCTTGCCCCCGCACGATGTTAACATTGCGGCAACAGCAAATGCAAGCAATAAAAATTTGTTTCTTTTCATACCTATTTTCCTAAAATTTTTATACTATTATTTCTAATTTGCTTATATCATATTTTGAAAACTATTTTTACACTGGTAGTTTTCGAGATGCAAATGTACATATTATTATTGAATATTACATTAAGGTTAAATGATAATTATTGTGTTTTAACTCTAATTCACTGTAAGTAGCATTAACAAAAACATTTTGAACAGTGTGCGCGTCAAAATTTAAAGCTATGCACGCAATGCGGCGCGCAAGGTCTGAAAACGAAAAATAATTACAAAACTAACCATACATGCAACGCAGCGCATGGCAACGCTTTCCACATAATTATCGCGCTATTCGGACTAAATGCGCTGCCGGCACGCGGCACAGAAAGCGGTAAAAAATCAGGACATTTGTTTTTGACGAAACAGAAAACGGATAACAAAAATATGTTAAAATACGCGACTCTGCAGGATCAACAATTTAAGATTAATTTACATCAAGCACAATTTCGTATATAAAATCAGCCTGTTTTGGAGACACAAACGGGTGAAATTAGAACGCAAAAGGCGACATTTTGACCTCTAAAAGGATAGGTTTTACACTGCAAGATGCCGCATTTTGCATTTTGGGAAAAGAAAACTCATGCAGCATAAAACATTAAAATGCTGCCCGTCAGACACTTAACTAAACTATCGTTTTTAGACTGTTTTCTGTCAGAAATGGCTTTGCGCCGCGGGCGTTGGCGATATAGAGGCGCCAAACGTCTGCGAAAAATAAAAAAGATTTACATTCAGCCGATACCTTCAGCACCGGCATTGCATGGCAAAGCGCAAGGCCGGTCTACCGGAAACGGCAGCGCCTTTGTCAAGCCTTATCCTGACAAAGTCCCATTTCACGTGCCTTCTCCATAAGCAGCTGCATCAGCGGCTCGCGCTCGTTGGGCACCTTGTTGTCAAGCACGGCATCCTTCAGCACCTTCTTCAGCTCGCCAACCTCGCGCGAAGGCTTAAGGTTGAACATCTCCATTATCTCTGTTCCGTCGATGCAGGGCTGCAGCAGACGCTTATAGTCCTTTTCCTTAAGGTCGTGGAGCTTAGAGCGCACGATGCGGAAATTCTCGAGAAAATGGCGCTTGCGCACCTCGTTCTTGCTCGTTATGTCGGCCTCGCACAGCATCATCAGGTCGTCAATGTCGTCGCCGGCATCGTTAAGCAGTCGCCTTACGGCACTGTCCGTAACCACGTCGTCGGCAATGACGATAGGCCGCATGTGCAGGTTTACGAGCTTCTGCACATACTTCATCTTGCTGTCGAGCGGCAGTTTCAGCCGTCTGAATATCTCCGGCACCATCTTTGCGCCTATATAATTATGGTTATGGAAAGTCCATCCTATCTTCTGGTCCCATCGCTTGGTCTTCGGTTTGCCTATGTCGTGCATCAGCGCAGCCCATCTCAGCCACAGGTTGTCAGAGTGCTTGCACACGTTGTCGAGCACCTCAAGCGTGTGATAGAAGTTGTTTTTGTGCGCCCTTCCCTGCCTTGTCTCCACCATATCCATGGCAGCCAGCTCGGGCAGTATGCGCTGAAGCAGACCGCAGCGCTGCAGGTCAACAAAGCCCTTGCTCGGCGTCTTGGTCATCATTATCTTGTCGAGCTCCTCGGCAATGCGTTCTCCGCTGATTATGCCTATGCGGTCGGCGTTGCGCTCAAGGGCGTCGAACGTCTCCTCTTCGATAAAGAAGTTAAGCTGAGTGGCAAACCTTATGCAGCGCAACATGCGCAGCGGGTCGTCAGAGAACGTTATGTCAGGGTCGAGCGGCGTGCGTATTATGCCGTCTTCCATGTCGGCAATGCCGTCGAAGGGATCTACAAGCTCGCCGAAACGCGACCCGTTAAGACACACGGCAAGAGCGTTTATCGTAAAGTCGCGCCTGTTCTGGTCGTCCTCCAGCGTGCCGTCTTCAACCACCGGCTTGCGCGAGTCGTGCGTATAGCTTTCTTTTCTTGCGCCGACAAACTCCACCTCAAGGTCGCGGTATTTCACCTGTGCCGTTCCGAAATTGCGGAACACCGACAGCTTTGCCTTGCGCCCAAGTTCCTTTTTCAGTGCGTCGGCAAGCTGTATGCCGCTGCCCACCACAACCACGTCGATATCGTTCGACGGTCTTTCAAGAAACAGGTCGCGGACATATCCGCCGACAACATAACATTCGAGGTTAAGCGAATCGGCGGCAGAAGAAATCTTATGGAATATATCTTTATCAAGCAGGCTTGCCAATTCGGCGTTTGTCAGTAACTTCATAATCAAAAAATTTCTAAGCGGCTGCAAAATTACAAAAAAACAATGACACAACAGCCGTTTTCATGCTCTTTATTATTCTTTGCCCTGACGATACCATAACTCAAAACATGATTAAACAAAGCGTAAAACGTCTTAAATAAAAACAGCAGACAACCGGCATTGAAATATTTTTTATAAATTTGCTGATACTCTAACATTAAGGTTTCCACCTGCCTTAAACTAAAAAAGATATATTATGAGAACAACACATCCAACAATCAACACCGGGTATCCGTAATGCCTTGCCGAACCGCAGCCGAAGCAGAAATACAAGTTTCTACGGCCCGAAGTATTTTCTTATGCAATTTCATTACGCCACGGAACAAACAACCGACCGAACGATTTTTGGCTAAAGAAAATGCCATGTTTTAAATTTTATATGCAAACCAAACAGCATAAAAGTTTTACGGATATGAGATTTTTCACAACACTATTATTGTCGGTAACCGCTATTTCAGCTTTTTCACAGACAAAAGGGATAAGATGTATTTACGCCACAACATATCCAATCAAACAAGGATTTTATGAATTGGAAAACAAAATCGTAAGAGATACAATCTTGGCAAGAGCCAAAGCCGACAGAAAGATTTATTCGCTTACAGCAGTTAACGGAATATATTTGTGCACGAAAGAACCGTCGTCTGTCGACAAGATGCCTCTGATGGTTGACCCAAGAAACATTTATGTAGACCTGAACGACAGCATAAAAGTTACACAGACATTTTACGTAAATAAGCTATATGTTGTTAAAAGCAGGGCAGCAAAACTCGACTGGGACATAGAAGACAAAACAGAGACTATTCTCGGAAAAATCTGTTATAAGGCAACGCTCAAGCAAGACCCGCGCATCACGGCGTGGTTTACGCCCGAAATTCCTTTTGCATGCGGCCCTCTCGGATATTACGGCCTGCCCGGACTTGTGGTAAGACTTACTACCATTAACTATACTCTTAATCTTGAAAGCATGACGGAAGTTGACAACATCGAACTGAAAGAGCCTACGGAAGGAACGGCCATAACTGAAGAAGAATATTCAGAAAAAGTTGACCACAACTACAAAAAGCTGTTAGACAGCGCGGACAAGGTGACATACATGAAATAGCGCGATTGTCAACATATCCGCAAAAAGTTGTACATCAAGCCACAAACGGATATAAATCATAAAACGGCATACGCGAGCTTTAGCCATAAATAACCGCCTCAATACTAATATTCTGATTAAGCCAAAGACACAATACCATAAAAATAACATTATAAAAATATTGATTATATGAAAACATTAATCACACTAATACTATCTATAATTTCCATACCGTTGTTTTCACAGCCCAAAGGGATAAAATGTATATATTCATCATCAATGGAGGTCAACAAGGGTGTTTATGAGATGGAAAATGAGATTGCAAAAAGATGGTTATACGCGATATTCAGGAAGACAAAAAGATATATTCGCTAACAGCCGTCGGCAACAAATATCTTTTTACGAAAGAGCCCGAAAGTGTTGACAAAGTGCCGCTTATGGTTGATGAAAGGAATATTTACGTAGACCTTGACGACAGCATAAAAGTTACCCAGAGTGAATTCGTCAACAAGCTATACATTGTAAAGGGACATGCCAACAGACTCGACTGGGACGTAGAGGAAAAAACTGAAAACGTACTCGGAAAGACCTGCTATAAGGCAACGCTCAGGCAAGACCCGCGCATCACGGCGTGGTTTACGCCCGAAATTCCTTTTGCGTGCGCCCCTCTCGGATATTACGGACTGCCCGGACTTGTGGTAAGGATAACCACACCTGCATACACTCTCAGCCTTGAAAGCATGACGGAAGTTGACAACATCGAACTGAAAGAGCCTACGGAAGGAACGGCCATAACTGAAGAAGAATATTCAGAAAAAGTTGACCACAACTACAAAAAGCTGTTAGACAGCGCGGACAAGGTGACATACATGAAATAGCGCGATTGTCAACATATCCGCAAAAAGTTGTACATCAAGCCACAAACGGATATAAATCATAAAACGGCATACGCGAGCTTTAGCCATGAATAACCGCCTCAATACCAATATTCGGATTAAGCCAAAGACACAATATCATAAAAATAACATTATAAAAATCTTGATTATATGAAAACATTAATTACACTCATACTGTCAATAGCCGCTATTTCAGCTTTTTCACAGCCCAAAGGGATAAAATGTATTTATGCATCCACCATGCAGGTGAAAAAAAGTTATTACGACATAGAAAATCCGATTGTGAGAGACACTATCATACAAAGGACGAAACAAGACCGCAAAGTGTATTCTCTCACAATATCAGACAATAAATCCCTATTTAAAAAAGAGCCGGAAAGTGTTGACAAAATGCCGCTACTTACAGATACACGAAATATATACATAGACTTCAACGACAGCTCACGTATAACCCAAACTGAACACGGTGGCAAAATGTATATCATAAAAGACAAGACAAACACCCTGGAATGGGAGATTTCGCCGGAAACAGAAATCGTACTTGGAAGAACATGCTATAAGGCAACACTTAAGGGAAACAACAAGATAACGGCATGGTTTACACCTGACGTGCCGATGGTGTGCGGACCTCTCGGATACTACGGACTGCCCGGACTCGTGGTGAGGATAAAAATTCCTGTGTACACACTTGACCTTCAAAGCATTACCGAAACAGACAATCCGGAGATGAATATTCCTAAGGAAGGAGAACTTATAACAGAAGATGCTTATAAAGCAAATGCCAACAAGACATATAAGGAATTGCTTAACAGCGCAAAAAAAGTAACTTATTACGAATAAATCAGCAACACTTTACAGAAGGATGTCCTTTATCCGGCTACGTCTTTTTATAGTGCTGGCTATATGCTGTATATGGTCTGTTTCGGCCCATGCCCAGACTATAATCAGCGGTCACGTCAAAGACTTGCAGGGAGAGGCCGTGGCCGGCGCCACGGTGCTGCTGTATTCCGACAGTCTGCTGACGCCGCCGATGAAGGGCTACGCCATAACCCGCAAGGACGGCTCTTACAGCATATCGCCAAAATCGGGCGGCGACATGTGGGTGCAGGCAAAGTGTCTGGGATATAAAGACCGCAAGGTAAAGGCAAGAGTCATGCCCGAAAGCACCGACATTGTGATGGAGCACGACGAAAGGTCGCTGAGCGAGATTGTCGTGAAAGGCACTTACACGGGAATAAAGATGGCCGGCGACACCGTGAAGTTTGACACAGGCCACTTCAGCAACGGCTTTGAGAACAGCGTAAGCGACATACTTGAAAAGCTGCCGGGCGTGAGCGTGAGCGAAGGCGGCAACGTGTCTTACGGCGGAAAGGCCGTAGACAAGCTGCTGATAGACGGGCGCGACCTGTTTACGCGCGAGTCTGACGGCCTCGTGATAAAGAACATGCCCGCCGACGTTGTTGCAGGAGCGGAGATAATTAAGAACTATAAAGACGGCACGCCGGGCAGCAACTACGGGCGCAGGGACAACACCGCGCTGAACATCAAGACCAAGGGTCTGGGCCGGCTGTCGGGATATGCCGACGCAAGCGGCGGCTACAAGGACAAATACAACGCAAAGTCGTTTACGCTCGGCGCAGGCAACAGGCTCTCGCTGACGGCCATTCTGTCGGGCAACAACACCGGCACGCCCGTATTCTCGCTCAACGACTACCTGAGCCACATGGTGAGCGGCGGCAACGTAACGGCATCGGGACAGACCAGCATAAAGATATCAGGCGCAGAGACATCGCTGCTGTACAGGCCCGACAACCTGTGCAAGGACATGAACAACATGGCCACGCTCAACGCGAAATACAAGGCGTCAGACCGGTTAGAGATAAACGGCAGTCTGCTCTTCAACCACTCTGACACCCACAGCCGGACGGAAAGAGACGAAACTTACCTGTCGGCCGACACGCTGGTGAGGAGCGCGTCGCTGACCGACAACCGCGGAAACTTTCTGACGGCGAAGCTGGCGGCCGACTGGCGCCCCACGGACAAGGCGCAACTGCGCTGGAACATAAAGGCCGGCATGAGCGACATCAGCCTCGGCACAGCAGCCACCAACAGCGGAACAAGCGGAACCAAGTATGACAATACGGCAAAAAACAACGGGCGCGACATAGAGAGCAATGTCTCGCTCAACGTGTCGGCAGGCAAAGGACTGCTGTTTGTCAACGGCAACTTTGCATGGAACGACGACAAAGACCGCAGCATGCTGACAACCAACCGACGGCTTCTGCCCGTTGACTACGGCACGGCAAATAACGGCGGCAACGACTTCTACATAAGCCAGCACCGCACTACACGCCGGCTGAGCATAGGCTCTGAGGCGGGCTACAGCCTCAACCTGATGAAGAGTGTAAGCCTCAACGCATCGGTGTCGCAGCAACATGAGCAGAACACACTGAGGCTGACATCGGAACAGACAGCCGGAGGCGAGGACAAGATACAGACCGACGAATATTCGGCCAACATATTTGCACGCAACACCAAGGGCGCGCTGAAGGTAAACGCCGGCGCATCGGTGACGGTGGAACGCAGCAGCATAACCGGCCGACAGAGCGAAAACAGGATAAAGGTGTACCCGTCGCTGAGCCTGAGCTACGACTTCAGCAACGCCCACAGCCTGTCGCTCAGTCTGTCGAGAACCAAAAACCGCACCGAAACCGCCAAGATGTCCGCGCTGACGCTGATCGACTCGTACAACGAAATGACGGCGGCATCGGCCATAGACACGCCGTTTCAGACCGGCACAAGCCTGTCACTCAACTATAACAACTACAACACCGCAAGCCAGACCTACCTCACCGTGTATGCCAACATGCAGCGGCAGGACCATGCGCTGACGCCCGTGGTGAGTCAGGAGGGCACAACAAGCACCGTGGCGTATGCCTACGGCAGCCATGCCGACAACATATACGCAATGGCAAACCTTGAGAAAAGACTGTCGGCAATACCTCTCAGCATAAAGATTAACCTGATGGCAAACTACGTGGAGTCGCCGTCGGTGCTCAACGGCATGGACAACACCTCAACGCTGAAGTCGCTGAAGGCCAAAGCCGTGGTGGCGTCAAACTTCCGCTCGATGTTCAACGGCGAAGTATCGCTGGGCTACTCACGCCGCATCAGCGACATTGCATCATCACGCACAAAGACCGACATAAGCGGCATTGAGGCCGGAGGCAAGCTGTATGTAAAGACAGGCCGCCTGAAGTTTACGGCAAGCATGGCCTACAGCCACAGCAAGACAGACACATACAGATATGACATTTACGACGTCGGACTCAGCGCCGAATACAAAATCAGGCGCCTTACGCTGAAGCTGAGCGCAGAGAATGTGCTGAACCTCGACAGCAACAGCTGGATAAACACGCTTGTTACTCCATATTATTCGGCAATAGAAAGATACAACAGAATGCCCGGCTGCCTGATGGCCGGACTGAAATGGACCTACTGACGCCGCCCTGACATCACGGCCGGAGATACCGACCAAAGCAAACAACACAACTTGCCGGGCATACACTGCACGACATCCGGCAGACAAAAAAGACGCATATCATCATGCAAAAGACCACATACGGCAACACGAAAGGTGCCTTTTTTGCAACACGAAAGGTGGCATATCAGGACGCAAAAGGTGGCCTTTCGCAACGTAAAAGGTATGCTTTTACAATACAATATGTGTCATCTGATATTATAAAAAAGATATGGTTGTTGTAAAGTCGCAGTCTGTTGTCATCAACGCAAAAAGTTTTTTTAAAAAAACTCGTCACTCATCACATTTGGGTTTAACCTGCTGACAGGCAACGTGTTATAGTGTGACGAGTTGAATTTTCAACTCATCACATCCGTCATCTGCAACAAAAAAATGTTGATGTTTCCTGATTCTGGTTGACTTCAAACAGCCAATTTCATGATTTAGATTGACTTCGGCTCATCTTATTACTGCCGTCGGTTGACGTAAATACGCACATTTTTACCATACACACCCTGTAAGGACACACCCCATGTGTGTCCAAATTACGCATTATCGAAAAAATCCTCCGCGACATATAATCAAGAATAAATATCTGTTATACAGACAATTACGCCAATACGCCTACGAATTCTTGGGACAGCAATATATCCACATTATTCATCAAGATGATATTGCCGGCTATAAAATTTACACGTAATCGGGCTGCGGGCGCACCTGTGGTACGCCCCTACGTTTACTATCAACAAGACTAATGACTTTAACTCCTTGCTCACCCCTGTGAGCGATAACTACTTTAACTACTCCAACTCCCAAAAAGAATCTGCTTTAACTCCTAAAAAAACACCAAAAAGCCCCATGTGACGAGTTGAGAATCTAACTCATCACACTTTAACCGCCTGTCTGTCAACTAATTAAGCAGCATTGTGACGAGTGACGAGTTTTTATAAAAAACTTTTTATGATTGTCTACGGCTATAAAAGACAATACACAAACGCCACAAAACATACGGCCGGCAATAAGCCTAAGAAAATAAATATATCATACAGCACTATGCCCCGGCCATAGCACGTAAACATCAAATAATAAGCCGTTTAACGGGCATTTATTTTGCATTTCGCCCGACTTGCACTATATTTGCACCCGATAATACAAAACAGAAAATGAAAACAAACAAGATAACAACGCTCTGCGCAGCCATAGCCATGATGACGGCAATGGCAGGATGCACAGGCAACGACATGAAGAAAGAGGCCGAAGGGCTGCTTGACAACGCACGCGAGCAATTCGGCAAAGGACAGTATAAGGAGGCTCTCGCCACGATCGACTCGCTGCGAAAGAAATGCCCCGAGGCGATAGACGAGCGCAAAGCCGCACTGCGCCTGTATCAGGAGATTGAGCTGAAGCGCGCACAGCTGAACGTGGAGAACACGGACAGGGCGCTGCAGAAGATAGAAAGCGAGTATGAGCAGATGAAGAAAACCGTGGAAGACCTGAAGAGCAAGGGCATGGCCACGGCAGAACAGCTGAGAAACCTGACGCTGACAAGGGTTAAGCGCGACTCGCTGAAAACGGTGTTCGACGTGGAATGCGCCAAGATAAAATACATAAACAAAAGGATGAAAGAATGACGCCGCCGGCTCACCTTTTTTATTAATTAATATTTTATATTGGCCGTATATCGTGTAAAATTAGTAACTTTGCACCCGATTATTCAGAAAATATGTCAAAAGACAATCAGAAAACAGAAGAACAATTCAGGAGCGCCATGGCAGAATGCCGCGCACTGTTTGCCAAGAAACTTCACGACTACGGCCCGTCGTGGCGCATACTGCGCCCCTCGTCGCTCACCGACCAGCTGTTTATCAAGGCCAAGCGCATACGCAGCCTCGAGATAAAGAAAGAGTCGCTCGTGGGCGAAGGCATACGCCCCGAATTCATAGCGCTCATCAACTATGGCATAGTTGGTCTGATACAGCTTGAGATGGGCTTTGCCGACACGCCCGACATATCTGCCGACGAAGCACTGGCCATATACGACAAGAAGGCCGACGAGGCACTGCAGCTGATGATAAGGAAAAATCACGACTACGACGAGGCGTGGCGCTCTATGAGAGTGAGCAGCTATACCGACTTTATACTCACAAAGATACAACGCGTAAAGGAAATAGAAGACATACACGGGGCCACCCTGGTGTCTGAAGGAATAGACGCCAACTACATGGACATAATCAATTATGCCGTGTTCGGGCTGATAAAACTTTCTTAAACATTGACGATGCACGCAAGAAAAGCCATAACGGGAATATTGGTCAACGTCTGCCGCCTTGTAATATCGCTGACGTTTATCTTTTCGGGATATGTCAAGGCTATAGACCCATTAGGCACACAATACAAGCTGCAGGACTATCTCAACGTGGTGCAGCTGAGCCAGTATGTGCCCGACTATCTCACGCTTGGCGCATCGGTGCTGCTTGGCGGACTTGAGTTCTGCCTCGGCGTGTTCATTCTTTTTGCCATACACCGCCGCCTCATGTCGAGGCTCGTGCTGCTGTTCATGGCCATAATGACTCCGCTGACGCTGTGGCTCGCCGTTGCCAACCCGATAAAAGACTGCGGATGTTTCGGCGACGCCATAATCCTTACCAACTGGGAGACTTTCTATAAAAACGTTGTTCTGCTGGCGGCAGCCATCGTGCTGTGCGTAAAGCCGCTGATGATGCCCCGCTTCATCAGCCGCACCAACCAGTGGATAGTGATAACCTACACCATTATCTTCATCCTGTTCTCGAGCACCAGGAGCCTCTACACCCTGCCGCAGTTCGACTTCCGCCCCTATCACATAGGCGCAGACATAAAGAAGGGCATGGAGATACCCGAGGGGGCAAAGGGTCCGGAGTTTGAGACAACGTTCATACTTGAGAAGAACGGACAGCGCAAGGAGTTTACGCTCGAGAACTATCCCGACTCTACATGGACCTTCATCGACAGCAAGACCGTGCAGATATCCGAGGGATATGTGCCGCCGATACACGACTTCTTCATACAGACCACCGACGGAAGCGAAGACCTTACCGACAGCGTGCTCAGCCGCCGCGGCTACACATTCCTGCTGATATCGCCACATCTCGAATATGCCGACGACTCTAACTTCGGCGAGATCGACCAGATATACGAATACTGCCAGAGCCACGGCTATCCGTTCTACGGACTGACGGCAAGCACCGACGAGGGCATACAGCACTGGCGCGACATAACGGGAGCCGAATATCCGTTCTATCTCACCGACGAGACCACGCTGAAGACCGTGATAAGAAGCAACCCCGGACTGCTGCTGCTGAAAGACGGAGTGGTGATAGGCAAATGGAGCCACAACGACCTGCCGCAGCTAAGCTATCAGACGGGCAAGCTGGAGACGACAGAATACGGACACCTGCCCGAAGACTCCGTGACGGGCAAGATATCAAAAATATTGCTGTGGTACATACTTCCGCTGCTGTTGCTTACCTTTGCCGACCGCACATGGAAGTTCACACAGTGGCTAAAAGAGAAAGAACATTCAAACAGAATATATCAACTTTTTAAAAGAAAGAAAAATGAGAAAGAAAATTGTAGCAGGTAACTGGAAAATGAACATGAACTTGCAGGACGGTATCGCCCTGGCAAAAGAACTTAACGAGACTCTTAACAGCAACAAGCCAAACTGCGGCGTAATCATCTGCACACCGTTCATCCACCTGGCAAGCATAGCACAGTTCCTCAATCAGGACGTGATAGCTCTCGGCGCTGAAAACTGCGCAGACAAAGAGAAGGGCGCTTACACAGGCGAAGTTTCTGCTGAAATGGTAAAGAGCACCGGTGCTCAGTATGTTATTCTCGGCCACTCAGAGCGCCGCGGATACTACGGAGAAACTCCTGAAATACTGAAAGAGAAGGTGCTGCTCGCACTGAAGAACGGCCTGAAAGTAATCTTCTGCATCGGCGAGAGCCTCGAGGAGAGAGAAGCAGGCAAGCAGAACGAAGTTGTTAAGGCTGAGCTCGAAGGCAGCGTATTCAACCTCACAGCTGAAGAGTTCAAGAACATCGTTATAGCATACGAGCCTATCTGGGCTATCGGCACAGGCAAGACAGCCACAGCTGAGCAGGCTGAAGAGATCCACGCTTACATCCGCAGCATCGTAGCAGAGAAGTATGGTAACGAAGTTGCTGAAGAAACATCTATCCTCTACGGCGGAAGCTGCAAGGCAAGCAACGCTCCTGAGCTGTTCGCTAAACCTGACATCGACGGCGGACTCATCGGCGGCGCCTCACTGAAGGCTGCTGACTTCATGGGTATCATCGACGCATGGAAATAATCTGAAACATTAAACGGGATGGCCAAGGGCAAGGCATTAACGACCTGCCGCGGCCAAATCCCGTTTACTTATTTAACCTTATAAAACTCATAATCCGAAAAAAGAATGAAACAATTCGCCGTTTTATTATCACTGACATTGGGCTTCAGCCTCAACACTGAGGCGCAATCATTCCTCAATGACCTAAGAACAGACAAGGCCGGACAGGGAACCGTGACCGTGAGTCAGAGCAAAGACATCGACGAATTGGTAAACAACGCCAAGCTGATTAAGTCGGCTCCGACAACGGCCACCAACGAAAAAAGCAACAACGCGACAGCCGCTACAGAGCACAAACAATCGCAACATAAGGCTCAGGAAAAAAGAGATACCGTTGAAGAACCACTAAAGGAACAGCACTATGCATCAGGAAGCACAAGCCCGTCGACAGACGCACCTGCAGTGAACACGGCCAAGAAAGTGATGCGCAACAGCAGAAGAATCACAGGCTACCGCGTTCAGGCTTATTCGGGAGGCAACTCAAGGGCCGACCGCCAAAAGGCTGAGAGCATCGGAAGTGCAATAAAGATGAGATTTCCGGACCTTCCGGTTTACGTCCACTTCTATTCTCCGCGATGGATATGCCGCGTAGGCAACTTCAGAACCTACGACGAGGCAAACAGCGTGCTGAAAGAGATAAAGAGCATGGGCTACAGACAGGCATGCATAGTGAAAGGAAAAATCACTGTAGGATATTGACACCGGGCCACGCCGACATCAGATATGCGGCATAACTGAAAGGCAACATAATCAGCACGGCATGAAAACAGATTATGCCGGCAAACCATTTATTATAAAAAACACATATAAGATAATGAATCCTGAAACAGAATTCCGTGAAGGTCTCGACGACCTGGCATCACATTACAAAAGTATTCTAGAGCTTCTTGGCGAAGATCCTTCGCGCGAAGGTCTGCTGAAAACACCCATGCGCGTGGCAAAGGCCATGCAGATACTCACCAGAGGCTATACGCAAGACGCCCACAAGGTGCTGCTCGACGCCCTGTTTGAAGAGAAATACAACCAGATGGTTATCGTGAAAGACATCGACTTCTTCTCGCTCTGTGAGCACCACATGCTGCCGTTCTACGGCAAAGTGCACGTGGCATACATCCCCAACGGATACATCACCGGCCTGAGCAAGATAGCCCGTGTGGTAGACATATTCAGCCACAGGCTGCAGGTGCAGGAGAGAATGACGCTGCAGATAAAAGACTGCATACAGGAAACGCTGAAGCCGCTGGGCGTGATGGTGGTTGTAGAGGCTAAGCACATGTGCATGCAGATGAGAGGCGTAGAGAAGCAGAACGCCATAACAACCACAAGCGACTTCTCAGGCGCATTCAACCAGGCCAAGACAAGAGAGGAATTTATGAATCTCCTGCATAGCGAGGGAAAACATATATAAATAGCCAAGAAATAATCGCAGAGAGCATTATCTTAAACTTTTTTAACAACAGGCGATGCAAGGTTTGCATCGCTGTGTTATTTATGAAGTAAAGAATCATAAATATTAAAAAACAAAAATTAACTGAAATGAAAAATTTATCAAGATTGTTCGCATTACTTATGTGCTGCACAATGGCAGTTTCACTTACATCATGTCTTGGCACTGACGACGACGGAGGCATCGATCCTGAGACATACAAGACATGGCTGCAACAGATGAGCGGCAACTATTACGGCGGCTCGACATGGCAGACTCAGAACAAAATCTACTTCTTCAACGATACTATAACAGACAAGAACAACGAAAACAAGGTTGACTCTATAACCGGCATCACCGCAAGTTTCTACAAAGGCGACTCTACTCTGGTTATCAACGGCATCCCCGGAAGAATACTTGCTAAGGAGATTAAGGAAAACGACGCCCTGAAGCAGGCCATTGAAAACGCTAACATGCAGTCTCTCAAGGCTAAGTTCATCCTGTCTAACGTAAGCGGCAACGTGGCTTATTATCTCACTTATCCGTATGACATAACATATCCGGCACTCCAGTACAACGGTGAGACTCACAAGGTAACACTCAAATTCTACGGTCCGTCATTCGGAGGATATCAGTACAGCCAGGCATCAGAACTGCACATGATCGACCTTTATCTGATGGGAGTTTACGTAGACGACAAACTGACTTACACCATTTGCGACAGCCCGAACAACGAGGAGCAAATGAGAAAGGCCATACTCCAGGCTATCGTAACACGATAAAAAAGCAAAAAGACATAATACTTGGTTCAATTTCTATTTAAGAGAATCCACGGCAGAGATAAAAAATGCCGTGGATTTTTATTTTATCTGCACGCATTTTAGATTTCTAAACTTTGACTTTAACCAAAAATTTGCTAACTTTGTGGAGTCAATTACACCTGACATTGCACAACGAAGGCACCCATGCACCGTGAACGGACGGAAAAACACATAATGAAAAATATTATAATCAACAAATTACAGAAATGATGAAGACCATATTTACCCTTATCGTCGCGCTGCTGGCAACGCTGAGCGCCGCAGCACAGAAACTTGACGGCAGCTGGACCGGCAAGCTGAACGTGGGACAGGCCACGCTGAACATCGTGTTCAACATAGCAAAAGACAAGGACAACAAGCTGTCGTGCACGATGGACAGTCCTGACCAGAACGTGAAAGGCATACCGGCCGAAATAGCCGTAAGCGAAGGAGCAAAGGTGAAAATAAGCATACCGGCAATAATGGCCGCCTTTGAAGGCGAAGAGAAAGACGGCATGCTGAAAGGCACGTTCAGCCAGAGCGGCATGTCGTTTCCGCTGGAAATGAAGCAAGGAAAGGTGGAGCGCAACAGGCCGCAGACGCCAAAGGAGCCTTATCCGTATAAGACTGAGGAAGTGACATTCAGCAACACGGAAGACAACGCCACGCTCAGCGGCACGCTGACCTACCCCACGGGATACGAGAAGATGAAGAAGGGCACGGTGCCTGTTGTGGTAATGGTTACCGGAAGCGGACTGCAAGACCGCAATGAGGAAATATTTGAGCACAAGCCATTCCTCGTCATAGCCGACTTTCTGGCACGCAACGGCATAGCATCGCTGCGATATGACGACCGCGGCATGGGCAAGTCGAAGGGCGACGCGGCTAACGCAACAACCGAAAACTTCATGAAAGACGCACTGGCAGCCATCGAATATGTACGCGGAACAAAGAATTTCGGCAAGACGGGAGTGCTCGGCCACAGCGAAGGAGGCTGCATAGCCTTCATGGCAGCCGCCGAAGGCAAGGCCGACTTCATAGTGAGCATGGCCGGAACGGGCGTAAGGGGCGACAGCATACTGATGGAACAGAACCTCGTGCTGCTGAAGATGAGCGGATATACCGACAAAATGTGCAGCGAATACGCAAAGGCACTGAGAGGCGTATACGACTTCATCATCAGCAAAAAGACAACCGGCGACGCCAAGGCTACGGTGGACGAGATTGTCGGCAAGGCAGGAATAAGTCTGCCCGAACCTGCCAAAGACAACATGGCAAAGATTATAGAGATGAACAATCCGTGGCTTAACTACTTCATAGCCTTCGACCCTCGCCCGTCGATAGCCAAGGCGAAATGCCCCGTGATGGCCATCAACGGCAACAGCGACACGCAGGTTATTGCCTCGACAAACATCGGGAGCATAGAGAAACTGCTGCCGAAGAACAAGAAGAACATGGTGAAGACATACAACGGACTCAACCACCTGTTTCAGCACTGCACGACGGGAAGCGTGAACGAATATGCAAACATAGAAGAAACCATATCGCCCGAGGTGCTCAATGACATTGCGACATGGATTAATTCGGTGAAATAACGCGGAGTCATAAATAAGTTTCAAAAGAGCGACAGCCTTATCGGCATGTCGCTCTTTTGCGTTTCTTCCAATATACCGGACGGCAAAGGCACATGCCCGCATGCCGCTCCGGCCATGCATTGCCGCATAAAACAAATTTGGGCTAACATGCTGCCTTGACAACATATTAGCCCAATTTATGTCGGGATGACTGGACTCGAACCAGCGACCTCACGCCCCCCAGACGCGTGCGCTAACCAACTGCGCTACATCCCGTCCTTATTTGCGGGTGCAAAAGTACACACTTATTATGACATCTGCAAACTTTTAGGCGTTTTTTTGCACCTTTAACGCAAATATTTATTAAATACACACATTTTGAAGCGCCCGAAGGCGTCATCGGACAGCTGAAAGCACTGGCAGCATACACTAACAAGCAACATAATGAAATAATCTCAGCCAATGATAAAAACCGATGCTTTCAATCAGCAGACGCTGTCAGGCATCAGCCACAAAACAATATGCCAAAACAGAGACGGAAAGCCTTCAGAAGAAACAAAGTTTAACGGTTGAGTCTCTTGCATTAACACACCTTCAACAGACATTCTACAAAATACATAACCGAAAACACGCCACGAAACGGCATAAAACAGCAAGAAAACATGCCATATTGCCGCAACGACAAGTCGTTTTCCATTGATTTTCATGCAATAAATCAATCATCCGCACAGCAGAACACGCCCTTTTGCTGTATAAAACACGGTCTTTCAGCCTGCAAAACATGGCCTTTTACACAACGAAAGGCCACAAAACGCAGTGGCTCAGACAGTCAATAGCCGCACAAAAGATATAAACATCTGATTTACAGACATTTGCATAAAACACGTACTTTTTACATAAAATCCGTTCAAATGGCAATCAGAAATGAAAAACCGGCATTTCATGAAGTAAAGATTTAACAATAAAGCCCGACATTTAACACAAATTCAACTTTGAATAATCCTTAACATAAGCGGCACAAATACCGCTGCGAAACGGCATATAAAATAAGATTTTTTATTCCTTTTTATTTTGTATTGTGTGCAACATACATTACCTTTGCATTGATATCCTTACGTCCGTGTGGACGCAAGGGCGGACATGGCTATGCCAATTCTGCCATGACGCAACAAGAAAACAACAAATTACAGATTTTTCTGACAATGCAATATATTCTTAACGCACCTGAAACAATCAACGCCACAATAGACCTGCCGGCCTCGAAGAGCATAAGCAACCGCGCACTCATAATAAACGCGCTGGCCGGAAACGGCATAATGCCCGACAACCTGTCGGACTGTGACGACACCGAAGTTATATTAGACGCACTGCGCGACATGCCCGACACCATAGACATAAAGGCTGCCGGAACAGCCATGCGCTTCATGACGGCATATCTGGCCGTAACACCGGGCACACACCTGCTGACCGGCACGGAGCGCATGAAGCAGCGGCCGATAAAGGTGCTGGTGGAGGCGCTGAGATATCTCGGTGCAGACATCAGCTACGAAGGCAACGAGGGATATCCTCCGCTGCGCATCAATGGCAAAAAGCTTGAGGGCGGAAGCATAGAAATTCCGGGCGACGTAAGCTCTCAATATATATCGGCGCTGCTGATGGTTGCACCGGTAATGGAAAAAGGACTTGAGCTGAAGCTTACCGGCGACATTATCTCCCGTCCGTACATAGACCTGACACTGTGCACCATGATCGACTTCGGCGCAGAGGCAGAATGGCTGGGCAGCGACACGATAAAGGTGGAGCCGAAGCCCTACAGCCCACGCCCCTACTTCATAGAAAACGACTGGAGCGCAGCATCTTACTGGTATGAGATGCTCGCCATCAACGGCAACGAGGAGTCAGAGATTAAGCTCACCGGACTTACAGACGGCTCGCGCCAAGGCGACTCTGCCGTAAAATATCTCTTCAGCATGCTCGGCATAAAGACTATTTTTGAGACACGCGAGCCCGGAGTGCCCACCACGGTTACGCTGAAACGCATAAGCATGGCTTCAGACAGGCTCGACTACGACTTCATCAACCAGCCCGACATGGTGCAGACGTTCGTTGTGTGCTGCTGCATGATGAACAGGCCGTTCTGCTTCACGGGGCTTTCGTCGCTCCGCATAAAGGAGACCGACCGCATAGAGGCGCTGAAGACAGAGATGCGCAAGCTGGGATATGTCATCGAGGAGACCAGTCCTGGCGAGCTGAGATGGGATGGCACGCGATGCGAGCCCGAACCCGGCGCAGCCATCAATACATACGAAGACCACCGCATGGCAATGGCATTTGCGCCTGCCGCAATAAAAATCCCCGGACTTAGAATAAACGAACCGCAGGTGGTCAGCAAGTCTTACCCTAACTTCTGGCTCGACCTTACGAGGGCCGGATTCGCCATCGGCGAGGAGGCCGGAGCCTGATATGGGTCTGCTCGTTATCTGCCTGGCAGCCATGGCACTGCTCTTCATTCTGCTCAAGGCTGTGCGCCGCCGTCTGCCAAGAGCCGAACAGCCTGAAGGCGGCACTGCATGCGCAAACGAGTCAGCGTGCGCACAGGCAGGTGCATCGTGCATGCACGACTGCGTTATGGAGCAGGCCGTGAAGGAAATAGAATATTTCGACGACGAAGAACTCGACGCCTACAAGGGCAGGAAGTCTGACTCCTACACCGACGAAGAGGCGGCACAGTTTGCCGAAGTGCTCTACACCATGCGTCCCTCCGAGGTAAAAGACTGGACGGCAAGTCTCACCCTGAGAGGCATCAGCATGCCCGACCAGATAAAAGATGAGGCAATAATGCTGATGGAGGGCTGACTCTTTTGCCGCGGCAGACAATAAAATCGCTCCCGATAAGTTATATAAACATGGCATGCTCACTTGTGCCGCCACGTTATGAAGACAATTAAGACAAGACATATAATCCCCTTAGCCGCCTTGATAGCACTGCTCATTACGGCCGGATGCTCTACGGAGAAGAACACTGCGCAGAGCCGCTGGTGGCATTCGTTCAACGCGCGCTACAACACCTACTACAACGGCACGCTGGCATATATCGACGGCTCGCTCGAGAAAGAGAACGGCAACAAGGACAACTTCACCGAGATGATACCGCTCTACACCGTCGGCAACAAGGACAGCCGCGAGCTGGGCAAGAGCAACTTCGACCGTGCTATAGAGAAAAGCCAGAAGGCAATAAAGCTGCACAGCATAAAGAAAAGGCCTCAATGGACCAAAAGCCGCAAGAAGACGGAGAAAGACATAGAGTGGCTTAACCGCAAGGAGTATAACCCCTTCTTGTGGAAGGCATGGATGCTGATGGGACGCTCTCAGTTTATGAAAGGCTCGTTCGACGAGGCTGCGTCTACATTTGCCTACATGAGCCGCCTCTACTCCACCCAGCCCGCCATCTACGGCCGAGCAAGGGCATGGCTCGCAAAATGCTATATTGAGGAAGGCTGGATTTATGATGCCGAAGACGTGATAACAAAAATCAAGCGCGACTCGCTCCACTGGCGCGCCGTGAAGGAATGGGACTACACCTATGCCGACTATTATATACACACCGGACGGTATGCCGAGGCAATACCCTACCTGCGCAAGGTGATAAAGCACGAGATGAGGCGCAAGCAGCGCGCCCGTCAGTGGTATCTGATGGGACAGCTCGAGGCTGAACTCGGACACAAGGAAAACGCCTACAAGGCTTTTAAGCGCGTGATAAGGCTCAACCCGCCTTACGAGCTTGAGTTCAACGCCCGCATCGCAATGAGCGAGGTTATGGCCGGCACACAGTCGAAAAAGATGATAAGGCGCCTGAAGCGTATGGCGGCATCAGACAACAACAAAGACTATCTCGATCAGGTTTATTATGCCATCGGCAACATATACATGCTGCAGAAAGACACCGCCAACGCCATTGCCGCCTACGAGAAGGGCAACACAAAATCGACACGCAACGGCATTGAGAAAGGCGTGCTGCTGCTTACTCTCGGCGACATTTACTGGGACAAGGAGGACTACAGCAACGCAGGCAGATGCTATGGCGAGGCAATAGGACTGCTCGACAAGGAACGCGACGACTACGAACAGCTGTCGGAACGCTCTAAGGTGCTGGACGAACTCGTGCCATACACCGATGCCGTACACCTGCAAGACTCGCTCCAGGCTCTGGCAAAGATGCCTGAGAAAGAAAGAAACGAGGCCATCGACCGCGTGATTGAGGCTCTGAAGAAGAAAGAGAAGGAAGAACGCGACGCACAGGCTGAGCTTGACGCACAGCAGCAGATGGCGCAGCAGGGCGGAATGGGCAACATGAACAACACCAACAACATGACCAACAACGCCACTGACAAGTCTGGCAAATGGTACTTCTATAACCCGACGGCCGTCAGCCAGGGTAAGGCCACGTTCCAGAAGATGTGGGGACGGCGTGAGAATGTGGACGACTGGCAACGTGTCAACAAGACTGTCGTGTCGCTCGACAACAATCCTGCCGAAATGACCGACGAGATGAGAGACTCCATCGCGGCGGCAGAGGCTGCTGCCGACTCGCTCGAAAACGTGATGGACAGCGCGCAGAACAATCCGCACAAGCGCGAATATTATCTCAAGCAGATACCGTTCACGGAGGAGCAGGTGGCCGAAAGCAACAAGATCATTGAAGACGGACTATTCCATGCCGGCATAATATTCAAGGACAAGCTAGACAATCTGACGCTGAGCGAGAAGACCCTGCGGCGCCTTACCGACAGTTATCCCGACTTTGAGAACATGGACGAGGCTTTCTATCATCTCTATCTGCTCTACTCGCGACGGCAGGACAAGACGCAGGCAAACATATTCCTCGACAAGCTGAAGCGGAGCTACCCCAAGAGCCAGTGGACCATTCTGCTGTCTGACCCCTATTTTGAAGAGAACGCCAAGTTCGGCGAACATATAGAAGACTCGCTCTATGCTGCCACATACAACGCCTTCAAGGCTGGCAAATACGAGGAAGTAAGCGCCAACACGTCGCTGTCGGCAAAGCGATTCCCGCTCGGAGCCAACCGCGATAAGTTTATATTCATCGGCGGACTGAGCAAGCTCAACAGCGGCGACAGCAACGGCTGCCTCACAGACATGCAGGAGGTGGTTAGCAAGTATCCGCAGAGCGACGTAAGCCCCATGGCCGGAATGATTATCAACGGAGTGAAGGCCGGACGACAGCTGCGTGGCGGAAAGTTCGACATCGGCGACGTTTGGGAGCACCGCTCGGTAGTGCTGAGCGACAGCGACTCCATCGCCGCGCGTAAATTTATAGCCGAGCGCAACACCGACTTCACGTTCATGATGGTCTATTCGCCCGACTCGCTCAACGAGAACAAGCTGCTCTTCGAGCTTGCGCGCTTCAACTTCTCTAACTTCATCGTGCGCAACTTCGATATCGTCATCGACGAACTCAACGGCATGCACCGCATGATGGTGAGCGGATTCAGAAACTACGACGAGGCTCTGCAGTATGCACGCCAGCTCTACAAGAACCAGCAGGTGATGAAGCTTGCACAGAAAGGGCGCGCCATAATCATCAGCGACAGCAACATCGAACTGCTCGGAACGCAATACAGCTACAACGATTACGACAAATTCTACGAGCAGCACTTCGTTCCGCTGCGCATAAGCACCGTCAGACTGCTCACGGAGCCTTCTACCATAGAGTTTGAAAAGCCGGACAACGGCGAAGGCGGCGAGACCGACGGACTGTATAACGGCGGCGTAATAGAAGAAGGTCTATACATCAACGATGATCAGCCTGCAACAGGAGAGGCCGACAGCGGAATATCCATCCCCGTTGAACCTGAGAACACGCCTGCAACAGGCACTCAGGACGACAACACGATAGCTATACCTGTCGAGGAAGAAAAAGCCGGCGGCAACGCTGACGACGGCGGCATAGTGATACCAGACATGCAGCAGAACAATGCCACAAACAACGGCAATGCGCAGCAGGGCACTACTCAGACCGACAACAACAGCTTCATGATTGAGCCTGAGCCGCAAACTGATCAGCCAGCTACGCAAGACTCACAGGGATTTGAAATAAGCACAGATGTCTACGACACGAATGCCAACGGCAACGCTGCCGGAAGCCAGACACAGCAAGGCAACGCACAGACAGACGTTATGACAGATGCCGTCGAGCTGCAAAAGCAGCCCGAACAGCCGCAACAGACTAAGCAGCCTGTGCCTGCCGTTCCGCAGAAAGAGGAGCCGGCAGCCAACGATACCGACGAGCTGATATTCGACTTTGGCGACGACACCGGTACCGGAAACAGCAATGCCAACAGCAGCACTAACAACAATAACGGCAACGACAGCAACAACAAGCAGAACGGATACGACCTTGAGGACGAATATTACGACCTCGACGGCTTCTGATGCAATGCCCGAACTGCCGCAACACTGCTGCGACATCTTTCATGAAAAGGACACTGCGACCGTCTGCCTGACAAGGGCAGCATAACAAAAAGAAAGGAGTAACATGAGCAACGGATTATTACTTTGGGTTGACGACGAGATAGAACTGCTACGCGCGCATATCATTTTTCTCGAGAAGAAAGGTTACGAAGTGGTTACAGTCACCAACGGCACCGACGCTATAGACCAGTGCCGGCAGAAGACTTTCGACCTTATTCTGCTCGACGAGATGATGCCCGGCCTGAGCGGACTGGAGACCCTGCAGAGCATCAAAGAAATATCGCCCGCCACGCCGGTGGTTATGGTAACCAAGAGCGAGGAGGAAAACATCATGGACCAGGCCATAGGCTCAAAGATTGCCGACTATCTGATAAAGCCGGTCAACCCGAGCCAGATACTCCTTACGCTCAAAAAGAACATTCACCGCAAGGAGATTGTAACCGAAATAACACAGAGCGGCTATCAGCAAAGCTTCCAGGACATAGCCCTGCAGATAAGCGACTGCAAGACATACAACGACTGGATGAACGTCTATAAGCGCCTTGTCCATTGGGAACTGGAGCTCAGCAGCACCGACAGCAGCATGACCGAAATGCTCAACATGCAGAAGGAAGAGGCCAACAACGGCTTTGCAAAATATATAAAAGCCAACTATATGAACTGGGTGGCGCCACAACAGGCAGGCGCATCTTCAGCAAGCCGCGGCACGCTAAGGCTCAGCCAGATGAGGCAGGCGCCAAAGAACACTCAGGCCGACAACGAAGACAGACCGCTGATGAGCATGGACATATTCAAGAAAAAGATATTCCCCATGCTCGACAACGGCGAGAAGGTTTTCATGATTGTCATCGACAACTTCCGCCTCGACCAGTGGCGCATGCTCTCGCAGGAGATAGGCGACATGTTCGACATAGACGAACAGACCTATATGAGCATTCTGCCAACCGCGACACAATATGCCCGCAACGCGATATTCAGCGGACTGATGCCCGTGCAGATAGCGCAGATGTTTCCCGAGCTGTGGGTTGACGAAGACGAGGAAGAAGGCAAGAACCTCAACGAAGAGCCGCTGATAAGAACACAGATAGAAAGATTCCGCCGCCGCGACACGTTCTCTTACCATAAGATTAACGACTCGGCAGGCGCCGACAAGTTTCTACAGAAGTTCAACCAACTTGAGGCAAACGATCTCAACGTGGTGGTAATCAACTTCATCGACATGCTGAGCCATGCCCGCACAGAGTCGAAAATGGTGCGCGAACTTGCCAACGACGAGTCGGCCTACCGCAGCATAACGCTAAGTTGGTTTCGCCATTCGGTATTGGCAGACCTGTTCAAGTTGCTGTCGCAGAGCAACTATACCGTCGTGATAACCACCGACCACGGCAGCATAAGGGCATCTAAGCCGGTGAAAATCATAGGCGACCGCAACACAAACACCAACCTGAGATACAAGTTGGGCAAGAATCTCAACTACAACGCCAAGGAAGTGTTCGTGATAAAAGAGCCGCACAAGGCACAGCTGCCCGCCCCCAACCTTAGCACATCATACGTGTTTGCCACGGGCAACTCGTTCTTTGCCTACCCCAACAACTACAACTACTACGTGTCTTACTATAAAGACACGTTCCAGCATGGCGGCATCTCCCTCGAAGAGATGATTGTGCCGCTGATAACCCTGAAGGCGCGCAAGCGCTAAACCGGACAGCCGGACAGGAAGGCAAGCAAGGGAACAAGGTGAAAAGACAATATAACGAAACGTAAAAACACCAACAATATGGAGATAAGAATTGAAAACATTGAAAACATCAAGCATGCGGCAAAACAGTTTGTCGACAACATGGGACGCAGCAACGTATTTGCCTTCTACGGCAAGATGGGCGCCGGCAAGACAACATTCATCAAGGCCGTATGCGAGTGTATGGGGGTTGAAGACGTCATAACGTCGCCCACCTTCGCCATCGTCAACGAATACACATCAGAGACAACCGGCGACACAATCTATCACTTCGACTTCTACCGAATAAAGAAAATTGAAGAGGTGTATGACATGGGATATGAAGAATACTTCTACAACAACAGCATCTGCTTCATAGAATGGCCCGAACTGATAGAAGACCTGCTGCCCGAAAACGCCACAAAGGTAACTATCGAGGAACAGGAAGACGGAAGCCGCGTGGTTAAGTTCTGAAAAGACAACAAGAACAAAGCATTTCGCAACATAACGAAATCCGGTGAAAGGCAAACATCATTAATGCCTTTCACCGGATTCTGTTATATTATCAACCACACAAAAATATTTTCTATAAATCCTTCATCTCCTTAATCTGCCGTATCACGATGTCGTTAGCCTGCTGCATCTTGCGGAGCATCATCAGTCCGAGGATTAGTCCTACGACAAAGCCTACACACAGACCTACAATCATGCTCCGCGGACTGCCGCCCCTTGCTGTCTCAAAACTAATCATCTCATAGCCGTACCATGCAGCCCATGCCAAACCAAGCGGAAGGTTAATCATCATCAGACGCACACGCTGACGCTTCATCCTTACCAGCTTTTCGCCTGTTTTCAGCAAGTCGCCCTCAAGCAGTTCGCTCTCCTTTATCCTGTTGATATAGGCAGAGGACACCAGGCACCAGCTAAACAGCACAACGCTCACCACAAAGAACAGCAGCGACAAGCCGAACAGCTCCATGAAAGCATACATAGCTGCAATGCACACTATCACCATAACCACATCCAGAACCACCATACGCCTTACCAGCGACATGCGGTCGTTCATCGCCCGCCTCATCAGGCGCTCGTTAAGCATGGTCTGCCCTTCTATCTTGTTTTTCAGGATGGCCATCTGCGCCTTCATTTCCTCTAGTCCGTTGTTGTCTATAATATTCTCCATAACAGAATCCTTTTTTTAATCGTTTGACATTTTTTTGAGCAACTCTCTTATCCTTACGAGCTTAACCGAAACATTCTTTGCCGATATACCCATCACCGCCCCAATCTCGTCGTAGCTCAGGTTTTCGAGCCAAAGCAGCACCAGAGCCTTGTCGAAAGGTCCGAGGCGGTTGATTCTTTTATACAGCAACTGCACCTGGCGCGTGTCGGCATCGTTGTCTTCAAACAGGTTGATGCTCATCGACAGCGGCACGGTCTTGTGCCTTTTCTTCTTACGGTCGACCGAAATACACGTGTTAAGGCTCACGCGATAGATCCATGTCCTTATGTCGCTCTTGCCCTCAAAGGCCGCAAAACCTTTCCATAGGTTGATGAGCACCTCCTGAAACAGGTCGCTCACCTCGTCGGCATCTTTCGAGAACATATAGCACACTGTGTATATCGTGCTGCGGTTTTCCCGCACAATCTGCGCAAATTGTTTCTCCGTTGTTTCCATTATCTTATCCGAATAATTAAGTTACTTTTAACCGTTAGACGCAGCAACGGCCAAAAAACTACACAAAACTAACATTTTATTCTGAAATAATTCTGTATATTTGGAAAACAATAAAAGCTACAGCCTGCATTTACGGCATGAAAACAGGAAGAAATACTGACTGTGACACAAAGAAATGACGGTAACAGACAAACATATATCCGGATAATATCCGTTCGTCATTATTAGCTATTTTTCACCTGCCGCAATGCACGTTTTCGTGGTTTTACGGATTATTATAATAAAAGACAAACTAAAAAAACTTATACGTCATGAGAACAATAATAACATTCATAATGTTCGTGGCAGCAGCGTATGCAGCCATGGCACAAAACGGGACACAGGACAGGAAGCTCAGCAAGAAGGAGAGAAAACTGATGGAGGCACGCATAGACAGCGCCCTGAACGCCGAAGCCGTGCAGGCAATAAACGACACAGCGTTTACGATAGAGGCCGACAAAGTGGAGTTTAAGCGCGGATATACGGCACACGTAACCGCAAGCACCAACTTTGTGGCAGTCAGTGGCAGCAATGCCATCGTGCAGGTGGCGTTCAACGTACCGGTGTCGGGCTTCAACGGCCTTGGCGGAATAACGCTCGAGGGCATCGTTACGGGCTATAAGGTAAGCTCCGACAAGAAGGGCAACACCTACGTAAGGCTGAACGTATCGGGCAAAGGCATATCGGCGCAGCTGTTCATTTCGCTATGGAAGGATGCCAACAAGGCTACCGTCAGCATACAGCCCAACTTCAACTCTAACAAGCTGACGCTGAGCGGAATGTTGTGGAAGCCTGAGCGGAGCAATATCTTTAAGGGCACCACGTTCTGAACCAGCCCCTAACGCTGGCAGCGGCGTCAGCTGCGGCGCAGCACATAGAAGCACGACGAGGAAAGAAAGTTTCTGACATACGGCAGCATGCGCAGCGGCGAGGGCAACACCAGCGGCCTGAGGCCAAACTTGGTTTCATAATGAGGATTGATCATCCACAGCCGCATGTCGGCCACGGCATATCCCGCCCGCGCCGCAATACGGAAGAAAGTCTCTACCGTGCAGCGCGTCTGCCTTATCGACATCAGCTCGCCTATGGTGAAGTCGTCTTCGCCAAAGAGCCTGAGCACGTGTCCATAAACGGCACGAGGCAGGAGATGGACAAACGGCATACGCGACAACAACCGGCTGCGGGCTATCTGCTGATGGCCGCCAAAAGGCATCTGCCACGGCGGAAAGGCTACGAACACCGCACCATGCGGAGCCAGCATGCAGCTGAGCTTTGACAGCAGTGCGGCCTTGTCGGGCACATGCTCCACCACGTCGTGCATTATGATGAGGTCGAAGCTGCGGCCACGGCAGTCGTAGTCAAGTATATCGCAGCACACCAGCTCAGCCGCGGCCCCTTCTTCCCTGAAGTAAGTCTGCGCCTGTCTGATTCTCAGTTCCGACATATCCACACCCGTAACACGGCACGCCCTGCGCGCAAACGGCAACAGATTGCCTCCCTCGCCGCATCCCACCTCAAGCACTCTAACCCCACTCGTAGCTATAAAACGGCTGAGATATGGTATAAAATATTTTTCTGTCGTTGCCGCCTCTTCCATGAAGTAGCGGCGCCTGTCCAAATGTCTTGCCTGCATATTTTCTGTCTTTTTGTTCTAATCATAATGAGTGCTGCCGGCAGAAAATACTGCACACATTTCCCGATTTTATAAAGACAAACGGCTATCCGGCCGAATCATAATAACAAGTTTGGATTTAAAAGCACTGCAAAAGACGGCCTTTCGCAATGCAAAAGGGCACCTTTCAGGCTCCAATATGCGGCAAACGACAATGCGAAAGGTATGCTTTTACATTAAAAGAGCACACCTGAATGTACCGTCTACATCGCCCACCGCATAACGGAAAAAGTTTTTAATAAAAACTCATCACTCGTCACAATGCCGCTTAAGCTCATGAATATCAAGGCTTTATGGTGTGACGAGTTGAAAATTCAACTCGTCACATGGGACTTTTTGGGGTATTATTTAGAAGTTAAAGTAGATTCTTTTTAGGAGTTAGAGTAGTTAAAGGAGTTATCGCTCACTGGGATGAACCAGGAGTTAAATTCATTAGCCTTGTTGGTTGTAAACGTAGGGACGTACCCCAGGTGCGTCCACAGCGCGATTACATGTAAATTTTATAGCCGGCAATATCATCTTGATGAATAATGTGGATTCATCGCTGTCCCAAGGATTCATTTAAGTTTTAATGTAACTATCAATATAACAGGTATTTATATTTAATTATATCATGTGGAGGATTTTTATGTAATGCGTGAGTTGGACACACCTGGGGTGTGTCCCTACAGGACTGTATATGATGAAAACTTGGGTATTTAAGTCAACAGACGGCAGTAATAAGTCTTATCAGAGTCAACTTTAATCAGGAAATTGCCTGTCTGAAGTCAACCGGAATCAGGACAACGCCACATCCATATGGCTATATGTGACGGATGTGACGAGTTGAAAATTCAACTCGTCACACCATAAGGCATTGTTTGTCAGTGTGTTACGCAGAAATGTGATGAGTGACGAGTTTTTTAAAAAAAACTTTTTATTCAAAGCCGACAGCGCTTAGTAACTGATGCGGATACCGAAAGGCAGGGATAGCTGCAGGGGCTTGCCGGTCCACTGGGTTTCGGCCTTGCTGCCGTTAGGGATATACCACGTTATACGCGGACTGAAGAACAGTTCGAGATGCGGCGCTATCTCATAAGCCATGCCGACGCCAGCACCCACAGACCACTGCAGTCCGGTGAAGCCAAGGCTAACAGACCTGCTGAACTCAGTCTTTCCGTCGATGTTGTAAAGCTTGTCTGACTTTGCGCTGAACGGAACATCTATAGCCATGCCGGCGGTCAGATAGGCAGACATACGGCCGCGCCTCATAAACGTGTAAGTGGCATTTACGGGCATGCCTACATAAAATATGCGCTGACGCTCGCTGATGTTTGTCGTGTCAGAACTGCCTGTAAGCATGTTGGTGGTGTGCCGTGTAACGCGCAGTCCCATGTCAAGGCTCCATCTGTCAGACAGACGCCGGTTGAAGTTGAGCCCCAGCTGCAGCGGCTTTTCATAGTTCTTGTGCGTAACAATCTTGCCGCTGTTCATAAGCGCTATGCGCAGAAGGACATCGCGCTCTATCGGGTCAAGACTCTCGCCGACATCATAAGTGAGATAATGTACGAGCTGCTCCCAGGTTTCAATCTCCACCCTCGTGCCCGAGCCTACTGCATGTTCTATAACCTCGATTATACGCGGCATTATCACGTCCGACGCCCTTTCCATCATCGAACTGAATCCGAGCAGCCAGCCGTCATGGCTCTTTGTTGTGACATTAACACATGAAGTGTCGGCAGGAGCCACATCTGCCATGACGGGCGACGGCTCAACGCCTACGGCCGATTCGCTGCCGGCAATGCGGCAAAGGGCGTCAACACTTTCGGCAAGGGCATCAGCACGCAAGGTGTCGGCAGGACAAGCCAGACAAAGCCCTGCGCCAAGAGAGTCTTCGGCATGGAGACTCTGCACGACATTTCCGTCTGCCGACGGTGCGGCATGCATATCTGCCACGGGGCCTGCGCAGCTGCCACCGGCTGCATGACGGGTTGTGCCGACAGACGCCACGTCAACTCCGGTTGTCCGTCTGAACGGCTGCCGGAGCAATAACGTCACGACCGAAACGGCCACTGCAGCCAAAAGCAGAACGAGGCGGGCTCTGTAGGCCGTTATCATCTTCTGCAAACTGACACGTGCCCTGAGCAACTGTGATGACGACGTGCGCGGCCTGATGCCTAGCATACGGGCTATCTCGTCGTGCGACAGGCCTTCGAGCACCGACAGGCGGAACACGTTGCGGTAGCCCTCGGGCAGCATGTCGATCATGCGCATAAGCTCATCAAACGGAATGTCGCAACCGCCCTGCCCTTCTTCAGCCTCAACAGGCACGTCTGCCACAGCTCCGGCCACAGGCCGGTTCTTTCTGTCGTTGAGATATTTCACGGCAAGATTGGCCATCACCCTGCTCATCCATGCCTCAAGGCGGGCAGGACTGCGCAGCGAGCCTATCGACGAGAATATTATGATGAAGCCGTCGTGGAGCAGGTCCCGGGCTGCGTCTTTGTCTTTAACGATATCTGCGCAAAGCCTGAACAACCTGCCGGAATAGGTCTGATACAGAAGCGCCAAGGCGCCTCTGTCACCATTCTTACATCTTCTGACAAGTTCTTCTGTTTCCATATCTACGTGCCGGGCGCCGCAGGTGCCCTTTATATATGATATAAAAAGGACGAAAATACTGCATGCCGCGGTTGCTTTTTTTTCAGAAAAACACAAAATCACAAAGCGCCGGACCCTGCCCGTGCCATGCACGCAGCCATGCTATGACATACAAAAAATGCGGAGCGGCATTAATAACATTAAAGCCGCTCCGCACTAAAAAAATATATTCAGGCGTGTTATTACAGCAGAGACTCAAACTTCTCCTGCAATTTTGCCTTTGTTGTTGCACCTACAAACTTGTCTACAACCTCACCGTTCTTGATGAACAGTATTGTAGGAATGTTGCGGATGCCAAACTCCATGGCGATGTCGTCGTTCTCCTCTACGTCGCATTTACCAACAACGATCTTGCCTTCGTACTCGTTAGCCAGCTCCTCAACGATAGGTGCGATGGCACGGCAAGGACCACACCATGTAGCCCAGAAATCAACTACTAAAGGCAGTGCGCCATTCTTCAGACTCTCAAAGTTCTCTGTTGTAATTTTTTCCATCTTTCTTTTGTAATTTATTATGTTAATAATTAGGTTTTGTCTTCTACTGTTTTGCCAACAAACACTATGCCATATTTTCTCTGACAGAGCCTTTGCGGCCAATTGTCACACATCGTGGCGGGCAATTATATTTGTCAGTTTATTTTATAGTCGAGCGCCTCGCATCCTTTAATAAAGGATATCAGTTCCTTGCTGATGTCTATCTTCTCCTTGCGGCTGCGCAGCACAAAGGGCTTGCTGTTGCTCGTCTCGCGCACCTGGAAGAACAGCTGCGTGGTGCCCGGCGCGTCTTTTATTATCGTAACAAGGTCGGACACGGTGGTGTCGTCCAGCTTGTCAGCCTCGAGCGATATGGTTATCTTCTCTATCTGTGTGTCCTTTACGGTCTGCAGATACTGTATGTCGGTTATTCGCATCTCCATCATGTCGCTGTTGCGGAAACGCTGCACAAACTGGGCCTTGACCATGACCGTGCAGCCTTCGATAAGCATTCCGCGCCACTTGCCCCACTCCTCGCCGAACAGGGCAAGCTCACCCGAGCCGTCGAAGTCTTCAATGGTGACAAAGCCGCACGGCTTGCCGGTCTTGGTGTATTTGCTTCTAACGGCCGTGACGATGCCTCCCAGCACCACCTCCTGCTTCTTTGACAGCTCGATGCGGTCGTTGAGTTCCTGACACTGGGTGTTGCAAAGGTTCTTGAGGATAAATTCAAACTCGTCGAGCGGGTGTGCCGAGAGGTATATGCCCACGAGGTCGCGCTCGCGGTTAAGCTTCTCTATGGCGCTCCACGACTCAGCCTGAGGTATGGCGGGCGTGGCTATCTCCACTTCTTCCATAGCTCCGAACAGAGACTGACGCGACTCGTTTTTCTCCTGCTGATACACCTGTCCGTAGCGCATAAGGGTTTCGAGGAACGTGCGGCCGTCAGGATTGCGCGCAAAGAAGCTCTCGCGCTTGATCTTGAAGCCGTCGAACGCTCCGCTGAGCACAAGGCTCTCGAGCGCCTTGCTGTTTACGGCAGAGAGATTGACGCGCTGCACAAAGTCGAATATGTCTTTATACTGTCCGTTCTTCTCGCGCTCGTCGATGATGGCCTGAGCAGCGGCGTCGCCCATGCCCTTGATGGCTCCGAGGCCGAAGCGCACCTCGCCTTTCTTGTTGGCGCTGAACTTCTGGCGACTCTCGTTAACGTCAGGACCCATGCAGGCTATGCCCATGGCCTGACATTCGTTCATCAGCTTGGTTATCTTCGTTATGTCGTTAAGGCATCGGCTCATGTTGCCTGCCATGAATTCTGCCGGATAGTGGGCCTTGAGATAGGCCGTCTGATAAGCCACCCACGAATAGCACGTGGCGTGACTCTTGTTGAAGGCGTAAGAAGCAAACTTCTCCCAGTCGGCCCATATCTTCTCGAGCACCTTCGGGTCGTGTCCGTTTTTCTTTCCGCCCTCGATAAACTTAGGCTTCATGGCGTCGACGATGTCCTTCTTCTTCTTACCCATGGCCTTACGCAGGGCGTCGCTCTCGCCTCGGGTGAAGTTGGCAAGCTGACGCGACAGAAGCATGACCTGCTCCTGATACACCGTGATGCCGTAAGTGTCCTTCAGATATTTCTCCATGCAGGGAATATCATACTTTATCTCCTCCTTGCCGTTCTTTCGGGCAATGAACGAGGGGATGTAGTCCATAGGTCCGGGGCGATAGAGGGCGTTCATGGCTATGAGGTCCTCAAATACAGTAGGCTTAAGCTCGCGCAGATACTTCTGCATGCCGGCCGACTCAAACTGGAATGTGCCCACGGTGCGGCCTTCCTGATAGAGCTTATAGGTAAGCTCGTCGTCGATAGGTATGTTGTCGAGGTCTACCTCTATGCCTTGCGTGAAGCGTATGTTCTCTACAGCCTCCTTAAGTATGGACAATGTGCTGAGTCCGAGGAAGTCCATCTTTATCAGTCCGGTCTCCTCGATGACGTGTCCGTCGTATTGTGTGGCAAGGAGCTTGTGGCCCGGGTCCGACTTGTCTTCGGCCGTGCTGACGGGCACCCAGTCGCTGATTGCGTCGCGGCAGATGATGGTTCCGCAGGCGTGTATACCTGTTCCGCGCACGGTGCCCTCAAGCATCTTTGCATATTTTATCGTATTGCTGAGCTGCGGGTCGGGACTTGCCTCCGCCTCGCGCAGCTCGGGCACGCACTTAATGGCGTTGGGCAGGTTCATCTTCAGGCCGTCGGGCAGACGGTCGGGGATGGCCTTGCACAAGTGGTTAGACACGTCGAGCGGCAGCTTCTCCACACGCGCCACGTCCTTAATAGAGTTCTTTGTGGCCATGGTGCCGTAGGTGATGATGTGCGCCACCTTGTCGTGTCCGTATTTGTCTTCCACCCATTCGAGCACCTTTCCGCGTCCGTCGTCATCGAAGTCGGTATCGATATCGGGCAACGATATACGGTCGGGGTTGAGGAAACGCTCAAACAGAAGGTCGTATTTAATAGGGTCTATCTTCGTAATGCCCAGACAGTAGGCAACAACCGAACCGGCAGCCGAGCCACGTCCGGGGCCAACCATCACTCCGAGCTCGTCGCGCGCCGAGTTGATGAAGTCCTGCACGATAAGGAAGTAGCCGGGGAAACCCATCGTCTTCATGATGTGCAGCTCAAACTTCACTCGCTCTGCCACCTCCTCGGGCAGCGGGTCGCCATACAGGCGCTTTGCTCCGTCGTAGGCAAGCTTGGCCAGATAGTCGGCCTCAAACTTTATGCGGTACAGCTTTTCGTAGCCGCCGAGGCGCTTTATCTTCTGTTCGCCTTCTTCGGGCGGCAGCGGATTTTCGCCGTTCTCGTCGGTAGTGAACTCATCGTAGAGCTGTTTCTCTGAATATTTTCGGCGCACGTCCTCCTCCGTACCAAACTCTTCAGGTATGGGGAAGAACGGCATGATAGGTGCATGGTCAATGCTGTAGGTCTCAACCTTGTCGAGTATCTCGAGCGTGTTGCTAAGTGCCTCGGGCACATCGCTGAACACGGCGTTCATCTCCTCGCGCGTCTTAAACCACTCCTGTTTTGAATAGAGCATACGGTTAGGGTCGTCGAGGTCCTTGCCCGTAGACAGACAGAGCAGATGGTCGTGGGCCTCGGCGTTCTCCTCGTCAACGAAGTGGGCGTCGTTTGTGCATACGGTCTTTATGCCATACTCCTCCGCCAGCTCCATCAGAGCCTTGTTGGCGCGCACCTGCAGCGGATAAGTCTCGCGGTTGGCGCGCTGATGCGGATTGGTGACTCTGTGGCGCTGAAGCTCGAGATAATAGTCGTCGCCGAACACGCGGTGATACCACTCTATGGCCTCGCGTGCCCCCTCCATGTCGCCCTTGAGAATCTTTGCGGGCACCTCGCCGGCTATACATGCCGAACAGACGATGAGGTCTTCGTGATACTTCTCAAGATCGGCGCGGTCGGTACGCGGACGCATGTAATAGCCGTCTACCCACGCGCGCGAAACCAACTTAATAAGGTTCTTGTATCCGTTGTAGTTTTTGGCAAGCACTATGAGGTGGTATCCGCCCATGTCGCCCTTCTCTTTCTCCTTGTCGTCCTTTGTACGGCGCGCCACATACATCTCGCAGCCGAAGATGGGCTTGAAAGGCTCCTTGCCCTCGGCCTTCAGCTTGCCGTTGACTTTCTTGCAGTAGTTGTAAAACTCCTTTATGCCGAACATGTTGCCGTGGTCGGTTATGGCCATGCCCTTCATGCCGTCGGCCACAGCCTTGTCTACAAGTTTCTGCACGCTCGACTGTCCGTCAAGAATGGAGTAATAAGTATGTACGTGTAAATGGACGAAATCTTGCATAAACTACATTTGCGCTTTTAGAGCGTCAAAGTTATTCTGAAAAACTGAAACAGCCAAAATAATAATGTGAAAATTATCTTATGCAGATTGTTTTTTATGTTTATACGACATGCACGCACACGCCCTGACAACCGCACGGACACACGCACGGCAGCAGCCATGAGCGTTGACGGAGATGTTACTTTGACAGGCAAACCGGCCATTATCATTGCATTGTGTCATCATGATTATGTCTGGATTTTCAGACGAAATAGAAACGCCGAGGCGTAAAAACATGCCTGAAAGACCGTAAAGCGGCAGACAATTCATCGAAAGGCATGCTCTTACACAGCGAAAGGGCACCTTTTATAAGCTGAAAAGCCTCGTCCGGCATTATGGTTTGCAGCCGTTTTAACCCGAATTTCATGGTATTTCAGCCGTTTTAAGGCTAAATTTTATGCACACAAACCGCCATAGCCATGCAACACTCTGATATCAACGCATTTATGTTTGCACACGATTTCAGCCCGTATTTCCGTGCGAATTATTTTTATTTTCAAATACTTCAGAATGAGAGCGTCAAGCAAAATCAGAATGTAAGGCGACACGGCGAATATCGCGACAATGTGAATCCGCACAGCATCACATTATACATCGGCGACACCTGACATCAAGCATAAAAGGCATGACACACGAAAGCTGAAACAAGGACATGCCCCGGCCGCTTCAGCCGGACACCCGCAGAAGGAGCAAACGAGAACGAAAACCGCAACAGGACAGCAGAGCAAACAATAAAAATCGAACTATCAGCCGATTAAGCCGCAGCTGCCGGTCAATGTGTATTTATTAAAGAATAATGCAAAAAATTTGCCAATTACACAAAAAAGGCGTACCTTTGCAAATAATTTTCCACTTCAAACTTTACTATGGGAAAAAGAATAAAGAAACTTAAGAATGTAAGACTTCATCGAGAGGGCACTGACACGCTGGTCTACGGACTGACTGCGTTTGTGGCCATAGCCTTGATTCTGTGGTTCTATGTCGACAACAAAATTCCGTTCTGGAGCTTTGTCGTCGTCTTCGGCGTAATCTATTCCATAGTGGTAAACTTCTTCAGATGCCCCAAGCGCTACTTCGACGGCGAGACCGAGAAGGTGGTAGTGGCTCCGGCAGACGGAAAAGTGGTGGTTATCGAGGAGGTTTTTGAAGATGAGTACTTTCACGACAAACGTCTCATGATAAGCATCTTTATGAGCTTGTTCAACGTTCACGCTAACTGGTTCCCGGTTGACGGCAAAGTGAAATTCGTTCATCATCAGAACGGCAACTACCACAAGGCATGGCTGCCAAAGGCCAGCGAGGAGAACGAGCACGCCGACGTGATGCTCGAGACTCCCGAAGGCACCGAAGTGCTGTGCCGCCAGATAGCTGGTGCGGTGGCACGACGCATCGTAACCTACGCCAAGCCTGAAGAAGACTGCTACATCGACGAGCATCTCGGATTTATCAAGTTCGGTTCGCGCGTTGACGTGTATCTGCCACTCGGAACTGAGGTTTGCGTGAAGATGGGACAGGCTACAACAGGCAACCGCACGATTATTGCACGGCTTAAATAAACATAACAGCCGCCCTTTCTGCGAATGAAAGTACACGGCCGATAACTACGCTACGTTATGGCAAACATCATAGTAAGAAATATTCCGAACACTATCACGTGCTGCAACCTTATCTCGGGCTGCATAGCCACGGCTTACGCCTTCGGCGGACAGCCCAAGATGGCGCTGACGTTCATCATTCTGGGTGCCGTGTTCGACTTCTTCGACGGCATGAGCGCACGCCTGCTAAAGGTGTCGTCGCCAATCGGAAAGGAGCTCGACTCGCTTGCCGACGACATCACGTTCGGCATGGCGCCGGCCACGATGGTGTTCTATCAGCTCGGCGTGATGGACTATCCGTCGTTTCTCGAGCCGCTGCGCCCGGTGCTGCCCTTCGTGGCCTTCGTCATGGCTGCGTTCTCGGCGCTGCGCCTTGCCAAGTTTAATCTTGACGAGCGTCAGACCACATCGTTCATAGGCATGCCCACGCCGGCCAACGCCCTGTTCTGGGGCTCGCTCATCGTGGGAGCTGCCGACGTGCTCGAGTCGTCGCCGTGGATGGTGCCGGCCGTAATATTGCTTATATTCCTTTGCAGCTATGTGCTGGTGAGCGAGATACCGATGTTTGCCCTTAAGTTTAAGCAATGGGGGTGGAAAGGCAACGAGGTTAAATACATTTTCCTTATAACCTGCGTGCCGCTGCTCATCATCTTCGGCATCTCGGCCTTCGCCATAATAATCGCATGGTATGTAATATTATCGGTTTATCTTAATTCAAAGAACAAATAATGATTGCTGCTTTATTAAACTTCTTATTCATAATACTGCTCGGAATATTCATCGTCGTAGGCGTGGTTGCCTACAAGATATACCGCACTTTCCACAGTGTGAAGAAACAGTTTAAGGGCTTCAGGGGCCAGGACAACGGCAACGGACAGGACCGGCAGCAGTACCGACAGACATCAGGCGAAGACGAAATAATTATCGACCGGCGCACGCCCGACGAGATGAACCGCAAGATATTCTCGAAAAACGAAGGAGAATATGTCGACTATGAAGAGGAGAAATAGCTCCTGCGCCTGTCCCGGCAATAATAAAACTACATGAATCTACTAACTTAAACCAATAAAAATAAATGAGAAAAATCTTCTTTTTGGTGTGCGCATGCCTGCTTACACTTGGTGCAAGCGCCACCGGCACAGACAAATACAGCTGTCTGTATGAGAATCTGCCCTTCAAGATGGAACAGGTTACAGCCCCCGTGTTTCCCGACAACGAGGTTAACCTGAAAGACTTCGGAGCTAAAGGCGACGGATCTTCGCTCTGTACCGATGCTTTTGCCAAGGCCATTGAGGCACTTGAGAAAAAGGGCGGCGGCAAGCTCGTTGTGCCGCAGGGTGTGTGGTTCACCGGTCCTATAACTCTCAAGAGCAACATCAACCTTCACCTCAACAAGGGTGCAGTGATATTGTTCTCGCCCGACATCGACCTCTATCCGCTTATAGATGCGTCGTTCGAAGGACTGAACACACGTCGCTGCCAGTCGCCCATATCGGGCCATAACCTTGTAAACGTGGCGATAACCGGAGCCGGAGTGATAGACGGCAACGGAGAATACTGGCGCCCGGTGAAACGCGAGAAGGTTACCGACAAGCAATGGAAAGAGTTTACTTCACGCGGCGGAGCATTCAAGAACCCTAAGTTCTGGTTCCCTTCTGAAGGTGCACTTAAAGGCGACTCAATGAGCAACATGAACGTGCCCAAGGGTAATCTGAGCGACGCCGAATGGCATAGCATCAGGCACTTCCTGCGTCCCGTAATGGTAAACCTCGTAAGTTGCAAGAACGTATGGCTCAACGGCGTAATCTTCCAGAACTCTCCTTCATGGAACATTCATCCGCTGATGTGTGAGAATGTGCTGATAGAGGATGTGCAGGTAAGAAACCCGGCATTTGCACAGAACGGCGACGGACTCGACCTTGAATCGTGCAAGAATGCGCTGGTTGTGAACTCTACATTCGACGTTGGCGACGACGGCATCTGCATCAAGAGCGGTAAGGACGCCGACGGACGCAAGCGCGGAATACCCTGCGAGAACGTACTGATTAACGGCTGTACCGTGTTCAAGGGCCATGGCGGCTTTGTTGTAGGCAGCGAGATGAGCGGCGGCGTGAAGAACATATATGTTTCCGACTGCCAGTTCCTCGGCACTGACGTGGGCCTGCGCTTCAAGAGCACACGCGGACGCGGCGGCGTGGTTGAGAACATCTACATCAACAACATCTCAATGTTCGACATTCAGACAGACGCAATAACCTTCGACCTCTACTACGGAGGCAAGTCGGCTGTAGAGGCTCTTGCCGACGGCGACGAGGCAAAGCTGCAGAACGTGAAGAAGATAAAGGTAGACGAGACAACACCTTGCTTCCGCGACATCAACATCAACCATGTAATATGCCGCACTGCGCGCCGTGCAGCCTACTTCAACGGACTACCCGAGATGCCGGTGAAGAACATAACGATAACCGACCTCGAGGTAAACAACGCCAAAGAGGGCATCGTAATCAACAACACTGACGGCGTTAAGCTGCAGGACATCAACGTCAAGTCGAAGGGAAAGACTTTCAGCGCACGTAACTCTGCAAACGTAACAGTGAACGGAAAAGAATATAAGAAGATTGACAACAAGGGCATTACTCTCGACATGTAAGCCCTTTAAGACATAAAAAAGAAGAAGCCGTTGCCTCAAGCACAGACATTTATGCGCAAAGAGGCAACGGCTTCTTTTTTATATTAATGAAGATACATCCTCAATTTCAACGGATGTGCCCGCCTACGATAGTGCTGCCTGCCGTTCAAGCATAAAAAAGATGCAAATAAGACAGCAGCGTAAGCGGCTTGTGCATTTATAATGCTATCAGTTGTGAACCAGCGTACCTATCTCCTCGCCGTCCATAACCTTCTTCAGGTTGCCAACAACGTCCATGTTGAACACATAGATAGGCAGGTTGTTCTCCTTGCACATTGTTGTGGCAGTAAGGTCCATCACCTTCAGTCCGCGTGTATAAATCTCATCGTAAGTGATGTCCTTAAACTTCACTGCAGTAGGATCTTTCTCCGGGTCGGCAGTGTAGATGCCGTCAACGCGTGTGCCCTTGAGCATAACGTCGGCCTCAATCTCAATACCGCGGAGCGACGAGCCAGTGTCGGTTGTGAAGTAAGGAGAACCTGTTCCGGCTGAGAATATGCACACATATCCTGCCTCCATAGCCTCGATGGCCTTCCACTTGCTGTAGAACTCACCTATCGGCTCCATGCGTATAGCCGTCATCACCTTTGTCTTTACGCCTACGGCACCGAGAGCTGAGCTGAGTGCGAGCGAGTTGATAACCGTTGCGCACATACCCATCTGGTCGCCCTTAACGCGGTCGAAGCCCTTGCCGGCACCGCTGAGTCCGCGGAAGATGTTGCCGCCTCCGATAACGATACCAATCTGCACACCCATCTCGTGCACTTCCTTTATCTGGCGCGCATAGTCGCCGAGACGCTCCGGGTCGATGCCGAAGTTCTGTTTTCCCATCAGGCTTTCGCCACTAAGTTTCAATAAAATTCTTTTGTACTTTGCCATAATTATTTATCGTTTAGGAGTTAAAGTAGTTAGAAGTAGTTAAAGGAGTTAAAGTCATATGCTTTGTTGCTGTATGTGCTTTGTGACAATATCTTTATTCTGTGCAGTCAGCAATATTTGTATAATTAAAAATTGATGCTGCATTAAAAATAATATTTTCTATTCTACCAGTAATGTTTTTATCTACAATGCATATGACTTTAACTCCTTTAACTACTTCTAACTACTTTAACTACTTCATTATAAAACATACTTCACCTCCTTAAACGCATATCTGCTCAGGCTGCCGTCACTGCGCCGAAGAACAAGATGACCGTCAGGCTCGATACATTCAAGCTCCGCCATGAAGTCGCCGCCGGCATCCTTATAGGCATGACGGCCGCTGCGGCGATAGAGAGCGGCAGAATAAAGCGACGCCACCTCGTCATAACGGCCTTCATTGACCATGCCGAGATAAACCTCGAAACGGCGGAGCAGCACACCGAGCACCTCATCGGCGTCAATGTCGCGGCCCAATATCTGAGACAACGATACCGGATTGGGCGCATTGCTCACAAACTCACGCTGATTGAGATTGATGCCCGTACCGAGAATACAGCTGCCTACGTGGCTTCCGCTGATAGTACATTCAGAGAGCGTTCCGCTGATTTTCTTGTCGCGCCAGTAGATGTCGTTCGGCCATTTTATCGTGATGTCGTCGACATATCCGGCAAGAGCGTCACGTATGGCCAACGACTCGGCCTCGAGCATGACATACTGGCGCACAACCGGCACCGCCACGGGATAAACCTTTATGCTGAACGTAAGGTTCTTACCGCGCTCACTCTCCCACTTGTTTTCGCCCTGACCGCGCCCTGCCGACTGAAAGGCGGCAACGCCCACGGTCATAAGCCGGCCTTCTTCGCCGGAGTATTCGCGCATAAGAACATTTGTCGAGCTGGTTTCGTCAACCTTTATTATCTTTATATCTTCCATTTTTCAATAAGACAGGGGTAAGAAAGCATCCTCAATATGGTTAATCTCGCACGGCCCTCCGGGCACGCCCGTAACCGACACGATGTCGAAGCGCACGGGCATCTCTATGTTGTTGGCCCTGACAAACTTTGCCGCAGCCAGACTTAGGTTGCGTATCTTTCGGGCGTCGACAGCCTGTTCGGGTGCCATAAAGTCGGCATTGCGCCTGGTCTTCACCTCAACAACCACCAGACAGTCAGCGTCGATTGCCACAATGTCGATGTCACGGTGGCCGTCGCGCCAGTCGCGCCATATTATCCTGAAGCCGTGCTGCTCAAGATATTCGGCTGCCTTCTGCTCGCCCCAACGGCCTATATTGTTATGCTCTGCCATGAGTTTTTCATGTTGTTTTGAAATGTTGAGCCGCCGTGCAGCAACGTCTTCAGCAACTGCAATGCCGCGGCTGTAATGCAAAAATACAACTTTTCTGCTATACATCAAAGGCTGTTATTGCGAAATGTTGTATTTTTGCACAAAAACAAAGATATGACAAACAACGGCTTTAACAACCACGAAGACAACAAGCAGGAGACACAACAGAAGAAGGACGAACAGTTTATGCGCAAGGCTCTGGCCGAAGCCGAGGCGGCAGGAGAGGCCGGCGAAATACCTATAGGAGCCGTCATCGTGTGTAACGACCGCATAGTTTCGCGTGCCCACAACCTTACAGAAACGCTGTGCGACGTAACAGCACACGCCGAAATGCAGGCCATAACGGCTGCCGAGAACTTCATGGGCGGCAAGTATCTCACCGACTGCACGCTCTACGTAACCGTTGAGCCGTGCCCCATGTGCGCCGGAGCCATCGGCTGGGCACAGATAAAGCGAGTGGTTTACGGTGCAAGCGACGACAAGCGCGGATTTCACATCTACGCTCCAAAGGCTCTTCACCCTAAAGCCGAAGTTACTGCAGGCGTGCTTGAGGAGGAATGCAGAACCCTCATGCAGGAGTTTTTCAAGGGAAAGAGATAAACGTCAGTCCGTCATCATCAGGCCATATCAAGTCTCATCTGTCCTTGCCATAAATAAGATAAAAACATCTCATACAATATGCGTAAAGAATGTGCCGGCATAAGTTTGCCGGCACATTCTCTGTGTTTATATCAAGACTGTAAGGTTGCTGTTTATTATAAGCCTTGTCTGGCTTAAGCCCGGCGGAATCACAACGTAGGCGTCTGCCTGTGCATGCCGTCAGAAGTAGGCAGACTGGTCTTCTTTATCTTAGCGCCAAGACTGAAATTCCATGTTGCCGTAAGCATAAGGCGCGTTCTCGAGTGCAGCGTCAGGCGCGTAACCTCCCATCCGTCACCATACATTTTCATCTTATTCTTGTTGTAGAACACGTTGCCCCATACAAAGTTAAGCGACAGCTTGTCTTTCAGCAGCGAAGCATAGGCACCGAAGTCTATCGTATATGTCGCGTTGTTCTCATAGCTCAGCGTTTCGGTCTTGCTCGTAGCACTCATTGCCATGGTAAGGCCTATTCCCTTGTACAGAGTGAAATCGTTGTCTGTACTGAACGAGATGTTGGCGTTGCACACCTTCCGTCCCGGCATCTTCTCCTGCATATACACTGCCCCGAGAGTGTTGCGGCTGTACCAAAAGCCGAAAAGACGGCCCGAATATGTAAGCCTTAGCTTGTGATACATCCTGTCGCTAGCATTCTCAGGGCGCGTAAAATATACGCCCGGGCGGCTTCCGTCAGGCTGCATCAGCACCTTAACCAAGTAGTTGCCGAAATTCATAAGATAATCTGCCGACCACGACCTGTTCAGCGAGAAATATACCTGCAGCTGGTTGTACGTCTGCATCTTCAGCGACGGATTACCCACGCTGTAAAGTTTGCTGTTCTGCCATACCACCTCCGGTGAACGGTAATTATAGTTGGGATAAGAGTAATAGCGGAAATAGCCTATATTGAGGAAGCGCCTTTTCTCCCGATTTATATCCCACTGCAGGACAAAAGTCGGGAACAAGCCTCTCTCTATATTTCTGACATTGTTTTCAGGAGCAAGATAGTCCTTATATATCTGCTCGCCCCATATATAGTTCAGCGCAGCCCTCATGAACAGTTTGCCTATGGTGATGCCATAGCTTGCCCACGCAGCGCAGTCGTGTCCCTTATTGACAAAGTGCATGTCTGAAACATAGCCCAGAGTCTCTGTCCCCCTGTTCAGATGCCGGTCTATAAGATAATAATAATTAAATCCGGCCGAAAGCGTCGACCTCTTTGTCAGACCAACCGAAACATAAGGCTCAACCGAAACGCCGTCGAGGTTATACTTGCTGTGTGCCTTGTCAGACGTGATGTCTACCACATAGCGGTTGTCGGTATTTTCGAAACTCTTGTTATATTCGGTCTTCAGCATGAAATAGCTTCGCCCGTCGGCCGACAGGCCTTTCTGAAACTGCAGTCCGGCGTTATAGTCTCTATGATTGTTGTCGGTGTTCATCTTCGTTTCCGTATCGCTGCCGATGCTGGTCTGACGGCTGTCGCCGCTGCCGACGCCCACTCCGCCGTAAACGTCGATGCGGTCGAACTTGTTGAACGAGTATCTGAACGAAAGATTCTCATCAAGCGACCTGCCGTAGTTGACGCCCTTTATATGTATTTCGTCCTTCACGCCTTCATATATGCTTGTCTCTGAATATTCCGGCCTGTAACGCTCATAAGGGCGCGAGTTAAAGAAGTTTCCGATGCTTATCTTTCCTTTAGAGTAAAGAAGATTAAATCCCGGAGAAAACCTTACCGGCGAATAATAATCGGCCTCGCCATACAGCGACACCGAACCGAGCAGTCCGCCTTCGCTGCGCAGATACACCTTCACTACGCCTCCCGTGGCATTCACTCCGTAAGACGCGTCGGCATGAGGTATTATCTCTATGCGGTCGATCATTGACGGTGGGATAGACTTGAGCTGCTCGAAGCTCACTTTACGGTCGTCTACATATATAAGGGTGTTTTCTCTGCCGCGCACACTTATACTGTTGTTTGTAACGTCCAGGTCGCGCAGATAGCGCATAAAGTTGATCAGGGTCTTGCCCTTGGCCATAGGATTGCCTTTCACCTTGACGACAACGTCGCCCGTAGGTTTCACTTTCGAGTAGTCGGCCACAACCGTCACTCCGTCAAGCATGTTCTTGTCTTCGCTTAACGTTATCGTGCCCATGTCGGTATCTGCACCTACGTTTACGCGCGCGGCATAATCCTCATAGCCTACACATGTAACAGCCACACGATAGCTGCCGGCGGCCACGCTGCCTATGCTGAACGCTCCGGCCTCGTCGGCCACTCCACGATACACCGACGCGCTGTCGGTGTCATTATATACTTTCACTGTGGCATATCCAATGCCCGATTTGCCGTCTTTCTCGCATATACGGCCTTTCAATTTAAATCCGCTGTCCTGTGCATAAATGCAGCCGAAAGCCTGCATGGAAACAAGCACAGCCAACAGCAGCTTACTGATAAAAATATTGCCTTTCATGGTCGATAAGTTTTAACTGATAAACTTTTATACATCGACGCCATAATTACTGTTTCGCATTACTCAAAAACACTTTCTTATCCCATATTGCTATCTTTTTAAGTTTTTGTATTCCACAGCACCTTCATCAGGCAACAAAGCCAATGCTGCTTAATGTGGTGCTTTCTGCACAGAGGCTTATGGTTATCACCTCTACAAAACGATGAACATCACTGGTAGACTGATCCGGTGTTGGCCACATTTTGTCATATATGCCGGTTTTTCATTTTATTACATTTAAGCCAAGTAGCTTTTTACAAAGATAAGCATTTTTTCTAAAACTGCCAACGATAAACCTTAATTTTTGACACAGAAGCCTGTTTTTTGATAACGAATATAAAACACGCGCAAAAGTATAAACAACGGCATTATCTGCGGCACCATGACGAGGTGCATAAACATAATATAATATAAATAAAAATCAGAATCCGTGGAGGTCAAAAAGGCTTTGACTTTAAAAAGGGCAAAAATCTGAAAGGGAAATAGGCTATTTTACTTAACATCCAGCATAATTCTCAAATAATTCAACACGGATGTTAAGCAAAACAATGCATATATGTTTCAAATCATTAACCTATCGTTTACGACCCGTAAATGGGCCACTTTTGATACAAAAGTGGCCGAGTTTTTTATCGCAAACGAATGACTTATAACAGCTAAAACGCCGTTCGCCCCGTTTCATGCCTTACCGTGCCGAAATAAAGCCATGCACGGAGCGGCATGAAACGGGTATGCGGAGCTGCTAATTCAGCACATAGCATCAACCAAAATCTGCCATTAGACCGCACATAACTTTATCAAATTTGTGCATCATGCTTTCAGCCTGTCTTCTTTTTTCTATTGGCGTCTTTTTGTAAGATCTTTCTTGACATAGCCCGCTATGCCTGCGAAAAATCCTACAAAAATCCACTCAATATAAAGCAAAAATCCAGAGCGAATACTAACAACCAGATTTGGGATTACCCAAAACGTATGGCACAAAAAATTGGCGGGCAATACCCGTGCCGGATACTGCCCGCCAACAATGCTGACGCAGAAGTCAGAAAAATGTGTTCTCTGAATTATTCTGCCAATATTTATCTAACCTGCACCACGAGATACTTGCTTGTGCTCCAGAATATCTGCGGATTTGTTATGCGCAGCACATACTGGTCTTTAGAGTCGCGCTCAAGCTTGTAGCTGCTTGACGGGTGCATCGTAAGGAGTTTTGCCGATTTAGAATACAGCTTCAGCTCCTTGAAGTTTCTGATGTCTATCTTTGTGAAGTAGCTCTTGTTGAAGTTGCCCTGCAGCACCTTGCCGTTAACCAGGATCTGCTGTTCCTTAAGCTCCTTCTTTGTTCCGAACACATACCATGCCGTGTTGAGCTGCTTGTCCTGATTGCTTATTGTCTGCGACTTCTGCTCGCTCTCACCCTTCAGGTTGCTTACATCCTTGTTGAGCGAGTTGATTGTCATGTCGAGCTCCTCGATATGTATGTCCTTTGCCTCGAGCTGTGCGCGGAGATCTTTCAGCTGGTGGTCTTTGTCCTCAAGCTGCTTAACCAGATTCTCTATTGTGCGCTTCATTTCCTCACCCTTAACAGAGCTCTCGCTGACCTGCTTGCGCAGCTTCTCTATCAGCTCGCGGTTCTGTGCCAGGCGCTGCTGTATGAACTGGATGTTCTCGCGTATGCGCTGCTTCTTGTCGGCACCCTCGCCGTCCTTGGCCACGCTCACCCTGTTTTCAGCCTCGTTAATCAGACGGAAGCCCTCATCAATATCGTTCAGGATTCCCATCATGTCGTTTATCTCATTGTCCTTCTGCTCTATGATCTTCTGTAAAGAGTCTGTTTGGCTTACCTGAGGCAGATTAGAACCTGTTTTCTCGTTGTTACATGCGACCAAAGCCATAAAACATGCCGCGAAAAATAATACCTTTTTCATAATGCTATTAATTATTAGGTTTCCTTTCTTTAACGTTCTTGCCGGCCACCACGATGACAAACTCGCCGCGCGGCTCGGTTTCCTTGAAATGGGCTATAAGCTCAGCCAGTGTGCCGCGCACGCTCTCTTCGTGTATCTTGGATATCTCGCGGCAGGCGCTTGCCCTGCGGTCTTCGCCAAAATATTCGGCAAACTGCTCGAGAGTCTTCAGCACTCTGTAGGGCGACTCATAGAATATCATCGTGCGTGTCTCTTCGCGCAGACTGTCAAGCCTGGTTGCGCGCCCCTTCTTCTGGGGCAGGAAGCCTTCGAAACAGAATCTGTCGCAAGGCAGTCCCGATGACACCAGAGCCGGCACAAAAGCCGTGGCGCCGGGAAGACACTGCACCGTTACACCTGCACTGACAGCCTCTCTCACCAGGAAAAATCCCGGATCGCTTATGCCGGGAGTGCCGGCATCGCTTATCAGAGCCACCGTGGCTCCGGCCTTAAGCCGCTCCACTATCGACGCCGACGTGCCGTGCTCATTAAACTTGTGGTGGGCATAGAGCTGGTTCTTTATCTCAAAATGCTTGAGCAGTATGCCCGACGTGCGGGTGTCCTCTGCCAAAACCAGGTCGGCCTCCTTCAAGATGCGTATGGCCCTGAGCGTCATATCTTCCATATTTCCCACCGGTGTGGGTACTATATATAACAAGCCCATAATTCGCCACAAATATAAGTTAAATAATTCACGAGTGCAAAAAAACGCTATATTTCTTTGCAATTTTTAAAACGTCTTTGTAATTTTGCGCCATAATGAACAACAATCTGGCAGGCGAGGCACACCGCCCTGGAAGAATAGAAGTTGTGTGCGGATCGATGTTCTCGGGCAAGACCGAAGAACTTATAAGAAGGCTTAAACGCGCCGAGTTTGCAAAGCAGAGAGTGGAGATTTTCAAGCCCGCCCTCGACACGCGATATTCTGAGATTGAGGTGGTCAGCCACGACCGCAACTCCATAATGAGCACGCCGGTCGACTCGTCGTCGTCGATATTGCTGCTGTCGTCAGACATCGACGTGGTGGGCATCGACGAGGCGCAGTTTTTCGACGACGGACTCGTGGCCGTATGCAACGAACTTGCCAACAAGGGCATACGCGTCATCGTTGCGGGGCTCGACATGGACTTCAAGGGCGTGCCCTTCGGCCCCATACCCGCCCTGTGCGCCATTGCCGACGAAGTGACTAAGGTGCATGCCATCTGCGTAAGATGCGGCGCGCTGGCCTACGTCAGCCACCGTCTCGTGAACAACGAGAAGCGCGTGATGCTCGGCGAGCAGGCCGAATATGAGCCGCTCTGCCGCGAATGTTACCGCAAGGCGCTTGAGGAAGACAAAAACAAGGACAAAACACATTGACACGATAAAATATGCTTGAAGAGAAAATCACTTTCGACAAATTCATACGCTGGATGCTCATAGCCCTGCTTGTCGGCGCCGTGCTGTTCATAACCAACTATCTGAGCAACGTGCTGCTGCCGTTCTTCGTGGCATGGCTGCTGGCCTATCTGCTCTACCCCATCGTAAAGTTTGTCCAGTACAAGATGCACGTGCCCACAAGGGCGCTGTCCATCATCGTCGCGCTGATTTTCGTCATTGCCGTCATCGGGGGGATATTCTATCTCATAGTTCCGCCGATGATCGAACAGTTCGACAAGCTGGGCGATGTGCTCTCGCGCTATCTGCACAAGACTACGCACATAAACAACTTTCCCAGCACCATACGTCAATGGATTGAGGACAACCGCCACGAGATACACCAGTTCTTCAAGCAGAAAGACGTAACAGAGGCCATCAGGAGCGCCATGCCAAAGCTATTCAGCGTGCTCGGACAGACGGCCAACATCATCATAAGCGTGGTGGCATCGCTCATAACGCTCATGTACATGTTCTTCATCCTGCTCGACTATGAGGCGCTCACCACCAAATGGATAAAGATATTCCCGCAGAAGGTGCGCCCGTTCTGGCAGGAGCTGATGGGCGACGTGGAGCGCGAGCTCAACAACTACATACGCGGCCAGTCGCTCGTGTCGCTCTGCATGGGCATCATGTTCTGCATAGGCTTCACCATAATAGACTTTCCCATGGCCATAGGCCTCGGCATAATGATAGGCATAATGAACCTTGTGCCCTATCTGCACACCTTCGCACTCATCCCCACGGTGTTCCTTGCCCTGCTCAAGGCTGCCGACACAGGCCAGAACTTCTGGATAATACTGGCAGGAGCCGTGGCCGTGTTCTGCATCGTACAGATAATAAGCGACATGGTTGTAACGCCAAAAATAATGGGCAAGGCCATGGGCCTCAACCCTGCCATACTGCTGCTGTCGCTCTCCGTATGGGGCACCCTGCTGGGCTTCATCGGCCTCATCATCGCCCTTCCCCTCACCACCATCCTCATAGCCTATTATCAGCGATACATCACCAAAGAAGGCCATGAAAAGGTGCAAAACGAAGAAAAACCAAAAAAAGTTGAAAAATAATTTGGTAGTTTAAGAAAAAAGCCGTACCTTTGCACTCGCTTTACAAAACGAATGGATAAGATGATCCGTTAGCTCAGCTGGTAGAGCACAACACTTTTAATGTTGGGGTCTTGGGTTCGAGCCCCAAACGGATCACAGAGGAGTACCAAACGGTACTCCTTTTTTATTGCATATACTCCACCGTCTAATCGTGCAGAAAAACCTACAATGCAGCTAAGCCAAAACAACAGAAAAGCAACTGACTTTTTCACACATAGCGCCGGCATACCTTCAAGGCACGTCTCAAAAAAATCATTAAGCATAATGCCGTTCAACCGGCAATTTTATCATCATGAGCAGCTCTGACGCGGCATGGATATGCACAATGACATAACCTCAGCACGCATGGCCGGCACAGGCTTCCCTATGCAGCATGCCCACACGGAGCATTTCTGCGCCTTCTGACGGCCTTTCCGTCAGGCAACGGCATATCTGTAACATAAGCCTTATGCAGGCCCTTAAACGCGAATCTGCCATCAGCCCGCAGATAGCGTTATATGTTTTGTGCGTCCATGCTTTCAGCCAGCCGTTTTGTTTCCATTGCAGTTTGATCATGTTCTCGGCATGCCTCATCAGAATCATGGCGGACAGATGAAACTCCCGAAAACAAAAAATCCCATTCACTGCCAAAAAGACAGCAAATGGGATTGAACACAAAACTTTCAATTAGAAAACGAGGATGTGTACGAAGAGGGGCTATAGAAACAGACAAACTCATACCAGACTTGACACCGTATGCCCGAAAACACATTCAGGCAGCAGAGCAAATCCGACTGCAATAAAATGAGCTAACCAGCCCTGACTCCTTGCCACACCCTCGCGCCACTGCGTTGCTGACGCAGGTACGCATCGCAACAAGTCAGACAGATATATTTACTTTGTCTTGGTGATTACGGCACGGCTCATGCGCGGGTCGTCATAGAACATATTGTCCACACCGCCCTTATAGTCAATCTGGAGCTGTGACTTGTCAACACCAAACTCTTTTATCAGGCAGTTATATACAGCCTCAGCACGCTTCTTGCTCAGACGCTCGTTGCCGGCCTTGGTTCCGGTTCCGGCATCAGCATATCCGGTGATGGTGTAAACCGTTGAAGGATCGCCCTGCTTGATTACCTCTGCAAGCATGCCGAGGTTTACGCGAGCCTGATTAGACAAGGTGCTCTTGCCTATCGGGAACACGATGAGGTTGGCAGATGTTATCTGCTTAACTATGGTCTCAGCCTTCTCCTTGTCGTTCTGGTTGAGAGCTTCCTGCAGACGTGCGTTCTCCTCGCTCATGCGGTTGAGCTGCTCGCGCATGGCGTTGATTTCGTCGTTGTTATACACAGTGCGTGTAACGACCTTGCTGCGCTCCCAGCCGCGCGGCTTAAACTTATAGGTAAGACCAACTGCAACGGTGAACATACCTTCGCCGCCGCGGCCTCCGCCCTCGCCGTCGAACTCATCGTTAACCAGCGTTCCGCGCAGGTCAAGGTTGAGGTCCAGAGCTGAACACAGACGGAAGGTGTTAAGAAGACCGAAGTGTGCTGATATGTCTGTGGCAGACGGCTCTTCTGACACGTGCATCACGCCGAGACCTCCGTAAGCGCTGAGGTTATACAGGCGCTTCTCATTGTAGCCACATATCATGTTAGAGAGATTGAACAGCACATCAGCATGGAAGTTGAAGTAATTAAACTTCTGCTTCTCCAGCCAATAGCCGTTGCCTCCCTTTCCGGGCACATCCTCACCGGTGCTGTGAGCCAAAGAGCCCTTCTGTGTGGCACCCTTAACCGAAAGGCCGCTATACATAAGCCTTACGCCTATGCTCGGCGAGAACCACTTGCCAACGGCTACATCGAGAGCCGGCGAAATTCTGTCGCCAAACGAAGCCTGACGGTCATGGTCGCCAAAGTAGACCTGGCCACCAGCGCCAACACTGACAAACCAGTTGCTCCAGAAGCCGTTTGTCTCCACTTTATATTTACTTGAGCTGTATTCCACATATTCTGTGGAACTGGTCTTTTGTTCAGCCTGGGCAAAGGCTGAACCTGCAGCCAATACTACAATGGCTGCCGCGATTGTTCTTTTAATCATATTATGAATTTTTATTCGTTAGATATTTTCATTAGTCTGCGTCTGTCACGAAACTTCCACTTATTATCTGCGCGTTCATCCAGTTCAGACGGTCTGTATATGCCTTCTTCATCGACTGTATTGCCTGGTCGAAGGTCATATCCTCATCACCGTTGAACGCAGCACCACACTCGTTTTTCAGAGTGCGTGTGGTAGGCCACATTGCCGAGTTGAACTTATCTGAAAGACGATTCTGAAGTGCCAGCCTGTCTATCTCTGCCACTACAGCCTGCAGGGCTGCATAAACAGCCGTCCAGCGCGTCTGTAAGCTACTTCTGAACGTCGGATCCTTAAACAGAAGCGGATACCACATATAGGGCTTGTCGTTGACATAATCAGGATTTCCCCATGGCCACTGTTTTTCGGCCAACGCCGAAGCTCCATACAGCCACTCGTCCGTGTTACGGCAGTCGTAAGTTCCGCCGTAGGCACGCACCTGATCCGGAATGATAAACGTCTGCCAGTCAAAGTCCCACACCGGGCCTGCTGTCAGCTTATCCTCGCCGTCGATGTACATATATACGCTCTTAGGATGCTTGTATTCATCGTTGAACGTAAGTTCCTGCACAAAGAAATAGTCAATGACGGAGTTGATGTCCAGCTGCTTGTAGGCTTCAGAGTAGTTGCCGTTTTCCAGATTCTGCTCAATTGCCTCAATCTTATCTTTTATGGCATTAAACAGCGTTCCGTTTTCCGGCACTTCATCCTTAAACATGACAGGCAGTCCGCGGTCTGTACGGAAACAGTTGACCTCATCCATCGCGTCGTCGAACTCAAGCAGATAACCGCAGTCGGCAACAGAAGGATTGGAGTTGCCACCGTCCACAACGTCCTCATAGCAGTCCTTGATGTTCACGCGGTCGGCATCAATCTTCACTTTCTCACACAGGAAATAGTTTCCCACATGACGTCCGTTGATAACCAGTTCCACATTCACACCGTTAGGACTCCACCCCAGGCCGTCTGTATGTGCGCCGGCCGTGCGATGAGCTATGTCGAGAGCAACAGCATTGCGCAGCGAAGTGCGGTCCATCCAGTTGGCAAGCAGTTCCCAGCGCTTGTCGGTAGGCAGTCCTTGTATACCTACTTTCTTGTCGAATTTAAGCGCAAAGGGAAGTTTCGGGAAGTTCTGCGTGGAGTTGCCGCGAAGGCGCGAACTGCATAAAGCAGTTTCCACATCTACCGTTCCATCTGCATTGTATAGCGTAAAATGGTCGTTTCCGCCCCAGTCTTCATCCTTGCCGCGCACTTTTATGCCGGCCTCATACCAATTGACGCTGCCGCCTTCCTGCTCAAGCACAGCCACCGGCAGCCCGGTGTTTGTAACCTCAACAACATAGGCGCGGTCTTCCTCGCCGTTAGACACTACATATGTCACCGGCTGGCTGAAGTCCTGCTCGTCGGCTCCGCTCGTCTGTGCTTTTCCGTCCACTGTTACGGTCATGCCTTCAGGTATGGTGAACGTGGGCTTCAGCTTGAAGTCAAACAGATAAGGTATGCAGCCGGTAACGCTGTCAGTACCTACCGTCATCACCTCTGCCGTATTAGCCACAGGCTGTGTCTTTCCGTTCTCATACACCAGTTTGGTGCCAAGAATTTTGCCTTCGTTGGCACTTACATCGAATGAGAAACTGTTGAACACAGGACGCTTGGTTACAACCATATCAGAATAGTTGGCAAGCGTCAGCGGGAACGTGTAGCATGTGTTAGCAGCGAAGTCTGCAAGCGAACGGCGGGTGAACTCTGCCTTGTACTGATGTGTCAGAATGGTGATTTTTATATCGTCGTTCTGATGTATGTCAGGGGCACAGGTCATATATCCTGTCAGCTCCTGTCCGCTCGTAAGCGCCGGAGCATCGCTCCATTTCATGGTCAGCTGGTTCACCCCGTCGGCAGCACCTGTCCATGTCACAGCCTTCGAAGCTGCGTCGAACGTAAACTCGCCGCCGAGCCTGCGTCCGTCGGGCAAAGTCAGGATGATGCTTTCAAGATTATCGCCTTCGAGAAGAGTACCCGTGGCGTTGATGCTGAACCTGATAAGGGAGAACAGATGCTCGAACGAGAACTCATATTGTCCGCCATCAGCTGATGAGAACGTTGGCTTGCCTACTTTATAGTCGGCCTCTAACGTTCCGTCGGCCATGTTGTATGCTTGAACAAGTTTCAGGTTTCCTTTTATAGCCGAGACATCCGACGAAGAGTTGCCTTCGTCATAGGGATAGTAGGCGTAAGAGGGAGATTCGCCCTGCTTCAGATTGCCTGCAAAGACGGCCTCAGGCGCGGCACTCGTATTTGAAGATACGAACAAGGCGTTTGACGTTCCGGCGCTTCCATACACGCCGATACGGTCGCCCGGAGACCACAATATGCCCACCGAACCGTCTGTCGTAACTCCGTCAACACAAGTACGCGTAGGTGTTGAGCCGCTCATGCGTGCAAGAATCTTCACGTTGCCGGCAGCGTCTCCGCCGAGCAAAGACTCGTCCTGGCATGAAGCAAAGCAGGCTAACGCAATTACTAATGCCGCGTATTTTCGTATAGGATAACTCATTTATCTTATATGATACATTCTTCAACAATGAACTTTCGCTGAAAAACTCAGCGAAAGTTTCATTGTCAATAGTGATTACTTATCCCAACCAACGGCATTTCCACCATTTGAATAAGTGGCATTGTATTTTGATGAAGGCGTCGTGCTTGAGCCTTTCTTACGCAACGCGAACTTAAAGTTGTTGTCGATAATTGTCTGAATCAGCCAGTCGCTCTTGTATTTAGCACCAGAGTCTGCCTGTTTATCAGCAAAGTTCATATAAACTAATCCCAATCCGGCATTTTCAGTACGGTTCTGAAGTTCACTTACACCCAAACTGTTCATATCTGTAGCAAGTCCTTCTGGATCTTGATGATCCTCATGCCGCCAACCTAATATACCTTCTTCTGTTTGATAGAAATAATAACCGCCCAAGTCGTTCATAAACCATGTCTTATGAGAAGTATCATTTTTATAAGCAGTAACACTTTCTTGGAAAATTTTCTTTATATATGATATTTTCTCGTCTTTCGTTGCTTCTGCATCTCCATGTCCACAACCTCTACTATCATCTTTGACAGAGGTTACCTCCTGATACAACCAGTGTAGCTTTGCATTGCCATTCGGATTTCCCCATGTCATTGGCAGACCGCCTTCAACATAAGGTTTTTCCCATTTTGTGTACATCAGCGGAGCCGTTCCTGCTCCAGAGATCATATTATCGCTATTATAGTTTGCTTTCAATATAATTTGTCCAGCGACATCTCCCAAAGTAACATCCGGCGTCATTTCCTTGTCAAATATTCTGTAAGTATCATAATCGCCGGCACATTCATTTACCGTATTTTGCAGAGCTGTCATCCAATCTTGTTCGGATCCACTTCCACCACTATAAGTAACTAACACGAAAGCAGTTTCCTGTTTTTTACCCTGAGACTCAGCATCTTTCAAGAATGTGGCAATTTCTGCCAACGCACCCTTTAGGGTTGTACTCAATGGGCTTCCATTTACAGATATACGAAGTTCGCCATTGCTCATTCGTTGTGTATGGAAAATAAAGGCACGAACACCATCCATCAACTGTTCTTCGATAGTTGCATTCTGATAAACTATATTGGCTCTATTAGCACTTGTCAAATAAGACATTTTGCTGCCTGGCAATGAAAGCTCTGACACATAGATATTCGGGTCAAGTGAACTCATCCAATAGTTTGTGCCTCCAATTTCCAATGGAGGAAGAATAACACGGTTGATTTTATGCGGAGTAACATCCGCTGTCTGCAAAGTTTTCCTGCAAGGAGCACCATTCAGCAAAGACACCGTAACACGAAGAGTACGTTTAGTTACTGTATTTTTGTCTTGTGGAATGATATAAGCTTTTACGTTAAGAAGCTCATCTTTACCAAGCTGAATGAACTGGCCGGTTTTCTTATCATAACAAGGAATAGATATACGTCCGCGTTCCTCGTTGAAATCACCAACCGGATCACAGGTTCCTATTACTCCGGTCTCCGTATTCCTGATATTACATGTAAAGTCACCCGTAAGAATAGGCTCTTCACCTTCAATCGCATCCACATTAATATTGGTAATTGTAGCAGTACCAGACGATGGGCCCTGCACCGTGATATCAAGCACTGTTACCAAATTATGGAATTGCAAATTAATGGCTTGACTCTTATCTACCTCCGAAGGTGTTACGGCATTATAAGCATACATATAGGCATAATCCATATTCGGAAGTCCGAAATAAACGGTTTTACCATTAAATTCTGTGTCAGAACTTTCGAATGTACCTTTTCTCCATTCCTGTACCTGCTGTGTAACAGGAATATTGGCAGTAATCTGGCCTGTCTGATCCTCTTCAGCAGAACCTTCTACTGCACTTGCCGGATAGAAAGCATAAAATCTGTGTTCAGTTTTAAGATCTCCCCATTGCAGACCGGCTTCACTTGGGTTCACTTTTGCAACAGTTGCAGCTGTTGCATGGTCTGTTTCGTCGGGCGTTATCTTGTAATGTACAAGATGATCGGCTGGCTGCGATGCCTGATTACAGAATATAGCAATCTCATCGCTGCCATCAGCTTCCCAATATACAGGGACTCCGTTTTCATTACGGTCTCCATAAACAGTTCGGGTTCCTGGCTTTGACTCAATCACATCTGCATCACCAGATAATTCAGACCCGAACATAATCTCCTCACCCGACTTAACGGGATTTTTAACGGTATTGTCCAGATTTTCATCTGCACAACCGCTAAGCATAGCCGTAAGTGCTATGCCTGCTATTAAAAATATGTTCTTCTTCATAATTTAAATTTTTAATTATTAATCCCAAGTACTTCCTGAATAATCACCTTCCCATGGGCTATCCGGATTAGCAAATCCGTGCTCTTCAATGGTAACGCCCTCAGCGTTTTCGGTTCCATCTTCAAACACAGAAGCCGACATAAACCCGTTTTCCAGGTTTACCTGAGTCTTCCGGGTTGACGGAGACTCATACTTTTCTTTCTGTTCTTTTTTCATTGCAATAAAATTTTTAATAATTAAACTATAGTTTTAAGATCTCATTTTTTCTTTTTTCCATGCTTGCCGTAACCATAACCGTAGCCATAGCCGTATCCGTAACCATAGCCATAACCGCGGCGGTCAGGATCTACACCGTTGAGCACCAAGGCCATGTTCTTGAGTTTCTTGTCCTCATAGAGAGCCTCGATGTCAGGAAGCTGTCTGCGGTCGAGTTTGCCGGCACGCACAACAAAGATTGTCAGGTCGGCAATACGGTTGACGATGCTTGCGTCGGCAATGATGCCCATAGGCACGTTGTCGGCAATGATTATGTCATAACGCTTACGCAGCTCTGCCATCATCTGGTCGAGACGCTCGTCCATAAGCAGCTCGGCAGGGTTTGGAGCAATTTCGCCTGAAGGAATAAGGTCGAAAGAGTCTTGATGGCGTATGATGTCGTCCAACGCCACTGTCGGGTCAGCCAGATAATTGGTAACACCATTACGATGGTCGCCAAAATGGCAGCTCAGCGTGGCCTTACGTATATCGAGGTCGACCATCACCACCTTTTTCTTTGCAAAGACAAAACTCATGGCAAGGTTACAAGAGATGAACGTCTTGCCGGCACCTTCGTTAAACGAGGTAAAGGTGATGACCTGAGTAGGGTGGTCTTTCTTCGACATGAACGACATATTGGTACGCAAAATGCGGAAAGCTTCTGACACGACGCTGTCGTCATCGGGCTTTATCAGCTGATAGCCGTGCTGACTGCGGTCTGTCTCCTTGTCCATCGGTATCTCACCGAGGAAAGGCACGCTAATAACCTTTTCAACATCTTTACGTCCGTGAACGCGTGTGTCCATAAAGAGCACGAGCAGACAGCCTACGCCGGGAAGAGCTATACCGACGAGCAGTCCAAGCAGGATGATGCGGTTGCGCTGCGGAGCTATAGGCGCGCTGCTGCCGTCGGCGCTGTCGATGACGCGCGCATTGTTGTCGGCCATAGCCTGAGAGAGAGCGTTCTCCTCGCGCTTGTTCAGCAAGAACAGATACAGGGCTTCCTTGATTTTCTGCTGACGCTCGATAGAAAGGATCTGACGCTCCTTACGCGGAATAGACGTTACGCGGTTCTGTGCCCTCATCTCGCGGTTTTGGGCATCGTTGCGTTTCACGTTCAGGCTTACAATCATATTGTCAACGGCACGTATGATGTTCTGCTTCATCGCACGCAACGAGTTGTTCAGCTCCTGCACCACCGGGTTGTTCTCGCTGCTGTCGTCTATAAGCCTGTCGCGCTTAAGTTTAGTGTTATTATATAAGCTTATCTGATTTTCGATATTCATGTCTCCGATACCGGTGTTAGCCGGGATAAGGTCGGTTTCCTTGGTAGGATTGGTCAGATAGTCCTTGATAAAGTGAGCAAGACGCAACTGCGTTTCAAGTTCCAGAGCATCGGCATTGTATTTCTGCGACTCGTTCATATACATATTTGCCGAAGACGAGATGTCAACAACCTGGTTGCGCTGCTTGTACGACTCGAGGCTTGACTCAACGTTGCCGAGTTCGTTCTCGATGATGATCAGACGCTCACTGATAAAGTTGGCGGTGTTTACAGCCACCTGGTTTTTGTCCTTGATTGCCTCTTCATTGTAAACCGTGATAAGCATGTTCAGCACATCCTCTGCACGTGTGGCCGAATTGTCCTTCAGCGAGAGTGTGAGTATAGACGATTCTTCATCTTCCTGCTGAATGCCGAACACAGACCTGTAATAGTTTACGACAGAGTTGAGCGGACGCTTGTGCACATGGATTGGCTGGTCTATCCACGAAGCATTATAATAGTTGGTACGGGTTGCCACTACGCGAACGCCCTTTGCCAGCGTCACAGTGTCGTTCATGTGAAGGGTGTAGCTCGGCTTGGCGTCAAATCCGGATATATCAGACAGCACGACGGTGTTTCTGTCCTTTGGCGTCATCACAAGACTGATGCTATGCTCCGGCATGACATCAAGGAAGCGCACAAGCATAGGCGACTGCGTGTAGAGCTCGTTGGTACGGAGCCCGTCGTCAATCTGATAGCTGACATCAGCATGCACACGCTTTACCACCTCCTGCATCAGCCGCTTGGAGCGGAACTGAAGAATCTCATTGGCCACGTTGGTCTTGTTGATGATATTATCAAAGCGGTCCAATCCAGACGTTGCTGTCTTGTTTGAAGGGTCTTTGATAATAATTGTAGCCGAACGGAAATATACAAAAGGCGCACGGGCATACTTATACCATGCAATCCCGACGCATACAACAATGGAAACCAAGAACCATTTCCACTTTGAGGCTAAGTAAACGAACAGGTCAACCAAATTGACGCTCTGCTCGTTCTTGGGAGAATTATTAGTTTGCATAAAACTTTATTAGATGATGTTTTTTTACTTAATAGCCCATAAGATTGAACAAACTGCCGTAATTGCAGAAAGTATGGTTGTACCGATCTGCCAGCCGCGGTCTTCAGTGTCCTTCTTGCGGTACTTAGGCTCTACATATACGATATCATTCTGCTGAAGATAAAAACAGGGTGACTCAAAGATGTCCTTGCTTGTAAGGTCGTGCATGAACATCTGCCTGTCGCCGTTGACTTCTCTGATGACAGCCACGCGATTGGTCTGCGCCTTGGCGGTAAGGTCGCCGGCATTAGCTATGGCCTCAATAAGCGTAACACGGTCGCCGTTGGCTGTGAATGTGCCGTTGTGTCCTACGGCACCCAATACCGTGTACTTGAAATTGAGAAACTCTATCGACACGATAGGATCACTGATGTAATTTCCGGCAATGATTTTGTCTCTTATCAGCTGCTTGGCAGCATTGACCGTCATGCCGGATACATGTATCTTGCCAAGGATGGGGAAATCAATGTTGCCGTCGACATCCACACGATAGCCCATCTGCTTGGCACCGCCTGAAGCTGCGGCAGAAACATTACCGTCTGTTCCCACCTGAACAGCTCCGCCGTTGATGTTGAAAGGAATTGCCAACTCAGGATTTTTACTGCTGACTGTTATACTAAGCCTGTCATCATCATGGATAACGGCTTCATACTTTGTCTCAATGGGATATTTTGTACCCATCTGCATGTCTTGCAGGTAAACGAAACTTTTTCGTGACGCGCAAGACGTAAGAATCAATACGGCAAGCAAACTTGCCCATAAAAAGTTTTTGCTCATTTTTTTATTTGATTTATCTGTTTTTATTGTTTTCTTGTAAGTTCTCTATTACACATTAGTGCTGCATCTTTGTCAGGAAGACAGTCAAGAGTACCAACCGTTACGTTTCCGGCCAATACGGTCAACGTGTCATACAGGCTGTTGCGTAAGTGCTCGTCTCTGGCAATAAAAGAGCAGCCGGGATAAAGTGCCACAAAGGCATCGGCCCCTTCCTGCAGCTGAAACGAATTTTCTGATGCCTGATTCAAGCGTACCATGCCGCCCACTGGGAAAGAAACATTTTTATAGCATGCCGTCTTGCCGCTCCACGGAGAGCCGTAGGCATATGCCTTACCGTTCAGAATCCTTATAGTAGGATTGTCGTCGTTCAACAGTTCCGTGCCAGGTATGTTCTCAATCCAAAGAGCCGAATGTGTGCTCTTGCCTGTTCCGCTTTTTCCCAAGAACAAATATGCCTGTCCGTTACAGAAAACAGCCGAGGCATGTATCGAAACGGCATCGTGGCACAATATAGCCTGAGCGTATGCCACACGGATAAGAGACGAGAGAGCGTTTCCGGCATTAACGTCATCCCACTGTATGTGTGCCTCTACTGATGAAAAATCAGACTTGGCAAACATTCTGTGCAAATGACCGTTATTGATGATTTCTATATAATAGCCGTCTGACAAGGCGTATAAGACAAGGTGCCCCATGTCATTGTCGGTCTCGTCTATCAGCTCCTTTGTCTCTGAACAAGGCAGCTGGCTCAAAGGCACGGCAAAGAACCGGAACAAAGGCTCTTCAGCACCAATACTTGTCTCATAAAAAGGAAAGAATGACGGGAGGAGCTCTTCAATATCACACGCCCCTGGCAAGGAGACGGAAAAAGGAAAGCCTGCCACCCGGAAATAATAAGTAGCTGTCATTTAAATTGTCCCTTCAACAGTTGAACGAAATACCAAAAAGTTTCCTTTGGTGCATAGTATGAAGCAAAATGCATATTACGCATGAATGAACGTATTGTATTTAATTTGCGCCTGTAAGCAACAGATTCGGAAACAAGCATACTGTCATACTGTCCAAAATTACCTCCACGCCATACGATTTCAGCAAGAGGAGCTGCCGACGGCGCTGTGTCTTCATAAGGTAGACAGTCTTTAGGAAGGCCAAGATAATCTATCAGGAAAGTATGCAACAACGGGCACCATCTCTGGAGTCCGATTTTCTTGCATACTGCCTTCATCTCTTCTGAATCTATTTCTCCATGCAGCTTGTAGCATGAGCGAGCCATGTCGCACATCTGCCTGAGCCCGATACCGCGGCTTACAGAATGCTTCAAGATATGCAGGCTTTGCAACAATATATCCAAAAATGGAGACGGCGTTGTTACTATGACCGACGGATATGTTGACAATGCTGTATGCCGGTATCCTTTTTGACCTTCTAACTTGCGAACAAAACCTTGCAGAAAAGGATTATATAAATCAAACAAGCGACTATGATGCTCAATGTCAACACCTTGCCATCTGTATGATATGCCCTCATCTGCCTGTTTCGTAAACGTTATATTGTTTTTTCGCAAGAAGTCCAAGGCATCGTACCATGCCTTCTTATTATTGAAATACAGGTCGATATCACCACATACCCTCAACAGCGGACTCTCGTAATAATTGGCCACGCCTTGTCCTTTTTGCAATATAGGATTAAGGCCTTTCTCATGAAATATGTTATAAAGCTGGCCAAGTACGCCATTCATTCTTTTATTTCGGCGCTCAACGGCATCAGTCTCTGCCATCCATCTCACAAGAAGAGACTGCGGCGGAATTTGACTGTCAGGCAAATGCGAAACTCCCTGAAATGCAAGTCCCGTTACAGTGTGCTGCATGGCAAGGCGAAACACATCGTTCCAATCTTCTTCTGTAAGATTTAACCTCGTATTGTGTTCCTCCCGGTCGCCCCACAGCCCCAGTCTAACAAGCAAGAGCAGCACGTTTCGCAGCTTTTCTTGTCGGGCGCCGTCCTGTTTTATCTCCATTCAAATATAAAATTCAAAGCAACAAGCCAAAAGACTTCCACTCGGCCATCTGCCGTTCTATGTCATTAATTGCCACTTCTTTGTCTATCTCAAAATTCTCGCATAAATAATCAGCCAACATATCCGGAGTGGTGCCGCCTTTCTCCACTTGCTGCCACAAAAGCGCAGCCGTATGGTTCAAGCTGTAGACATCGCTCATGTTTGCATTTTCTTCATTAGCCTCAACAATCATATACTGATTGCCAACTTTCCTAAGTTTAACCCCTGCTTTAGGGTTCAATACCATTTTATTCATTACATTAATATATTTAGAATTTCTTTCCAGATATTATCGATGACACTGTAAGTATGATTATCTTTAAATCCAGCCATAATGAACGTTCACGCAGATACTTAAGATCCATTCTGAGACGCTCAAGCATCTTTTCCATCGTATCTGTATATCCGTTGTATAATGTAGCCGGAGAGAAAAGTCCCGGCCTTAGCTGATAGAGTAGTTCGTAGTCAGGGTTGATAGCCCTTATCTGGTCGACAAAGTATTTACGCTCCGGACGCGGCCCCACAAAACTCATGTCTCCTTTTAGGACATTCCACAACTGGGGGAGTTCGTCTAAATGATGTACACGCAAGAAGTTGCCGACCTTCGTAAGTCTCATGTCGTTTTTCTGGCATAAGGCAGGCTTTCCGTCTGCCTCAGACATGACGTTCATTGAGCGAAACTTATACAACGTGAACGGCAAGCCTCCATATCCGACACGCTCCTGTTTAAAAATAGCCGGACCACCATCTTCACGTTTTATAAAGAAATATATTATCAAAAAAGCAGGCGATGTAACTATCAAGCCTCCAAGACTGCATATTACATCAAAAATACGTTTTAACATACATGCCCCAAGTGACATTTTCTTGTGCTGACAATTATTTTTATCATTCATGGTTATTAGTTTTTCAGTTATTGTTTAGTTTCTTTCATTAATCCGTCGTAAAGTTCTTTGCATTTAGCTATCATTTTCTCTTTAGTAAATAGCTTTTGGTATCTGTTTAAGGCTCCTTCTGAGTATCTGTCATAAGCGGCACCATTCTCGGCTATGGCCTCAATAGCCTTTGCCAAGGCATAAGCATCACCGGGAACGACATTGATGCCAGACTCTTCGTGTGCATTTACCCAAGACACTCCCGAATGAGGAATTTTTGTAGCAACAACAGGCTTTCCGCATGACATCGCCTCAATCTGCACAATGCCGAAAGCTTCTGTCTTCTGCACGCTGCTCAAGCAAAACACATCGCAAGCTCCATAATATGAAGGCAGTTCCTCGTCGCTTACGTGTCCTAGCAGCTTGACTTTTCCACGCAAATGCATTGAGTTTATCTCTTCCTGCAACTTTTCGCGTAAAGCACCCGTACCGCCGATAAGTATCATGTAATTGTCTTTAAGATATTTTGTTGCCGCAATAAGGAATTCGTAGCCCTTATAGGTTACCAGACGGCCTAAAGAAAAAATAATCTTCTTTCCTTTATATCTGTCTTTTATCTTCCTTACACCGGCAGCATCCGGACACATAGGGTCGACGCCTATGGGCAGACACACTGTCTTGTGCTGCACTTTCCGTAAGAACGGAGATTCAGACAAATATACCGGTGACGTGCCGACAATCTTATCAGCCCTTCTTATCAGCCATTTTTGTAACGGAGAATATAATCTCAGCAATATCCTTTGTTTCTGAATATCGCTGTGCCAATGCAGCACGACCTTACCTTTATATCCAGACAACAGCAAAGCCAGGCAGGCCATCGGGTCAGGATGGTGCACATGTATAATATCATATTGGTCTTGTACTTTCTTTAACGCAAAAATCATTGCAGGAGAAATCATCGTGGCAGCAACCTTCGCCAACGTATGGCAACAGATGACTTTTGCATGCTCATTCACAGAAATAATTCTACTTTCACCATTTGTGGCAGCACACATCATATCACAATACACATTCTGCTCCGACAATCCAGACATCAGGTCGTATGCGACTTTTTCCACACCACCACATATCGGGTAAAACTTACCCAACTGTAATACTCTAAAATTATTGTTAATCATATAAGTTTCTCTTTCGACATTTGCCGAAAAGCAGAATCAGCATCTGCTTAATTTAAGTTCAGTTAATTTGATTGGTAACAAACATACGTCAAAGTAAATCACGATGACGACTAATCACTTCCGGATAATTACGCCGGATATAGCCTCCAAGACTATTATATGTCAAGCCAAGCCGTCTGGAAATAGATTTCAGACTCTCCGGCGTTGTTTCATACAGCTTCATCGCGACGAAATATTTTTCCTCACTCCTTCGGGATATTTTCTTTCCTGATGCAGAACACATCATACCCTGTCTGGCTGCCAGCTCCGGCTCATGCTTATTCAAATATTCTCTGAATACATCCGGCCGGAAACCAAATTCAACGGCAACCTTAGCTATCGGACGAGGATTTTGCCTGAGGCTCTCTATTGCGCCTTCATATTTCACAGCCACGGTCTTTAAACGTCTTTTCGCCTTACGCAAATCGATATTTTCATCTACATCGCCTGCAACGCCCAAACGTTCAAGAACCAAGTTCTTATGCCATTTATGCAAATAAGACCGGAAGCCTTCTGACGAAACGCCGGCATGCTTCGCAATGTCTTTCATGGTCATCGTTGTGTTTTTATATAAGTCTAAAGCCTCTGCATATTTCTTTTCCGTTGCAGGAGCAGGCTTATACATTCTTCCGTTGCCTGTCAGTTTGCCAAAAGTCTTGGTTGCCTCTGCCACTTTACGCCGCTGCCGTTTCTGCTTGAGAATGTCGCTATGATAAAATCTCATATGCTGACTGAAGCCGCTGAGCGAAACCTTGCACGCCTCGGCGATTTCCGACATTGTCATGTCTGTCTCTTTATACATTCTCACGGCCTCTGCGTATTGCTTGATACACTTCTTACGGGCGCCATGAGCTGTATTGTCATTTATTCCAAGCTGCTTGCGCACTTTCTCGCGCCACACTAATGTGTCATGATAATGTATACGCATAAAATTGGCCATCGCTGTTGCATCCAGACCATACTTGCGTGCAATTTGAGAAATGTTCAGGTCAATAAATGTCAATGAATCACATGCAGCTACAGCATCCTTATACTTCATGTGGGCATTAATGTTCTGCTTTCCCGTCTCTATTATTTTCACATTCTGCAAACTGCTGTTATTCACAGATATTCCGTGGTGTCTAAAGACCAGTTCACGCCAGTAACGCCGCAGATAACTGCCTAATCCACCTACAGAGACATTACAGATTTCTGCTATTTCTTTCAAAGGTTTGTCCGTTTCGGCATATAGCTTCACTGCCTCCTCATATTTCTTATGTAAAGCCTGCCGGCGTTGGACAACCGACTTTTCTCTTTTTGTCAATGACACCAGGTCTTCTTGACAGTTTTTCAGTGTATTCATAGTAAATTATTTTTCACCGGTCACTCAAGAAAAGAGTTCAGTCGTTTCATCAGTTTACGCAAAATAAACTTCTGTCCGTTTTATCCAAAGTGCAGCAAGACATGCAATACAGACACCATAAGGAAATAAAACGGAAAAAATAAATATCTGAATAAGCTGTAAAAACGGTATACTTAAACCCTTTAAACCGATCTGGTTTTTAAGTATTCATCAATTCCTCGTATAAACAAAAATAATCGGCATAGCGTTCTTCCTTCTTGAAATTCTGAAGGGCATATTGCCTGCATGATTTTTGATAAAAGTCTTTTCCACGCTGACAGATGGCACGCACAGCCTCAAGCAGTCCTTTCACATTCCCCTGTTCAACTATAAGTCCCGTAGAGTCTGTTACAGCCTCAACGCTGCCTCCAGTACGATAAGTCACCACGGGCGTGCCACATGATATAGCCTCTAAGTTCACCGTAGGATAATTATCCTGCCACGTGGGATTGACAAAGGCATCGGCAACTGAATACAACTGAGCAAGCTGATGAATATTTTCGGTCCTGCTTATTCCGATTATGTTCCGTGGAAGTTTCTTCTTTTCCTCTTCTTTCATTCCTACGAGCACAATAACCTCATCATCATTCAGCAGTTTGCTCAATTGCATAAAATCATCCAGTCCCTTCTCTCTGCTCCATATACTTGCCACACCTAAGAATATGCGTTTTCCTTTCAGTCCATATTTCTCAATAACCTCTTTGTCGGGACAGACATTAAAGATATCGGTATTAATGCCGTTATGAATCACACGGAAACGATATTCACTCAGAAACGACTTTGACATCTCCGTCCTTATCCAGTCGGAAACAGGCACTATGACAAACTTGTCCCTGGGCATTGATGTGAAAGCTGCCTTTTTATCCTCAAAGTTTCGTTTACTTCTGTCAAATACAAGACTTGCAGGAAAATCCTTCCGTTGTGGACAATTTCCGCATCCAGTCTGCCACTTGTCGCATCCGGCATAAGAGTAATAATAACAATGCCCTGTGTAAAGCCAACAGTCGTGAACGGTCCACACAACAGGTTTGCCGCACTGCGACAGGTAATCGAACAAGACACGATAATTCAGGAAGTAGCCATGAATGTTGTGTATATGTATTATGTCCGGATTTATCCGGTCTATCTGTCTGACAAACTCATGAGTTGCGTGCGTTGAAGCCAGGCCATGCCTGTCAAACAAACGCGTCTGAACGCCATGCCACAGAGTGCTGCATATACCGCCAACAGGAATAATCTCCGATTTGCAAGGTTTTATTCCGTCGCGTCCCTTGCCGTAAGCGATATAACTCTCCCACCCGTTCTGCAGGGCCAGTTCGCCTATTTCCTGCATTATGCGTCCCGTTGAGGTAGAGACACGTAACACAGGATTTATCTGAAGTAGCTTTTTCATCTCTCAGTCAAAGAAGTAAACATGCTTATCCATTTATTCATTACCGTTTCTTCTGAATAAGTGGAAACAACATTTAGAGCGTTTTTCGATAGTCTCTTTCTATATTCCTGGTCAACCATAACCTTCATCATGGCATCTGCCAGTGCCTGAATGTCTCCGTTTCTGACCAGCAAACCGTTTTCACCATCCTTGATGATGTCCTTTGGACCGCACTTATAATCAAATGAGACTACAGGAAGCCCACAGGCCATAGCCTCTATCATCACCATCGGAAAGCCCTCATAGTTGGAGCTCATCACAAGCATCGAGCTCCGCACATATTCATCGCCAATCTGTTTTGTCGGACGGTTTATCCGAATTGTGTCCTGCAGATTTCTTTCGTCTATCATCTGCTGCAGCATTTCCTGCCATTCTCCCTGACCGAAGATGTCGAGACGCCAGTCGGCAAAATAAGAGTTGCGCTGAACTATCTCCCACGCACGTATCAGTCTGTCAAAACCTTTCTGATAGTCAAGTCGGCCTACGGCAATTATCCGCTTCGCTGTTACATCCGAATAGCGGTCGCTCACATGCATTGCCGCGTTAGGTATCACCTCAATGTTCGGCAGACAGCCCCAATAACCGCGGTCTTCGTTCGTCAGTACAACAAACTTGTCAAACCTTCTTACAATACGTTCATCCTGCCGTGTGCGCCATTTGTCTATCCATCCCAACAGTCCCTTTCGTCCGTATTGCAGACGGAAGAACTTGCAGTAATGCAGCTCAAGCACCTTCTTGCTGCCGTCCTTTATATCGGGAATAAATGACGATTCCGACGGATATAGCGACACCACGATGTCTGCCTTCTCCCTTTTCAGCAGCTCCGCCAGCTTACGTTTATGTTCCTTTCTTTTGCGCAGATATCCTACTATCTTTCTCCATGCTCCCCGGTCGTTGTCATCCGAATAATTTATGTCCAGATCCGTCATCCTAACATTATCAGGAAACGGATAGAACGGCGGCCGCTGATGCTGGTCTGTAGTTACAATAGAAACGTCCCATCCGCAAATCTGCGAAAGATACGTTACCTTGTTCAGCAGCACACGCTCCATTCCGCCGGGGTTGTATGTTGAATGGGTGCAATATATGATTTTCATTGGAGTTCTCCTTTTTGAAACTGAGACTCATATAAATCCTGATCAGCTTTACTTACACAGAAAAGTATCGCGAAAATCGGAAGTAAATCAGATGTTGCTTTAAACCAAATTATCAGATTAATAAATAAAAGCAGTGTAACCAAATGCTTTAAATTATTAAAACGGTTACGGAAAATTCTCCAAAAGCAAACAAATAAGGCAACCATACTAGCCATTCCAAATATTCCAAAAAAGAATATAAAACGCAAATAGCCTATATCCGTTCCCATATAAAAACCATGATATGCCTTCCCTGTATAATAAGGGTCATTTACTGTCGGATTTGCTCCATATCCATCTCCAATAAGCCACGTCTTCATATTATCAGGAAAGACCAACATATGATTCAACAATATATCATTTGAATTTGTCTCCCACCTACCAGTTTCTATCCAGGCAAAAAAGCCTTCAAATCCAAAACGAATTTGTTGATAAAACACCGGATTTGTAAAATATAAAATAACAATTAAAGGAATTATTACACACAATCCTATTAATAAATATTTATAAAACCCATTTTCAGACCTATTTCCTCTTAATGTATCATATATCCAATATAAAATAGCCAACACACCACCTACAGTAGTAGTTCTTCCAATCATGTTACCCATGACAAGAATTATAAAAAATGAAATTATATAAAACCATATTTTTATTTTAGAGTCTGTTTTAGTCAGCAGAAATGCAATAATAGTCAATATTGCAGCAAAACGTCCTCCTGCTACATCCAAAGCACATCCCAATCCATGCATTCGTTCTCCGGCATCCCCCATAAAGGCGTTAGTACCAGCCATCATGCTATCAATAGCTTCTTTTAACGAAGGAATATATTCCATACTTAACGCAAGGATACACTGAAGGCAACAAACTCCAATCAAATAATCAGCTAATAATTGAACACTTAACTTTTTGTGAACGAACCTAATCATACTTGTAACAGTAAAGCCAGCTGCCATCCAGACAAATACTGATACGAAATAAAAATTAAAAGAAAAATCACTTGTATTATTATAGACATTAGATAATAAACTAAACAGTGAAATTGGAATCGTAAACAAACAAATGATAATAAAATCTTTGCTGACAAGAGCTTTCCTTTGAGACGCTAAATGAAAACCGATACATGGCAATGCCAATCCCGCCAGAATCATCTTTACATTTATACCAGATGGTAACACCGAAGGTTCAAAAGGGAAAAGATAGAAATCTGCAGCTATCAGAGTTAATAATATTCCTATTATTTTAATCATCTTATTTATATATTATTCCGTAAACAATTCTATTCAAAAGCCATCTATATATACTCACAATAAAATTCAAATTTTTCCAAGCACACCATTGTATAAGACGGCTACGCATAGATATATTATGATTTTGTAATATGAAGCGATTGGCTTCAGGATACCATTCTTGCCATAATTTTCTTTTCTTGCGATCATTGGAAAATAAAAAAGGAAATTTTGCTTCTAATTTCAAAAACGATATTTCTTGCTCTAACGTATTTCCAAATAAAGTTTCTAATTTATCTGTTATTGTTGCTACATTATGCTGAAGTTCCTGAAGATGTCGCTTTGAGTAGGTTTGACTAAATGCATTTGTATTCAATTTTACATAGTGATAAAAAGCATGAGGCAGGTAAGATATTCTTTCGGCATAAGCAAACAATAGCATTATTGTCATGTCTTCCCCCATACCATACCCCGCAGGAAACTTTATTTTATTTTCTACATAAATAGATCTTAGTACCAGTTTATTCCACACATTATACTTCATCGCGCCACTCAACATCGCTTTTAAGGCTTCTAAAGGAGTGCCATAAGCAGGTTGCTTCATATAACGTTCTGAATTCTCAAAAGTTAGATACCAATCACACCATACTATATCTGCATCACATTTTATAGCGTTGCCATAAAGCTGTTCAAGCATATCAGGTTCCACAAAGTCATCACTGTCACAATGAAAAATATATTTTCCCGTTGCTACAGCCAAACCTGTGTTGCGGGCAGCCGGCAAGCCTTTATTCTCAGCATGAGTCAGTATCCTCACATTGTCACGGCGGTTAGGATAATCAACAAGAACTTCTTGCAATATCTGTATACTGTTATCAGGTGAAGCATCGTCAACAAAGATATATTCTACATTATCCATTGTCTGCTCCATAAGTGACCGCACACAACGCTCAATAAACTTCCCGACATTATAGACCGGTATTATCACAGAAACACTATACTCCATTCTAATTTAATTTTATACAGACAGCCAGTCTTTACACAAGATTCTTTCAGATGTAAATTCAGAACAGCTGTCAGGATTAAACCACACCTTAGGTCCTATAACTATTTTTCCATTATGCTCATTCAGAAATGCGCTCCACCAACTGTATGTGCTGTTTGATATAACATTATGTTTACATACGCTCATCAGCTGCATATCAAAATGACTTCCCCAACCGCTAGCAGGATTTCCTTCTACCAAAGTGTAAGGAAAATCCTTAAAATGTTCTTTCACCCATTCAGGATTATCCGTAAAAACATATAACTTAGGGTTATTCACCTTTTCTGAAATCAGTCGGATTGCCTTCTGATAATATTCTATCGGGCATGTGTTCTGATACCAAATACGCTGTGCATAGTCCTTTCCTTTACGGACGTGTATGGCAACAGACTCACACGATTGCATTTCTTTTTGCAAATTTATGTTTCTCTCATCTGTAAAAGGCTGAAATTTAAAACAACGTTTCACATCATCTTCCACAGCCTCAACCATATTGGCATTTTGAAATACACCTATTATATATTGTAGCTTTTTATTCTCATCAGGCAAATTCGCATCAAATGCAGTAGGCATATTAACGACACTTGAAAGAATCGGTAAATATTTCCTACGAACTTTTGAGAACAAATCAGACCCGCCTCCTGACTTTAATACATCAAAAAATGATGCCTGTTTGATTTTTGCTTCTGGAAAAATATCATTCCATGAAACCTTTTCATGAGCCAATTTCGCCGTATTATAAAAATCAACTTTTACATTGTAGCCTTTATGCTTCAGAAAAAGGTAATAGCTATACTGAAACATCCTGTTTGCTAGGCCACACGCCATATTTATAATAACATTCATACAGATTCAATTAAATACCCAAGGTATAAATTTTACTAATATCTTAGATATAATATATCCCAGCATAATGGAAATAAATATTTGAAATAATGCCCCTACGACTAATCCACATCCACTTAAATTTTCTCCCACTATTTTAAGATATATTTTTTCCGTGCAAAACAACAATGGCATTTGAATACAAAAAATAATTAAGGAATTTTTTCCTATCTCAACTAAAAGACTTTTACACCAAAATTTTTCCAACAATATAGCAATTTTTATCAAAACCAAACTACCTGTAAATCCTGCAACTATAGTTAGCCATACTGATTTGCCAAAATTTCCTATAGACAAATTTGTATATCCATTTATACACAGGCATAAAGAATACAATAGGACTGCACCACATACCATTTTATTTGACAACCAATTGACTTCATATCCTTTATTCCTAATAATATACCCACAATAAATAAAAATTGACATCAAAAAAGATGTGTCTATACTCCATGGAAGGAGTATAGGGAGTTTACTTAAAAGAATTGTGACAACAATATATACGAATAATAAAATTAGTCGATATTTATTTCGCTTTATTCTTAATAATAGGCTAAACCATATAAAAGCAAGAAACATTGAAGTCAAAAACCACAAAGGTGAGTTGCCTATATTCATAAATATTTGATTATCCGAATAATCAAGTCTGTATAATGCATATCTTGAATATAAGATACCAAATAAATGATTAAATGTAATATTCTTTAAACCAGACAAAAACATTAAAAGCAATATAGTTAAATTAAAAAATATATATGGTTTCAACAATTTTCTTGCTTTTTTCTTTAAATTTACTTTAAACGTTACATATCCAGAAGCGACATAAAATAAAGGAATAAAACAGCTACTTGCTACATACATCAAATCACTATACATAGAATGACTACATACGACCAAAATAATACCAATACCCTTAACAATATCGATATAATCAAATCTCTCTCTTCCCATAGACAAAATAGCGAATCAATATTTTCATTCTTTTCCACAAGGATAACTGATCCAGTTCGTTTAATCTTTTATAAAAGAATTCAAAATAGAACTTCTGGTTAAATAAAGGAGACTTACGATAATATTCCCACCATATATCAAAATTCACACTATACTTTTTCCATGGCTTGTGCCCGTTAAAATGTATATTTCCATGATTCACTGCAAAATCTATGGTATCATTAGAAAATAGGTCACTTATCAATTCTGGCTTTCTTATTGCAAAATAATAAGAATAATCAGTCATGTTGTATTCCAATGATAGATAATGAATTCGCCCACTACATACAATATTTAGTATATCTTGGTCTTGAAATCTTAATTTTTTATTACTCCACTTTTTAAAATCAGAAACGATATTCTCATCTTTAAGTACCTTGGAATTTAATATTATAAAACCAGCTTGTATATATTTCCCCAAGCTTAACTCTTTCATAGAGTTAATATACCTTTTCCCGTCTTCAGTAAGATTCATGCCTAATTCAAGAGTCGCTGCAATATAATTATCTCCAAGATCGGAATTATACAAAGATGATAAATCCATTCTAAATATAATATCTACATCTGCATAAATGATTTTATCATATTCAGGTATCAATTCTGGAATCAACAATCGATAGTATGTAGCAGATGTAATACCCCGAATCTCAAATGCAGAATCAAATGTATTGTCAACCTGACGATATTGGATACGACAATTCTTATAATATTTAGGCAGTTTATCCAGTTCTTCTTTTTTTAATGACACATGGGCAGAATGTAGTATGAAGATATCATAAAAGGTATCTTCCTTGGCATTCTTCATTAAGGAAGATATACAGACACATGCCGGCAAAATCAGATTATTGTCAAAAGCAAAAGCAATAGGAATAATTCTCATAAATATTTCTTATATGTAACAGACTTGTTGTTGAAAATCACAAATCCTCTTTGTTCTATAAAACAATTATTGTTAACATGAAAAAAATTCTCCTTCCAATAATTATCAGTTTTCAGAAAAGGAGTTTTTTTAAAAAAAAGAAAGTGCAAATAAGGTATACTTTTCCCTGATGGATTTATTAAAGTATTAGTTTCTATGTTCCAAACCCATTGCTCTTCATTTTTAGGTAAAGGACTTGTATTATATTCTTTTATAAGACTATCTGCATATAAGTTATGAATCATATTAGGAATTTTCATAAATTTATATATCCCAAAACCAAATGGCTTTGCTAAATATCTATGGATGCGTAACCAATTAGTCATTGTAGGGCGAACTAAATTTGTAAAATCCATTTCATCTAATCCCAATACCTTTTCATCTAATAGTTTTATTTTCCAATTGGGAATTTTAAGACATAAATTTGTATACTTAGATTCTTTCTTTATAATAGTAAGATGTCCTGCTATTCTATCAGCATGTGAAGTTATTAAACTATACTTATTTATGTTTATTTCGTTAACAATAAGGCTCAAATTACCATAACACAAATCCAAATCCCCAAATCCCCAATGTGTATAATTTATCAGTTCAGATTCATGAATTACACCATAAAATGGTTTCAAATCACATAATTTATAAGGTTTTAACGGAGAGAATTTTATATTTAATGAATTTGAAACAACTTCACAATAATCTTCAAAATCCATATAACTTATGTTAACATTTTGATATTTACACGTCGTATTATAATTATCAGTAAAAATAAACCAATCTATAGTAATATTAGGAGAAATGAACTGATTACGGTGACAAGTATAAAAAAACAAATCTATCCACTCCGGAAATTTCCCAAAATAAGGAATTATAATCGCAACCTTAAATTTTCTTTCTGACATAATTATTTAAAAAAAATCTATAGCAAAAAGCATATTTACCAAATATCTTATATAACATTATTTTTAAATATAATTTGAAAATCTTCATTAATGGGACATTTTCAAATTTATCCAATAACCTACGATTTTCATCAATACTAAAATATGTATCAATTTTCAAATCAAAACCAGATGATGTATCAATTTTTTGCAAATCAAAGGAATAATTATCTGACTTAGAACAATATTCTCCACTACCGTCAAATCCCCAATTCCTTACTTTGGAAATAATCGGCATGACTACATATTTATTTTTTATAACGGAATACATTCTCATTGATATATCAGTTACAAAAGTTGATAAATTCTCCCCTTCTATATATGGAGTACATAAATCCATATACTCAATTTTTGATGCATTCAACATCTTCTTGTATAAACCGTCTTTAAAAACCTTATTAACAGAATTTTTCAAACAACCGTCTTTTATATCTTTGTGTATTTTGTAAAATTTATCTTTCCAAAATCCTGTCCCCCACATAGGGCAAATAAAATTTTCTTTTAAAACATTTGCTCCCTCACTAACTTTCCAACTTATTGGATAAGAATATCCAGAAACAGCAATTACGTCAGGATCAACCTCATACTCCATCAGACATTTATCCATATATTCTATAAAATTTGGAGAGAATTCCGCATCATCATCTGTTCTAATAAATCTATCATATTTTTCAAAAACAATATTCCGTAAAAACTTCATATTTGCAAAACTACCAAGATTTTCTTTATGTTTTATTACTATAAAACTTCTAAATTCAGAAAAATCCTGATTCAAATATTTACATATTCGCTCGTATCCTTCTTTATATTTCAACGAGGAAGGATAGTCCAAACCTATATATACATCTGTATATTTAGCCCATGTGTTAACTTTTAAACTTTCTATTAACCTAACGAGATGTTGATATCTACACATCGTTGGAATTATAATTGGAGCATATTTCATAATCAAAAGAATTACATACAGTATTATTCTTTATTTGTAACCCTCAAATTGGGTGCTTACGAATAAGTTTATGGAAACTCTTTCAGTTCCATTTGTTTTTGTAGAAGAATCACAGTCTTTCAAAATCTTTTTTGCTAAACATAATCTTTCATGTTTTAAGTTTAACGCAAAGGTAAAGAATAGAACATACTTGTCAATACGCCACTCTTGGAAGTTTACAGAAAGCCTTCTATGTTAGAGTTTCTACTTATAATTGCTATGTTATCTCATTATTTTATAATGACAGGAACCAATTCTTTACAACTTTTAACCCCATCACGTTGAGTTAAGAGTTTCATGTCAGTATCTTTTCCCTCTAACCAATTTATTATTTGTTGTGGTTCATCTACGCCTGAGTTATGTGTAAACGGATATTGACCGCCAAATCGACAATTCATTTCCAAAACATACAAATCTCCATTGTCTGTTAAAAAACAATCAACATCCAGATTCCCAACATGCTTGAGGTTACTAGATATAATCTTTGCCGTGTTCTCAAATTGAAATGGATTTACTGTCTCCGCAATATCTGTTTCACCAGCCCGCATTGAAATTTTTCTTTTTGCAAAAGTTGCTACATAATTACCTTCTAAATCATTCAAAATCTCAATACCATATTCTTGCCCGATTATAGATTGTTGGATTATTATACATGATTCTCTATCAATTTCTGACTCAAACTTTAAATAAGTATTGAAAATTTCTTTGTATAATTTATTATAAAGGACATTAAGTTCATCTTCATTATCAACTTTATAAACACCAATCGAACCCATACCCCAGCGCGGTTTTATATAAAGAGGATATGATATAATCCCTTCATTTATTGCCTCAATAGTTTTTTCTTTACTTATAAAAGATGGAGTCTGTTTGACACCTATTCTGCAAAGGAATTTATATGTTAACCATTTATCATTACATATCGTAGTAACATTATAATCAGATATCACCAATTTTATTCCTTCCTTTTCAAATAATTCACGATTTCTAGATAGAACAGGTAAATCGATATCAAAAAGAGAAATTATCGCTTGAATATTTTCTTTTTTACAGTAACAAAGTAAAAACATGATATAATTTTCATCATATATCTGAGGAGTTATCACATAACTATCAGCCTCATGTAATGTATTTGTTTCTATACTATTTGATGCAAATACTTTACCTTTACCCTTAAGAACATTTTTAAAATATTTTACCATATATGTTCTTCTTCCTACTGATGTCAATAAAATATTCATAATACTTTCTCTAAATAATATCTGACAACATTATATTTTTCTTCAAAAAAAGAATCTTTTAAAATGAATCCATTCTTTATATAGCACTCTTTTGCTATTATATTGTTGGTATGTATTCCAACAGTATTCATACCAGCTTCTTTTGCATTAGTAAATACAATTTTCAAAATTTCTCCTGCAATGTTTCTACCACGAAAACTCTTATCTATAGCTAAATAAGTTATATATGCTTTATTCGTCTCATAATTATTTGCATAAAATATACACAAACCTATCAACTGATTATTATAGTAACATCCAACAGAATTTGCTAATGAATCAATTTTATTATAAAACTCCTCTACATTTATTCTATTAAGAAGTGGTGGTATAAAATCTTGATCATTTTTTTTTATGAAATAATAAAACTCGGTATATGGTAATTTGATATTAAAATAATTATAACTCATATTTTATATTACTTACGAAAAAATAATGAAGACCATATATTAAAGCAAAATAATATTAACTAATTTGTATTTTATTATTTATAATGATGTTGATAATACGTTTCACATCCTCATCATTCAATCCATAGTACATTGGCAAACATATAACCTGTTCTGCTTTTTCCGTAGCTACAGGTAAGTTTTCTCTACTGGCAGATTCCAAGCCACGATAAGTAGAAAATTCGCTTATAAGAGGATAAAAATATCTACGTCCTAATATATTATGCTCCTTCATCATAAAATAAAGTTCATCACGTGTCATACCGTACTTCTCCGCATCAACAAATATAGGAAAATAAGCATAGTTATGCCTCACCTCTACCATATCATCAAAAAATGTTATTCCACCTACATTTTTCAATGCTTTACGATATAGTTCTGCCACGTGCTTGCGCCATTCTATAGCTTTATCTACCTGCTTCAGATTTAGAAGTCCATATGCTGCACGTATTTCGTCCATCTTACTGTTAATACCAGGAGCAACAACTGTTGTTTCCCCGGCAAATCCGAAATTTTTCAAATAATCTATGCGTTTTTTAGTCTGTTCATCATGTACAATTAAGGCTCCACCTTCAATAGTATTATACACCTTTGTTGCATGAAAACTAAGAGTTGACATATCTCCAGCATTAAGTACAGACTCCCCGTTAACTTTAACTCCAAACGCATGAGCAGCATCGTATATTACTTTCAATCCATATTTATCTGCTATTTCCTGAATTTTTTGTGTATCGCATGGATTTCCATATACATGCACTGGCATAATGGCTGTAGTTCGCGGAGTTATGGCGGCTTCTATCTTTTCTGGATCAAGATTACAAGTAACAGGGTCTATATCCACAAATACAGGTTTTATGCCGTTCCACCATAAAGAATGGGTCGTAGCTACAAAACTGAACGGAGTGGTTATCACTTCTCCTGTAATGCGTAATGCCTGCAATGCTGTTATAAGAGGTAATGTTCCGTTTGTGAAAAGACTTATGAAAGAGACTCCGAGATAATCACAAAGGGCTTTTTCCAATTCCTTATGGTAATATCCGTTATTTGTTATCCACTTTCTTTTCCATATATCTTCAAGATATACATTAAATTCTTCCAAAGATGGCATCAAAGGTGATGTCACTGTAATCTTTTTTTCTGCCATATTGCTATATTTTTAAGATTCTTCTTATACAGCGTTTGAAAAAATACTTATATCTATAATAAATAAGCAAATGTTCATACGTCAAACATTTCTCTTTGTATTTGTTTGGAGTACAAGAGTTCTTCAATCTATTTTTTACATCTCTATATAAATCGTCTATTCCGTTATCTTTAAGTGTTAACAATATTTCTTTTATTGATAATGGATATCTGGATATATAACTTGTGTTAGAGAAGAAGAAACTTAAGCCTTCATTTAATAAGTAGGATTTCCTTTTATAATCTACAGACTTATCAGATAAATTAAAGCACAAACGAACTATATCTAGAATATCTCCCCACAAACTAGGATTAAAATTCATTGTTACGGAACCACTTTGCTTTCTATATGCATAAAAAATCTCAGGCAAGAACATGCACCTTAAATCATTCATCAATATATTCAAATAGAATTCCACATCTTCAAGGTACTTACGCTTTATATTAAATCTTATGTTCCCAATTTTTTCTTTCTTTATCAAACACAAACATAAAAAATATTCCCCACATAAAATTTTCTCTAAAAATGTTACTGAATCCACAACTTTATTTGAAATTTTACGAGAATTATCTGGAACAAACAAAATTTTATCAAATTCATCAACCTCCTTATACCCCGCCCGAACAATATCCAAGTTATATTTTTCAGTAAGCCTTATCATTTTTTCTAATATAGAATTATCACACCAACTATCATCAGCATCAATAAAAATGACATACTTACCTTTTGATATATCCAATGCGTGATTCCGTGTATCGGAAACACCTGTATTGGATTTGTGAATAACTCTTATCCGCTTATCACGTTGGGCATATTCATCACTGATTTCAGCAGATTTATCTGTACTTCCATCATCTATTAGGAGTAATTCAAACTCCTTAAATGTCTGATTTAAAATACTATCTATGCAGCAAGACAGATATTTTTCCGTATTATATATAGGGGTAATGATTGAAATTAAAGGAACCATTTTCAAAGATTGGTTTTCAGAAATGTAAAAGATAGATTTTGAAGTATATCCAAGTGGGCTCGAACTTGAGTATAATCGATTGAAGGCAAATTGCCCTTATATTCACATGGAGATAATATCAACCGGTCTTGTAAAGAAAATAGTGTGAGGAGAGAATGAAAACGGCTCAATCCTCTTTCCTTATTTCCAATAGCAAGAAATTGTTTTCTAAAGATAATGGAAAAGACACATCCATGAAAGGAATCTGTCAGCACGAACCCTGCATCATCGAAGCTGCGGAGCCATTGTTCCACTGGCATCTTGAGACGCTGCTTGAAAGAAAGATTTTCATCAATAGTCTCACTATTTATCCAAAAAGGAGTCAATCCATATTCCGAGGCTATACGCTCAACAAACTCTTCTTTTTCTTTAGTTCGGTCTAACATATAGACAAGCATGTTACCTTTTGATAGTTGAGTTTTGCCTCTTTTTATGAGTTCTCTATAGTCATTAGCATAAAGGAGTAAAGTTGGATCGAGTACTTGAACAGCTTTGGTGTCAAAATATTCTTGACAAAGCTTTATGCCAGATGATTCACGAACAGAAACCGCATCAAACTTTTTCAACAAAGAAGAACAAGTATCTATTTGTTCTTTTGTATATTCGCAATTATCCACACCAAATGAAGCAGCATAAGAAATACGTTTAATTTTGGCATCCCCTAAAAAAGACAGAAATGCTTCTTCTATCGGCTGAGAATATAGCGGACGCCACACTTGATCACTACCAACGACAACAGCATTGAAATGTGAGGCTATTTTATCAGTCCATAACCTTTTTGAATATTGATGAATGTACTTATGTATAAATTTATCTATATGTTGTCCAACTACTTCATGAGGAGCCTTAAATATTGCGACATTCTTTCCTAAAATAAAACGTTTAAACAAACGTTTACACACAGCCATTGGATATATTATATAATAAGAACGCCCATATCGAGGTTTTGACAATACCCGAACTTTATGCCCCATACGTTCTAAAACTGTCTGCAATGCATAGCATTGCAAAATTCCTCCATAATTTGTATATAATGGTTGTGTCAATATTGCAATCTTCATAATCTTCTGTAGATTTTTCTTATTATCCGCATTAATATTGCAGAACTAGTGGAAGCATTATATGCAAAAGCAAGATTATTTTTATCCAACACCATGTAGAAAAAATTTCTGTTTACTGGTTCTTTTACAGGATGTTCTATACTTGGATTGAAAGGGATAACTTCATCCAACTTTTGTTCATATAATTGACAGTCCAGACTTTTAAGTAAAGCAAATGTATATTCTTTATTAACAAAAATAAGCCCACAACCTTTATCATCATCAATTTCAGGATGCAGTCTGTCAACTCCCCAAAAGTCAGCCAAAGTTATATCACTTTGTACATTATGGAACTTTGCCGGACAGTCATAACAGCTAGGGCGTAATGACAAATCAGACAAAAATGCATTCATGTATATATTTCTCTCAGCTGGAATCACATCCTTTTTGCCATTCTTATATTCTATTTTTACGTTATATTTTTTCCAACCATTCTCTTTTGATCTAAAACTTATACTATTTATCTTATCTGCAAAAGAGAAAGATGAGCTTCGTTTCTTAATATTATAAGCCTCACTCACTAATTCATACAAATACTTTTTCCATACTTTTTGACTAGGTACTCCATGACATACTAAATCTACAGTCAATAGATTTTGATATGGCTTCCGCAGAAAATTCCTCAAGCCTGCAATTTGGCACGGCGTGCCTGAAAACAAGACGAATCTTCCTTCATCCAAAAATCTTTTAGCTTGCAAGAAAGAATTACCTATATAACTTTGCACATATTTTGATCCACGGAAGCGTGCAAGTCCTTCTTTTGTTTCTGTATAGTCGTGCACAACATTCCATTGTTCATCAAAACAAGCTCCAAAGACAACTCCTTTTTTCAGAATAATCTGCTCAGCTATCAAGGTGAATATGCCGCCAGAAGAGCTTTGCAAACGTATATTAATATCATTATTTATACCTGCATAAGCCAAAGGTTCTTTTTTTGAATACTTTGGATTAAGTACAGGACATACCTTTTCGCACAATTTACAATCGACACATTGCGACAAATCTACCTTAGGATATAAAAATCCCTCCTTGTCAGCCTGCATTGATATGCATTTCTTTGGGCATATACTACGACATGCTTCACATCCACAACATTTCGACTTATCAACAATCTCTATCATAAAGAGAATTTTTGTCTAACCAATGCTATTCTACTTTTAATAAAATATCGTTCATTGCTACTGCAACCTATAAAATAAATGGCCACAGAAGAACAAAGAGTAGTTGATATGCATATCAATAAAAAGCGAATTACGCTATCTGGCATTTGAATATATAATAGTATCGGTATAATAGCAGCAGTAAATGTAACCAGCAGAACATTACCACAAACTTTATACAAATATCGTTTCATTGAAAGTCCAACCATCTTACGCAAGAATAATAAACGAAGAAACAAACAAGCAACAGCAACCACTAAAGCAACAAACATAGTTGATTCAGGCTGAAGCCCAATTTTCAGGCAAATATAGGACAAAGGAAAGTTCATCAACAGCATGCCACCAACAGCAAGCTGATAATTACGAATTTTTCCTGTTGACACCTGCAAATTAATTAAGGTATTTGACAATATATCACACATCGATACAATCATAATAAGCCGGACAAAATTTACCGTATGCTCAGGGTAATGTTTTAACCACAAAGTCAGCACGAATTCAGCTTCGAACAACATGGGCAAGGCAAACAACAAGAGTATGTAATAAGAAAACCTAGAGCCTCGTTCTACCAGTGAAAACATATAATCATAATCACCAGCTGCATACGATTTAGTAATTTGCGGATTAAGGGCTGTCATGAAATTATTAGAAAATGAAACCAAAACATTATTAACTGTATTGGCAATTCCTCTAGCTGCATTAATAATAGGCCCGATAAACATATTCAACAATATATTTACACCTTGATCCTTTAATAATCCTGCAGTGCAGCCAATGAAATTCCAGCCTGCAAAAGAACTCATCTCTTTCCAATAGCTGACATCAAAGCTCAATTTTAATTTACATTCATCAAAATTACGAGTGCAATAACTCCAATAAATTGCCTGCATGATGCAAACCACTCCCACTAAAAGCAATGCATATACAATCAGACGATCGAAAGTTAACCCGGAATAAGCTATAAACAACACAATCAGCAGACGCAGGATGATGTCAAGTATACCTATATAGGCAAACGCACTCATACGTTCGTGAGATACGATTGATGCACTGAACGGAACACTCAAAAGGTTTATCACAAATGTAAGCACTGACGCATGAAACACCCAATTGGCAGCATACAACCTGTTATCGGGAATTGTCATGTGAGTATTCAGGAACCAAAGGCCTATTGTTTCTGCAAGGATTATTATTATGCCTGACAAAACAAGCTGAATACTTAATGATGTGGAAAAAACTTTTTTGAGACCTTCCATGTCTCCTTTTCCCAACTCAAAAGTCAGGAATCTGCTGACAGATGAAGACAAAGAACTGGAAACCATCGAAAACATCGCAACCACACCGCCTACGACATTATAGATACCATAGTCTTCAACGCCCAAGGCCTGCAAAACCACACGCGAAGTGTATAATGATATCAACATGCCAAAAAGCATGCGGACATATAGCATCAATGTATTCTTTGCAATCCGTTTTGTATTTTCCTGTTGCGTGGTCATTTAATTTATTTACATCAATAATTTAGCACAAACCGGCCGTTGGTCTGCATATCGTTTTATCTCTTTTGTGTATTTCTGCTTTCAGCCGTCTTTTTGTTTACTATTGAGTTCCGTATGTTTCTTCTTGACATAGCACGCTATGCTGCTAAAGAGCGAACGAAAGTCTGTTCAATATAAAGCGAAGATACCGGCTGAACCATAACGCCCGGCTCGGGTTTTGTATTTATATATTTTCGTTTTATGGGATTTACGAAAGTAGTTTCATCATAACAATTTCTGCCTGTTGGCGCCAGCAGAAACAACAAAATGGCATAAGATAAAGATTCGTTATTTCTTATAATATCTGTATATATTCAGGCTGCACTTCAATAGATGCAGTCAAGAGGTTAGACAATTCAATAAAGATGCGCTTCACTTTTGAGCCTTGCATCTTCTGGAGTTTTCCTACATAGTCGTTCAGAGGACCGCCGATGATGCGCACAGTTTTGCCTATCATACTAGGAAGGATATCCTTTGGAGCATAAAACTGCGGATTGTCCGCAGATTCAACTGCACGTATAAAACGCTCCATATCCGTGTCCCTTACCGTCATGGGAGTTCTAAATCCGTCGCGCAAATAGCGGTATTGCAGTGTGCTGGTTCTCTCGACGATAGGATCAAGAATTTTTCTGGTGACATGCACGAACAGCAAGTCTTGCATAAAAGGAACTTTCTGGGGGATGCGTTTTTTCTCTTTGGTCACAATTTTCCACTTCATAGGAGTGAATATCTCGATTTTCATCTCGCTCAGCATCTTATACGCAGGAAGCTTGGCATTGTTTCGCTTCAAGTCGCGCATAACGAACCATTGGGGCGCGTCACTCCTAGAAAAAGCTATAATCTGCTCTTCTTTAGTCATAGTCAGCAATGTGTTGGTTACTAATATTAATGCCTTAAAGGCATACCTTCTAGTCCTGCGAGTTAACGTAAATTGCAGTATAACAAGCAGTTATGAGTTTTTGTATCTAGACTTCTCTCATTCTCGTCAAGCATTATTAAAACGCTTTTTTAAATGACTTTATCAGTGTAAAGCTTATTTATCACCTAGTTATTTTTGCTTATCTCCTAATAAGAGACGGTCATTTACGTGAAACTTTTTATTTATCGGGTTTCCATGTGTTTCTTTTGTAAAGAAAAAATCAGCAAATAAACGTTTGCGGTGAAATAATCGAATAAAATTGTTAAAATAATTGCATAAGTAATTATTTTTTGTACCTTTGCATACAAAAGACCGTCTCTTATTAGGAGATGGTCTTTTTCGTGAAACGAATCAAGTCCTTTTTGGATTACATCATTCAAAAAAACGAATGACTTTAAGAATAGTATTTGCGTCTGTTACTTTACTGAAAAGTGTAAAATATGGTGAGGTTTATAAATCGAAGAATTAACTTTATTTTCGGACAATAATGCTTATTAGGCGATGCTGCTTTTGCCTTCAGCACAAACAGCACGGACATACACCAATGTCCCTCCACAATGTTTAATAAGTTTTAGAGACCGTTTAATATTTTCCTGTTTGCCTCATCCACCTCATAAGATTTAATCGAATCTAAATATATCTGGGTGGTAGCTTCCGACTCGTGCCCCAGTCCTTCGCTTATCACAGCCAGGGGGATGTCCTTGCCGCGTGCTATGGTTGCCCAGCTGTGACGGCTGTAATATAAAGACAATGGCACTGACAGATTGGCCAAGCCGGCAATCTCCTTCAGATGCCTGTTTATTCTCATCATCTGATTAAGGTATTGCTGCCGCTCCTTTCCGTCTTCACGCATTATTATCGGCAGCAGATATTTTGTCTTGTTAGGCTCATACTTATCAAGGATATCCTGCATCTGGCGTGTCCACTCTATTATGAGCAGCTGTCCCGTCTTCTTACGACGGTAAGTAAGATAGCCGTTGCGCAGGTCTTTCTTCTTCAGGTATGCCATGTCTACAAAAGACATTCCCCTGGTGCAGAAGCTGAAGATGAACATGTCGCGGGCATAGTCCCAAATGGGTTTTCTCGACAGATCGAGGTCCTTTATCCTCTTAATCTCAACAAAGAATATGCTCCGCTTTATGGTCTTGTCCATGCCGCAATAGACATGCCTGAACGGGTGGCAGTCTTTAGTCAGGCCTTTCTCTACCGCCATCTTATAGTTGGTGCGCAGAATTCTCATGTAGAACGATGTCGTGTTGCGCGACAAGCCGCGGTATCTCATCTGCGCCTCATAAAGTTCAAGCAGCTCTGAATCAATCATGTTGAAAGGCAGATCGACACCTTTCCTGAAGTGCATGAAGCTGTTTAACGTCGACTTATAGGTCTCGCTTGAACGTATCTTGCCCAGCTTCTGTTTATGCATAATCTGGGTACGGATAAAGTTAAACACGCTTTGCCTTACATCGTCACAAAGCAAAAACCGGCTGATGACATCGTCAACGCACAACTGACTGCCGTCAACGACAGTGTCCCGGATGATGCTGTTTATCCGCCGCAGTTCCCATTCCACATTAAAGCGGATAAGACTTAGCTGCTCATAGCGCGGCGATGACTTCATGGGGAGAACGATGCAACCGTTGCGTTCGTCCCATTCGCTGCTGAAAATCTTGTACTTGCTGGTTATTCTGCGGACTAAACGTCCGTGAATAAGCTGAAACACCAATGAGCCTTCTTTGTCAATGTTTACAGAAGGTCTGAATTTAAGTTTAACAGATATCATATTTATATTTTTAATTCAATATAAATATCATATTTTTTCTTTTTCCCTATATTGTTTTCATACACCTATGCATCTTGTTTTATTTCTTTTAACTCTTATTCCGCCCTTTACGCAAACTAATGCTTAAGCATCACCACACACCGGCAATCTTGCTGCCGCACTTAGGGCAGACGCCGCTGAAGTTGCCAAGGTCCACGTCGTAGCCTGTGCGGCGTATGAGGACAGAGCCGCAACGGGGGCAAAGGGTATCTTCGGCTCCGGGAAGCGAGACATTGCCGAGATAGACATGGCGCATGCCCTGACTTATGGCCACACGGCGTGCCTCAACGAGTAGCGGCAAGGGCGTCGGCACAAAGCTCGCGCCGGCATCCTTAACGCCCATGGGCGTTAAGGCAAGCACCGACATGGGACCCTGCATCTTATACTGCGGGAAGAAACGGCTGAAATGGAGCGGACAGTCGGCAAAGCCGTTGTCGACAAGCCATCGGCACATGCGGGCTATCATGTCCATGTTGTCGTTGACGCCAGGTATCAAGAGGTTGGTTATCTCTATCCACACGCCGGCATCGAGCATACTTTTGAGCGTATGCAGGACAGGGGCAAGCCGCACACCGCTGACAGAGCGGTAGATGTCGTCGGAGAACGACTTGAGGTCTACGTTGGCGGCGTCGACATACGGCAGCAGACCTGCCAGCGGACGGGCGTTGACATAGCCTGCCGTAACCAGTATGTTCTTCAGTCCGCGCTCACGGCACGCCACGGCGCAGTCGCGCGTGTACTCTAGCCATGTCAGCGGCTCGGTGTAAGTATATGCCACCATACGGCATCCGTTCGTTTCTGCCAGCCGCGCCACGTCGGCAGCACCAAGCTGTCTGTAAGGCACGTCGGCCGCCGACGCCTGCGATATGTCCCAGTTCTGGCAGTTAAGACACGAAAGGTTGCAGCCCGCCGCAGCCAGCGACAGACAGCTGCCGCCGGGATGAAAATGCAGCAGCGGCTTCTTCTCCACCGGGTCTATCTGCAATGCGCACACACGACCGTAGTTTTCTGCCACGAGACGCCCGCCGCGGCATACCCTGCTGCGGCACTTTCCGCGCTCGCCCTCTGCCAGACGGCAACCGTGAGGGCACAGGCGGCACACCACCCTGCCGCCTTCAGCGGCTTCATAAAATTCTGCTTCGTGCTCCATATCCTTAATATTTATTCGCCGTCGGCCTCGCCGAACACTTCGGCTTCATAAACATACAGCTCGGCATCGCGCCATCCGTCCCAGCCAAGTCCGGCCTTGTCGCGCGAGCAGTGGCCGAAAAACTCTTCCTTAGTCCAGTCAGTCTCATCTGCCACCTGCGGCAGGAACGTGCCCGAGCTGGCACCCTTGACAATATACAGACCGTGGCGGCCGAGCTGAAACTCGTCTATCGACGATATGCGGCGCAGCGGCGACAGCACGGATATCTCTATCTTAATGTCATTAAGCTCATCCCTGCGCACGGGATAAAAGCGCGGATCTTCAAAAGCTGCCGACTTAGCCATCTCCTCAACCGTGGCATACAGCGGCCTGTAACCGACAAGATTGCCTATGCATCCGCGCAGACGGCCGCCTGACGTCAGCGTTACAAAGGCTCCGCAGCGTGCCTTCAGCGTTTCGCTAAGTTTGGTTGTGTCGCACGGCTGTCCGCCGTTTCCGTTAAGCGTATTCTCTATTGTCCGGCGCGCAATGCCGAGCAGGGTGCGCATCTCGTCTGCCGTAAGGCCGAACGCCGCGTCCTTTTCAGCTCCGCCGCCTTCGGCTTTTCCGCCCGTAACGGCAAAGGCATGATAGCCCACCACGCCGTCGTGGTCGCCGTAAGGTGAGTCGCCCGAGTTGCAATATCCCAGATGCTCCATGGTCAGGCCTCCGCCATCACTCATCATCATGAGCAGCACGGCTATGGGCGACTGTCCGCAGGCACTTGTGTAGAGGTTAGAAATGTTGCGCGAGGCGTTGTCGTTAATCGCGCCTACAAACTCTGTAAGCGAGGCCTTCTCTATGGCTTGCCCCGTGATGCCGTCCACCTCAACGGCGTCGTCATAACGTGGATAATGAGAGAAGTCGCTGCTTATGACAAACAGATTGTCGGCGGTGAAGTATGGCTGCAGGGCCTTGGCCACGCGCTGCAGTTTGTCAAGATCTTGCGTACCTATTATAATGGGCACTATGGGCGGCATCTTGTCCATATGGCGCTGCAGAAAAGGCAACTGCACCTCAAGGCAGTGTTCGCCGTCGTGTGCCTTGGGCAAACAGCAGAACACGCTGTCGGCACACAACAGATCATTGCACACGTTGATGTCTATCTCCACGTTGCCAAGCGGCGTGGCATAAGCGCCGAACTGGTTGTCGACCGAAGCACCGTCGAAGGCTGCCTTATGGCTCGGTCCCAACAGGAACACCCGCTTATATTCTCTTGCCGGATTAATGCGCATATATGCCTTTGCCGCCATAGTTCCCGAAAAGACATAGCCTGCATGGGGCACGATGACGGCGCACACGTCGTCGGCATGACTTACTCCGGCTGACTTCAGAAAACCGTCGACATCATTGGCAAGCGTGTCTGCCGAAGCTGAATAAAACTGCCCGGCAACGGCCGGCTTACGTATATCGTCTGCATTGCGTGAGCATGACTGAGAAATGTGTGTTGCCATAATAATCAGTATAATTAACAGTTTTGCTTTCAATGGTGTTGTGAATAAATTATTCTTATATCGCAAAAATAAGAAAAATAATTGAGAAAGGAAAGGGAATTTTTTATTATTTAGGAGTTAAGACAAATACTTTTATTATTAGGAGTTAAAGGAGTTAGAGTAGTTATCGCCAACAAGTTGGCTAGGAGTTAAAGTCAAATGTTTTGTTGATATAAACCAGTTCAGCAATTGGATTTTTCACTTTTCACTCTTAGTTTTTCACTTTAATGTGCCGGCTGATTTGCAATTATCGTGCAAGCGAGAGCAGAAGCAAATCTCATTTGGTTATGCCGAGCGCAGCCGACAATCAATAAGACTAATCTGCCGGAATTGAATATCAGGATCTGTGATCCGAAATTAATACAATTTATTTATAAAAAGGAAGTTAAGCGGATTGAAAATCCTTATATTTTATGTTGCCGGATAACATATCCGGCAGAACATTTGCTTTGCGGATTCTAAACAACAGAGCCTAATATTACATGCTACTAGAAAAATAATTGAGAAAGGAAAGGGAATTTTTATTATTTAGAAGTTAAGACAAATGCTTTTATTATTAGGAGTTAAAGGAGTTAAAGTCAAATGCTATGTTGGATAATTACAGCTATAAGAAATTGTTTCACAACAAGGCTAATGTGCCGGCTGATTTGCACGAGTTGTTGAGCGCAGCGAAAAATCTGCCGGAATTAAGTATAAGGATCTGTGATCCGAAATGCATACCTTTTATTTTTACATAGAAAGATAAGCGGATTGAAATAATTAGTGTTCGATATAAATCCGACAAAACATTACTCTTGTGAATAAAAATTTTAACGGAAAAATCAGGACAAAAGATTTTTGGGAAATAGAAAATAAATATATAACGGATGTTAATATATGTATACTTATAGCGATATTTTATTAACATACATTTACGTTTATGCCGTTATTTTACCATAAAAAGGATGATTTTGTTGGCCAAATCAATGGATTTTGACTAACAAAAGGGGCTATTTCAGAACGTAAACGGGCCACTTTTGCACCGTAAACGGCAGAGTAATATTTTTTAACTGTTGAGGTTTTCTTCTTAAAACGGCATAATCAGCTGTAAATCAACAGCTTAACTAAAACGTGAAAATTATGACCTTTTTAAGAAGAAAAGACAGAACCGTGAGGAAAGACGGCATTCTGAGAGCGTCAAACGATCGGAAACAATCCGTTTATTTTACATTTTAACATAACGGAATAAGTACATAACAAAGCTCAAAACTTAAAGCTGATGCTCGCATAGGGAAGGCAGTTGCCGTGCCATGTGGCAGAATAAAAGCTGAGGACATCCTCGTCGGACGGACGGCCCACCACATTATACAGACCGCAGCGCAGGGCAAGGAGCTTGCGGCCGAAGGCTTTCTCGAACGAATAGCCCACGTCGACACGATAAACCAGCGGCTCGCGCATGGTGCGGAACTGCTCCTCGGGCGGTGTGTTGAAATCATCGCCAAACTCAAGCACCTTGCCGGAGCGCATCATGCCGCCGACGGAAACGAGCGAATGGGCATTGAGCTTATACGACAAGGCTGCAGCCAACTGATGGGGAACGTCATAGAGCGACGGCATGCGGCCGCGTTCGGGCATGTCGTCAAACCACTCGCGGCTGCGCGAAAAGGCATACGAGAACTGAAGCATCCAGCGCCTCCAGCTCTTGTTGAGATAAAGGCGGAGGCCATAGCTGTCGCCGCTGCCCACCATGACATACTGATCCCAGCCGCCGTCGTCAACAAAAACATCGGGGCGCATGGCCACTACGTTGCGGCGTGTCTTATAGAAAGCCGACAGTTCAAACAGACCGCCGGTAAGGAAATGCTTCCACCCCACCTCATAATGCTCCGACGAACGCGGCTTGTAGCCGTCTATGCTGGGCATGCGGAAGTCGGTAGGCAGGTCCCAGTTGTAAAGCCGCAGGCAATGATAAAACTGCTCCATCTTTGAGAAATGCAGATAGAGCAGGTCGCTGTCTGTAGGGAAATATCTGACAGACAGGCGCGGCTGTATGCTGTAATAGTCTTTGCTGCCGTGAGGAAAATAGCCTACGCCGTGGACACCCACCTGAACCGAGAGCCGCTGCGACACACGTATATGGTTGTCATAGAACACTGACGCCTGACTGATAAGCTCGCGCCGGGTGCGGACGTCGCTGCCGAAGGCCGCAATGCGGTAGGTGTCGTAAGAATACTTGGCGCCCCAGCGGGCACTGTAAACGTTGTCGAGAGTGTAGCTGAACTCTGTAGAGGCGTTAAACGAGCGTATGCCGCTTCTGACGTAGCCCGTAGAGTCGACTCCGAGCATGTCTATGCGCGCGCGGTTGGTGTGTCCGGAGTAAAAGAGCGACGTGGTGTTGCCCAGCTTTCCCGCCTGCGTGTTGAACGAAAGCTGGCAGATGTCGTTGCTCCATCTGAGCACCGTGCCGGTCTCGCCGTCGTAGAGCGGCATGTGATAGTCGTCGCGCGCGCCGTATGCCATGGCGCTGAGCGATGTCTGCGGCGATATTGAATAAGACAGCTTGGCATTGTAGTCGTAGGCTGAATGGTTAAGGCGGTCGTCTTCCGACCGCATGTTGTCGAAGAAGTCGAGCCAGCTTCTCCGTGCGCCCACCATATATGAAAGTTTGTCCTTCACGATCGGTCCTTCAAGTGTTACCGATGCGGCGGGCATGTCGAGCGAGAGGGTGTTGACAAATTCGTTTTTGTTGCCGTCTTTAAGATTAACCTCAGTAACCGACGAGAGCCTCCCTTCAAAGCGAGTGGAAAAGAAGCCCTTATGGAACACCACATTCTTTACGGCGTCGCCGTTGAATATGGGCAGCAGCGAGTTGAGGTGTCCCGGATGAAACACGGGCACGCCGTCGAGCAGAAACAGGTTTTCGTCGTTGCTGCCGCCGTCCACCTGCAGGTTGCTACCTGCCATCGACGATATCACTCCGGGCAGAATCCATATCTGCGAGAAGAGGTCGTTGCGGCTGAACGAGAGCATGCTTGAGGGCGTTGTCTCGCCCAGTTCGCCGTCGCGCCTGGATGTCTCTACGGTTATCTCTTCTATCTCAAACGGCAAAGGCTCAAGATGCGTAACAATATGACAATTGCCGCTCACACTTATGCGGCGGCTCGAAGGGGCATATCCCATATAAGAAACATTGAGCACATAAGTGCCCGGAGGAACGTAAAGGCGGTAAACGCCGTTGGCGTCGGTAATGGCAGCCGTGCGCCTGCCCCCGCCGTTGTCGATACTTACAACGGCACCGTAAAGGCGCTCGCCGCTCTCCTCCTCGAGCACCGTTCCGCCAATGCATACGTTCTCTATCTTCTCTGCCTGAATCAGCAGCTTGCGCGGAGGCACAAAGGCCGTGCGCACCTTATATCCGTCGAGCACCTTAGAGAGCAGAGCCCCCACGGTGTAGACGCCCGGACGGTCGATGCGCCTGACCTTATCGACGTCGATCTGTGCGGGGTTATATGAAATGACGATACCGAGGCCTGTCTCTATCCTTGACAGCCACTGCTGCACGGTGGCAGAAGAGGCTTCAACGCGCAAAGTCTCTTCGGTAAGCGCACGCGCATTGTCCGTTGTCTGCGCGTGCGCCAGAGTTATCCGAAACAGAATAGGGACTAATACCCACAGTATCCTTCGTATGTTCATTTGTATAGCATGTAATGTTTACCGGCCACCACCGTCTTATACTTGCATCCGCAGACAAATGCCAGTTCCTTCACTATCTCGTCGCCGTCGGCACCGTCGATGCGAGTTGTTATGAAGTTGTCGTCAAGGCCCGCACCGAGGTCAATGCGTATGCCGGTGTTGCTCTCTATCTCGCTCACCACCTTTGGCAGAGGCTCGTTGCTGAACACCATCGACACGTCGGCATCATCGCTGCCGAAACGCGTGGCGGGCGAGCCTATCACTCCGGTTCGCAGCTCTCCGTCTATGAGTTCGGCCTTCTCGTTTGCCTCTATGACAACGCTTGCGCGATCTGTGGCAACCTTCACCTTGCCGGTCTTGACATACACTCCGGCGTGGCCGCCATGAGTGGCGTCTACAAGAAACGAGGTGCCCATCACCGTAACGTTCATCACGCCGGTCTCTACCTTAAAGCTTGCGCCGTGCAGCTTCTTGACCTTGAAGAAGGCCTTGCCGCTCAGGCGGGCTGTGCGCACCCTGTCGACACCCTTGTCACTGTAGGCCAGCGTGGCTTCAGGATATAGCAGCACCTCCGAACTGTCGGGCAGGATGATGTGCTGCTCCACGGTTCCGTTGTTGGCATACTGCATAACGTCCGAGCCGCGGCTGCCCGAAAGATACGGCAGCGCAAGGACAACCATGAGCAGCAGCGCAGCTGCCACCGACACAATAAGCATAGCCCTGCGGTGCAGACCGTGCCATAAACGGCTGCCGCTGAGCCGCGGCTCAACCTTGCGCCAGGCAGCACCGGCATCGAATGTGGCCGGGTCGGGCGTGGCAACAGGCGCACCCATAAGCTTCTTCAGCTTTTCATACTCTCCTTCATTAGCCTTTATCCAGCTGTCGAGCACGCTCTGCTGCCGCGGCGTAAGCCCTTCATGGGCAAAATGCCTCGCAAGCAACCCGTTGATATCTTCATTGCTGTTCATCTTTATTCCCGATTTAAAATAATTGATAAAATGATTGTTACAAGAACCGTCACTACAAAACTGTTGGCGGCGGCATACTGACGCAGCAGCTTCAGAGCCTTTGTCATCTGGTTTTCGACAGTCTTTTCCGACAGGTTAAGGCTCGAGGCTATCTCGCGGTACTTCATTCCGTGCAGCTTGGCCATCATGAAGATGTCCCTGCACCGCGTGGGCAACGTAGCCAAGGCGGCCTCGAGCCTCTCCTCCATAGTAGGTTCATCGCTGCAATGTACTTCGTCGGCAGCCATTGTCTCGGCGCTTACCTGCCGGCCGTCAATCGGCACAATGTCGCATGTACGCTTACGCAAGAACGAAATGCAGCGGTTTCGCACGGCTGTGGTTATGTATGCGGCAAACTCATTTTCGGGCATGTCGTCGAGATTCTTGTCCCACACGCTGACGAACAGCTCCTGAACAATGTCTTCAGAGTCGGCCCTGTCGGAAACATATCCGTAGGCTATGCAGCATAGCCTCGGATAATGTTTCAGAAATCTCGATTTAAAAAGCTCTTTTCTACTGACTTTCATCATTGCGTACGCATATAATTACAAATAACTAAAATCTGAAGCTCAAGCCGGCTGTAACGAAGCCCTTGTGGCCGAGTCCGGCCTCAACGAACGCACCTATCGTCTCGTTGCCAACACGCAGCGCAATAGGATTAACCTGATATGCAAACGACGTGTTAAGGTCGGCTTTGGCGGCAGCAGCCTTTCCGGCTTCTGTCAGTCCGGTCTCGGTGTGGCGCTTCAGGCTCACTCCGGCCGACGCATTTCCGTAAAGCTCAACAAGTCTGCTTTTAAGATAAACAAACTCTGCCGTGGGCAGTATCATGAAGTTGAGCTCGCGTTCTTTTATCGAAGGCATCTTGTCGCCCGAGAGCGTCAGCTTGCTTGTTGTGTGGGCGAAGCCGAGGTCGGCACCTACGCGGAAGCGTCCGACGGCATAGCGGTAGCCGAGTCCGTAAACTATCGAGGCTTTCTCGTCTGTGCGCTTGCTGCCGGTAACGGCATCTGCAAGTCCGAGTCCAAGCACATCGACGGCGCTCTGTGTCAGTCCGTCACTCACCGAAACACGTATCTCATGTCTGTTGTCCTGGGCGTTAGCCATGTTGACACCTGCGAAAATGCACAAAGATAATACAAATACTTTAAATTTCATAATGCTTGATTTTTTATTGTTAATATTATTTACTTTTATCTCTCTTTGCCCCTATAACGCAGCCTCAACAAAATACCCCTATCCTGTTTCCGCATTTTTTTCAGAAAAATGTTCGCATACCATGGAAAGCCTTGCATAAAAGGGTGAAACAGAGGAAAAAGCCGTTACAGAAACGGCAAGAAAAAGGCGTGCCCCGAGGAAAAATCCTGCGGAGCACGGCCGTCTGTCATAACAAGAACATGCAATCAGCCACAAGTCTTGTACCAATAAAAAATCAGTATAGTGATAATCCGACTGTCACAGCCGGGAGGAAAAGAATCTGAATATTGCTTATCGCGCAGCATCTTCTGCGCACGGACAGCCGCACTGCACAGCCGTCACGATGCTATCTGCCTTTCAGGCATGCGGTTGCCGGCAAGCATGTCGCCGTATCTTATCACCGACCAGTTGCCGTTTTCGTCTTCGGCAAGTGCCGACATCGTTTCAACCCAGTCGCCAGAGTTGAGATAGTGGATGTCGCCATAATATGTGTCGGCCGGATGGTGTATGTGTCCGCAAATAACTCCGTCGCAGCGGCGTGCCCTCGCGAGCCTTACAAGCTCCTGCTCAAAGTCGGATATGTAAGACACAGCCGACTTCACCTTCTGCTTGATAGCCTGCGACAGCGAATAGTAAGGCTTGCCGTGGGCGGTGCGGTAGTTGTTGTATATCTTGTTAAGCCACAACAGAAACGTATAGCCCACGTCGCCGAGCATGGCAAGCCACTTCATGTTGGTGGTGACGGTGTCGAAGATGTCGCCGTGGGTAACATAATAGCGACGGCCGTGGCTCTCGTGTATAAAGTCCTTGACGAAGCGTATATTGTAGAACGTGAACGGCACCATGCTGTCGATAAAGTCGTCGTGGTTGCCCCTGACGTATATTATTTCGGTGCCCTGCTTCTCCATCATCTTCATTATAACCTTGAAGAAGTCGGTGTGTTTGGGCTGCCATTTGCGCGTGCCGCCCTTGCGCAGTGCCCAGCCGTCTATTATGTCACCGTCGAGAATGAGGCGGCGGCAGTTGACCGACTTCAGAAAATCAGTAACTTCTGTTGTCTTTGAGTGTGTCGTGCCAAGATGTATGTCGGACAGCACTATCGTTGAATAAAATTTACGCAGACGCATAATGTCATAAAGTATATTTCCGAGCGAATGCCGGCTGCCGCAGACGGCAACAGCCGCTTCGTTACGTTCTAAATGTTTCTGCCGCAAAGTTGCAAAATAGATGTGTCAATGATATGTTGAACAAATTACATTTAGGTAAAATTGTGTTGGCGCATATTGCAATGGGGTTAAAGCGAACGGCAATAAGCTCGATATAAAGAAAAATACATACTGTATCCTGATGCCTGATTTTAGATAAAACGGCAATACGGCATAGGCTTAAGATGGTTTGGATAAAACAAAAACAGGCATCCGACTGACGGTGAAGCCGGATGCCTGTTGCGTGATGATTCTGTAAATATTATCTATATGACCGCATCAGCTGCGCGTGCCGTCAGCATAACTGAAGCATGGGCAACTTGGCAAAGATGCTATTTCAGGAATCTCGATGTGTCAACTTTCTTGTGTTCTTTTTCTTTATAATTGCCGAAAGCATAGCTGAACGACACGCCGAAATGGCGATAGCTCGACATGTCCATGTCGAGACGCTGCCCCTTGAAGTTTATGTAGGGATTAATCTGCGCCGTCTCGAATATATCCGCACAGTAGAGTTTCAGCGTTGCGCGCTTGTTCTTCAGGAACTTTATCTGCAGGGCTGCGTCCACGTTGCCCGATGCAGGCAGATCATAGTCGGCCTGAAGTGCCTTGGTTCGCACCATGCCGTTTACCGAAAGTGTTATTTCTGGCTGCGACGAAATGTGGAAGTCGTTGCGCAACGTGAACATTCCGTACACGATGTCGCGGTCGAACGGAATGTCGTAGAAGTCGGAGTCTTTCTGTCTGAGCCATACACCCAAGGCCGTAAGGTTGGCACTGTACCATTTGCCAAGTTTCAGCGGAACGGCTGCCATGAGTCCGGCTTGCTGCTGGAAATCGAAATTCATCACCTTGAATGTCTCTCTCAGCACGTCAGGCTGCTGATAAAGAGTCTGCATGAACAGGTCGTCAGTATGCGTGAACCATCCTCTAAATACATATTTATTTTTCAGCACATAAGTGAGCTGAGCCGAATATTCGCGCATGGGCTTAAGTTCCGGATTGCCTACAATCACACCATATCCGCCGTTGTTGTAGCTCGTGAAGTTCTGCACTGCCCAATATTCGGGATAAGTGCTGTAGCTGCTGAAGCCGAACTGAAGGATGTGTCCTTGCGACGGAATCCATGTTGCGTTGACGGTAGGCAGCCAGTTCCATTCATTCCATGAAGGATTATTATAATATTCGGCAGCCAGCGACGCGTCTATTATCAGCTTGTTGTTGAAATTCTTGTTGAATCCGGCGTATATGTTCACGATGTTCTCGCGCTTGCTTGCGCTGATATTGTCAGGCAGGTCCTGAGGCCTGTTTACCGTACTAAGGTAATTCTGATAACTGTTGTCCGAACTTGTTGAATAAGTTGCGCCGTAGTTCAGTCCCCATCCGTTCTTCAGCGTATGGTCTTGCTTTACATACACCTTCCAGATGTTCAGCTTCTGCCGGCTGTCAGACACATAGTCGAGCGAGCCGTCAGTCAATATGCTGCTTTGTGTCTGCGTCTGCGGAGCCTTATAGAACGTATATTCAGCGCCGATGTTAGTGCCGAACGGCATCTTGTAGTCGGCGGCAATGTCATGAGTCCACGGATCAGAGTCGATGCCGTATTTTGAATTTATTGACCCCGTGGTTTCCTGTTTTGTATGTCCAGGAGCGTAAGAGCCGTAGTAAGTTACGTTGAGATTATGGTTTTCGGCAAAGTTATATCCCATCGACAGGCGCATCTGGTGGTTATGTCCTCGTGTACGGCTGCGCTGATATGTTGAAATGTCATACACGTTGCCGTCGCTAAGACTATGGTGCGAGTCGGTTTCAGTTGTCTTGTACGAGTTTCCGTGGTCGTGCGAGTACATGAAGTCGATGCTCATCTTCTTGCCGGCGTACACCAGACTGGCACGTTCCTGAAACGCAGCGTCGTGACTTTGGTCGTAAACGCCGAACACCTCACCCGTCAGCCTCTGTTCCTGCGCCGTCTCATGCAGGAAGTTTATGTTTATGCACGCACCTCTTACATTATATTTGGCCGGTGCGTTATACATTATCTCCACATCTGCAAGTCTGTCTTCGGGTACGCTCTTCAGCACCTGCGTGAGCTGTTCCTGTGTAAGGTTTGTCACCTGTCCGTCCAATATCACCGTGGCGCCCTGTCCGCCAAGCGTCAGCTGTCCGTCCATTTCCACCACGCCCGGCAGTTCCTTCAGCGCATCGTATGCGTTGTCTACGGGCTTCTTTTCGGTTATTCGCTTTATGTCATACACCAGTGCGCTGCCTTTTACCTTCACCATGGGGCGTTCGCCGCTCACCATCACTTCCGGCAGATTGTGTATGATGCTGTCCATCCGCAGCGAATCGTCGGGTGTTGCAGTCTGTGCCGCACATGTAAGTGCAGAAAGGCAGAATATGCCGCACAATACTTTTATTTTCATATCTGTTTGCTGTTATTGTTATTTTCCAAAAATACTCATAAGAATGTTTTTAATTGGTGAACCGAAGTCTATTCCCAACTTAACTTTCGATTTAGTGTTCAGGTATGGTCTGACAATCGGCAACGTCTCCCATGATCTGTCATAAGCGTTGTAGCGGCTTTGCACGCCAACGTCCATATTTACCGGTCCTGATGTTTCCACCCTCAGATATCCTCCGTAACAGTTATAAGGAAGATACGGCATGGCTGCATGACCTATGTACGGATTTCTTGTATAAAACTCGCCGAAGGCGCAAAGCGACAGCCGTCTGCTGATCTGATAGTTTATTATTCCGCCCATACCCCATACGGTTTGCAGTCCGTGATAGTAAGAGAATTTGTTTGCCTTGCCGTACAGCCGGATATAAAGATTGGGTAAACTTAGGTCTACGGCCATTGTACCGCTGCTGATGTTTGCAAGTCCTATATAGTGTTGCTGTTCTCCATTCACGTCGATGTTTATGTTCTTCCATGCCCAAAGAGGTATATACCCATAAATATCATAGTTTCCGTGAAGCTCGTTATTTTCATTCGTGTTTAGCATCTGTATGGCTGGTATGTCGGCCTTGCCGCGTATGACAGAGCTGTCAATGCTTAGGGCATGGTTAGCCTTCGGCATCTCTGTAATGCTTCTGCTAAGGCTCTCGTGCAGTGTGTTTTCCGTCTTTATGCTTATTCTTTTCGTATCCGTGTCATTTTGTGCCAAAAGAACAGCCGTACCGTTTACACACAGGAGCCATAAAAATATTATGGTACGCAACGTATTCATCCGACTTATTGTCTTTTTGTGTTTATCTGTACTGAAGATTTATGCAAAGATAATATTTTTATGCTTTGCCGCTAAACAATTTAACTTTTCTCAGTCCACAAAAGTCTACAAAATTATATTTTATTGATTATCAAATTATTATATGCTAGGATTCATTCTATTATGCCCATAATAAATTCATCAAATTCTTTTGGTGAGCCGTCGTGTCCGAGCATCTTTTGCAGCATTCGCCGTCTCATGGCAGAAATGTTCTGTTTTGAACAATGCATAAGATTGCTCATTTCAAGAGTCTTAAAGTTAAGTCTCACTAGCATGCACAGGTCGTATTCGTCAGGTCTTAATGTATGTCGACTGTTTACAGTAGAATAAAATTGTGGAATTTCTCTGTTAAACATTGATCGCAACTCATGCCATTCGTTTTTATCTGGTGAAAGATTTGGGGTGTCTGCAATTTGTTTGAATTTTTTTGCTATCTCAGAATTGTGCAGTCTTTCTTCCACAGTGGCAGTATCAACTTTTTTCTGTCTTAAGGTCAGTTCACTGATAGTCTTTTTATATTCTTCAGCTATTGTGTTTCGCTCTTCCTGTGTTTGTGCGAGCATGGCCTGTAGTGACATTTGTGCCTGCAATAATGTTTCGTTGTCTCTTTCTAACTGTTGTTTTTGTTTTAAGGCTAATTCACGCTTTCTTCTGATAATCAGAAATGATGAAAACACAACGATTATCAATATTATAGCGATTACTAATGCTGTATTGGTAGCCCTTTGGGCTTTTATCTCTTTCTTATTTATTTCGTTTTGAAGTTTATTATGATCATATTGTGCTTGTATGGTTGAACAACTTGACCTCATGAGATGGGTGCATAGGCTGTCGTCAAGTTCATAGCTGAGTAATGCATATTTTGCGGTAGAGTCTGATTTACCTAACTTTTTATAATATAGTGATAAGCCATGAGCAATAGCAATCTTTGTGTTTAGTGTCTGCTTATCTGCATGTTGTAATTTCTTTAAATATATTATTGCAGAATCAGTTCTATTAATACCAAGGAAATATATACTTTTATAGTAATAATAAATCTCTCTACCGTTCTCTATATTTCCCTTTTCATCGAAATATCCTGATTCACATTCGTAGCGTTTTATGCATCTTAATGCATTCTTAAAATCTTTATTTTTTGAGTAAGTCAGGACGAGAGCTCCTAAAGCCATTGCTGCATAGTTTTTATAGCCGTACATGAAATATAATTTTGATACAGTTTCGCATATCTCAATTTGTTTATTGGATTCTTCAAGTAAGTTGTAAGCTTCTGCGCTTGAATGATATGCTATCAATGCTGTTAATGTATCTTTTACTTTCATAGCATATTTATAACACATTCTTGATGACGTTAGGATATTTTGCGACATCCATTCTTTGCTAAATAGTTCAGAACTTTGTCCGTAAATACGACTTAACGTTGCATAGTCGCAGTCTTCATCGGTGGTATCGGCCATTTCGGCAGCGTCTTCGTAGCATTGTAATGCTAGCGGAATGCTGTCTAAGTCGCGATATACACATCCCAGCAGATAATGTGCAAGCATACGTTCGTTGTCAGAACCATGTTTGTCGTAATATCTTACAACTTTTTTCATTGTGCTGTCAGACGTGAACGGCACGTATGCCTTGTTCATTGCCTTTGCTTCAATCATTAAGTAACGATAGCGCACAGGGGCAGGTGAGTTATCTATCAGCGGTTTTATGCTTTTTAGCATAATCAGTGCAGAGTCAGGGTTCCTGTCGGCAATGCTGTCGGCCTGTACAAGCATGGCTGTTTGTCGGTTGTTGTCGGTACACGAAAACAAGAGAAGGAATAAGGTTGCAATGATGTAAAACAAACTCTTCATGTTACAAAAGTAAGAATTTAAAAGGATAAATTATTAAACAAAAAAGTAATACGTAAAGTAAAAAATACCAATGTATTTTTGCTTGTGCCTTTTTTATTATGTAATGTGTTGTTTGCTAAACATCTCTGTCTCTTATTCCATTGTGCAAATATAACAAGTTTCGACTTTGTTGCGAAACTTTTATAATATTGTTTGTCTACAAAAGTCTACAAAATTATATGTGGCTGATTGTCAGATATTTGTATCGGCACAATCAGCATGCAGTCACGATGATTTGTGCTAAAAGACGAATAATTCTATGTCCGTAATTTAAACTCAAATCTGTCATTATACCGCATATCGTCTTATCGTTTTGTGTATTTATGCTTTCAGTTGTCTTTTTGTTTTCTATTGGCGTTCTTTAGTCTGCTTTTTCTTGACATAGCCCGCTATGCCTGCAAAAAATCTAACGTAAATCCGCTCAATATAAAGAAAAATACAGACCGACTCCTATCCCATTTGGTTTAAGCGTTGACGGCCGTGTAAAGGCATAAAATAAAAATAAGGCGGCCGTAATAAACGGACCGCCTTAATAGAATTTCCTGGAGCAATTCCTTAAGGAAGGCTGATAGCCTCTGAAGGACAAACATCTGCGCAAGTGCCACACTCTGTGCACATGTCAGGATTGATAGAATATTTTTCGCCTTCAGAAATAGCTCCTGCCGGACATTCGTCGATACATGTACCGCAAGCGATACAATCGTCACCAATTACGTAAGCCATGATAATCTTGTTTTTATTTAATTAATAATGTTTTTGTACCTATTTTCGTACATTGCAAAGGTAGTGCTTTTATTTTAAATACCTAATTTTAGGTATCTGTTTTTAATTTATTTAACGATTGCAGTCTGTCTATTCAAAATAGAACGACAATACTATCATCTTGCTGCGTGCCTCCTTGACCGACTTGGCATACATGATCATGTTCTGGTCTTTCAACTTGTCGGGATGGCTGGTGTCGAGACTGTTGATAAGTCCATAGCAGAACTTCAGTTCGGGGCGCAGCTTGAAATAAGGCAGATAGAAGTCGCAGCCCAGACCAAATTCGAGGAACACGTCGTAACGCTTCAGCTTTATGTAGTCGTTGTCCTTGCCCGAAAGGTTTATCATGGGGTTTATTCCGGCCATGAGATACGGACGCGTGTTGTTGAGTCTGGGGGCGCTGAACAGCAGATTGAGCGCCGATGATATATACACCGTCTTAAGATCCTGTCTCTGCGTGACATATTCACCGTTCTCAAGTTTGTCGGTGAGGTTTGTCAGGGTGATGTGCCTGTTGCCGAAATACATGGCGGGAGCTATGCGGAACGCGAAATTATTGCTCAGGCGGAACTCGCCAAGCACGCCCACGGTGAATCCCGGGTCCCATCTGTCCTGGTCGCAGGTGATGACTTTTTCGGCCGTTGTCCCGTCGGCGCCTGTAATAATCTGCGGACCGACGTTCATAAACTCGATGTCCTGAAGGTGCATGCCTACCACCACTCCGAAGTGAAACGGCCTCAGGTCGGTGTAAGGTCTGTTTTGAACGGTCTTGCCCTGTGCCATGGCGCATAGTGCAGCTGTCAGGACGGTTATTATGGTGAACAGTCTTTTCATTTGATAATATAACGATTTATTGACGCCGATATTACATCCGGCTGTGTGAAAAAGGCATAAAAATGACATCCCGGCACATGTCACAAGCCATGACGTAAGTGCACCGGCGGGGGGTTATCTCTTTTCGAGGCTGAGCATTATCTTGCCCACAAATATGCCGTGCTTGCCGTTCTGGTCGTTAGGAACGTCCTTGCCATCGAGGTTGCGCACATGGTTGAGCGTCTTAAAATAAGAGTGAGAATGGCCGCCCAGCACGAGGTCGATGTTTCGTGTCTTTGCCATCATCTCCATGTCGTTGAGTCCGGCCTCGTCCCATCCGAGGTGAGACAGACATATCACCACGTCGCACTTTTCCTCGTTCTTCAGCTTGTCGGCCACTGCGTTTGCCGTCTTTATCGGGTCGCTGTATCTGACTCCGGCGCAGGTGCTTGCCATGACCAGACCGTCGAGCTTTGGCGAAAGTCCGAAGATGCCTATCCTTACTCCTTTGCGCTTTATTATGACGTAGGGCTTAACAAGGCCTTCTACCACGGTGCCCGTAAAGTCGTAGTTGGCGCAGACGATGGGGAACTTTGCCTTTCTGAATATTCTTGCCATGTTTTCGAGACCGAAGTCGAACTCGTGGTTGCCTATCGTTGCCGCATCATATCCCATGATGTTCATCAGCTCTGTCTCAACGTCGCCTTTGAACATGGTGTAATATGGCGAGCCCTGCGAGAAGTCGCCGCTGTCGAGCAGCAGCAGATCCTTGTCCTCTTTGCGCATCTGGTCAATCATGGCTGCACGGCGCAAGAAGCCGCCACGGCCGGCGAGCATGGTGTCGGCAAGGTTAGGGTTGAGCGGAAGCACGCAGCTGTGAGTGTCGTTGGTGTGCAGAATGAGCAGCTGTCTGCCCTTTGCAGCCGCCGTAAAGGTTACGGCCACGGCTATTGTCAGTATTGTAAGTATGCGTTTCATTTGTCTGCTATTATTATTCGTCCTTCAATCTTTGAGTCGATGTCTTCGCCCTGAGCCATCTTAGCCTTCATGTATTTCACTATTACCTGGCGCACGTTGTCATCGGCACCCGATGGCGATTTCATCCCGGTGGCGCTTTTAAAGGCCTCAAGCTTGTCGTTTCCCTGCGCAACATAGTCTATCGTAGCCACCCTATAGTCGGCCTCGGGGTCGACGTCCTTTCCGTTAAGCTTGGCCGACAGCAGCTTGCCGTCTTTGCTGATAACAAGACTGACGCCGTGGCTCACGGCCTCGCCGCCCACTGATGCTATCTGGCCGAACAGCTCGATCACCTTGCTGCCCTTTAGCGTTACGAAGCATATCTTGTTTTCAAACGGCGCCACGTCGAGCACGTCGCCGTATGTTATGTCGCCCTTGGCAAATGCCGAGCGCATGCCGCCGATGTTGTAGACGGCAAAGTCGGACTTCTCGCCGTAGCTGCCGCCGCACCATACGAGTATGTCGGCAAGCAGGTTGGAGAGCTTGCTCTCGGGCCTTTCGGCATTCAGATATGAGGCAGCCCTGCCCACCACGGGGCTCATTATGCTGTCCACCTTCAGCTTGTAGGGAGCTATGAAGCTCCACGCCCTGCCGTCGGGCCTGCTGTCGTAAGTGCTGTCAATGAGTATTCTCGAACGGCTCACGCCAGTGAGCTGATAGTGTGATGAGCATGATGCAAGAAGCATCGCAAGTGATGCCAATTCGCATAAAATCAACTTCTTATACATAAGGATAATCTTAGAAAAGTGATGCAAAGTTAGTTAAAAACGCTATTAAGTCAAAGAAAAAGATAAAAAAAACCTCGCATATTTGGAAGAGAAACGAAAAAGTAGTAACTTTGCACCGCTTTCCGCGTAATCGCTGACAGGAAGAAGAGTAGCCTAGTTATGTTACGCCGGAACGATAAACAAATTTAATTATCAAATAATAATGGATTTAATTAAAGTTGCTGAAGAAGCATTTGCAACCGGCAAGAAGTTCCCTGAGTTCAAGTCAGGTGACACTATCACTGTCGCTTACAAAATCGTTGAGGGTTCAAAAGAGCGTATCCAGCTCTATCGTGGTGTAGTAATCCGCATTTCTGGTCATGGTGACAAGAAGCGTTTCACAGTGCGCAAGATGTCAGGTACAGTAGGTGTAGAGCGTATCTTCCCTATCGAGTCTCCGAACATCGACAGCATTGAGGTTAACAAGCACGGTAAGGTAAGACGCGCTAAACTTTATTACCTCCGTAAACTTACAGGTAAGAAAGCTCGTATCGCTGAGAAGAAGGTTATCACAGAGAAGAAAAACTAATTCTGAAATCTTATCTTTAAGAAATAAAGAAGCAGACTTGTCCTTGTGTCAGGTCTGCTTCTTTGTTATTTGTAACAATACATAATATCGAGCTTTTGTAAAACATGGCTAATTACATCGCGAAAGGTATGCTTTTGCACGCTGAAAGATGGCCTTTCGCAGCATGAAAGGGCATGTATCGCAAGAACATAAAAGTCGGCTTAAAGCAGGCATAAGCCTAAGCGGAGTAAACCTTAACCAGGAAAATGTATGTTTGAAGTCAACCGAAATAAGGAAAACAGGGTGACAATAAGCATAAAAAGTTTTTCTTATAAACTCATCACTCGTCACATTCGGGCATAAGCTCCTGACAGACAACACATTACGGTGTGACGAGTTGGCGTTTCAACTCGTCACACCATAACTATCTGATTTACAAAACATTATAATGCGATGTGACGAGTGACGAGTTTTTTAACAAAATCTTTTTCCGGACATTGGCTCAATCAACAGCAAAGCCCTGACGGCAAGGCAAACCACAAACGGCCTGAGCCAAACCCAGTTTCTCTCATTTATCAATTTCTTTTCAGCCTTATCGTTCCGTCGGCACTAATGGTTATCTTGCTGTCCTTTATGTCGCTCTGTGTGAGCCGCTTTATCTGCTGGGCCACGGCGTTGGCCGTGTCCTTGCGCGGACCGAGGCCGCGACGCTGTATGAACGAGTGGATCTTGCCTTCAATGAAGTCGCCCCTGCGGTTCACCTTTGCCTCTATCACCGGCGCATAGCCCGATATTCCTGTTATGCTTATTCCGTAAGGCGTGCAGAAGTTGCCCAGGCTGTAGGCTATAAACTTGCCCTTATACACCTCGACACATCTTACCACATGCGGGCCGTGGCCATAAACTATGTCGGCGCCGTTGTCTACGCAGAAGTGTGCAAAGTCGCGCAGCGAGCCGCGGTCTTCCTCAAGATACTCTTCCTTGCCGTATGGCAGATGGCTGTACTGCTTGCCTTCGGCTCCGCCATGGAACGACACTATCACCACGTCGGCATTGGCCCGCAGGCTGTCAAGTATGCCCTTCACCGTCCACAGTTCCTTGTGCTTCAGCGTGTAAGAGTTGTGGCCGAACGCACACATGCCGTATCTTATGCCGTTGCGCTCTATTATGGCGGCGTCTGTCCTGCCCCTCAGTCCGGCATACTTTATGCCTATATCCCTTAAGGCGCGCTCCGTTGACCTGACTCCCTCTATGCCGAAGTCGAAGGCATGGTTGTTGGCCATGCTCAGAAAGTCGAACCCGGCCTCCTTCAGGCGTGGCGCAAAGCTCAGCGGCGTGCGGAACGAATAGTTGTAAACCGACTTCTCCTTCTTGTTCTCGGCACTGTCGCACAGCGTTCCCTCAAGGTTTCCCACGGCGATGTCGGCCCTGTGCAGGATGTGCCTTACGTCTCTGAACAGCGCCCTGCCCTCGTCTGCCGGCAGCGCAGGCTTGGGGTAAGTGGTGCCCATCATGATGTCTCCGGCCATGGCTATCGTGAACGTGTCCTGAATATGGCTCAGTATGCTGTCCTCAGCTTTCTGCTCTGCGCTGTCAATATCGACAACGGGCACCGGCAGCTTTTTGCCGGTACCCGTTGTAGTGCAGGCCACAGCCGACCCGCATATAAGCAAAGATATAATAAAAATATGTGGTTTCATGTTACATTACGCGGCGTGCTCCTACGTATCTGCGTGAATAATATCTTTCGTTAGAGTTGCTTACCTTTACGCCCTTGGTGCTTGCGTGTATGAAGTTGAAGCTTCCGCTTATCGGATCAACGTCGACCACGATGCCTACATGGCCTATGGAGCGGCCCGAACGCGGACTGGTGAAGAACACCAGGTCGCCTATCTGCAGCTTGTCCTTATCAACAGGGTCGCCCTGATTAAACTGCGCGCGCGACGAGCGGTTGAGGTCTATGCCCATGTTCTTGAACACATAGCTCGTGAATCCTGAGCAGTCGAAGGCGTTAGGACCTGCCTGACCTGAGCGGTAGCGTGCACCCATGTGCGAGAAGGCCTCGTCGAGCACGTCGTTTATAGGCTCAAACTCGAAGTCCTCGTCATAATTCTCGTTGTTATAAAGAAAATCGTAGTTATCTATTTCTTCGCATTGCTGTTCCTTATTGTCGCCGTCCTTCTCGTTGTCGGCCATCACAGGCGTTCCTGCGGTCAACAGCATCATGGCAACGGCAAATATTTTCAGGTTCTTCATGTTCGATGTTTTCTGTAATAGTATAATGAAGGGGTTTTCTTGATTTTACGATTGCGAAATTAACGAAAAAATGCCGGAAATCAAAGTTTGTTTACATCTTTTGGGATAAGCAAAAAGCATGCCACGGCAAAGCTCCGCAAGCCGTTAAGTGTTGTTATAGTGTAATTTAGACCAAAATAACTGCAAAAAAGGTTCAACCATTTTTCTTTACATTCTTTAAGAAATAAGTCTTTCATTATTTAACTACTTTGGCGCATTTTCTGTTCTTTTTGTCGCCTCGGCGCATATCTGCCATGCCTGGCAGACAGATGCTATATGCCTGATTTATTGATATATCCGCACACCGGGCTGCCGCCGGGCACATGTGCCGTATGTTCTTTTATTCACATCCGGCAAGGCTAGAAACGGCAAAAAGCCGGCCGCCGGCAGGGGTTTAATCGACATTTATTTTGTATTGCGCCCAATTTGCACTATCTTTGCAGCCGAAGAAGAAATTTTATCGAGCATGAAAGAATTAGCATTAAAGTACGGATGCAATCCGAATCAGAAACCTTCGCGCATATACATGGAAGAAGGTGAACTGCCTATTGAGGTGCTGAATGGCCGTCCGGGCTACATCAACTTCCTCGATGCACTTAACAGTTGGCAACTTGTAAAGGAGCTTAAAGCCGCAACAGGACTGCCTGCAGCAGCCAGCTTCAAGCATGTTTCGCCCGCAGGAGCCGCAGTGGGTCTGCCGCTCAGCGACACTTTGAAGAAGATTTATTTTGTAGACGACGTAAAGATTGAGCTTTCGCCCCTGGCATGTGCCTATGCACGCGCACGCGGTGCCGACCGCATGAGCAGCTACGGCGACTTTGTGGCTCTGAGCGACGTATGCGACGAGGCTACCGCAACGCTGATCAAGCGTGAGGTGAGCGACGGCGTGATTGCGCCGGGCTACACACCCGAAGCCCTCGAGATACTGAAAGACAAGCGCAAGGGCACATACAACGTAATAAAGATTGATCCCGAATATGTTCCGGCTCCGGTTGAACACAAGCAGGTGTTCGGCATAACATTCGAGCAGGGACGCAACGAGATTAAGCTCGACGACCCGTCACTCTTTGAGAATATACCCACACAGAACAAGACATTCACCGAAGAGGCTAAGCGCGACCTGATAATAAGTCTTATCACGCTGAAATATACTCAGAGCAACTCTGTATGCTACGTGAAGGACGGACAGGCCATAGGCATCGGTGCCGGACAGCAGAGCCGCATACACTGCACACGTCTGGCAGGCAACAAGGCCGACATATGGTGGCTGCGCCAACATCCGAAAGTGATGAACCTGCCTTTCGTTGACGGCATACGCCGCGCTGACCGCGACAACACCATCGATGTGTATATCAGCGACGAGCACGACGACGTGCTGGCTGAAGGAACATGGCAGAGGCTCTTCAAGGAGAAACCCGAAGTGCTGACCATGGAGGAGAAGAAAGAATGGATAGCCAAGAACACCAAGGTGGCTCTGGGCAGCGACGCATTCTTCCCGTTCGGCGACAACATTGAGCGTGCACACAAGAGCGGCGTTGAGTATATAGCTCAGGCCGGAGGCTCTGTACGCGACGACAATGTCATCGAGACCTGCGACAAATACGGAATAGCAATGGCCTTCACCGGCGTTCGTCTGTTCCATCATTGATAAACTGTTTTTTTCAGCGCCGGGAGTCATCATTCTCAAGGGCGGCACAAGGCTTGCCCCGTATCAAGAGTCTGTCTCCCGGCTCTTTTCTCATTAAGCATAATTAGTTTTTACATTTTATGAGCGATATCGACGACATAATTGCCGGTGGCGGAATAGTGTTCCGAAAGGCAAAGACAGACAACGGCAATGACGGCAAGGTGAAGACCAAGGCCAAGAAGAAGAAATATATCACCGGCGCTCATGGCAGCGGCTCGGCACGACAGAAAGCCAAATACCGCGAAGCACGCGCCAACCGCAAACACAAATAACGGCTGCCTGGGCGCAGCCGGTTTGTGTTTGCCGTTTATGTGGCATAAGCCCGGCATTGCTTATGCTGGTTGTTCCTATGCGCCATTTTTCTTGTTTTTTGAGTTATGTTCTTTTCTGTAACGTGGTTTATCCACTGTTGTGTTCCTATTGTGCATAACTTAAATAACTGATTGTCTTACTGACAATTACAACTGTTTGACATATATTCTGCAAAGGGCTTTTAACTCAACTTAACCCTGCATCAGGGAAGGTAATTGTCAGTAAAATTTTGCAGATAACTTTGTTTTTCTTAATTTTGCAGTGTCAAAGCGCATGTCCTTGATACATATTCTCTATTTTGGCTGCGTGCGCTCTTGTCTATTTTGAATGCTGCAAGTTTTATGAAAGACAGGGATAATTTTACGTTTCTAACTTCTGCACCTGTTCATCATGTAGTGCTAGTAATGGCTGTTCCGACCATTATCAGTATGCTCGTTACCAGTATCTACAACATCGTAACCACATTCTACGTTGGCCGCATCAGCACACAGGCCACAGCCGCCGTGGGCATAGCCTTCTCGGTTATGGCCATCATACAGGCCATAGGCTTCACCTTCGGACAGGGCTCGGGCAACTACATATCGCGCGAACTTGGCGCGCAGCGACACGACAACGCATGCCGCATGGCCTCCACGGGCTTCTTTCTTGCCGTTGGGACAGGATTTGTCATTGCCCTTATCGGACTGATATTTCTGCGTCCGCTCGCGTTGCTCTTAGGCTCAACGCCGACAATATTGCCCTATGCCGAAACCTATCTGTCGTTTGTGCTTATGGCTGCACCGTTCATGTGCGGTGCCTTATGCCTGAACAACCAGATGCGCTTTCAGGGCAACGCAGCTTATTCAATGTTCGGCATACTTACGGGAGCATGCATCAACGTCGTGCTGGCCCCTATACTTATATTTGTGTTCGACATGGGCATAACCGGTGCCGGCATATCCACGTTTACTGGTGAGTCGTGCAGCATGCTTGTGCTGCTGTGGATGAGCCGCATGAAGCGCAACATACATATCAGCCACCGCAACTTTACGCCAAGCGTGGCTATGCTGAAAGAGATATTTGCCGGAGGCACGCCTTCGCTGACGCGCCAGGGCATGGCCAGCATCAGCGTTGCACTGCTCAACGTGGCTGCCGGAGCTTACGGCGATGCCGCCATAGCGGCCATGTCTATCGTCAACCGCATAGCCTTCGTGATATTTGCCGCCATGATTGGCCTCGGACAGGGATTTCAGCCTATGTGCGGCTTCTGTTATGGCGCAAAATTATACGCACGTGTGCGCGAAGGCTATTGGTTCATAGTGCGTGTAGGCTTTCTGTTTATGGCCGTATGCGCTGTGCTCGGTTTCTTCTTCAGCGAAGAATGCATCGACGTGTTCCGCCGCGACCCCGACGTTGTTTCTATAGGCACCGTTGCCTTGCGCTGGCAGCTGGCCACGCTTCCGTTGGGTGCCATCGTCATGTACACCAACATGATGATGCAGACCATCCGCAAGCCATGGCAGGCCAATGTGCTCGCATCTGCCCGCAGCGGCCTGTTCTTCATTCCGCTGATAATCATCCTGCCCCATTTCTTCGGTCTTCTTGGTGTAGAGATGTGCCAGGCATGGGCCGACGTATTGTCTTTCGGCCTTGCAGTGCCGATAGCCATGAGCGGATTTAAGGCTTTACGTGATGACTGAGAAACGCGGTAAGGCGCAAATCTATAAATAACATAGAACCATCCCCACGGCAAAGCCGGCCATAATAATCCATTGCCATACAAGGCGAAATCAGCCTGTTTCATATGGCATCATGACCAATGAATGCCAAAAGGCCCTGAAAACCGTAACTTATCTGCCTTAATATGTTTTATACAGAAAGTCTGCGCAGCATTTAGCAGCAATCTATTAAGGCAATCACACCCATTTACTTTCAAACTGTTAGTGGCCGAGTTACAACCCAAAACTCGGCCACTTTTTATATGAAAGTGGCTTGTTTTCTACACACAAACCATAGGTTTGTTTTATGCCTGACGCAGGCTTGCCGTGCAAGCCGGGATGAAAAAGACGATAAACGAAAAACTTTGTACGGCTTCTACCGGTATATCAAGAAAAATCAGACGGCAAGACGATAACGGAAAACATATAGACGAATAAAAGCAGGCATCAGCCTTCAGCATAGAGAACACATACACCCCAAATAATCACGAAGGACTTAATGCAAGGGAAATATACGATTATTTTATTTGCATAATTCTATTTAAATAATTATTTTTGCATAAAAACAAGATATGGCAAGAATAAGAAACCCGTTTGTAGTTACAGGCAAGATTGCACCAGAATATTTTTGCGACCGCGTAGAAGAATCGGCACGGCTGATAAAATCGGTTACCAACGGCAATAATCTCGTGATTATTTCACCACGCCGTATGGGAAAGACCGGACTGATACAGTTTTGTTACGACAAGCCTGAAATACGCGAGGAATATTATACATTCTTCATCGACATACTTCACACATCGAGCTTGCGGGAGTTTACCTATCTGCTCGGCAGGCAGATTTATGAAACACTGCTGCCAAGAAGCCGTAAAATGATAAAGCTGTTTATTCAGACTATAAAGTCGATAAGTGGTAAATTTGGATTTGACCCGGCAAACAACTTGCCTACGTTCAACATCGAACTGGGCGACATCGAACAGCCCGAATATACGCTCGACGAGATTTTCAGCTATCTGAGCCACGCCGACAAGCCCTGCATTGTGGCCATAGACGAGTTTCAACAGATAGCAAAATATCCGGAGCATAACATAGAGGCATTGCTCAGGACACACATACAGAAACTCGATAACAGCAACTTCATATTTGCGGGAAGTGAGCGCCACATGATGCAGGAAATGTTCATGTCGGCTGCCCGGCCGTTTTATCACAGCGCCGACGTGCTTGAACTGAATGCTATTGATGCAGAAAAGTATGTCCCCTTTGTTGTCGGCCATTTTGAAGCAACCAACAGGCACATCGACGCATCTGATGTAAAAAGAGTTTACGATTTGTTTAACGGGCACACCTTTTACATCCAAAAAACGTTTAACGAATCGTTTGCAGACACCCGTGAGGGTGAAGTTTGCACACTTGACACAATACGCACGGCCATTAATAACATCATAGCGTCAAACGACACTATCTTCAGGGAGATATTGTCGAATATCCCTGAAAAGCAGAAAGAACTGCTCTATGCCATTGCGAAAGACGGAAAGGCTGAACAGATAACATCGGCAGAATTCATAAAGCGCCACAGACTGACGTCAGCCAGCTCAGTGCAGTCGGCTACAAAAAAATTGCTTGAAAAGGATATTATAACAGAGAGAAACAAAGTTTATTCTTTAAATGACAAACTTTTTGCCATGTGGATAAATAAATTATATGGCAACACGACAATGCTGTAATAAAGCTGGCTATGAACGGAAAGATATGAAGCAAAGCCGTTCATTATTGTCAGACCGGCCTATAACGCATCCAACTAGACATGATGTTCACTATAGTCCTGCTGAATAAAAAAATAGGGTTGCTTAAAATGATTAAGCAACCCACATATATAAATTATCAAATTCAGATACAAACCAACTGACACCGGCTTATTTATCTTCCTTCTTCCAGAGTTTAGACATATCTTCAAGCGTCTTGCCTTTTGTCTCAGGCACAAGTCGCCATACGAACAGAGCAGCGAGAACGCAGATTGTGCCGTAAAGGCCGTAAGTAAACCAGTGGCCGAAGTTGGCGTCGCTCTCGAGCTGCATGTTGAACATGGGCACAAACGAAGCGCTGACAATCCAGTTGAAAATCCACTGGAATGCAACGGCTATGGCTACGGCTGCGCCGCGGATGGTGTTGGGGAATATCTCTGCAATGAGCACCCAGCAAATAGGTCCCCACGACATCATGAACGATGCACTGTAGATCATGATGCTGACCATTGTTACGACGGCCATGTCCATGTTGCCGAATGTGAGGGCAACACCGAAAGCGCCAATGGCCATGCCTATTGAACCAGTGATAAGCAGCGGCTTGCGGCCCCACTTCTCAACAGTGAACACGGCAACAAGCGTAAACAGGATGTTCACAACGCCCATGATGACGGTCTGCACCATAGGATTCTCCATACCCATGTCGCCGAATATTCGCGGTGCGTAATAGAGCACGGCGTTGATGCCGACAGCCTGCTGGAACACGCTGAGCATGATGCCGACAAAGATAACCAGCACACCATAGGTGAACACCTTTTCGGTCTTTTCTGTAATAGTATTCTTTATCTCATTAAGAATTTTCTGTCCTTCGGCCACACCATTGATTTTCTGCAGTACAGACAGAGCCTTGCTGTCGCGCCCTGCCATAACGAGATAGCGCGGAGTCTCGGGTACGAAGCATATCAATATGGCAAAAAGTCCTGCCGGCACAGCCTCGCTTCCGAACATATAACGCCAGCCTGTAGAGATTGTCCATGGATCGCTTCCCGGAGCAACGGCGTTGAAACCTTGTCCGATAGACTCAATTACGGGGTTGGTATGGTCGCCGAGGATGCAGAAGTTGACCATATATACTACCAGCTGGCCGAAAATAATGGCAAACTGGTTCCATGAAACGAGCGTTCCGCGGATGTTAGACGGAGCCACCTCGGCTATATACATAGGGCAGATGGCTGAAGCCAGACCAACGCCCACGCCGCCGATGACACGATAGATGTTGAATGTAACGAGAAGTGAGTATGTCGGTACGCCATGCTCATAAATCAGAAACTCTGGCTCCATTGAGCCTAACGCAGAAATGAAGAACATTATTCCGGCAAAGATGAGCGACTTTTTTCGTCCCCAGTTTGATGCCAGATAGCCTGATATTCCGCTTCCGATGATACAGCCAATAAGAGCGCTGGCACATGTAAAGCCATGTATGGCATCTGTATATCTGAAGTCAGTTGCTCCTAAGAAAAATGCCTGAAGTCCTTTTTCGGCTCCTGAAATTACAGCCGTGTCGTATCCGAAGAGGAGTCCTCCCAATACAGCCACAAGCACAATTGAAAATAGGTAGGCCTTGCTACCGCCTTTGTCTTGATTCATTGTTTGATTAGATTTTAATTATAGTTAAAGATAAATATTATTCCGTTTTATTACGTTTATAAAACCCTAATCCCTATGTTTTATTGTGTGTTTCGATGTATTTTTGATACATAAATTATTTTTTCTTCTTTCAGATTCCCGTGTATTGTCCTATAAAGCATATCATACCGGTGTTACGTTCAGTTATAACAAATAGGAATGGCCTATCGGCCTTAAATTTTATGGTCTGTGCCTTCTCTATGTCAAATGCCCCTATCGTAACTGTTCCTGTTGCAGCAGCGGCCTTTGTGCCTTCCTCGTCCACTTCAATTTTTGCCTTATGTATTATCGACGATATCCATGCATTACTTTCACACAACTTTGACATGTCAGCCTTCTTTCTGTTGAACATATCATCTGCACCCATGTCAGTAAACATGCCTTTCAGTTCCTGCGCATATTCGATACTGAAGCGCGGCATCATCATGTTTATTTTCCCCGACTCCATATTATCAACAATATTTTTCCATTCCTTCTTATTTATTGTTTCAATGACGTCACTGATACTTTTTCCTTCTTTGGGCAGAATAATCTGCATAGAATAGTGACCGTTGCCATAACGCATACTTACAGCACTAAAAGTTTTATTTTCGGCATATTGCTCGCAGTCAGTCTTCTGCATCATGTCTACATTTCTGACAATGCCATCGGCCGCCTTAAATTTGTCTTTCTTGGTATCAGCCTTATTAAATTTATTTTTCCACAATCCCTTAAAATAGACAGCGTTTACGATTATAACAGCATCATCTGGACTGATGTTATCTATGATGTTATCTATCATTCCGTCTGTTTTTTCTGCACACCATACGTTCACCTTATTCACAATGTTATTTTTGTTGAAGTTGGATACATCGGTCATCGCCTCGTAGTAGTTCTTCAGCGCGTCAACGAAACAGTCCTTTATTTTCAAATTTTCATTTATAATGGCTGCGTTAGCAATATCCATGGTCGTAGTACTGTCGATATATCCAAACTCATTCATGATTTTGTGGCAGAAAGCGTTTATGCTGTCTGTTCCACTGGTAAATCCTGTAATCTTACATATTTGTCTTGACGTGTTTCCTTCTGCGCCGTTGTTTATCATGCCAAGGGAATAAATCATGCTAAGTGGAGACAATGTCAAACTTTTGTTGCCGACTGCTTCTATCGTATACTTGAACACATGTAGCGCAAACCTGTTGGCTCTTGAGCACATTTGCGCCTCACCCGACGACAGCCTCACAAATCTTATTTTCTCTTGCATTGAAACGTTTTCTGTTTTTGTAGTCATATTCTTTTTAGGGCACGCCGAAATCATTACAATTATCACGGCTGTTGCTATTAAGAAATATCTTTTCATATGTCAAGAATTTATGGTTGGTAGGTATTAGTTTAATAAACTGACATGCCGGCCTTGTGTTTATTCTGCCTGTAAAGGTAATAAATTTAGCGCTACCGGTTGTCATAATTATTCATTATTAATTTATTTTTTTCGTTTATTACGGCGGTTTTCTGTATTTTTGCACCAAATTGCATATTTTGTAGACATGAAGTTCAGCGAAGTTATCGGACAGGACGACGCCAAAGAGCGTCTTCGGCAGATGGTTGCAGAAAACCGTGTGCCCCATGCCATTATGCTGTGCGGCCCGCAAGGCTGCGGCAAAATGGCTCTGGCCCTTGCCTTTGCTTCATATCTGTTGTGCGAGAACAATTCGGGCGACGACTGCTGCGGTTCTTGCCGACAGTGCGTCATGACAGATAAGCTGGCTCATCCTGACCTTCATTTCTCCTACCCTGTCATACGCCCGTCGGGCACCGGCTCTGAACACAAGATGTCGAGTGAGGACTTTACGGGCGAGTGGCGCCATCTGCTGTCTCAGGGACCATACTTCACAATGGACCAATGGCTTGCAGCCATGGGCGCGGCAAACCAACAGGCTCAGATGGGTGTGGGCGAGAGCGATGTGGTGATGCGTGCGCTTAGTCTAAAGTCGAGTCAGGGCGGATATAAGGTGTGCATAATATGGCTGCCAGAACGCATGAACGCCGAATGCGCCAACAAGATGCTGAAAATTATTGAGGAACCTCCACACAAGACAGTGTTCATAATGGTGTGCGAAGAGCCCGAAAAGCTGCTGGACACCATAAGGAGTCGCGCTCAGCGCATAGACATTAAGCGCATTGAGACAGAAAGCATCGAGACAGCTCTCGTTGACCGCAGGGGCATAGATGCAGACGCAGCGCGCCGCATAGCACGAGCCGCAAACGGAAGCTGGCTTAACGCCCTTGAGGCTCTCAACTCAGACAGTGAGAAAAAGCTATTTCTCGACATGTTTGTCAGCCTGATGAGACTTGCCTATACGCGCAACATCAAGGAGCTGCGCAAATGGAGCGATACGGCTGCGGCATACGGGCGTGAACGCCAGCGCAGGATGCTCACATATTTTGTACACCTGATTCGCGAAAACTTTGTCTACAACTTCCGCATAGGCGAACTCAACTATATGACGCAGGACGAGGAAAACTTTGCGCGAAACTTTGCACGCTTTGTCAACGAGGCCAATGTAATTGAGCTCTCTGAACTAATGAGCCGCGCCATAAGAGACATAGGACAAAACGCAAATCCGAAAATAGTGTTCTTCGATATGGCAACGCACATCATAGTTTCACTTATCAGAAAACCGTAGGCTTTATGCCGAAATAACATATATATTTTTTAATTGCAACAGCAGATGGATTATAAAAACAAGAAATTCTTTATATACAACGGGTGCGACCGTGGTCTGTGCCTGAGAGGATGTGGCCGGCAGGACCGCCAGCTGAACACCTACGACTGGCTGGCAGACGTACCGGGCAACGCCCAAAGTACTGACCTTGTTGAGGTGCAGTTTAAGAATACCCGCAAAGGATATTATCACAACGTCAACAATCTTGACCTCAGAAAGGGTGACATCGTTGCCGTAGAGGCTAACCCAGGGCACGACATTGGCGTAGTTACGCTTACCGGCAAACTGGTAGAGCTGCAGATAAAGAAGGCCAACCTGAAATCGGCCGACGACATCAAGCGCATATACCGCATAGCAAAGCCCGTGGACATGGAAAAATACCGCGAGGCAAAAAGCCGCGAGCACGCTACGATGATACAGAGCCGACAGATAGCCAAGAACCTTAATCTGCAAATGAAGATTGGCGACGTTGAATATCAGGGCGACGGCAACAAGGCTATATTCTATTATATAGCAGACGAGCGAGTAGACTTCCGCCAGCTTATCAAGGTGCTGGCAGAGACTTTCCACGTGCGCATAGAGATGAAACAGATCGGAGCGCGTCAGGAGGCAGGACGTATTGGCGGCACAGGTCCGTGCGGCCGTGAACTGTGCTGCGCCACCTGGATGAAAAACTTTGTGTCGGTAAGCACTGGTGCAGCCCGCTATCAGGAAATATCACTCAACCCACAGAAGCTGGCAGGTATGTGTGCAAAACTGAAATGCTGTCTTAACTACGAGGTTGACAACTATATCGAGGCGAGCCGCAGGCTGCCAAGCCGCGAAGTTGTGCTTGAGACACAAGACGGCGAATATTATCTGTTCAAGTCTGACATCCTTGCCGGACTTGTAACATATTCATCAGACAAGAAGGTGCCGGCCAACCTCGAGACAATAACAGCCAAGAGAGCGCTCGACATAATAGACATGAACAGAAGGGGCGAAAAGCCCATGTCGCTGCAGAGCGACGGCAACATAAAGGAACAGAGCAGTCATCCTGCTGACCTGCTGGCCAACGAGAGTCTTACGCGTTTTGACAAGAGCAAGAAAAAGCGCCGTTCAAAGAACCGCCCGGCACGCCAGGCTTCAGCAAAAGGACGCGGCAAGGCTCAGGCTGAGAAAGGACAGCAGAAGCCTCATGGAGCCGAAAAGCAAGAGAAGGCAGACAAGCAATGACGAGATTAAGATTACATATTCTTACAGCCGTGGCCTGCGTGGCCATGGCTTTGTGCTCATGTAACAGCGATGTTGTGTACGACAAATACAACCATACTCAGCTGACAGGATGGGAAAAGAACGATACTCTGGCCTTCGACGTACCTCCAATGAAGGAGTCTGGCCGTTACCGTCTTGAACTTGGACTTCGCACCAGCACCTCGTTCCCCTTCACCGGCCTGAGCCTTGTTGTCGACCGCACCGTAGAACCGGGACACATGCTATATACAGACACCGTGAACTGCCGGCTGGCTGATGACAAAGGTAACGTGCTCGGACGTGGTGTAAGCTGCTTTCAGTATAGTTTCATTGTTTCTGACATAGACTTGCGCAAAGGCGATTCGCTTCATATATGCGTCCGCCATATCATGAAGCGCGAGATTATGCCCGGCATTTCGGACATAGGACTGAAGATATCAAAGCGCTGAACATAGGGCACCTAAATACCTAAAAGGAATTTAAGCCCGAACGCTTCACTCTGCAAACTAAGAGTTTATCTAGGCATCTATAGTTTGATTTTTCAGTTTTTAAGAGGTTTCATACAGCTTTTATCCCACATAGCGGGCATACAATCTGCTTCGCCTTGACATGGCTTGCGTCTGAAATAAGCAAAGGGAAATAAAATCAATATAAAACTGGCAATCCGGCCGAAACATAAAGACAATTTGGAGTAAAAGTCAAGATTGGCTTTAGAATACACATTAAGGTATAAACATAACGAAATCCACCATTTCCCGAAAGATGGGAAAATGGTGGATTTTCTTTTCTGCATCTGCCAAATAGCTGCCATATATAGAATTCCATACAATACAAAATAAAAGCCTCTGGTGCATTAAAATGCGCCAGAGGCTATATTTATGTAAACTATGTATTGTTGTTACTACTTTATTAGATACCCAATGCCTGCTTTGCAGTAGTGTTATTAGGATCTATCTCGAGGATAAGTTTCCAATACTTATCTGAATTAGCCTTGTCCTCTTTTATGTAATAATAATATCCGAGATATGAGTAAGGCTCAATAAGAAGCTTCGGATTATCAGGATTCTCCTTCTTAGCCAACTCGATATACTGCTCATAATAAGGTTTAGCCAAGCCCTGAGTTGTTTCCGGGTCAAGCTGTGAGTTGATACGTGCTCTCATTATTGTTGCATAAAGCAGGTTGGTAGGATATTTCTCTCCGAGCATGCCATAAACCTCATCAGCCTTCTTCAAAGCAGCAATCTTCTCTTCGTTAAGAGTTGCAATACTTGCAGCCTGATCAGCATAAAGTTTAGCCAATCCGTCGATATCACCTACAGAAGGTTTCTCAACAGCTTTCAGATATTCATCATAAAGAGCAAGTCCCTTAACATAATCTTTCTTTGCAATATATGCATCAGAAAGCTGCTTCTTAACATCATTGAGTGAAGAGTTAAGTTCAAGTGCCTTCTCAAACTGAGCAATAGCCTGGTCGAAAGCGCTGTCACCCATCAGTGCATATCCGTAATACTGATAGTCACGAGCAGAGAACTTAGCGCTGTCTGACTTGTTGAAAAGTGCATCAGCATACTTCAAGGCGTTAGGATAATCCTTGAGGTCTGTGTAGTTATAGAAGCAGAGACGGTTCATGGCTGCGTCACGCGGATTCTTCTGAACACCATACTGAGAAATCTCAAGGCTCTTCTTTGAATCAGAAGAAAGATATGTGGCAGTTGCATACTCTGTCAGATAGTTCTCATTGAATTTGCCCAGATCAACCTTTGAGAAATATTCAATGGCCTTGTCAAAGCGGTTAGCTGTATAGAAGAAGTGTCCTGCTTCAGCATCTACAGGATAATCAGGCTGAACTGTACGAAGTTTCTCGAGCATCTGGACAGAAAGCTCCGGGCTGCGCTTACGGTAAATATTTGCATACTTGATATAGCCCTGAGGATTCTTCGGATCCATAAGAGTAGCCTGCTGATACCATGTTGCAGCAGCACCGCCATCATTGTTTACAACCTCGATATCACCCATAAGGAGATAACCGGCAGCGTTGTTCTTGTCACGGTCGATAGCCATCTCTGCGTATTTCTTGGCATTAAGAGTGTCCTTAATGTCGAGATATGCGCGGCCAACACCTGCAATAGCAACTGCATTCTTCTTGTTTTCCTTGATAAAGTCCTTAACCTGGTCCTTAGCAGCATCGGGGTTAGACTTGCTGTTAACAATAACTTTAGTAATGGCGTCAATCTGAGACTGTACGTCCTGCGCCATCATAGGAGCCGAAAACAATGTGAGAGCGGCTCCAGCCAATAAATATTTAATCGCATTCATAATCGCTATAATTAAATTGTAAATAGTTTAAGTTTTCTCACTCAGAACCGTTTGCATAAACAAGGCAGCCTTTATTAATATTGACTGCCTCAGGATGCAAAGGTTTAATCATCACCTACATTTACTGACCTTATTGTAATATCACCACGTACAGGCAACAAGCCTGACTTGAATATTATCAACTGTCCCTTAGGCTGCTCTATAAAATGGGCAAAGCCCCATGGAAGACCATTGATAGGGTCATTAAGCAATGCATATATCGTTCTTACCAACGGATAACGACCGTCGAGTAAGTATGCCTGGTATGGTTTCCAGCTATTCATGGCTGTAGCCGAGTCAAACCTGCTTACCGACATAACAGTTATATTCTTCTTGAATGTAGTGTTCGTTGTGTCGCGCTTGTCATTAAGCCAATTTGAACCGATGATACCAATGGCATTAGGAGTTTTCTCGACATAATCGATAACCTCCTTGCTCGTGTTTGTAGCAACAATGTTCGGACTGTTTATCACCTTTCCGTCCAATATCGAGTCAACACAGAATGAAACCGTACTCGACTTGCTGTTGTCAAACACCACAAGTATCTCGCCGCGACTTGAACCGGGAACTATATCGCTCCATTTCTTTGCCTCTCCGCTGAGAACACGCTTTATGTTCTTGACAGAAATACAAGAATCTTTATTCTCTCTGTTTATGATAAGCGACAAGCCATCATAAGCCAAAGGTATAGCCACGGGCAAATAATTGCGTGACTTTAGATTCTCCAACTCATTTTTTGTGAAATTTCTTGATGCAATAACCAGCTGCAGACTGTCATTCATCAGCATCTTTATAGCATCATACTCATTTGTATAAATCGGAGTAAGCTTGGCATCCCGATATATACTTTCGAAGACCTGAACTTCTTCGTCGATTATAGGACTAAAACTTTCGTCAGAAGCGAACGAAATCGCTCCTGACGAATAAGTATCTGTTCTGCCGCTTTTGGGTTTGTCGGCACAAGCGGCCAACATGCCCGACAGCAGCATCAATCCTACCAAATTGTAGAATAGTTTTCTTCTCATATCACGTAATTACTGCAGTTTGAATGTTACTGGCAACGTATATCTTACGTTAACCGACGTACCGTTCTGCTTTCCAGGAGTCCAGTTAGGCATGCTGCTAACAACACGCACAGCCTCTCTGTCGAGAGACGGGTCAACAGACCTCAGGACTTTCACATTAGAAATAGAACCATTCTTACCTACAACGAACTGTACAATAACCTTACCCTGGATACCGTTCTCAGCAGCAACAACCGGATATTTGATGTTGTCTCTCAGCCAAGCCATCAAAGCGCCCTGTCCACCAGGGAATGAAGGCTGCTCTTCAACCACGTCAAACACCTTGTTCTCCTCCTCGTTCTTTGGAGGTTCAGGCTGGGCAATTTCTTCCTTAGCTTTGAGCACCTCGCCGCCAATTTCGTCATTACCAACTACGTTGAACGCACCGATAGTAGTTTTTGTCTTCTGAAGGTCTTCCTGAGTTTTCATTTCCTCCTCAGGCTTTACCTCAGAGTCCTTCTTGATAACAGGAGCAGTAAACTTGATAGAACTCTTTACCTTCTCTACAACTTTGGGCTGCTCGATTTTAGGAGTTACCTTTTTCTTCTCAACTTTCGGCGTCTTGTCTATTTTAGACAATTTAGCCTCAGTGACAATCGCAACTTTTTGGTTCGCCTCAATAACATTCTTAATAGCTATAGCCGAGAAAATAGCAACTGCAGCAATAAGTACGATAATGATAGACCAAAGGTTACGTTTTGCGGTACCCTTACGGAGCTTGTATGCTCCATATGCCTGGTTCTTTCCCTCGAACACGAGGTCACACCATGCATTAGATATAAGATCTATTTTTGACATTGTCTTTTCATTTTAAATGTTACTCAACGATTACTTCACTCCTTTTTTAGTAAGAAGGCCTTTGTCTTCAGGAGTAATGTTATCGATGACATACTTACCTATACTGCAAATCTGCATCTCATCCAGAGCATCAACCAAATTCTTATAAGAAGCATTGTCAGTTGCCTTGATAATGATTGTCAGGGTAGGAATCTTCTGCCCGTCAACTTCACCATTCTTCAGCTTCTCCAATTCTCTATTATATACAGAATCTGGGTATTTTCCAGGATTGCTCAACTTTTTGCTGTCGAGCTCGGCCTTAGCCTTCATAATCGTAGACACCGGTATGGTACCGTCTTCAGTGACATGGTTGATAAGGACCTTACGGATACCTTCCTTGCCCCAAGTTGTTTCTTTAAGGCAATTAGGATCATTGTAATTAGGAATACCTGCTACGTAGTAAATTTTGTCATTACCTGCAACGTAGATTGTAATAGTCTGCGAAGCCTTGGTAGCAGTTCTGTCCTCTTTCTGCACGTTCTCATCGTTACTTGGCATCGTCAGCTGCATTGTCTGAGGCTTGCTCAATGACGTACACAGCATGAAGAATGTGATAAGAAGCATCATCATGTCCACCATAGGCGTAAAGTCTACGCGTAGGTCAATCTTCTTCTGTTTGCTTTCTTTCTGCTTTGCCATGACTTATTCCTCCACTTTTTTGTAAGAAGTGATAAGATAGTAACGATTCTGATTCATGTCCTGAAGTTCAGACATTACTTTCTTGATAACCTTATAGGGTGTCTTCTCGTCAGCCTTGATAGCCAGTTTCATATCTGAGTTGTTGTCAGTAACTGTCTTAACCCACAACTGGAACTCGCTCATACCGCCGTCGATACTGTCTGTAGGAACGCCCTTATCTTTCTGATAGTCGTTCATGTGAGCTGCATCCTGACTCAGGAATGCGCCCATATCTTCCATAGACACACCGATATTGGTTGCGCTGCGAGAGTTTTTCATCTGAGTGCCGTTAAGGCTTACGCCAAACTGATCAGCCATAGTGCTGAGCGCGGCCTCCATATCGCCAGGTTTGTCCCAGCCCAAGAACACCTTGCCCCTACTGTCGATCAGTATGCTCAAGACGTTATTCTCCGGAACCTTTAGCTCCGATACCGAACCCGGCGTGAGAACCTTAACTGCCTCATTCTTAACGAATGTTGATGTCAACATGAAGAATGTAAGCAAGAGGACCATCACGTCGCTCATCGGAGTCATATCGATCCAGATCGCTTTTTTCTTAATTTTTACTTTACCCATAGTAATAAAATTTTAAAGGGTTAGTAAAATTAAGCTTCGTCTGCGTGATTGGCTTCGTATGTCTGAGCAATTGAATAACCAACCTCATCAAGGGCGTATGTCAGCTTGTCGATCTTGTTTGTGAATGTGTTATAAGAAATAACAGCAACCCAAGAAGTCAAAATACCGAATGCGGTGTTGATCAAAGCCTCAGAAATACCTGTAGACAATGCCAGAGAGTCACCACCACCACCGGCAGCCAAAGCCTGGAATGAACGAATCATACCGATAACGGTACCGAGAAGACCGGTAAGAGTACCGAGTGTAACGATAGTTGCGATGATAGGAAGGTTCATCTGCAGTGTAGGCATCTCAAGCTGAGTAGCCTCTTCGTGAGCCTGCTGGATCTTAGAAACCTTCTGAGCCTTCTTCATGCCTGCTGTAGCTTCCATTTCCTTGTAAGCGCGGATAGAAGCAGAAACAACGTTAGCAACAGAACCTCTCTGCTTGTCGCAGATGCGCTGTGCTTCAGCGAAGTCGCCTTTGCTTACAGCAGCCTTAACGTTAAGAACGAACTTAGCAAGTGAGCCTGTTCCGAATGCAGAACGAAGAGCGATCCAACGCTCGATGCTCAGAGCGATTACAGTAAGCAAAAGTGTCTGGATGATAGGCACGATAACACCACCTTTGTAAATTGTACCGAGCAAGTTTGTCGGGTGACCTGCGGGATCGTTACCTGCGAAGTTTGCCGGATTACCAAGCAGATACTTGAAAATGCAAAGCGCAATAACGAAACATACAACGATAACCCAGATCGCTGCTCTAATACCTTGGAAGCCCTGATTTTTCTTTGTAGGGCTTGCTGCTTTTTGTGTAGTTGCCATAATTTTGAATTTAAATTTTAGTTATTAATAATTTAAGTTATAAAGTTTCCGATTAATGAAATTACAGTTTTTCCTTATATTTGCAAACAAGATCCCAAATAAGACTGCACAAAGATAACAATTAATGATCAATAAGAAGATTTATTAATAAGTTTTAACAGCGTTTCCTCTGTATTTTACATTAAAATATATTTGTGCAATCGTTATCTCGGCTGTTATTTAAGCTTAGCCAGCGCCTCCTTTATACGCCTCATAGCCTCACAAATATTCTCGTCGCTTGTGGCATAGCTCATTCTGAAACAAGCAGGATCGCCGAAAGCATCGCCTGCCACTGTAGCTACGTGAGCCACTTCGAGCAGATACATCGCAAGGTCTGTAGAAGTATTTATGACATGTCCTTCATAGCTCTTGCCGAAGAAATTACTGCACTTCGGGAACAGGTAGAAAGCTCCTTCGGGAACATTAACCTCAAGGCCCGGAATCTCCTTTGCAAGTTTTACTATAAGGTCACGACGGCGATGGAATGCCTGTCTCATTGTCTCGACACACTCCTGCGAAGCAGTGTATGCCTCAACTGCAGCCTTCTGGCTAACTGAGCAAGGACCGCTGGTATACTGTCCCTGAAGCTTGTTGCAGCCTTTCACGATCCATTCGGGAGCAGCAATATATCCGATACGCCATCCGGTCATTGCATAAGCCTTTGACACACCATTTACGATAATTGTCCTCTCCTTCATTCCGGGAACAAGCGCTATACTGTTATGCTTGCCAATATAGTTGATATGCTCATAAATCTCGTCGGCAATGACATACAGGTCTTCATGTCTTTTTATGACCTCAGCCAGTCCTTCGAGTTCTTCCTTTGAATAGACGCTTCCAGTAGGATTACTCGGAGAGCACAATATCAGCATTTTAGTTTTAGGTGTAATAGCCGCCTCAAGCTGCTGCGGAGTCATCTTGAAGTTCTGTTCGAACCCTGCCTCTACAATTACAGGCTCTCCTCCTGCCAGTTTAACCATCTGCGGATAACTAACCCAATATGGTGCCGGTATGATAACTTCGTCACCTTCATTAACGAGTGCCATCACAGCGTTGCAAACGCTCTGCTTTGCGCCGTTAGACACCAATACTTCATTGACTGTATATGTTAAGCCGTTCTCATTCTTAAGCTTTGCAACAATAGCCTCTCTCAAATCCATGTATCCCGGAACAGGTGAATATCTTGAGAAGTTGTTGTCAACAGCCTTCTTGGCAGCGTCCTTAATGTGGTCTGGCGTGTTAAAGTCTGGTTCACCCACGCTCATATTAATAACGTCAATACCTTGTGCTTTCATCTCGCCACTTTTCTGTGACATGGCGAGAGTGGCTGAAGGTGCCAAGCGATTAAGACGGTCTGATAATTGTGCCATTGTCATATATTAAATTTATGCTCCTGCAAATTTAAGCAATTTATTCGTTCTATAAAAATAAATGATGTTATATTTTTATTCCAATTATTAAAATGATTTTTTTACAAATGTTTTTTTTACAATTACAAATGTAAAGTATGTCCCATGCGGTCTTTTTTGGTCTTCAAGTACTTATAATCGTACTCGTTAGGCGTTATTTCGATTGGAACATTTTCAACAATTTCAAGGCCGTAAGCCTCAAGGCCTACACGCTTTGTAGGATTGTTGGTGATAAGTCGCATCTTGTGCACGCCGAGCTTGCGCAGCATCTGCGCGCCGCAGCCATAGTCGCGCTCATCGGGCTTGAATCCGAGATGTATGTTTGCATCAACGGTGTCAAGGCCTTCTTCCTGCAGCTTATAGGCCTCAATCTTGTTCATAAGTCCTATGCCGCGTCCTTCCTGCTGCATATATATCAGCACGCCCTTGCCTTCTTTCTCTATCATCTGCATTGCCTTGTGCAGCTGCTGTCCGCAATCGCAGCGCATGCTTCCGAATACATCTCCGGTGGCGCATGAAGAATGAACACGCACGAGCACAGGCTCGTCTTCTTTCCACTCACCCTTTATCAGGGCCATGTGCTCGAGTCCGCTGCTGGTCTGACGGAACGGAACAAGCTTGAAATGTCCGTATTCAGTCGGCATATCCACCATAGTGCCTACGCTTATCAGCGACTCGCGCTGCAGTCTGTATGCAATGAGGTCCTTAATTGTTATGACTTTAAGATTATATTTTGCTGCGAACTCCACGAGTTGCGGAAGACGTGCCATCGTACCGTCGTCGTTCATTATCTCCATCAGCGCACCTGCCGGATAAAGGCCAGAGAGCTTGCAGAGGTCTATTGTTGCCTCCGTGTGTCCGCTTCTTCTGAGCACGCCGTTGTCCTGTGCATAAAGCGGATTTACGTGGCCAGGGCGTCCGAATGTCCTTGGCGTAGCCTCCGGATCGGCAAGAGCCTTGATTGTCTCGGCCCTGTCGTGAGCCGACACACCGGTAGAGCAGCCTTCGAGCTTATCCACTGTAACAGTGAAAGGAGTGCCCAACACAGAAGTGTTTTCTACAACCTGACGCGGAAGGTCAAGCTCATCGCATCTGCTTATCGTTATCGGCGCACAGAGCACGCCACGAGCATGCTTCAGCATGAAATTAACCTTCTCTGCTGTAATTTTTTCAGCGGCAATAATAAGATCGCCCTCATTTTCGCGGTCTTCATCGTCTACGACAATTACAAACTCGCCTCTCTTGAAGTCCTCAAGAGCTTCTTCGATTGTATTAATTTTTAAATTTTCCATAAACAGCGTTTACCTTATTATATATATCAGGCCTTTGACGTGCCTGAGCTATTTAACTCTTCTATACGTGCTATCACGGCATCATTGGTCTGTCTGATGACCTTCAGGTCGCGCATGAGCCGCAGGCGGAAGCGCCACATGCGCAAATAGAGGAACAGGCCCACCGGAACGATGATTGCCGCAACCACATTCATCCATTTGCGGTCGAACGGGCGCGTATGTGCCTTTACTGCCATGAAAGGATAGGCGTTAAGACATGAAAGTATCACCTTGTCCTTCGTGTTCGACAAATCCTCGATGACAGTCTCTATCTTCTCGTTGATTTCCTCGATTGTATGGTCAGGCCTGTACTTGAAGAACACCTTAATTATATTAGGCGCAAGCCAAAGATTGTGTTCGCGGGCATAGTCGCCAATCTCTCGGTTCACTTCGGTCAGAGTTGCCGAGTCGGCCGCATAGTCGGGATCGGTTATTATAACCTCCTTCTTGAACACGGCACGCTTTATCCTGAGTCCGAATATCTTCATGAAGAAGTTGCGGTAGAGATCGAGATTGAACACGACAGAGTCGTTGTTGGCCTTGTATGTGAAGAATATTGCGAGCGGCGTAAGCACAGCCGTAGCGATGCTCTTACCGAACCATATTGCCCACATACCGCCTCGCGACATGCGGTAGCCTGTATTCTCGAAAATGTAATACACGATGAACACCAGCACGGAGATAATCACCGGAACGCCAAGTCCGCCCTTACGGATGATGGCGCCCAGGGGCGCACCGATAAAGAAGAATATCAGGCACGAAAGCGACAAAGTAAACTTGTTGATGGCCTCTATCTTGTGCTGTCGTATAAGCTTGTCGCCGTCTGCCGTTATCATGCCCTTAAAGTCGAGGTCGTTCATTTCGCGCTGCACCTTGCTGAGGGCCGCATCAACAGCCTCAAGCTTTCTGTCGGCAGAAAGTCTCGAATAGACAGAGTCGAAGCTGTAAGTCTTTGTCCCGGCCATCTTGACGGCTCTCAGAGAGTCTTTCTTTGACACAGCCACGGGAGAATAATACGACATCTTGGCATCTTTGTAGAACACACGGCCGACGCTGTCGTACACGTGGTTAAGCGAATCGACGTCGCGGTTGATCTGTCCGATGCTCTTTCCGCGCGCGTTGTTCGAGAGCGCGCTTGCGTCGGCAACGTTAAAGTCGGCATCGAAATCGAGCACTATTCTCTTCTTGACAAAGGTTTCGCGGCGATAAGGCACGCTTACGCCTGCCGAAAACTCCTGCGACTTCATGTTCTCAAACCATTCGCCGCTGTGCAGCGTAAGCACAAGATGCTTTTTCTCTGCCGTAGACTGCAGCATGCCCGAGTCGGCCAGAATTATGGCGGCATCGTCATAGCTGTCGGTCATCTTATAAATCATCACACCGTAGAGCATGCCTGTCTTTATGTCTTTTTTCTGCACATAAAGGTTACACTGCGGAATGCCGTCATAGAATATACCCTCGGGAATCTCCAGTTCGGGACTTTTCTGCTTCATGGAAAGGAGCAGCCTCGAGAACGACATGTTGGCGCTCGGAGCCACTACGTCCTGAAAATAGAAAGAGCCCAAGGCTATGAATATGACGATGGCCACAAGCGAGCGGAACGCCTGCATAAGCGATATGCCCGCAGCCTTGATGGCCGTAAGCTCGCTGCTCTCGCCCAAGTTACCGAAGGCGATAAGCGACGAAAGCAGGATGGCCAGCGGAAGCGCCTGCGGCACGAGCATAAGACTCATATACCAGAAGAACTGGGCCAGCACGTCCATGGTCAGACCCTTACCGATGAGCTGGTCGACATAACGCCAAAGAAACTGCATCATCAGCACGAACTGACATATAAAGAACGTTCCGACAAAGAGGAGTCCGAACTGTTTTGCGATAAATTTATCTAATTTTTTGACTCTAAGAATCATTTTTATGCTAATTCTGACATTTATACAGCAGATTTACCAGCTTGCAAAATTAGCACAAAAATATCACAAACCACAACGTTTTGCGTTTTTTATTTAATAAAAGATGTATATGGCACCGCCATCCTGCCACGCCGCAACGCAAAGCAGTCAACAGCACAAGGCACGGCACCGCGCCCTAAAAGCGCATGCAAACGACATGCCAAAGCCACGGACACCAGCACGAAACAATATGCCGGCGAGAGCCGCGAAGCCGCGCAACACGGGATGACGGACACGCAAAAAACAAAGGCTACGAAGCTTCTAAAGCCCCGTAGCCCGTCTAAGCGCACTGAGATTTGCCTGCCAGATATCCACCACGGTATCCTTTTCGCCCTCGGGGGCAAAGTCGGTTATCATCAGGACAAAATCACCCGTTACGTCACTTTTGTTCATTTTCAGCTCCCAATACGTGTCCTTATACTCCTCGCCGCACCATCTGAAGCGTATATAGTCGAACTTCTTCTTGTCTATCACAGCCGAGGTTCTAATCTCATGGTCGCTCCACACGTTACCCCATGTGAAGGTAAACAAATCGCCATTAAGCCTTACTTCATCCGAAAGCCATTTGGCCAATCCTTCAGGCGTGCTCAGCATCGACCATATAAATCCGGCCGACTTAGAACGCAGCTCATGTTCAATGTTTACTTTGTTTTTCTCCATAGTTTAAAGGCATTTCATTGGTTATTTGCCACAAATTTACGTCTTTCGCATAAGATTTTGATAAAAAGTTGAAATATTTTTTGGTGTTTAAAGAAATTGTATTACCTTTGCAACCGCAAAGAAAAATGATGGCGGGGTAGCTCAGCTGGTTAGAGCGTCGGATTCATAATCCGGAGGTCGTGGGTTCGGGTCCCACCCCCGCTACAACAAGAGCCGCAACAGACGTTGCGGCTCTTTTATTTTATATTCTCTTAAGCCGATTTAAACCCCGACTCTCCCCCACACGCACCAACAATAAAAGGCCGGCAACCGGTCAACGCATGAACGGACAAAGCCTGCACGTAAAACAAGTTGCCGCTCACACAAAAGAAACCCCGAAGCAGACAAAGCACAAAATAGATAACAAGACAAGACGACCACAACAGACAACCAAATCAAGCAGTAACAGGCAAATCACTATCAGGCAAGCCACAGCAGCACACGACACATTGACAGAATAAGCCGCAAAACGCTTGCTTTTTGATTTACAATAAGGCTCCAAAACTCAGCTTTTCAGAAACAGACTCGCATACGGCTTAAAATAACGCGCAAACCGCGTGCAATCATAAAGCACTGTAATACCGGACGATACGAAGGACGCAGACAAAATGTGCAATAAAAACCACCGGAAAGCAGCACGAAAAGCCACGTTCCAAGCAGCAAAAGCCGGTCAATACGGATGCGAAAGCTTGCCTTTTACATAGCGAAAGACATCAAACGGAAATGTGAAACCTATGCTTTTGCATTGTTTCGTAAAGAAAGTTCCGAACAAGACGCAAAACAATGGCTGGACAAATTCTATTTCGAGCAGAAACGCGTACAAAATCACAATGACACATTGCACCATAAAACAGCCATAATGCTTACACCCCACGGCATAAAACGAGGCTTCAGACAGACAACAGCCGGAACAGAAACAAACATCAGAACACACGGACGGAAGACTGCTAAATCACTTGTTATCAAGCCATAAAACACACAGCAACGTGCCATAACATACACGCAAAACACGATACGGACATGACGCAGCATACCACAAAAAGACAAGTCCGGCGCAGCCAAAGCAGGAAAGACCCGGCATAACCCGGCGAGACACATTTCAAACGCCAAAACACCATGCACTGCCCGCATTTATTGTCCTAAATCAAAACATTTATAATTTTTGGTTGAAATATATTGTAAAATCAACGTTTTTTAGTAACTTTGCACTCTAAAAAACAGATAATTTTTAAAGACATGGCTGAAACAAAAAGAATCAAGACCGCACTCGTGTCCGTGTTTCACAAAGACGGACTCGACGAGCTGCTGGCTAAGCTGAACGAAGAAGGAGTAAAGTTTTTATCTACAGGCGGCACACAGAAGTTTATCGAGTCGCTCGGATATGAATGCCAGGCCGTAGAGAGCGTAACGACATATCCCTCTATCCTGGGAGGACGCGTGAAGACCCTTCACCCCAAAGTATTCGGAGGCATCCTCGGCCGCCGCGACAACGAAGGCGACCAGGAGCAGATGAAGCAGTATGAAATACCTGAAATCGACCTGGTTATCGTAGACCTCTATCCTTTCGAGCAGACCGTTGCAAGCGGAGCTTCTGAGGCCGACATAATCGAAAAGATAGACATTGGCGGAATATCTCTGATACGCGCCGGAGCAAAGAACTTCAAAGACGTGGTGATCGTGCCCAGCAAGGCTGAATACGGCGTGCTGCTCGACATCCTCAACAAGAAGGGCGCACAGACCGACATCGAAGACCGCCGCATGCTGGCCACACGCGCCTTCGGCGTAAGCAGCCACTACGACACCGCCATTCACGAATGGTTTGAAAAATAAGACACAGACAAGACAATCCGCTCGACGTCTTTCGCCCTGCCGGGCGAAAGACGCAAGACTTCAAGAAGAGACAATAAAATTATATTTATAGCTATAAACTTTATCAAGTAATGGGATTTTTTTCTTTTATCCAGGAGATCGCAATGGATCTCGGCACGGCCAACACCATCATTATCAGTGATGACAAGATTGTTGTTGACGAGCCGTCTGTAGTAGCGCTCGACCGCCGCACAGACAAAATGATAGCCGTAGGCGAAAAGGCTAAGATGATGTATGAGAAGACTCATGACAACATCCGCACGATACGCCCGCTGCGCGACGGCGTCATAGCCGACTTCACTGCCTGTGAGCAGATGATGCGCGGACTTATCAAGATGGTACACACCGGAAGACGTTTCTTCTCGCCTTCACTCCGCATGGTGATAGGCGTGCCGTCTGGCTCTACCGAAGTTGAGCTGCGCGCCGTGCGCGACTCTGCCGAGCACGCCGACGGACGCGACGTCTACCTCATATTCGAGCCTATGGCTGCTGCCATCGGCATCGGCATCGACGTTGAAGCTCCCGAAGGTAACATGATTGTCGACATCGGCGGCGGAAGCACCGAGATTGCCGTAATTTCTCTCGGAGGCATCGTGTCGAACAACTCTATCCGCACTGCCGGCGACGACCTCACTGCCGAAATTCAGGAGTACATGAGCCGCCAGCATAATGTCAAGGTCAGCGAACGTATGGCCGAGCGCATCAAGATACACGTAGGATCGGCACTGACAGACCTTGGAGAAGAAGCTCCCGAAGACTATGTTGTACACGGACCTAACAAGATTACGGCACTGCCTATGGAGGTGCCCGTATGCTATCAGGAGATAGCCCACTGTCTTGACCGCACCATCGCCAAGATAGAGAACGCCGTGCTCTCTGCTCTCGAGAAGACTCCGCCTGAGCTTTATGCCGACATCGTAAAGAACGGTATCTACCTCACCGGAGGAGGCGCACTGCTCAGAGGTCTCGACAAACGTCTCACCGACAAGATTAACATCCAGTTCCACGTGGCCGACGATCCTTTGCACAGCGTAGCAAAAGGAGCGGGTATTGCATTGAAGAACGTTGACCGCTTCTCGTTCTTGATGAGATAAGCCATGCGCAACCTACTGGAATTTCTTGCGAAATATAACCACTGGTTTCTCTTTGTCATACTTGAAGTTATCAGCCTGACGCTGCTGTTCAGATTCAACAGCTATCAGGGCAGCGTGTTCTTCTCGTCGGCCAATGCCGTAACCGGAAAGGTATACGAATGGGACGCTGCAGTGAAGACATTCTTCAACCTGACAAAGATAAACCAGCAACTCAATACGCGCAACCTTTATCTCGAGCAGACAGTAAGGAAGCTGTCTGAACAGATAAAGAGCAACACGGGCGACTCTACACGCCTTCAGCGCGCACAGATGGAGATACTGAAAGACTACAAGCTCATACCGGCAAAGGTTATAACCAACTCTATCGACAAGAGAGATAACTTTATAACCCTTGACAAAGGCTCGGCCGACGGCGTGCGCAAGGACATGGGCGTGGCCTGTGGAAACGGCGTCGTGGGCGTAGTTTACATGGTGTCAGAGCATTATTCTGTGGTCATACCGGTGCTCAACTCCAAGTCGAACATCAGCGTCACCATCAAGAAGCGCGGCTATTACGGATATCTGCACTGGACAGGCGGTGCGGCAGAGCTGGCCTATGTAGACGACATCCCGCGCCACGCACACTTCCGCCTCGGCGACCTTGTTGAGACGAGCGGCTACTCTTCGATATTCCCTCCGGGCATTATCGTAGGACAGATACTGCACGTATACAACTCGCACGACGGACTCTCTTACAGAATACAGGTGCGTCTTACAACTGATTTCGGCAACATCCGCGACGTATGCATCATTGACAATTCGGCAATGGAGGAGCGCATCAACCTGCTCCGCTCGGCTGAAGACTCATTAAAAATAAAGCAGAACTAAGGATAACGACAACAGAATGAACATAGAAATAATAAAACAGTTTCTCACATTCATCATCCTATGTCTGGCACAGGCCCTGGTGCTCAACCACATCAACTTGTTCGGTTGCGCCACGCCGTTGCTGTATGTATATTTCATACTGCTGTTCAGACACGACTATCCCCGATGGGGCACACTGCTTTGGAGCTTCTTCACAGGCCTCTGCATCGACATTTTCTCCAACACCCCGGGCGTGGCGGCAACGTCGACCACGCTGCTCGGCCTGATGCAGCCATACGTCCTCAACCTGTTCATACAGCGTGACTCGCCTGAAGACCTCAAGCCTACGATAAGATCGCTGGGCATGGCAAAATTTATCTACTACACGATAATATGCGTTTTCGCTTACAACATCATATTCTTCACCATTGAGTCGTTCAACTTCTTCAACTGGCTGCAATGGCTCAAAAACATCGGCGGAAGCACCGTGCTCACCGTAATCCTGATAATTGTAATCGAAAACGTCAGAAAAAGATAATGTTCTAAAAGCAGGAAAGGCCGGATTATGGACAAGGAATACGGACTTGAATACAGACGTTATGTCATTGCGGGAGTGGCTATATTCATAGTCACCGTCTACATCATACGCCTTTTCACGCTGCAGATAATGAGCGACGACTACAAGAAAAACGCCGACAGCAACGCTTTCCTCAAGAAAGTTGAGTTTCCGGCGCGTGGCGTCATATCCGACAGAAACGGCAAACTGCTCGTATACAACCAGAATGCCTACGACATAATGGTGGTGATGAACGAGGAGAAAGGAAGACTCGACACCACCGAATTCTGCAATTCTCTTGGCATAACAAAAGAGTTTTTCATCAAGAGAATGGAGGAGATAAAAGACCGCAACAAGAATCCCGGCTACTCACGCTTCACGCAGCAGCTCTTCATGAGCCAGCTGTCAGAAAAAGAGTTCAGCGTATTTCAGGAAAAGATTTACCGCTTTCCGGGCTTCTACGTACAGCGCCGAAGCGTAAGACAATACACCATGCCGTATGCCGCACACGTACTTGGCGACGTGGCTGAAGTGTCGGCAGCCGACATAGAGGAAGATTCCTACTATCAGCCCGGCGACTACATAGGCAAGATGGGCGTGGAGAAGTCATACGAAAAGCAGCTGCGCGGCGAGAAGGGCGTGCAGATAATGCTGCGCGACGCCCATGGCCGGATACAGGGCAGCTACATGAACGGAAAGTTCGACCGCAGGCCTGTGCCGGGCAAAGACCTCACTCTGAGCCTCGACATAAAGCTGCAGGCACTGGGCGAGAGGCTCCTTGAGGGAAAGATAGGCAGCATCGTGGCCATCGAGCCGTCCACCGGCGAAGTGCTGTGCATGGTATCATCGCCTACATACGACCCGAGGACGGTAACTGGACGCAAGCGCGGAAAGATGCACGCCATGCTCTCACGCAACCCGTGGAAGCCGCTGCTCAACCGCTCAATCATGGGTATGTATCCTCCGGGCTCAACATTCAAGACCACACAAGGCCTCACATTCCTTACCGAAGGCATAATCGGCCCGGGCACATTGTTCCCCTGTCACCACGGATTCTACTGCCGCGGACTACACGTAGGATGCCACGGCCACGCCTCACCCATAAGCCTTGTACCAGCAATAGGAACATCCTGCAACGGCTACTTCTGCTGGGGACTCTACTATATGCTCGGCAACAGGAAGAAATACAAGAATGTACAGGAAGGCATGAACACATGGCGCGACTACATGGTGAGCATGGGATTCGGCTACAAACTGGGCATCGACCTGTCCGGAGAGAAACGAGGCCTGATACCAAACGCACAATATTACGACAAGGCATACAGGGGTTCATGGAATGCCCTGACCGTGATCAGCATCGCCATAGGACAGGGCGAGGTGCTGCTTACGCCGCTGCAGATAGCCAACCTCGGGGCAACGATAGCCAACCGCGGATACTTCTACACACCGCACGTGGTGAAGAAGGTGAAAGGCGAACAGCTCGAAGCCAAGTTCAGAGAGAAACATTACACAAAAGCCAGCCGCAGGGCATACGAATATATCGTGGCAGGCATGAGGCGTGCAGTAACCGGAGGAACCTGCCGCGCCGCCGACAGAGCCGACTATGAGGTGTGCGGAAAGACCGGTACGGCACAGAACCACGGACAAGACCACTCTATATTCATGGGCTTCGCGCCGATGAACAATCCTAAGATAGCCATCGCCGTGTATGTTGAAAACGGCGGATTCGGCGCCGACTATGGTGTGCCTATCGGCGCACTTATGATGGAACAGTATATCAAAGGCAAGCTCTCGCCCGAATCAGAGAAGAGGGCGACCGACTTCCAGCGCAGACGTATAAGTTATGGGGCAGCAAACAGATAAACAACCAAGCGTACTTCGTTCGCTCGACTGGTGGACGATAGGCATATATTTGGCTCTGCTAGCATTCGGCTGGCTGAGCGTGTGCGGTGCAAGCTATACCTACGGCGACACCGACATATTCAGTCTGAGCACACGCTCGGGCATGCAGATAGTGTGGATAGGCACGTCTATCTGCCTCGGCTTCGTGCTGCTGATGCTCGACGACCGCTTCTACGACACGTTCGCATATATCATATACGCCATACTGCTGTTGCTGCTGTTTGCAACGATATTCAACCCCCACGAGATAAAAGGCTCGCGCTCATGGCTCGTGCTTGGCCCGCTGCGACTGCAGCCTGCCGAGTTTGCCAAGTTTGCCACAGCCCTTGCCGTGTCGAAACTGATGAGCACATACGGCTTCAACATGCACAGATGGAAAGACATGGCGGCTGCCTTCGCGGTGGTATTGCTGCCGATGCTCTTCATCGTGGCACAGAAAGAAACCGGCTCGGCCCTGGTCTACATATCCTTCTTCCTCATGTTCTACCGCGAAGGAATGACCGGCAGCGTGCTGTTCACGGGCGTTGCAATGGTTATCTATTTCGTTGTGGGCATACGTTACGAGGAAGCTCTGATGTTCGACACTACGACATCAATAGGCAAGTTTGCCGTATTGCTGCTCGTACAGATATTCACGTCGGGCATGGTCTACGTCTACTGCAAAGACAAGCAGCAGGCCCTGACCATACTTGTCTACTCTGTAGGCATAACTCTTCTTGCGCTTCTTTTCGCCGTGTTCGTCATCCCGTTCGACATCGTATGGGTGCAGCTGGCTGTCAGCGCAGGTCTTGTGGGATATCTGGTCTATCTTTGGATGAACAGACGCATAAAGCACTATCTTTACATCCTGCTGTTCACAATCGGCTCAATAGCCTTCTTCTATTCGGCCGACTATGTGCTCAACAATATCATGGAGCCCCACCAGAGGGTGCGTATCAACGTTCTGCTTGGCCTCGACGAAGACCTTGCCGGAGCGGGATACAACGTCCACCAGAGCGAGATAGCCATCGGCTCAGGCGGACTTAAAGGCAAAGGATTTCTGAACGGCACACAGACCAAGCTGAAATTCGTGCCCGAACAGGACACCGACTTCATCTTCTGCACCGTGGGAGAAGAAGAAGGCTTTCTCGGTTCGGCAGGCGTGCTGCTGCTGTTCCTTGCGCTCATACTGCGCCTTATAAAGATGGCCGAACGGCAGCCGTTCAAGTTTGGCCGTGTCTACGGTTACTGCGTGCTGAGCATATTCCTCTTCCACGTGTTCATCAACGTGGGCATGGTGCTCGGTCTTACGCCTGTCATAGGTATCCCCCTGCCCTTCTTCAGCTATGGAGGCTCGTCATTATGGGGCTTCACCATACTGCTGTTCATTTTCCTTAGAATTGACGCAGGACGCAACCTGATAAGGACATAATGCAGAAATACGCTATAACCACGGCAACAAGCCGTCAAGGAAATATGCGCATAAATATATTATAAAAGCAACAAATGCGGCACTACGCACAACAGGTACGTGATGCCGCATTTATATTTTCTCAGGAACAAGAATCAGGCTAGACTTGAACTAAAAAATTTTTCTTAAAAACTCATCACTCATCACATTAGTGCTTAACATATTGAATCACAATATTTTAGAGTGTGACGAGTTGAGAAGTCAACTCATCACACCATATCTCACTGACTGTCAAAACGTTAATGGCGCTTGTGATGAGTGATGAGTTTCTAAGAAAAATATTCTTTAATTAATCCGACACTTGCCACAGCCTATGCCAAAGCATAGCTTTCGCAACGCAAAAGGACGTATTCCGGCATGCAAAAGCACACGTTTCACAATGCGGTTTAGTGCCTTTTACAAACAATAGCAGTATATATTCAGATGAAAGTAATGCCTGCATGACGGCATATCCCGCGAGATATCAACAATTATAAATGTCGGGAAACGGAATGAGAAGTAGGGCTGAAAACAATAAAAGTGAAAATTCACTATGGAATTTTCACTTTTATAAATATCTATGCACTTATATTTCTTAATGTGCCGAATGTCTGAATTAGTCGAGCAGAGCCAGCTTGTTGTCTGAACCGAGCACGTTTGTGATCTTGTGCTTGTACATTTCCTCCATGAGGTCGCGTGCAGGTCCGCAGTATTTACGCGGGTCGAACTCAGCAGGTTTCTCAGCCAAAGTCTTACGAACAGCAGCTGTGAAAGCCAGACGAGAGTCAGAGTCGATGTTAATCTTGCAAACGGCGCTCTTAGAAGCCTTGCGAAGCTGCTCTTCAGGAATACCAACAGCGTCAGGCAGTTTGCCGCCGTACTGGTTGATGATGTCAACATACTCCTGAGGAACTGAAGAAGAACCGTGGAGCACGATTGGGAATCCGGGAAGCTGCTGCATGATAGCATCAAGAATATCGAATGCCAATGGAGGAGGAACCAGGCGGCCCGTCTTCGGGTCGCGTGTGCACTGCTCCGGCTTAAACTTGTAAGCTCCGTGGCTTGTACCGATAGAGATAGCGAGAGAGTCAACGCCTGTCTTGCTTGTGAAGTCGATAACTTCCTCAGGCTTTGTATAGTGAGAAACCTCAGAAGCAACCTCGTCCTCAACGCCGGCGAGCACACCGAGCTCACCCTCTACAGTAACGTCATACTGATGAGCATACTCAACAACCTTTTTAGTAAGAGCAACATTCTCGTCATAAGGCAGGGCAGAACCGTCTATCATAACAGAAGAGAAGCCCATGTCTACACAGCTCTTGCAAAGCTCGAAGCTGTCACCGTGGTCAAGGTGAAGTGCTATCTCAGGATGAGCGCAGCCAAGTTCCTTAGCATACTCTACAGCACCCTGAGCCATATACTCGAGCAGTGTCTGGTTGGCATAGTTGCGCGCACCTTTAGAAACCTGCAGGATTACCGGAGACTTCAGTTCTGAAGAAGCCTTGATGATAGCCTGAAGCTGCTCCATGTTATTGAAGTTGAATGCCGGAATGGCGTAACCGCCGTTAATGGCTCTTTTAAACATCTCGCGGGTGTTTACCAAGCCTAGTGTCTTATAACTTACCATAATACCTTTTTTTATGTTTTATAAATAAACGTTCTGTTACACAGCGCAAAGTTAGTATTTTAATTTCTCAATACAAAAGAATAATCCAACTTTTAGTGTTGCATTCCGGTGAATTTTCAGATTAATTGTACATTGCCCAAAAACGGCATAATATTTTGCAATGTGAGTTTTACAATTAATTGCAGAATGCCAGACATGTGCCGCGGCATAAAAACATAAAGGAAGCAAAACTGTTAAAAGACGGTTATTTAGATAAGGGCATAAAAAAAGGAGTACCGCTGTACTCCAACCTTGTTAACCTTAAATCTAATACTATGAAAAACACGATGCAAAGGTACGGATTTTTTACTAATATGCAATATTTTGAGTGTATAAAATGCAATATAACAGTGATTTGTTGATTTAAATCAATATTTAAGGCGAGGAGTTAAAGCAGTTAGAGGAGTCAGAGTAGTTAAAGTCATTGGTTTTGTTGATATATTTCAATAAATTTTCTGCTATCTTTACAAACCGGACATAACCTGAATACTAATGACTTTAACTACTCTGACTCCTCTAACTACTTTAACTCCTTAAACGGAACTATATCTCCTCGATTATCTTCTTCAGCAGATATGTGGCGTTCTGGTTGCGTGCCACGCCGGGCGTTATCTTGTAGGTGTAGGTTATGTTGCCGCCCAGTTCTATCTCAAAGCACCAGTTGTGGAAGCGCGACGGGGCGTCGTCCTCCATCTTCGACAGTTCGAGGTCGTGGGTGGCTATTATGCCTGACACGGGCAGGCGGGATATCTCCTGAAGGAAAAGACGCGAGCCGTTGAGCTTGTCGAGCGAGTTGGTGCCCTTCAAAATCTCGTCGAGTATTATCAGCGTGCGGGCTGCATGCTTGCAGCTCTCTATCAACTGGCGCAGACGGAGCAGCTCGGCGTTGAAGTAGGATATGCCGCGGCTCAGGTCGTCGGCGGTGCGCATGCTGCTGAAAAGGTTAAACACCGACACGCGCAGCGACTCGGCAAACACGGGCATTCCGTTCATTGCTAGAATGTAGTTGACGCCGATAGAGCGCAGGAAGGTGCTCTTGCCGGCCATGTTTGCACCGGTTACGATATAATAGTTGCCGTCATCAATGGTGAAATCGTTGCGCACGGCCTTGGCTCCGAGGAAGGGGTGATAAATGCCCTTGGCCTCATACACCACTCCGTCGGTCTCAACCACTTCTGCCACAACAGCCTGCTGCTCGTTGTAGCTGTATACGGCCATCGACACAAGAGCGTCGATCTGGCTCACGCAGCCGGTCCAGTCGGCTATACGCTCCATATAATGGCGCTGCCATCTGAGGAAACGGCGCACGAGGAAAAAGTCGCTCAGGGCAAACATGTTGAACAGAATAAGTCCGATGAAGTTGCCACGGCGGTCGAGACTTTTCAGAATATCTGACAGCTCTCCAAACGAAGTCAGCGCGCCGTCGCCGTCCGATGTCAGCCTGTTGCGCAAGCCGCGCAGGCATTCGCTCTCAAACTCTGCACTGCCTATGTGGCGTATCAGTCCGATATAGTCGTGCAGATGTGCGTGCAGCTTCTCGACGGCGCGGCTTATTTGGCGCAGCGACCTCATGTTGAGGGCTATGACGAGGAACATCTGCACCACGCCCCACATGACGGCAAGCGACGACGGGACAATGCCCACTATTGCCAATACCATGACGGCAATGAAGCCTGCTATGGCGGCCCATGCCACCACGAGGGCAAGCATACTGCCTGCCTGAGGAGCAATGTTCATGGCGCTAATCTCACTGACCACACGGTTTATCATGGCTGTGTCTATGGCTTCGCCCTTCTTCTTTGTGTCCGACGCCAGGCGCTGGCCGAGTGCCAGAAACTCCGTGCGCCAGCTCTCCATGCCCGCCAGTTCGGCAATGGCGCGGCGGCGTGCCTCTATCTCAGCCTTGTCTTTAAGCAGACTTTGGAACGATGAAGCCAGAAAGTCGCTTCCGCCGGTGGTTACCGTACGGTTAATGCGGTTGAAGAGCGAGTCGCGGCCGAACACGTCCATGTCGTAAGTGAACGCGTGCGACGAGTCGATGTAGCGGCTTCCGCTGCCAAAGCAGCTGTAGTCGCCGCGCAGATAGCTCAGTTCCTTCTCATACACCTGGCGCCGGCGGCGCAGCATGTCGGTGGTCTCGCTGTTGCGCACGTCGGCACGGCGAGCCACTACATAGGCTGCCATAAACGCCACGGCAAGGCAAAGCAGACCAACGGGCAGTCCGCGCAGACAGAAGAACACAAAGGCCAGCACGGAAAGGCAAAACGTTACAAGCTCCATTGCCACATAGGTGCGCCCCTTGCGCTTCAGCCGCTGTATCATGGCCGACAGGCTTTCTACCTGCCGCGAATAAAACTCTTGTCTGTTGTCCATATTCTGTTTTTCTTTTTATTGTTATTATTATGTCTTCGATTTTGCCAAAACGGCGTTAATTTCACTGCAAAAATAATGCTTTAACGCGGCTTTCGGGGCATCTGTCTACGTAAAAAGAGTTAAACCCCTATCTGCACTCCCGGCCTAATATCGTTTTCATCCGCCAGGCGCCATGATGCTTTCATTTGTCTTTCAGCATCATTCGGCTGCCTTCCTACAGCCTTTATCCGGCCTGACGTTTACTTAATGAAAGCGTTACGTAATGCCATAACACTACAAACGGCCAATACGTGACACCGAACATACAGGAGCAGTCGGACAGAAAGGGCAAGAAAAACTTTTACAAAGTTTTCTGACGAAATAGAAATTCAAGTCTTACAAAATGTTAAGGTATTTGGCATCAAAAGGCAGAAAGGTTAATGTATTTAACACATAAAAGACGTTTTACGCTCAAAAAGATATGTTTTCACACTGCAATTCATTGCTTTTCATAACATAAAAGGCCATGTTTTGCCATGTAAAAGACTGCATTTCACAACGGAACAGGCAGAATTTCTGTTTCTCAAGCCACAACAAGCTCCGTAAAGCGCTACATATCAGAGAATTACAGAAACCGCACATTTTATGCCGTTTTCACGCCAAAATGCATTCCGATTTCAAATACTGCCGTCTCAGGGGCTCAACCGGTTTGTTCAGACCGCAAAGTTTTCTGTTCTCACAGCACATGGAACTTATCAGAAGCAAATACGCAACCGTCTAACAAATGTGCATACAGGCACCTCCATAACACATGACAGCACAAAAAAACGGCTGCCCCACCGCTAAGTGGAACAGCCGCGATATAATAATAAAAAGTAAGCGTCAGTCATCTTCAGGCAGCAGAACAATGCCCTCCTGCTTCATGCCATCCATCATTATCTTAAGCGGACGGCTGAAGCGCACGTGGCGCACAAACTCCGTTTCGTACACTGCCGGCATGGCGTCGAGCAAATCCTTACGGTAGATACCGTCGTCTTTGTAATCGTCAATGGTAAAATAGCCAACGCCAAGACTTGTTACGTTCTGGAAGAAATGTGAGCCCTGACTCGGATCGATGCGATAGTTTGCCAGTCCGGCCTCAACAATCAGACAGGCAGCACTGATGTATGCCCACTTTACGGGAACGCCAAGCCATGAGTCGCTAGAGCCCCAGCGGCCCGGTCCGATAAGAATGTAGTTCTTGTTTTCTTCAACAAACTTATGGTTGATATGCTCTATTTCACTTGCAATGAGCGGATTGTTTGCCGCCGTGAAATTCTCGTCTGCCTTAACGTATACTATGTCCATTATCTCGTTGCTGACGCCATGTCCGAGCGAATTGTGAGAACGCAGCAGGCATCGCTTGTCGTCAATCTTGGTCAAGTCTTCGTCAAGCATCTGCTTGCAGTCTACGATAGGACGCATCTGCAGCAGATAGAATTCTCCCGTGCGGTCATTGTTTATATTGCATGCGAACTCTATCTCAACTGGACGCCTCATGCCCTCGGCTCCGTATTTCATAGCCATCTGCATCAGTTCGGGCAGCGGGAAAGCCCCGTTCTGCAAGACTCCGCAGAACGAAACCACCTTCCAGCCTTCATCATATGCCCCCTTGCGCAGCATGTTGTTATAAGGATCGAAAGTAGAGGCTATGTATGTCAGGGCACCGTCCTTGTCGGCATCAGCCACGTCAAGCTTGAGAATATTAAATCCGTCGTCAACCTTAAAGTCGTCGCCTACGTCCTTCATGTCAAGAGCATAAAACTGTGTCTGCGTCTGACTAAGCGCAAGCTCCACCTTACTTGTCTGCATGACATGGTCAGGATGATACGGACTTACGCGCAGCGTCTGTCCTCCGTCTACGATATACTTACCCAGTCCGAGCGCAAGACTCGCAATGCCCTGCTCTGATGTCTCGTTGCCTACAGGATAATAGTTGATGGAACGCAACACGCCTGATATATTAGGATAATAGCGGTCTCCGTATTGTTTGCCGACCACTTCCTGCAGCACTACAGCCATCTTCTCCTGGTCTATCACGTTGCTCGTGGCCGTCATGTATGCCTTCGAGTCGCGATAGTAGACCGAGGCATACACACTCTTTATGGCGGCGGCAAGCATCTGCAGCATCTGATACTTATCGTCGAGCTTCGGTATCATATATGTCGAATATATGCCGGCAAAGGGCTGATAGTGAGAGTCTTCGAGCAGGCTCGACGAACGTATGGCTATAGGCCTGTCGGTTGCCTCGAAGAAGGTGAGGAAGTCTGATATATACTTGTCCGGAAGCTGCGCCTTCAGGAAGTGGTGCAGTATTTCCTCGTCGCTGGCATCGCTCAGGGCTATCTGATAGAGGTTGTTGCTCTCCATGAACCTGTCGAACACATCGGTGCAGAGCACCACCGTCTTGGGTATCGACACCTTGACGCCTTCGCGCTCGCTAAACTCAGGATGGCTCTTTATTATGTTGTCGAGGAAGGCCAGTCCGCGGCCTTTTCCGCCAAGAGAGCCGTCGCCGATACGTGCAAAGTGGGCGTAGCGGTCGAACTTTCCGCGGTCGAACACAGCCACGACGCCTATGTTCTTCATGTGGCGATACTGCACAATGGCCTCAAAGATAATCTTGCGGTGAAGGTCAACATCCTGCAGCTTGTGCCACGTAACGTTCTTCAGAAACTCCGAAACGGGGAATATCGCCCTGGCACACAGCCATCGGCTCATGTGGTTTCGGGATATGTGATAGAGCATCGAGTCGTAAGGTATCTTGAAGATGTTGTCCTGCAGCTCCTTCAGCGTGCGCACGCGCATCACTTCCTCGTGCGTCTTCGGGTCGCGGAATATGAAGTCTCCGAAGCCCATATGCTCCTCCATGAGTCTGCGCAGGTCGAGATTCATCTTCTTTGAGTTCTTGTCAATAAACAGGAAACGTTCGGCCTCGGCCTTCTTGCGGTTTTCGCTCTCGCTGCTTTGCAGTATCAGCGGTATGTATTCGTTGTCCTTCCTTATCTCGCGGAGCAGCTTCAGTCCTGCCTCAGGGTCTTTCTCTTCGCCCTTCGGGAAGCGGCAGTCAGAGATTATTCCGAGCGTATTGTCGCGGTATTTCGTGTAGAGCTCCATAGCCTCGTCGTAGTTTCTTGCCAGCACCACCTTAGGCCTTCCCCTCATTCGCAGCGCGGCGCTGTGGGGGTTGAGTGCCTCCGTGGCGAAGCTTTGGCTCTGGGCGAGGATAAAACTGTAGAGAGTGGGCAGCAAAGACGAGTAGAAGCGTATGCTGTCCTCCACGAGCAGAATCATCTGCACGCCTGCCTCGGCAATGTCGTGTTCAAGGTTCATCTTGTCCTCTATCAGTTTTATGATGGACAGGATCAGGTTGGTGTTGCCCAGCCAGCAGAACACATACTCAAAGATTGACAGGTCTTCGTTGACCATGCGGCGCGTTATGCCGTGAGAGAAGGGCGTAAGAACGACGCAGGGAATGTCGGGAAACTTTGCCTTTACGGAACGTGCCACCGTGAAGGCGTCGTTGTCTGCATTACCGGGCATGCATATCACGAGGTCGATGCTGGTAGAGGCCAGCACCTCGGCAGCCTCCTCCGTGGTGCTCACCTGGGTGAACGTCGGCGGATAGCGAAGGCCAAGCTCGGTGTATTCGTTGAATATCTTTTCGTCAACACGGCCATCGTCCTCAAGCATGAAGGCATCATACGGATTGGCAACTATAAGCACATTGAATATGCGATGTGTCATAAGGTTCATGAACGACACATCTTTCAGATAAAATTTTTTCCACTGCTGTGGCTCGTTTTCGCTCATATCGTTATGTCAGTTATTATGTTTTTTCTCCTTATAAAGACAATAAAGCGTGGCTACAAGCATGCACCAGAACATGAGAATAATGACAAACAGGCTGAAACTGCCGACAAAAGGCAGCAGCAACAGGGCAGGCATGGCTGCGCCCAAAAGCAGCAGGAACAGCTCACGGCGACGTGCCACCGGCTTGGCTAAATGCGAATAAAACTTAAACAAGCCCATACTTTACAGTCTTTCTCAGATTAGACAAGATTAAACCCCAACCGGTCATTAGACCGCACATAGCTTTACCTATTTTGTGCTTTCATGCTTTCAGCCCGTATTTTTGTCTCTAATGGCGTCTTTTTGCCGGCTTCTTCTTGACATAGCACGCTATGCCTGAAATAAATCTAACGAAAAGCCGCTCAATATAAAGCAAAATCCTGACCGAATACTAATAACGATTTGGGTTAAAAGTCTTTTTCCGCAAAGATACTAATAAAGTAATAAAAGAGTGAAACAATATCAAAGTTTTTTGACATTATCCCACTAAAAAACGAACGGAGGCACAAACATGTGCCCCCGCCCGCAGCGTTAAAATTATTTAGTAATCTATCACCTCGGTTATAGCGCCGTCGGCGGTAACCTTAAGGTCTTTGTCATAGTTGTCGAGATCAATCAGATAATAAGCCTCTCCGGCTGCAGTCTCGATATAGTCGCAGTCGTCAATCACCTTTCCGGGATATGCTGCGTTGACAGCAGCAAGGATGTTGGCAGGAATGTCTCTCTTGCAGTCGGTTGAAGTCTGCACCCAGTTGTATGAGCTGTCAAAGCGTATCTCTATGCTCTTGCCGCCGTGGCGGATGTCAAGCTCGTATCCGTTGCGCTCCTTCTCAAAGTCAACCACCATAGCTCCTGCATAGTTGGCGTCTACATAAGCCTGTATTTCGGCAGGCATCTGTCCCGGCAGCAGTCCTTCGTTGCGGTCGTCGTCCTGGTCCTGAACGTCTCTGAACAGTGTTCCGGCTATGTCAAAGTAGAGGTCGTGGTCGGGCTGTCCGGCTTTCTCCACCTCAATCTTGTAAATTGTCTCATAGCCCTTGCGCTGTATTTCGTCGATGTCGTCCACAGTCCACTGCTGCTGCGCATACACCGTAAGTGCATATCCGTCCTGCACAGCCTGCGGCAGAGCCGTAAGGTCGCGGCCGTGGTCAACCTCAGTCATCATCCATGTTCCGTCGCCCATATACCATGCATCATGCTCCTTGCTGTCCTTGATAAACTCGGCAACGAGATATCCGTTGGCCTCCATCTCCCACTCTACATGCTGCACTCCGGCATATTTCTGACTGAAGGCTTCCTGCACAACGCCAGGCACCTGAACCTTGTCGTCATCGTCGTCGTCATTGCAGGATGTTGTAACCAGTGCGCCGAAAGCGCAGATTGCTGTCATCTTCAAAAAATCAATTGTTCTCATAATAATCCTTTTTTCTGTTTATACTGTTGTTTCTTTTTTACATCTATTTTTCTCAGAGGAACCTTGTCTGCCCCTCGGCAACATCGCCGCGCGGCATATATTCTCCCTTTGTTTTTTGCAAATAAAGCAACCGAATCTGAAAACAATCTGAAAAATCAGGAAAATATGAGATTATTTTCTGCTTTTTTTATTTTATCTGGCCATAAGCCGCGAAAAGTTCATGCGGCGGCATTTACACCTTATTATAATATTAGTAATGCGTAAACGCATCATAACAAAAGTCAATTAAGCCATAGAATATTCGTTCAATCAAATTTTTATGCTAACTTTGCAACACTTAACTCAGCTGTCAGCCATGTAAGACAAAGCGTGCATACCGTTTAAATGTCATTGTATTTTAAGCAACGCACATGGCATTTTGACAAACATAAGCACACTTATGCTGACAATAAGGCAACAGCGACGACAAAGCAAACAATAGGTAACAACCCGGCAGAACGGCCCCTGGACATGAGCGGCACATCATTATGCCGCTGAAGACAGCCCCTCAGCAACAGGCCGCTGCATAGAGGATAACAAAAAAGCATAACATATATAAACTAACGAAACAGGAAAGATGAAGAAAAATCTGAAACCGTCTACACTCTGCGTGCGCGGAGGATGGGAACCTAAAAACGGCGAACCGGTGCAGCCGCCGATAGTTCAGAGCACCACATTCAAATATGACAACAGCGAAGAGATGGCAATGCTGTTCGACCTCAAAAAGGAAGGATATTTCTATACACGCCTGCAGAACCCGACAAACGACAATGTTGCAAAGAAGATTGCTGCCCTTGAGGGCGGCGTCGGCGCTATGCTTACGTCGTCAGGTCAGGCTGCCAACTTCTACGCCGTGTTCAACATCTGTGAGGCAGGCGACCATATCGTAACGTCAAACGAAATTTACGGCGGAACCTACAACCTGTTCGGCGTAACGATGAAGAAGCTCGGCATAGAGTGTACCTTCGTCAACCCCGAAAGCAGCGAGGAGGAAATACAGAAGGCTTTCAGACCTAACACAAAGGTTCTGTTCGGCGAAACAATATCTAACCCGGGCTGCAAGGTGCTCGACATTGAGAAGTTTGCACGCATCGCCCACAAGAACGGCGTGCCTCTCATCATAGACAACACCTTTGCTACACCAATAAACTGCCGCCCGTTTGAATGGGGATGCGACATAGTTACCCACTCTACCACTAAATATATGGACGGACACGCAACACAGGTGGGCGGTTGCGTGGTTGACAGCGGCAACTTCGACTGGGACGCACATGCTGACAAGTTCCCCGGACTAACCACTCCCGACGAGTCGTACCACGGACTTACATACACAAAGGCCTTCGGCAAGATGGCTTACATGACCAAACTTACGGCACAGCTGATGCGCGATCTCGGCTCTATACCGTCGCCGCAGAATGCTTTCTTGCTCAACCTCGGCCTCGAGACACTCGCACTGCGCGTGCGCCAGCACTGCGCCAACGCCCAGAAGGTGGCAGAGTTTCTGCACAATGACCCGCACGTGGCATGGGTAACCTACTGCGGACTGAAGGATGACGCAAGCTACGAGCTGGGCCGCAAGTACCTGCCCAACGGCTCATGCGGCGTAATGTCGTTCGGACTGAAGGGCGACCGCGACACAGCAATAAAGTTTATGGACTCGCTCGAGCTTATAAACATAGCCACACACGTGGCCGACGCCCGCTCATGCGTGCTGCATCCGGCAAGCCACACACACCGCCAGCTGAGCGAACAGCAGCTGAAAGAAGCCGGCATAGCCCCCGACCTGATACGTCTGTCGATTGGTATCGAGGATGCCGACGACCTCATTGACGACCTGAAACAGGCTCTGTCGAAAATCGACTAAAAGTTACATTTTTCATATAGCGGACAACAGCGGAGGCGACATTGTAACACATGTTGCCTCCGCTTATTTTTAGCCATTAGGGGGCAAAAATGCCAATTATAATGTAAAAAAGTACAAAAAGTAAGTTTCATATATCAAATAAATTGGATTTTCCTTGGCAGTTACACAAGAAAAGACTACATTTGTCATCAAGAAAACGACACAATGTTAGTTTAACTAAAAACATATACTATGGAAGTCCAGAAAATAATGCAAGACCTGGAAATGAAGCATCCGGGCGAAAAAGAGTACTTACAAGCCGTAAGAGAAGTGTTGGAATCAATTCAAGACACTTACAATCAGCATCCTGAGTTTGAGAAAGCCAAGATTGTTGAAAGAATGGTAGAACCTGAGCGTATCATCACATTCCGTGTAACATGGGTTGACGATAAAGGTGAGGTACAGAACAACCTCGGTTACCGCGTTCAGTTCAACAGCGCTATCGGCCCGTACAAAGGCGGTTTGCGTTTCCACCCGGCTGTAAACGTATCTATGCTTAAATTCTTAGGCTTCGAGCAGACATTCAAGAATGCATTGACCACTCTGCCTATGGGTGGCGGTAAAGGTGGTTCTGATTTCAACCCGGTAGGCAAGTCTGACGCTGAAATCATGCGTTTCTGCCAGGCATTCATGCTCGAACTTTGGAAGAACATCGGTCCTGACACAGATATTCCTGCAGGTGACGTTGGTGTTGGCGGACGTGAAATCGGTTTCTTGTACGGAATGTACAAAAAGCTCGCTCGCGAATACAACACAGGTGTGTTAACAGGTAAGGGTGCTACATGGGGCGGTTCTATCCTTCGTCCTGAGGCAACCGGTTTCGGTGCTCTCTACTTCACACAGCACTTGCTCCACAAGGCTGGCAAAGACATCAAGGGTCTGACAATTGCATTGTCTGGATTCGGTAACGTAGCATGGGGTGCTGCAACAAAGGCTGTTGAACTCGGTGCAAAAGTTATCGCAATATCTGGTCCGGACGGCGTATGCGAGATACCTGAAGGCATCACAAAGGACATGATCGACTACATGTTGGTAATGCGCGCTTCTAACCGCAACCAGGTTTCTATGATGGCAGACAAATTCCCTGGCAAGGCAATATTCACTCCTGGAAAGAAAGCATGGTCTGTTAAGTGTGACCTCGCACTTCCTTGCGCATTCCAGAACGAGCTGAATGGTGACGACGCTAAAGAACTTATCGCTAACGGTACATGGTGCTGCTGCGAGGTATCTAACATGGGATGTACACCTGAAGCTATCCACGAATTCCAGTCTAACGGCATACTGTTCGCTCCTGGTAAGGCTGTTAACGCAGGTGGTGTTGCAACATCTGGTCTTGAAATGACACAGAACGCAGCTCACTTAGGATGGGCAGCTGAAGAGGTTGACGCTAAGCTCCACTTCATCATGAAGAGCATACACGAGGCTTGTGTTAAATATGGTACACAGCCCGACGGCACTATCGACTACGTTAAGGGTGCTAACATCGCAGGTTTCATGAAGGTGGCTCAGGCTATGCTCGAGCAGGGTATTATCTAATACCTTAGAGATATAAGTGATAAACAGAATAATTCTCATAATTACATTTTTATGGCTTGGCCATACTTTTCTCCCGGCACAGGAGAAAGGTATGGCCAGCTATTATTCTAACCGTCTGCATGGACGGAGGATGAGCGACGGCACAAGATACCACAGAGACAGCCTCATCTGCGCCCACAAGAAATACGAACTGGGCACCATGCTGAAGGTTACAAACATTAAAAACGGCAAAAGCGTTGTCGTGAGAGTGGCCGACAGATGCAGCGGTCACCGCATTATCGATCTTTCATACGCCGCGGCAAAGGAGATAGGCATCATCAGGGCTGGCGTGGCCATGGTCAGGGTAGAAAAATATGAAGAGGAGAAGGGCGTTCCGTTCAGAAACGAGAAAAAGATTGAACTGCCCGAACTTGACTATGAGATAACGGAGAAGGACGACGACTTCACGCCGGAATGGATGAGAAACGGCACAGAACAAAGCAAGACGAACAACAAAAAAGGCAAAGAACACAAAGGCAAGGAGCCAAAAGACAAGAAACATAAGGAAAACAAGAAGCATAAAGAACATAAGGAACATAACAAGAAGAACAAAAAACAATAGTCTGACTTATGTGTCCCGTATGCATAACGCGTGGCTTACACGGCAAAACTCGCAACGCACACGCAACAGAAAAAGTTTTTCAAAGAGAAACGTCACTCATCACATCTGCACGTAACACATTCGTATTCAACAACATACAGTGTGACGAGTTGCATTCTCAACTCATCACAATTCATCACATATTAATATTTCCTGCCACAATATGGCATAACCGAGCACGCAGCAATACTGCAAGATGTACATACCGGCATACGTCAAGCACAAAAATGCATGCCTTAAATTTCACAATAATATTCTATTCATCAAATAACAGAGCCAACCCTCAACAGCTGTCTGCTTAACCAAAGAAATTTCACTCAAAATCAAATACCCAATTTGAGTTTTATCAAGATATACCCTGTTTAAGTTCTTAAAATTTAGGAGAGGACATACAGGACCAAATCAGATAAAGAGACATGCCGTGATGAGTTGTATTTTCAACTCATCACACCATAACTGACTACATAACAGCAGGTTATGGCCGTTTGTGACGAGTGACGTTTCTTTTACAAAAAAATTTTTTGTTTCCACCTACCCTACCGCCATTAAGTGGCATACATCATGCAGTTACTTGTCAAGGTATGCCTAACCACAATCCAAAAGGGCACCTTTCATAATGCAAAACACGGCATATGAGAACACAAAAGACGGTGTTTTACAATGTAAATCATAGCGTTCTGCATAATATAATTTTCAAGACAATGAGTTAACGTTTTGGCGTTTTCCCTGAATAAGGCCATCATAATGTTAAAATATTTAAACCAAACAAGTATTATTTTCACTTTTATTTGGTTTATATTATAAACTGCTTTATATTTGCAATATATCCGGATAAAACTCGTGAAGCCACAGCTGCAGAGTGACTGAAACGAGTGTGAGAACTGTAAATGAAGTTTATAACAGTTAAAACCTATTCCTATGAAAAAGGCGATATTAAACACCGCTATGCTGGCCATAGCACTTATGGCCACAGCAACCGCCTCGGCACAAAGAGACATGCAGCTCACCGTAAGCAACATACCGAACGACAAGGGGCAGATACTTGTAGCCACTAAGAGCGGACAATGGGCTAAGGTGAAAGCCGAGAAAGGCAAGATTGAAACCATCATAAAGGACGTGCCCGACGGAAAGGGCACCATATATGTCTTTCATGACGAGAACGGTAACGGACAACTCGACGAGAAGGACAATATACCTATGGAATACTGCGCCTTCGGAGACTATGAACTGGGCGAAAACAACAGCAAGGTAGACATCGAGCTTATATATGTCCCCGACAAGATGAAGGGACATGACAGACAAGCTGACTGACCGGCTGACAACCTCCTAACACCGGCCACTAAAAGCGGGCCGGTGCCGGAGATTATACAATATTAAGAACAACAAAATTAAATTTGAAATGGACAATAACGAAAAACTCTCGGCTGAACGCAGCCTCAAGATAATAAGCGAGACCATTGAGCAAAGCCGCACCGACATAATGCGCAACGCCGGAATGCCGATGATATTCTGGGGCATACTCACATGCATAACATCTGTGGCTGTGTGTTATTTATGGCAGGCAACGGACAATCCGTCATGGAATGCACTTTGGTTCCTGATGGCAGTCATTGGATGGAGCGTTACGGCAGCAAAGAGCCGCAAGGACAAGAAAAGGCCTACAAACTTCTTCAGCAGAGTGCTCAAAATATCATGGATATCTTTCGGTCTGTTTGCACTTATAGCAGCCGTCATAGGCACGCTTTCGTATGACAGCACGGTGTATATGGTCAAGCTGCCTATAACGACAGTGCTGATACTTCTGCTAGGGCTCACAGGGCTGATTACGGGCCTTGTGCTCCGCCACACCTTCATAACCGCATTCTCCGTGGCATCAGTGGTGCCAGCCAACTTTGCGCTTATGTATCCCGGCCCGTATGAATCACTTGCAATATGCCTTACATCACTTTTCATTCTGGTTATACCCGGAATAATCATTAACCGACAATATAAAAAATGACGATATGGAAACGGAAGAAAACAAGAAACTTTCAGCAGAACACAGTATAGAGATTATACGCGAAACTATTGAGCAAAGCCGAAAAGTAATTACACGCAACTGCGCAATAACTCTTCTGACATGGGGCATTCTTATATGCGTAACGGCAACCGTTATAGGATTGTTGTGGAGCTACACAAACTCTTATTACTGCAATCTCGGATGGATTGTGATGGTCTTCATCGGGCTGATAATCAACCACAAAATGATTAAAGAAGAAGACACAGCCGGTGTACCAAAATCATTCATAAATGACATCACAAAAAATATATGGAGAACATTTGCAGTGGTAATATTCACTTCAACAGTGGCGAGTCAGGTTACCAATTTTGGAAATGACCCTATAGCCCAAGAACTGCCGATATCTGCCACAATAAACATCTGCATGACTTTTGCAGCCATAATGACCGGCATCGTGCTGAAAAGCGAGATGATATCGCTGTTCGCCTGCTGCGGTTCATATAGCAGCATAAAAGCAGCCCTTGATTGTAACGGATCTGAAGAGATGGCGGCCGTTATCTTTGGCGGAATGCTGATGATGGTTATACCAGGGGCTATCGCATTATACAGGAACAGAAAGCCCAAAGGCAGACAGAACGAAGCAAAATTGAACGAGAAAGAACAATAACTGAAAAGCGAGAATGTTTAAACCACTTGACCCGCTGCTGCACAGCGAACTGCGACTGGCCGTCATGTCGATACTGATGAGCGTAGACGAAGCCGACTTCGTTTATCTGAAAGAACAGACCAGGGCCACGGCAGGCAACCTGAGCGTGCAGCTAGACAAGCTAAGCAATGCAGGATACATTGAAATCCAAAAGGGATTTCAAGGCAAAAAGCCGCGCACCACGTGCCGCATAACCGACAAGGGTATGAAGGCCTTTGAGGAATATGTAGAGGCACTGAGAAGCTATATATCGCCGCAATAAGTACCCGGCACGACAAAGAAAAGCCACAGGACCATAAAAAAACACCTGAACATAATATATTCAGACAGACAATAAAAATGGGGAACCAGCCAAAGCGGTTCCCCATAAACTTTATCATTAGCAATATTATTTCTCTAATGCTGCAACGACCTCAATCTCAACAAGAGCGCCTTTAGGCAAAGTCTTAACAGCAACGGCAGAACGTGCCGGGAACGGCTCCTTGAAGAATGTAGCGTAAACCTCGTTCATGGCAGCAAAGTTGTCCATGTCTGAAAGGAATACAGTTGTCTTGACAACATGTGTGAGGTCTATACCGGCTTCTGCCAATACGTTTGTAACGTTTGTGAGCGACTGCTTTGTCTGCTCCTTTATACCGCCTTCTGCAAATTCTCCTGTTGCAGGGTCGATTGGCACCTGACCTGATGCGAATACGAATCCGCCGGCTACGATAGCCTGGCTGTAAGGACCTAAAGCCTTGGGAGCTTTGTCTGAATGTAGTGCTTTCATTTCTCTTTGATTTTAAAAATTATTGTTAAATTGTCTTTAAATTAGCAGGACACGTATGGCCTATGCCTGACACATATACAAGTCATACGGCCAAAGACACAGGACATTGAGGCTATTTAAGGTTGAATCCTTTAGATCTCAGGCTTTCCTTTATTTCCTCAACATGCTCCTGATTACGTGTTTCTATCTTAACGCTCAACTCACAGGCATTGATCTTCTGGCTGTACGCACTGCGATCGTGGTAAACAGTCAATATATTGCCGCCCATACCTGCGATAACACCGTTAACCTCATACAGCTGTCCCGGCTTATCGTCAAGCTCCATTGTAATAGTACATATACGTCCGCTCTTCTCCAAGCCTCTGTTTATTACACGGTTAAGAATATTTACGTCAATATTACCTCCGCTCACGAGGCATATGGTTTTCTTGCCCTTGACAGGAACCTTATTAAACATCGCCGCAGCCACGCTGACAGCTCCTGCACCCTCAGCAACCATCTTCTCTTCTTCAAGAAGCCTCAAAATGGCCGCACATATCTCATCCTCGGTAACAACGCTGATACCGTCGACATATTTCGAACAGATTTCATAAGTAAGATCACCCGGAGTCTTAACAGCAATACCGTCAGCCACAGTAGACACATGCGGCAACGTTATAGCCTGTTTCTGCTTAATACTCTCATACATACTTGGGGCACCTGCTGCCTGAACTCCATAAACCTCTATTTTAGGATTCAGCGACTTCATAGCATATGCCACACCGCTGATAAGGCCTCCACCGCCTACCGGCACGACAACAGCCTGAACGTCGGGCAGCTGCTCGAGCAGCTCAAGTCCAATGGTTCCCTGTCCTGCTATAACATGATCGTCGTTAAAGGGGTGGACAAACGTATAGCCCTTTTCATCACGCAACTGCAACGCGCGCTGATAAGCATCATCATAGACACCAGGGACAAGACAAATTTCAGCACCCAAGCGGCGAGTAGCCTCAACCTTACTTATAGGCGCACCTTCAGGAAGACATATAAGCGACTTTATGCCGTGAGATGTAGCACCCAGGGCCACTCCCTGAGCATGATTACCTGCCGAGCAGGCTACAACACCACGCTGCTTCTCCTCATCGGTAAGCTGCGAAATTTTATAATAAGCTCCGCGTATCTTGAATGATCCGGTTATCTGAAGGTTTTCAGGCTTCAGGTAAATATCACTCTCAGGATTAAGTTTCGGGGCTTTTACAAGGTCTGTACGCCTTAATATCTCGCCAAGCACATAACGGGCTCTATATAAGTCATCAAGATTAAGCATAACATTAAAATTAACAGTATTTTTATAATACAAAATTACAATATTTTTTTCAGTCATCACATATCAGCACACAAAATTTCACGAATTTAACATAATACGGAAACAGAGTCAGGAATAACATAAATGTCCATATTATTAAGATAAAAAGTGACTTCTGACAACAAATAATCCAATACAGTTTGCCTAAATCACAATATATTCATATTTTTGCACAAAAATGACAAGTATGGATAATTCTTTACTAATTATCGACGACGAACCAATAATACGCAAGCTGTTGTCAAAAATGATGGAACTCGAAGGATACAGTGTTCATTGTGCAGAAGACAAAGCGTCGGGTATAAAAGCAATAAAACGCTTTAGCCCACAAGTGGTTCTATGTGATGTTTTCCTGCCTGACGGGAACGGAGTTGACATGATAAAACCAATAAAAGACATACAACCCAACTGTGAGGTTGTGCTGCTTACCGCACACGGCAACATCTCTGACGGCGTACAAGCTATAAAGAACGGAGCTTTCGACTATATAGTAAAAGGCGACGACAACAGGAAAATAATACCCATAATAAGCCGGGCCATGCAGGAAGCCGCGAAAGAAGAAACCACATCACATAACAACAAAGATAACAAAGGAACCACACATACATTTGAATCAATTCTGGGGAGATCGGCCTCTCTTCGAAAAGCCATCACACTGGCACATAAGGTGGCTGGGACAGACGTGCCTGTATTGCTGACAGGAGAAACAGGAACAGGAAAAGAACTGTTTGCACAGGCAATACACAACACCAGTATGCGCAATAAAAACAGTTTTGTGGCCATAAACTGCTCCGCTTTCAGCAAAGACTTGCTTGAAAGTGAACTTTTTGGTCATAAGGCAGGCTCTTTTACAGGCGCTACAAGCGATAAGAAAGGATTATTTGAAGTAGCAGACAAAGGAACTCTGTTTCTTGACGAAATAGGAGAAATGAACTATGAGCTTCAAGCCAAACTTCTAAGAGTGCTTGAGGCAGGTGAATTTATAAAAATAGGCGATACAAAACCTACAAGAGTAAATGTACGAATAATATCAGCAACAAACAGAGATCTGAAACAAGAGATTGAAAAGAATAACTTCAGAAGCGACTTATATTACCGTCTGTCTGTTTTTCATATACCTCTGCCGCCACTGCGTGAACGGCGCGAAGACATTGAATTGCTTGCAAGACATTTCATTGAGTCTATATCAATGAAAATGAAGAAAGGCATAGACAGCGTGAACGGCGAATTTATGAATGCCTTAACGGCCTCAGAGTGGAAAGGCAATATAAGGGAACTTAAAAACGTGATTGAAAGGAGCGTTATTGTCTGCGACAGAAATCTGACTTTCCTCGACCTGCCATTAGAAATACAAGAGCAGAATTTATCAACTGGTCCATGTCATGCAAACAATACAGCCATGGACCTGGCCACAATTGAGCACAAACACATTGCAAAAGTTCTTCAATATACCAACGGAAACAAGACAGAAGCAGCAAGATTGCTGAAAATAGGTCTTACGACACTCTACAGAAAAATTGAGGAATACAAAATAACACCATAAGCCACACATAAATGTGGCCACTTAGGACATCAGGCCGCATTAAAGGTTAAAAACCTATGGTTTACACTAAAAAAACAGGCCACTTTTGCATAAAAAGTGGCCGAGTTACGATGCAAAAACAGGCGGTTAACATATTGAAATAAGAGACATGCCTTACAGTTAACAAAAATCAGCCATACACCATTGCCAGTTTTAAAATAGAAGCACAAAGACATAAAAAAGTTACAGTTTTCAGCACCACTTTTATATAAGGACACTTTCACGTGACAATTATATCCTGGCGGCCGTATCACTCTGCCGTATTTTTTACATCACACAGCATATCCTGCCTTCAGGCATAGCGGGCCACGCAAAAAGCAGGATCTGAAACAGCATTCGTATTACAGACTCCAGAATACCCCAAAACATTGTTTATATTTTCAAAAAGAAACGGGCACCTTTTCAAAATGGAAAGGTGCCCGTTTTATATGCGCAATTCTATTTTTCTTGTAAAGAATTAATTATCAAGCAATTAAGCATGCACATATTTTTTTGGCATGCTTTTGGCTAAAAGACGCAACAGAATATACTAAAAATTATTAATAACCGGGAGAAATCCCATTAAAATTAAAATTTATGGAATTATTTACATTTGACTTTCTGATTTGCCTTTTAAGTGGCCTAGCCTGCTTTTGGCTATTTTTTAAATGTGTTGACTGGTTTGAAAAAATTTAAAGAAGGAGAATTTAGTTCATGTACACAACATTATTAATTATCAGCCTGATCATGTTCGGCTATTTGTTATATGTCCTGATAAAGCCGGAAAAGTTCTAAAAGAAATATTATTATGAATACAGAAATCATCGCTGTTATAGCACAAATTGCCCTCTTGATCATATTTAGTTATCCATTGGGTAAGTATATCGCTAAAGTTTATAAGGAAGAAAAGACATTCTTGGATTTCATGAAACCGATTGAACGGCAGATGTTCAGACTTAGCGGTATTAATCCGGAAAAGGAAATGAACTGGAAACAATTCCTTAGGGCATTGTTGACCGTTAACTTATTCTGGTTTGTATGGGGAATGGTTCTCCTCGTTGCCCAAGGCCATCTGCCGCTGAATCCAGACGGCAACATCGGACAGACGGCGCATCAGGCATTCAACACCTGCATAAGTTTCATGGTAAACTGCAACCTGCAACATTATAGCGGAGAAAGCGGGCTGACATACTTCACGCAGATTTTTGTCATCATGCTGTTCCAGTTTATCACAGCAGCCACGGGTATGGCAGCCATGGCCGGCATTATGAAAGCCCTTGCCTCAAAGACAGCCCAGACTATAGGCAACTTCTGGAAATTCCTTGTTCTCAGCTGCACACGCATTCTTTTGCCTCTTTCATTGATAGTAGGCTTTATACTGATAGCGGAAGGGACTCCAATGGGATTCAACGGAAAAATGGAGGTAACAACATTAGAAGGAGAAAAACAATACATATCACAAGGACCTACGGCAGCTATAGTGCCCATAAAGCAACTAGGAACCAACGGCGGTGGATATTTTGGAGTAAACTCTTCTCATCCGCTGGAAAATCCGACATTTCTCACCAATATGCTCGAATGCTGGTCAATACTTATAATACCTATGGCCATGACACTTGCATTCGGCTTTTATCTTAAAAAGAAAAAACTCGGCTACAGTATCTATGGTGTGATGCTTACTGCCTTCCTCATCGGAGTCTGTGTCAATGTCTGTCAGGAAATGGGAGGAAACCCTCGCATCGACAACATGGGCATAGCACAGGAAAACGGCTCGATGGAAGGTAAAGAGGTACGCATAGGTGCTGGCAACACCGCACTTTGGAGCGTGGTAACTACAGTGACCTCTAACGGCTCCGTAAACGGAATGCACGACTCAACCATGCCTCTGTCGGGAATGATCGAGATGCTCAACATGCAGATCAACACATGGTTTGGCGGTGTAGGAGTTGGCTGGATGAACTACTTCACGTTCATTATTATTACTGTATTCATCAGTGGGCTTATGGTAGGGCGTACACCTGAATTTCTTGGAAAGAAAGTAGAAGCTAAAGAAATGAAAATCGCCTCTATAATAGCACTGCTCCACCCATTCATAATACTTGTCGGAACCGCACTTGCAGCCTATCTGTATGTTCATGCTCCTGAATTTGTAGAGAGCGAAGGAGGATGGCTTAACAACCCTGGATATCACGGACTGAGCGAGATGCTGTACGAATTTACATCATGCGCGGCAAACAATGGCTCTGGCTTTGAAGGATTAGGAGACAACACATGGTTCTGGAATTTCTCATGTGGCATAGTCTTAATATTAGGACGCTTCGTTCCTATAATCGGACAAGTAGCCTTAGCCGGAATAATGGCAAAGAAAAAATACATTCCTGAAAGTGCCGGAACGCTTAAAACAGACACACTGACTTTTGGTGTCATGACATTCGCAGTGATTTTCATCGTAGCGGCCTTGTCATTCTTCCCGGCTCATGCATTAAGCACAATCGCAGAACACCTAAGTTTATAAAAACATAAAAATATGGAAGAAAATAAATCTGCTTCTCTTTTTCAGAAAGAGCAAGTTATAGAAAGTTTAAAACAATCATTCGTGAAGCTGAATCCACGGATAATGATTAAAAATCCTATCATGTTTACGGTAGAGGTATGTACGGCAATAATGTTTATCGTGACACTGTATTCAGCAACAAACAGCTCACAAGGCTCATTTGCCTACAATCTATGGATATTCGTCATATTATTTGTTACTTTACTTTTCGCCAACTTTGCCGAAGCCATAGCTGAGGCCAGAGGCAGAGCACAGGCAGACAGTCTTCGCAAGACAAGAGAAGATACCCCCGCAAAACTGGTTGACGGAAACAATATCAGAGAGATAAGCAGTTCACAGTTAAGGAAAGGCGATATATTTATCTGTTCTGCAGGCGACACCATTCCTGCCGACGGAGAAATTATCGAAGGCCTGGCATCTATTGACGAAAGCGCCATAACAGGAGAGTCAGCACCTGTAATACGTGAGGCCGGAGGCGACAAAAACTCTGTAACTGGTGGCACCAAAGTGTTATCAGACCAGATAAAAGTACTTGTAACAGCAAAAGCCGGCGAGAGCTTCCTTGATAAGATGATAGCCTTAGTAGAAGGCGCATCTCGGCAGAAGACGCCTAACGAGATTGCCCTCACGATACTTCTGGCTGCCTTCACGCTTGTTTTTGTAATAGTTTGTGTAACACTTAAACCATTTGCCGACTATACAGGCACCGTAATAACAATAGCTTCGTTTCTGTCGCTCTTCGTTTGTCTGATTCCAACAACTATTGGAGGACTCCTGTCTGCCATAGGTATAGCGGGTATGGACCGCGCCTTGCGCGCCAATGTCATAACAAAGTCAGGAAAAGCTGTTGAAACGGCAGGAGACATAGACACGCTGCTCCTTGACAAGACCGGAACCATAACCATAGGCAACCGTAAAGCCACAAAATTTTACCCTGCAGAAGGAATTGACGAACATGAATTCATCAGAGTTTGTATGCTCTCTTCAGTTGCAGACGACACACCTGAGGGAAAATCCATTATTGAACTTGGACGCAAGTCAGGAATCAGAGTGCGCAGCTTAAACACAGAAGGAGCCCGCATGATTAAATTTACTGCAGAAACAAAAAGTTCCGGTATAAACCTCAACGACGGGACTGAAATAAGGAAGGGCGCATACGAGGCCATACGTAATATAGCTGTTTCTGCCGGAAATAAATTTCCAAAAGAAACAGAATATATAATACAAGCTATCTCAAATAATGGCGGCACACCACTAGTTGTATGCATCAACAAGAATATTGCAGGAGTAATAGAACTTCAGGACATTATAAAACCCGGAATACAAGAGCGTTTTCAGCGTTTGAGAAAAATGGGAGTAAAAACTGTTATGGTAACAGGAGATAATCCGCTTACCGCAAAATACATAGCAGAAAAGGCCGGCGTGGACGACTTCATAGCCGAGGCTAAACCTGAGGACAAGATGGAATATATCAAGAAAGAGCAGGCAGCAGGAAAACTTGTAGCAATGATGGGCGACGGCACAAACGACGCCCCTGCCCTAGCACAGGCAAACGTCGGAGTTGCCATGAACAGCGGTACACAAGCAGCAAAGGAAGCAGGAAACATGGTTGACCTGGACAATGATCCCACAAAACTCATTGAGATTGTAGAAATAGGCAAACAGCTTCTCATGACTAGAGGAACATTGACCACATTCTCAATAGCAAACGACGTTGCAAAATACTTCGCTATTGTACCTGCCCTTTTCATGCTGTCAATTCCTGAGCTCAACGCACTTAACATAATGGATCTGCATAGCCCTGAAAGCGCAATTCTATCAGCAGTGATATTCAATGCCATAATAATCCCCCTTTTAATTCCACTGGCATTAAAAGGAGTAAAATACAAACCTATCGGAGCATCTGCACTTCTTCGCCGCAACCTTTTAATTTATGGTTTAGGAGGCCTAATAGCACCATTTGCCGGTATAAAATTAATCGACTTATTTGTAAGTCTATTCTTTTAATCTCAAAATAAGAAGACATGAAAAATTTCATTAAATCACTAAGACTGACCCTAGTATTCTGCGTCTTTTTCTCAGTGTTCTATATATTGGTATTATGGATTTTTGCCCAATTTGCCAGTTCAAACAGAGGCGATGCAGAAGTTGCCGTTATTGACGGAAAGATTGTTGGAGCTGCTAATGTGGGACAAAAATTCACAAAAGACATATATTTTTGGGGAAGGCCCTCAAATGCAGGAGACGGCTATGATGCTGCCAGCTCGGCCGGCAGCAATAAAGGCCCCACAAATGAGATGTACCTCTATGATGTTAAAAGACGTATAGATGCGTTTCTGTTGCATCATCCTTATCTCAACCGCAAAGACGTACCGGCAGAAATGGTAACGGCAAGCGCCTCCGGTCTGGACCCAGACATAACACCACAATGTGCTTACATACAAATAAGACGTGTAGCCAAAGCCAGGAAAATGGACGAGAACAAAGTTGCAGAAATTGTCAAAAAGTCTATTGAAAAACCTTTTCTCGGATTATTCGGCACTGAAAAAATTAACGTTCTGAAGCTCAATATCGCACTGGACGAGGCAACTAAGACAAAGTGACATCATATACACATTACAAAGCAAGGCCACGCCAGACTATTCCTTACATCCAGTAATTTTAGTCTGGCTACGCCTTACACATAAAAGCATCATTTCTGCTTTATATAATCCTCAAAGAGGATTGTTCATAACAATATCAAATTTTAATAAACAAAATTAAAAACATAAATGAAAAATACTATTATAGGATTTATTTCACTGACAGCAATAGCACTTGCGTCATCTATGTCAGCTTATTCACAAGATAATTTTGAAGTTCATGGTAAAGCCGATTTCGTGAGTAACTATGTTTGGCGCGGTTTCGACCAGAATTCAGGTTTCTCTGTTCAACCTTCTATCTCTCTTGGATACAAAGGATTATGCCTAAATGTCTGGGGAAGCGAGAGCCTAACTGATGGTGACGGCGCAAAAGAGTTTGACTTAAACCTAAGTTACTCATACAAAGGACTGACACTTACCATAAGCGACCTATGGTGGGGAGGGAAACATTCGTCATACGGATACTATGAAGGCAAAGACAACGATATCAACAACGGGCATCACATTGAAATAAGTGCTGCATACAACTTTGGAGAAAGTCTTCCTCTAACTTTGAGCTGGTCAACATGGCTTGCTGGCAGTGACGCAAAAGATTCTGAAGGCAGCCGTTGCTACTCTACTTACATAAGCGCCTCATATAACATAAACTGCCCATTAGACATAACATTAACACCGGCAATAGGTTTCACACCATGGAACGGCTACTACTCACAAAGTTGCAGTACAGACAACACATGCATTACCGATATATCACTTAAAGCATCAAAAGCAGTACCAATAACAGAGAACTTTTCTATGCCTGTTTACGTGCAAGCCATTGTGAATCCGACAAACAACATTGACAACACCTTCATCACTGCCGGATTTAGTCTTGGCTTTTAGACGGTAAACAGACTTATCGTCTTGAACCTATACGTATAAAATATAAGGCTCCGTGCAATAAAGTGGCGGCAATAAGAAAAAGGTACACATACAAATAAACCTTAGCAACCTGTAGCTTACCGGCATTATCACTCCATATTGACTGCACTGGAGAATAAGATGTTAGTACATTTTTTATATACTCAAGACAAATTCATTTTAAATGATAAAATTATCCGGCATAGACAATAAAATACAATAAAGTCTCCATATCAAGTATTGAGTTATGTTAAACAGGACAAATAATTTTGATTTTCAATATGAAGACGCTAATTTTGAATAAGAAACTACCGGTGATACCCACAAGTCGGCAAACGGCAACATTTGTCCTATATCAAAGAACTGTTCAGTAAAAGTTTTACAGATGACATCAGATAACAATAATGTGCAGCACTTTCTAAACCTAATACGCAGGTCGCAGAAAGGAAAGTTCAAATTATATATAGGCATGATTGCCGGAGTAGGCAAGACATACAAGATGCTACAAGAGGCCCATGAGCTCATTTGCAACGGAGCAGATGTGAGGATAGGCTTTGTTGAGACCCATGGCAGACCAGAAACGCAAGCAATGCTGAGAGGTCTGCCATTAATCCCGCGCAAAAAGATTTTCTACAAGGGAAAAGAGCTTGAGGAAATGGATGTTGACACAATATTACAGATTCATCCAGAAATTGTCATTGTAGACGAGCTAGCGCACAGTAATGTCGAAGGCAGCCGTAACGCCAAACGATGGGAAGACGTCATCGAGCTTCTCAATGCAGGTATAAACGTGATATCAGCCGTTAACATACAACACATTGAAAGCCTTAATGATGAAGTGAAAAATATAGCCGGCATAGAAGTTGGCGAAAGAATTCCCGACAATATTCTTCAAGAAGCAGACGAAGTTGTAAACATAGACCTTACAGCCGACGAACTCATCGCACGCCTTAAGGCAGGCAATATATATCCAAAAGATAAAGTACCTATCGCACTCAAACATTTTTTCAAGACAGAAAACATATTGCAGCTAAGGGAACTTGCCCTTAAAGAGGTGGCGTTTACCGTGGGACAGAAGGTAGAAAATGAGGTATTTTCAGGCAGCCAGCAAGCCCATCGCAGAAAAATACTTGCATGCATAAGCAGTGCCGCAAGCACACCTAGAATTATTATCCACAAAGCATATCGTCTGGCAACACGATACAACACTACATTCGTGGCACTTTACGTACAAACGCCCAAAGAGTCTCCCGACAGCATAAGTCTGTCGTCACAACGGCATCTGATCAACCACTTCAAAACGGTTGCCGAACTGGGCGGCACCGTGGAACAAGTAATATCAGCAAAAGTATGTGACGCAATAATAGACACATGCAAGAAACATAGCATAACGACAATATGCATGGGGCAGCCGGCATTTAAACTGCCCGGAGCCTATATCAGTATTTTATCGTACAGAAGATTCATACAGTCGCTGAAAGAACTCAAAATTGATTTATTAATTATAGCTTAAATATATCTTATGAGAAATACGGACTTTAACATAAAGAACAAGCTCACGGCCTCATTGGGCATACTTGTAGGAATTATCATTATACTTGTAATTCTTTCTGTTGTATATCTGCAAATGCTCACTATGGCAGAACCTACAAGCCAAACGGCAAAAGTAGGACTGCCGAATGCGCTTGTATGGGTTGCCACTACCGGTGCTGCAGCTATTGCCATAGGACTATGGATGCTGATACGCGTGCCGGCTGTGATAAATGCCCCAATAAAAGAACTTATTAACGGAATAAAAGAAATAGCAAACCACAACTATGACGTGATGCTGAATCTTTCAGGCAGCAAAGAGGCCGACGAAGTATCTGAAAGTTTTAACCGAATGGCCCGCAGGCTGCGTGACTACCATAACAGCACATACTCACAGTTAATGTCATCGAAGAAATATCTTGAGACTATCATCAATTCTATAAGCGAGCCTATCATAGGACTTGACAACGACCTCAACATTCTCTTCATAAGCAAGGAGGCACTGAATGTCCTAAATCTTAAAATGGAAAATACAATAAATATGCCTGCCAACGACATTGCTCTAAACAACGACTTGCTCAGAAGGCTTTTGGTTGGGATGAAGGATTACGACAATTTATCCGAAACGACATCTGACTCATCAAGAAAGAAAGACGAACCGCTAAAAATATATGCAAACGACAAGGAAAGTTATTTTCAAGTAAAATATATGGGCATATATATGACTGGCAATGACGGCAAGACTAGCATAAAAAAAGGACATGTTATAATGCTTAAAAACATAACAGAATTTCAGAAGCTCAACACCGCAAAGACAACATTCATCTCGACAATATCTCATGAACTGAAAACACCTATATCAGCTATTCTCATGAGTCTTCAACTACTTGAGAACGATAAGATAGGAAATCTTAATACGGAACAGGCAGAACTGTCACACGCTATAAAGGACAACGCAGAAAGACTTCTGAGCATAACGGGCGAATTGCTTAACATGACTCAGGTGGAAAGCGGAAAATTACAGCTTAAGCTAAAGATCACCAAACCTGTCGAGCTGATAGAATATGCCATAAAAGCCAACAGGGTTCAGGCTGAGAAATTTGGAATACACATAGAGGTGGCATATCCAGAAAACGGAAAAATCAAAAAATTATTTATCGACAGTGAGAAAATAGCATGGGTGCTCACTAACCTTCTGTCTAACGCCATAAGATACTCTTCTGAAAACGGGAGGGTAATAGTCGGGGCACGTCAGCCTGACAACAAGCACATAGAGCTATATGTGCAGGATTTTGGAAAAGGCATTGACGAAAGGTATCACGAAAGCATTTTCGAGCACTACTTCCGCGTACCTGGAACCAAAGTACAGGGCAGCGGATTAGGACTGGCCATATCACGCGACTTTATGGAGGCACATGGAGGAAGTCTTACGGTTGACAGCAAAATAGGAAAGGGAAGCATCTTTACAATGAGATTTACAATATAATCCATATATAAAAAATAAAACTTAAAGATGAAATTCGTACTGGCGATAGATTCTTTCAAGGGAAGCCTAAGTTCAATTGAAGCAGAAAATGCAGTAGCAGAAACCATTAAAGGATTCGGTAACAACCATACATGCATCTCTATACCTATATCCGATGGCGGCGAAGGCATGCTCGGTGCATTTACAAGAATTCTGAAAGCTGAAACTGTTACCGTAGCCGTACACAATCCAATGATGAGGTGCATAGAGGCTGAATATGGCATGACGTCAGACGGCACGGCCATAATAGAAACGGCACAGGCATGCGGACTGACGCTTGTTGACGAGGAGGAGCGCAATCCCATGCGGGCAACATCGTATGGCGTGGGCGAGCTTATAGCGGCAGCCTTTAAGCAAGGATGCAGAAAGTTCATAATAGGTCTGGGCGGCAGCGCCACGAGTGATGCAGGCATAGGCATGCTGAAAGCCATCACCGAGAAGCTTGCGCCCAATGGAGGCCACTTTGACGACATAGCACCCAGGCTCAGGGAAGAGTGCTCCTTCACACTGGCGTCAGATGTATGCAATCCGCTCTATGGACCAAACGGAGCTGCTGCAGTATTCGGTCCTCAGAAAGGGGCAACACCAGATATGGTTAAGAAGCTCGACAGTTTCGCCATAAAGTTTGCCGAAATATCAGAACGTCACTTTGGCTACGACCTGTCCAATAAGCCCGGAGCCGGTGCGGCAGGCGGACTGGGCTATGCCCTGATGCAATATCTCAGAGCCGAAATGCAACCGGGGGCCGAGCTAATGCTCAACCTTGCCGACTTTGACAGCCAGCTTGACGGAGCATGCTGTGTAATTACCGGCGAGGGACATGCCGACCGACAGACACTTATGGGCAAGATGCCTTACCATGTAATGAAAAGAGCCAGGGCAAAAGGGCTACCGGTATGGCTTATAGCCGGAAAAGTGGACTATCGGAAGACATTGCTTGATGCCGGTTTTACACGTGTAGTCGCCATAACACCGGCAGATGCCGACATAAATGAGGCAATAAAGAAAGACAATGCTCTAAACAACATACACACTGCTATACGTAAGCTGATTGAAGAAGCCTCAACATAGAAACAGACATATCAGAAAGCTGAACGATATAACGTGGATATCAGTCCTGACCAAGAACCGCATACGGATTTGACAGATATCAGGACAACATACATAAGCAGAACGGACAACAGCCATACACTCTATGGATTACTGTTGTCCGTTCTGCTTATATTCAAACCTATCCGTAAGTTATCATACTGTTGTAATTGGCATGCTACATTCCGACATGCTTGCCCACAAAGTTCTTAATCTTCCGCTCATATTCGTACGGATAGTCTTGATACGACTTTGCATGGGCGCAGCCGGGTGTCAGCCAAATATCATTATAGCGCAAGGTCTTGTCAGCTTTGTTCTCATAAGCCGGATTCATGTTGTAAAGAGGAAGTACCATTGCCGACGGCACATAGTCGTCGGACGTGCCGTGAATGTAGAACATTGGCCTGTGCCGCTTGCCCAGCTGGCTGAGCGGAGAGGCCTCGCCGAACGTCCACTCGTAGCGCAGCTTGCAGAGCATGCTTGCGGCATATAGCACAGGAAATTCGGGCAGGCTGAACTGATCAGCGAGCTGACGGCTGAACTCGTCCCACACGCTTGTATATCCGCAGTCTTCCACAAAGCAGCAGACACCGTCAGGAAGGCTCTCGCCGGCCACGTTCATAACCGTTGCGGCTCCCATCGACACGCCGTGGAGCACCATGCGCGGCTGATACTTGGTGCTGCGGAACATTCCGCGCGCAACATATATCCAGCGTATTATGTCCTTGCGGTCCTTCCACCCCATCTGTATCTCATTGCCGTCGCTGAGTCCGTGGGCATGCAGGTCGGGCAGCAGTATGTTGTAGCCCATGCGCTCGTATATGCTTGCAATGGGCAGCATGCGTATAGAGCAGTCCTTATAGCCGTGAACCAGTATGGCCGTGCGCCCCATTGAGCGCGGATTGCGCACAAAGATAGCATGATGGCGCTCATCGTCGAGTGTGGTTATAAATGTGTCGCGCAGCGCGCCTGCACGTTTCAGGCTGTCGAGCCAGGGAGTCGTCCACGGATACTCTTGCCTCATCTGCTTATAAAATGCCGTGGTGTCTCTGCGGCCTTCATCGGGCTTCAGGGCATAGTCGAGCATAAACCAGCCGGCGCCGAACGTCAGCAAAATCAATGCGGCCACAACCGCAACAGAAATATAAGCAATCTTCTTTTTCATCAGCTCTCCTCCTTATTTAAGCTCTGTCTGCGCCCTGCCCCACTCCGTGCAAGCCTCAGCGCCGGGCAGTTGCAATGTTAAACTCACTCACGTTAGACACCACGTTGCCGTTGCCCTGAACGGCATATATGCGGAAACAGGCCGTACCGTCCTTCAGTTTCTTGCCGCCCTTCACCATTGCCGTATATCTTACGCCTTTGCCCGGCACGATGCGCTCAACGTGTATGCTGTTCGACACGTATATGCGCTTGTTGCCTGTAGTTTCAACCACCATTGGCTGAACGTCATAGACCGTTGAGCCCGACACGTTGTAAATCTCGAATATCACCTTGCTCAGCTCGTCGCCGCTCAACTTGTGGTCCTGATTGTCGTCAACAAAGCGTGCGTTGCGCACCTCCAGCGGCAGCCTGTCGGCCACCTTTGCCGGCGTACCTATCTCGTCATACCGCGCCGAAGGCACGACATGTTCCGGATGAGAGGCGGTGTAGTTGCCCGTATAGTCAGAGCCGTTGAAGTCGTAGAGCACATCGTCGCCGCTGTTAGTAGGGTCGAATCCGCTGTCTTCATATCCGCCGCCGTTATTCATATCGTCGTAGCTCCGGCTGTAATAGCTGTCATCGTAATGCCTGTCGTAGCCGTCGTTTCCGGCTGTGGCAGCCCGACGGTGCTCGGCATACTTCTGCTCAAACCTTGCATCTTCATATCGCTGATATTCCTGCTGCTGTTTGTCGGCCTGTGCGCCCAAGGCTCCGCCAACGGCAGCGCCTCCTGCCATGCCCACAAGCGTGCCGATGTCGCTGCCGCGCGGTCCGCCTGCAATGCCTCCAATGGCCGATCCGAGCAGCGCGCCGAGCGTTGAACCGGCATAAGCTCCGGTGCCCGCACCTGTGGTGCAGCCCGCCACTATCATTGATGCGCACAAAAGCAATACACATGTTTTTTTCATAAATAACTCTCCTTCCGTTTAAGGTTCTGAACACGGCAGAACTCTGACAATGCCAATTTATAAGTCAGTTCCTGCGTTTTGCGCAGATATATAAGTTTTAAACATTACAAATTTACGGATTATTTTTAATAACGCAACACTATAACTTCCTAAAAAACATAGGGAAATCCCTAAAATAATTGAAAACGGTGAATTGAAAATGGAAAAACAAAGTTCGGCGCAAGCCAATTATGATTCGCCTTGTTGGTAAAGCGCAGCAGTATTAAGGATTCGGTAAAATGAGATTTATAATTCGTATTTGATGCATTATAAAAAGTAATTGGGTTGCCCAACAACGTTTAAGCAACCCAATTATGAATTATAAATTGTGAATTATGAATTAAAGTTTGTGTTCCGGCACGATAGCAAAATATACCAGGTCGTCTGTGCCGTCGTTGAACATGGCGTGAGAGTGTCCCATCGGGCAATAATGCACGTCGCCGGCCTTCACGTTCTCCGTGGTGTCGTCATAGCGGAAATGGCCTACGCCGCTGATTATGTAAACTATCTCACTGTTGTTCTCGTGAGTGTGATATCCGCTTGAAGCTCCCGGCTTCAGCCGGCTCATCATTATTTTATTGGCAGAGTCAACAAAGTTGCGTGTGTCGAGCTGTCCTTCACCGCCCTTAAAGTTCATAACCGACTCTTCATTAATCTTCTCAAAATCAATAATCATACTTTTATTATTTTTATGTTCGTTATTTTCTGTCTTATGCCAACAACGCCATTAGCCGCACGTCATTTATATAAAATACTCCTTTAAGCCATAAAGCTTATCAGCCGCCTCTATGGTCATATCTCCATAACAAGGCTAAGGCTCAGGGCACTTTTATGAAATACAAAGATACACAAAATCTCTGGAAAAGACGAATAAAAAGGGACAAATGTCTTCGTAATGCCTGTCAATAAGGCGTTTGCGAAGACAAATGAGGACAGGCGAAAAATCGAGGTAACGTAAAGGAAAGCGGATTTATGAAGAAGAACGGTCTCCAAATCATTACCCGCCGAATGGTGATTTTTAACACACCGTGTTGTATTTGGCAGCTTGTGGCACAGGTTGGCATATCAAGGTCTAACTCGTTGAGTAATAACTTTGCAAACAAAAAACGAGTATGGCAAGAAGCACATTCAAGGTTCTGTTCTACGTGAACGGCAGCAAGGAGAAAAACGGTATTGTCCCCATCATGGGACGAGTGACAATCAACGGGACTGTGGCGCAGTTCAGTTGTAAGCAGAACATCCCGAAAACGCTTTGGGACGTGAAAGGAAACAAGGCGAAAGGCAAGAGCCGCGAGGCACGAGACATCAACCTTGCCCTTGACAACATCAAGGCGCAAATCATCAAACATTACCAGCGCATTTCAGACCGCGAGGCATTTGTTACGGCTGAGATGGTGCGCAACGCCTATCAGGGAATCGGCAGCGAGTATGAGACGCTGCTAAAAGCATTCGACCGTGAGAACGAAGTGTTCAAGAAACGGGTAGGCAAAGACAGGGTAATGGCTACCTATCGGGCACGTGTACGGGCAAGAAACCATGTAGCCGCCTTTATCAAGTCGTTTTACAGACGCAGCGATATGTCCATGTTGGAACTTACTCCCGATTTCATCAAGGAGTTCGCCGCATACCTCTCGACTGAAGCCGGATTGCGGAACGGTTCGATATGGGCAAACTGTATGTGGCTGAAAGGCGTGGTCATGAAAGCGCATTATAACGGGTTGATACCGCGCAATCCTTTCATCCAGTTTCATATCAGCCCCAATGTGAAAGAACGGGAATATCTGACGGAGGATGAACTGAAAGCGGTCATGACACATGAGTTTGCAGACAGCAAGCTCGCATACATCCGTGACATTTTCATCTTTGCCAGTTTCACCGCCTTGTCATTCGTGGACATTCAGGAACTGACGAATGACAACATCGTGGAGGTGAACGGCGAGAAGTGGATATTGTCCAAACGCCACAAGACAAAAGTCGCCTTCCAAGTGAAGCTGCTGGATATACCCTTGCAGATAGTCGAACGCTACCGACCGATGCAGAAAGACAATCGTATATTCCCCGGCTTGAACTATTGGTCTATCTGCAAACCGTTGAAACGGATGATAAGGGAATGTGGCATAACCAAGTCAATATCATTTCATTGCAGTCGTCATGGCTTCGCAACATTAGCTTTGAGCAAGGGGATGCCCATTGAAAGCGTAAGCCGTGTGTTGGGACATACGAATATAGTCACGACCCAACTCTACGCAAAGATAACCACGCAGAAGCTCGACAACGACCTGACCATGTTCGGCGACAAACTGAGTAAGACGTTTAACGGAATAACGATGTCATGAGTATGAGAAGAAACAGCATAACAGTGAATGAATCCGGCAATATCATCATGCTGGAGAATGTCTCAAACATTTGGATGAGCGAGCCGGAATTGGTGGAACTGTTCGGAGTAATTGCTCCGACACTTCGTTCTGCCATCAGAAACATCTATAACAGTGGAGCATTAAAAGAATACGAGGTACAGAAGTATGTTCGGCAGGAGAACGGGTATCATGCCGATGTGTTCAGCTTTCCGATGATAGTCGCACTTGCTTTCCGCATTGACAGCTTCGGTGCGGAACAGGTGCGCAATGCCATATTTAAAAGGCTGTACTTGCGAAAAGAAAAAACAAATATCTTCTTTTCGCTGGGTATAAATGGTTGGGATATGTCTAATTATCAGGCATAAGTTCTAATGATATGACGACATGAAGTAGTGAGACCTATGCGTATTCCCATTGCCAACAATGTATTTATACGAGTATGTGAATAGGTGTATTGCCATTCATACGTACGATTACGACAAACCCGAAGAAAAATCCATTAGAATGGCATTTCTTCGGGCTTTTGTTGTATGTCATAAAGCCAAATCCAAGAAAATCTTACGTGAGGTATGCGTGAGTTGTTAATCCGTTCTGCGCTAATTGCCGAGTTTTGCACTGATTAAACAAAAAAATGAAGTGCTAATGAAACAAGGCAACTTTGAAAATGAGGAGTTTATCCGTGTGGGTACTACCCTCTACAAGTTAGTGAACCAGCCCCGTCTGAACGGAGGCTATGTGAAGAAGCGCATCGTGTGGAACAACGAAACACTGCGGCAGGACTACGGCAAGGACTATCTCGCCACCGTGCCGAAGTACGACGGCTTCTGCACCGTCCCCGACCATGTGGACTACCGTCCCGTGGTGGACAAGTTCCTGAACCTCTACGAGCCGATAGGACACCGTCCGCAACAAGGCGAGTTTCCCTGTATCCGGTCATTGGTGCGCCATATCTTCGGTGAACAGTATGAATTGGGCATGGACTATCTTCAATTGCTCTACCTGCAACCCGTGCAGAAACTGCCTATCCTGCTGTTGGTATCAGAAGAACGCAACACGGGCAAGAGTACATTCCTGAACTTCCTGAAAGCTGTGTTTCAAAACAATGTCACTTTCAATACCAACGAGGACTTCCGCAGCCAGTTCAATTCCGACTGGGCAGGAAAACTGCTCATCGTGGTGGACGAGGTATTGCTCAACCGCAGGGAGGACAGCGAGCGGTTGAAGAACCTCAGCACCACACTTTCCTACAAGGTGGAAGCCAAAGGCAAAGACCGTGACGAGATAGCGTTCTTTGCCAAGTTCGTGCTATGCTCCAACAACGAGTATCTGCCTGTTATCATTGATGCAGGTGAAACACGCTATTGGGTGCGCAAGATAGACCGTCTGCAATCCGATGACACAGACTTCCTGCAAAAGCTGAAAGCTGAGATACCTGCCTTTCTGTATTACCTGCAATACAGACAACTTTCCACCGAAAAGGAAAGCCGTATGTGGTTTGCGCCCTCTTTGCTGCATACCGAAGCCTTGCAGAAGATTATCCGCAGCAACCGCAACCGATTGGAGATAGAGATGTGCGAACTTATCCTTGACATTATGGAAAGTGTCGGCACGGACACATTCTCGTTCTGCCACAACGACATTCTTCTTTTGCTGGTACATTCGCAGGTAAAGGTGGAGAAGCACCAAGTCAGAAAGGTATTGCAGGAATGTTGGAAACTTACTCCTGCCTCTAACGGGCTTACATATACCACTTACCAATTCAATTACAATCGGGAGTGCCGATATGAGCCGATAAAAAGAGTCGGTCGTTTCTACACCGTCACAAGGGAACAACTTGAATCCCTGTAATACTATTCTTTTTTTGTTGAATTGATGAATAATGATATAACCATACTGATAATAAACAGCATACACTCTCAACAAATTCTCAACAATCGAAAAGAAAAGTTGAGAGGGAAACAGCATCAGTTTGTTGGATTCTCTATTTGTGAGTGGTTTGTTGAGAAGATGTTGAGAATATAAAGCATTAACGTATAGGACAATACATATCTCATTCATCAAATCAACGTTTTTACAGTCATCATCAAATCCATAGAAATTATATCATGAACATCCAAGAAGCAAAACAAATCAAAATTGCGGACTATCTGCAAAGTTTGGGTTATTCGCCCGTAAAGCAACAGGGAAACTGCCTGTGGTATAAATCCCCGTTCCGTCAGGAAACGGAAGCCTCGTTCAAGGTGAACACCGACCGCAACCTGTGGTTCGATTATGATGCGCCCATATAGGCTACACAATAAATATCTCTATGGCAAGAGATTAGGTTAG
>OMAY01000037.1_pt1 | contig 109823 bp, 118 predicted proteins | sample 1673611 | NCBI WGS metagenome assembly OMAY01 (sample SAMEA103958117, study PRJEB25191) | human gut metagenome | biome: human-associated habitat [ENVO:00009003]; feature: intestine environment [ENVO:2100002]; material: feces | place: Germany | collected 2013/2015
CGGCCGCGGACAGGATCATTTTAACCGTGCTGTGCAGATGACCCGCCAGCCGGGTTCGGCTTTCAAGCCTTTTGTCTACCTCACTGCATTTGCAAATAAAGTAACGCCTTTCGATATACTCAGTAATACAGCGAAAGATTTTGGCGGCGGCTGGACACCGAAGAATTACGGTGGCACTTCCGGCGGCAGTGTAACCGTCATGGAAGCGCTTGTGAAGTCCATGAATATACCTACGGTCTATCTGGCGGATCAGGTAGGCATGGGAAAAGTTATTCAGACGGCAAAAAATGTGGGAATTTCCACCTTAGTTACCGAGGGTGAATACAGTGATACGAACTTGGCAACAGTTCTCGGTGGTCTGACTTACGGCGTGTCCGTCTGGGATATGGCAAAAGCATACAGCGTGTTTGCAAACGGCGGCAAACTGGTGGAACCGACAGTCATTATGAAAGTTGTTGACCGCAATGGAAAAGTAATTGAAGATCATTCTGGCGCGCGGGAAAGTACACAGGCCGTTGATGAAGCCTCGGCATGGACATTGACGAGCGTGCTGGAAGAAGTTATCTCCCGCGGAACCGGCGGAAATGCATATATCGGACGGCCGTCGGCAGGAAAGACAGGGACTACTGATGATGAACATGACGCATGGTTTGTCGGATATACGCCGGATCTCTCCACGGCTGTCTGGGTCGGCGATGACACATCCACCAATGCGGGGTATACCGGCGGCACCATTCCGGCGGCGATCTGGCGCGATTATATGTACGAAGCGGAAAGCGGTTACACCGTGAAGAATTTCGAAATTCCTGCCTCCGTAAGAAGCAGTATGGAAAAAGCAAGAGCCGCGCGGGCAAAGCAGGAAGCGGAAGCGGCGGAAAAGAAGAAAAAGGAAGAAGCGGAGAAAAAGAAAAAAGCATTGAAGGATAAAGTGAAATCTGCGGGGAATAAACTTCTTGACAGGATTTCGGGCCGGTCGGCAGAAAAGTCCGGGGAAAAACAGTAATGGGAAGAATATAAATTGACAAAGGACAGGACGTTTCGTAAAAGGCGTCCTTTTCTTTTGCAGAAAATATGAAAACGGGAAAAGGAATATGTGTTATGTAATGATAAAAAGTAATGAAAACAGCATACATTTATGCTAAAATTACAACGGACTTTCTTTTTATAGTTAGTGTCTGGGATATATGCTAAAATTGCTTTGGTAAGTAAACATATTTAGGGTTTGAGAGGAGATGTTTTTCATGAAATGGAAGGCTCTTGCTGCATGCACCCTGGCCGGACTGGCGTTGATTGCTGCCGGCTGCGGCGGCGGTGACAAGGCGGCTGCAGGCGGTGCGAAAGCGGGCGGTCAGGATCTGAAAGGCAAGAAGTTGGTGATGTATGTGTCTTTCCATGAAGACACGGCGAAAGAACTGGCAGATCTGTTTAAGAAGCAGACCGGTGCAGATGTAAGCTTCATCCGTCTGCCGACAGGGGAAGCTCTTGCCCGTATCACGGCGGAAAAAGATGCGCCGAAAGCGGATATCTGGCTCGGCGGCACGGCGGACGCCCATGCGAAAGCGGCGGCTGACGGACTTCTGGAAGCTTATAAATCCAAGAATGCCAAAATGATCATGCCTGAATACCAGGACAAAGACGGTTTCTGGTATGGCACGTATCTGGAAGTTTTGGCAATCGGCTACAATGAAAAACGTTTCAATGAAGAATTTAAACCGAAAGGGGTCGCCGCTCCGACGACACTGCAGGATCTTCTGAAACCGGAATTCAAAGGGGAAATTATTATGCCTGATCCCCGTAAATCCGGTACAGGCAACACCTTTATCAGTTCCGTTCTTCAGAATATGGGTGAAGAAAAAGGCTGGGAATATCTGAAAGCGCTGAAACCGCAGATAGCGCAGTTCACTCCTTCCGGATTCACACCGGGACAGAAAGCCGGTGCCGGCGAATATCTTATCACTGTCAACTTTATTTCCGATCAGAATCTGGTCAGCGCCAAGGGACAGAAACTGGTGAGCACCATTTACGATCAGGCAGGCTGGACAGTATGTCCCGTAGGCAAGATTAAGAACAAAGCCAATGAAGATGTGGCGAAAGCGTTTATTGATTTTGTCCTTACTAAAGAAGCGGGAGATATCCTTGTAAAGACGACGAACGGCATTGCCTGCAATCCGGAGGTGGCTCCGCCCCAGGGCATGAAGCCGCTGAAAGAGCTGCCGCTGTTCAAGACTTATGATTTGGTCAAGGCGGGCGCCGATAAACAGAAAAACTGCGATACATTCTTTGCTGAATAATATGTCTGTCAAAAAGCTGCCTCCACCAATGACGGTGGGGGTAACTTTTTATCTATTACTTTTACTTATTTAAGAAATAGTCTGCTTTATACCTGCCCTTCCCTCGCCGATGGAAAAGCCGGAAGGCACCTGCTGTTTTAAAGAAATAAATCCTTTTTATATCTAAGGAGTTTTGTATGAATGAAAAAGAGTCCGGCCGCGAACACACCGGAATCGCAGCGGAGATGAAAGTACTTCTTCGGGAGCCGCCGCTTCTCATCGGTATTCTTGCCGTATTCCTTCTGTTTGCCGTATTTATTATTTATCCTTTTGTGAAAATTCTTCTCGTTCCGGCATCGGCAGACTGGATGCGCGCCGTCACGGATAAGGAGTTCATCGAGGTATTCAGCCACACGATCTTCTCGTCCTTTGTTGCTACGGCGACGGCTATCGTTTTCGGATTCATTTTCGCTTACGGTGTGAATTACACAAATATGCCGTGCAAGCGTTTCTTTCAGGTGGTGGCTCTGCTTCCTACCATGGCGCCGTCCGTTGTCAGCGGTCTGGCATTCATCATGCTTTTCGGCCGCCGCGGCTTTATTACATGGGAAATGCTTCATTTGAAGGTGGATCTTTACGGACCTGTCGGGCTTTGGGTAGCGCAGACTATCGCTTTTTTCCCGCTGGCGTACATCACTATTTCGGGTGTCTTGAAAAATATCAGTCCGAATTTGGAACTGGCGGCACAGAACCTGGGGGCGAAAGGGTGGTACCTTTTCCGTACGGTGACCCTCAGACTGGCCACACCGGGGCTGGCAAGCGCGTTCCTCTTGGTCGGTATCAACTCATTGGCGGACTTTGGCAATCCCATGCTGGTCGGCGGTAATTACCATGTTCTGGCCACGGAAGCATACACACAGGTCACCGGTGCCTGGGATCTTCCCATGGGCGCCACGCTTTCTGTATTCCTTGTCATTCCGACACTCATTGTTTTCTTTGTACAGCGGTATTATCTGGAAAAGAACTCTTACGTTACTGTTACGGGAAAGCCCGTGGCGGGCCTCATCCGTGTGACGGCGGGACCGGCGGCAACATGGTGTTTCTTTACTTTCTGCATGCTTCTCAGCCTGGGCATCCTTATGATTATCGGCGTGGTCGTGCTTTTTGCCTTTACCGTTTCTTTCGGTGCGGATTACACCTTCACTCTTGAGTATTTCAAAGAAGGCGTCATCAACTCCAATGTCATGGTGAACTCCTGGGTGGCATCCATGTCCACGGCGGCAATCAGCACGGTCTTCGGCATTGCTCTGGCGTTTCTGGTGCTCCGTAAAAAATTCCCGGGAAGAACAGTTATGGATTTCCTTGCCATGCTTCCCGTCTCTCTGCCGGGGACGTTTATCGGTCTTGCCATGATTCTCGCCTTTAATGACGGACCGCTTGAAATGACGGGTACGCTTGCTATTATCATTCTCGGTATGGCCCTCCGCCAGCTGCCGGTAGGATATCGGCAGGCCGTGGCGGGGCTGAAACAGATCGAAGGCTCTTTAGAGCAGGCGTCTACCAACTTAGGGGCAGGCAGCTTCACGACTTTCCGGAAAATTGTGCTGCCTATGCTGAAAAATTCACTTTCTGTCAGCTTTGTATACGCGTTCATGCGTTCCATGAACACCTTAAGCACCGTTATTTTCCTCGTGTCACCGGAATGGAACCTGGCGTCCATCAATATCATGAGCCTGGCAAATCAGGGATTCCTCCCGACTGCCAGCGCCACTGCCGTAGGCATCATGCTTGTTATTTACCTGACTTTCGGTGTGGTGAAACTGATACTCCGTGACAAGATCAATATCTTTGATTTATAATCGCTCAAAGTTTACAACAGAGGTGGAAATATGTCAGACTTAGTATTGCAGCTGAAACAGATCAATAAATATTTCGGTCAGAGCCATGTCATCAAAGACGTGAACATTGATTTTGAAAAGGGGCATTTTGTTACATTCCTCGGGCCGTCAGGCTGCGGGAAGACCACGCTTCTCCGCATGGTGGCAGGTTTCTATGAACCGGATGATGGGGAAATACTTCTCAACGGCAAACGAATTGAAAGGATTCCTCCTTACAGCAGAAATACGGCCATGGTATTTCAGGAATATGCTCTCTTTCCGCATATGAACGTTTTTGATAATGTTTCCTATGGACTTCGTGTGAAGAACCGTCCGAAAGAGGAAATAGAAAGACGTGTCAAAGAAGCGCTTGACCTCATGCAGCTCAAAGGCATGGAGGACCGTTTCCCGAACCAGATGTCCGGCGGACAGCAGCAGCGTGTCGCTGTGGCCCGTGCCCTTGTCATGAATCCTGAAGTTCTTCTTCTTGATGAACCGCTGTCCAATTTGGATGCGAAGCTGCGCGAAAGCGTCCGCGTGGAACTCCGTGATATTCAGAAGAAGATGGGGCTTTCCACGATTTATGTCACCCATGACCAGTCGGAAGCTCTTTCCATGTCGGACATGATTGTTGTTCTGAAAGGCGGCGTCGTCCATCAGACAGGATCGCCCCAGGAGATCTACTTTGAACCGAAGACGCCGTTCGTGGCGGACTTCATCGGCACGACAAACCTCCTCAGCGTAAAAGGGCTGGGAGAAAATACTGTTTCTTACGGGAACGACAGAATTCCCACTACGAAGAGCGTAAATGCAGGGCAGGAATACTGCCTGAGCATCCGTCCCGAATGTCTGAAGTTGGTGAAAGAGGCCGTTGACGGGCAGGTGAATGTAAAAGTCACCATTCAAAATAAAATGTTCCTTGGAGAAAAAATCCGCTACTTTGTCAATGACAGTCTTGGCAAGGAATGGATTATCGATATTTACGACCCCGGCAGGACGATCCTGGAAGGCGAAGCATATGCCGCTTTCCCCTTTGAAAAGGCATGGCTCATTGAAGATCTGACGGATTGAAATGAAAAAAGAGCGGAGCTTCCGTAAAAAGAAACGACGCTCTTTTTTGTCCGCCGAAAAGGCATGAGTGGAGGGGCTGTGACAAGGTGCAAAAATATTTTGTCACAGCCTCTTTATAATTGGCTATTGCAGGTCTCTCAGCAGATCGTTTACATGAGAAGCGGCTTTCACGTTCCTGTATTCTTTCACCAATATGCCTTTTTCATCAATGATGAATGTGGAGCGCTCGATGCCCATGTATTTCTTTCCATACATGCTCTTTTCTTTCATGACGCCGTACAAGTTGCATACCGTTTCCTTTTCATCAGAAAGGAGAGGGAAATTAAGTTCATACTTGTCGCGGAAATTGCAGTGCTTTTTCACGCTGTCGCGGCTTACGCCAAGTATGGAATAACCACGCTTCTTAAATTCTTCCAGATTAGCGCGGAATGCCTGCGCTTCCAGCGTGCACCCGGAAGTATTGTCCTTCGGGTAGAAATAAAGAATTACCTTCCCGCCCTTGTAATCAGAAAGAGAAATATCCTGTCCGCCGTCAGACGGAAGTGTGAATAGGGGCGCTTTTTTTCCCACCGTAAGAGCTGCCATGATGACCTCCTTAAAGAAATACATTTTCTTTCATTATAGTATGGGGAAAGCAGGATGTAAAACGGAGAAACAGCTGTAAAAATACTCCTCTCCCGGCAGCTGGACAGCAAGCATAAAGATATATGAAGAAGCGCAAGCAGAGATGATATAATGGATTCATAAACAGGAAAATCGCATAAATTGGCATTTTAACATCCGGAGATAAAAATGTCTTTTCATGAAGAGCTGAATCAAAAACTGAATGTATTCTTTAATCGTGACTGGTCTGTTGAGTTATCGGAACAGGAAGAAGAAAAGATGGAAGAACTCGCGGCCGGTCTTGTGAAAGATTTTGGCTGGGATACGGTTTTTCATGCAGCGTTCAAATATCTGAAAGAAAACAGCCGGACACCGGAGTCCGTAATGAATTTCGCACATCTGTATTGGGAGTCCTGGTGGTGGAATTACCCGATTAAAGAGCCATACAGGTTTATGGGATACTTCTATTACAGGATTGGTATGGATGTGGAAGAATATGATTCGGATCAGAACATATTGGACAGCCTTTCGTGCAGTATATTGCCCAGGTCGGGATATAAACAGGCTGACTTGTATGAGAATCCATACTATATTCCGGAACGGGATCCGCTCATGATACAGGCGGTAGAAGAATATATAAACAATGAGAAAAACAGAAACTATCAATGCGGAAGAGAAGAAGCCGGGCGGGAATAGGATTCGTTGATTTCAGAAGGTGTGTATGGGAATAGGTGTGCGGTTGCAGGAATACCTATTTCTGAAAAGAAACAGGCACTGCATGCTTGTGAAGATATGAAAAGATAAACTCCGGACTACAGATTTTACAGGATCCGGGACTGGGTTATCTGACTTTAGGCGAGACGGCTCCGAGCTTGTCCGGTGGAGAAGCTCAAAGGTTAAAACTTGCATTAGAAATGGAGCGTCAGCAGAATGCATCGGTATTTGTTTTTGATGAGCCGACACTTTTACAGGTTTTTGATTGTCAGGTAGCAAGAGGAGTGACTGTCAATGCAATCGAGTATGATGTAAATGTAATCAGAAATGCAGACTATATCATTGATATGGGATCTGGAGGCGGAGAAACGGGCGGAAGAATCATTACAGGCGGAACACAGGAAGAGATTGCCTGTGGCAGGGAAAGCATAACAGAAAAATATCTTAGATAATCATGACAGGTAATTATATGACAGGCTTCAGTACGCATTTGAAATATTCATCCGGTGCGTATTGAAGCTTTTTGTTAATCCACGGCAAAACCATTTCAACAAAGCGGCCTGATATGTGATTGATTAAAGAAATCAACAGGAATATCACAAGCTTTTTGCATCAAAGAATCACGAAATCGTGTCCGGATTAATTTGGTCAGGCAGTCTTTGAAATAACGAAGGCATATAGTATTGCTTTTACAGGAAAGAGTCCAAGTATATTATTCATTTTCCTGTAAAGGCTGGGGTAAATGACAAAAAATGGATTCCGGTTTACTTCCATCTGCATATAATCCATGTGTATGTGTGCAGTCTGACGTTGCCCATAATGTGACCGAATAATTCTTCACATAAGGCTTTTAACAAAGCATCTTTCGTTTCAAAGCCGGCATAAAAGGTTGTTCTTCTTATGTTTGCCTCGTTTATGATTTTCTGTACAGTGATCTTATTATTATTCTTTTTTGAGAGCAGTTTTCCGAATGCTGAGAAAAATAGCTGCTCTTGTTTTTGTTGTCATCTGTCCATACATAGTTCCTCCCAATTTAGTATCAGAATTTTCGTACAGTTTCAAAGGATTGTTCAGCAACTTACAGTCAGCCCGATCTATCCATTGTATTTGCATCAGAACAGACATAGAATAAATAATGAACAAAGTGTTTGATAACTTGTTTATCATATGATACATGGAATTGTTTGCCAAAAAAGCAAAAATGAATGGAGAATGGACTATGCTAAAGAAAATAAATGATATTCTGGCAGGAATGCCTATGACATTAATTGGAGGGGTATTTCTTATCTTCAGTTTTGCATTGCCAAGAATCGGAGTCAGATTGTCGGTTGATCCGGCATGGATTACGGTGATTATCAGTGGTATTCCATTATTATATCTGGCGGTTTGGCGTATCATTTACAATCCGGGTATCAGTAAAATATCATCAGCATTACTCATAATAATAGCGATGTTTGCGGCAATTGCCATTGGCGATCTGTTTGCAGCCGGTGAAGTTGTGTTTATTATGGCAATCGGAGCCTTATTAGAAGATATGACAACAAACAGGGCAAAGAAAGGACTGAAAAATCTGATCAGTCTTGCACCGGTACAGGGAAGAAAGATTGAAGACGGAAAAGAACGGATGATTCCGGTAGAAAAAATATCCCGTGGTGATATTTTACGTGTATTGCCGGGTGAAACGATTCCGGTTGATGGGATCATTGTAGAGGGTGAAACATCGTTAGACCAGTCAATCATGACTGGAGAATCACTTCCGGTTGATAAAGAAATTGAAGATGAGGTATTCTGTGGAACGATTAACTGCTTTGGTACGATTGACATCAAGGCTACTAATGTGGGCAAGGACAGCTCTCTGCAAAAGCTGATACGCATGGTGCAGGATGCAGAAAATAAGCAGGCTCCAATGCAGAGAATCGCAGATAAATGTGCAAGCTGGCTTGTTCCGGTGGCACTGATGATTGCGATTGTAACTGGTTTTGTAACTGACGATATTGTACGTGCGGTGACGGTTCTGGTCGTATTCTGCCCATGTGCTCTGATTCTTGCAACTCCGACTGCGATTATGGCAGCCATAGGGCAGGCAACAAAACATGGAGTCATTATAAAATCCGGTGAAGCACTTGAAAAAATGGGAAAGGTAGATACGATTACTTTTGATAAAACAGGAACGCTTACTTATGGTAAATTACAGGTAAGCGATATTATTTCATTTGATAATAGACGGGATAACGATGATATTCTTCGTATGGCGGCTTCGGCCGAAACCAAAAGCGAGCATCCGCTTGGCAAAGCGATCGTAAATGATGCGGTAAGTAAAAAAATGGACATCATCCCTTCGTCCGATTTTAAGATGATAACCGGAAAAGGAATAGCGGCAGTCGTAGCTGAAAGGAAAATGATATGTGGAAATGAGAATTTCTTAACAGAAAATGGCATTAAAATAGAAAATGCAGTTTCAGATATGATAAAAAAACTTCGTATAGAAGGAAAAGCATGTATCCTTGTGGCAGAAGAAAATATCTGTATTGGTATCATCGCACTGTCTGATGTGCTTCGTCCGGAGGCAAAGGCTGTTATAGAAAAATTGTCTGAAATGGGAACAAAAACAGTATTGCTTACAGGTGACAACAAACGTACAGCAGATTATTTTGCTTCAAGAGCAGGGATAAGTGAAGTGTATGCAGAACTTCTTCCGAATAAAAAAGTTGAAAGTATACAGTATTTACAATCGAATAATAGAAAAGTCTGTATGATAGGCGATGGAGTAAATGATGCTCCGGCCTTAAAAATTGCAGAAGTTGGTGTTGCGATGGGGGCTATGGGAAGTGATATAGCTGTAGATGCCGCTGATATTGCGCTTATGAGTGATGATATCTCAAAACTGCCATATCTCAAGCGTTTGTCAAATGCGACGGTCAAAACCATTAAGCTGAGTATTACGTTATCTATGTGTATTAACTTTGTTGCTATTATCCTGTCGGTTACAGGGATACTTAATCCGACAACAGGAGCATTGGTGCATAATGCAGGCTCATGCTTCGTGGTTCTGATAGCGACTTTGCTTTATGACAGGAAATTTGATAATTAGTATTATAGTAACAGAGTATCTTCAGTATCCATCCACAGGGAAAGCCCACTTGCGATAAGTCCCCAGCGCCTTCAAAGGCTTGCAGAGAATTTGATAACCGAATATAACAGTTATTAAGTCTTTTAAAACAGGTGAAATTTCAATCTTGGTTTACAAAAAAATTAGGTTTATGTAAGACGGCGGGGTGACGAAACAATCCCGCCGCTTTGTTTTTACCGTTCGATGTTTTGTTTGCTTATAGACAGCATCCTTCTATGCCCTTTCCGTATGGGCGCGGAAAAATTTTTTGTAGGTGTTTCAAGAATATAATTTCTCATTGACAAAAAGACCCCAGGGGGGTATAGTCTAATCAGAAAGAAGATTTTCGATTCAGCAGTAAGAATGAGAGAGAGTACGAAAAAGCAGAGAGGGAAATGAAATGGAAGCGAAGGAGACAAAGCAGATGGCCGGTATGGAAACAGAGGAAGCCTGCTGCCGTACGGAACGGACACCAGCAGAAAGGAAGAAACTGCTTACCCGCCTTAAAACAGTAGAAGGGCAGATCAGGGGCATACAGAAAATGGTGGAAGCCGATGCGTACTGCCCCGATATCCTCATGCAGATATCAGCTGTATCCAATGCGCTGAATTCTTTCAACAAACTGCTCCTGGCATCCCATATCCGAGGCTGCGTTTCCGATGATATCCGCGAAGGCCGGGACGGAAAAGTGGATGAACTCTGCACCATGCTCCAGAAACTGATGAAATAATTTTTTTGACAGGAAAAGAAAGAGGTGAAAGATGAGACAATATACAGTCACAGGCATGACCTGCGCAGCGTGCCAGTCCCATGTGGAAAAGGCGGTCGCTGAAGTACCGGGGGTCTCTTCGGTGGCCGTGGCGCTCCTGACAAATTCCATGGCGGTCGACGGCACCGCGTCGGACGAAGAAATCATCCGCGCCGTTGAAAACGCGGGATACGGTGCGCGGCTTAAAGGTGAAGAAAAGAAAAGGAGTTCCGCTTCAGAAAAACTGGCACAGGAAGCGGAAGCCCTGGCCGACCATGAAACGCCGAAGCTCAAAAGGCGCCTCATATGGTCTGCTGTATTTCTTGCGCTCCTCATATATATCACCATGGGGCATAATATGCTCGGCTGGCCTGTTCCCGCATTTTTCGACCATAATCATCTGGGACTTGCTCTGACAGAAATGTTCCTTGCCCTCATCGTGATGTATGTCAATAAAGATTTCTTTCTTTCCGGCGGGAAATCCCTCGCCCATGGCGCGCCGAATATGGATACCCTCGTGGCGCTCGGCTCGGGAGTTTCCTTCCTCTGGTCGCTCTATGTTCTTTATGAGATGACCTACCTCCTTACGCATGGTACATCGAACACGGATCTCATGGAAATTTATCACGACCGGCTCTACTTCGAGTCTGCCGCCATGATTCCTGCTCTCATCACCGTAGGGAAAACACTGGAATCTCTATCCAAAGGCCGGACCACTGATGCCTTGAAAAGTCTGATGAGGATGGCGCCGAAGACGGCGTTCATCGAAAAAAACGGGCAGGAAGTATCCGTTGCCATCGACGAGGTGCAGCCGGGAGATATCTTTGTCGTAAGACCGGGAGAAACCATTCCCGTAGACGGCGTGATTATAGAAGGCACGACAGCGGCGGATGAATCCGCTCTTACGGGAGAATCCGTTCCGGTGGACAAAGCGGAAGGCGACCCCGTGAAAGCCGCCACCATAAACCGTTCCGGATTCATCCGTGCCCGTGCCACCCGTGTAGGCGAAGACACGACCTTCTCACAGATCATCCGCATGGTCAGCGATGCGGCTGCTACAAAAGCGCCGATTGCAAGAATCGCTGATGCCGTGTCCGCCGTCTTTGTGCCTGCCGTTATCGGTGTAGCCGTTCTCGTCATGATCGTGTGGATACTCCTCGGCGCGCCCGTGGCGAAAGCATTGGAATACGCCATCTGCGTCCTCGTCATTTCCTGTCCCTGCGCGCTGGGGCTGGCAACGCCCGTTGCCATTATGGTCGGCAGCGGCGTGGGCGCGAAAAACGGCATTCTTTTCAAAACAAGTGAATCTCTTGAAAATGCGGGGAAAATACAGATCGCTGCGCTTGACAAGACCGGTACCGTTACGGAAGGAAAGCCGAAAGTGACCGGTATTTATCCTGCGGGACATATGACGGACGATGAACTTCTCCTTTTGGCGTATTCGCTGGAACGGAAATCCGAGCATCCCCTTGCCCGGGCCGTTGTGGAAAAGGCGGAAGAAAGAGGCATGAGCCCGAAAGAAACCTCCGAGTTCCGGGTTCTTGCGGGAAACGGCCTTGCCGCCATTATGGACGGGGACACGATTCACGGCGGGTCGGAAACCTATATTTCCACGCTGGCGGATATACCGCAGGATATGGCAGAACTCTCCCGGGCATTGGGGGGAGAAGGAAAAACGCCGATTTTCTTTGAACGGAACGGGATCTTCTTGGGGATTATAGCCGCCGCCGATGTGATCAAGGAAGACTCCGCCCAAGCCGTTAAAGAACTGCAGCATATGGGGATCGAAGTCATCATGCTGACAGGAGATAATCAGCGGACGGCAGGCGCCATCGGGAAAGAAGCAGGCGTTGACCGCGTCATTGCAGGCGTCCTTCCTGACGGGAAAGCGGCTGTTATCAAAAACCTGCAGAAACGGGGCAGGACGGCTATGGTAGGGGACGGGATCAATGATGCGCCTGCGCTTACCGGAGCGGATATCGGAATCGCCATCGGCGCAGGGACGGATGTGGCTGTCGACTCGGCTGATATCGTTCTTATGAATTCCCGGCTCACCGATGTTTCCGCTGCCATCCGATTAAGCCGGGAGACGTTGAAAAATATCCGTGAAAATTTATTCTGGGCCTTTGCTTATAATATCCTGCTCATCCCTGTGGCGGCAGGCGTATATCCCATGATTTCCATAAACCCCATGTGGAGCGCGGCGGCGATGGCTCTTTCCAGTGTCACCGTCTGTCTGAATGCCCTTCGGCTGAATCTGTTTAAGGTTCATGACAGCAGGAAGGACAAGCCTCTGAAGAAGAAAGCACTTCCTTCACCGGAAGTGCCCGGCGCAGAAACAGGCACTGCTATAGAGAAGAAAGAGGCGGCAGGAAAGGAAAGGGCGGCTATTATTTTCGTAGAAGGCATGACATGCGAAATGTGCGAGCACCACGTGGAAAATGCGTTGAAGAAAATAAAAGGTGTTGTGGAAGCAAAAGCGGATCATACCACAGGAAAAGTAAATATGACCTGCTTGGCCGCTCCTGATGAAGAAACCGTGAAGAAAGCAATTTCCGAAGCGGATTACATTTACAAAGGAATGATAGTTCCAAAGGAGGAAATGAAAATGAAAGAAACAGTAAAAATTGAAGGTATGATGTGCGGCCACTGCGAGGCGGCAGTAAAGAAATCGCTGGAAGCCCTTGACGGTGTAGATCGCGCGGAAGTGTCCCATGAAACGGGCACCGCCGTACTCACCCTGTCCAAAGAAGTCGCCGATGCGGATGTACGGAAGGCTGTCGAAGACAAAGATTACAAATTCGTAAGCATCGAAAAATAAAATCAAAAATGAAAAGCCCGCGGGAGAAAATAAGCCCATCGCGGGCTTTTCACGTGTCCGTCTTGGACCAGGTTTTTCATTAAATGTTTATTTCCATGGTTTAGTATTGCGGGAACGGAAAGCTGATGCAAAACAGTATAGAGGGTGGAATCCGTTATCGCAATGTATTGACATGAAATGTCCTGTAAGCTTTGTTTTCCTTTTCAGAAAAAACGGGAGAGCGGTATTTCTGCAAGCCGATTCCCTTATACAGTAAAAAAGGACGGCTCGCACCGTCCCTTTTCAGGAGTATAAAAAAATAAAGGAAGTTGGAAAGGAGTGATTTTCGCTTGGGAGTGCGAAAATTTCCCAACGGCAGAATCGTTTCATGAATCCGCTTCTGCCTGTAAGTATTATATCACAAATAAATGATTTTGAAAACTACTTTCAATTATTTTTTTAAAATTTTTTATGGAAGCAGCATTTACAGGAAAAGAAATAACAAAGAACTATTTTTTCTTATGATTGATGCAGATGATTTCCAAATCACTGCCGGAGGAGATTATTCTGTACCGGCGGTAGGACACCACGGGGAATTTAAAATATCCTGTCCGGCAGCCGCAGGAAGAAGCGGTTTCCGTCGTTTCATATGAACTTGTCATTCAAATCATTTAACCATAAAAATCCTCAGTGATTGCGGAGGTCTTTTGATTTTTAAACGTGATCATCGTGTTAATATCTCCCAGAGGTTTTTATTAATAAAATAATACTCTCTGCCTTGTTTTGTTTTATCTAATAGTCCGGCTGCAACTAATCGGTTTAGATACTTAGAAGCGGTTTGTTTTTTTGCGATATGCCGATCTACGAGAAAGGAAATTTTACAGTATGGCTGTTCAAAAAGGAGTTCAATTAATTCTCTGCTATAGATATCAGCCATTTCATTCTTTACAAATATTTCTGTTTCTAATTGTACCTTTCGGATTTCTTGAATCATGGACAGAGTCTTTTTAGCGGTCACTTCCACCGCGTCTAAAATATAAAGAATCCAGTTAGTCCAGTCTGCGTATTCAGTTACATCTTGCAGGGCTTTATAATAATCGGATTTGTGTTCAATGATGTAGCTGGATAGGTATAGAATAGGAACATCAAGGAGCCTTTCCTGTATTAAGTAAAGAACATTAATTATACGCCCAACTCGTCCATTCCCATCAGGGAAGGGGTGGATGCATTCAAATTGATAATGGATGACTGCCAATCGGATTAAAGGATCAATATTTCCCTCATTTATATTAATATAGTTTTCTAAGTTGGAAAGTAGACGAAGTATATCATCCTTGTTATCTGGCGGAGTGTAAACGGTCTCACCATATGAATTCTTCAGTACTGTTCCGGGGAATGAACGAATTCCGTCTGAACGTTGCTTTACTTTATGGAATAGTTCAATAAATATATTAATTCCTAATGGACGTTGCTTGATTTCATTGAATCCATACCAAAGGGCGTCTTTATAATGAAGGACTTCTTTTGTAGATGGGGAAATGATTTTACTGTCCGGTGCCGAAAATGCTTTATATAAATCATCGTTTGTGGTAACAACATTTTCTATTTCACTGGAAGATTTTGCTTCTTGTAATGATACCGTCTGCAACAGCAAAAGCGGATTTGCCTGCATGTAAGTCCATCCGTGCAGTTCTGCCAGGGCCTTATGAGCAGAAACCGTTTTCTTTAGTATTTGGACTGTTTCCAGTTCTGCATGCGGAGGTAATATCGGAAGGTTATTATATGCTGTTTCTTTTTTGTATGGCATAAAAGCTCTCCTAATAGGTATGCATTATCATCCTGTTTGGATAATAGGGTGATTTTTGGAGTAGAAATAAACCTATTTGAATAATAGTATGATTGAATAAACCTGTCAATAAAATAGGGTGATTTTTAAGGTGAAAATAAACTTGATAAAAATTGACAGAAATGATTTCGGTATATAAATGGATTTTTGTTACTAAATGGCAATATCAAATCAGACAGTCACTCAGAAAAATTATGCAGCAGATGAAAGTCGGGCAATCTGCTTTCTTCTAACGTGAACTTGTAATTCAAATAATTTAATCGCAAAAATTCCCAGTAATTACGGAGCTTTTTTGATTGACGGCAGACAAACGGCAAAAATTTATTTTAAAGCGGCTTCTATATACTGATCTGCTTTCTTGCGGATATCATCTGTGTAATGTATATATGTTTTTATTACAGTTGTCACGGTATCGCCTAAGAGAGCCGCTACCAAGTTAACGTCTTCGGTTTCGGATAACATAAGCGTTGCGAATGTATGTCTCAGGCTATGGATATTCATTCCATGCTTAAATAAGCGAATTTTGTAAATTATTTTGTAGTGTACGGATTCAGATACGGGGAATACTCGTCCGTCAAGGCTTATCGGCTGGGTCAATTTCCATGTGTTTAACGTTTTCGTTAAAAATGTCGTAAGATGAATTGTTCGATTGCTGTTTATAGATTTTACGGGTTTAAAACCTATTGTGCCGTCTTTTCGCATCCCCCACTGCTTATTAATGGTAATCGCCTGATTGAAAAGATCTACGCAGTCCCATGTCAGTCCGGCTATTTCACTATAACGCATACCTGTATTCCCTGCAGTAACAACCATCGTATAAATTAGAGGATCATCAGACAGAAAATCAAAAAGCTGCAGCATTTCTGCTTTTGTAAAGGCTTTGATACGTTTTACGCTTTTGTCTCGTTCCGGAGTAATATTATTTACCGGATTATCTGAAATAATTTGATACGGCCTGACAGCGTATTTAAAGATGGTAGAGAGTCTTCCCAGATGCAGATTGCGGGTACTTACTTTTAAACGAGAAAGACGATTATAACCATCCATTACATCTGTCATTGTGATATCTTTGAGAGGCTTATCTTTTAGCGTCGAAAAGGTTTTAACTGCATTGGTATAGCTGAGACGTGTCCGATATTCTATACTTTGACGACGATCTCTGAGGAAGATCTTTTCTGTAAAATCATGTAAAGTGATATTAGATAATTCAGGATCGCAATTTGTGATAGCATCTTCTTTGGCCGCTGCCAGCAGTTTATCCTGATACTGTTTGGCTTCCCGCAATGTTTTAAATCCCTGCTTGGTTTTCTGCTTCCATTTACTATTTACTTTGTAGGACAGAATAAGGCAAATACCGCCATTTTTCTCACGCGTCGAAAATGAATATTCCATAATAAAATCAGCCTCCTTTGGCAAATAGGCTGACTATGCTATAATATATGCGTAATCAGCCTGTGGTAGGGTTGTTACAACTGCCGGAAGGATACCCTATATCATTCCGGTTCCCGTCGTCATATTTGCGGTATGGCGGCGGGATTTTATATTGAATTAAAATATCAAGAGTCATTTATTTTATAAATAGGCTTCGCAATGTATCGAATGCATCAATTTTTTCTATAATACTAGGGATTAGAATGTATTTAGTGGCACGTCCCTTACCTATTGAATCAATAAGATTCATGTTTAATAATTCTTTTATGGCTTTATGGGATTGGTATTTAGTCAAGTTTGTTTCTTTAAGAATTTGAGATATGTTTGCAGATTTGTTCTTGTGAATATAGTCGAAAATAATTTTTGTGCTTTCATCAAGTTCTGGATGAGTAACAATTGGAGTTGCAACCCAAATTTTTAATGTTGTTTGTTCCATGGTAGTTGTAAGTTCTGGGATTTCATATTTGTTAATCTTTGCAAAATTGAATATAGCTTTTCCACCGGTCCCTGCACGATCAGAAATCCCCATACGTCTAAAAAAGGTGATGAGTGTATTATTTCTTGGAATTGATTTGCCGCCAGTGAAAAATTGGGTTTTGGACACACGCATACTACCGGGGTTTGAAAATGTATAAAAATAGTTGTCTACAGTAACTGTTAAATCGTATCCTTCATCAAGATAGTCAGCATGAATCAGCATGTTAGCAAGAGCTTCTCTTAGCGTTGTACTTAATTCTGCCGAAGATTTTCTGGTGCTATTTTCGTCTAACTCAAATGGATCCTCAATAGTAGCTTTTAACTTTTCCCATACAATATGAAAAAATTCAAAAATATTAAGATCCATATAATTTAAGTCGCCGGTACATACCCGATCTTTCCAACGTTCGTTATTTAGCAAACCTCGCCTATTTATATATTCAAGGTGAAATGAAGGAAATTTTTGATAAATTGCACTTAGTTTACCTAAAAACAGTAATCCTGCAATAGTAAGTTTGGGTTTACGATGGTCGTTTCTATCGATTTGAAAGATACCCATTTCTAAAAGAAATTCCAAGTTATCCATTCCTAAATAATTTTTAGATGGGTTTCTTAAATGAATAATATTTTTAAATGCCAAGATGCTATTTAAGTTAAGATCCTCGAAAAGATAATTTTCTAACAATTCGCCGTCAAGATTATCGTGAGAGTTTCGTATGAATCTACGCAAGTCATCCTGTGTTGCAATATAGTCGCCTTCGTTCTTCCTGATGTAACTATACTTAGGGTTGTTTTGTAAATATAATGGTTTTCTTGCAGAAGAAAGTTCAGGAATATAAATAGAAATAATAGTTTTGCCATCAATGTCATAAGTACAGATGTTTTTATTTTCTATAAGGTTAATATTTACTTTATTAGGATTATTGGCATTATTACATATGTCAGAAATAATTTTTTCTGGGGCACTTACCCCAATAATTTTAAGTTTTGGCTTTTCTGAAATGCCCAAAATTATAAATCCACCTGCTGTATTGGCAAATGAAGAATACGTTTCCCAAAATGATTTAGGAAGCTGAGTAGAAGATTCTTTAAATTCCAGTTCGCATCCTTCGTGTAGAGTATATAATTTAGATAATATGCTTTTTAATTGATCTTGTTGGGTCATGTTTAAATTCCTTAGTTATTAATCGTTTGAAATCGTTTGAAATCGTTTGAAACGATTTCAGGACATATATGGATAAATGCATTTATATAAGAGGTTATGTTAGATATAAGAATATAGCAAACGAAAAAAATCATTCGAAATCGTTTGAAACGATTTCTGAGCAAGTTAAGATTTTGCTTCAGATGCCTTTACAATTTCGTATAAATTAGGAGCCTCATAGATTTTCCAGGTCCCATCATCAAGTTTGTTAGCTTTTAAAATCAACCGGTTTTCCTTTTGTGTCGAATCATTAAGCAAATCAAGGTAAATTTCGGCTTTATTGCTATCAATCTTCTTAGATGAAATAGATTTGATAGACTGGTGCTGGGTGGTATTTTTTATGGCTCCGGCCTGAACGGACGATTCATTTTCTTTGGTGCTATCCGAAGGAACCGAATCCCCGCGGATATCCTTGTCTATTGATTCTTTAATGGCGGAGAGCGCTATATTTTTGGCTATAGGGAGCAATGCCATAGCTAAAGGATTATTCTTCATTTCCGGGGAATCAATGAGTGCCTGATCTATATAAGAATTAAAAATATTATCTATATCTACGTGTTTATGGACCTTATCCACATCGTGAGATGTATAAGCATCCTTTATGATTTTTACAGTATATTCCGGTGTTTTGATGTAATAAAGAAAATAATATCCTGTGACCGCCGCAGTAAGAGCAACAATACCGATAATTCCTAATAACCATTTTGGTGTGTTTTTCATGGTAAACTCCTCTCTCTTGATAGAATTATAATTTCCCTCTGATTTCAACAACTTTCCCAAGAATAGTCACTGGAAGTTCTTTACATTCTTTTTTATTGTATGTCTTCGGTGTGTAAACGGACGGATTCCAGCCTATTAAGGTCAGTCCGGCATCTGATTTGCTGACCTGCTTTACCGTGGCGTCGTTGCCGTTGACTAAGACGACAGCTATATCACCGCTGTCTACATCAGACTGACGCCGAACGATGACCACATCACCATCCATCATGCGGGGTTCCATGGACTTCCCCGCTATTTTTAACGCAAAGTATTCGCCTGTTTTGGACATGCTTTGCGGGATTTCTTCCCAATCTTCAATATCCGTGATGGCCTCGATAGGAATGCCTGCAGCTACTTTACCGAGAACGGGAATGCGGATACCCTTAGGCGATGATTGGTTTCCGGTAAATTCTTCTTGTGGATTGCTCTCCAGTAAATCTGAACGATTTATCATAAAAAATTGACATATTTTATCTACTTTGTCCATACGTGGCATACTATAACCTTTTACCCAATTATTTACAGTAGTATTACTAACATTTAAGTAATTCGCTAAATCAAGTTGGGAGCTTTGCTTTTGTGCTAAATAAAATTTTAAGTTTTTTCGAAAGATGGTTTGAATTTCATCATTAGGCATAGAATCAACTCCTTTATTTTATTTTAGAATATTAACTTGATTTTTTCAATACTTTTTTACAAATAAATCAAGTTAAAGTGTTGACATCAAGTTTAAATTGATTTATAATACAGACATCAAGAATGAAAGGCGGTGATATTATGAAGATTTCTTTGAGAGCAGCACGAGTTAACGCAGGGCTGACACAGTCTGATGTGGCTAAGAAATTGCGAAAAAACAAACAAACTATTGTAAATTGGGAGAATGGAAAAACAGAAATAGACCTTGGCAATTTCTATACATTGTGTAATTTGTATAAGGTAAAAACATCAGATATTTTTTTGCCCAGAAAATCAATTTAAACTTGATGTCACGAAACTTCTAACAACCTACCACGGAAAAATATAACTAACAAGAAAGGAGATAGTTAAAATGACCAAGCAAGAAGGATGGGTGATAAGTGTGGAAATAAAAAAGCTAAAGCGACTGTTATTTATGCAAAAAATAGTTTTATTGCTCCAAATATCAGCGCTTATTGTACAGGTATCATCATTACTTAAGCATTGATATAAGGATTTACAAGAAAGCGAGGTGAGGAAAGTTGGAAGAGAAAATCCTGTTTTTGCTGAAAGGCAAAAGCGTGGCGGATGTCGATGAAATATTAAACTCCGTGCGGAAACGTGTCGCGATGCGCTCTGTTTACGGAAGCGCAAAAGACATTGAAGCGTGGGAGCAGCAAAGATTGAAAAAGGCACAGGAGTTCATTGACTCGTATGCGGCAACCATGCTGGAGTCGCGGAGGGAAAGATTTAATTATTTGAATAATCATTCAGCTTCGCATAGTCGTTCAATATCAAGGAGAGTTTACGATTTTTTCCTAAACATTCTACGGCGATTACCTTAATATCAGAAGTTCCTTGCTTTTCGGGAGATTTGAGGAGTGTGCTGTGTATGAATTGGATTTGTCTATAATAGCTGCCTGCAAATTGCAAATTCTCTTTGGGCATTGCGGTAAGGTATGGCAGTGCCAGCATTCCAAAAGTAGATGATAAGTCTGAATCGTAATCTGAGGAGTATTTATTAATAATCGATAGCAGCGCATCATAATGGGTTTTTAATTCAATATCCGCAAGGATGGCATATTTTTGAGACAGCTTTGATTCTTTATACTTTTGTATCCACCATGTTGCAAAGAGAATAACAAGCCCTGATATAACACCCTGAAATAGCAAATCGATTATTTTGTCAATGAACATCACGAAGAATCACCTCCTTTTTAAGCCAATTATAGGGGAGTGTGAAACGCAAAACAAGAAAGCGGGGTGAGGAAGATGAAGAATATAGATGATTACTCAATCACTTTGACTGCTAAAATCAAGAATCTAAAGAAGTATAAGCGAAAGGCGAAGAAGCTCTGCAAGCATTTAAAAAGAGCAAAATCATTGGCGGATGAAATTGCTCTCCTTGAAATCAAAACGAAAATACGTACTAAAAATCAATCTTCACATTAATGATTGATCTGCAATAAGGGCAGTGCCCTCTTGGTGGTTTAACTTTAATAGGTTTGCCGCAATTAGGACATTTAACAGTATGACCTTTCAATTTGATTTCATTACGAATCTTTTTCAAAGTGTCTTTCTTGATATTATTGATTAATTTATTTGTATCAAGTCCATTACTCACAACAATCACCTCCCCTCTACACAGATTATAGGGGAGGGTGAAATGCAAAACAAGAAAGGAGAAGTGAAAACATGGTGGAAATATTTATATATATAACGGCAGCCATGCTGATAACTATATTTATCAACATCACTGCCGCAGGGTGGTTAGCAATTAAGATGGCGGAATTCATGTGGGAAAAGGTAAGGAGATTATAAACAAATCTTCTTAAAGGCATTTCCGATTCTGCTCAAATTATAAAGGAGTATGAACGGCTGGTCAAAGACCAAAGAAAGAGGGGTGAAGATAACGATTTACGTATTACAAGTCGATATGAACAAACAAAAGTATTACATCACAGACTTAAGTGGAAGCCTATCACGCAATATCATGGATAGCATGTTGTTTTTCAATGAATTTTCGGCTGAATCATATGCCGGTACAGTTGAACATCTCATTGAAGAGGTGACTGGATTGATTGTAACGGTTCGTGTTCTAAAGCCGCCGGTATCTGGCGTTATTCCGAAAACACTTTCCCAATGCATAGCGTGCCCTTGAAATTATTATCAGGATGAAAAGAGAAGTGAGGGGGGTATATGTTTGAATTTATTTATCTATGCGGGATTGTTTTGTGGCTCCTCTTCGCAAATCCAGAGCCAGTGCTTTTAAGTCTTTTTGTATCATGGCTTGTTCTTTATCTGGTTTCATAAATTGTTTCAAAAAGCTTTCTCTTGGGCTATGCAATGATCTTTGATAAACATCAATAAGTATATTCAAGGATTCAACGGAATCAGCAGTAGACGCCTCAAATTCATCAATGTTTACATTCTTTATTTTGCAAGAGCGGCTTTTAACAATAATCGCCAAAGTCAAGGTCAAGCTATTCTCATAGTAGGTTATAGTCTGAATCATTAATTCGTCGAGAGAGGTGTAATTTGGGAGTTTTCTTAGCTCGATATGTCTTATCTGGGGGAGTACTTGAGAGATAGAAAGGGAATCTGCGGTTAAAGTCCGCATCCAAATCCGATTTTGTTCAATCTGGAAGATACATTCTCTGGACAAGATAATTCGAAGTTGGGTATTTTTTATGAACTCCTTATATGCAGAAACAATAGAGTGCATTTGAATGGTAAACCATGCAGAAATGAAAGCGATAAACAATCCATTAGAAGATAAAGCGTTTAACATGGATAGAATTGAGTCCATATAAATCACGTCCTTTCTGTAAATCAATTATAGATGAGTACGTAATCTTAATCAAAAAGCGAGGTGAGGGGAATGGGAAATTTGGAAGTTCGTATAGAAGTAGCTGTCGATACCAATGACGAAATCAGGGAATTGGTAAGGCTGGCTGCGGATATACAAAAAGAGTTCAGCTGCCACTGCACTCTTTCTGTATATCGCGACAATTAATGATGTAGATAGACAAATTCGATTTGCTGTCCGGAGGCACTCAAGGTTTCATCACCAATGAAGATATAATAATCAGAACTTTTTATAAATAAGTTAGTAAAGTCGGTAATGGAACCTTTTGTGGATCTAACTTCCTTAAGGTTGTGGATGGGGATAGCTTGATCAATACCGGATATTTTGATATTTGCATTCATAATATTCACCTCCTCTCTGCCAACATTATAACAGGGTGAGCAGAAAGAGAATTGTAACAACCTACCACAGAAAACATAGAAAGGAGTAAAAAATGGAGAGAAGAACATACACCGTCGCAGAAACCGCTGAAATCTTAGGTGTGTCGACGGATGTCGTCTACCGCATGAAAAATGACGGCATCCTTCCGGCGGTAAAGAATTTATCGGCCATCCGGTTTTTGAAGCGGGATGTACTGGCAATGGTCGGCGAGAAAGAAGATGATTTCCGCCCTTCCGCACTGCGAAGACTGCGGAATGAGCTGGCACTGGAAAAACAAGAGAACAACCGCCTGAGAGGCGTCATCCGGCAGATTTGTATAGCCGCCAACACGGCAGCAGTGCAGGAGGAGCTATGAACAAACCATTAATTTGTACGACAGTCCTTATGTCAGCCGCACTGGTGGCAGGCGCCGCGGTGGACGCGGACAACATTTACAACAGGCTCTTCCCGGAGACAAAGATTGTTGAGTACCGCCGGGAGGTAAGGGCGGGCGACACGCTCTGGGATATCTGTGGCGAAATAGCTACGGACAAAGAGGACTTGCGGAAGCTGGTTTATCAGGCGAAGAAAGACAACAGGATCCGGGACGTGGGCAATCTGCAGCCGGGCATGTTGATTGTAGTCAGAGTTGAGGAGGCGCGGAATGGATGACAGACCATTCAGCGTGACATTAGTCAAAGATGATTGGGATTTAGTTCTGGCCGCACTGGAGATCTGCAAAGAGAATGCATCATCACTCATGGAGCACGAAATCGAATGCATTATTCGCGGAATAAAGTCAGATTTAGATAGTCAAGGTTTTTAAAAGTAGAGGAGTGAGAAATCGGTGAATGCAGCAGAAGAACTTAGGCGTTTGAGAGAAAAAACATGTAAAAAGCCGACTGATAACTGCAATTATCAATCGGCAGGCGGAAAAGAATCGCTAAGACTTTCCGCCTCTATTATACCACAGGAGGAATAAACAATGACATTAAATCACAAAATATATGAACTGCTTTCAAAGAATCCGAATTTGACATCCACTGAATTGGGTGCCATGGCAAAATGTACGGCTTCCAATGCGAAAGTAATTAAATTCCGTTTACAGCAGTCCGGGTATATTGATTATCCCAAGGGCGGACACCCGGTTACAATTCTGCGGCCATACAACGGCTGTCCGATTGAGGCCAGATCCCGGCGGCAGAAAATATCAAATGAAGTCATTACATACTTGATGGATGATTTCCGGGCGGCGGAATCCTGGCAGGACCGTGTCCAGATTGCCAATAATATTCGTTTATGGCTGTGCAGAAGTTAAGGAGAATACATATGACGACAATAGATACTGAAGCGAAAGTAACAGATATTCAAATTATAGAACCGCAGATTCTTTCCGCAGATCTCAATGTAACTACCAATTTTGAAGAAGTCAAACAAAATTTAAAGGCGATTACAGAAAAATATAAAGGATTGGTCGTTACTGATCAGAATCAAAAGGACATGGAAAAAACTCTCCGCGAAGTGGTGTCTCTCCGGACGAGTATTCAGAAATTTGAAGTCAACGGGAAACGACAGCTCCGCCGCCCGATGGATCAATTCGCGGATGCCTGCAAGGAACTTTTAAAGATCGTGAATGAAGCAGAACGACCACTGCGGGAACAACTTGACGCTTACGAAGCAAGACGGCAGGAAGGCGTAACAAAAGTTATCTTGCACAAATATGAAGAGATGGCACTTGATGCAGGGATCCGTGAAGAGTTCCGCTCTTGCGACATTCTGTCTAAATGGATGAATAAGACGGCAAAATTGAAGGATATCTATGAAGATATCAGTCGCTTGGTATCTGAACAGGCGACTGCGCAAAAACAGCATGATGATCTCAAAGAACTCCGCAATTCCCGCCGTGAGCTGGCACTTCTACAGATAGAGAAAGCCAATAGAGACTATGCTTTGGCGACGCCCATTACGGAAGATTTCCTGACAGACGAGCTGCTGGACACATCAGCCGAAATTATTAAAAACACAATCAATGAGGAAGCGCTGCGCCGCCATGAGATGGATGAGAATGCAAGGCAGGTATCCTCGCCCGCTGTTTCAGCTCCACCGCCGGCGGCCAAGCCTCCTGTGGTACCGATACCGCAGGTTGAACCCGGCGTGTCATGGCCTAAGGTAATGACGGTCACAATCACACTTAACAGTTCATTTGACTATCAGGCAGTAGAAAACGTATTAAGCAGTCTTCCGCCGCAGATTCGATGGAATTCCGATATAAAGGAGATATAACCATGGCGATTGAATTTAAAAAAGCACATCGATCCAAAGCTAAGCTCAGACTGGCTATTGCGGGTCCGTCAGGAGCGGGGAAAACATATTCGGCGCTTCTGATTGCGTCAGGCATTGTCCCTCTGGAAAAGGTGGCTGTTATTGACACAGAATCAGGATCTGCAGATTTGTATGCAGATTTAGGCGGATATTCCACGGTGATGATTAATCCGCCGTATAGCCCTCAGAAATATATTGAAGCAATCCACGCGGCAGAAGCGGCAGGATTCGAATTAATTATTATTGACAGCCTGTCACACGCATGGAGTGGAGAAGGGGGCCTGCTTGACCAGCAGGGGAAAGCGGCAGACAGCAAGTACAGAGGAAACAGCTGGGCGGCATGGCGCGAAATTACGCCGCTTCACAACCAGCTGGTAGAGACCATGCTGCATACGCCACTCCACGTCATTGTCACAATGAGAAGTAAGACGGAATATATACAGACCGATGTAAATGGAAGGAAACAGATCCAGAAGGTCGGCATGGCACCTATTCAGCGTGACGGTATTGAGTACGAATTTACCACTGTTTTTGATTTATCGCAGAACCATACAGCCACGGTCAGTAAGGACAGGACAAAGCTGTTCGATGGGCAGTATTTTACGCCTACGGCTGATTGCGGCAAGGCCCTCCTGCAGTGGCTTAATGCAGGTGCTCCGGTTACAGAACCCGCGCCTGTTATCCGTCAGGCCGCAACGCCGGCAGTTAATCAAATGCCTGTAAACTCTGCCGCCGGCAAACCACAAGATAAAACACACCGCCAGCGTTTGGAACGAATTTGGGCACAGATCGGCTGGGATAAAACACAGCCGCTGGACACTTATATGACTGCCCGGATGCAAGGACAGCGCGGAGCCGCGGCGACAGTCAACGACGCGACAGACGCCGATTGGCTTGCCGTAGATAGAGAGATTACAAAATACCTGATTGAGCAGGGACAGGCAAAAATCGCGGAACCTCTTACCGGCGAACCGCTTTTAAATGATACAGATGTCCCATTTTAAAAATAAAGGAGAATGACTATGATTTCAGCTACACTTTACGGAAGAATTGCGAGAGAACCGGAGCTGGTACAGCCGATGACGGGCAGAGACGCTTATGTGCGGTTTTCTATGGCGGTAGAAACAGGGCGTAAGGACGAAAACGGCAACCGGATTGCACAGTTTGTCAGTATTTCTGTATTCGGAAAACAGGGAGATACAATCCGCCAGTATTTTCATAAGGGCAATCGCATTGCATGCCATGTGCGGAATCTGGAAGCCCGTGCTTATACTGACAAAGCCAACCAGCCGCAGGCAAGTCTCAATGCGATACTGACTGGAGTAGAATTTGTCGAAACGAAGGCGGAACAGGAACAATCGGCGCCGCAACCTGCTGCCGTTCCGCAGATGGGGACGGCAGCAGGCTATTCTGCCCCGCGGCAGCCGGCAGCTGCCGTACCGCCTGTACAGACAGCAGCACCACAGACGCTGCCGGGCATGAATATTGCTGTCCCGGGCACCGCTCCGTGGGAGGCCTAATATTATGTTTAATCTGCGGAGTTACCAGACGGATCTGATCAGCCGGATTGCCGCAGATTTTTCTTCGGGCGTTCAGCGTGTCTGTGCCGTCGCCCCATGCGGGGCAGGAAAAACTGTTGTGGTCGGCTGGATGGCGGGAAAAACGGCACTGGTTAATAAACGGGTACTGTTCCTGGTTCACCGCCGGGAACTCATCGACCAGTCCGACCGCACTTTTACAGCAATGAATATCCGGCACGGTATCATTTCTGCCGGTGTACCTGCTGATTATGAATCATCCGTGCAGATTGGTTCCGTCCAAACGGTGGCGCGACGGCTTACCCGTATCCCGCCACCTGATTTCATCATTATCGATGAGGCACACCATGCGACAGCAGGAACGTGGAAGAAAATCATGGAGGCATTCCCTCAGGCGATGACGCTTGGTGTGACGGCTACACCTGCAAGGCTTGACGGCAACGGACTGGGAGATATTTTTCAATCTCTTGTTATGGGACCGTCTGTAGATGAGCTGATCCAATGGGGGAATCTGTCCAAATATAACTATTATGCGCCGCCATCCAAGGCGGATATTAAATCAGTACGTATCCAATTCGGAGATTATGTGAAGTCCGAATTGGAACGTGCTGTAGACGATGATGCCCTCGTGGGGGATATTGTTGCTAATTATCAAAAGCTGGCAGACGGCCGGCAAACGGTCTGTTACTGCGTGTCTCGTAAGCACAGTGAGCACACGGCGGCAAAATTCCGGGCGGCCGGGATATCCGCAGCCCATGTGGACGGAGAAACACACAAGGCGGAAAGGGACAGGATTATTTCCGATTTCCGCCGCAAAAAACTCCGTGTTCTATGCAATGTGGATCTTTTGGGAGAAGGGTTTGATGTGCCGGGAATGGAAGCGGTGATTCTGGCGCGGCCGACAGCGTCCCTGACACTGTTTATCCAGCAGTCTATGCGTCCGCTTCGTCCCGATCCCGATAATCCTTCCAAGGTGGCCGTTATTATTGACCATGTGGGAAATTGCTTCCGTCATGGCCTTCCTAATGCGCCGCAAGAATGGACGCTGGACAGTAAACCTAAAAAGAAACGGATACGGGAAATATCTATGCATCAGTGTCCGAAATGTTATCAGGTGTGGATGACGGCACAGCGTACCTGTCCTTACTGCGGATATGTGCCGCCTGTGGCCGAGAGGAAAGTAAAAGAAGAAGCGGGAACGCTGGCGAAAATTGACAGCCTGGAACTGCTGGAGAAAAAGCGGAAGCGTCAAGAAGTCGGACGGGCCAGAAGTCGGCAGGATTTGGAAGATATCGCTCTCCGGCGGGGCTATAAATTTGGATGGGTACGAAAGATGATGGAAATCAAAGGGATCCGGCAATCCGTTTAGTTTCAATAAATAGAGGTGATTATGATGACAGAGCATGAATTACAGAATTTAATTCGTTTACATATATCAGAAAACAAGCTGGGAACTATGTTTCGCGCTAATGTAGGTAGCGGATGGACGGGAACTGTACATAAAAGCAGCGCAAGATCAGTAACCATTTACGGAGCCCGGAGATTTTCTACGGGTTTACCGGCGGGGTTCCCTGATTTATTTGGGTTCCGTACAATCACTATTACCACGAATATGGTCGGGAAGGAAATAGCAGTCTTCTGCGGAATTGAAATCAAGAAACCGGACGGAAGGGTGCGCCCGGTACAGCAGAACATGCTTGACTATTTGCAAGAGCGGGGAGCCCGCGCGGGAATCGCCCGGTCCTGTGAAGATGCAGAACAGATTCTTTCCGGTAAACAGCTATGACAGAACTTGATTTTTTTGAAGAGATATACAAAGGATGCCATGGGTATGTGTATCTTTGGACAAAACAGGACAAGGCAACTCATTCATACCTGTTGGAACCCGGAGTCTCTAAAAAAATATGGAACATGGCGCGAATGCTTTCCGGCATGCGGAAGGATGTCTATTTTTCTTTGGGGACAACGGCCGATCCTCTTCCTGCTGATCTTCGCGCTAAGCAACAGAATGTTACATCTATTGCCTGTCTCTGGGTAGATATTGATATAGTGGACTCTGCGGCACATAAAGCAGAAAATCTTCCGAAATCCGTTGATGAAGCGATGGGATTATTACTGGAAAAGTATCCACCGTCTATCATTGTGTCTTCCGGGCACGGGCTTCATGCTTACTGGCTGCTTAAAGAACCCGTTATAATCAACGACGAAAATCGGGCGGAAGTCATTAATACTGTCCGCAAGCTCCAGCAAATCATACGGAATAATGCGGTGGCCAACGGCTGGAAAATTGACGCGACGGCTGATTTATCACGTATCCTCAGGGTGCCTTATACGTGGAATTTTAAGGATCCTGAAAATCCGGTGCTTTGTGAAGTGATTGAATACGCGGATCTCCGTTACCGTTATGAAGATTTTGCATCTTTACAGGTCGAAATACCTCAATTGCTTTCTGACCGCAAGCAAGGCTTTGAGCGGCGCAAAACAGACGGCAACTCTTTCATGATGCTGTCTAATTGTAAATTTCTGCAGCATTGCGAACTGGATGCCGATACTATCACTTATGATGAATGGGTCGCGGCTCTTTCTAATCTGGCGAGAGCTTCTGATGGACCGGCGGCATGCCATGAACTATCCAAAGCTGATCATAAACGATACAACGCGGAAAAGACTGATGCCAAGATTGCGGAAGTCCTTTCTAATATGAGTCCACGCACATGTGAGTATATACAGAAAACGCTCGGATTTAAACACTGTGAAAACTGTCCTGTTAAATGTCCATCCGGATGGGCACTGGCTAATGTACCCCGTGCTATGGCTACATTGCGGGCGGTGACGACGCCAAACCCTGAAACGGTTTTTACCCCTGAAGTTATTGGAGCGCTTGCTCTGCTTCAGAAAGAGGCGCCTTTGGAATTCCAGAAACATAAGGCAAGGTTTAAAGGACATATCAATCTTAACGACTTATCCAAAATCATTGCCGAGGAACGCCGGAAAAGCTTTCACGTTGAGTCCTCATCTGCGGAAAGGATATCTACATCTCAAGGAACATCTAAGGCGCCTAAAACGACGAAATCACTCATTCCTGATTGTCCGATAGACCTTCGGATACCTGCAGGTTTTTCTGTGGACGCCACCGGTGTGTGTGAATACCGCGAGCGGATGGACGGGGATGTGATCAGAAATCCGGCATCGGGTGTTCCAGTAGTTCTGACATCACGGCTGTATAACATGGATACGGATACTGAAAAGGTCGAAATATGCTTCAAATATTATAACCAATGGCGCCGGACGGTACAGCCGCGGTCGACCGTATTTTCCAGCCGAAGCATCGTTAAGCTGTCTGACTGGGGACTTAATATTTCATCGGAAACGGCCAAGTACCTTGTGAAATACTTACAGCAAATGGAAGCCATGAACCAAGACAGAATCCCTTTGTGCTACAGCGTCTCCCGCCTGGGATGGCGTAAGCATTGTGAAGAATTTATCCTTCCGTCTAATACAGATTATCGGATTGAAATGGATGACGAGGGGGATATTACGGAAGCCATGCAGGCGACCGGAGAATTGTCACGCTGGTATCAGCTGGCCGGGGAAATCCGGAAGTATACCTTCGCCCGGTTCCTTATGGCAGCATCCTTCGCTACGCCTTTACTGGGATTGTTCCGCCAGCGGAATTTCCTTCTGTATTTTTGGGGCACGTCCGGCGGCGGGAAGACGGCTGCCATGAAAATGGCCATGAGCGTATGGGGGAATCCTGACCGGATGATGACCAGTTTCCTCACGACCAAGGCCGGATTGGAACGCCGCCTATCCCTGCTCTCTGATTTTCCTGTTGCCATTAACGAGCGGCAGGTCGCAGGCCAGGGGCGTGACAAGCAGGACTATTTGGAATATGTAGTCTATATGCTGGAAGGTGGTAAAGGCAAGGGACGCGCCAGCAAGACGGGACTGCAGAAGACCGCTTACTGGCGAACCGTCGGTATGGCCAACGGGGAAGAACCGCTTACCCGGGAAAATTCTGTTCGCGGCGTTAAGAACCGTATCCTTGAAATCAATACATATCCTGTTCTTCCGGATGGACTTGCCAAACGGGTTCATCAAATGGACAGTTATGGATTAGCGGGCTCCCTGTACATTAAAGCTCTGCTTGCAAACCGGCTAATGGCCGGTGAGGTGTGGAACCGTATCCGGCAAGATCTGTCTACGCGGTATACCGATTACAGCCCTGTTCATGTGGACGCCGTGGCGCTTATTACGACAGCTGACGTGCTTGCAGGAATGTGGTTGTGGCGTATGGATCTCCAGACAGCTTTATCACAGGCGGAGTATATGGGTGGAGAAGTATTTAAATCCCTTCCGACGATCCATGAAATTTCCGATACAGACCGTGCGTGGGATTTTGTTCAAAACTGGATGGCTGCCAATACAGCCCATTTCGATAACGAAAGTTATAGCAGTATGCAGAAAACGGTCTCACCCCTTTATGGGTTTATCCGGGGAGGAAAGACACATGTATTCCCTAACGCGTTGCATGAGGCAATGGACAAGGAAGGTATCAGCTACGAGAAGATGATTAAAGAATTTGCCACGGAAAAGAAAATAGAAACGTCCACAGGCGCCGATGGATGGGTAAGAAATTTGAATGTTGTGAAATACCAGGGAAAAGCATGCCGTGTTATTACAATACTTAATTAATTTCTGTTACACGGGCTACACGTAAGCTACACGTAAATCCGAAAAACGTGTTACCCGATTTTTACCAGTGATTATCGAAAGAAAAGAGGTATAGATATGTTAGGTTACACGTGTTACACGTTAAATATATATAGTTGGTTGAAATATACCTACCTACCCTAAGGTATAAGGAGGGTATAAGGGGGGTCTATAAAAAACACACACCCTATTTGCGCTAACGTGTAACCCGTTTTTGACCTTTGGTCACGACAGATTTTATCGGTGTTCCGAGAGACGGCTTGGGTCACACGTTAACGGGTAACCCATAAAAAATAGTTCAAATGTTCGGTAGCAGAGAGGTGTAACGCAACGATGAATTTCGATACGGAAAGATGGAAATTATTAAAAATCTGTGAGATGAATGCAAGACGGTCTTGTATTCCCGGTATTCAGAAAATGGCCGGTGAAATTTTTGTGGATCCCTGGCCGCAGTCGGATTCTGATATATGGTTGTCTATGTTTACTGAAGCTAAAGCTGTAAATATGAATCTCTGCAGTTATTTGTTCTTGGTTCGCGGTTGTGGAACTTATTTACAGGAGAATTCATCTTATGGATTAACAGGTAGCGGATGGCCGTATTTGTTTAAGCCTTGTGTATCTTCTGATACATGGCCATCCAAGAATGTATTTCAGGAAATAATGAATGATATGTTTCGGCAGTTTAGTGCCCAGCAGATTTACCGGGTAATGAAAAATGCATGGGATTTTCAAAAAAGCGTAAGTAATTAAAGAGGGAGGTTTCAAATTATGATGTTCATATTAGGCTGTATGTTCGGCGCGTGTATCGGGTTGTTGATTTGTTCGCTATGTGTGATTTCAGGCAGGGGTACATATGATGATCGTTAAAGAATTTCTGAATGATGTTCGGCGGCAGCATGCACGGGTAGAAGCTTGCAAAGAACGGCTGAAAGAAATTGAATGTGAAGTTATCTCTTTAAAATCTCCACAGCTAGGTGACAAAATACAATCAAACAGTGTGAAATCGCTTGATGAGGTAATCTGCAGGCTCGAATTGAAAAGAGCAGAAACATCACGAGAATTTGTTCGTTTAATGGATATGCAGGATAAAGCGGAGACTCTGATTAGCTGTGAGAAAGATCATGACCGATGGGCAGTGTTGTACCGCAGATACATACTTAATCAAAAATGGAAGAAAATTGCTGTTGAAATAAATCTTGACCTGCGCTGGATTTACAGGTTGCATGGTCAGGGATTGCGCAATTTGGAAAATACGCCATTAAAAGCCACTATAGACCTGTGATATAGTGTAGGTGTGAAAATTGGGAAACGCCATTAAAAGAGCACATGTTCTTATTCACCAAATAATCATTTGTGGTAAAACGTGTTTGACAGGGAAGGTAAGAGAGAATAAAATAAAAGTAACTAAAAAACAGTTACTATTTTAGGAGAGCTGGTTTTGAGTAGAAAAGAAAAAATTCTGAAAAGGCTTAATGCGATACCAAGCCCGGTAGACTTTACATATAATGAACTTGAGAAACTCCTTGGTATGTATGGGTACTCAGTAACAGAAGGAAGTGGTTCTAGAATATCATTTGGTCCCAACAAAAAAGGAAATATTCTAGATTTGCATAAGCCTCATGGAAAAGGAGAAAATGCTTTAAAGCGATATCAGATTGAAAAAATAAAAGCATTTATAGATGAAGAGGAATAGAAAGAGGATGACTAATATGCATCTAAAGGACTATTTAGAGTACAAAAATTACAGAGGAAATGTTTTTTACAGCGCGGAAGACCGAATATTTTACGGAGAGATCATGGGAATTAAAGACCATGTTTCTTTTGAAGGTGACACGGTTGATTCTTTAGAGGAGGATTTTAAGGAAGCGGTTGACCATTATTTATTCGTCTGTAAAAAAATAGGCAAAGATCCAGACAAAGAATTTAAAGGGGTATTTAATATAAGAATTTCTCCAGAACTTCATAGAGAAGCCTATTATTATGCCAACGAAAGCGGAGTTACATTAAATAAGTTAATTAGTGCTTGTATAGAAAACTATTTACAAATAAAGCACCAAGAGAATGAAAAGTATGAAGGGTATCAAGCAATAAATGGTATTGAGGGCATTAAAGGAATAAAAGATTATGATAATATAATTTCCCATAATTTCAGTGTAAAAGTTGATGTAGATGAGATGTGATGCGGAGGAGAAATGGCACGGAATAAATACACTTTTTCCATCGGACGGATAAATGTTCCTGTTGTTGAATATCATAAAAAAGAATTGGAAATAAAAGAGACTACAGAGAAAAGAGACAACAAAGCCGGAGAGGTCAGGTATTCAGCCAATATAGGTTCCGAATTAAAAATAAACGACATCTTATTTTTCCCTTGCAAACTAACGGTAAACGCCCGCTTTATAGGGATAGAAGCAAAAATTACCACTGAAAGTAAAATTGGAATTAATGGTATATCGGAAATTTCAGATGAAGAGAAAAAAGAAGTAATTCCTGATTTACTAAGACCCTTGGTTTCTAAAGCAGCAGAGGTTTTTGCCTATCTGACAGGGAATGACAATCCGTTTCCCATTATACTTAATGGGGATCTGGGGCATAATGTAATTAACCTTACTACAAAGAAAGAATAATGGTTTGACAACCATATAATTCCAGGTAGTGATAAAAGTTAAAAAAAGCACTCTTAAAGCACTCTTAACGGGTGCTTTTATATTGCAGGCGGGGCATGGGTCCTTCCAGAGCTTTATACAGATTGAGGTGCTCCGACAGCCCGAAAACATTTTAGCTACAAATTTTTATTTGTCCTTGTTAGTAAAGACAAAGTGGATGGGAGGTGATAAATTTGAAAGTTTCCAAGAATCTAAAACTACTTACGACGACTCAATCAGAAATGGCAAATATTATGGGAGTATCGCAGCAGAGAGTATCTCAGCTCATATCAGAAAATGTAATTTTGCGGGATAAAAATAATTCCGTTTTAGTCATCGAAAGCCTAAAGAATTATTACAAGTTAAAAGCCAATTCAGAAAACTCCGATGATATAGATTTCCAAAAAGAAAGAGCGCTGCATGAAAAGACGAAAAGAGAAATTGCAGAGCTGAAACTGGCGAAAATGCAAAGAAGTGCTTATGATGCGCGGACTGTTGAACTGGTTCTGACAGAAATGCTTTCAAATTTACGCACCCAGTTTCTGGGGCTGCCGTCAAAGTTAGCGCCTATACTTGAAGATCTGAAAAAAGAGAAAATATATGGGATCCTTTCTAAAGAAATTGAAGAAAAACTGCTTGAATTATCCGAGTATGATCCTGAAATGTTTGCTGCCGACGAAATAGATGAAGGTGAAGACGATGAAGACAGCTCGTGAGCTCTGGCAGTATATATCAAAAAACGGTTTAAAACCGCTGCCAAAGACGTCCGTTTCTCAATGGGCGGATAATCACCGAATGCTCTCATCTGGCATTTCCGCAGAGCCGGGAAAATGGAAAACATCACGAGCGCCGTATCAAAAAGACATTATGAACGCTTTTACGGAACCGGGTATCCATAGAGTAGTTGTAAAATCATCGTCACAAATCGGCAAATCTGACATGATGAACAACGTTATCGGAAGATTCGCTCATTTAGACCCCTGCGCTATCATGATGATTCAACCCACCATTGATATGGCGCAGGATTATTCCAAGACGCGTATCGCACCAATGATCAGAGATACAAAAGTGCTGAATAATCTCTTCTATGACGTGAAGTCCCGGGACGCTAACAATACAATTCTTTCCAAGGTCTTTCCAGGCGGGCGTCTCATTATGTGCGGGGCTAACAGTCCGGCGGGGCTGGCATCTCGCCCGATACGAATCCTGCTTGCTGATGAAGTAGACAGATTTCCGGACTCGGCAGGAACAGAGGGTGATCCTGTGGATCTGGCAGCTAAGCGTATGACAACGTTCTGGAACTCCTGCATGGGATTGTTTTCGACGCCTACGAACGAGGGGGCATCCCGGATTGATGAGGAATACCTCGCGGGCACTCAGGAGGAATGGCAGCATAAATGTCCTAATTGCGGAGAGTATCACCTACTGCGGCATATAGACATGACCGTGGATTATAAAGAAATCAAAACACCGAGTGGTAAGAAAACGGTTATCGTTAATGATGTGAAATGGAGATGTCCGCATTGCGGGTTTTCTTTTTCCGAAAAGGAAATGAAACAGACCCCACAGAAATATATCAGCCGGAATGCAGACGCGTTGAAAAACGGCATACGTTCTTTTTTTGTAAATGGCTTTACATCTCCATGGATGACATGGTCAAGGATTATGCGAGAATGGCTTGAAGCAAAAGGAGACCCCGAACGGGAAAAGGTAATTATGAATACTGTTTTTGGGGAATCCTATAAGCAGAAAGGAGCTTTTGAAGATGAACAGATATTTTTACGGCGCAGAGAATCTTATGGCGCCGAGCTGCCCAATGGAGTATTACTTTTAACAGCAGCGATCGATACGCAGGATAACCGACTTGAATATGAAGTAGTCGGCTGGGGCAAGGAAGAAGAATGCTGGGGAATCCGTAAAGGGATTGTATTAGGGGCGCCGAACCAAGCCCGAACATGGAAAGAGATAGATAATATTTTAGATAAAACTTATCATTTTGCTGACGGCAAAGGTCTGAAAGTAGTCAGAACGTTTATTGATTCCGGCGGGCATTATACATCTGATGTCTATAATTACTGTCAAAAGAATTTCCACAAACAGCGATTTGCAATCAAGGGCCGTGGTGGTCCCGGTATTCCTTTGATTTATAAAATTGCCAAGGCAAATAACGCTAAGGCACCGCTGATACTCTTAGGAGTCGATGACGGTAAGCAGCAGATTATGGACAGATTATCTATAGATAGTCCGGGTCCTTTGTATTTCCATTTCCCGCAGGATGAAGGGATAAAAGAATTATCTGACCGAGGCTATGACGATCTATATTTCAAGGGCATTATCTCAGAACATAAAAAGGTCTACAAAAGAAACGGTGTACTCCGGGAAGTCTGGGAAACGACCAAGAATGTCCGGAACGAACCGCTGGATCTTAGGAACTACAACCTGGCATGTATGAAATCCCTTAAGCCAGATTGGGTTAAACTGGAGATGCTGGTCAACGGAATGTCAGAAACCGAGGTTAAAAGAGCGGTGGCAAAACCGCAAAAGAAAAAGGCAGTATATAGAGCTAAAAGACAGGTAAATATTTGGTAAAAGTACTCGGAAGGGTACTTTTTATATTGGATAGAAATATTTTCCCTCTTGACTTTTTGTAGTTAGCAACTATATAATGTAGTTAGCTACAAAAAAGGAGGCGAAGAAAATGGTAGCAGAAAAAAGTCGTGCCGATTATTTTCGTAAAAGAAGAAAACTGTATAAGCAATTTACTGTTTCTTTAAAGAAAGATAAGTTTGAGGCATTCGAGATTAAGTTGAAGGAAATGAAAAAAACTCGAACAGAATGGCTTAATGCGAAAATTGACGACGAATTAAAAAAATAAGATATCTGCTCTCCGTGGAAAGGTTGCAGATATCTTATCTCCCGAGGCAAAGCCTCCGTGAAATATTATATCATGGTGGGAACTTCTCTTTCAAACGAGAGGAGTTTTATTATGAACGAAATTATTCAAAAAATGAACCGGCTGACTATTGACAGTCGTGAAGTGGCAAGAATGGTGGAGAAAAGACATGCGGATTTGTTGAGAGATTTGGAAATGTATTCTGGGTATTTAAGTCAAAATCCAAAATTGGATTCAGTGATTTCTGGCAGGAATCATCGTATAAATTAACGAACGCAATTTTGCGTTCGTTAATTTACTATCTCTTGACTTTTTGCAAGGCATGAATTAGAATAAATGCAAGGCATAAAGTGAGGTGAAGAACATGAGCCCTAAAACTGGAAGACCTAAAACCGATAATCCAAATTCTAAAAATTTAACAGTTCGCATTAATGAGGATTTAGCGCTTCGTTTAGAAAAATACTGCGATCAGCATAATCTAACGAAAGGCGAAGTCGTTAGAATTGGTATCAAAAGGGTCTTAACAGAAAATGAATAAGACAACCACTGCTCCTGGAAAAGTTAGTGATTGCCTTATCTACACCGAGGCTATGCCTCATGAAATATTATATCATATGGCGTAGTCTCTTTCCAAAAGAAGGAGATTAAATGGACTGGTATTTCATTCAAACGAGTAGCAAGCAGAAAAGTAGCGGAACATTTTGAGAAATTACACAAGCATGTACTCGATAGTATCAGAGAAATTTTATCGGCGGAAAAATCCGCCAATAAAATTTTCCAGCAAACATCGTTCAAGAGAGGAGAACGCAATTTTGCGTTCTCCTCTTTAATCTTAAAAATTGCATAAATTCCCTCTTGACTTTTGTTGCTACGTGAAATACAATTTATTTGTAGCAACAAAAGAGAGGTGAGAAAATGAGTGCTGCTAAAATGGGACGACCAACAAATAGCCCTAAAGATGTAATGGTACGTGTTAGAATGGATAAGACTACACTGTCTAAGTTAGACAAATGTGTTGATTTAAAGGGCAGTAACCGTTCACAAGTGATTAGAGATGCTATTGTGCTGGTGTATTCCAAAATAAAAAAATAAGACGTTGCCCTTCTCCTCTAAAAGTCGAGCAACGCCTTACCACACAATCCCGAAGGATTGATAAATTTATTATATCATTCTTTTGGGGTATTCAAAAGGAGATGTAATATCTATGGAAAATTTAATAATGTTTATTAACGGTGAACCCGTTGTATCCAGCCGCCAAGTAGCAGAAAAATTTGAAAAGCAACATAAACATGTGTTAGATGCAATAGAAAACATAAAGGAAACAATCAAAGCCGAAAATTCGGCTCTGATAAAATGGTTTTGCAAAACAACGTATAAAGCCGGAACTGGTAAAAATTATCCAGAGTATTTGATGAATAAAGATGGATTCTCATTACTAGCGATGGGATTTACTGGTGAGAAAGCCATCCAATGGAAGATAAAGTACATTGAGGCCTTTAACCGAGCGGAAAAGGATTTAGCGGAAGCCCTAAAGCACCCCAAACAGAAATGGTTGCCGCCGCAGATTCTCCGGTGCAAGTATTTTAACAGCGTCCCATGTATGACACTGGCGGATTTGGAATTTGTGGCAGGATTTGACCATGCCGCGGCTCTATGGTCGCTCAAGCGGTATTACATACCCTATATTATGCTGACTAAGGAGACACTCCGCCAGTATCGGTATGAAAATGATTTGCATACCTGCAACAGCCGCCTGATTATCTTGACCCAGGCATCCGTGGTGTCCTTGCTTAAAAAGACAGGGCGATATACGGCGGAAATTATTGAGAGGGTAAAACAGTATTTCTGTTCAGCGGCAGAGCTTATCAGAGAAAAGCGGAAAGTAGTTCCTGAACTGGCTATTCGTCAGCTGTATATTTTGAGAAACACATTGCCGTATATGACAAATAAGGAAGAAAGGAATCTGGCGGCCAAGTATATCGTGGACAGACTGATGGAACTGGATTTACTTAGGCCGTCCGATTATCCGGGGGAGAATCTCTATGATACGGATATTAATTCCGTGGGAGGGTGGAATGTAGACACCCGCATTCAGAATGCCCACTATATGTTGGATAAAGGTATGCAGGTGACAAGACAAAGTTTGTTTGATTTTCAAGATCGGCTATTGGCAGAAGCCAGAGCAAGCATAAAATAGTTTTTTAATAAAAGCACTCGAAAGGGTGCTTTTTGATTGGAGAAACAGAATGAGCAGACTACAAAACGAACGCCTGAAATTGTATTTAGAAGCTGAAAAGGCGGTTTTAAGCGGGCAGTCTTATACAATCGGTAACCGAACGCTGACAAGAGCCAATCTGGCAACTATACGAAAAGCCATTGATGATTTACTGGCGGATGGTGCGACTTTGGATGAGGACGAACGCGTATCAGCGGGGTCAAGAAAAAGAGTTGTCTTTTTCGGATAAGGAGGATATTTGATGCACGAAAAAAGAACACAAAAAAACAGGATTAGAGCACCTACATTGCGCAAATCAGTCCGGTTCAGAAATACAGGATATTCCGAAGGCGGGGCCAGTCGTACAAGTAATATTCTCAAGGCGTGGAATCCCGAACGATCCAGCGCAAAGGCAGATATCGATGCAAATCTACGATCTCTCAGAGGTCGTTCTGCCGATCAGGTCATTAATACCCCAGTGGGTGCAGCAGCTATTAACAGCTCCGTTGTTCATGCGGTAGGAGATGGCTTACGGTTATTTCCCAGAATCCCATATAAATTCTTAGGATTAGATGCGAAAGCGGGCAGAGAATGGGCAAGAAAGACCTCACGCGAGTTTGATCTGTGGGCTGCGTCTAAGAATTGTGATCTCTACCGGAGAAATAATTTTTACGACCTGCAATTCATCGCTTACTCGACATATCTGACGGATGGAGATTCTTTTTCGCTTTTCCGGCGGAAAAATCCGACGTTTGACATGCCGTACTCGTTAAGGATCCAGCTATTGGAAGCCAATAGAGTTTCAAACCCCATCAATCAGGGATATATTTCAACCGCTGGTACATATGCAGTGGAGATGAAGGCTCCTAATGGCAACCGGATTGTAAATGGCGTTGAGATTGCTGCCGACGGGGAAATCGTCGCCTTTTGGATAAGCAACAAGGTTCCTAACGACCCGACGGATTTCAGGATAGCAGAATGGGTTCGTGTGGAGGCGTTCGGGAAACGAACAAGCGTACCAAATATTCTGCAGGTCTGTCACGATACTAGGGCGGAACAGTACAGAGGGGTACCTTATCTGGCACCGGTACTGGAGACGTTGAAACAGGTATCAAGGTATACAACGGCGGAATTGACGTCGGCCATCATCAAGTCCTTTTTTGCCTTATTTTTTACCAGCCAGGCGGGAAGCTCGGATTTGGATAATATTCTGGGGACACATAATGAAGATGACCCGACGGCGCCGGTTGTGGATGTAAGCGAATACGGACTTGCGCCGGGAACCATGAACGCATTGCCGAGAGGAGTGGACGTCAAATCCATTGATGCGTCAAACAGCCAAAGTACATTTGAACCGTTTGTGACGCAGCTTATCAAACAAATAGCAGCGGCTATCGGGCAACCGTATGAAGTGCTGCTGAAATCATTTACATCTTCATATTCCGCATCAAGGGCAGCACTGTTACAAGCATGGGAAGAATATAAGCTGCGGCGTAAATGGTTTGCCAGCGATTTCTGCCAGCCCGTATACGAAGTATGGCTTGCGGAAGCTGTCGCCATCGGGCGTATTGAAGCACCGGGCTTTTTTGATGATCCGCTAATTCGAAAGTCATGGTGTACAGCAGACTGGTTCGGACCGACAATGAGCATCCTTGACCCCGTCAAAGATATTAACGGGAGTGCGCTCCGTACTACATATGGTCTAAGTACCCGGGAGCGGGAAGCTGCGGAAATGACGGGTACGGATTTGGAAGAAAACCTGGAACAGCTTGCCTACGAAAAGCAGCTGATTGATGGTTACGGCCTGAATATGGGCGATCCTCAAGTATTAGCAGGGAAAGGTGGTGAGAAAGAAGATGAGTAAAAAGAAATTCTGGGAGATAAAAAATAAAGCTACAGACGAAAAAGCCGAGCTGTTGCTTTATGGTGAGATTTCCGATGCAACATGGTGGGGAGATGAAGTTACGCCCAAGCAGTTTGCCGATGATTTGAGTACATGCAATGGCAAAGATCTTGTAGTCCGTATTAACAGTCCGGGCGGGGATGTTTTTGCTGCGCAGGCCATCTACAATCTGCTGAAGTCGTATGCCGGAGACGTAACAGTACACATTGACGGAATTTGCGCCAGCGCAGCTACAGTTGTAGCCTGTGCAGGGAACAAGGTCATCATGCCGGATAATGCTCTATATATGATCCACAATCCGCATGCGGTACTGATTGACGCTTACGATGCCGTGGGGCTGTCTAAGCTGGAAAGTGAACTGCACGCCGTGAAAAAGACAATTACGAATGTCTATCAGAAAAAATGCGGAGACGCGATGTCTGCTGAGGATATCAGTCGTGCGATGGACGAGGAAACGTGGATGGGTGCGGATGAAGCTTTGACATTCGGGTTTATCGATGAAATTGATAACAATTTTGCGATTAAAACGAATATGAAGAGCGACACTCTGATCGTTAATTCTGTTGCGCTGCCGACAAAAGGCAGAAATATGGATAAAATCACCAGTATTATTGATAAAAAGAAGGGAGAAAACATGAAAGATAACGAAATGATTTCAAAAATCAAGGCAGTTTTAGGGATAAAAGAATCCGAAAATCCTAAAGTCGCGGCGGAAAGGCAGCGCATTGCGGCCTTGGATGCCTTGAGGACTGAGGATAAAAATCCTTATGTAGAAGCAATTATAGACACCTGTAAGAAAACAGAAGGGGTAGAAGTTAAAACGGTTAAACCTATTATCGACTCCATCCTTACTGTAAAAGTGGAAAATAAGCCTGATGAGAAAATCGAGGCAATTATGAAGATCATCCAAGACAATGTGGATTCCGGTGCCAATGGTGTAAAACCTACGCCGCAGCATAATCCGGAAGATAATGAGCATCAGAAATTAGAGGCTGATATCAGTGATATTGTGAATCGGGCAAACAAGATAAGGGGGAATAAATAATGGCTCTGTATGAAAAAGTGACGTTAGACAGCAATGGTCTCATTGGAGGCCCGGAAATTGCGCTGCTTACAAAAAATGTAGAATTGACCGCAGCTAAAGAAATGAAAAGAGGGACACTCTTAACAACTGCATCCGGGAAAGTAGCGGCTACTGCTAAAGCAGGTGTAGCAGATTGCATCTTAGCGGAAGATACCGACAGTAAGGCAAAAGTAGCAACTGTTTACATCTCCGGCCGGTTCAATCGTGAAAAACTGATTGTTGCTGCAGGAGATACCGTGGATGCACACGAAGAGGAACTTCGCGACAAAAATATTTATTTGACTAAACTGAAATAAGGAGGATATCTATAATGGCTATTAATTACAAAGACACGGTCGCATTGATTGAAGCGGTAGAACGAATGAATCCGCCGGCATCTTTCCTGTTGGATACATTCTTCCCGCGTATTCCGAACACGTCCGTCACGGCAGTGATCGAGGTGCAGTACCGGAAAGGTGCACGACGCCTGGCCCCGTTTGTGACTCGTGGAACAAAAGGCATTAACATGAAACGGGATACTGTCGAATCGCAGTTTTATAAAGCACCGATGATGGGACCGCGCAGAGTGCTTGATCCGGATGTCATCAATGAACGCGGATTTGGAGAGGGTATATATTCATCCAAAACTCCGGAAGAACGAGCCGCTGACGCACAGGCCTATGACTTGATCGATTTGCAGAATATGATCATCAACAGAAAGAATAAAATGGCTGCGGACATTCTCACCACAGGTAAATGCGAAATCAAAGGATTTGCCGATGATGGGAAAACAGAACTGCTGGATACCATTGATTATGGATTTGACCAGAAACTGACACCGTCTAAGACCTGGGATCAGGCAGGAGCCACCATCTATGCCGACATTAAAAATATGTCGGAAGAAATTCAGCAGAATGCAGGTATTGTGCCGACGGTCATGGTTATCGGAAAGAACGTATTCAACTATATGCTGGGCAACGATGAAATTATGAAATGGCTGGCTGTTCCGTCCAGAGATAATTTGGGGATGTTCTCTTTCGCGCCGAAAATCGTTTCTCCGCAGGTGACACGCGTAGGGCTTATCCAGGCACTGAACATGGAAGTATATACATACGGAGAAACCTACCTGGATGATGATGAAAATCCGAAGCCGTTCATCGGTGAAAATGATGCCATCATTGCTATTCCGGGAAGGGGTAGGCAGTTGCACGGAGCCGTAACGCTCGTCAATGAAGCGGAAACAGGCTACAACACATATGCAGCTTCTTATGTGCCGTACTATGACGGGAATAAAGAATCACAGACTGTGGCACTTTCTATGTATTCCCGCTGCGTACTGGCACCGGAATCTGTCAATGACTGGGCGGTCATTAAAGCCAAAGGTTAATAAGGAGGTACGTTATGTATATTCTCGTGAAAAAAGGGATGCTGTCTGCTTACGGCGAAATCTTCCGAAAGGGTGATGTGCTGGAATTGGAAGATAAGGTGGCCGAAAGACTGCTGGAGTCAGAGGATTTTGAATCGTGCGAGGAACCTGTCGGCATAGAACCGGATACTGATACGGAATCGGCGGATGAAGCGGAAGACGTGGACGAAGAGAAACCGACAAAAAAATCGACCGCGAAAAAGACGGCGGCAAAGAAGACATCTTCTAAGCGGACACAGAGGAGCACTGTCAAGAAAGACGCGGAGCTTCCGAGTGTGGATTTCGAAGCGGCTGTAAAAAAATGAGTTCTTTCAAGGACTATATAGCCGCAGATAACAAAAATGTATTTTTGAATGAACAGGAATTTGCTGAAAAGCATAACCTGAACGGATCAGAGTGTGTCGCTGTTGTACAAGAGGTCGTCATTAATGATGATCTAACTACTGAGACCGCAGCCGCTGCCAAATATACAGATGCTATGTATGGCAGCGGCTGTATCATCAATGTCAGGAAATCCGATTTGCCGTATATTCCGGAAACGGGGGATACGTTCCGGTTGGACGGAAAATACGGTCAAGTGGTACTCTGCAAAGACGATGAAGGTATATTGACAATCACGTGGGCGGTGAATGAAACATGATTGATATTGACGTGCGGTGCAAAGGTGCTGCACTGGTTATCCGGACAATGAATGAAACTCCGAAAAACATTCAAAAGGCGATTAGCATGAGCGTCAATAAAATCGCGCTTTCGGCCCGCACACAAATGGCAAGAGAAGCGGCTAGAGAGTATTTTATCGGGGTCGGAAAAGCCAGGAAAACGATCAGCATAACAAAGAAAGCAGCGATAAATAGCTTAAAGGCACAGATCACCAGTGTGGGAAATCCTAATTCTCTGGCGCATTTTAAAATATCGCCCAAGAAAGTACAGCATAAAGGCCGTAAAAATAAAAAGATCCGCGTGCAGGTAAAACGTTCAGGTGGTGGGGCAACATTAGATAGAGCATTTGTCATGGCAATTGGTAAAGGTGATAGTGTCGGCATATTTGAAAGGAAAAGAGAAACGAGATATCCTGTCCGAAAACTATTCGGTCCGTCCGTACCGTCTATGCTAAAAAACGAAGATATCCAACGCGAGCTGGAAAAATCAACATCAGATAAGCTCAATAGAGAATTGAACCGACAGTTTGCCCGTATTATAGGGACATAAGGAGGGGATATTATGACGCCTGTCATGCTGGCAAATGCCATCAAAGAATTACTGGACGAAAAGCTGGTGGACTACACTTATACGGATTCTGCCGGGGATACAAGGGCAATTAAAATCTATACCTATTACTTGGACGATAAACGCCCAGGGAGTGGAGACGTAGCCCCGTATATCGTGGTACGCTCGGTGTCGGGAGAGGATGGTGTAGATAACAGCACGGCCAAATGTATTATTGTGGCATGTGTACGCGATGAATCACCGGAATCCGGTTATCTTGGGGTAGTCAATCTGATAGAGCGCATTCGGCAGATTTTGCTGACAACGGGTACCGTTGGTAAGAAGTTCCCGCTGAAAAAACCGCTGAAATGGGGCATTGATAATGATCCTAACCGGCCATACTACAGCGGGTATATCGAAGTAAATTATTATGTAGGGCACCTGGATGATTTCCAGAAGATGCCCTTTTTGTATGAGTAAGGAGGTTTATATGGCAACTTCAAAATCAACAAAAACAGAGGATTCTGTGAAAAAATCAGAAGGGCCCCTGTCTTATGTGGGGCCAAATATTCCCAAGCTGGGGCTTACGCAGTATCAAGTGTATATCGGAGGAGTCCCCGAATTCCCGGATATTGTGCAGGAAGAGCAGAAGATCCGGCTAAGCAGGCTGTTCGTTCCTGTGTCAAAGTTGAGTGATGTAATGTCTACCATTGAAACCAGGGGTACGGTATATAACAAGTTTTATAATGACGGATTATCCGTCAGAAGGGAGCTTAACTGATGAGTTATTATCACGGTATTAAAACCTTTGAACGGGCTACAGCGATAAAGCCGGCGGTGAATACAGAGGGATGTCTGCCGGTCATTGTCGGTACCGCGCCGATTAACTTAGCAACGGATCCAGCAGAGCCGAATACGCCGGTACTCTGCCATCAGATGGCAGAAGCAGTAGCAGCATTCGGGTATAAACCGGACTTTGAAAAATATAATATTGCAGAAGCAATTTATACATTTTTCTCTCTATACGGGGTGTCTCCGGTAATATTTATTAACGTACTGGATAAAACGAAACACAAAACATCTGTATCAGGGGCACAGATCACAGTTACAGACCATATGGCCATCATCAAAGAAGATGTACTGTTAGATACATTGACCGTCAAATCAGCTGATGCATCTGTCAAATTACAGGTAGATACGGACTACACGGCAGCCTTTGACGATAGTGGAACAGTGATTATTACACTGGTTGCTAACAGCAGCCATTATGGTGACACGTCTATCACTGTCGCCTATGACAAAATTGATCCGTCAAAAGTGACTACGGCAGATATTATTGGAGGTATTGATTCTGCCACCGGAAAGGAAAAAGGGCTGGAAGTCATCAATACCATCTTTACCAAGCTGGGTGTTGTTCCCGGTATGATCGGTGTTCCGGGATATAGCGACAATTTAGAAGTGGCGGCGGTTCTTGCATCCAAAGCAGCCAGTGTTTCGGGATTGTTTAAAGCGGTTTCCATTATTGACGGCAGTACCACAGTTGCCAAGAAATATACCGACGTATATGCCTGGAAAAACAAAGCCAACGTTACAAGTAAGTATCAGGTGGTCTGCTGGCCGATGGCAACTATGGGAACAAAAAAGCTGCATCTGTCTACAATTTTCATGGCTACTCAGGCACTCTTGACATATGAAAATGATGATATCCCCTATAAGTCACCGTCCAATAAGACTGCGCAGATTGATGGACTGTGCCTGTCTGATGGAACTCCGGTAGAATTGGGGTTGTCATCTGCTAATTACTTAAATGGGAACGGCATTGTTACGGCCATTAATTTGTTTGGGGGATGGAAACTTTGGGGCAACAATACAGCTTGCTATCCGACGAATACGGATCCGAAAGACAGATTCTTCTGCGTGCGGGCTATGTTTAACTGGGATCAGCAGACATTTATCCGAACCTACTGGACTGATGTAGACCAGCCGATGATGAAACGGTATATCCAGTCCATCGTAGATTCAGAAAACATCCGCATGAATGGGTTGGTATCCGCCGGCGTTATTCTGGCAGGATCCTGTGAGTATCGGGAAGCAGATAATCCGGCGACCTCAATTGTAGACGGTATTTCCAATATCCATAAGACTTTTATTCCACCGGTTCCGAACCGTGAGATTGATGTAGTTTATGAATTTGATTCTGAGCAGTATGCAGCTCTGATGATGGCGTGAAGGAGGTAACGGATTATGACAGAATTACCCAGCCTGCTTGTAAATTTCCGGGTATATGACGGAGGCAGCAATGATATGATTGGCGTCGCCGACGTGGAATTGCCAAAGCTGGAGGCTATGACAGAAACATTGAAAGGTGCCGGAGTATCCGGTGAAATTGACATGCCTGTACTGGGGCATTACGCCAGTATGGAAACAAAACTGAATTTCAGAACCGTGGATAAAAATTCCCTTAAAATCAGTGCGACCAAAAGCCAGAAATTAGAAATCCGCGGTGCACAGGAAGTATACAACAAGGCTACCGGAGAAGTGGTGGTGGTACCCGTCAAACTGGTTGTCAAAGGAATGCCGAAATCTACGGAACTGGGCAAATTTGAGATGGGTTCCGGTACAGACAGTTCTCTGACACTGGAAACGATGTACCTGAAGCTCAGCATCGACGGAAAGATAAAGGCGGAAATCGACAAGCTGAACTATATTGCCAATATTGACGGTACTGATTACTTGTCTGATGTACGTACAGCTTTGGGACTGTAATTAAGACAATAAAAAATCCCCTCCCGTCTGGAAGGGGATTTATACTTTTATTATCATTGGGTATTGTGCCAGCCGTATAAGGCGGAGCCAATAAAGACGGATATAGTAATAATAGTTGTGACAGGAAGTGCATAGCCTGCAGGAAGCAGAAGCGCACAGTAGAACGATGTAACCAATGCAGCAAAAGCAGTTGCCAAAAGCAGAATCGGAAACAAGAAAAAAATTGTAATAAAGCATTCTACTACGGCCGCTATTGCGGTAAAGCAGATAGATAACGAATTGCGCTTTTCCATACAAAACACTTCCTTTCTGTACTATAGTGTTTTTCTTTATTATATCACGAATGGAGGAAATTTAAATGAGTATGAAACCGATTAAATTAGAAAATAAGCTGACCGTAAATGGTAAAGAAGTAACCAGCGTGACTCTGGATTTTTCCAAACTTACGGGCAAGGATTTGATTAAAGCAGAAGCGGAAGTACGTGCAGATGGCGAGGTCACTCCGTTGCTGACATTTTCACTGAAGTACCAGGCGGCTCTTGCTGCGCGAATGATTGGCATTACATATGATGACATCATGGAAATGAATGCTGACGATTTTTCAAAGATCACCAACAGAGTACTCAATTTTTTAACAAAACAGGGCTGACGTTAAAACATCTCCGAAAATGTACAATCCTGTTGGCTAAAGGAACCAGGAGCCCGGTTGAGTTCTATTTACTCATACCGCTTTGGGAATTGGACGAATGGGCGGAAGTACTGCTGGAATTGTATAAAGAAATGGAGAGGAAAGGAGGGAAATAATGGCCGATAATACGTCAGTGCAATTTGTTATTGGTGCAACATTGGCGGCAGGCTTCATGGGGGCCTTTAAAGCAGCGGCGTCCGAAACCAGGATGCTGGCAAACGTGGCAGCCAATGCCCATGCCAAAGAAAAAGAATTGGCACAGCAAAGTAGAGATCTTAATCGGATTTGGGAAAAAGGGCAAATTTCTATCGAACATCATAGAGAAGCCCTGGCGCAGTTGGCCGCTCAAATGGATAAGGTAAAAGCCGCACAGGCTGCCGTTGCCAGACAAAAAGAATTAGGTGCTCAATTTGAATCATACGGGCAGAAACGGAATCAGGCTATAGGTAATATCATGAAGGCGGGAGCTGCCGCTTATACCATGAGCATACCCCTGCGAGATGCCGTTGAAATGGAATCCAGCATGTCCGATGTAGCCAAAGTTGTCGATATGACGGACGATGAATTTACCGACATGAAAAACAGCATTGTAGAGATGTCTACCAGGATTCCGATGTCGGCCAAAGGTCTTGCGTCTATTGTCGCTTCTGCAGGTCAGGCTGGTATCGCGAAACCGGAATTGCTGACATTTGCGGAAGATGCCGCTAAAATGGGTGTTGCATTTGACGTAACGGCAGAACAAGCTGGCGATATGATGGCCAAGTGGCGGACTGCCTTTAAGATGGGACAGTTGGATGTGGTGTCTCTTGCGGATAAAATTAATTACCTGAGTAACAATACGGCATCGACAGCATCTCAGATTTCGGAGGTTGTTACCCGTATCGGCCCGTTGGGTGAAGTTGGAGGGATGGCGTCCGGAGAAATAGCTGCCTTAGGGGCATCTATGATTGGGGCAGGTGTGCAAAGCGAAATTGCTGCAACCGGTATTAAGAATCTTATACTGGGGATGACGGCCGGCGCTGGTGCCACAGCTTCACAGGCGGCGGCCTTTGAAGCTGTGGGATTGAATTCTGTCGACATGGCCAAGAAAATGCAGACGGACGCCAAGGGTGCGATTGTTGATGTTCTTGCGGCATTGAAGAGTTTGAGTAAAGATCAGCAGGCCAGTGTACTTTCTGATTTGTTCGGTAAGCAGAGTATCGGTGCTATTGCCCCGCTCCTTTCTAATTTGGAAGGATTGGAACAGAATTTTAACCGTGTCGGCGACTCCAGCCAATATTCCGGTTCGATGTTGAACGAATACGCAGCGCGGGCGAAAACGGCTAAAAATTCCATGGAACTCCTGCAGAATGCGGGAACGGCTGCGTCCATTGCTATGGGTGACGCTATGCTTCCGACACTGAAAGCAATAACCTCTGAATTGCTGCCAACTATACAATCTTTGCACGATTTTATCAAGGAACACCAAGATGCCGTTACTGCTGCGGCCAAATTTACAGGCGCGATTATATTGGCAATCGTTGCAGTTAATGCCTTCGCGATTGTATTCAATACGGTGCTGCAGGTCATTACAGCGGTCAAGATGGCTTACAACGGAGCAAAGATTGCCATCATTGCATATAGAGATAGTCAGATCGCGGCCCGCGTGGCAACTGCGCGAAGTGTCATTACCAGCAAGGCAGCAGTAATAGCTACTAAAGCATATACAGTGGCTGTACGTGCGGCACAGGCGGCACAATGGTTGTTTAATGCAGCTTTGGGCGTAATGACGGGGCCTATAGGCCTTGTTATTGCAGGTATTGTCGCCCTGGGGGCTGCTGTTTATTGGTGCTACAACCATTTTGAACAGGTTCAGGCCTTTTGCGCCTCGATGTGGGAAAGCCCTGCGGCTGCTGTCATTGCCTTCCTTACGGGGCCGATTGGCTGGTTAATATACATCGGAGCTGGGATTATTGCTAACTGGGATACTGTTAAACAGTGGTTTATCACGCTCTGGAATGCCCCGGGGAAAGCGATAGAGCAGTTTAAAGATTTTGCGGGCAATAAATTAAATGAACTGTATCAGAAAGCACAAGAAATCTGGAATTCCATTAAAGACGTGTTTAAGGATCCGATTCAAGCTGTAGTGAATTTTGTGAAAGGTGGAGATGGTGATGCGATTAGTACAGCTGGAAATCGTATTCCCGAGAATGCGGCTGGAGGCATTTATGCTCGTGGAGCATTCCTGACTTCTTTTGCAGAACGAAGTCCTGAAGCAGCTATTCCGATTAATGGGACGGTGCGTGCGGCCAGATTATGGACGCAAACAGGCCAGATGATGGGGCTTTTACCGAAATCGGTCGGGAACAATGCTGGCAAAGGAACCAGTGCTATGCTGTCCAGTATCAACCGGCTTGGCTCCATTCACCGTATGCCGGAAGGAACAGCCGTTAATCTTTCCTATAACCCGCAAATCACTATCACAGGAAATGCAGACATAGAGAACGTACAGCATGTAATGGATAACCAACGGGATAAGCTGAAAGAAATGCTGGAACGAATAGTAAGAGATCGGAGGAGATTGGCTTTTGACTAAACGTGTGTATAAGACGATACAGGACGACACATGGGATGGTATTGCTGTTAAAGTTTATGGAGACGAAAAGTATATGAACGAGCTTTTGGAAGCGAATCAGGCATATAGAGAGATCATTATTTTCCCAGCCAATGTCAGCCTTTCCCTTCCTAACATACAGACGCAAACTGCGACGATTCTGCCACCATGGAAGAAGGTGTAAGAAATGTCTGTACTAAGCTCATTGGTAGGAAATACGGTTACAGAGCAAGCATGCTATGCGCGCAGAGCATATCCTAAAATCATCTATAACAAAGTGGACATTTCGGAGGCTCTTAAGCCGTATCTGAAAAATATGGAGTATACGGATGTACTGACCGGGCAGGCAGATGATCTGCAGCTTACCTTGGAAGACCGTAACGGATTATGGCTGGAGGCGTGGTTTCCGGACAAAGGTGCTGCGCTCACTGCTTCTATCCTGACAAAATATTGGACCACTCCGACAGATGCGGAAAAAGAACTGCCACTGGGATTGTTTGAAATTGATGAAATTGAGTGTAGTGCAATGCCTTCCGAGGCCAAAATAAAAGCAGTATCTGTGCCCAATAATACGACCTTGCGCGGAGAAGAACGAACTCGTTCCTGGGAAGGATATACTATTCAAAAGGTTGCCCAGGATATTGCTAACAATGCAGGAATGCAGCTGAATTTCTCATCTAAAGATAATCCGACGCTGGAACGGGTGGAGCAAACGGAACAGTCTGATTTGGCTTTCCTGGATAAACTATGTCAGGACAATGGTTTATCGCTCAAAGTGACAGATAATCAGATTGTCATTTTTGATATGGCAGATATGGAAGCGGCTGAACCATCGTTGATTTTTGTCCGACCGACAGTGAAAGATTTGGTTGCTTCTGTTAGTATGGACGTTAATTCCAATGGCACGAACAATAAAAACGCATTGAAGCAATTAAAACCAGCTTCTTGGCGCTTTACCTCTTCTATCCGGGATGTATACAAGGCTTGCACGGTGGAACATTCCCAAGGGAAAAAGAAAGCGAAAATAAGTGCGACGTTTACTGATCCGAATAAAACAGAAGGGAAGACGCTGCTTGTGAAAAAAGACGTAAAAAGTGTAGAAGAAGCGGAACGCATGGCCCGTAAAGAACTTCGTGAAAAGAACAAGGATGAAGTGACAGGGAGCCTTACCTGTATGGGAGATACAAATCTTTCTGCAGGGCTTACGGTGACCGTGAAAGGCTTTGGCAAGTTTGATGGGAAATATATCCTCTCTCAGGTAAAACATTCGCTTGGGAGCGGGTATACGTGCTCTGTAGATCTCAGGAGGTGCTTGAATGGCTACTGATGACCGTCAATTATTTTCATCGTTGCGTCGGATCATTCGGATTGGCAATGTCTCCAGTGTGAATCCGGAAGCAATGACTTGTCGCGTCATTTTCCGAGATATGGATAATACCGTCAGTGATGAGCTGCCTTTACTAAATACCGGGAGCTTATATTGCAAAGAATACTGGTTGCCGGCAGTGAATGAACAAGTTGTTTGCCTGATGATTCCGAACCCCGGTGGAACAGGAAACAGTGAGGGAGTCGTGTTGGGAAGTTTTTTCAATGAGGTAGATACGCCTGTTAAAACCGGAACTGGGATCAGGCGTATTGATTTTGGAGACGGATCTTACATGGAACATGACAGCAACACTGGGAATCTAACCATTCAAGCCACAGGGACGATTATCATAAAGGGCGCCGTAGTAAGAATTAATGAGTAGGAGAAGATGAAATGCCGGCAGCAACACGATTAGGAGATAACAATACCGGGCATGATGCTTGTCCGCCAGTCGCTCTCGCATCAGCCAGCGGTGATGTGTTTATCAATGAAAGAGGGGCGGGGCGCCTGAATGATACGTATGCCAGCCATTCCTGCCTAGCTCACAGCCCGCATGTCGGGCATGTTTCGAGCGGGAGTACCACTGTGTTTATTAACGGTAGGCCGGCCGCGCGGATTGGCGACAGCGTAAGCTGTGGCGGCAGTGTAGCCGAAGGAAGCCCTGATGTGTTTATAGGAGGATAGTATGGCAACGGTAGGAAGCCTGGGCGGTATTACTTTTAATGTGTCCAGCCGAAGAGTATTGACGTTTGATAACTACTCTCGGCAAGGAAACATTAAATCAGCAGAGCATGAAATTATTGCCGAAAAGTCTAATATGGAATTCACCGGGCTGGATCCGGAAGAAATAACGTTTGATATTCAGCTCTTTTCGCAGCTCAATGTAACGCCTGAAAAGAAATTGGAAGTACTTCAAAATATGCGCGATACGGGGAAGGTCGTGAGCTTTATCCTGGGAAACAGACCGGTCAGTCAGAATAAGTGGATGATTACTGGTCTGTCGGAAAAACCGTCTTACTGGAAGCAGCGAGGAAAGATGCACGTTGTCACTGTATCAGTCGCGTTGAAAGAATACCGGGTAGACGCAAACGCTGCAACCGAAACCAATACCAGTACGCCGTGGGGCAACGTTGCGTCCCAGGTATCTGAGGTGAAAGAAAAGGTTAGCGCGTATAAGCAGGAAGCGTTGGATGTGTTGGATCAGGTGGATGATACGGTAGGTGATATCTTGTGATTATTTCAGGCAGTAAAGCAGCTGCTATTGATTGGGAGCCAGATTCCCAGATGGCAGAGATTGCACAAAATATTAGAACGCTGCTTTCTACCCACGTGTTCAGTGTTCCGTTGGATCGTAAGTTTGGTATTTCGTGGGGTGCAGTAGATGAACCATTGGACGGGTCAACAGAAAGTGTTTTGCGGGAGGAGCTTTTTAATGCGATTCAGAATTACGAACCAAGAGTAATAATCCGCTCTATTGATTTTGAGTATGACACAGATGAGCAGAGGTTAACACCGATTGTTGATGTATCGATAAAAGGAAGTGATGATTCATGAATGTAAGTAATTTACCCGAAGTGGAGTTTGTCAGTGCCGATAAGGAAAAAGTAGTAACGTATCTGATGGATGTGTATACGGCTGTAACCGGACGAACACTGGCAAAAGCTGATCCGGTCAGACTTTTTATCTTAGTCATTGCTTCCGTAGTCATTATGCTGCTGAATAAAATCAACTACACGGGGAAGCAAAACTTGCTGAAATACGCTAAAGGGAAAAACCTGGACAACCTGGTAGCACTGCTTGGAGTGACAAGGATTCCAGGAACAGCAGCCACCTTGACAGAGAAATTCTCTTTGTCTAAAGCGGTATCTTTTAACGTTACTGTCCCACAGGGAACCCGTGTAAGTGACGGCTCACAAGTCTACTTTGCAACAGACGAAACGCTGGTCATAAAAGTTGGGGAGACTTCTGGGACGGTCAAATGTACCTGTCAGAAAATCGGGATGGCTGGTAATGGGATGCCAGCGGGTACTGTTACGACGATGGTGGATGTAGCCCCGTATATTGCATCTGCCGTAAATACTACAGCGTCAGAAGGCGGAGCAGACGAAGAAGACGATGAAACGCTGCGCACACGTGCAGAGGAGGCCCCGGAATCGTTCAGCACGGCTGGCCCGGCAGGAGCTTATGAATATTTTGCTAAAGCAGCATCATCCTTGATTAACCAGGCAAAAGCAGTTTCACCAGAGCCGGGAAGTGTAGATGTATATATTGTGGAGACGGGAGGAAGTTTGCCGGGGAAAGAATTGCAAAACACGGTTCTTGCTTATCTATCCGATGAGACCAGAAGACCGCTGACAGACAAGGTCACTGTTAAGGTACCGGAAACAACAAGCTACAACATTAATATGACCTATTACATGGGGAAAGGCCTTGATACAGAAACAACCCGCAGGAATGTGGAAAATGCAGTGACGAACTATATCGCGTGGCAAGATTCTAAAATGGGGAGGGATATTAACCCGGATAAGCTGATTCAGTTATGTCTGACAGCCGGTGCCAAACGAGTAGAAATAATATCACCAGTCTTTACCAGAATTAAAGATGGCAGCCGTAATGACACGTATGTAATTGGCATTGCGAAAAATAGCGGCAGCAATACGGTGAACTATGGAGGGATAGAAGATGAATGATCTGGATACCTTAGATTTAGCATCACTTCTCCCTTCATCGATTGCTGATGATGAAGAAGTGCAGGCCCTGGCAAAGGTGGTTACGCAAAAACTGCTGGATATTAACGATAGTATCAATACGCTGCTTTTGTGGAAAAACTTATCCAGGTATGATGATACTATCCTTCTGCATTTAGCCTGGGAATTACATACTGATCTGTATGATGAAGAGCTTTCAAAAGAGGTCAGAGAACAGCTAATACGCTCCAATATACTGTGGCACATGAAAAAAGGGACCAGACACAGTGTTGAATCTGCATTACGAATGGTATTCAAAACCGGGGATATAGAAGAATGGTTTGAATATGGAGGTAATCCGTACCATTTCAAAGTTACCGGTTTGACTGAAGCAGTGTCGGACGGGAGTAAACTAATTCAATTAATTAATCTGATCCAGTTGTCGAAAAATCTGCGGAGCTGGTGCGATTCCATCGAATTTAAACGCCAAATAAATGGAACCGTCTTTATCGGTGCGGCAGTTGTAGACGACGAAGAGGTCATTATTTCAAGTGGGTTTAAAGATGAATTTAAATTTACAAAAGATATCAGTATCGGAGTAGCAATAATGAGCGATACAGAGGTTGATATAAAAATGTTGATTGCGTAAAAGGAGAAAAAATCATGGCTAATTGGCAAGGTTTCACATTAACAGAAAAAGGGCTCAAATTGCAGGCAAAAATTAACGCAGGTTTGGCGACATTGAATTTTACAAAAATCAGTATTGGCAGTGGTAGTAGTAATAGTAGTCTGACCGATCTGGTCAAACGAGAAAAGGATTTGACGATTGCGTCTTGCACTGTAGACGGATCTATCGTTAAGCTGGTATCTACATTAACTAACACAGGTATAACTAAACCTTTTAAAGAAAGAGAGCTCGGATTATTTGCTACTGATCCGGATGATGGAGAAATCATGTTTGCATATATGATGGATACTGATCCGGATACGATGCCGGCAGAGGGAAGTACAACGGTTGTTTCTAAACGAATGACATTGAATCTGACTTTCAGTAATACAGGGAACGTTTCGGCAGTTTTAGATAGCGGGCAGCTGGTTACTTTTGCAGATATTAAAACGGCGACCAACGATGCAGAATTTAATGATAACTCTGACAGCAAGATTACGTCTACATCATGGGTACGAGGAATACTGAATCATTGGAGATCATTTAAAGTCTCACAAGTATCCGATTTCGCAGAAGGTATCATACAAAAACTGGCATTAACATCTGCTATTACGGCTATCAGCTCGCTGCAAACTAACTCATGGTTCGGTCAGCTGTTGAAGATGGTATTGACTGCGTCTGGTGTAAAATACAATATCGCACAGAACGGATACGTATGTTTGGGCTCATTTTTTGGCGGGCTAATTATACAGTGGGGAACTACTGAGGCCCCAACGAACAAGGTTGTTCAAGTATCGCTCCCTATTGCATTTAACAATCCAAATTGGGTTACGTGCGGTATCGGGAATAATGGAATAACAGATTTTTCTGATAATATTGTAACCTTATGCAAGGGACAATCATCGGTATCAACAATCTGTTTTCATACTGTTCATGAAAGTGCTCCATCAATAAGTTTCATTGTAATTGGCAAATAAAGAGTGATATCTAACTCTTGCCGACGGCAATCCATCGATAAGTTACCCTTGTTGCACTCGCATTGTAAATCGTTGCCGTGGTATTGGTGCCAGATGCGCCAAGTGGATGTGCGCCGGAACCGACATCGCCCGCTAAAATCTGGAAGCACTTACCGAAGTTAACAGGAAATTGGATGATTGCAGATGTTCCGCTAACATCCCCATTTCCCCACTGTTTAAATTTTTCCGATTGCTACATACTGTGTAGATTGTGCCCATGTTTGCTGACTTGAATAAATTGCTATTGATTTCGTTGTTTTAAATTGGGCACCATAACATATTGTTGCTTCTCCGGTATCGCCAGCTAAAACCAGTATCCCTTCACTTACCGCAACGGGGAGCGTAGCTATATAGTGACCGGTATGATCTGGAATTAATCCCCACTGTTTAATTTGCGGTGTTATTGCCAATAATACCCTTGATAGAATGGGGTTATCTTTTTGATTAGGGTTGATGTTCTTTGTAGCAGATATTTGCGTGTCTCATGTGGATGTGTCGTCAAAATAAGTGTAAAAAATCATATTTTGCCATATTGGCCCAGTATCAATTAGTAACAAACCAAGCTTGGCATAATATATAGGGGTTTTAAGAGCGGTGCGGTCAGTATCATGAACGTATTAGTAACAATCACCTAAGTGATTCGATGCATTTCCGGAGTTGTCTGAGCCCCTTATGCGTATAGACCCGTTCAGTCACATCTCCGCCGGAATGACCAAGGATACGTCGTTTTGCTGTCTCATTGGCTCCGGCATTATCGAGCAATGTCGTTACCGTATGGCGGCAGTCGTGAGTGGTATGCCCTTGGGCGTTGATGAGTGCTATTATCCGCTGCCAGACAGTGCAATAGCGGCTGTAGGTATATGGATTCCCGTCAATATCACTAATCAATGAGGACCCCGAACGATTCATTCGGGCAGCGACCAAAGGGAAGATCCGGGAATGGATAGGGATGATCCGAATTCCGGAAGCGGTTTTGCTTTTTGTAATCCGGATGAAACGCTTTCGGAGATTGACGTCAGACTTCTGCAGATGCAGTAACTCCCCAATGCGCATGCCTGTGTAAAGCAAGATTAATGCAGTATCGACATCAGGAATATCAATATGACTCCATAGCCGGTTAATCTTCTGCCGGCTGAACGGTTTATGCGGCCGAATTGGCTTGTTCTTGCCAATAGATAGCAGAGGGGCGTAATTCTTGCCGGTAAGCTCAATCTTGCTGGCATACTGTGATAACAATGATATAAGAGAGCGGACCTTCTTGCAGGAACTGTAAGATAGCCCGCTCTTTTTCATACCATCTATAATCCGCTGATAATCCATATATTTAAGATTCGTGAATGCTTCGTAGTGCAAAGAAGATAAATGGCGATAGGAGTTTTTATAGCTACAAAGAGTTGAGCTTGATGGGGCTGTATCTGCTACATGTGCAGGCAGCCAGCGGTGGTACAGTTCGGACAAAGTGATTTGGTGTCCGGGAAGGGAACGATGACGATGAATTTTGTTGTAATCAGCTTGAAAAATTTCGGCATCAATCTGATTGGTGAAATACGCGACAGGCTTTTGTCGGCCGCTTTCCGATACTACAAAAACAAACGGCCGCCTCCGGTTGCCTGATAATTTTTTGATAGATCCGTAACCATTGGGCTTACGCATAAATAAAACCTCCTTTACGGAGGTAATTTTAACAGGAGGATGAAATGAATAATACGAATGTTGATTATTATATTGCCGGATTTGACGCGGAGGGGAAACGGGTAGGCTCCCGTATCTGTGAGTTTGACCCTCAAAAAAGCCACAATGCGAGCAAGCTGGACGTGCTGAAAAAAGGGGCAAAAGAATTGTTTGCCGATGCAACGGTTATTGAGATTATCTCAGTCGAGGATTTTAACAAGTATATATCCGGTGATTACATCCGCAGCACGGACGGGAAGCCGATTGCATACGCTCCGCCGGAACCGACAGAAGAAGAGAAAAGACAGATGGCACTTAGTACACTGGATAAAGAATATGCAGAAAAACTAAGTAATCTTGAAATTGAAATGGCAAAAGCCAAAGCGATTGAAGATGAGGATCTATACACTGAGTTAAAAGAAGAGCGAGAAGCATTGATGAACGAATACGCGGAAAAGAGAGGGGCGATTTAAATGGAACGTTGCTTTTTGTGTCACCGCAAAATGGATAAAAAAACAGGACTTTGTACAAATAAGAAATGCATCCGGAGCAAGCCGCTGGAAGAGAAAGAAAAGCCTGAAAATAAGACGGAGGATAACAAATAATGAGTATGGGGGATATGAGCCCGGAAGCGTTGGAACGAATCGTCAGAATTGAGACAAAGCTGGACATGCTTGTCGAGATGATTCCGAAGATGCAGGAACTGCAGGTAGCCCATGAAAGGGCAGAACAAAGTGCGAAATCGGCGCACCATCGAATAGATAACATATATAAGATAGCAGGGCTTATATCGACTATCGTATCCGTGGTGATAGCTCTAATAGGAAAGGTGTTGTGATATGACAGAGAAACTAAGAAATTTATGGAAAAGAACTGTCGGATACGTAAATGGTCACATACCGAAAGGGAATGCCAAGCCGTCTATGAAAGTAGTCTATGGTTATGCCATAGGCTTTTTAATTCTGTTTTGTGTCGTGCTGACCGCGTGGGTTATTGAATTCTGCAAAGGGTCAGCAAATACGATGACATTGATTAAATTCTTTGAAGATTATACGGCCGTTCCGGTTGTTGGAGCGATTGCATTTATCGCCAAGTATATGGTGGATAAAAACCGCAACGGCAGACCGGATGCTATAGAAAAGGAGTTAAAAAAAGATGACGTTAAAAGAAATTGAAGTGTTGTTGCAGAATGCAGCCGGCTATATTGATAGGATTTACGAACACTGGACGGGTTGTGACGGGGAAGTAGTTAATTTGCCAGATTATACCGTAGTAATCGACCGGACTGGCGAATATCACGTCATGTACGAAGATTTTACTGAAAGACTGGCACACACGTGGCACAGAAACAGCCGGTCAATCGGTATAGCTATGGCGTGTTGTAAAGACGCGATATGCTATTACGATCATCCTGACGGCATAGATTTAGGAAGTGAACCGCCGACGGCAGCGCAGATCGAAGCGATGGCGATGCTGACTGCAAAAGCAGAGGAAATACTCGGATTGACTGCAGACGATGTATATACTCATGCAGAAATTGCGGAAATTGACGGATACGGTGTCAGTAGCGGAGAGCCTGATATGCGATGGGATTTGCTGTATCTCCCTGATTATAACAACGGCGGCGCATTGGTGCCGGGTGGAGATTTAATCAGAGGAAAAGCAGAGTTTTACAAGAATCAGGAGGGCTAAATGTGTGGGAAGATTTTAAAACGAGTAATCACCGCTTGTTTGTTGTTGGGATTGTCATTTTGCTATTGCTTGCAGGTATCGGCGGCTGGCGGTACTATGAATCAAGCAGAGCAAAAGCAGACTATCATGATATCAATGACGGATTGGAACGAGCTCAAGACAGAATTCACAGCGCAGAGCTTGGAATTAAATCAGCTCAGGCAAAAATTGATCATGCTCAAAATGGATTCCGGCGAGCAAATGAAACAGCTATCGAAATTGCAGAAAGAACTCGAAGAGACACAGATATCATTAACGAATGCGAATCAATCGTTGAACGATGTCAGGAACGATCTAACAGAATCCAGAACATCATTAGAAGAGTTGAAGAACAAAATAAAGAAAATGGAGCACAAACAAGCGGTCATACGTAGGCAACGAGATGTATACACGGGGCTGTTTGTTATTACTGTGGGCGCAGCTGTCGCTCGGAGGTGATTCGGTATCTAAGTGGGGCGGGTTTCCGCCCTCTTTTTTATTGCATTTGATGATATAATATTATGCATAGAGCGAGAGCGGAGGGGAATATATTGCAACATTTATATTTCTTTTTTGATGATTCCGGAATTCTTCATGCGACGAATAGCGTAGGGTATTTTGTATACGCTGGATTTGTATTTACATCAAGAAATCAGTTAGATAATGCAAAACGAAAATATAAATCCTTACTAATAAAAATAAAAAAAGAATTGCAATGCACAGATGAATTAAAGGCGGCAGCTCTTGGTAAAAAACATAGAAGAGCGTTATATAATGTTCTTCGATCCGAAAGGAGCTTATCTGTCGAAGTTCATATACCAAGAGTATATGAAAGAATATTATGCTCGGGAAAGTCAATTTGTAGATACAAAGACTATATTCTTAAAATGCTGGTCAAAAAGGAAATCGAGCGCATAATTAGATCCGGGGAAATCTCTGCAGATAGTGATATTTTTATACATATAGCCGTAGATGAACAACTAACCGCAACTGATGGGATTTATGGTTTGAGAGCATCAGTTAAAGAGGAATTACAAAGTGGAATATCAAATTATAATTACGGGCATCTTCATCCCCCTTTATTTAATGCGACTGTAGAAGTTGAGGTTAAGTATTGCGATTCTAAATGTGATTACATGATTCAAGCATGCGATGTTTTAGCAAATAGAATATACTGCTCTTATAAATTTGATAATGTTTCATTGAGAGATATACCTAATCATTATTCTTTGCATCAACCTTGACAAATGTGTATAATAAAAGTACAGACATAATGTACTGTTTACATCCAAGAGCCGATGAGTCTATTAAGCGTGTAGTAAGCACGCCGTCTTGGATGGAAAAGCCTCCTGCCGGGGGCTTTTTTACATAGATTTTTTTCAGGGCGGTAATTGGGATTTTGAAATGCAGAATAAGTGGCAATCTACACAAACGCCCTACCTTTGTTTGGAACAAACTAAAGCGGGGTGAGGAGAAATCCCTACTTTTTTTTCTTTGGGCGGCAAAAATACGGCAAAAATTTTAACAAAAATATTGTATTTTAACGGTTGCCAGTTGAGCGTCTATCTTTTGGCCACTCGGTAAAATCGGTACATATCGAATATACAGGTTTTGGGAATGCTTTACATCGACTTGTAATTCAAATTTGAATTTGATACCATGGAGAAAAGAATGGAATTCATGAAAGGGCAGCGTTCAGGAAGAAAGGATACTTGAAAATGGAATGGCTGGGACGAAACAGGAAATCGGTCATCATTGCCGTGGTTTTGGTGATCGCCTTTGCTGCGGGATATTTCTTTTATAAGAGCAGGAATGCGGAACAGGGAAAACTGATTCTTTACGGAAATGTAGATATTCGTCAGATTTCTCTTGCGTTCAACAGCAATGGGCGGATCGAGGAAATGCTGAAAGAGGAAGGCGATGCGGTGAAGGCAGGCGATGTGCTGGCGCGGCTGGATACCCGCCCGCTGGAGCTGGCGATTGCCCAAAAGAAGGCGGTGATTGCCCAGCAGGAAGCGGTGGTGGAAAAGCTGCACAACGGTTCTCGTCCGGAAGAAATTACCCAGGCGGCAGCGCAGGTGGAATCTCTGGCGGCCGCGGAAAATAATGCCCGCGCTTATTATCAGCGTATGGCATCGCTTCTTGCCGACGGTGCGGTAAGCAGGCAAAGCGCCGATGATGCGGAAGCACGATGGAAAGCGGCGGCGGCCAATTTAGAAAATGCGAAGGCTGCATTGTCTTTGACAAACAAAGGACCCCGCGATGAAGATATCGCGGCGGCGGAAGCGCAGCTTTCCGCTTTGAAAGCAGGTCTTGAAAATGATCTGTACAATTTGAGCCAGGCAACGCTTGTCGCGCCGCAGGACGGCGTGATCCGTTCCCGCTTGATGGAAACGGGGGATATGGCATCTGCTGCGAGGCCGGTGTATCTTATCGGTCTGTCCGATCCGAAATGGATCCGTGCATATGTGCCTGAAAGCCGTCTTGGCGAGTTACGGGAAGGTATGGAAGCGGATGTTTATGTGGACAGTTTCCCGAATGAAGCGATTAAGGGAAAAGTGGGATATATTTCCGATACAGCGGAGTTCACGCCAAAATCTGTACAGACGGAGGAGCTCAGGACATCGCTCCTTTATGAAGTGCGCATTTTTGTGGATGATGAAGAGAATCGCCTCCGCATGGGAATGCCGGCAACGGTGAAGTTTTGAAATCACGAAAAGGTTTTTAAATACCGGGAAAGGATGTATCGTGGCTGACGGATATGTGGTGGAAGCGGCCGGCGTGACGAAACGGTTCAGGGATTCCCGCGGGGGAGCACTGCTGACTGCCGTGGACTGTCTGGATATACGGGCGGCGCGGGGGAAGATGACAGCACTTATCGGGCCAGACGGCGCGGGGAAGACGACATTCCTTCGCATGGTCTGCGGGCTGATGTTTCCTACTGAAGGGATTCTTTCCGTACTTGGCATTTCTGTGGCGGACAAACCTGCAGATGTGCAGAGGCGTCTTGGATACATGCCCCAGAAGTTTGGGCTCTATGAGGATCTGACGTGTATGGAAAATATGAATCTTTACGCTGATCTTCATGGGATTTCGGCAGAGGAACGGAAAAAACGGTTTGAAAAATTATTTCATATGACCGGTCTTGCACCGTTTGCACAACGTCTTGCGGGAAAGCTGTCAGGCGGCATGAAGCAGAAACTGGGACTGGCGTGTACTCTCGTGCGGACACCGGAGCTGCTTATTCTTGACGAACCGACAGCAGGCGTCGATCCTCTTTCCCGACGGGAGCTTTGGGAAATATTGAAAGACCTTGTGAAGGGCGGGCATATTTCCGTCCTTGTATCCACAGCCTACATGGAAGAGGCGGAGCTTTGTGACGAGGTATACATCCTGAATAAAGGGAAAGTTCTTGACAGGGGCACGCCGGAGGAGCTGAGGAAGGAAACGGAAGGCCGCTGCCGGATGGCGAAAACGCCGGAAGGGATACCGCCCCGCGTGCTTCAGGCTGCATTTCTGGATGATCGGGAGTCTGTGGAGGATGCCGTTCCCGAAAAGGGGAATGTACGGTTCGTTTTAAAGGAAGGGGTGCCGCTCGAACAGGTAAAAGCATTCTCCTGTTACCCCGGCTTGGAAACAGAAAGCGTGCCATCCCGTTTGGAAGACAGTTTTATGTGCCGCCTTGGGAAATCGGAAAGAAAAGAAAGTCTTCTTGAAGGATTTGAACTGGATTATAAAGAACCGGCACATATTTCCGGTAAAGTGGACATTGAAGTGAAAAATCTGGTGCGCCGTTTTGGTGATTTCACCGCTGTGGATAATACATCATTTCAGGTTCATGAGGGAGAAATCTTCGGGCTTTTGGGGCCGAACGGCGCAGGCAAGTCGACAACGTTTAAAATGCTCTGCGGACTTCTTCCCGCTAGCAGCGGCGAATTGTCGGTGGCGGGGGTAAACCTGCGGACAGCACGGGCGGCGGCTCGGGCTAATGTGGGATATGTGGCACAGAAATTTTCTCTCTACGGTATGCTTACTGTCCGGGAAAATCTGGAGTTTTTCGGCGGTGCTTACGGACTGCCCCGGCAGAAAATAAAAGAAAGAATGAAAGAGGTGCTTTCTCAGTTCGGTCTCAGCGGCGCGGAAGACAGGATGGCCGGCGATCTGCCCGGCGGGTACAAACAGCGCCTGTCCATGGCGGCGGCTCTTCTTCATGAACCGAAAATATTATTTCTCGATGAACCGACAAGCGGCATTGATCCCCCTGCCCGTCGGGTTTTCTGGCGGCAGATAACAGCGCTGGCCGCAAAGGGAACGACAGTGATCATCACGACGCATTTTATGGACGAGGCGGAATACTGCGACCGCATCATGATACAGGATCAGGGAAAGATGCTTATTCTTGGAACGCCCGAGGAAGTACGGAACAGGGGCGGGAAAAATCTCACCATGAATGAAGCGTTCATTGCCATTGTGGAAAACAGCCGGAGAAAGGAGGAGTTATGATGGAGGCCTTCCGCCGTATTTCTTCACTGGTGAGAAAGGAATATAACCAGCTTATCCGTGACCGGAGCAGTCTGGTGATCGGGATCGTTATTCCCATCATGCTCATTCTTCTTATCGGGTACGGCCTGTCGCTGGATGTGAAAAATGTGCCTGTGGCGGTGGTCATGGAAGATGCATCACCCACGGTGCAGGATATGCTTTCTTTTATGGACGGCTCCGACTATTTTGATCCCCGCTATACCACGTCCATGAAAGAAGGTACGGAAATGATGAACCGGCGGGAAGTGGACGCCATAATCCGTGTGCCGCCGAATTTCACGGAAAATCTTTTCAGGGGCGGCAGCCATGTGCAGATTATTCTCTGGGGCGTGGACGCGGCTTCCGCGCGGACGGCAGAATCTTATCTTGAGGCAGGTCTTGCTTCATGGCAGGCGGCCAATGCGTCAAAGTACATGACCGTATCCGACGGCCTCGGTTTCGTATCCGTCACGCCGCGGCAGTGGTTCAATGACGCCAATACAAGTACGTGGTTCTTTATTCCCGGGCTGGTGGTGCTCATCATGACGCTTGTCGGCCTGTTCCTGACTACGATGGTCATGGCGCGGGAATGGGAAAGGGGCACGCTGGAAGCCCTTTTCATCACGCCGGTGAGACCGATAGAAATACTTCTTTCGAAAATGATCCCTTACTTCGGCATCGCCGCAATCGGCTTCTGGCTCTGCATGGCGGCGGCGCGTTACTTATACGGCGTGCCTGTGCACGGTTCATTCTTAATGATCCTTCTGGGATCCGTTATTTACCTCATCGTGACGCTGGGTATGGGACTTACGATTTCGTCGGTGATCAAAAACCAGTTCTTTGCGTGCCAGGTGTCTATGCTGGTGAGTACGCTTCCTACGGTCATGCTGTCAGGATTTATTTTCGATCTGCGAAGCGCGCCTGCCGTGGTCTATGCCGTGGGGCATGTCCTTCCTGCTACATACTACATGGAACTTTTGAAGTCGCTCTTCCTTGCGGGAAATGACTGGGCGCTTATCAGGGAGAACTGTCTGATCTTAGGGGGATACGCTGTGTTCTTTACGGGACTTTCCTGCGTGGTAACGAAAAAGAGGCTGGAATGATGGAACATATTATGCTTTACATCCGCCGCATCCTTTTCATGGTGCGGAAAGAAATGCTGACCACCCTGAAAGATCCGAAAAGCCGCATTATCCTTATTATGCCTGTCATTATCCAGTCCCTGCTTTTCGGTTATGTGGCATCGTATAATCTGGACAGCGTGGATTATGCCGTCCTTGATTTAAGCAGGAGCCGCTGCTCCGAAGAATTGATTGCCGAATTGGATGGAAGCGGGATATTTAAACGGGTGGCGACACTTGGGAGCACATCGCAGATCGCCCGATTCATCGATGGGCGGGAAGCAGGCGTCATCCTTGTCATCGGTCATGATTTCGCGGATAAGATAACCGCAGGGGAAACTGCACCCGTCCAGGTGATTACTGACGGAAGGAATACGATGACATCGAGCATTGCATCAGGATATATTTCCGCGGTGGCAGCGGCATATAACAGCCGGCTTCACGGCGGTCATCAGCTTCTCCATATAGACCCGGTAGCATGGTATAATCCGAACCTGATTTCCCGATGGGGGTTCCTCGCGTCGCTCCTTCCCATGGTCAGCCTGACACAGGTAATGATCCTTGCGGGGCTGTCCGTGGCGAGGGAAAGGGAAAACGGTACTTTTGACCAGCTCATGGTGACGCCGCTCCTTCCCATGGAAATACTCATCGGAAAAGCGGTACCGCCGCTCCTTATCGGTATGGTCCAGTCCTTCATCGTACTGACGATTGCTGTTGCATGGTTCAAAGTAGCCCTCGTGGGCTCCCTCTTTACCCTCGCCCTCGTCATGGCGGTATTTCTCCTTTCCTGTGTAGGAATCGGTCTTTCCATTTCTGCTGTCGCCAAAAATATGCAGCAGGTTATTGTGTACAACTTTGTGGTGCTCCTTCCCATCATGCTCCTGTCAGGCATGGCGACGCCTGTAAGGAATATGCCCACAGTGCTTCAGTATTTCACCTATATCAATCCCATGCGCTTTGCTATCGACGGCGTACGGCGCGTATATATCGAGGGGGCTTCTCTTTCCATGATCGCCTCCGACTTCATTCCCATGCTTATCGTGGCGGCGGTGACGATGCCCCTTGCTGCATGGATGTTCAGACATAAATTAGGATAAAGGAATTGCAATGAAAGAAAATCAGAAAAACGGACGCCGTATGGACGGGCGGGAAACCGGAGAGAAAATTATCGAATGCGCGGGTCAGCTCATTGCAGAGAAAGGATTCGCTTCCGTGACAAGCAAGGAAATATGCCGGGCAGCAGGTGTGAATCTGGCGGCGGTCAATTACCATTTCGGAAGCCGTGACGGACTCTATCTTGCCGTATTGGAAAACGTCCAGCAGTACCTTATTGAGCTGCAGCAGCTGATTGACCTGTATGAGTCGGACCTGACACCGCGGCAAAAAATGGAAAAGTTTATTGACTTTCTGGCAGGAAATGCCTTCCGAAAAAATGAATGGCAGATCAGCGTGTGGGTACGGGAAGTGATGAATCCTTCGCCCATGCTGGAAAAAATATTTCAAAAAGAAGCGCTCCCGAAAATCTCCGTCATCGTGAAAATATTTTCAGAATACACAGGCTATACTGTCGATGATCCCCGGCTGTACAGCGGGATTATTACCCTTGCCGCGCCTTTTGCCGTATGTCTCCTCGGACGACACCATTCCCTGCGCAGGGAAATGCCTGTCCATATACCGATAGAAACCATGGCGGAAAACATCAAACAGCTGGCTCTTGCCAACTTGGAAAATTTAAAAAGGAATAAAAGATGAACATGGAAAAGACGACAGAGCGGTATCCCATACGCTATTACAGCATGATTACCGTAGCCAAAGATTTTATTTCACAGGCGAACGGGTCTCTTGCCGAAGGCACGGCAGACTGGAAAGCGGCGGATAAAGAATTGGAAAAACTGAAAAAGCTTTCGGAAAAGCACAACTGTTACGCCACAGTGGTGAACAGTCTCACGCCGTATATATTTCTTCTGCTGGAAACGGAAGAAGGAAAGCCCTACTGGCAGTACATGGAAATGGCGGGCGCCCTCCACATGTTCCATTTCACTGATGAAGAAAGCTGGGTGGAAGCGGAAAAGATCGTTTATGAAAACGGCGGGTACATGTACCGGATAAAAGAAATTTACCTGCAAAGAAAATAGAGAAGAAAAAAATTCCTGCGATATGAACGCGGGGATTTTTTATTAACCGGAGAATGAAAGAAAAGTTTTATGCAATCTAAATTTATGGCTTATCAAGGAACGCTGGCAGATAACATTTGACACTTTTCCCTAAAGAGTCATTCTTCGATTTGTGTTGTCGCCCCTTTTTCTGTTTTTCCCACAAAGCATTTTTGCATCCGACCTAAATGACGGGGGACGGTAAGGTGTCATCCAGAGGAATAGATTCTTTGCTCTGTATTATTGTCTTTGAAAAACTTACGGATAAAAGTATAATTGCCGTACTGAATGCCACACAAAGAGAATTTGCTTATGACGGATACCGTTTTTACGATTTTATTCAAGGCGGAATTTTGCATACGCTGGAAATTAACCGCAAGGTGAACTTCGGTTGGCTGTTTGGGGTGAAAACAGGCGGCAGAAAAGAGTATATCTATGCGGGAGAAAAGTTTAAAGAAATTGCGCTGGAAAGATATAAAAATTTCTGATTGTTATACTGCGGGAAATCATGAAGCGGATCATCAGGGGGAGTGTCGTTTTATCTGACGGAAGGCAGTATAAAAATGGGTCTTAAGTTTCAACAGCGGGCAGAATTGTTTTGAGGACATGTAAACCATTCTGTGCAGTCCTCGGAATCGGATAGTAAATAAGGGCAGAACCGTTTTTGATAGCGCTGCTTTTTTTATTGCCCGGAAATTATAACAAAACCTGTTTCTGCAAAAGAGAAGACTGTTCATTTTGCGAAAGGATTTTGCTGCTTATGATATATTTCTTCTATATCATGGCAAAAGACTATACGGCAGGAGTTGCCGCGGCGGGGGAAGTCTGGTACGATGGGAAAATGAAAGCGAGGAGTTATGAGGACATATTATGATATCGGACTGAATTTATTTACCCGTTCTTTTCCCGATCCGGAGCGGATTATTGCAGACGCGGAAGCGGCGGGGATCTGCTGCATTCTTACGGGCTCGGAAGCGAGGGAGAATGAGCTTGTGAATGAGTTCGTAAAAACCCATGATGTTTACGGCACGGCGGGTATCCATCCCCATGCTGCTGATGGTGCTGCGGACAAGGATCTGGAACGGATTGAGGAAATCATTCTTTCCAATCCGAAGATCGTGGCGGTGGGGGAATGCGGACTGGATTATGACCGGATGTATTCGACGAAGGAAAACCAGCTTTATTATTTCAAAAAGCTGATTGCTCTCTGCGAGAAACTGAAGAAGCCGCTGTTCCTCCATGAACGGGATGCGGAGGAGGATTTCATTTCCTGCTTTGACGGGCATGAAGACATATGCAGGCGTTCGGTGGTGCATTGCTACACGGGAAATAAAGAGACGGCGGAGACGCTTTTGGACATGGGATTTTCCATCGGGATCACCGGATGGATCTGTGATGAGCGCAGGGCAGAGGCATTGCGGGAAGCGGTGAAAATCATTCCCCTGGACCGCATTCTTTTGGAAACGGACGCACCCTACCTCACTCCGCGGGGGATTCCCGGCCTTAAGCGGACGAATGTGCCTCAGAATATCGTATATGTTGCCCGGACCCTTGCCCACTACATGGGGGTCAGCGAAGAGGACGTGATTCGTCACGCGAAAATAAATACGGAGCGGATTTTCGGGTTATAGAGCTGTTTCTGTGAGAAGAAGCGCAGGAAAGATTGCAGAAAAGGTTTAAGAAAAATACAGAGAGATCAGCACATGCCGAAGGGTGAATTGGAAAAGAGAAAAGAGATCTATACATCCTGTGGGGAAAAATATCGTGGGAGTACCTGTGTTATGTCAGAAAGAATCCTCTTGCCTGGAATATTCCTACCGAAGTGTTGTATGGGGAGAGCGACCATATGACGTCCTGCGAAACGATATCCGCATTTGTGAAGTTGACCGGCGCGGGGTTGACGGTGATGAAAGGCGGCGAGCATTGGTTTCATACAAAGGAGCAGATGGCATTTCTTGATGCATGGATTAAACGGTCGCAGTGATGGAATTTATAGGAGGTACACTGATGGAAATTTTACTTATGTCGTATTTAGCCGGAACCAAGGCGATTGTTGAGAAATATCTTTCAAAAATGACTGATAAGAAGATAACGTTCATACCTACTGCCGGAAATGTTGAGGAATATACTGGGTTTATCGATGAAGGTGTCGGTATGCTGAAAGAATTAGGCTATGAAATAGAGATTGTCGATATCGCAAAATATGAAGAAGAGATCCTGAAGGATAAATTTTTAAAAACGGAATGTATATGTATATCGGGAGGCAATACCTTTTATTTACTGCAGGAATTAAAAAGAAAGAATCTTACAGAGCTTTTATCGGGCAGGATTAAAGAAGGTATGTTCTATATGGGTGAATCGGCGGGAGCGATGATTATGTCGAAGGATATCGCATATAGCCAGATCATGGATGATAAAAATGTCGCGACAGAATTAAAAGATTACGTCGGATTAAATGTATTTAAATACTATATTTTGCCGCATATGGGAGAATATCCTTTTGAGGAAACTGCACAGGAAACCTTGGATTTTTATAAAGATAAGATAGATTTAATACCGATAAACAACAGCGAAGCGGTATTAGTAAAAGATGATGGATATAAGATAGTAAAGGAAATGGAAACTGAATAGGACAGTCCTGTTTGTCCAACTGAAATAATGAAATAAAATTTTATCACACGGTTGCGCATGAAACAGTAAATCAAAAAAGGGTTTACTGTTTTTTGTTACCTGCTATACCGCATATTTCACTAAAAATAAAAATTTTTCGCAAAAGTATATCGAATGACTTGAATGTTTCGATATGCCCTGTTATAATAAAGGCACAAAATCGGATGAGCCGAAGAATACTGTGTGAATCTATGTCAGGTGATGTCTTTGGTTAGGATGACTTTGAATGAACTCTCGGACCTCCGGCCAATCGTAAAAACTCCGGGAAGACAATCTCTTGTTTCATGTTTTTTTGAAAGGTGGTTTATTTATGGCAAACATTCAGAAACAGTATGATCTTTTCATTGACGGCAAATTTGTGCCCGCCTCTGACGGCAAAACTTTTGAAGCCCACAATCCCGCCAACGGAGAAGTGCTTGCGTCTTTTGCGGAAGCGACCCGGGAAGATGTGGATCTGGCGGTGAAAGCCGCTCAGCGCGCCTTGAAATCCTGGCGCAAGACTTCTCCCATTGAAAGACAGAATTATCTCCTGAAGATTGCGGATATTATTGATCAGAATGCTGAGCATCTGGCTCTTGTCGAAACGCTGGACAACGGTAAGCCGATTCGTGAAACCAGCGCGGTGGATATTCCTATGGGGGCTGACCATTTCCGTTATTTCGCAGGCTGTATCCGTGCGCAGGAAGGTACGGCGACGATGCTTGACGACAATACGATGTCTCTTGTGATTCATGAACCGATCGGTGTGGTCGGACAGATTATTCCCTGGAATTTCCCGTTCCTCATGGCCTGCTGGAAGCTTGCTCCGGCGCTGGCGGCAGGCGATACGATCGTTATCAAGCCGTCTTCCCATACGTCTTTGTCTCTCATGGAACTGGTCAGGCTGATTGCCGATGTGCTGCCGGCAGGCGTGCTGAACGTGATTACCGGTGCCGGTTCCAAATCCGGGCAGTGGATTCTTGATCATCCCGATTTCGATAAGCTGGCATTCACAGGCTCTACTGAAATCGGCCGCAGCGTATACCAGGCAGCTGTAGACAAACTGATTCCTGTCACTTTGGAACTCGGCGGCAAATCGGCCAACATGATTTTTGATGACTGCGATCTGGAACAGGCGGTGGAAGGTGTGGCGACAGGCATTCTCTTCAATCAGGGGCAGGTCTGCTGCGCCGGTTCCCGTGTATTTGTGCAGGAAGGCATCTTTGACAAGTTTGTCGCTAAGCTGAAGGCAACTTTTGAAGGCGTCAAAGTGGGCGACCCGACAGATCCGTCTACCCAGCTGGGCGCACAGATTTATAAGAGCCAGCAGGAAAAGGTGCTGAAATATATCAAGATCGGTCTGGAAGAAGGCGGCGAGCTGGTGACCGGCGGCGAACGCTACACGGAAAACGGATGCGACAAGGGCTTCTTCATGAAACCGACTATTCTTATCTCGAAGACAAATGCGGCACGCGTATGCCAGGAAGAAATCTTCGGACCGGTCGTTGTGGTGCAGAAGTTCAAGACGGTTGATGAAGTCATTGAGCTGGCGAACGACAGCGTGTACGGTCTGGGCGGCGGCGTTTTCACAGGCAGCCTGAATACGGCCATGAAGGTCAGCCGCGGTGTACAGACGGGCCGTGTCTGGGTCAATACGTACAACGCGATTCCCGCAGGCGCTCCCTTCGGCGGTTACAAGCAGTCCGGTATCGGCCGTGAAACACACAAGGTCATGCTGGAGCATTACAGCCAGACGAAGAACATCATGATCAATTTGAAAGAGGGCACCACGGGCCTCTATGATGTGAAATAAGGCAGGAAAATAAAAAAGACGCGGCGGCGTCTTTTTTATTTCTCCGGCGGAAGCCGGAAATGATGTTTTGGCTGTAGTTTTTATTTCTTCTGAAGAATCTTGATGATCTCCCCGATGTAGGCGCTGTGGTTATTGCCGGCGCGGCGCCCTGTGTTCCACTCGTCATACGCGCTCTTGTCGGTGTAATGATCCGGCGTCATTTCGGCGGTATAAATTTTTTTGCATACGAAGATGAGATCTGCTTCTTCAATGCCTGCCGCGTCGCCGATGGCAAGAGGGTGGAGTCCGGAGCCTTCATACTTGTTTTCATCCCGGCCGGAGTGGCTGCCCATGTAGCTCATCTGCGGTTTATGTTTCTCCGGGAGGAATGACAGGGTGAAATAATCCTGGCTGTCGAGAATCGTTTTGGTGAAACGGCTCTGTCGGATGTAGATGGTGGCGGTTTTCTTTCTCCACATGACGCCGAAGCCGCCCCAGGTGACGAGAAGCGTATTGCATTTCTCTATATTTCCTGCGGTCACAAGGACGTACCTGCTCCATGAGGTAAAGGGATTGATGTTTATTTCTTCCGGGGTGATTTCTGTAAAAGCCATCACAAGCCTCCTTTTATAAATGATTTGTAATTGACATAAACAGTATAACAAATCCGTGAGAATCAGGCGAGGAGGAAGAGGAGCGGGGAAAGCGGCGCGGCAGCCATTTGACATTCAGGAATGCATTGGATATAACTGTATATTGTAAGAGAATATTAAAATAATAAAAGGGAAGGAGGAGCTATGGAAAAAGATACAGGCTGGAAACGTATCGTGTACCTGATGTGTGCCATCCAGGTGGGTGCGGGAATCGCGATGATCGGCGTCATGGCGTTTCTTCCTCTTTTTCTTGGTGAAATCGGTGTCACTGATGCGGGCGAGGCGGCTTTCTGGGCGGGGCTCATTTCAGGGGTCACGCCGTTTATGATTGCTCTTTCCGCGCCATTCTGGTCTATACAGGCGGACCGCCGCGGCCCGAAACTTGTCATGTCCATCGTCCTTGCGGCGGTGACACTGACAGCGTTTCTCTGCGCCGTGTCTACTTCGCCGTGGCAGGTGTTTATCTTCCGCCTGCTGCAGGGGCTGGTGGGCGGTTTCGTTCCCATCGGACTGTCGGTCATTGCTTCCGTATCTCCGGAAGAAGAAACGTCCCGCACGCTCGGTTACTTTCAGGCGGCCATGGTGTCAGGCATTATGTTCGGCCCTCTTGTGGGAGGTCTTGTGGCGGATACACTGGGGTACCGCATGCCCTTTGTTTTCTTTGGCGTCCTGTCCCTCCTCTGTCTGATCTGCCTCCGCCTGTTCATGCCTGAAATCCATCGCAAGGGGGCATCGGGAGAAAAATCTTCCACCTGGCAGGAATTGAAATATTTTGCTGCCATTCCCCGCGTGCGTCTTATGGTGGGGATCCAGTTCCTCTGTAATTTCGGCATCACCGGTATCGGTCCCATACTCCCTCTTTACATCAAGGACATGCTTGGCGGCGGGTCGGAGATTATCGCCACGATCGTAGGCATCATTATATTTCTTGCCGGCGGCGCGAGCGCGCTCTGCTCTCTTTCCACAGGGGCGGTGACGGCCCGCGTTTCTCTGCCGCGGCTTTTGACAGCGGCGACCGTTTTTGTGGGACTGACTTTTATCATGCAGTATATGATGACAAACGTGTGGGGGCTTGGTTTCTTTCGTGCCGTTACAGGAATCGGCATGGGGTTCATCATGCCTGTGGCCAATACGCTCATCGCGCAGGCGGTGCCCAATGAAAAGAGATCCATCGTCTTCGGCGTCGTGTCAAGCGTCGTTCTCATGGGCAACGTGGCGGGCCCTGTATGCAGCGGAGCGCTTGCCATGGTATGCGGCTATGCGGCCGTTTTCTGGTCTACCGCGGTTGCGTTCCTTGCGGCAGGTATTGTCGTATATATCAATTTCAAAGATGAAATAAACGGAAATAAGGAGATTTGATTGCGTCTTTTCTTTAAAACAGTAAAAATACTGATTCTTTTTCTTCTGCTTGCCTTTGTCGGAGCAGGATTCTATGCAGGAAATACCGCTTATGAAACGATGCTCACCGCGCCGTGGGAAAAAATCCTCGGCGTGACGAAACAGACGGCAGATCTTTCGCGCATTCACCGCAGGGAGCAGAAGGACGGGTGGCAGCCCGTGGAAATCCGTTCCGCTGACGGGACGAAACTTCGCGGAACCTACATCGAAAACAGCCGCTCTTCTGACCGTACGGTTATTCTTCTTCACGGGCTTTATCAGAATCGCTCCATGTGCATCCCTTATGTGGATATGTATCGGGATATGGGGTATAATGTCCTCCTCATCGACCAGCGGGGCCACGGAGAAAGCGGCGGCAGCCATACCACATGGGGTCTTCGTGAAACGGACGATCTTGATGCCTGGACAGAGTGGCTGAGAGGAAAGGACGGCGGTGTGAAAATCGGTATGCATGGGATTTCGCTCGGCGCGGCGATGGCTCTTATTTACAGCGGAACGGAAAGAGGGAAAAATATTTCTTTCTATGTGGCTGACAGTGCTTATGGGGGCATGATGGAACTGGGGAAGGACAAGATCTCCGCCTATACCGGCGATCCCCGGTTTTTGTGGGGGATGGATCTCGTGGAGCCTTTTTTTCAAAGCGTCCTGTGGCTGAGGAGCGGAAAGACACTGTCCGACATAGATCCGCTGGAGGCGGTCAGACGTATGACAGCGCCTGTCCTTTTTCTCCACGGCGGCGCGGACACACTCATTCCGCCGAAGACGGCGGAGGAACTGCTGCAGGCTTCAGGAAGCAGCAAAAAGGAACTTTTTATTTTTGACGGCGCGGGCCATACTATGGAAATGGCGGTAAACGGCGATGCTTACCGGAAGGCGGTCCGTGTATTTCTTGAAAGTCTTTCTCAAAACATGTGATACAATAAAAGACAGAGAAGTGCTGAATCGAGAAAGGAGCGACCATGCTGATCCGTGAACGTACAGAAGAACTGGAAAAGAAACTTCTGAGTCCTAAAGCGGCTTTTTCCGCGGACGCAAAAAGAAGCAGGGAGGAAACGGAAGATCCTATGCGCACGAAATTTCAGCGCGACAGGGACCGTATTCTCCACAGCAATTCTTTCCGCCGGCTGAAACATAAGACACAGGTATATATCGCGCCTGAAGGCGACCACTACCGGACACGCATGACGCATACCCTTGAAGTGGCGCAGATCGGCCGTACGATGGCCCGCGCCCTGCGGCTGAATGAAGACCTTGTGGAAGCCATCGCCATGGGCCATGACCTGGGACACACCCCTTTCGGACATGTGGGAGAGCAGGCGCTCCGCGACGTATGCGGCCACTTCGAGCATAACGAACAAAGCGTGCGCATCGTGGAATGCCTTGAAAATGACGGCAGAGGACTCAATCTGACCGAGGAAGTGAAAGACGGCATGCTCAATCATTCAGGCGATCTTAAAGCGCACACGCTGGAGGGCGGGCTCATCAAGTACGCCGACCGTATCGCCTACCTCTGCCATGACTATGATGACGCAGAAAATATGGGGCTCATCTCGGCAAAGGAACTGCCCGACCGTGTCCGCCGCGTGCTGGGGACGACCCACTCCTCCATGATTACAGCTATGGTGCAGAATCTGGTGGAAAATTCCATGGATGAAGATACCATACACATGGACAAAGAAGGGGACGAAGTCCTTCTTGAATTCCGGTCCTTCATGTTTGACCGGGTCTACATGTCACAGCCGCTCATCCCCGATCGGAAACGGGGACATGGCGTAGTCGTCATGCTTTATGAATGGTACATGAGCCATCCTGATGAGCTGCCGGAGAAGCAGAAAAAACTGGCGCAGGGAAATATTTCCTTGGCCGCCAGAGATTACATCAGCGGGCTTACCGATAATTTTGCTATCAACCTATTCAAAGAGAAATATATGCCCAAGTATTGGAACCTGTAAATCAAAAAGCCGTGAGGAAAGAAAACGAAAAATCCTCATGGCTTTTCCTGTAATTGATACCGCGGCAGTATACTTGATTTCGTACTTCTTGTTTACGATTAAAAGGTGGGCATGATGTTCCGTAATCCTTGTATTTCTTTACAGCATCGTGCTGAGCTTTCCCACTCTTTGGGAATGGCGCGCTTCAGAATAGAACTTGAGGAACTTCCGCGCGATGACGGAGAGGGGACGGCCTTTGACCTTGACCACCGTTTTGTACAGTTCTGTGTCGGCTTCTTCGATACGGCGGCAGGTGAAATGACAGCCGATGTCCTCCCCCGGCTCAATGGGAACGAGGCTTACGCCGTAATCATCTTCCGCCCATTGGAGTGCCGCGGTCCTTGTCGTGCAGATGCTGAGAATATTCGGCTTTAAATTGTGTGCCTTAAAAATTTTGTTCATGATCAGATTGCAGCCTGCGGATGCACAGAGCGGCAGAGAGGCCAGATCTTTAATGGAAACCGTTTCCTTGTCGCCGATGTCGGTGAGGAATTTGGAATTTTTCGAGAAAATGGCGCATATATCTTCCTCTCTCTGGAATAAGACTTCAAAATCGTTTTGGTGTATCAAAGGAACACTTAAAATGCCCAGTTCCGTGATACCGGAAAGAAGCTGCTGTGACTGCTCATTTACGCTGCCTTCATAGATTTCGTAGACCACATTCGGAAATAAGTCATGGAACGGTTCCAGACAGGTCTTAATGAAAATGGATGAACGGGAGTTGGCGGCGCTGATACGCAGCGTGCCCCGGTTTCCATCGCTGATGTCATCAATTTCAATCCGTGCCATATCTTCCAGTGAACAAATATACTTCGCCTTGTGGTAGAGGATTTTTCCTGCATCCGTTAAGATCAGGTGCTTGCTTCCCCTTGTGGTGATAATCAATTTCGTACCGAAATATCCTTCCAGCGATTTCAGCTGTTTGGAAAGCGCCGGCTGGGCGATATGGACAAATTCAGAAGCGGACGTCATGCTGCCTGCTTCCACGATAGCCAGAAAATTTCTGTAATTATCTATTTCCATGAGTAGACTCCTTTTCAATGCAATAGAAAAAGTTTCCTCTTTTTCGTTTCGATGCCGGTCGAATTTGCATTTGTCAGAGTTTGCTGTATCTCTATATAGATTAGTATATTATTAATTGCAAGTCAATAAAAAGTATGCAAAAATGGAAAAATTTCTAATAAGAAATATTTCAAATTCCAATCGGGTATTTTTATTTTCTTTCTGCCTGGTGTACTGTATAGACATAAGAAAGGCTGCCGGCCAAATAGATTTGCATAATGTACTGAGTTTGCTGTTTCCGAAACAGAGAGGAGAATTATCATGACAGTTCAGAAAAAACAGGCTTTTGGCAGAATTTTGCGCCATCGTCTTGACGCTGCGAAATTATTCCCGAATTTAGGTGAGAAGGGAAAAGATTTCACTGATTATATCCAGGGGGCGCCCGTGACCAAATCGGAGCTTGCCCGTCATGCAGAAAAAATCAGATTATCTCTTGTGACAAAATAATATCGGATCGGCTCTCACCTTCCCAGATTCGATTTTATTATCTGTCCCTTTAGCGAAATGGCTTGCCTGTGCAGGTCATTTTTTGTTTGCTTATTTAGGAAATAGGCGGGCACCGGCACAAATCATTCTAACGGTCTTGCCCGCATTACTGAGTCGGCGAAAGAAGTCGTCATAATGACAGGAAACGCTGATCGTCATTCAGGGGGCCAAAGAAGGATCTGCCGCCGTAGTGAGGAAAACGGCAAGATGTCACCCGAGTAATAGATTCTTCGCTTTGTGTCATATTGCTGCTTCCCGTCTTTTCCACAAAGCATTCTTGCCACCGTTCAGAATGACCGGGGATGGTAAGGCGTTATCCAGAGTGTGAGCGAAGGATCTGCTGTCGTGGTGAGGAAAACAGAACGTGTCAGAAGTTTTTTACGATTATAGTCATTGCGGCGAGCCAGTATCCTCCAGCCACTGCATCAGTGATGAGGAATATTTTATGTATAATAGCTCCTAGCTGCTAGCCCTTAGCTTCTAGCTATTAGCTTTTAGCTTCTAGTTGCTAACCGCTAACTGCTAACAGCTAACAGCTAACAGCTAATGACTAACGGTAAAGAGAAAATAATTTTTATTCTGATGTGGAAATAAAAAATATTAACGAATAATTAGTAGAACGGAAGGGCGGTTTATTCCCTGCAGGAAAGGGAAGCGGGCTTTTCAGGGTCTATATTTTATTGCCTATATTTCATATTAAAAAGAAAAAATAGGAATAACTTATTTATAAGGCATATCTAAATATTCTTATAAGATATTTTTAATATTTTAGAATAAATGTTAATCTTTTATCAGCCAAAGGAACGACGGCAGGAAACCGCTCCGCAGTGATCCGGAATTAATCGGCCTGCTCTGAAAAAAGAAGCGGTTAAAGTGCATGGCAGCCCCTGCCGGCATGTTTCTTATGACGAACTGATGGAACCTTGCGAAAATGGCGGTTCCGTATTTCCTAAAGTCCCGGACAGAAAGGAGGTTGCTGCATGGAAATGGAAGAAGAGGAAAAACGTAAGATTCGTGAATTCCTGAAGAAGGTGGATAAAAAATATTATCGTCCCGATATCAAAGAAAGGAAATCCTTGTCCGAAGAGATCGTCAAATTCACGGATGCGACGTACCGATTTTAACTGCACTTTTATGACTTATTTCATGCTTACAATTTACCATTGCTTTTACAGGATTGGGGGAGTATTCAATTTATGGAAATGATTATGATGATGGATCCGGCGGTGAAGTGTCTTTGCCTTCTTGCTGTCGTGGCGATCCTCTTTGTTACGGAAAAACTTCCGCTGGCGGTGACGTCAGTTTTCGCAGCCATTTTTTGCTGGCTTCTGGGCCTTGTGCCGATTGAACAGGTATTTCTGGGACTTGCCGATTCGACGGTCGTCCTCTTCGGCGGTATGTTTATCGTAGGCGCCGCCATGTTTTACACCGGTCTTGCCCAGGATATCGGCGGGCAGATCGTCAAGCTTTTTGGTACAGGGGAAATTAAACTGATGGTTGGCATTATGGTTATTGCTGCTGTCATGTCTGCCTTTCTGTCCAATACAGGCACCACGGCGTGTCTTATTCCGGTGGTTATCGGTATCTGTAAAGAAGCGCACATTCCCGTTTCCCGTGAAATGATGCCCCTTGCCTTTGCGGCAGGTCTCGGCGGTACCTGCACCCTCATCGGTACCCCTCCAAACATCATTGCGAACGTCGCCCTGAAAGCGGCGGGCATGGGGGACCTCCAGTTCGGCTTCTTTGAATATGCCTGGGTCGGTGTGCCGATTACCGTGGCAGGTATTCTTTACATGGTATTCATCGGCCGCCACCTGCTGCCTAAGACAGACGCCGATGATTTTAATGTGGATGAAGTGGAACAGGAAATTGAAGCCAATGAAACATCCAAAACAAAGAAAATTATCTGCGGCATAATCATGCTCGGTGTAATTATCACCATGGCGACAGGCTTCGTACCGCTGGAAATTGCGGCGGTTATCGGTGCTCTTCTCTGTGTCATCACCGGCTGCCTTTCCGAACGCCAGGCGTATGATTCCATTGATTGGGTCACCATTTTCCTCTTCGCCGGTATGATTCCGCTGGCGAGCGCTATGAATACCTCCGGTGCGGGGAAACTCATCGCGGAATATACAGTGGCGGCTCTCGGCGGAAATCCGTCTCCCTATGTCATCACCGCGGTGCTCTTCATCCTGGCCGTTGTCCTGACGCAGTTCATGAGCAATACCGCTTCCAAAGCGCTCCTCTGCCCTGTGGGCATCGCTTTGGCAGCCCAGGTCGGCGCGTCCCCGCGGGCTGTTCTCATGGCGATTCTTATCGCATCCTCCTGTGCTTTCGCAAGTCCTGTAGGTACTCCGCCGAATACTCTCGTTCTCGGCCCGGGCAAGTACTCCTTTATGGACTTCGTCAAGTGCGGCACCGGTCTTGTTGTCATCTGCCTTGTGGTATCCATTGCGGTAATCCCCGTGATATGGCCTTTCTTCCCAAATTAAGGGGAGTATGGCAGTATGACTGAAAACAGGAAATAGCAAGCCTGTTTTGCTGTCGAAATCAGAAAGTCTGTCGGATATATCAAACCGATGGACTTTCTTTTTTATGGATAGGGTATCAAGCCGTCAGTTGTTAGCCATTAGCTATTAGCAGTTAGCAGTTAGCAACTAGCAGCTAGAAGCTAGAAGCTAAGAACTAGCAGCTAGGAGCTAAGAACTAGCAGCTAAGAGCTATCGGCTAGAGGCTATTATACATGAAAGATTAGAATGAAGATTCTTTTTTCGTGTGCCGAATTTCCAACAGCCTTTTTGTCTGATAAAATCGGGACTCACGGTAAAACGTCATCCTGAACGAATGTGAAGGATCTATTACCGTGGTGAGGAAGACGGTAAGGTGTCATCCGAGTAATAGATTCTTCACTCCGTGTCATATTGCCGCTTCCCTGCCTTCTCATATGGCATTCTTGCGTCCATTCAGAATGACCGGGGACGGTAAGGCGTCATAATGAGGAAAGCGTCAGTCGTCATCCTGAACGAATGTGAAGGATCTATTACCATGGTAAAGAAAGCCGTAGGATGTCATCCGGGTAATAGATTCTTCACTCCGTGCTACTATTCCGCTTCCCTGCTTTCTCATATGGCATTCTTGCGTCCATTCAGAATGACCGGGGACAGGAAGGCGCTATAATGAGGAAAGCGTCAGTCGTTATCCTGAACGAACGTGAAGGATCTATTACCGTGGTGAGGAAGACGGTAAGACGTCATCCTAAGTGAATGTGAAGGATCTATTACCGTGAGGAGGAAGGCGGTAAAATGTCATCAGTGTAACAGATTCTTCGCTTTGTGTCATATTGCTGATTCCCGCTTTTCTCATAAAACATTTTTGCCAAAGCTCTGAATGACGGGAAACGGTAAGACGCCATCAAAGTAATGGATTCTTTACTCTGTGTCACTGTCTCGTCTGCCGTCTTCCTCACACAGCATTCTTGCTCCTGCTCTGAATAACTGGGGGGCGGAAAGTGTGTCCGGGGTATAAGGGATAATTATTCTGCCGGATAAAAACCGCCTCTGAAGGTCAGATTCAGGTCTGACGGCCAGGGCGGCATTTTAATATTTATAGGATGTATTTTTTAGCAAAAACGGCGGTAGAGTTTTTCTGCGGCTTCCACGTCTGTCATATGGAAGCGATGGAGTTTTTTGGTAAGCATGCCGATAAAAGGGTGGGAGCGGAGGAAGCGGACCGCTTTTTCTTTTATCCCATTTTTATCTGTATCGGTATAGCCTTTTTCAATGGCATCCAGCCAGTCTCTTTCTTCTGCGTAGTTTATTCTGCAGATTCCGTGGAGAAGAAGAAGGAAATCCTGTATTTTCTGCGTTTCTTTCCTGCTGCAGTAGTGCCGGCTTTCCCAGTCGAGAAACGTAATTTTTCCGCCGGTGCTGCACAGGATATCCCGCGGCGCAGGACGGCCGTGGATGACACCCGCATTGTGGAGTGCGGCAAGAGACGCGCCTATGCGGTAGAGGAGTTTCTTTTTCTCTTCAAAGGGGAGATCAGGATCTTCCATCCAGTCTTCTATCGTGGGGCCGCCGTCACGGGTGACCATGTATTCGGATGTGAGAACTTCGATTTGCGGAACGAGCCCGGGGCATGCCTTCGCGGCGATGGCAATTCGGGCGACTTCGAAAAGAAATTCCGTTTCCGGAGGCTGCTTTATCAGCCGGTTTCTTTTATTGCTGTACTTTCTTTTGATCCAGAAAATGGTATCATCGATTTTAAATCGTATATTCTTTTGATCCGGGTGGCAGGCGATTTCTTTTTCCGCCGCTTGTTTTATGATTTCTGTATTCATGATTTCCTTGTGTGACGGTTAAATACTTTTAATAGATGTATCCATCTTAGCACGTTGACCCGATTTTTCAAGTTTCATGGAAGAGCCGGCGGCTTGAATAATCGGTTTATATTTCCTATACTGGACGTAGAATGATGAGAGGACGCAGGGGATTGGAGCGGTGCGCGGGAGGACATATGGAAGCGGATGAGTGGGAAAGAACGGCCTGCGGGGAAATAAAAAGAGAGAAGCACTTTTGGGGAGAGAAATTTGTGTCTCCTCTCGGTTTATGTTGTTTCTTTCTTGCCGCTTTGGCGTTTTTCTTCCGGAGCCCTTTAGTTTCTTTGACGCTTCTTTTGCTTCCGCCTGCTTGGGAGGATTGGAAGACGGGGTATGTTTCTGATTATTGGAGCGTTTTCCTTGCAGCGGCAGGATTGGGGCACAATGTTTTTTACAGCCGTCTGACGGATGGTTTTATATCCTGCGCTTTTGTTCTTGGCCTGTACGGGCTTCTCTTTCTGCTGGCAAAGCATGCCATGGGGGCGGGAGACATATTTCTTTCAGGTGCGGCTGCATTATGGCTTGCACCGGTTTCCGTACCGCTTTTCCTGTTTCTTTCCGCTTCCTCCGCGGCTATTGCAGGCATGGTGCTTCTTTTCCTTGGAAGAATGTCCCGCAGGGAGGGGATTCCTTTCTGCCCGTTTATCGCGTTGGGAGGTGTGGCGGCGTATGGCGCGGAAGTATTTCAGCTTCCGTTCTTTCCATCGTGGCACTGTTTTATTTGAAGTCCTTCTGGCAGCGGTAATTTTATCGCTTGCGGCGCTGGCAGTGATCCCTCTGTACACGGGATGGCGGAGCGAGAAAAGGCTGGAACTGGCAGCGGAGGAAGTGGCTTCGGCGATACGGCAGGTGGAAATCCTTGCGAAAAATGAGTCGGCCGATTACCCTTCTATGTCGGAAGGGCTCACGTTCTTTTGTGAAACGATGACTGACGGCACGGGACGGTATTACACGAGGAAAGGGACGGAGCGCGTGAATCCGAAAGGATATCTGCCCAAAGGGATCCGCGTGGACGGAGGGAAGGCCTCGCTCCGTTTCCGGAAAGACGGTTTCGCAGGAACGGGAGAAGAATATAATATATTTCTGACCACCGACAACGGGAAATACGGGCGGATGATTACGGTAGCCATGTACACGGGGCGTGTCCGTGTAAGGAAAATAAAATAGTGGGAAAGATCGGTTTTATGGTAGAATGAAAATGTATCAGGGAGATCTGATATATCATTAAAGGAAAGGATTCTTTCCACGGATCATGAGCTGATCCATTTAGTATTTGTCACGAATTTTCGTGCACCTGTTATTTATATAAGAAAAGAGGAATTTTATATGGCTTATTTTATTACCCCGAATGTTACGGCGGATAATTCCGCTTTCCCTCTTCGGCAGGCGGAAGGGAAAGTTCTTGGCCGCGTCCGTTCCCTTGTCAAGGGATCCACGCCGCGGGCGGGAGTGAAGGATTACCGCTTTTTTGTCGATCCTTTATCATCGCTGCCGCCTGAAATGGGAGAAGGCCCGCGGTTCGGCTTTACCGGATTTATGAGCCGCAGCGGCTACGGTTTCAATGCTTTTGCCGGTGAAGAGGAGGCGCTTGCCAGATTGCAGGAAGATCTGGGCGGTTCTTTCGTGACATTCACGCCTGCTCTTAGAAATAATAAGTTTTTCGTCCTTGATGATTTGAAAAAGGAAGGACGCACCCCTTTCATGGAACAGGATGAAGATTACCGTCCCGTTCCTGCTTTTGGACGGCAGAGAGAGCCTGCGATGGAAGGAGATATCAATAAATTCTGCCGCCATCTTTTGGAGGGGAAACCTATACCCGGCCTGTCAAAAAAATATTGGAACAATGATTTTACGCCCTACTTCATTGCTGCAGCTGCAGAGAGGCACGATGGAAAGTTGGGCGACTTTGTTCTTTTTGCACCTTTGGACGGCGATGCTTTTGAAGAGACGGTCATTGACGAAGGCGGCGCGTATTTTCACGGTGGCCGTCTCGGGTACAAAGTGATTGACATCTCTGACGAAATCATGGCGGGCCACGTTCTCCGCTGTGCCAATTCACCCCTTTGGTTTGTACCTTTTGAATATATCGAACACTTGAAAGAGGGCATGGAAGAAGTGCCGGCTGATGGGGATATTTTATCCGCCCGTGGCATTGAAGAAAGGCCGGCAGTATCTTTTGTGTCTGCCGCAGAAGCACCTGCGGGTTTGGGAAATATCCTGCCTTCCCTTTTGGAGAAAGACACTTCTGAAAGCGTGACTGCCGGCGAGGAAGGACCGGCAATCGATGAGAAAGTGGAAGAAATAGAAATGTCTGAAGAAACGGAGGAAAAACCGGACAGGGAAGATGAATTCCTGAACCGTTTTTCCGCGCTTGCTTCTTCAAAAGGACTTCTGTATGCGGAAAAAGATTTGATCAATTTCCATATTTCTGTGAAATCTTCGCGCCTGACGATCCTGTCGGGGATGAGTGGCACAGGGAAATCACGTCTTGTCCGTCTTTACGGCGAAGCCATGGGGCTGCCTGATGACCGCATCGCCGTCGTGCCTGTCCGTCCGTCATGGATGGATGACGGAGATATCCTCGGCTATGCGGATATGAAAAATATGATTTACCGCCCTGCCGACACGGGTCTTGCGGAGCTTCTTCTTGATGCGGAAAGGCATCCGGAGGAAATGTATATTGTTTGCTTTGATGAAATGAACCTGGCCAGAGCGGAGCATTACTTTGCCCAATTTATTTCCGCACTGGAAAAAGAGGGGGATCCGGTTATCCGCCTGTACAATCCGTCGCTCCAGGGGCGCCTTTATAATGGGGACGCCTATCCCGCGGAAATTTCCATCGGAAGAAATGTCATTTTCACCGGTACGGTGAACGTGGATGAATCGACGTACCGTTTTTCCGATAAAATCCTCGACCGCGCGAACATGATTACTCTCCATCAGGAACGATTCAGCGACTGGCTCACTGCCGAAAAGGCGGAGCCGCCGGATCTGAAGGAAATATCCTTTGTCCAGTTTGAAAGTTACCGGAAAACGGGGGATATGGAACTCACGGCGCGGGAATTGGAATTCCTTGATACGCTGAATGATGTCCTTCGGGAAGGCGGTGTCCAGGGGTGTATCGGTTTCCGCGTGGCGCGCCAGATGGACAGATACTTAAAGAATATTCCAGAAAATGACGGTTTCGATCGGGAAGCGGGACTGGACTGCCAGCTGGTACAAAGGATACTTACCAAAATACGCGGCTCTGCCCAGCAGCTGTCTGCTTTGCTTTCTCTCTCTGACAAAGGCGAAGTGGAAGGGCGTTTAGTCAAGGTGCTTGACAGTTTTTCCGATCTTTCCGATTTTGAGGAATCACGATGTGCCTTGCGTGCTAAAGCACAGGAACTGAATTTGTATGATTACACAGTCTGAACGGTCAAGAGAAAAACGGAACCGGATATTTTCGCCGGGGAGAAGGAACCGCCGTGAAAAGAAACTGCCTTTCAGGCTTTCTTTTATTACAAAAGGCGACGGTGGCCGTGTTTACCCGGTTACCCGGTTTGTAAACGGAGAAGAAGCGGTTTTAGAAGAAACTGCCGGTGTGAGTCTTGTGGAAAATCAGGATATCTGGCTCCGCTTCGACGGGCCTCCCGATTTCCGTTTTACCATGGACGGGCTCGATGTGGTGACGCTGCCCCATGCGGAAAAGATTGACGGACAGAGTTATCTCCGCCCAGGATGGAAAGGAGAACCGTTCCTTCTTTTTGAGGGGAGAGACTTCCCGCTTGTTCCCGGTTACTATGTGATTACCGTGACAGGCGCGGGAAAAATATGGCGGGGGCTTTTGGAAATCGCCCCCAAGTTCATGGGACGGCAGAGCTGGCAGGCTATGCGTGAGGAACTGGTAGAGGAAATAAAAGATCTTTCCTTCGATTTTATGAAACGGAGTATCCATATTTCCCGTTCCATGGAAGGCGAACTGGGGCTGAAATCTGCCATGCTGCTCCGTTTCTATGCCATCAGCGAAGAGTCGGACCGTGTCGTGCAGGTGCTGGGGGAACTGGCGCGTACGGCAAATTCCCGCATTGTCCGCAAACAGGGTGTCGTAAGGAGCAATCGGGATGCCGCAGGCGCCCATATCCGCTGCGCATCGGGAAAGTCACGGGAAGGGACGCCCGTCCTGCCTGTCATTTGCTCGGAAGTGACCTGGAACGTGGCGGAGAATCGTTTTGCCAAAGCTATTTTACAAAAGCTGGATGAAAATCTCCGTTCTTTTGTACAGGAAATTGACGATCATGCACGGCGGCTGGGAAAAGTACAGGATGCCAATGCGGGGTACTATAAAAACCGAGATTTTAAAAACGGGGCCAATGCGCTTTCTCATTTTGAGAAATACCGGGCCCGGGCGGTGCATATACGAAATGCGATCCGGATGGTGGCAGAGGCGACTTGGTTTCATGAAGCAGAAAGCGGAATGCCCGAAACACTGCCCATGACTGTTTTTCTTGACCCCCGTTATTCCCTTTTGTACAGGCTGTACAGAAATTTGAGAAATCCTGCCGACAGTCTTTCCGTATCATCTTTCTATCAATTCCAGTGGAAGCGGACGGATAAACTGTACGAACTTTGGTGTTTCCTCCAATTCATCAAGGCGCTGGAAGAAAAGGGGTGGGAGCTGGCAACGGGCCCTGCCGTGGTACAGGAAGACGGGAAGTACCGTCTGTCCAGCCTGGAAGAAGGAACGGAAATTACTCTGTCAAGGAATGATGAAAAGATCCGTCTCATTTATGACGGCACTGTGCCCCAGCATGCATCGGACACCGACAGGGAAACGGATCCCCTCTATACGAATAATGTCCACCGCCGTCCTGACCTCCGCATGGACTACTATCGGAACGGAGCGTATAATGGCTCTCTCGTGGCAGATTTTAAATACCGTGACATTTTTTTTCTGTGGCGCGACGCGGCAAGAAGTGCGGGCATTCGTACCCAGTTCAACGCGTACCGCGATATGAATACGAAATTTTACCGCGGCATGGAAGAAAGCGATTCTCTCAGGAACAGCCGCCCTGTAAAAGAAGTGTGGGCGGTTTTTCCGAAAGAAATACCCCCCCGCGGAGATGAGGATTTCAGTCTCCGTTTCATTTCTCTTGCTCCCGGTCTGAAAGCGAACGGGAATCTGGCAGAGATGGTGGAGCGGTACATTGTTTCTCTGAATGAAAATTAGGACAAAAAAAGCGTTTGGAACCAAACAGTCCAAGCGCTTTTCAATTTACCGGATATGGTCTTTGGGAATCTGTGCCTCGCAGAGGTGGTGGATTTCTTCCGTATGCCTGCTTTCTGTAAGGAAGTAAAGGAAATCACCAGAGAGAAGTTTTGTATCAGGGTCGGGAATCATATCTGCCCCCTGCCTTTTGATATTGACGAGTACCGTGTGAGACAGACGGGGGATTTCCTCCACTGTCCGGTTTTCGAGGATGGAACCGCTGCCCACGGGAATTTCCAGAATATTTCTTTCTTCGTCGGAAACGGGCGTAGAACCATTGGACAGGGATTTTTTCAAGAGAGAATCATAAATCGGCTGGCCTTTCAGCAGTTCCGCTGTGACATAAGCTACGGCGGAAGCGAGGGCAAGCGCCGTGAGGTGATGGAAGTCACCTGTCATTTCCAGAATGAGGAGCGTCCCCGTAATGGGAGCGCAGATACTGGCGGCAAAGAAAGCGACCATGGCAATGATAATAATGTTTGGCAGGTAGAGGGCGGATAAAATGCCTGCAGAGATGAGGAGTTCCCCCTCCAGGGAGCCGATGAGGGCGCCGATGACGAGAAGAGGCAGGAAAAAACCGCCGGGAACGCCGCAGCCGTAACTGATGAGGGTGAAAAGAAATTTCGCCAGGAGAAGCGCCGCAAGGAATCCGAAGCCGTACCGTGCTTTTGCCAGCGAATCGACCAGAAAATTTCCTCCGCCTAAAACATCGGGCAGTGTGAAAGCAAGAATCGTCGCTGCAAAGAGGGCAAACATGATTTTCATATATTGGTTTCTGAAGACGGGAAGACCGTAAAAAGCGTCCATATGGAGCAGGCCGTAATTGAAAACGATACCTGCAAAACCGCAGGAAACGGCAATAAGCACTACACACCACAAGTATTCCGACGGCAGATGGACAAGAAGAGGAAAGGAAAAACTTGTCGCCGATCCGAAAAAGAACTGGGACACAATGGTGGCGGAAATAGCGGAAGCCATTGTAGGGAGAAGGACAGCGCCCGAAAAATTGCGGTGGAGCTCCTCCAAAGCAAACATCGTTCCCGCCAGGGGAGCATTAAACGCCGCCGCAAGACCCGCGCTGGCGCCGCTGGTGATGAGATACCGTTCCTCCATGCGTGTCCGTCCCATGAGGCGGCTCAAGCCCTGGGCGGCAACGGCGCCGATTTGAATAGACGGCCCTTCACGGCCCAGAGACAAGCCCGCGCCGATGCCTAAAGCACCTGCGGTGATTTTTACCCAGAGAATGCGGAACCATTTCATTTTGAAGAAACCGAGAATGACACCCTTCACCTGCGGAATCCCCGACCCGGAAGCCATGGGAGCGTATCGGCACATGCCGTAAAGTACGCCGCCGATGAAGAAAAGCGCCGCCAGCCACCAGAGGAGGGGGAGGAAATCGGAAATCCCGAAAGACGGGATAATGATTTCCTGAAACAGACGGCGGCGATAGGTATCAGCCAGTCCCAGGAGGAAACGGAAAAGGGCAATCAAAAGACCGCCGGCGATTCCGACGAGGATTCCCTCCAGAAAAAGGCGGAGACGGAACCGGTGCCAGTGATCAAGAGCGAGATATGTTTTGAAAAGCTGTTTATTAAACTGCAGGCGGGATTCTTTCCTTTCCGCCTTTTCCGATTGAGAGTCCATAATCTTTCCGATAGAAATAAGCCGCGAAGATGCTGCAGCCTGAAAATTAAAGTTTAACCTGGTAAGTGAGTACCGCGTCGATAGCGGAAATGGCGTTTTCCCAGGAGAGATAGGAATCCTTCATTTCACGGGTATAAAATTCATCTTTTACGTACTTCGCGTTGATTTCCACATTCAATCTGGCCGCACGGATACAGGAAATGGCTTGTTCCGCAGCGATAACCGCGTCAGTGATGACATTCTTATTGCAGTGAAGCAGGAGCTGGGTAAATGCGGGGAGCAGTCCGCTCATGGCTTCCGCCATCTGATAAGGCGCTTCCGCCGATTTTTTGAAAGCCGCTTCCAGATTTTCTTTCCGCTTCGTGTCGGCAGGATCCCTTGGTGATTGAAGAAGTGCCATCAGTTCACGGAAATTTTTCGCATCTTCGTCCATCAGATCCAGGAAAATAGAGCGGGCCGATTCAAAAACGGCAACATACTGCTCCGCTTTTTCACGGAAATCATCAGTATTCTTTCCGGAGGAAGAAAGGCGGGAAACCATTTCTCCCAAGGCACAGGCCTGCGTTCCGATGAGTCCCGCAGCAGCACCGCCGCCGGGAGCGGGAGCCGTAGAACCGAGAGCGGATAGGTAAGCATCAATCGTCATTTCATGAAATTTAAGAGACATAGGACCTCCTACAGGTTTTATTACTCTTCTTATTATATAGCTCCGGGCAAGACAGAGAAAAAGTAGAAGGGATCCACCGCGTACAAGAGCTTTTCTCCGGAAATTTGAAATATTGACGCCTGTGGGCAAGCATGGTATAATACATTCCGTTATACAGCAGGTGCTGTATGACAAGATGCGGCGGGTGTGGTGAAGTGGTTAACACGGCGGATTGTGGCTCCGTTATGCGTGGGTTCGACCCCCACCACTCGCCCCATTTTTTTTACACAAATCTATACGGTTTGCAGGATAGGATCCATTTTCCATAATGGGGGTATAGCCAAGCGGTAAGGCAACGGACTTTGACTCCGTTATCGGTGGTTCGACTCCACCTACCCCTGCCAATATATTGCGCGGACAGCCGCGTTTTTTTTATTGGTATTTTTAAACGACACTGTACCGTAGGCAGGGTGCTGTTTAAATATTGCAAAAATGCTGCTTTTCTGAAGGTTCATTTCACAGGTTGATTTTTAAATTCGGTATCATACAAAATATCTTTATTTGATCGAAATGAGAAAGTGATCGTATTTCAAATGCGATAAATTAAGTGTTGATTAAATTGAAAATAAATAGTAAAATTGGCTTGTGAATGTCATTTTTATCCAAGAAAATGCAGAAAAGAAGGCTTCCAAGCGATGAATGAAGTCAATTGGGGTAGTAATTCGGGGAGGTATGAATATGAATAAAAAGGTATTAACTTCAGTTGTTTTGGGGATTGTTTCGTCAGGATATTTTTCTACGATATCTGAGGCGGTTATGCTGGATACTGTTTATGTAGAAGCGGATAGAATACATGACGAGTATGCCGGAGGTTTTGTCGACCGCGGTACCGATATGGGAATATTGGGAAAACAGGATTATATGAGTGTGCCGGTACAAGGCTTATCTGTTACCGCGAATGTGATTGAAAATATAAAGTTGCCTAACAACATGTTGTCGGAAGCAGTAACACTGTCGCCTTCTGTTCGTTCAAGGGGCGGTAATGCTTACAATGATATATCTATCCGAGGTTTTAATATCAGTCCTCATGATTACTTGTTGAATGGCATCCCCGGTTTGATGTGCCAATCTTCTATTCCTACATCGTTCGTGGAACGCATAAATATTATTTCCGGGCCGTCTTCTTTGATGGAGGGATCGTCCTCTGTCGGAGGAACGAGTGTAGGAGGTGCGGTAGATATTATTTCAAAAAAAGCGGAGGATAAGCCGACACGTAAGTTTACAGAGACTTTTTCCGGCAGAGGGACCTGGGAAGAAGCAGTCGATATCGGCCAGCGGTTCGGCAAAGAGAAAGCCTGGGGAATAAGGGTAAATGCCAGTTTAGGAAAGGGAATAACACATCGTCAAAAGGAAGATATGACGAATGGGAGTATTTTCTTTAATCTTGATTATGATAAAGGGAATGACAGGGCCAATTTCTTTTACGGACATTTCCATGTAAATGAATTTGCGCCGGATCTTCCGCTGAATTTGGGGAAAATGAATGTTCCCAAACCGCCGGATGGATCTACAAATTTTCAGGCATCATGGGCAAATTATGCGTATACTAATGATATTCTCGGGCTATCTTATGAGCATGACTTTAATGAGCATTTGACATGGTATCTCAAAGGTGGCTACCATGATGAAGACTGGTATTCCTGTTTTGAGTCTTACTATCCTACACTGCAGGATGATAAAGGGAATTATGAATCTTATATCGAGCAGGTGCCGATTCGTTTATACAGGAAATCTTTTATTACCGGAATAAAGGGTGATTTTATGACAGGGAAAGTGAAGCATAATCTTTCCCTGAGCTTTGAAAAGCAGTGGTACAGCGGATGGTGGGGTGACTGGGCAGCGGGATATGACTACCTGTATCATGGAAATATTTATGATAATTCCATTGAAAAGTTTAAAAAACCGATTGTAGATCGAATTGATTGGGGAAAATATAAAAGGCAGACTTCTTCAGGAGTATCTTTTATTGATACCATTGAAGCAGGAAAGCTGGTCGCTATGCTTGGGATCCGTCATCAACATGATAAAACGGAAAAAAGCTATGATGGTTCAGCCAATTCGCCGAGTATCGGTTTAACTTATAAAGTAACACCTGAGTTTTCCGTATATGGAAACTGGATGGAAAGTGTGATTCCCGGTGTTACAGTTGGCGCAAAATATGCGAATAAGGGAGAAGTTTTAGACCCGAGTAAAACAAAGCAAAGTGAGTTTGGTGTAAAGTGGGATCGTAAAAATATCGGAGGTACGATTTCATATTTTAATATCCATGAACAGTTACCGATGGTGGATCCGAAAACAAATATCTACGGATATAACGGTCAACAAAAGAGCAAGGGAATCGAATTCACTTTGTTTGGAGAACCGGTGAAAGGTCTGCATGTGCTTGGTGGGATTTCAAATATGCTGGTTAAGAATATAGGGGGAACCTATGATGGAAAACGGTACCATGGAGCGCCGCGCTGGATGGGTACGCTTGCGCTGCAGTATGATATGACTTCCCGTTTTTCGCTGATCAGCCGGATTACTTATAATTCGTACGCATGGGCGGACGATAATAATAAAAAGAAAATCAAACCATGGACTCGCCTGGATCTGGGGGCGAAGTATTCATGGAACGACAGGCGGTATCCTGTTACCTTATCCTGCAATGTGATAAATGTGTTGAATCATAGGTATTGGTATGGCGCGGGAAATAACAGTGTCTATTTGGGAACGCCGAGGACTTTTGTTGTATCGCTCGGAATGGATTTTTAGGAAGTGAATGGAAAAGCCGCATCGTTTATATCATGCGGCTTTAATTTTACCCGTAATAAGTGCAGGACAATGATTATATGACGGAGTATGTATGAGAGGCGGGACAGTCGATGAATGAAAGGATAGTGAGTCATGTATTAGGACTATCTTTCTTACTGTCAGTTATTCTTGCTGGAGGGTGTATGAGCAGTCCTCCCGAAAAAACAGAAATGCAGGGAACTCCATCAGAAATAATGATAAAAAATATTTCTGTAGATGATTATAGTGTAAAAGGTGAAAATGAACAGAACTTTTCAGAAGTGCCTCAGAGAGTGATTGCCATAGGAATGGAAGAGGTGGAAATGGTACTGGCATTTGCTGATATGGATCAGATTTTAGGGATATATGGCTTTAATGATTTGCAGGATTTTCTGAAACCTGAATATAAAGAAAAAATGAAGGGTGTGAATATCCTTTCACGGGGAGAAGTCAATAGGGAACGGCTGATTGAACTAAACCCTGATTTGATTGTTGCCGAACAATGCAGCTATACGCCGGGGGCGCTGCAGTCCACAGATTTTTGGAATGATAGAAATGTTAAAACTTATGTCCCGCTCAGTTCAAACAGTCCGGAAAAACATCTGCGTGAAGAGACTATTGAGGCGGAGTTAAGGTATATCCGGGATTTCGGCAGGATATTCCGGAGGGAGCAGCGCGCGGATGCTTTTATAGCCGATATTCAGGGGGTTTTAGACTTCTTTGATGAAAACAGGGGAAATAGACCGGAGCGCCGCGTCATGGTGGTAGAAAATTTTGGAAAGAACATTGCGTCTTATGATAAAACGAAATTAGCAGGGCAGATTATTACCCGTTTGGGGGGAGTGGTGCCTGTAACGGCACCTATAATAGGGAAAGAAGATATTATTGAGGAAAATCCGGATATACTTTTTGTTGTTTGCAGTGATGGAAGCCATGGGGAAAGCATGAGGTTTTTTACAGATGATCCGATTTTCAGAGAGATGGAGTGCATAAAAAACAGTGAAATATACAGTATTGAATTAGAAAGTATTTATAGTCCGGGGATACGTATAAAAGATGGTATAGAAAGAATCGGGTTAGGGATGTATCCTGATTTGAGAAGTGATTATCAGAAATTGCAGAAAGATTCAATTAATCCGTCATATATAGATTGGTTGAGATATAAAGATATGTCAGACTTTAAACAAGAATCGTGAAAACTCCTGCTGCGGGGCAAAGAAGCTATAAGCAGGAGTTTTTGTATGTGTATCCGTCTGTGGACTGCAGATCTCATGGTCTTAATTTATGCGAGAATTTTTACATATTAATGGGTACTGCATCTTTCTATGATGAAGGGAAGTTAGATTAATTTCTATTGATTATGAGATGAATACATATAAAGAAAATCATTGTTTTTTCTGATGGTTGTGATAAAATAAAATTCGATTCATCCCGGATGCGGACAGACACCCGCCGGGGGGATGAAAGGAGATTGGAAGAATGAGCAGCTCAGTACAGTTTTATTTGGCGATTTTTATTTTTCTCATGACTTATGCGGGCATTATGTCAGAGAAAATACATCGTACGATTTGTGCTCTTGCCGGCGGCGGCGCTATGATTTACTTTGGTCTCGTTACGCAGGAGCAGGCGATTACAGAATTTATCGATTTCAATACACTGGGACTTTTGACGGGGATGATGATTTTGATTTCCGTTGTGAAGCAATCCGGTTTCTTTCAGGTACTTGCGTTGTGGGCGCTGAAGAAATCAAAGGGATCTCCGCGGGAGCTGCTGATTTTGCTTTCTATCGTCACGGCGGTGGGGGCGGCGCTCATTGATTCTGTCACGGCAGCACTCCTGATCGCGCCCATGACGATTTCCCTGTGCCGCATGCTCCGTATGTCTCCCGTGCCTATTCTGATTTCTGAAATATTGATGTGCAACATAGGCGGTACGGCACTTATGATCGGGAATCCGCCAAACGTCATGATCGGTTCCGCGACACACCTGGATTTCAATGACTTCCTTATAAATCTGGCTCCGGTCGTTGTCATTACGGTCATTGTTATCCTGATTGCGGTTCTTCTCATTTTCAAGAATGATTTTTTCAGTGTCCGCATGAGTGCGAAAGAGCTGAAAAAAATTGATATTATGTCCGGCGTGGAAGACAAATCTATTTTCAGCCGTTCGCTTATGGTTCTTGCGTTTACGGTCCTCGGCTTCGTTGTCCATTCCCATTTCGGTCTGGAATCGGCAACGGTCGCCATGACGGGCGGTATGGCGGCACTGCTCTTCTGCGGCATCAGTCCGGAGGATGCTCTTAAAGAGGTGGATCTGGACACACTCATGTTCTTCATGGGGCTCTTCATTCTGGTGGGGGGCATGGAAAATGCCGGCGTCATTACGGCAATTGCGGAAAAGGGAATCGAAATGGTGGACGGCGACAGCCACCTGATTACCTTCCTCATTTTGCTTCTTTCCGGTGTAGCTTCCGCTTTCGTTGACAATATTCCTTTCACGGCGACAATGATTCCTCTGATCCAGGATATGCAGTCTCTCATGAATCTGCCCCATGCGGATTATATGTGGTGGGCGCTTGCGACCGGTGCGTGCTTCGGCGGCAACGGTACTATGATTGGTGCTTCACCGAATGTGATCATGGTGGCTATCGCGGCAAAAGAAGGGTTCAATATCAGCTTTACTGCTTTTATGAAATGGTGCTTTCCTCTGATGCTTCTGTCTCTTTTTGTGGCAGGGTGTTACCTTGAGACACGGTACTTCATTTTCGGTATGTAAATAAATAAAATAATATAATAGAGTAGAAAGCGCTTTTCTTCGGAGAAGCGTTTTTTCTGTTGTAAAAGACGGCCTTAATGAAATATTTAATATACGCTTATTGCTTTTCTTTTGTGTGGAATTGGCCGAACTAAGATAAATGAATAAAATGGGAATTTTATGTGTATGTCCATTCCGTAAATAAGATGGTTCTGCGAACCTTTTCTATTTGACTTTTTTGTATTAGTGGTATACTATAATTTCTGATGTAAAGAATATAGTATACGTTTTTACATATCATTCATTGACTAAGGAGGGTCATGATGGACGCAAGAGAAAATGCTTATGTACTGTGGTTTGATGAGCTGCGCCGCGCGGACGTGGGACTGGTAGGAGGGAAATCCTCTTCTCTGGGGGAACTGACTTCTTCCGTGGATGTGCCTGTTCCGTACGGATATGCGACAACAGCCAGCGCATACCGCTATTTCATGGAAAAGACGGGACAGAATAAGAAAATCCATAAGATGCTTCAGGAACTGCAGGATGTGGAAGATTCCGTAGAGCTCCATGAAGTCTGTACAAAAATCCGTGAAAGCATCTGCTCTGCCACTATGCCGGAAGACCTTGCCGAACAGATTGGAAAGGCTTATGAAGAACTTGCCGAAAAGGTGGGTGAAGAGAATCCTTTCGTCGCCGTCCGCTCCTCTGCTACCGCGGAAGATTTGCCGGATGCTTCTTTTGCCGGGCAGCAGGATACATACCTGAACGTCACCGGGCGGGATATGGTTATCCGGAAAGTAAAGGAATGCTATGCGTCCACTTTCACTGACCGTGCCGTTTATTACCGTGCGAAGAAAAACTTTGACCATGAAAATGTGGCGCTTTCTGCCGCCGTCCAGATGATGGCTGACGCGAAAGCGGCAGGTGTCATGTTCACTGTCAACCTGGCGACCGGCGCTGATGACAGCATCATGATCGAAGGTTCCTGGGGGCTTGGCGAATACATCGTGCAGGGTACCGTAACACCCGATAATTTTGTCGTGGATAAAGATTCTCTTACCATTACTTCCCGCCGCATCAATGAAAAATCCATCGAACTGATCCGCAAAGAAGGCGGCGATGTGGAAGAAAGAAAAGTGGAACCGGAACGTGCCAAAGCGCAGGTTATAAGCGATGAACAGATTGCCCAGCTGGCCGATTACGCGAAACGTATTGAAAAACATTACGGCTGCTATATGGATATGGAATGGGCTGTCGACCATAAAGACCGCCTTTGGATTCTCCAGGCACGCCCTGAAACAGTCTGGTCCAAGAAAAATAAAGAAAAGAAATCGGAGGAAGAAACAGTCATGACAACTAATCACAACGTACTTGTAAAAGGACTTCCCGCATCCCCGGGCATGGCGGCAGGCAAATGCCATGTCATCACCGATCCGAAAGACATTGATACCTTTAAAGAAGGGGAAGTTCTTGTCACCACCATGACGTCTCCCGACTGGGTACCCGCTATGAAGAAGGCAGTCGCTATCGTGACTGATGCCGGCGGTATGACCTGCCACGCTTCCATCGTATCCCGCGAATTGGGAATCCCCTGTGTTGTCGGGACCAAGAGTCGCAGTGTAGAAGCGACAGGCGTGCTGAAAACAGGACAGGATATTACCATTGATGCACGCAACGGCATTGTTTATGACGGCATTGTTGCCGATCTTGTGAAGAAAGGAACGCCCGCTGCCCAGGCAGCAGGTACAGCGGCAGTAGCTGCCGAATATTTCCCGCCTACAGGCACCCGCGTTCTTATGAACCTCGGCGATCCCGATCTGGCTGATAAATATGCGTCGCTTCCCTGTGACGGTATCGGACTCATGCGGGAAGAATTTATCTGGACCACCTTTATTCATGAACATCCGCTGTACCTGATCGAAACAGGCCGGCCGGAAAAAGTGGTAGATATGCTTGCGGAAGGCATCAGCAAAGTATGCCGCGCCCTTGCTCCGCGTCCCGTTGTTCTCCGTTTCTCCGATTTCAAATCCGGCGAATACAGAAATCTCAAGGGCGGCGATAAGTACGAACCGGAAGAACCGGCCGACCTTCTTGGTTGGAGAGGCGCTTCCCGTTACTATGATCCGAAATATACCGATGCATTTCGCCTTGAACTGAAAGCGGTCAGAAAAGTCCGCGAAGAATACGGCCTGAAAAATCTGAACTGCATGATTCCGTTCTGCCGCACCGTTGATGAAGCAGAAAAAGTAACGGCCATTATGAGAGAAGAAGGACTGGAACGCGGTCCGGACTTCAAACTTCTCCTTATGGCGGAAATTCCGGCCAATATTCTCCTGGCAGACCGTTTCAATAAATTTGTTGACGGCTATTCCATCGGCTCCAATGATTTAACTATGCTTATTCTGGGATGCGACAGAAATAATGATACCGTAGCTTCTCTCTTTGATGAACGTAATCTGGCCATCAAGAGGGCTATCCGCCACCTGATCAAAGTGGCGCACAGAGACGGCAAGACCGTATCCATCTGTGGACAGGCGCCGTCCGTATATCCCGACTTTACGGAATTCCTCGTAAAGAGTGGTATTGACTATGTATCCGTCAACCCGGATATGGTGAAGAGTACCCGGCTGAATGTAGCCCGCATAGAACAGCGTCTGATGCTGGATGCGGCGACGGGCAGAGGTGTCGTGGACCAGGAAGATTACGAACTTTGATTTTGAAATAATGGCAGAGGACATGGGAAAGTTGACATGTCCTCCGCCACAGTTCCGCTTTGCGGAAGAAGGAGAGAAGGGAAATTATGCAGCTTACCGGCCGACAACAGGAAATCACGAGGATCGTTCGGGAAAACGGTCCTATCACAGGGGAAATGATTGCACAGCGTCTCCATGTGACGAGGAGCGCGCTGCGTGGAGATCTGGCGGTTCTTCTTTCAGGAGAGGTAATCGCTGCCCGCCGTCGTCTCGGCTACTATTACCTTGGGGGCGGAGAAGATCCCGCGGCTGCTGAAATCCGTTCCTGCACGGCGGAAGACTGTATGTCCCGCCCGATACTTGTCGGAGCGGAATCCAATGCCTATGACGCGGCGGTTCTCCTGTTCACCGAAGATATCGGTACGCTTTTCGTGGGGAAAAAAGATGACATACAGGGCGTCGTTTCCAGGAAAGATCTTCTGAAAGCGGCCATGGGCCGTGATGATTTGGCAAAAGTGCCGATTTCCATGGTAATGACATCCCGCTCGAAAATGATTTATGCCGAACCAAAAGAAGACCTTGTATCCATCGCACAGAAGATGATGGATTATGAAGTCGATTGTCTTCCTGTAGGGACTTTTAAAAATGTGGGAAATGACAGGAAATTTGTTCTTATCGGGCGTGTATCGAAAACGAATATCACCCGTCTCTTTTTGGAACTGGGGAAAGGCGGCAGAAAATAATAAATGGCAAAACAACCGCAGGTTTATGTCGTTTCCGATTCTCTTGGAGAAACGGCGGAAAGTGTGGCTAAGGCGACCATCGGCCAGTACGACACGGATATTGAGATCCATCGTGTGCCCTTTATCCGTCATACGGATCAGATAGAAAAAATTATTGATGAAGCGGCACAGGCGGGGGCTGTGGTCTGTCACACACTGGTCAGTCCTGAACTCCGTGCCGACTTTGAACGGATAGCCCATGAAAAAAATGTCCGTTATGTGGATATCTTAGGTCCCATGATGAATATGGTGACTGATGCGGCAGGGGTGCAGCCCCGCATGAAGCCGGGAATCATCCACCGTCTTGATGAAGAATATTTTAAGAAAGTGGAAGCCATCGAATTTGCTGTCCGCTATGATGACGGAAAAAATCCGGCAGGCTTCGCAAAAGCGGACATGGTTCTCATCGGTGTGTCCCGCACATCAAAGACACCGCTGTCCATGTATATGGCGCACAAAAAGTACAAGGTGGCAAACCTGCCCCTTGTGCCGGAAGTGCAGATACCGGAAGAAATATTCCAGGTGCCTCCCTATCGTCTGATTGGCCTCATTATTGACCCTTACAAACTGAACGGAATCAGAAGAGAACGAATGAAAGCGCTCGGATTTTCAGGAACGGCGAATTACACTGATATCGAGCGCATTGAAGATGAGCTGGCTTATGCCAAAGAAGTCATGCATCAGCTTCACTGCACCGTCCTTGATGTATCAAATAAAGCCATTGAAGAGACGGCAAGCCGCATCATGTCCATTATTGAGCGGAATAAGGAACTATACGGCGACAAATATTGACAGATGATGAAATCTCCCGAAGGAAACTTCAGGGGATTTTTTTGTGCTGGAATGATTTTATGAATACATTTGCGGTAGCACTGTTCATCACCACGGCAATAGATCCTTCACGTTCGTTCAGGATGACGATTAACGTTTTTCTCATTATGAAGCCTTAACGTGTCTTATACAAGGATCATGGAGTCGGCCGTCAGAAGGAGCTGCTGGCGCACGCAGTGCGATTGAGGATACTCGCTTGCCGTAATGACTCAAGCCGTAAAAGAATATTTAGCTTGCAGCTGACGGCTCACAGCTAATGGCTTCTGTTTCATAATCCCAATTCTTCATTGATAATGACGACTTCCATGTCCATATTCCTCATCTTCTTGTAGTAGATTACAAGAGCGTTGCAGATCCGATCAGGCGCGCTGCAGTCACAGCATTTTTTGTAATTGAAGAAGGAACAGCCATTTTTATAGTGGTGCCGCTCTACGTTCTTTGGGGCGGCTACATTTCTTGCCCTGAAAATGGCGTTGTCCAAAGTAGGACAGATTTTATTCACACCGATAACAAAATACACTTTCCTGTGTCCGAAGAGGGAGCCTGAAATCCGGTTTCCCGTACCATCGATGTTTACCAGTTCGCCCGTTTCCGCTGCAGCGTTGGCGGATGTGAGGAAGACATCGGTCATGAGGCATTTCCTTGCCATGGAAAGAAATTGTTCCATCCGTTCTTTCGATGTGTAATCTTTGTTTTCAATATGCTGCACGTCATAAACTTCGTTATTCTCTGAAAGCCGTTCGTACATTTTCATGCTCTCCAGTGTCATGGAGTCGCCCATCCCAACGGTTTTACCGTGTATTTCCTGTGATAAATATGCGGCCGCTTCTTCCGCCGTTTCGAAAATGGTGCAGTCGAATCGGTTTCTTTTAAAAGCCCGGCAAATTTTATCCAGATCCATGGTTCCTCCTATGCATTTCTTGTTTACATTAAATTCTTTTTTACTTCATTATAAGAAATATAAAGATCGAACTCAATATGCGTAAGGGCAGACAAGGGAATGAGTCTGCATCTGCAGGGAATTTTCTGCTTGTACACAGATAAAAAATATTTTGTGGATTAAGTAAGACTAAAATATAATTTAGCATACATATAGGGGTATATGTGTTACAGGCAAATAATATGCATTAGAGAGGCTGCGTCTTGCAGGTTCGGCAAACATTTATGGATTTTTATTGCAATGTTAATATATTGTGATATAATGTGTATATTAAAAAGTGTGTAAAGTATCAATGTCGCTTTGGGGAGCAAATCAGGGGTACAGCTTAAAGGAAAATATCAGGGTATTTGAATTACCTTGTTTTGGTATGAATCAATGATTCCCCGATTCATGCTTTTATTTTGCCAACGTGGAGATGATAGGTGTGACAAACAAACAAATTGCTATGCGTCTTGGGCAGATGGTTCTCGTCCTTTTGGGAATCAGTTTTATTACATTCTGCCTGGTTATGCTGGCACCGGGAGATCCTGTCCGCCAGATGATTGCAGGGAATGAAGATATCGTGGTCAGCCAGGTGGAAATTGATGCACTTCGCCATGAATTGGGACTGGATCAGCCGTTCCTCATGCAGTATCTGAGCTGGCTCGGACGGGTGCTTCACGGAAACTTCGGATTTTCATTTATGATGAAGAAGCCCGTGTTGGATGCGGTTCTGGAAGCTTTGCCTGCTACGGTTATTCTTGCGCTTGCTTCTTCCGTTTTTATGCTTTTGTTTGCCATTCCACTGGGAATATATACGGCAGTTAAGCAGAATACCTGGGCCGATTACATCATCCGTGGCTTTACTTTTGCGGGGGTATCTGTACCTAATTTTTGGATGGGGCTTATGCTTCTGTGGATTTTTGCTTTAAAGCTGAATCTATTTCCTATCGTTGGCGGCGATGTTTCTGTGGAAAATCTGATTCTTCCCATGGTGACGCTCGGCGTAGTCATGGCATCGAAGTATACGAGGCAGGTTCGCGCGACTGTGCTGGAAGAACTGCGGCAGGACTATGTCATGGGCGCGCGGGCAAGAGGATTTTCTGAGTCTCACATCTTATGGAAGGAAGTTCTTCCCAATGCGCTTCTTCCTCTGATAACGCTTTTGGGGCTCGCTTTCGGTTCTCTTCTGGGCGGTGCGGCCGTGGTAGAAATTGTATTTTCCTGGCCGGGGCTTGGCTTCATGGTGGTACAGGCCATTACATACCGTGATTTCCAAACCGTGCAGGCGGTTGTCCTTTGGATTGCTTTCATGTACATGGTCATTAATTTGGTGGTGGATCTGTCCTACAACCACCTGGATCCCAGATTGAGAAAGGCAGGTCAATAGTCCAATGGAAAACCTGATTAAAGGATTTAAAGAAAATAAGGCCTTTCGCATTACTTCTTTGCTGGTGCTTCTCTTGATACTGATTACGGTTCTGGCCCCGGTGATAGCTCCTTATAATCCGCTGGAAGCGGTCATGCGGGATGCCAACGCGGCTCCGTCTGCAGCGCATCTTTTTGGGACGGACAAGCTGGGACGTGACGTACTGTCCCGTATCCTGTATGGGGCCAGCTATTCCCTGACGAGCGTACTTTTCCTGGTATTCCTTATTTTTGTGGTAGGTACATTCCTGGGGGTCATTGCCGGATATTTTGGCGGTATTGTGGATACGGTCATCATGCGGTTTGCGGATATGATGATTTCTTTCCCCGGCGTTATTCTTGCCATCGCTATTGCCGGTATTCTGGGAGGCAGTCTTGTGAATGCCATGATTGCCATGCTTTGTGTGACATGGACGAAGTATGCCCGTCTTTCGAGAAGTATGGTCCTGAAAATCAAGAAACGTGATTTCGTGGATGCCGCTATTGTAAGCGGCGGTTCTTCTGCCCATATTCTCTGGGTTCATATTCTTCCCAATATCCTGCCTCTCATGGTCATCACTGCGGCGGCAGATATCGGTGCTATGATGATGGAATTGGCGGGATTGTCTTTCCTTGGGTTCGGCAGCCAGCCTCCGGCGCCGGAGTGGGGTCTTATGCTGAATGAAGGACGCCAGCAGCTGCAGACCGCTCCATGGCTGATGATTTTCCCGGGGCTTGCTATTTTTATAACCGTTGTCGTTTTCAATCTGTGGGGAGATTCTCTCCGGGATGTCCTGGATCCGCGCCAGGACTGATCAATATGGTTCCTATCAGAAGGGATGGCTTTTGCCGTCGTTCTGCATATGTAACAGGTTTTGCCTAATTTATATTTTGTTTTAAGAAAGGAAGCGTTACATCCATGAAATCTATTTACAAGAAAGGCGCCGCATTGGCAGCAGCAGCTCTTATGACAGTCGCGTTTGCCGGATGCGGCGGCGGAGACAAGTCTGCATCCAAAGGACCGAAAGACACTTTGACCGTAGGTATTACCAACTTTGCAGATAGCCTGGAACCGACCGACAATTATTTTGGCTGGCAGGTTATGCGCTACGGCATCGGTGAATGCCTTGTCCATTTTGATTCCAAAATGAATGCGGAACCGTGGATTGCTGAAAGCTGGAAGGTATCTGATGATAAGATGTCCTGGACTTTCAAAATCAAAGATATCAAGTTTTCCAACGGTACACCGGTAACCGGCGAAGCGGTCAAAAAATCCATCGAACGTACCTTCGCAAAGTCTCCCCGCGCAAAAGCCATGTTTGAACTGGATCATATCACTGCTGATGGACAGAATGTCACTATTTATACGAAAAAACCGATTGCTACTCTTCCGGGCATGCTGGGGGATCCGCTCTTCATTATCGTTGATGTCGATTCCGATGGAAAAGTAGACTTTGCTAAGCAGGGGCCAATCGGTACCGGCCCTTACATGGTTAAATCGTTCTCCAAGGCAAAATGTGAATTGGATGCGAACCCGAATTATTATGCGGCTGTTCCGTTCAAGCACCTGGTTGTCAATACTATTGATGATCCGAATACCCGTGCCATGGCACTCCAGAAAGGCGAAATCGATATAGCGGTCAATGTGGCTGCTGGCGACTTGGCACTGTTCCAGGATAAGAATAAATTCAATATCAGTTCCATTTCTTCTATCCGCGATGTTCTTGCCCGTATGAATGTCAAGGAAGGAAAACCGCTGGCAGATAAGAGAGTCCGTCAGGCGTTGCTTCGCTCTTTGGATCGTGAAACCTATGCCAAGGTGCTGCTGAAAGATACCTTTATTGCCGGTGGTCCGATGCTTCCGCCATCCCTGGATTATGACTTCGACGGATTGATGAAGGCGTATCCGGATAAATACAATGTGGAAAGCGCCAAGAAGTTGCTGGAAGAAGCAGGATGGAAAGACAGCGACGGAGACGGCTTTGTAGATAAGGACGGCAAGAATCTGGAGCTGGATTTCATTTTCTACTCCGGCCGTGCGGAACTTCCGCTGTATGCGGAAGCTACCCAATCGGATGCGAAGAAAGTCGGCATCAAGATCAACCTGAAGAATGTAGACTATAACGTACTGGATGGTATCGGTGTCCGTGGGGAGTATGACCTCCTAATTTCCAATATCCTGACCGAACAGGCAGGGGATCCGGAAGTATTCGTCAACCAGTACTGGAAGACCAATGTAGACGGCAGCAATCCGCAGAACGGTTCCGGATACAGCAACCCTGAATATGATGCGTTGTCTGATCAGCTGGCATCTGAATTTGATCCGGCTAAGCGCAGAGATATCATCATTAAAATGGAAAAAATTGTCCAGGATGACGCTGCTACTTTGATCTTCGGCTATCCGCAGACCAATATGGTCAGCAACAAGTCTGTCCAGAATGCCAATATTTATCCGTGTGACTATTACTGGGTAACTAAAGACATTACTCCGGCTAAGTAATTTCTATAGTGAAATATGCCTTTTCTCCACTGTCATATATCCGGCAGCGGAGAAGCGGCTTTCCTTCCTCTGAAATGGGGATGGAAATTCGGTACAGACCGTTTTTGTTTGGCCGTTGCTATGCTGTACCGAATTTCTGTTTCCATTTCAATTGAATTTATTATGAGGAGATATTCCCATGCTATTACAGGTAAGAGATTTAGGAATCGCCTATGGAAAAGGTGACCCTGTGGTCCGCCATGTATCTTTCGATTTGGATGCGGGGCAGGTTCTGGCTATCGTAGGAGAGTCAGGGTCAGGGAAAACTACGGTTATCCGTGCCATCCAGCATGTCCTTCCCGGCGGAGGGCATATTGCTGAAGGACAGGTCATTCTCAATGGAGAGGATACGCAGAAGCAGACAGCGGAAATGCACAGAAGCCTTTGCGGCACGGACGTGTCTATGATTTTCCAGGACAGCGGCGCCATGATGAATCCCATCCATACGATCGGAAGGCAGTATCGGGACTTTCTGGCGGTTCATGGGCTGACTGATGAAAAAGAAGCCCATGATCGGATGATCTCTATGCTGGAAATGGTCAGGCTTCCCGATCCGGAACAGGTTTTGAAAAGTTATACCTATGAATTATCCGGCGGCATGCGGCAGCGTGTCGGTATCGCCATGGCCATGTCATTCCATCCGAAACTGCTCCTGGCTGATGAGCCGACATCGGCTCTTGATGTGACGACACAGGCGACCATTGTCAAAGAAATGATGGAAGTGCGTAAAAATATGAACATTGCCATTATTATCGTTACCCACAATATGGGTGTCGCCGCTTACATGGCGGATAATATCATGGTGATGAAAAATGGCGAAGTGGTAGAATACGGGAAAGCGGAAGAAGTTATTTACCATCCGAAAACCGATTATGTAAAAATGCTTCTGGCGGCGGTTCCCAGCTTAGGAGGTAAGACAACAGCATGAAAGGCGGAGAAGAAATACTTCATATAGACAATATCTGTAAAAACTTTGACTTGGGCAGAGGAAAAGTTCTCAAAGCCTGCGACTGTGTGGATATCATTGTGCATAAGGCTGAGACAGTCGGTATCGTAGGGGAATCAGGCTCGGGCAAGTCTACCGTGGCTAAGATGCTGACCCGTCTATACGATATTTCTGCAGGGAAGATTATTTTCCACGGAGAGGATATTACTCGTTTAAAGGGGGAAGAACTCCGGCAGCATCGTAAGAAAATACAAATGGTTTTCCAGGATCCTTCTACTGCGTTCAATCCGAAAATGCGCGTCCGCGATATTATATGCGAACCGCTGAAAAACTTCGGCATGATAAAGAACAGTGAAGTTGATGCGAAAGCGAGGGAAATGCTGCGGCTGGTAGAACTTCCGGAAGAATTTTCCGACCGTTATGCCAATAATATGTCAGGCGGACAGCGGCAGCGTATCGCCATCGCAAGAGCTTTGGTACTGGAACCGGAAATCATCATTTGTGATGAAGCGACATCGGCACTGGATATGTCCGTACAGAAAACCGTGATCGAACTCCTTACCCGGCTTCAGCGGGAAAGACAGGTAGCCTATCTTTTTATCTGTCATGATCTTGCCCTTGCCAATACATTCTGTGACAAAATCATAGTCATGCAGAAAGGGAAAGTGGTAGAAACGATTCGCGATCTGACACTGGCAAAAGACCCGTATACGAAAAAACTTCTCGCTTCTATCTTTACCATTGAAGAAGGAAAGAATAAAGTCCTGCCTGATGAACTTTTTGCCTAAATGTTATGGAAATGTGAAAACTGGCTTTATAAAGAGCCGGTTTTTATGTGCGTGAATTGATTTTATGGATGTATTTCCGGAGTGGAATTTGATTGTTTTACAGGTAAATGAATATATTTTTACGAATGGTAAGAGAAATAAAAGGATTTTAAGACAGTGTGATGATAATTACTGAAGGATACATAACGAATTTATTGACAAATTATTATGAATGTGCAGATAATATAAGAAATCTTCCTGTAAAAGAATTAATGCGCTGACAGGGGGAAAAACGTTTTAAGAGGACAGATTCACAAATCGGAGATGGGAGAGTCTCTTGTTTTTTCGTTCATTTCATTTTCGCAGGCGAAACATGGGAAAGCCTTGCCGGAAATCAATGATATAGAATTTCATTTATTGGTTAGGGGAAAATGTTTGGGAAAATCGGCTTTTTCGCAGCCGGAGGAGGAAAAGTATGAAGAAAAAGAACACGGCGCTGGCAGGGGCTTTATTGCTTGTGCTGGCAGGATGGAGTGCAGCAGATGCGGCGGAGATCTATACCTTGGATCCCGTCATTGTCACGGCGGAACGTACAGATACGAAAGAATTAAAAACGCCGGCAGCGGTGGAGATTATCACGGATAAACAGATCAGTGAAACCGGAGCCGCCAATATGCAGGAAGCGCTCAAGTTCTCCACAGGTATTATTACCAGCAGCCAGGGGCCCCGCGGTCTCTCCCAGGGGACAATGACGGCAAAGGCGGTGATCCGCGGCGTTGAAAAAGGTACGCTCGTTCTTGTGAACGGTGTTCCGATGAATCAGAGCGGCATGTACAGTCTTCAGGATATTGCTTCCGATTCCGTGGAAAAAGTAGAAATTGTCCGCGGAGGCGGTGCGGTTCTTTATGGTTCAGAAGCCAGCGGTGGTGTTATTAATATCATCACCAAAGGGACAAGGGATACCAAGGTAAAAGCGGGCTTTGGCAACTATGGACAGCAGAACTATGCAGTCAGCGCGCAGGCAGGGGATAAATTCGGGATTACTTATTCCTATGACCACATGGGGAAAGTAGATCATATTTCCCATCCTGACGGCGGCCGTCCGGCAGGGATGTATTACAATATCATCCGTGCTGAGCATAATTATGTAGACTGGCGTTACAATATCACTGATGGTCTTTATTTTACCCATGCGTACTCGGAGAACAACAGCCACTATGTATACCGTTATGACGGACGCAACGGAAAGAATAAAGGGCAGCCCGGCCAGGATATGATTTACAAGACCCGCGAAAACGTGGCGGGGCTTCATTATGATAAGGATGACCTGAAAGCGGATTTTTACTATCATAAGAGAGATATGTCCACCGGTAAGAGCAAAACGGAAGTAGCGCCTTACGCGAAAAGGGGAAGATATGACCCCGACAAGCGGATTTTCACAAAGACAGAAAATAATGATGAGACCATCGGGTTCAATTTGTCCAACCGCTGGTATTTTGATAAGGGTTCCGTCCTTATCGGCGGTGATTTCCGCAGGGACATGGCGGACGTTGTCGATGGAAATACTTATCACTATGCGCGCAATATGTACTCTCTTTATGGACAGCTGGAATACGATTTCACCAGGGCGACAAGGGCGAACCTGAATCTTCGCCAGACCTGGGTTGCAAAAGATGATGCAGGAAATAGGTATGACAAATTTACGCCCGAACTGGTTCTTATGCATGATCTGAGTGAAGATACCATGATTTATGCCAAGGCGGGAAAGTCATTCATGATGCCGACTTTCAAACAGCTTTATGGCGGCGGCAATGTCATCGCCTCTCCGGGACTTCGTCCGCAGACAGGAACCCACTATGAAATCGGCGCAAAGAAAAATATAGGCAAGTCATCCTGGCGCCTGGCCGCATTCCACTACAAAATCAAGGACAGCCTGGAAGCAAAAGTCGGCGCAGGTGTAGTGGGAGATATCAAATATGCCAATGAAGATGTAAGAAATACCGGTATTGAACTCGAATGGACAAGAAATGAAAATGAAAACCTGTCCTACCACACGGGACTGACTTTCGGGCATCCGGAGAAGCAGGAAAGGAAGGCCGGCGGTACAACAGGGGACTGGCATGATTATTACGGCAAAGTGCAGTGGAACGGTGGCATCGTTTACCGAACCGGCAAGCTGACAAGCGCTTTTGAGTTTGCTTATCTGGGGAAACGTATTCGTGACTACACGCCGTACAAATCTTTCAAGAGCCAGTTCTTCACTGACCTGAACTTTTCCTATCAGGCAAATGAAAATGCCCGTTTCTTCCTGAATATTGATAACCTGTTCAACCGGCATGACATCATTTCTTCATCTTCCTCCACGTTCTATAATCTGGGACGCAACTTCCTGGCAGGAGTGGAATATAAATTCTGATGTGAGAATTGAGAAAGCTGTGCATATGCATGGCTTTTTCTTTTTGAGGAATAAGTCTATTATGAAGAAAACGTTTTTTATTATTGACATATGATTATGTAAAGTAAATAATATAAGCTGATGATAGATACATTGTTTTTATATGTATTAGTTCACGCGAAAGGATGGGGTGCGGCAAATTATTTAGCAGTGCGGGAAAAAATATTATCAGAGGAGGAATGATGATGAAGAGAAATCAATTACTGGCAGGGGCAGTACTGCTGTCACTGGCGGGCTGGAGTGGAGCTGCGGCAGCAGATCAGGTTTACACGCTGAATCCTGTGGTTGTTACAGCGCAGAGGATGGAAACGACAGAAATAGAAACACCTGCGACGGAAACGGTGGTCACCGCTAAGAAGATTGAGGAGGCAGGTTATAAAAATGCTTTTGATATCATTGAAAGCCAGGTGGGCCTTACCAGTACAGGTTATGGCGATGGTGGGCAGGATTTCGGTTTCAGTTCGGGACGTACGGTTATCCGTGGTTATGACAGGGGCACTCTTGTCATGGTGGACGGCATCCCTATGAATCTGAAGAATTACAATTCTCTTGACGGGATTCCTGTCGAAATGATTGAGAAGGTAGAAATCATCAAGGGGGCGGCAGGAACTCTGTACGGCAGCGAAGCGATGGGCGGCGTGGTGAATATCATTACGAAAAAGCCTGGGCAGGCAAAACAGGGAATTTCTCTCAAAGGAACCGTGGGAAATTATTATAAGGATTTCGGTGTAACTTATGCAGGCGACCGTTTGCTGGTGAGCCTGTCGAAGGAATATTCTGACGACTATACACGTGCCAATGATTTTCCCCGTGGATCCAGTATTGACTGGTGGATCGGGAAAGGACAGAAAAACCGTGCTGCTGTTGCAGGCAAGCTGACGGATGAGTTGTCTTTCAATTTCATGTTCCAGGACGGCACGATTACAAGGGGCGGCATCAAAACGGGAAGAAGGCCTGTAAAGTATGATTATACCTATCAGGACAGGCGTATAACTACGGGATTGTACTATCAGGGGAAAGACAATGGAGTCAAGGCGACGCTCGGATACAACTACCGTCAGGCGGACGGCTGGGACCATGTAAAGAATGCCAGAATATCTGCCTCTGCCGATCTGGAAAGTTATATTGCCGATGTGCAGAAAGAATGGAAACTTGGCGAAAGGGATACCTTGATCACGGGATACAGCTTCAAGCGTGAGGATTATACGAGCCTTGTTAAATCATCAAATAAGGCACACCGCACGAACAATGCGTT
>OMAY01000047.1_pt1 | contig 90603 bp, 69 predicted proteins | sample 1673611 | NCBI WGS metagenome assembly OMAY01 (sample SAMEA103958117, study PRJEB25191) | human gut metagenome | biome: human-associated habitat [ENVO:00009003]; feature: intestine environment [ENVO:2100002]; material: feces | place: Germany | collected 2013/2015
GCTGACTAAAATTTATGCGTAATATTTTCTTTCCCCACTATTTATCGGGTGAGCCGCTTTTTGAGTGCGATTGGGAACAAAACGGGAACAATTTGTATATAATAAAAACAGCCAAGTATTGATAACCAAATACTTAGCTGTTTTCTTGTACCCAGAGCCGGGGTCGAACCGGCACGGGTTGCCCCACTGGTGTTTGAGACCAGCGCGTCTACCGATTCCGCCATCTGGGCTTCTTTTCGGCTGCAAAGATAAATATAAATTCTGAATTGACAAATTTTTAATTGAAAAAACTTAAAATAATTGGTTATACAGACAATAATGCTTATCTTCGTATTCGTAAAATAATCTGTAAATACAATGAGTGTGAATAAAAACAATTATTGTCTTATTTTGGCCGGCGGCAAAGGACGCCGCCTGTGGCCTTGCAGCCGCGAAGACCGTCCTAAGCAGTTCTTGGATTTCTTTTCGACAGGACGCACGCTTCTTCAGCAGACTTACGACCGCATGGCCGGATTTATTCCTTCTGAAAATATTTATATCAGTACAAACCACATCTATCACGACCTGGTGAGGGAGCAGCTGCCCGAGCTGCCCGAGGAGCATATCCTCAGTGAGCCTATCTTCAGGAATACAGCTCCGAGCGTGGCCTGGGCTACATACCGCATCCTGCATAGGGCCGACCGCGACGCGCGTCTCGTGGTGGTGCCGTCGGACCAGGCTGTGTTCAAGGAGGATGTGTTCAAGACTGACGTTATCAACGGTCTCGACTTTGTCGGCAGCCACGACTGCCTGCTGACAATGGGCGTAAGGCCTACGAGACCTGAGCCCGGCTATGGCTACATACAGACGGGCGAGCCTTCTGAGCGCGACGATGTGTTTAAGGTTAAGTCGTTTACGGAGAAGCCCGACCGCGACTTTGCACGAATGTTCATGGAGAGCGGCGAGTTCTACTGGAACACAGGGCTGTTTCTTTCTAACGTTAATTATCTCTGCGAGTGTCTTAAGCGCATATTCCCTCCTGTGCTGAGAAAGCTTGAGGCTTCGGGGGCTGAATACAGCATGGAGCGCGAGCTTGAGTTTGTCAGGGAGAACTTTCCGTCGTATCCAAATCTGTCGATAGACTACGGCATACTTGAGCACAACGAGAATGTGTATGTGATGATATGCGACTTCGGCTGGGCCGACCTTGGCATGTGGCACTCTATATATGAGAGCATGAGCAAGGGCGAGGGCGACAACGTGGTTATCGGCTCGCGCGTGATAGCCGACGACAGCCGCAACAACATCATTAAGTTGCCTGACGACCACATGGGCATAATAAACGGTCTCGACGGATATATAGTGGCCGAGAAGGGCAACGTGCTGCTTATATGCAAGAAGGAGGATTCGTCGGCGCTTATACGCAAGTATATCAATGAGGTGCAGGTAAAGTATGGCGACGAGTTTATTTAGTCCTGCCGCCGATTATGTATAAAAAGAGTGAGGAGCGCCCGGCTTTGTTTGTGCCTGACGCTCCTCACTCTTTTTTTTTCTTGTGCCGCCTTCGTGGCTTCATGCTTCTGCCGTATTACTCGCAGAAAGCGGCATATATCTTGTCTGCAGCTTCTTTAAACTCCTGCTCTGTAAGTTTCAGCTTGGGGTTAGAGAAGAGCATGTCTTTCTCTGTCTGCATGGGCACGAGGTGTATGTGTGCGTGTGCCACTTCGAGTCCGAGCACGGCCATGCCCACCTTGCGGCACGGGAATGCCTCCTTTATAGCCACGGCCACTTTCTTTGCAAACACCATCATTTCGGCTATCTCGTCGTCGTTGAGGTCGAAGAAGTAGTCAACCTCGCGGCGCGGTATCACCAGCGTATGTCCCTTTGCAAGCGGGTTGATGTCGAGAAATGCGTAGAACTTGTCGTTTTCGGCGCATTTGTAGCTGGGTATTTCGCCTGCAGCTATTTTTGAGAAAATATCCATGATGTTATGTTTTTATATTATTGTATGTAAGGTCCTTAGGGCTTATGGATGTCGTGTGTGATGAGGCTTCAGTGTCAGGAGTCTTCGGCTTGCCTGCCTTAAAGCCTCATGACAGCTGTATCTCATGAGCTTTATTCTACGGTAATCTTTTCTATGCGCAGCTTTATGGTTCCGCGTGGTATCTTTATTTCAACCTCGTCGCCTACCTTCTTGTTGAGCAGTCCCTGTGCAATAGGTGTCTTTATCGAGATTTTGCCTTCGCGCAGGTTTGCCTCGCTCTCGCTCACGATGGTGTAGCTCATCTTGGCGTTGTTTGCCAGGTTGGTCATTTCCACTTTTGACAGAATCTGCACGCAGTCTGTGCTCAGGCGCGATGTGTCAACAATTTTGGCTTCAGAGATAGCAAGCTTAATCCTGTTGATCTTGTCTTCAAGATGTGCCTGTGCCTCCTTAGCTGCATCATATTCTGAATTTTCGCTCAGGTCGCCTTTGTCTCTGGCCTCTGCAATTGCCGCTGACGCCTTGGGACGTTCGACACTTTCCAAATGTTTTAGTTCGGCCACTAACTTGTCGTAGCCTTCTTGTGACATGTAAGCCATAATTTATTGGTTTTAAAGATTATTATTATTTTTGGGACAGACAAAACGAAAGATTCCGGCATGTTTCTCAATGTCGGAATCCTTGATCTTGCCTTTCCTTATGTTAATTCATTTTATTCTTGTTGGCAAAGGTAGGCTTTATTTTTCAAATCAACAACTTTTTAGTGCTAAAAATAGTTAGTTCTTGCCTCCAGCCGTGCTAAATTTTGTTCTCTATGCCGTCTCGTCGGCGTGTTTCGGGCGTGGCTCGGGGCGCGCCGCTTCTGTCATGTTTTTATTATGCCGGTCTGTATATTGTCGTGTTGCAAAGGCCGTCAGATGCTGTGGTACGGGCGGACAGCTTACATATTGTTATCCTTCTGATTGTCAGCGTGTTAGCAGACGTGTTGCAAAACGTGCCCTTTTGCATTGCAAAACATGGTCTTTTGCATGATGAAAGACCACCTTTCAGAGTCCGAAACGTGGCCTTTTGCAAAACGCCTTGCCGGTGTCTGTGCCGGGTGTTGCCGGCTTACAGTTGGCGTGAGCATTCCGTCTGAAAATGTATTTTTATGCTTAAAGTTTACAAAATGTAAGCAGTTTTAGTGGCGCAGACGTGTTGCAGCCCAACTTTTTTGTAACATTTGCGTAATTTTCCTTGTTAAAAATAAATTTTTTCCACTTAAATTTGTAACTTCGCAGCTTGTAAGTATAACCTAAAAATCTTAGCAATGTTGTCAACAGAAGAAAGAAAATCTATTATAGCCCTGATTCACAGTCAGGTTTTGCCGGCAATAGGCTGTACAGAGCCTATAGCCGTAGCTCTTTGTGTGGCAAAGGCCAGAGAGCTGCTCGGGACTCTTCCTGAGAGCATAGACATAGAGCTTAGTGCCAACATCTTGAAAAACGCAATGGGAGTGGGCATACCGGGAACAGGCATGATCGGCCTGCCCATAGCCGTGGCTCTTGGTGCCATAGTAGGCCGTCCGGAGCTTGAGCTCGAAGTGCTGCAGGACAGCAACAAGGAGGCCGTTGAGCGCGGCAAGGCGTATATCGCCGAAGACAGAATACACATAAGCCTGAAGGAGGATGCGCCCGACAAGCTTTATATAGCCGTGAAGTGCAGCGCCGGCGGTCATGAGGCCGAGGCAAGAATCATGCACATGCACACCAACTTCGTTTATCTGCGCAAGGATGCCGACGTGATGCTCGACAATATGGCCCCGAGAGAAGAAGAGGCAAAGCAGGTTGAAGTGGAGCTCACTCTGCGCAAGGTCTACGAGTTTGCCACCGAGACCGACATCGAGGAGCTGAAGTTTATCCTCGACGCCAAGCGCATGGACGAGACTGCCGCAGCAGCAGGCCTGCGCGAGAACTACGGCCACACGCTGGGCAAGACTATGTGCAGCCCGCTGGGCAAGGGCATAATGGGCGACAGCATATTCTCAAAGATACTTTCGGCCACAAGCTGTGCCTGCGACGCACGTATGGCCGGCGCCATGGTGCCCGTGATGAGCAACAGCGGCAGCGGCAACCAGGGCATCTGCACCACCATGCCGGTGGTAGTGTTTGCAGCCGAAAACCATAACACTGAAGAAGAAACAATACGCGCCCTCATCATAAGCAACCTTACTGCCATATACATCAAGCAGCATCTGGGCTCACTTTCAGCCCTCTGCGGATGCGTGGTTGCCAGCACGGGCAGCAGCTGCGGTATAACTTACCTTATGGGAGGCAGCTATGAGCAGCTGTCGTATGCCGTGAAGAACATGATAGCCAACCTCACGGGCATGATATGCGACGGCGCTAAGCCAAGCTGCGCGCTAAAGCTTACTACAGGCGTGAGCACGGCAGTGATGAGCGCCATGCTCGCCATACAGAACAAGCATGTAACCTCGGTAGAGGGCATCATCGACGACGACGTAGACCAGAGCATACGCAACCTTACAGAAATAGGCAAGAGAGGCATGGACGAGACAGACCGCTTCGTGCTTGATATAATGACACATAAAACCCAGAAAAAATAATGAAACTTTTAAAAACAACATTCCTGACAGCGCTGCTCGCCATGTTCACACTGGCCGTTGCAGCACAGATGCAAGACCCGGTTCACTTTAAGGTGAGCCAGAAAAAAGTGTCGCCCACAGAGCTTGAAGTTATTTTTACAGGGCGGATAGACAAAGGATGGCACGTGTATTCAACCGGACTGCCTGCTGACGGTCCTATTTCTGCCACTCTGCACACAGAGAAGGCCGAAGGCGTTAAGGCTGCCGGCAAACTCTCACACAGAGGAAAGGAGATAAGCCAGTTTGACAAAATGTTCGGCATGAACCTGCGCTACTTCGAAAACAGCGTTACTTTCGTGCAGAAATTCAAGATTGTCGGCAAGACATACAAAGTAAGCGGATATCTTGAGTATGGCGCATGCAACGACGAAAACTGTATCCCGCCCACACAGGTTGAGTTCGCATTCAACGGCGAAGGACCTGCCGACGCTCCTGAAGCAGAGGAAACTACCGAGGCTGAGGCTACAGACACAACAGCCGCTGCAGCAATGGCAGGAGCCGACTCGCTGCAGACTGACACAGCCGCTGTAAACGCACAGGGCGACCTCTGGAAGCCTGTTATCGACGAACTGCAGAACTTCAACGGCGGCGACACAGGTTCAAGCCGCTCTTGGATATATATCTTCCTGATGGGACTTGTCGGAGGTTTCGTGGCTCTGTTCACTCCTTGCGTATGGCCTATCATACCTATGACCGTAAGCTTCTTCCTGAAGCGTACAAAGGATAAGAAGAAGGGTATACGCGACGCCATAACCTATGGTATCTCTATCATCGTTATCTACCTTGCCCTCGGACTTGCCATCACGGCCATCTTCGGTGCAAGCTCGCTCAACGCGCTGGCCACCAACGCCGTGTTCAACATATTCTTCTGCCTGTTGCTGGTAGTATTTGCCCTGTCGTTCTTCGGCTGGTTCGAGCTCACTCTGCCTTCATCATGGACAAACAAGGTTGACAACAAGGCATCGTCAACGAGCGGTATGCTGAGCATCTTCCTCATGGCGTTCACGCTTACACTCGTTTCGTTCTCATGTACAGGTCCTATCATCGGCTTCCTGCTCGTTGAGGTCAGCACATCTGGCAGCATCGCAGGCCCTGCCATCGGTATGCTCGGCTTCGCCATCGCACTGGCTCTGCCGTTCACACTTTTCGCCCTGTTCCCCACATGGCTCAAGCAGGCTCCTAAGTCAGGCAGCTGGATGAACACCATCAAGATCGTGCTCGGATTCATTGAGCTGGCTTTCGCCCTCAAGTTCTTCTCTGTAGCCGACCTCGCTTACGGTTGGGGACTGCTCGACCGCGAAGTGTTCCTCGCTCTCTGGATCATCATCTTCGGCATGCTCGGCCTCTACCTTATCGGCAAGCTCAAGTTCCCGAGCGACCAGGGCAACACAGACGCAATGCCTGTTCCGTGCATCGTGCTCGGTATGATTTCGCTTGCGTTCACAGTATATCTTATCCCGGGCCTCTGGGGTGCTCCCTGTAAGGCAGTCAGCGCATTTGCTCCTCCTATCAACACTCAGGACTTCAACCTCTATCACAACGAAGTTGAGCCTAAGTATAAGGACTACGAGCAGGGCATGGCAGCAGCTGCAGCTGAGGGCAAGCCTGTTGTTGTTGACTTCACAGGATTCGGATGTGTCAACTGCCGTAAGATGGAGGCAGCCGTATGGACCGATCCTCAGGTAGCCGACAAGCTCAACAACGACTTCATCCTCATCTCACTTTATGTAGACGACAAGCAGCCGCTTGACAAGCCTATCGAGGTGGTTGAGAACGGACGTAAGCGCAAGCTCCGCACCGTGGGTGACAAGTGGAGCTATCTGCAGCGCAGCAAGTTCGGTGCAAATGCACAGCCGTTCTATGTTATTCTCGACAACAAGGGTATGCCTGTTGCAGGTTCTTACAGCTATGACGAGAATATCGGCCATTACACCGACTTCCTCAACACTGGTTTGAAAAACTATAAGAAATAATTGATTTTAATAGGCAGTTTCGTTGATTTATGTCAATAAAACTGCCTATTTGTAAATATTTTATCATATTTAGATATCAATTTGGTTAAAACTTTCATATCTTTGCACTGTGTTTTTCATAGTATAAGATTTAAGGTTAACAAAAGACAGGGACTCAGCGGAGTCCTTTTTTTATGCCCTTACGTCTGCTGATGCGTTTTGTTCCGTGTCTTTTTAGTCCCCGTTTATCAGTTTTTATTTGCAGTGAGCTATATATGCCGCATTGCGGCATGTGTCCTTTCATGTTTCAATATGCCGGCTTTTGCATGCCGAAACGTGTCCTTTTGTCGTGCGAAAGGGCAGCTTTTATAAATTAACCGCTTGACGTAAAATTGCCCGTTGTGCCGTATATGCTGTCTTGATTCCGTAAAAGTATAGCCGCTCTCGTCCGTATTATGTTTTCCGGTCATCTGTACAGCTATTGTCGTCTGTAGTTTGTTGCAGGTCGAAATGCACACGGATAAGCAGGTGAAGAATGCCGAAAATGTTTCGGCAAAAACTCATCACTCGTCACATTCCTGTCTATTGCGTTGGTTATCAGCGTGTTATGACGTGATGAATTGCCTGCCAGACTCGTCACCTTTGGGCTTTTCTGCCTTTAATGTGACGAGTTGCAGTTTCAACTCGTCACACCGTAACGGTTTGTCCATCAGAATGTTATGCGCCTGTGTGACGAGTGACGAGTTTCTTCCGAAAATCTTTTTGCGTTGTTTTGTCGTTGACCTTTCCTGAATTTGGTGGTTCTTCCGTAATTTAGTTGAAATAGTCTCTTTGTGTTATGTTATAAATGTTATAAGATGGTGTTTAGTGAACCAGGCTTCAACTAAATTGCGGAAGAACCAATTTGGTTGGCTTCAAGCGGGCTTTTTCCTGCTTTATGTTTACTCAGGCTTGCCTTTGTGCGCTGCAGCTGCACCTATTATTATATAATAATGTTACAAGACGATAGGCAAAATCCTGGTTATTATGTGCGCCATTGTTGTCTGGCCGTTGCGTAGGTACATAAAAAAAGATGTTCCTCAGGCCTCACGGTCTAAAGAACATCGGTTAAAACAAGTCTTACTAAACTATTAAAAAACATTTCCTAAATTTATTAACCTCTATATCTTTTTTACGTTCATGTGTTGTTTTTTGTTCTGTATTTGACATTTATTCGTCTCTTGTTCTGCAAAAATATAAATAAATATAAAGATAATGCGCATGCAGTTTGGTTCATAACGGTTCAGAACGTATTAATCGTTTGTATGTCCGTGTTATGCAGTCGCTGCTTTTGCGCGGTTTTGACTTACAGGTTGTTATTTTGCCTTGGCGTCTGACTGTCCGATTGTAAGTTGCAGAGTTGTCAGTCCGTTGTCCTTTCCTGTTATGTAAGTACACTGCTTGCTGTCGCCGTGTTCTAGTTCCGACACGTACAGCGGTTTGTTCAGATTGAATATAAGTGTCTTGAAAGTGTCGCCTTTGCAGAGCTTGTTGTTTGACGATTCCTCCACGCGGAAGCAGCTGTCGCCTATGTATTCTATCTCGCAAGTGCAGTCGGGAGCCCATCCCAGTTCTATTTTGTCGCCCGTCTTAAGGCTTGCTGTGCGGATCTGTTTTTCCGGCATGGCGTCGCGTTCCATGATGTTTCTACGTCTTAGCGACAAACAGAAGTCATACCAGTCGATGTATCCTATAAAGCGGCTGAGTATTGATAAGGTGGTGTATCGTGTGTTGTGCTTTGCCTCTACGTATCCCCATATTCGCTTTATTGTAGAGATGCTTATCTCTTCTTTCAGTTCCTTTTGTAGTCTCAGCGAAAGTTGATTGAAGTCGGTCGGCGATTTCAACGGCTTACCCATCCTCTTTTCAATTTCAAGTTTAAGGCACTCTATTTCGGTATATTTTGTATCCATTTAGTTTGTCTTATTGACGTTTAGTGTCTGCAAAAATATTAATTTTTTTATAAAAAAATTGATGCAAAGAATGATTTGAACCAAAATGAACCAATTTTGTTTCCTTATTTTTATTACAAATTGCTTATAGCAGCATCAATTTTATTTTTCATTTATCATCAGGTTGCCGTGCTTTCTTTATTGAAAGCATTTTGCATAAATGTACTTTTTGAGGTTTTATTCCAACTTGTAATGAATATTCTGAATTTTGCTTAACAGATGCTTGGTTTGCAGGTATTATTTCGTCTAATTGTAAGTGTTGTAAATTTATTGATGAAAAAATGTCGAATTTATTTTGAATAAATGTTCTCAGAAAGAAAGTATTTTTGTATTTTTGCAAACACTTTGCTAAGTATTTAGTTTTTTAGATTAACTTAAAGGCAATTAATTATGGGAAAAGGATTGTATAATGCGGAATACGAGCATGACGCATGCGGCGTGGGCATGGTTGTCAACATACATGGAAACAAGAGCCATGAACTTGTTGACAACGCCCTGAAAGTGCTAGAGAACATGCGACACCGCGGTGCCGAGGGTGCCGACAACAAGACAGGCGACGGAGCCGGAATAATGTTGCAGATACCTCATGAGTTTATTCTCTTGCAGGGAATACCGGTTCCGGAAAAGGGAAAATACGGAACGGGACTCGTCTTCCTGCCTAAGGATGAGGCTCAGCAGCAGGACATACTGAGCATAATGATTGAGGAGATAGAGCGCGAGGGGCTGTCGCTTATGCACCTGCGCAACGTTCCGACAAATCCCGACTGCCTCGGCGAGACGGCACTGGCTAGCGAGCCGGACATAAAGCAGCTGTTTGTTACCGGCGTTACGGACAACCGTGTGCCTTACTTCGAGCGCACGCTGTATCTTATCCGCAAGCGCATTGAGCGCCGTGTTAAGAACAAAGACTTCTACATCTGCTCGCTGTCGAGCAAGAACATTATATATAAGGGTATGCTGTCGAGCCTCCAGCTGCGTCAGTATTTTCCCGACCTGACAAACAACTACTTTACCAGCGGACTGGCTCTTGTCCATTCTCGCTTTTCTACTAACACATTTCCTACATGGAGCCTGGCGCAGCCGTTCCGCCTGTTGTGCCACAACGGCGAGATAAACACCATACGCGGAAACCGCGGATGGATGCAGGCGCGCGAGAGTGTGCTTAGCTCTGAGGCGCTGGGAAGCATAAAAGACATATCACCGATAATACAGCCGGGCATGAGCGACTCGGCAAGTCTCGACAATGTGTTCGAGTTTTTCGTCATGAGCGGTCTGTCGTTGCCACATGCCATGGCGCTTATGGTGCCCGAGAGTTTCAACGACAAGAATCCTATATCAGAAGACCTGAAAGCCTTCTACGAGTATCACTCAATACTGATGGAGCCGTGGGACGGTCCGGCGGCGCTGCTCTTCAGCGACGGCCGCTATGCCGGCGGAATGCTCGACCGCAACGGTCTGCGTCCGGCACGCTACACCATAACCCGCAACGACATGATGGTTGTGGCGTCAGAGGTGGGCGTCATGGACTTCGAACCGTCTGAGATAGCCGAGAAAGGCCGCCTGCAGCCGGGCAAGATACTGCTCATTGACACGCAGGAAGGCAAAATATATTATGACGGAGAAATAAAGGAGCGTCTGGCAGCAGAACATCCGTACCGCCAGTGGCTGTCGACCAACCGCATACAGCTCGAAAAGCTGAAGAGCGGACGTAAGGTGAGCAACGCCGTTGACAATCTTGTGCGCCGCGAACTGATGTTCGGTTTCGGCGAGGAAGACATCGAAAACACCATAATACCAATGTGTGTCAACGGTCAGGAGCCCACCGCGTCAATGGGCAACGACACGCCTCTTGCGGTGCTGAGCGACCGTCCGCAGGTGTTCTTCGACTACTTCCGACAGCAGTTTGCACAGGTTACCAACCCCGCCATCGACTCTATACGCGAGAATCTCGTAATGTCGTTGACAGAGTATATCGGCCGTGTGGGCACCGGGATACTGATTCCTGACGAGACAAACTGCAAGATGGTGCGCCTGCCTCACCCGATACTTAACAACACCCAGCTCGACATTCTGTGCAACATACGCTACAAAGGCTTCAACACCGTGAAGCTGCCGATACTCTTCGAGTGCGCAAAGGGAGAAGACGGACTGCGCGAGGCTCTCGACAGTCTGTGCAAGCAGGCAGAGCGCAGCGTTGACGACGGCTACAACTACATCATACTTACCGACCGCGACATCGACGAGACTCATGCTGCCATACCGTCGCTGCTGGCCGTGAGTGCCGTTCACCACTATCTGATATCAGTGGGCAAGCGCGTCCAGACCGCCCTTATCGTTGAGAGCGGCGAGATACGCGAGACCATGCACGCAGCCCTGCTGCTCGGCTATGGAGCTTCGGCTCTATGCCCGTACATGACATTTGCCATACTCGACGACCTCGTTAAGCGCGGCAAGGTGCAGGAAAACTATGAGACAGCCGAGGCCAACTATATCAAGGCCGTAAAGAAAGCCCTGCTCAAGATTATGGCTAAGATGGGTATATCAACCATCCGTTCATACCGCGGAGCAAAGATATTTGAAAGCATCGGACTCTCGGAGAGTCTGCTGAAGACATATTTCGGCACGGAGACATCTACCATTGGAGGCATCGGACTTGAGACCATCGCGCGCGACGCCATCGCCATGCACGACGCCGGATTCGCAAAGACGGTATGCACCGACTTCCTGCCCAACCAGGGACTTTTCCACTACCGCAAGGACGGAATAAAGCATGCGTGGAACCCAGAGACAATTTCAACCCTGCAGCTTGCCACGCGCATGGGCAGCTATAAGAAATATAAAGAGTTTACGCGTCTTGTAGATGAGAAAGATGCGCCTATATTCATACGCGACTTCCTCGACTTCAAACGCAATCCGATAGACATAGACAAGGTGGAGCCTGTAGAGAGCATCGTCAAGCATTTTGTCGTAGGTGCCATGAGTTTCGGTGCGTTGAGCCGCGAGGCACACGAGGCAATAGCCCTGGCTATGAACAAGCTCGGCGCACGTTCTAATACGGGCGAGGGCGGCGAGGATAATGAGCGCTTCCATTCTACTTATGACGGAATCTCGCTGTCGAGCAAGACCAAGCAGATAGCTTCAGGCCGTTTCGGCGTAACAACCGAATATCTTGTCAACGCAGAGGAACTTCAGATCAAGGTGGCACAAGGCGCAAAGCCCGGAGAAGGCGGACAGTTGCCCGGATTTAAGGTGAACGAGATTATAGCCAAGACACGCCACTCCATACCCGGCATATCGCTTATCTCGCCTCCGCCTCACCACGACATCTATTCTATTGAGGATCTTGCCCAGCTGATATTCGACCTCAAGAACGTCAATCCCAAAGCAGCCATAAGCGTGAAGCTCGTTGCCGAGAGCGGCGTTGGTACCATTGCAGCCGGCGTAGCCAAGGCAAAGGCCGACCTGATAGTCATCTCCGGTGCCGAGGGAGGCACGGGAGCATCGCCTGCATCGAGCATGCGCTTTGCCGGAATATCGCCCGAGATAGGCATAAGCGAGACACAGCAGACGCTCGTAAAGAACGGACTGCGCGGTCAGGTGCGCCTGCAGGTGGACGGACAGCTTAAGACCGGACGCGACGTTGTGCTCATGGCGCTGCTCGGTGCCGAGGAGTTCGGCTTCGGAACGCTGGCACTCATCGTGCTCGGATGCGTCATGATGCGCAAGTGCAACCTCAACACATGTCCGCTCGGCGTAACCACACAGAACCCCGAACTGCGCAAGAACTTCATCGGAAAATATGAATATCTTGTAAACTATTTCACCTTCCTCGCCCGTGAGGTGCGCGAGTATCTGGCCGAAATGGGATACACAAGGCTCGACGACATCGTCGGACACACCGAACTGATTGTCAGGAAAGAGGTTGAGAAGGGCAGCAAGCCGTCGATGCTCGACTTCAGCCGTCTGCTCAACCGTGAGAGCGGCAACTGCTCGCTGTACCACACCACGGCACAGATTCACGACCTCGGCAACATACTCGACCGTCAGATAATACGCTCGGCGCAGAAAGCCATAGAGGAAAAAGAGGAGGTAAACCTCGATTACGCAATAAAGAACACCGACCGCGCTGTAGGAACGATGCTCAGCGGAATGATTGCCGGGAAGTACGGATACGACGGACTGCCCGACTCAACCATCAACATAAAGTTTAAGGGCAGTGCCGGACAAAGTTTCGGAGCATTCCTTGTAAGTGGCGTAAGCTTCAAGCTCGAGGGCGAGACCAACGACTATTTTGCCAAGGGACTCAGCGGCGGGCGCATAGCCATACTGCCGCCTGTGCGCAGTAACTTTGAGGCTGAGGACAACATCATTGCCGGAAATACGGGATTATATGGTGCAACAAGCGGCGAATTATATATAAACGGAAAGGTGGGAGAGCGCTTCGCAGTGAGAAACTCGGGTGCGATAGCCGTTATCGAGGGCGCCGGCGACCACTGCTGCGAGTATATGACGGGCGGCCGCGTGGTAGTGTTGGGCGAAACAGGACGCAACTTTGCTGCCGGTATGAGCGGCGGAGTGGCATACGTGTGGGACAAGCACCACAACTTCGACTACTTCTGCAATATGGACATGGTGGAAATCAACCTTGTTGACGAAAGCAACTACCGCAAGGAACTGCACGAACTGATACGCCAGCATTATCTCTACACCGGCTCTAAGCTGGCACGCACCATGCTTGACGATTGGAACCGCTATGTTGAAGACTTCGTGCAGGTGGTGCCAATCGAATACAAGCGCGTGTTGCAGGAAGAGCAGGTAAGAAAGCTCCAGCAGAAGATTGCCGACATGCAGAGGGACTATTAATTCTAAGTGAAGAACAGGCGCATGGCGCAATGAAAAATTAAAAATGAAAAGTGAAAAATCCAAATGTTGATTAAGTGAAGAGTGAAGAACCAGAGTGAAAAATCCAAATGCAGAGTGGTGATAAGAAGCAGCAAGGGTATTGACTTTAACTCCTTTAACTACTCTAACTCCTTTAACTACTCTAACTCCTTTAACTACTAAAGAATAATGCATTTGTCTTTTTCGCTGCGCCCAAGGATATTTCTCCTTAACTTCTTGCCTCCTACAAAATAATTTCAAAAGAATTTATAACATAACAGACATGGGAAATCCAAAAGCATTTTTGACTATACACCGCAAGGAAGCGGGACACAGGCCGGTGCACGACCGTATACATGACTTTGGCGAGGTGGAGCAGACGCTCAACTCTAACGACCGCCGCATGCAGGCGTCGCGCTGTATGGACTGCGGAGTGCCTTTCTGCCACTGGGCTTGTCCGCTGGGCAATAAGCCGCCGGAGTGGAACGACGCTCTGTATAAAGGCGACTGGGAGCTGGCTTACAGGCTTCTCAACTCTACCAACGACTTTCCTGAATTCACGGGGCGCATCTGTCCGGCTCTCTGCGAGAAGGCTTGCGTGCTCAATCTTGTGGAGCATGAGCCTACAACCAACCGCGAGAATGAGGCTGCCATAACCGAGCACGCCTTCGAGGAGAACTACGTTCGCATACATCATCCGGAGCGCAACGGCAAGAAGGTGGCTGTGATAGGAGCCGGACCGGCCGGACTGGTGGCTGCCAACCGCCTTAACCTGAAGGGCTACATGGTTACGGTGTTCGATAGAAACGAGGACGCCGGCGGACTGCTGCGCTACGGCATACCTAACTTTAAGCTCAACAAGGCCGTGATAGACCGCCGCATAGACGTGCTGATGCAGGAGGGAATAACCTTTAAATATAATCAGAACATCGACGTTAGCAAGCTGCCCGAAGGCTTTGATGCCTACGTGATAGCCACGGGAACGCCCACGGCGCGCGATCTTGCCATACCGGGCCGAGAGCTTAAAGGCGTGTATTTCGCGCTCGACATGCTTGCACAGCAGAACCGTGTGCTCGCCGGATGCGAATATACTAAAGACCAACTGGTAAGCGCCAAGGGCAAAGACGTGCTTGTGATAGGCGGCGGCGACACAGGAAGCGACTGCATAGGTACGGCTCACCGCCAGGGATGCAAGAGCGTAACGCAGATAGAGATTATGCCGAAGCCCGCGGAAGGTCCCGACGACCCTGCCAACCCATGGCCCAACTGGCCGCGCACGCTGAAGACAACCACCTCGCACGAGGAAGGCTGCACAAGGCGATGGAACATCAATTCGCTGAAGTTTATCGGTAAGGACGGCAAACTGACGGGCGTTGAGGTGCAGGAAATAACATGGAAACCCAATCCCGAAGGCGGCCGCCCGATAATGGAGGCCGTGGGCAGTCCGGAGGTTATTAAGGCCGACATGGTGCTGCTGGCGATGGGATTCCTGAAGCCCGAGTTGCCGCAGCTTGCTCCAAATGTGTTTGTTGCAGGTGATGTTGTCAGCGGTCCGTCGCTCGTTGTAAGGGCAATGGCAAGCGGACGCGACGCTGCCGAGAAAGTAGATAAATTTTTCCACTAACATTTTTTACATTCCTTTTTTTCTGTGAAGGGTCGGGGCAGATGTTGCTCCGGCCCTCGCTTTTTTATGCTGTCGGGCGTCATGTTTGTGTCGAATTTTCCGTGTTTTGTAACGTATTGATAATCAAAGACTTAACAATACTCTTCCAAAAGGTGCCCTTCTAGCTTGCAAAAGGCCGTCTTTTAGGCTGTAAAAGGGCACCTTTTGCAATGCGAAATGTGGTCTTTTGCACGGCCGCCTGTCTTGCCCTGCTTTCCGCATGCATTCCGTGCGTCTTTTCAGTGCTGCTCCGCCCTTGGACTGCCCGTCGTTCCCCTTGCTGCCGAAATATGCCGTAAGGCAGTGCGCCCGGTGCCGGCAGGATAATAATTTCCGGCCTTTTTTATATAAATTTGCGCTTAATATATACGTATTATTTATTTTTCTGTATATTTGCCGCAATGAAAGGAACAATAATCAAAATAATGGCAATGGCCCTTGTGGCCGTGGCTCTGCTGTCGTGCGGCGGCAGGCGTGGCGGCGATGCGGTGCGCTCGGTCTACTACTGGAGCACCACTCTGCGCATGGACAGCGTTAAGGAGCAGTTTATGCGCGAGCATAACGTCAGTCGCATGTACATCAGATACTTCGATGTCGTTGAGGACGAGAGCGGCCACCCCGTGCCCAACGCCACGCTGCGCTTTGTTACGGCAGTGCCTAAAGGCATCGAGGTGGTGCCCGTGGTATATATCGTGAACAGCTGCATGCGCCGCGACATAAGCGGTCTGGCAGAGAAGATATACAGGCGCGTGCGCCAAATGAACGAGACCAACGACGTGCCCGGCGTGAAGGAGATACAGATAGACTGCGACTGGACCATGCGCACGCGCACGGCCTATTACAGGTTTCTGAAGCAGCTGCGCGACATGGCCGGCAAGGACGGCATACGGCTGTCGGCCACAATACGCCTTCACCAGCTCTCGCAGCCGGCTCCGCCCGTTGACCGCGGCGTGCTGATGATGTATAACACGGGCGACTTCACCGACCTTGAGTGTAGCAAGCCCATACTCGACATGGACGATGCTGCGCCCTATATGGCTAGTCTTGCCTCATACAATCTGCCGCTCGCGTCGGCCTATCCGCTGTTCAGCTGGCGCATATTGTTCCGCGGCAGCCGCTACGTTGGCATAATGCATGCCGACGACGACCTGCCAGTGCTGGCCGGCGACAGCATAGTAGAGCGCCGCGTTGAGCTTGACGACATAATGAGAGCCAAGGACGCCGTGAGCCGCAAGCGCGCTGACGCCAACGGCGAGATACTGCTTTTCGACATGAGTAACCAGAATATAACCCGATTTAAACCGGAAGATTATGAAAAAATTTATCTTCGTTAGCCTCTTTGCCCTCGCGTTGTGTGCCGACGCCTGGGCCTGCATAAGCGAGGCTCCCACGCACAACAATTACATGTTCAGCGTGTTCAGGCGCGAGAGTATGGACTCGCCGTTCCGCGAAGACATCAATGCCTACTGGAAAAGATATGCCGGCGACATGTCTGATACAAGTACGGACTATTACAGGTGGAACCGCGACAAGATTGATGCGGCGGCACGCAGCCGCGGCGATGTGCTGATGCAGCGCTACATGAAGCTGCTCGACAGCTATCTGCAGGTGTGCGACGAGGTTAGCTACGACTCGTGGGACTATCCGACCAAGGAGCAGCTGACAAAGCGAAAGTCTACCTTGAACTCGATACGCAACAGCGCCACGATGGCCATGAAGACCGGACTGCGTGAGCTAAACGCGCTGATGGTGATGCGCGCAAACATGATGCTGGGCTACGACCAGGCCAACATATCCTTCTGGAACTCAACGGCACAGAACCTGCCGAAGGGAGTATGGCGCGAGGTTGCACGCAATATATATGCCCGCGCGCTGCTCAACACGGGCAAGCGCATCGAGGCATGCAACATATACGCCGAGCAGGGCGACATGCAGAGCATCAAGTGGAGCATGCGCAACTACCGCAACCTGGCAGGAATACAGAAGATATATCTCGACGACCCAAACTCGCCCACGCTGATATATCTCGTTCAGGACTTTGTAAACAACGTGCAGGAGACGCTCGACCAGGCCACGGGCACCGGCACGGACGAAGACTGGATTAAGACCATCGACGCCCGCGTGGTGTATAAGGCAGACGCAATGCGCTTCGTAGACTTTGCCAACAGCGTGGTGAGAAGCGGCAAGAACGAGTATCCCTGCCTGTGGAAGTCGGCCATAGGCATGATATATTATCTCTTCGGAATGTCGGAAGAGGCCGTTGCCGAGCTCGACGAGGCCATGGCTATGGACGGCACGCCCCGCATGAAGGACAACGCACGCTGCATACGCCTGCTGGCTTCAACGGGCTGCAACATGTTCAGTCCGTCTTATTCGGCATATCTGCTGAAGGAGATGCAGCGGCTCGACGAGCTTATCAGGGATGAGCGCGGCACGTCGGACATATATCCGAACCATTACACCGACGTAAAGGAGCGCGTGGTCTACAATGCACTTGTGCCCAAATGTATGGTCACTGGCCGCGTGAACATGGCTCTGGCTCTGCTCGGAATGATGGAAGAGAATGAGCAGGATTTCTATACGAAGGGACGCCACTCGCAGCCTGATTATGTGATTGAGGGCGATTATGCGTGGAACTCTGACTATTCGCCGTGGAACGAGTATTTTGCTGTCATGGACACAATCAGTGCCGACGTCCTGGCCGGTTACCTCAAGTATATCAGCATGGAGCAGTCAGACCCGTTTGAGCAGTATGTCGTTTCGCAAGTATATCCCAACAAAAACTATTACAACGACCTCATCGGCACAAGGTATATGGCCGAAGGCCGCTTTGCCGACGCCCTGCCTTATCTCGAGAAAGTGTCGCTCGGCTTCCTGTCGCAGCAGAACATCAGCTGGTATATGGCCAACCGAAAATACAGCCTTCCGCGCTGGTTCAACCGCCAGTTGCCTAACATGCCCGACACCGACGGCCCCGGAAAGGGTGAGCCTAAAGAGAATATGAAGTTAAGATATTGCAAGGACATGCTGCAGCTGCAGGCCAATTACGACCTTGCACGCGAGGGAGAGCAGAAGGATATGCGTGCCTATGAGCTTGCCGTGATGCATTATCAGGCTTCGTGCTACGGCGACTGCTGGTTCCTTACGCATTATGGGCACAGCATTTACGACAGCACCCGCAACGGCGAATTCGACTTTGCGCGCAAGACCGTAGAGTATCTCAACAAGTGTGTTGTGTCTTCCGACCTCAACATGCGTTACAAGGCGCTCTATGCGCTGGCCTTTGTCGACAAGGATCCGTGGTTTGACGTCAAGTACGACCGCGACTATAACCCTGTTTACATCCCGCGTCCTGCCTCAAGTCAGTATAAGGCCATGAGCGCGCTGTATAGCTTTGCAAGGCAGCATCCGCAGTATGTTGACGGTTATACCACGCGCTGCGACATGCTGAAAGCCTTTGTTGCATCAAAAAGATAATTTGATATAAAGTTTTAGTTTAAGTAGAATATTTAATTTTGTCATTAGAGCTTTTTATAGCTATTTTTATTGATTATTTTATGTTTCTGCGGATTTGCATCTTATAAATAATGCAAATCCGCAGAATTAAAATTAATATAATTGGTATTGGATTGTAATGGAAGCAAGACTTCCTGCATCATCGAGTGTGTAATCTTTTATGAAAATACGCAAGTTTTTAATTTCATCGTTTTCTGTCGTGAAATATGCAGCATAGCCATGATTGGGTTGGACTGTGGAATAATTAAAATGAAAAGAAGAGCCGTAGGCGCTATGTCTATAATCATTTTCATTATTATTTTTAATTTTTATGTCCTGTAAAGACGTAACTTTGCCAATATCTTTTATTCCTGTTTCAGTATCTTGCTTAAAAATATATGCACTCCATTGTCCATTACTTCTACCATAATGTGGAAAACAAAGACTTCCACCGCTGAGGACTAATGAATATAAATTATTGAAGTCTTCGTAAATTTTTATTCCTGTAGTAGGTTGACCCTCAACATAACTAGCTGTAAGCGTTACAGTCTTTACCGATGTCGTTGCAGTATAATCGCCTTTTATTTCTGTATTATCTCCATTGGAACCTCCATTGTTTACATCTTCATCGTCATCACCTCCACAAGAAACAAGGCATAATGACATTACTAACATTGGAACGAGATCTAATAAATTTTTAATTTTCATGATTTTGATGTTTTTGTGCATAACCGGTTTCAAGCCATGCGGTTAATAGATAATGAATCTTTTAGTTATGACAGACAAAAACGTAAAAATGGCGTGAAACCAAACTTTACGCACCCGAGGTTCTGGAATACCCACATTACAATAAAGTCAGTTCACGCCAAACGGCATGAACGATAACCTTATTATTTGCAATGTTATGAAATTTTCCAGATTTCGGGTTGCAATGAATAAAGCTAACGCTCTTTTACTATATGTCTTTTTTCATTTGAGACTATTCCATAGGCAAAATGGTTTTTAGTTTATATTCAAATTTAATTTAATGATTTAAATACTTGTGGAATCGGGATGATTTTACAGAAAACAAATGTTTTGTAGTGCTGTACCACCCAAATTTCCAATTGCAAATATAGTTTATTTTTTCTTTATATTATGCAGACTGCTTAATTTATTTAAGGTTTTAATACTAAAAAATGTGACGTATTTGTGTATAAGGCAAAAAGTATAGCTGATAAATCATACAGGGAAAATATATAGTTTTATGTTGTAAATAAGTTTAATTACAAATGTGATGTATTAATCATTAGCAAAAAATAATGTGGTATTTTCAGATGTTTATCTAAATTTTATATTGTATTATGCAAGGTTTTGTAAATAAAAACGTTTAATATGTAGACAAAATCTTAAATGTTGCGGATATGAAAACTTGCAGCTTTATTAATTTCTTTTGGCTGATGGCATTTGTGCTTTGCCTCGTGTCGTGCGATGAGGAGAACGACTTTATCTCAGGACCTACCGCGAGCAGCACTATGATAAGCGGTGTGGCACGCACTGCCGACGGGACGCCGCTTGCCGGAGTTAAGGTGAGTGTGGATTATAATGAGTCGGTGTGGCTCGGTCAGCAGACTACACGCCACAAGGCAGAAGGCATTACCGACAAGGACGGCAACTATCGGCTGTATTTCGAGTTGCGTGACGACGAGCTGCAGGACAACGGCAATGACGCATCGGCGTCGAGAAACTTCTACCTCATTTTCGACCTTTCTTCGCTCTCAGAAGAAAAATACATAATGCCGAAAGACATAAAGGCCGACAACAAAGATCAGAAGTTGCGCTTCTATTATGACAATCTTCACTTCGAGAGAGGCAAGTTCTACAGCCATAACCTTTACGTTCCGCTAAAGCGCTGGATAGACGTAACCGTTGTCAGCGACGGCAAGATAAACGCCAATGACAAGTTTGTCGTGTCTAATCTGATAAACTACGGCGGCGACGAGCTGCCCTTCAACTCCTATTATCGCGACGGCCGTGTGCTGATGGACTATCCCATAACGATGACGTCAGACAGGGAACAGACGTTCAGGGTGCCGTGTGCGCTCAACGACTCAAACATGATTTACATCGGCTGCATGAAGGGTGGAGTCGGCTCTTACGATGCCGTTACGCCGGTTAAGAAAGTCTTTGTAACCGAAAGCGAGCCGCAGTCGGTAAGGCTTGAAATTGGTGCTGCAGAATGAGACAAGTGTGATTGTTTAACTAAAAAATATTGTGATATGGAAAAAATAAAATGGTTACCAGTGTTGATGTTATTGGCTGGTGCGTTCTGTCTTGCAGGATGCTTGAATGAAGATGATGAAGAAGGTGGCGTAAAGGTAACCGGTCATGAAGAATATGTTATGACAGTGGCATCGAAGAAGCTGGCTTATGTAATTTTTAATGGCAGCGACTTCTTCACTGAAGCTTATGCCGTGAGGAAAGAAGGCACGCAGGCATGGGAGCCGCTTACGTTTATTTCCGGATTAGATTATGAGGAAGGATATGAGTATGAGGTGCGTGTCAGCGAGACAAGTTATTATGATGAAAGAAGGAGCGAATCGTCGTGGACTGAATATAAACTGCTGGAGGTAATGTCAAAGACTGAGAAACAGAGCGAAGGACTGCCCGTGAGCTTTATTGATGAGCGGTCTTATAAACCTGTTGACGTGCGCTATATTGTTGAGGCCGATGATAAGGCAGTGATAGAGAATGACATCAGAAGCAACGGCAGTATACATTTTGGATGTTCGTATGTTTTTAGTTTCGACATGAATAACTGGCTATTGGCAGACAATAATAATGAAGTTATGGCTTATGGAGCACTTTCAAAGAAAGACGTAGATAGTTCAGATTTTCCTGAATCGTACAAGCTCCTTCCGCCTGATGGTCAGGTCGTGTCGTCGATGGAGTGGACATTCTATTATATATTGGATGATGTTAAAACCGAATACCATTCTTATGATGTGTTTATGGTTGAGCCAAAGGTAGATAATGAGTCTGCCGTATCATCCGGAAAAGAAAAAGAATATTCTCCCTCACCTGTTGAAACGCAGCCTTGGATGTATGAAGACCTTACCGAATATTACAAGGCAAAATATCCCGATGCAGGCGTAAAGACAGTTGTGGTGTGCCAGACGTTTAAGTAGACGCATGTATCTGAAAATCAATCTGTTTTTAGTTTGGGTTCCGGCTTTTGGCAAGTCGGAACCTAATTGCTTTCATTCGGCTGTTGCTTATCGGCGTTGCCTGTGCCGTTCATGCAGCAGGCGAAGTTGGCAGAGTATGCCCTTCCGATAGGAATGGTGTGGTTGCCGGCCAGCGTTATGTCGTTTTTGGTGAAGCTTATTATTGCCGTCTTGTTGACGATAAACGACTTATGAACCCTTATGAAGGTGCTTTCAGGCAGAATCTCCTCAATGTTTTTCATGCTCATCTGCGTCATTACGGGGCGTTCGTGGTTAAGATGTATCTTGATGTAGTTGTTCAGCGCCTCGATGAACGAGATGTCGGCATAGCTTATCTTGATGTTCTTATATTCAGACTTCACTATGAAGAAGTCTTCCTCTGCATGGCGCGCCCTTTCCTGAAGGTCCTTTTGCCTTATGGCCTTTGACACCGCAACCTCGAATCTGTTGAACGAGAACGGCTTGTGAAGAAAGTCGATGGCGTTGAGTTCAAAGCCGTCGAGGGCAAACTGGGCGTATGCCGTGGTGAATATAAACATCACGTCCGACGAAATGATACGTGCAAGTTCGAGTCCGTTCATGCCCTTCATCTCTATGTCAATGAACACTATGTCGGGCTTGCTGCGCCTTATCTCTTCGAGCGCCTTGAGCGGGTTGGTGAATGTTTCAACGCTTATGTTGCCCATTCTCCGGGCAAACTCGCTGATTATGTTGAGAGCTATCGGCTCGTCGTCAATGGCAATACATCTCATTGTTCCTGTCGTCGTTGTATGTGGTTAGTTTATTAAGGTTATGCTCAGCAGCACGGTGTAGAGTCCGTCTGCGTCGTTTATCTCGAGCTTGTGGCGCTTGGGATAGGCCAGTTCGAGCCGCTTGCGGCAGTTGCTTATGCCTATGCCGGCAGAGTGGCCGCGCCGGTCTGTCGGCTTCTGGTTCTGCGTAGAGAAGAACAGCGTGCCGTCTTCAATCCTTATGACGATATACACCTGGCGGTCGTCGGTAGACGACAGACCGTATTTTATGGCGTTCTCTACGAAGGTTATAAGCAGCATGGGCACTATCTGCAGTCCCTGCCGCTTGTTGTCGTTATAGTAAGACAGCTGTATGCTGTCCTTGTTTTCGGTGCGGTATTTCTGTATCTCGATATACTGTCGTATGTAGTCGATCTCCTCTTCAACGGGTATGGCCTCCTTCGTCGGGTTGGTGTACATGTATTTCATCAGGCAGATAAACTGCATGAAGGCTGTCTCCACCTGCTGCGACTTCATCACAATCATGCCGTAGAGAGTGTTGAGCGTGTTGAAAAGAAAGTGAGGATTAATCTGTGCCTTGTATAGGGCAAGCTCCGCTTTCTTCTTCTCAGTCTCGAGGTCGTGGCTGCGCACAATCTGCCTGATAAGTTCGGTGAGCAGGCCCACGGCCGTGCTGAAGGTGATTGTTGCGACATACAGGAACCACACTGCCTGCTGATGAAGCCTTGCCCTGGCCACAGTCCTTACGCGGCGTGGACGCACCGGCCTGTGCGGAAAGTCCATCTGATACTGCGATATGAGCCATGTAATCAGGATTGTGGCAAGAATCAGGATAAGGGCTATAATCACCTTGCGGCGCGTCTGGAAGAACATGGGCACCGTGATATAGCGGTTGAAAAAATAAACGGCATAGAGCCAGCACGCCAGTATGCAGACAAACGTCAGGTTATTGGCTATCCATCGCTCTATGGGAAGCAGGAAGCACAATGCCGGCAACAGCACGCAGGCAAAGAGAAGGTCGGTTATCAGAGGTATCTTTCTTAGCATAAATTATCGTTATTGCGTTACTAAATCTTTCCCGTTGCAAAGATAGTGTAAATATTCTGTAACGTGAAAAATGAGCCATGCCGTTTACCCTCACTTATATGTCGTTTACCCTTACACGGCGAATTTGTGTTGCAGAAAACCCCGTTTTAACAATATCTTTGCAACATAAACCGCTAAAATGATATGAAAATGAACGAGAAAAGACCCCTTGGATTTATAGTCAGACTGCTGATGCTTCTGATGATATACTGCTCGGCGGCGGCCGGTGCAATGGCACAGACCGTTGTCAGCGGAAAGATTACGGACAAGTCGACGTCTGACCCGTTGCCTGGAGCAACGGTGTCGATAACGCCCAACGGCGGCAAGACCCGTCTTGGCGTGTCGGACATGGACGGAAAATACAGAATAGACAACCTTGCGGCAGGACAATACCGCATAAAGGTGAGCTATATGGGCTACAAGACGTATGAGAAGAGCGTCAGCCTGGGCAGCAGTGACAACAAGGTGATGAACATAAGTCTGACCGAGGACGCCACCATGCTCGAAAACCTTTCGGTAGAGGGAAGGGCAACACGTGCGCAGCAGGCAGGCGACACGCTGTCGTATAACGCGTCGGCATTTAAAGTGTTAGACGGAAGCACCGCCGAAGAGCTGCTGGCAAAGATGCCCGGCATTGTGGTTGAAGGCGGCGAGGTGCAGGCCCAGGGCGAGAGCGTAAGCAAGGTGATGGTGGACGGCAAGGAGTTTTTCGACGGCGACGTAAACCTTGCGCTGAAGAATCTTCCGGCCGACATAATAGCCAGCATAGAGGTGTTCGACAAGAAGAGCGACCAGGCCGAGTTTACCGGATTTGACGACGGAGAGGAGATAAAGACGATAAACATCGTTACAAAGAGCGGCTACAAGGAAGGAGTGTTCGGCAAGGTGTACGGCGGATACGGCACGGACAACCGCTATAACGCCGGCGGAAACATCAACATATTTGACGAGTCGCAGAGGCTGTCAATACTCGGAATGAGCAACAACGTCAACCAGCAGAACTTCTCGCAGGAAGACCTGTCGGGAGTTATGTCGGCGCAAAGCTCAAAGCGCGGGGGCAGGCGCGGCGGAGGCCGACGCGGCAGCACGGACAACTTCATGGTGGGCTCGCTCGGCGGTGTGACCAAGACCAACGGCATAGGCCTGAACTATGTGAACGAATGGAACGACAAGCTGAAGCTTACGTCGAGCTACTTCTTCAACCAGTCGTCTAACGACTATCAGGAGAAACTGCAGCGCGAGTATTTCGAGTCGGCACTGCCGGGCATGTCGTACATGCAGGACAGCGAGTCGGACATGACCAACTGGAACCACCGCGTGAACATGAACCTCGAATATAAGATAGACGCCGACAACACCCTGCAGCTGCGCCCTAAGTTCAGCTATCAGAGCAGCAACACGCTGAGCAGCTATCTGGGCGAAAACCTCCTGTACGGCGAGCAGCAGAGCAGCATAGGCAGCAGCTCGGAGAGCGACGTGAAATCGTACAGCGCCGGACTTAACGCCACCTACCGCCACCGTTTCAACAAGCAGGGACGCACGCTGTCGCTGTCGGTGAACGGACAGATAACCGACAAGCGCAGCGACACCTACACCGACTATAAGGAAAGCAAGACCGAGGAAGGCACGACAACCGCCACGGAATATTCGCAGCGCAAGGACAACGACGAGAAACAGACATCGCTGCGCACCAACCTGATGTATACGGAGCCGATAGTGGACAACGTGCAGCTGAGCGCCAACTATAAGTTCTCTTACAGCAACAGCGACGCCGACAAGAAGACGTTTGAGAGCGACGGCATGACCGACCTGGGCGAACAGCTCATTGACCAGATGTCGAGCGTGTATCAGACCGACTATCTTACGCATGCTGCCGGACTGGGCCTGAGATGGAATCTCGACAAATGGCGCTTCACGCTCGGTGCCGACTTCCAGTGGGCTTCGCTCGACGGCGAACAGTCGTATCCCGTTGCCGACAACATATCGCACAACTATTTCTCTGTGCTGCCGTCGGCCATGATACGCTACTCGCTCAACCGCAACAACTCGTTCATGCTGCGCTACCGCAGCAGTTCTACATCGCCCACGCTGCAGCAGCTGCAGTCGGTTGTCGACAACACCAATCCGCTGTTCCTCTCTACCGGAAACCCGCTGCTCGACCAGCAGATTAACCATACGCTCAACCTGAGATATACGCTCACAACAATGTCGGGACAGACCTTCATAGCCATGCTCGGCGCCACGCTGCGCAACGGATATGTGGCTGACAGCACCTTCGTGGCAACAGAAGACATCACGCTGCCCGGCGGAATAGAGATGGACAAGGGCGCACAGCTTACACGCCCTGTGAACCTCGACGGATACTACAGTCTGCAGGCCATGCTGACATACGGATTTCCGCTCGACCTGATACGCAGCAACGTCAACCTGAGCCTTGCCGGCAACTATGCCAGCGTGCCGACGATATTCAACGGCGTGAAGAGCAATACGCGCGAACTGACGTTTGTGCCAAAGGTGGTGATAGGCAGCAACATCAGCGACATGCTCGACTTCACGCTGTCGTATTCGGCCTCGATAAACAAGGCCCTCAGCTCTGTTGCCGACCTGAACACGAGCAACTATGTTACGCACATAGCACAGGCACGTGTGGGCTGGACCTTCTGGGCCGGACTGACTCTGCGCAGCACGCTGACCTATACGGGCTACAGCGGCCTGAGCGCCGACACGGAAGACTATTTCCTGTGGAACGCGTCGCTCGGCAAGAAGTTCCTGAAGAACAATGCAGCCGAGATAAGGCTCGACGTGTATGACATACTGGGGCAGAGCCAGTCGTTCAGACAGTCGGTAGGCAGCAACTACTACGACTATCTCACGGCCAACGTGCTGCAGCCCTATGCCATGGTGAGCTTTGTCTATACGATAAGATAGGCCGTCTGAGTCCGCTATGACATCAGCGTATGCCGTAGTAAGAATACATTAAATTAGGTTTTAGTTGTTTGTAAATCAATGCCGGGCGGCTGTCGGCCTGCCTTTCCTAAGGCGCAGCATGATGCGGCAGGGCGGGGCAGACTGACATACGGCGGCAGAGAAATGCAGACATAAGGAGTAAAACCTATAACGCAATATGGCAAAACTCTTACGACCAAAGGGCTGTTTGAGATTAAATTAAACATCTAAAAAAACGAGAACTCATGAAGAAACTATTATTACTGATGGCCCTGACGGCCATGTTCGGCCTGAGCGCCGACGCACAGAAAAGGGGCGGGCAGAAGCTTACGCCTGAACAGAGAGTGGAGAAACGCATGGAACAGCTCGACAGCAAGCTGAAGCTAAGCGACGAGCAGAAGCAGAACATAAAGTCGCTCTACACCGACTTCTTCAGTCAGGACATAAGCCGCGAGGAGCGCAGGAGCAAGATGGAGGAGCTTAACACGAAGATAAGCAATCTGCTTGACGACAGCCAGAAAAAGACTTTCAGCGAGATGAACAGCCGGAAGGCCGGCAGAAAGCGCTAAGCACGCATGCCTTACAGCCGCCATGCAGAGGCATTATGCCGTGGCGGCCTTGACTTCTGATTATTAAGATGCTTGTATATGAATGTGCCTGACGGGATGGTTTATCGTGTCTTTTTTGTTAATCCCGGTCGGGTACATTCTGTTTCTCGGCCATTTTTATATGTAACAGTTTCCGCGGTTTTGCTTTCACATTGATTTTGCCTGACGCTCTCATACTGAGATATTTGAAAAATTAAAATATTTGACCGTAAAAACGTGCCGTTTTCGTGTGCAAGCGCAAGTGTCAGATGCATAGCGTGTTACATCGTTATGCGTAGATGTGTGCAAAGATTTTTGTCCTGATTGGGACAAAAAAGCTATTATTTCAATGAAAAAACAGGGTCGTTTGAGGTGCAAAAGTGGCCCGGTTTTGAGTAAAAAGTTGCCGGTTAATTTTTCAAAAGCATACCTTTTGTATATAAATGTAAATATACTTTACCGCCGCTGCCTGTTTTCCGCTTCTGCTTTTTCTATTTCAGCAGAAAATCCTGACATTTTTGTGATGACACATTGCCGCATGAAAGCCGTAGGCAGCTTACATGCTGTCAGAAGCAGATGCCGTTTGTAGGCTGTGCCTTTCCGGCATTTTATGTGTCCGTGCCGTATGGGCGTAATATATAAAAAACATGGATTTGGTTTTATTCTGACGTTATTTATGGTATATAGTTATGGGCCGAAGCATTCGGCTGTGGCAGATTCATTAAGCATGTCTGTGTGCATGCAAATAAAAAAGAAAAATGCCAAGCGGTTTATTATCAACCACTTGGCATTTTTTTCTCGTTTCGTTATATTCAAGGAGTTTTATTTTAATTCGCGTCAGAATAAAGTTAAGATCATGTGCAGAGCGCAGGCGAAGTTCTGCGTCAGCTGATTAAGATACAGGAGTGGAAAGATATGTGCAAAGTGGTTTATAATAATCCACAAGGCATATGGCTTTAACTCCTTTAACTGCTCTGACTTCTTTAACTCCTAATCAATATTATTACATGTATCCCAGCCATCTGAGAATGTCGTTCAGGTTGGCTACAACCATCAGCAGAATCAGTATGCCGAAGCCTACATATTCAGCCCTTATAAGGAAGTTCTCGCTCGGCTTGCGGCGCGTAATCATCTCGTAAAGCAGGAAGAGCACGTGGCCGCCGTCGAGGGCAGGGATAGGCAGGATGTTCATAAACGCAAGGATGATGCTGAGGAATGCAGTCATGCGCCAGAACATCATCCAGTCCCATGTCGGCGGGAACAGGCTGCCGATAGATCCGAAGCCGCCCAGCGACTTGGCACCGTCGGCTGTAAACACATATTTCATGTCGTCTACATATCCGCGGAGCACGCCGATACCGTATTTTATTCCGGCAGGGAAGCTCTCAAAGAAGCCGTATTTTACGGTTTCGGGCTTGTAGTATGTAGCCAGATATGTGCGGCCTATGCCTAACGTAAGGTCAGGGTTGAGCACCATTTTCACTGTGTCGCGCTTCTCGGACGAGGCCTTATGGCAGAACACCACCGTGGTTGTGCGCACCTTCATGCTGTCTTTTGTGGTCTTGGCCACGCTGAGCATGTCGCCCATTACGGCCATCTGGTCGTCAAACTCGTTCCATGAGTCAATGCTCTTGCCGCCTATCGCCAGCAGCTTGTCGCCCTTCATCATGCCTGCCTTTGCTGCCGGAGAGTTTGGCATCACGCTGTCTATGTCGGCCGGGATGAACGGCTTTACGAACACGGGCTGCTCCTTGAGCATGGTCAGCAGGCTCATGTCTTCGGGCATGGTGAGCTGTATCTCCTTGCCTTGGCGCATCACGGTTACGGTCTGCGCATTGGCTATGTCGCGGTACATGTCGACGTCAAACTTTGTCAGCGTGTTCTCGTTGGTTCGCAGCAGCACGTCGCCGTCCTTGAAGCCTATCTTCTTGGCAGCGTCGTTAAACTTCATACCCATCGTCATCTTGTCCAGACGGTAGTAAGAGTCTCCCCATGTGTAGAGCACCATCGAATAGATAAACAGCGCAAGCAGGAAGTTTACGAGCACTCCGCCCACCATTATCAGCAGTCGCTGCCATGCCGGCTTGGAGCGGAACTCCCACGGCTGTGCCGGCTGCTTCATCTGTTCTGTGTCGAACGACTCGTCTATCATGCCCGAAATCTTGCAGTAGCCGCCGAGCGGCAGCCATCCCACGCCGTATGTTGTGTCGCTTTTCTTAGGCTTAAATTCAAAGAGGTGGAACCATGGGTCGAAGAACAAGTAAAACTTTTCAACCCTTACGCCGAAAAGTTTTGCAAAGAAGAAGTGGCCGCCTTCATGCAGCAGCACGAGAATAGAGATTGCCAGCATAAACTGGAGCAGTCTTATCAAAAATATTTCCATGTCTCTGTTTTCTTAATTTTTCTTTCTGCGGCCGGTCGCCGCCATCGGATTGTTTTGCTTTTGGATAAAAATATGTTACTTGTTTTATTTATTCTTTCTTTATCAGTGTGCCCCGAGCAGTTCGGTAGCCACGCGCCTTGCCTCGGCGTCGGTGCTTACGTAGGTGTCATAGTCGGGCGCGCTGCTGAAGCTTACGCGGCTCATGGTCTTCTCTATGATGTCGCTCATCTGTGTGAATCCGCACTTGTCCTCAAGGAATCCGCGGTTGACAATCTCGTTGGCAGCGTTGACAATGCACGGCATGTTGCCGCCTTTCTTTATCGCTTCGAAGGCAAGGGCAAGGCAGCGGAACTTGTCTAAGTCGGGTTCGAAGAACTCCAGCGGCTGCTTGAACAGGTCGAGACGGTCTTCGTTGAGGTGAATGCGGTCGGGGTAAGTCAGCGCATACTGTATGGGCAGGCGCATGTCGGGCACTCCGAGCTGTGCCTTCACGGCTCCGTCGGCAAACTGTACGGCGCTGTGAACGATGCTCTGCGGATGGATAAGCACCTGAATCTTGTCGGCCGGAACGCCGAAGAGCCATTTAGCCTCGATAACCTCGAAGCCCTTGTTCATCATCGTGGCGCTGTCTATGGTTATCTTTGCGCCCATGCTCCATGTGGGATGCTTCAGCGCGTCGGCCTTGGTTACGGTGGCAAGCTGTTCCTTGGTGAAGTTACGGAACGGGCCGCCTGATGCCGTGAGCAATATCTTTTCAATCTCGTTGTCGCCTTCTCCGGCCAGACTTTGGAATATGGCAGAGTGCTCGCTGTCAACGGGTATTATCGGTGCGTGGTATTTCTGCGCCAGCTCGCATATCAGTTCTCCGGCAACAACCAGAGTCTCCTTGTTGGCAAGGCATATCTTCTTGTGTGCCTTGATGGCATGAATTGTCGGATTAAGTCCGGCAAAGCCCACCATTGCCGTAAGCACCATGTCTATCGGGCCGGCCTCCACTATTTCGTCTATGGCCTGTTTGCCTGCATACACCTTAATGTCGGGCAGGTCGGCGAGCAGGCTTTTCAGTTCTTCATACTTGTCTTCGTTGGCAATCACCACAGCCGCCGGATTGTAGCGGCGTGCCTGTTCGGCCAGTTCTTTCACTCTGTTGTTGGCCGTGAGGCAGTAAGCCTCAAACAGGTCAGGATGCTCGTCAATCACCTGCAGTGCCTGTGTGCCTATCGAGCCTGTTGAACCGAGAATGGCTATCTGTTTCTTCATAAAATCTTAAATTCTCCCAACTTCTAAATTTGTTTCTCTTGTCTTTCGTCGTTCCGTATCGTCTTTGGCGCGCTTTGCGGCCGTGGGGCCGTGGCGTCTGCTTATTCAAGGTCGAGAAGTCCTTCGGGCAGGTCTACCACAATGATGTGCCTCTCGGTGTCGACGTCAATGATGAAGTCTTCCGATGCCGGTATCATTATTTCCTTGCCGTCAGGTGTCTCTACGTTAAAGAGAGTGTTTACAGTTGAATAGTCAACCGACTTGACCGTGCCTATCAGACGGTTGTCGTTGTTGGCGTCGAGCAGGCTGAAGTTTTCGGCCTCGTTGAGCGACATGGCGTCCTGGCTCTCTTCTGCCAGCTTGCGGCTGAAGTAGACGTCGCATCCGGTGAGTTCCTGCGCCTGCTCCTTGGTGTCGATGTCGCAAAACTTCACAAGGGCTGTCTCGCCGCTCTTGAACCTGTATTCCTCGAAAAAGAATGGTACGAGTATGCCGTCGATGAGCAGCACGAGATAGTCGGCGTCAACTCTGTCGAACACATCGTCCTCAAACATTAGCGACACCTCGCCCTTCACACCGTGGGGCTTGCCTATCTTGCCGATTTTGAAAACTTCCTCTTGTCTTATCATCGCTGTTGTTGTTTCGCTTTTATGCTTAGCTTATGCGCTCAATCTTGGCTCCGAGGTTGTTCAGTCGTGCCTCAATGTCCTCGTAGCCGCGGTCAATCTGCGCAATGTTGTCTATGCGGCTTGTGCCGTTGGCGCTCATGGCTGCAATGAGCAGCGCTATTCCGGCTCGTATGTCGGGGCTTGTCATGCGTCCGGCACGCAGCCTTACGTTATGGTCGTGGCCTACCACCACGGCTCTGTGCGGGTCGCAGAGTATTATCTGTGCGCCCATGTCTATCAGTTTGTCTACAAAGAACAGGCGGCTCTCGAACATTTTCTGGTGGAACAGCACGCTGCCTCTTGCCTGGGTGGCCACAACAAGCAGCACCGACAGCAGGTCGGGCGTGAGTCCGGGCCATGGAGCATCGGCCAGAGTCATTATCGAGCCGTCAATGAACGAATCGATTTCGTAGTGGTCCATGTGCGGTATGATGAGGTCGTCGTCCTCAGTGTCTATCTTTACGCCGAGGCGGCGGAATGCGTCGGGTATGATGCCGAGGTTGCGCAGCGATACGTTCTTTATGCGTATGCCGTCGCCCACCATGGCCGCCATGCCTATGAACGAGCCCACCTCAATCATGTCGGGCAGTATCTTGTGCTCGGTTCCGTGCAGCGAGTCGACGCCCACTATCGTCAGCAGGTTTGATGCAATGCCGCTGATGCGTGCGCCCATTTGGTTGAGCATGTGGCACAGCTGCTGTATGTAGGGCTCGCATGCCGCGTTGTATATTGTCGTTGTTCCTTTTGCCAGCACGGCTGCCATTATGATGTTTGCCGTACCGGTTACAGATGCCTCGTCGAGCAGCATGTAGCAGCCCTTAAGTTCTTTGCCGTTTATCTCGAATGTGTTTCTTTCGTCGTTGTGCAGAAACTTTGCGCCCAGATATTTGAATCCCAGGAAGTGGGTGTCCAGGCGTCGCCGTCCTATCTTGTCTCCGCCCGGCTTGGTCACTACGGCCTTGCCGAAGCGTGCCAGCAGCGGTCCTATCATCAGCACGCTGCCCCTGAGCGAAGCGCATTTGCGTATAAACTCGTCGCTCTCCAGATAGTCGAGGTTGATGTTCTCTGCCTTGAACGAATATTCGTTCCTGCTTATGCGGGTTACATCCACGCCTATGTCTGTGAGCAGCAGAATGAGATTCTTTACGTCAAGAATGTCAGGTATGTTCTTTATTCTTACTTCTTCGGGCGTAAGCAGTGATGCGCATATCACCTCGAGCGCCTCGTTCTTGGCGCCTTGCGGTGTTATGGTTCCGCTGAGCGAATGTCCGCCTTCTATGATGAAAGATTCCATGTTCGGGTCTTGATTTGGTTAACGTTGCTGTTAGCGTTATCTTCTTTTCCTTCTCCTTTCTCCGGGTTCCTTCAGACTTCCCACATTAAACTTGAATGTGTCGAGGTCGAGTTGTATCTTCCCGTTGGTGAAGCGTGCCAGGTCAGAGGCTATTTTCTCGTCGTCGCTCGAGCCGTGGCTCCATTGTATCAGGTTGCGTTTCATCTGGTTGGCCGTCAGCCTCGTCAGCTCGTCGCGCTCGGGTCCGGGCTCCATGTTCATCAGTTGTTCAAACAGCTCGAACACCATTCCGCCGTAGTGCTTTATGGGGTTCTTCTGTTTTGGATATTCCATGGGCTGAGGCTTTGTGGTTATGCTCTTTGCCTCGTTGATGTCTACCGGATAGTCGATGTCGAGCTTGAAGTCGCTCATTATGGCCAGATGGTCCCACAGCTTCTGCTTGTAGTCAATGTTCTCTCTGTTCTGCGGGAACATGCGCTCCATGATGCATATTATGGTCTCTGCGCATTTCTGACGCTCTTCTCTGTCGCTGAGCGTCATGGCGTAGTCTACCATCTTCTGCACCTCGCGTCCGTATTCGGGCAGCGTGAGCTTCTTGCGCTGTGTATTGTAGTCTAATCCATCGATTTCCATTTCTTCTTTGTTTAAATTCCGTTTAAATGTAGTGTGATATGTGTCTCTGTTGTCCTTGCCCCGTGTGCGCTTTCGCGCTGTGGCTTACAGCAGTTTCTTCGGTGTCTTTGCCACGAAGTCTTTCAGATAGAAGGGCACGAAGTAGGCCACGTCTTCAAATTTCTCCTCGGCCATGCGCTTCTCTGCCAGCGGGAACATGTTCTTGGCCAGCGGCTCAATGCCTTTTATCAGCACGGCGTTGGGGTGGTTGATGGCCTCGATGCACTTGCATGCGCCGTTGCCGAAGAAATACACCTTGCCTTTGTCGAGGAATTCCTTATACGTGTCGGCGTCCACCACGTCGGCCTGCACGCCTCTCACCTCTTTGAGCGAGCGGTCGTATATGCCCGAGTAGACTTCCATGCGGCGTGCGTCGAGCATGGGGCAGAGCAGCGCTCCGGGTTCGGGCTCATGTGTGAGCAGTACGGGCACTGTGAGCAGCTCGAGCGTGGGCACGGCTATCAGCTTGATGTCGCGGCCATAGCATATGCCCTTGGCCATCGAAACGCCTATGCGCAGGCCGGTGTATGAGCCGGGGCCGCAGCTCACGGCTACGGCATCGAGCGGAATGGCGTGGCTGTCGGCGAACGAAATGGCTTCGTCAATAAATGTTCCAAGTCTTACTGCATGGTTCGGGCCGCTGTGGTCTTCTTTGCTGAATATGCAGGCGCCGTCCTGGCTTACTGCTACCGAACACACGTTGGTGCTCGTCTCAATATTCAAAATACACGACATAATTAAAAATATCTTCTTAAATAAAGTGCAAAAATACGCTTTTTTCCGAAGAAATATGTACTTTTGCATAAATTTAACTACAAAAGTGTTATGATACAATCTATGACGGGTTATGGCAAGTCGGTCGTAACCTTCAATGAGAAGAAGATTAATGTAGAAATAAAATCTTTAAACAGTAAGGCCTTAGACCTGTCTACGCGCATTGCGCCGCTATACCGTGAGAAGGAAATGGAGATGCGCCAGATGATTTCGAAGGCGCTCGTAAGAGGAAAGGTTGACTTTTCAATCTGGATAGAGAAAGACGCGTCTCTCGACGCCACGCCTATCAACAGTGCACTGGTGGAGAACTATTATCATCAGATAAAGGACATTGCCGCCAAGACCGGCATGCCTGAGCCGCAAGACTGGTTCAGCATACTTGTACGCATGCCCGACGTTATGAGCAAGACCGAGGCAGAGGTGCTGACCGATGAGGAGTGGGCCGTTGCCCGCGGCGGCGTTGAGCAGGCACTGCAGGCACTTGTGGAGTTCCGCAAGCAGGAGGGTGCCGCCCTTTATAACAAGTTCAGCGAGAAGCTCGACAACATCGGCAGTCTGCTGGCGTCTATAGAGCCATACGAGAAGTCGCGTGTGGAGAAGATACGCAGCCGCATCGTTGAGGGCCTGAAGAGCATACCCGAAATAGAATACGACAAGAACCGCCTTGAGCAGGAACTTATCTATTACATAGAGAAACTCGACATCAACGAAGAGAAACAGCGCCTTGCAAACCATCTTAAATATTTCCGCGAGACCATGAACGACGGCATAGGCCAGGGCAAGAAGCTCGGCTTCATAGCTCAGGAGATGGGACGCGAAATAAACACCACAGGCAGCAAGAGCAACCAGGCCGAGATGCAGAACATCGTGGTGAAGATGAAGGACGAACTGGAACAGATAAAAGAGCAGGTGCTTAATGTACTTTAAATTTTAGGAGTTAAAGTAGTTATAGTAGTTAAAGTCATTACCATTGCACGTTCTTTTCATAAAGAAAGCTTTTGGGTATGATGCTTAAAAATATAGAGAAAGTCAAAAACATATGACTTTAACCTGCAAGTATAAAAGCATATGGCTCTAACTCCTTTAACTACTTCTGACTCTTTTAACTCCCGATGAGAAACGCAAATGACTTTAACTTCTTTAACTACTCTAACTCCTTTAACCACTTTTTAAAACCATGCCCGGAAAACTCATTATCTTCTCTGCTCCTAGCGGAAGCGGAAAGAGCACAATAATCAACTGGCTGATGTCGCACGAAGAGCTGCGCATGGCCTTCAGTATATCATGCACAAGCCGCGCCCCTAGAGGCACAGAGCGCAACGGCGTTGAATATTTCTTCGTTACGCCCGAAGAGTTCAGACGCCGGATAGACAACGACGAGTTCCTCGAGTATGAGGAAGTATATAAAGACCGCTACTACGGCACGCTGAAGCAGCAGGTTGAGGCACAGCTCGAAAAAGGCGAGAACGTTGTCTTTGACGTGGACGTGAAGGGCGGATGCAACATAAAGAACTATTATGGCGACCGTGCTCTCAGCGTGTTTATCCAGCCGCCGTCGATAGAGGAGCTGCGCAATCGTCTGACAGGACGCGGCACCGACGCCCCGGAAGTGATAGAAGACCGCATAGCCCGTGCGTCGTTCGAGCTTACCTTCGCCCCGAAGTTTGACAAGGTGGTTATCAACGACGACCTGGACAAAGCCAAGGCCGAGGCGCTGAAGATAGTTAAAGACTTTCTGCTCGGTTAAGTGAATAAAAAAGTGAAGAGTGAACAGTGAAAAGTGAAAAATCCAAATGCCTTGTGGTGATACAAACTCCTATCTTTGTTTCGAAACAGCAAAGCTAATGTTCTGTCGGATATGCACGTGTTGTTGAGCGCAGTGAAAAATTCGACAGCATTGAATATCAGGATTTTTAATCCGATACTCATACCTTTTAATCAAAAAATAGGAAGTAATCGGATTGAAAATCCTTATACTTAATTCCGGCAGATTATAAATCAGTCGGCACATTAGTCTTGCTGTTACATACCATAGTTTTGAAAATCTAAAGGTTGATGTTTGACAATAAGCCACAAGAAGCAACAATGCTAATGTTCTGTCGGATATGCACGTGTTGTTGAGCGCAGCGAAAAATCCGACAGCATCGGATATCAGGATTTTTAATCCGATACTCATATCTATTAATCAAAAAAAGGAAGTAATCGGATTGAAAATCCTTATACTTAATTCCGGCAGATTATAAATTAGCCGGCACAATAGTCTTGCTGTTACATACCATAGTTTTGAAAACCTAAAGATTGATGTTTGACAATAAGCCACAAAGCATTTGACTTTAACTTCTTTAACTACTCTAACTCCTTTAACTCCTAAAAAATAAAAATGATCACCACAGGCATCTTCGGGGGCTCTTTCAACCCCATACACAACGGACACGTAGAGCTGGCGCGCCTGCTGTTGGCAAGTGCGGGACTAGATGAAATATGGTTTGTCGTGTCGCCGCAGAACCCGTTTAAGCGTGCTGCCGACCTGCTTGACGACGAACAGCGGCTAAAGATGGTAGAGCTTGCGCTCGAAGGCGAGCCGCGTATGCATGCCTCCGACTATGAGTTTCGCATGCCCCGTCCGTCGTATATGTGGCACACCCTTCAGTCGATGAGCCGCGACTATCCCGACCGCCGGTTCGTCCTGCTCATCGGTGCCGACAACTGGGAGCGCTTCAGCGAGTGGTATGCCTGGCGCGACATCCTCAGCCATTATCGCATAGTGATATATCCCCGCGGCGGTTCTGCCGTAGACGCAGCGTCGCTGCCCGAAGGAGTCAGTCTCGTAGACACCCGTCTGATAGACATCAGCAGCACGCAGGTAAGGCAGCTCATTGCCGCCGGTCGTCCGATAAACGGTCTTGTGCCCGACAGCGTGGCCCGTTATATCAGCGACAACGGTCTGTATGCTCCTAAAGTTTAAGTCGGTGGATAACATGTCGGAGCTGTTTTTCCGTAAGTCTGATATTGTTCTTATTGCATTGCTAATTGTTAAAACACAGCATGAAATAGGTAAAAACTCAGGACAAAAATATTTTTCATTCTAGAAAATTAACTTATAACGTATGTTAAAGATGATGGCATTGATACCACGTTTCTTTAACATACGTTTGTTTTTATGCCTGTTTTCAACATCAAAATCAGCCTTTTTTAGTTCACAAATGCCTGCTTTTAATGTCGTAAACGTATGCTTTTGTGATGCTAAACCTATCGTTTACGGGTGAAAAGTGGCCGAGTAATGTTTTTTAACTATTGCCTTTTTACTTCGTAATCTTGGTAAAAGCCGATATATCAATACTTTACAAAAATGTCAATTTTGTGCAATTTTTCGCACCAAACCACGCTTTCGTGATGAACATGGCAATTCTGGAGAGGTTAAAAGTTTATTTTAGTAGTTAAAGGAGTTGGAGTAGTTAAAGAAGTTAAAGTCAAATGTCTTGTGGATTAAAAACAAACGGCATATACCAACAAAGCTAATGTGCCGGCTGATTTTCAATCTGCCGGAATGGCGTATCAGGATTTTTCAATCCGCTTGCTTCCTATGTCCCGGTTGCGAAAGTGAAGATATTAAGGTTGCATTATCGGAACTTAATAGAAAAAACAGGGTAGAGCGCAATGAAAATTAAAAAATAAAAGTGAAAAATCCAAATGCTGAGTGGTTGATCAGAAGCCACAAAACATTTGGATTTTTCACTTTTCACTGTTCGTTTTTCACTTTCACTTACGCGTTCTCTCCGATAATCTCTTTTGAACGTTTGAGGGCAGTGCTTATGTGGTCGCAGATGTTCTCCTTGCCTATAAGCTCGTTGAAGCCAGACCTTTCTAGTACGGCCCGGACATTGCTGTTAACGCCCGACAGCACTATCTCGATGCCCTCCTTGCGGCTCATTATGCAGAGATTCTTCAGGTTGTGTATTCCCGTTGAGTCGACAAATGGCACCTTTCTCATGCGTATCACCCTCACAACGGGACGGTCGCCGAACACGGCCATCACCTCCTCAAACTTGTTGCCGGCTCCGAAGAAATAAGGACCGTTAATCTCGTACACCTCCACGCCTTTGGGTATAGTGAGGTGCTCAAGGTTGCCCTGCTCGATGTCAAGCTCGTCGTTGGGGTCAATCTCGTCCATAATCACCTTTACGTCAGTGGTTTCGGCCATGCGCTTCATAAACAGCAGGCAGGCTATGAGCAGGCCCACCTCGATGGCTATGGTGAGGTCGAATATTATGGTGAGGAAGAACGTTATCAGCAGCACTGCCACATCGCTCTTGGGATTCTTCATAAGCTCTGTGAACGAGCGCCATCCCGACATGCCGTATGACACTATCACCAGCACTCCTGCCAGGCAGGCCATGGGGATATACTGCGCCAGCGGCATGAGGAACAGGAATATCAGCATGAGCACGGCAGCGTGTATGATGCCCGCCACGGGCGTGCGTCCGCCGTTGTTGATGTTGGTCATCGTGCGCGCTATGGCTCCCGTTGCCGGTATTCCGCCGAACAGCGGCGATGCCAGGTTGGCAATGCCCTGGGCTATAAGCTCGGTGTTAGAGTCGTGATGATCGCCAGTTACACCGTCTGCCACTGTTGCCGACAGCAGCGACTCTATGGCTCCAAGTATGGCTATGGTGAATGCCGGCGACACGAGGCTCTTTATTGTCTCCCATGTCATCTGCGGCACCTGTGCGTCAGGCAGTTCGCTGCTAATCGAGAATCTGTCGCCTATGGTCTCTATCGACGTCACGCCGGCAAAGTTTTTCAGCAGCAGCGCCGCCACCGTCATCACGATTATGGCTATCAGCGAGCCGGGAATCTTCTTGCTGAAGCGCGGCGTTACGGCTATCAGTAGCACGCTTGCCACGCCGATAATGGCGCTCCACATGTCAATGGTGCTTATGTTGGCGGCGTAGGCGCCCCACTTCTCGATGAAGTCGGCAGGCACATCTGTTATGCTAAGGCCCAGCAGGTCTTTTATCTGCGTGGTGAATATGGTTACGGCTATTCCGCTCGTGAAGCCCACTATGATGGGGTAGGGTATATACTTGATGATTACTCCGAGGCGCAGCAGGCCGAACAGGATGAGGAATGCGCCGGCCATGAGCGTGGCTATGGCAAGGCCCTCCATGCCGTACTGCTGTATTATGCCGTAGATGATGATGATGAAGGCGCCCGTGGGTCCGCCTATCTGCACCTTGCTTCCGCCAAACACCGACACGATAAGTCCGGCCACGATGGCGGTTATTATGCCCTGCTCGGGAGTTACGCCCGACGCTATACCGAAGGCTATGGCGAGCGGCAGGGCCACAATGCCTACTATTACTCCGGCCATGATGTCTGCCATCAGCGTCTTGCGGTTATAGCTTTTCAGCGTTGACAGCAGGCGCGGCCTGAATGCAAAAGGTTCCATTTGTTCTGATTTGTTGTTATTCTGAAATGTTATTTGTTTTAAAGAAGTCGCAAAGGTACAATGTTTGCGTTACATTACAAAACATTTTTTATGCTTTTTTAGTTATTTACGCCGTTGCGTAACTGTTCAGCCAAAAGTATGGGTATGTAGGTTTTGCACTTCCGGTTAGAGGAGTGCTGACAGAGCTTCGAGAGGTGATTGCCCGTTTTTACAAGCGGTGTCAGTGATGGAATGTAGTGCGTGAAAGGTTTCGGCCCCGGCTTCCGAACGAAAGCACCCGGATATTTTTTACTTTCAGTTTTCTAATCCTCCGTTCAGAGGCGTTGTTGTCGGGTGGGATTGCCGGGTTTTCAAGAAAGTTGAAGATGTAGTCCCGACATTTGATAAGTCCTCGTTTTAGTTCGTTGAACTCTTTCCTAAGGTGGTCGAGATTTTGTTTCAGCAACTCGTCCAAAGGGCTGAGCCAACTCTTAGTCGGTATGACTTCCGCAGGTCGTTGATACCTTTCGTGAATCGCTTCCCCCAGCAGGTCCTGCGCCTCTTTTGTCCATGTTTGGCTCTTGTCAATGTCGTTCTGATATTCAAGGTTACATAGCAAGTGGGCAAGACAGACTTGATTGTCAAGAAAATCTATGGCGAAACATGTGCTGGGGCGGTTTGTTACCGCCACCATGTTTTTCAGCGACTCTCCGAAGCGGTCTTCAAGTACTTTGGATTCGCGTTTCGTGCCTCGGAAGACCAGCGTAAGATAGCTCGTTCGCGCTATCCACGACCAATTAAGCTTGCCGTTGGTGTAACACCCCGATTCGTCGAAACCGACCACCTGGTATTCTTTTAAAAGATGCTCAATCAACTCGATGGCAGGCTCCGATTCTTTCATCATGTCGACAACTATGTTCGCCAATGTGCCTTGGCTTATCGATACATTGAACATCGTGCTGAACAACGACAGCAACCGTTCTACAGTACGATTCAATGCACATATCTCCGTGTGTTGAGAATCGATGAACTTTTGCATCGATTCTATCTTGTCGCCCGGTCTGCGCAACGCCCCGTTTATGTCTATAACCTGCTGTTTTACAGATATAAAGGTACGAATATTTCTTGAGATGCACAGATAAAACCGCAATTTATTCACCTGTTTTTCTGCAAATTGAACTATTTTTTGAGTAAATTACCGTCCTCTATTGAGCTATTTCATAAGGTCTAATTTATTGGCTGAATAGTTACTTTTGTACATCTAGTGTTATATATTGTTAAAAATTTGCATTTTTTATCAAAGTAATTTATCTTTGTAATGTAATTGAAAATGAAGATGTTATGTTGTATTCAAGGATTCTTTTTTCAGCTTTTTTCTTTCTGTATTTCTCTTATTCCTTTTCACAAGAACGTGTTACAGTGGTATTTGATGAGATATGTAGTTATGGAGGCACGAGAATAACACCTGCTTCCGATGCTAAGGTCAAACGTGTTTCCAGCAAACGTTCAGGAAGTGTGAATATAGATGATACGGGTTGCCTGGGTATGCCGGATTCTCTGAAAGTTGCTTTGGATATAGCTGCTGATGTTTGGAGCGGATATTTGTATGATAATGACATTTTGAATGTTAAGATAATGTATGAAGAGATGGATGATGTAGATATACGGACATCTGTTTATTATTACGCCGTGCAATCGCTTTATTATCCTATGTGCCTTTATAGAAAGATTACAGGGGTGACGGGCGATACTTCTGATGCTGTCATACACATAAACAGTGGCGTGAATTGGTGTGTCGGAGTGGGAGATGGCGTTTCAAGTAATTCTAAAAGTTTGTCTTCGGGATTGTTGAGGGCTTTTGCGGCAGCTTTGGGCTTTGGGTCAAGTGTCAAGCTTGACAGACGTAAGGAGAATGTGGTTTTTGCATTTTCCAATGGTATGTCTGTCTTTGACAAGCTGGTATTTGCCGAAGACGGAACACGTATGGAGGATTTGAATAATAATAAACGGGACGAATTTAGAAACTTTGTACAGCATGGTAACGGCAATCTGTATATTTCAGATAAAACACAATCCTGTATTTTGTATGCACCAATGCAGTTTGACGAGAACAGATCTTTGAAATATATGACCGACCAAAGCAGTCTCATGTATTATAAGGATGAAGGTGTAAAAGACCTTGTGATAGATGATGTGACAATAAAAATCTTAAATGACATAGGCTGGGACTTTAGCAAAGTGTCAGAGGTGGAGATTGTTGGTGAAGGTATTGACGACACAGGCATCGCTTCTGCATACCAAAGCCATCGGTTTTATATCAAGTCAGAAGGACTGACAGTAACGGATTATACTTGGAAATATCAGCTACCTTTAAAAGAAGGTGGATACGAGACTGTAGCTACATCAAATTCTGAGGATTTTATCATACCTGAAATATCTGATGAGAGCAAATATGACCATACGATAGAAGGTGACATACGTGGGTTGATAACGTTTTATGGCATATCCGGAAACTCTAAAGTAAGTGCCTCTTATAATCTTACATTGGAATTAAAACCTTGCATATTGTCTGCGGAAATAGTGAGTGTCACTCCAAATGTAAACGACAATACTTATTATGATGTAGAGGTCGGGGTGAAATATGTGGGAAGTCATGAAATTTATGCGACTTTAACAGAAGAGTTTAATCCTAATTTCAGGGTGCATTATTCTCATACTCCTTATTATACGAGAATCAGGATTCCAGCAGTTGACTCATGGGGGTATGCGCTTGTTGATATAGCCGCGCGAAATACTTATGGAAATGATAATGTTGTATTGGAGATTCCGGCTGGAGGCGTTTTAAGAAATCTTGAGACTGCGGAGACGGCATTGGTTGTAACTGATGGATTTTCGCATGTTGATGTGTTTGGTATTGATGGCGTTCATCTTGGCACGGTGAAAGATTTTAGCGGATTGAAGAAATATAATAAAGATCTTCTGATATTAAGGTTCTTCCGCGATGGTGCTCTTATAAAAACAATGAAATACAAATGCCATGAAAATTAGAGTTTTTCTTTTGTTTCTTTTGTTTCTAGATGTGAGGGCTTTTTGTCAGGATATAAAGGCTTTCTATAAAAACGGCAAGCCGTTTAGTTCTTCTGTCGCTGTGCTGAGGGAAGACACATGTCTGTTTTCTTTGAGTAACGGAGTTTCTGCCGACTGGAGTTTTTCTTTGAATACGGAGACAGGGCGTGATGATTGTGTTAAGGTCAAAAATTCACACTTTTTTATGATAAACGCGGATATGTACGCGATAGATTGGAAGAGTGCTAAGAGATATGTGCAGGATGGTGACAGTTCGACATATTATAGGGGGATTGTTTCATGTAAGACGGAAACTTCCTCCTATGAACAGGAAGTTTTTTTCAATCTTTTACCATCAAAACCTGAAATTTTAGAACGTGAATTTATTTATGACCTGTTTGATTATGAATATCTCATATTTGAAAATGCGAAGTTAAATGTGTTAGTTAATTGCTCGCGAAGCGAGAGCTTTTGTGGTAGTTATACGGATTTTTGGCTCAATGGCACGAATAGCGACAACCTGCTTTTTCTCTATACTTTCAGGTTTGATGAAAATAACGAGAACGCTATGGTAAAGAACATGGAAGATGATGACTACTTTCTTTCCACAAACTGCGAATGGGGAGAATACATTTATTTCTTTGCGGAAAACAAATATGGTAAGTCACAGCCAAGTGACACGCTTTTCACCACTGACCTTATAAAAGACAAGTCTGTTATTGATGCTATAAACGGGACGTCAGGGCAGAATGCCGTATATGCGTCTCCTAGTATTTTAATAAAAGAAGGAGTGCTGTACTTCAGCAAGGAGGTTGATACCATATATATATATAATACCATGGGAACTGAGATTTTCAGGGAAGAAAATTGTAGCAAAATGCCTTTGTATTTCTTGCCCAAGGGTATTTATATAGTATCTGTGGTGTTTTCAAAGAATAAAAAAATAATAAAAAAAATAATATTATGAGTTATTTAAGGCTTTGTGCGGCAATATTACTGTCGTATATGTTTTCTGTTTCTGTTCCAGGACAAGAATATCTGGAAAGTGAGGCGTATGTGTCTGATGGGACGGTGAGGAAAGAGTTACGTCTGCCTGTGGTGCGGACTGTATATGGAGGAACAAAGATAATTCCTGAGTTTGAAGGTGATTGGACTAACGAGATGAAAGGGGCGTTTGAATACGCCTGTAAACTTTGGGAGGAGGTAATGCCCACGACATTTCCGATAAGAGTAAAGGCCGTAATGGATAATACCACAACTATTTACAAAGACAAGCCAGTGTTGTCCACAGTTTCGACAGCAATACTTAACCATTCTCAATATGACTTGCCACAACCAGTTCCTATTACAGGTACGTCGACAGTGTTGCAGATAAAGGGAACTACGTTTGAGGAATTTGCAGACGGGCTTTCGTATAACATGTATGCCGATATTATGGATGAGGGCATGCTTAAAGATATTGACATCATAATTAAGTTTTTTAACTATGGGGATAAAATCTCTTCTAATTGTTCTTTTGCTTTGACTGAGACTTCTGATGACAATTTGTATGATTTTGTGACATTGGTGATGCGGGATTTGGCGAAAGGATTCGGGGTTTATTGGGCGCAGAGGGTAAATCCCAATGCCGGTATTCTGGAATTTAATTTTGACAGAAGTATACCGTTTGAGTTTCATGTGATGGAAGCCGTCGGAAACCACGATGACAGTCATAAGGCGTTTCAGAATGCAACAAAAGGATCTTTGAATATAAAAGAAGACTATGTCGTATATGCACCTGTAGAATGGGATTCAAACAGGTCTTTAAGCAGCTTTATACCCAATGATAAAAAAATTTCACAACTCCTGTCGTATGATTTTGGCAGAGGAACGGTTGTAAGGGATATATCGGGTGTGGACACGTATGATTTTTTCCGCGGTATTCTCAACTGGAAAACTGATTTTACTGTAGGCACTAGCAGTAATGGACATATTGAAATCAGCACTGAAACGGAGAATGCCATTTCTTATAAAGGGAACATATCTTTGGCTCAACCATCAGCCGTTTCTTATAACCTTGAAGAAGTAAGTCATAAAGCTTTGGTGAGTCCGATGGCAATGCTTCCAGACAATGTTAAGGCTGAATTGAGTAAATTTCATCCTAATTATTTGGAGGGGAAAGGGATTGACAATAATGGCTGGATTATATCCCTGCTGAAAAAAGATGGGACATGGGATGCTGTTTATATCCAGAATACAGACCCTCATACTCCATTGAATGTTAGCACGTCAGACTTTGTTCTACATGATGATATAGACAATTACGCACGTTCCTGTGATGGGTATTTGCGGTGTCGGGTGACATGTTATTTTATTAGTGATGTTTTTGCAAGAAAAATACGAAAAAGTTATTACATGTTACTGGATTATCTGCCGCAACGTGTGAAAATGGAGAAATCGAGCGTCATGCCGTGTGACGATGAGGAAAGCTATTATAGGGATGTCAAAATTGGTCTTAAAGATTTGGAGGGAGTTACTAAAATAGTAGTGTCACAGCTTGATGAGGGTAATGAACTGCCTTATCAGTACGAAGTTCAGGATTTCAAAAAGGGATATTTCATTGCGACAGTTGACAAGGATTTTACATCAACGTTCACAATAACAGCATACAATAAGAATGGGACTACCGTAAGCTATCCTTATGTGCTGACACCACTGTCTTCATCAGAGAAGGTGTGTTTGGATTTCAAAAAAGAAGGAAACACTATCCGTGTTGAAACATCGTCAAGGGGACACTCTGGTCAGAAGTTGATATCATCTTATGACATACGTCCTTTAAATTCGGCTGGTATTGGTGCAGATACTTATGTTGGGCAATTTTCAATTAATGGCAATTATATAGATATCACTTCTTTGGAAAAGGGGTATTATGTTTTGACGGTTAATGATATTAAAGGATGTAGGCATAAGTTTAAGTTCGCAAGATGAGATATTTTCTTGACTAGTAAGTTTTTGTATGTAAGATAAAATCATTATTATAAATACAGCTGGAGTTTTGCAAAGATAAAAGCACTGGCTGTATTTTTCTTTCTGTTGGCGGTTGTAAATACAATAAAAAGATGTAATTTTGCCAAAAATATTAGAATTTGATGAAAATACTGAATCTGGCAGGACGTGTGTTCACCAATATCTTCAAGCCGATAAAAGGCAATGCCGCTTTCTTCGTATTTATGTATGTGCTCGGCATCGTGTGCACCTATGCCGTAGTGCCCGACAAGCGCGGGTATCACGCATGGCCGCTTGCGCCCTACGAGCTGTTTTTCGATGTCAGCATAATCTGCGTTGTGTTGTGGCTTCTGCCGCGCAGCGTGGCCAAGTGGCTGAAGCGTTTTATCTACGTATTCTTTTACATGATAGTGCTTGTCGACGTCTATTGCTTCGTGAAGTTCGACACGACGATAACCCCCACGATGCTGCTGCTTGTGGGCGAGACCGACAGCCGCGAGGCGGCAGAGTTTCTCGAGTCGTATCTCACGGGCTCCGTGGTGTTCAGCCGTCTGGGCTGGGTGCTGCTAGTGCTGCTTGCCCATGTGGCATGGGTGCTTATATGGCACAACCGCCCCAAGTGCAAGGCCTGGCTGGAGGCCAAGACCGGCATGGCTTTAGGCGTGCCCGGATGGTGGCGCATGGCTGAGCCGTGGCTCGGACTGCTGTTCCTTGTGATGTTTGTGGTCAGCACGGTCAAGTGTTTTGCCGACAAGACGGCCTTTGTGCGCCTGATGTCCTACGACAACATAGGGCAGGTGGAGCATGAACTGACCAAGAAGGAGAAATCCCAGCTGTATCTGCCCGGCTACCGTCTTGTGTTCAGCATATATGCCAACGAACTTACGGCCAAGCAGGTGAAGACCCTGGTGGAAAATATCGACAAGGCAAAGGTGGACAGCTGCTCGTTCCGCAGCAAGAATATCGTGCTGATAATAGGCGAGAGCTACAACCGCCATCATGCCGGACTGTACGGATACCATAAAGACACCACGCCAAGACAGGAGGCACGCGCTCAGAAGGGCGAGCTGATACCGTTCAGCGACGTTGTGGCGCCGTGGAATCTTACGAGCTTTGTGTTCAAGGCTCTCTTCTCGCTCTATGCCGTGGGCGACAAGGGCGAATGGTGCGACTATCCGCTGTTCCCCGAGCTGTTCCGCAAGGCAGGATATCATGTAACGTTCCTTACCAACCAGTTTCTGCCTCAGGCTAAGGAGGCTGTCTACGACTTCAGCGGCGGCTTCTTCCTGAACAATCCGCAGCTGAGCCACGCCATGTTCGACACGCGCAACACGCGGCTTTACCGATACGACGACGGACTGCTGGGCGACTATGACAGGCTGCAGCGCAACAACGGAGAGAACAATCTGATAATATTCCATCTGAAGGGGCAGCACGTTGACTATCGCACGCGCTTCCCGAGAGACCGCAGACACTTTAATCCGGAAGACTACGACAGGCCCGAGCTCAAGCAGAAAGAGCTGCGCGTGCTTGCCGACTACGACAACGCAATATTGTATAACGACTCGATTGTTGACCAGATAATAAAGCGCTTCGAGGACGAAGATGCCATCGTGGTGTATGTGCCCGACCATGGCGAGGAGTGCTATGAGGGCGACGTCCACTTCTACGGCCGAATGCACTCTACCGAGATAACGGCGCGTCTGGCACGCGAGGAGTTCGACATTCCGTTCTGGATATGGTGCTCACACAGCTTTATGGTTGGTCATCCGGCGCTGTTCAACGACATAGTGAAGGCCAAAGACCGACGCTACATGACCGACGCGCTGCCGCATCTGCTACTGTATCTGGGCGGCATAAGTTCGCCCCACTATCGCGACGACCTGAACGTGCTGAGCGACGGGTATAACGAAAAGAGACCAAGAATGTTAAAGAACACTACCGACTATGACAAACTCGGCGTTGAAGACTGACGCGCAGGACGCCGCAACCGGTGAGATGCGGGACGCGCGGCTATGGCGCCGTGACAAAAATAACTTAAGACAATGAAAAAAGAACTGCTGAGCATGGCTGAGTCGAAGGCCCTCAGGGGCATAGCCATACTGGGAATAATTCTTCACAACTACTGCCACTTTCTGGGCTTTGCCGTAAAGGAGAACGAATACACCTTCACGGCATCTAAGCCGAGACAGCTGCTTGAGCGAATGCTGACGCTCGACGACAACCTGTTTATACACGTTATGTCGTTCTTCGGACACTACGGAGTGCCCGTGTTCCTGTTTATCAGCGGCTTCGGCCTCGTCTACAAGTATGAGCGCAGCACGCCGACGAGAGTAAGGGCGCTGCCCTTCATCGGTTTCCATTATGCCAAGCTGCTGCGCCTTATGTTCCTTGGCTATATAGGCTTTGCCGTGGTGAGCTATCTCCATCCGCACGGCTATCACGGCTACACCGTAGGCCGCGTCATAGCCCAGCTGCTGATGTATATCAACCTGATGCCCGACCCCGACCACATCATAAAGCCAGGGCCTTACTGGTATTTCGGACTCATGCTTCAGCTCTACATCGTCTACCGTCTTGTGCTCTATCGCCGCAGTTCGGCTGTTACGTTGGCTCTGATAGTGCTTTGCACGGCTGTCCAGGCATTGTTTCCGCCGTCAGTCGATGAGGGAGGCGAGATTCTCAACCGCATACGCTACAACTTTATTGGCGGCATGCTACCCTTTGGTGCCGGCATACTCTATGCCCGCCACGGCCGCAACCTGCCCTTGCCGATAAATCTCACCATAGTGGTGGTGTCGGCATTCATCGTTTTCATTGGCAGCTTCTATTTCTGGTCGTGGCTGTTTGTGCCGCTGTTCATCGTAACCGGAGCCGTTGCCACCATGAAACTGATACCCGACAAGGCGCTTGCCCCGTGCGTATGGTTCGGTGCCATCTCGTCGGCGCTGTTCGTGATGCACCCCATCACGCGCGAGATAATTATAAAGATGTCTTACCGCGGATACATCTACACCGGACTGATCACGTATATCGTTGCGTCGATACTTCTGGCATGGCTGTTTAAGCTGATGTTCCGCTATATTCCAAAACCAAAGCTGAAGATATGATAAAAGCCATAAACCTTTCGGACATAAGCCGCTATCGCAGCGAACTGATGGGACTGGCCATGATATTTGTCATGCTGTTCCATGTGTGGATGCCCAAGAGCAATCCGATGTACGGCTTTGTGAGATGCGGAAACGTGGGCGTTGACATGTTCCTCTTCCTCAGCGGCATAGGCCTGTGGTATGCATGGAGCAAGAAGCCAACGCTGAAAAACTTTTTCTGGCGCCGCTACATACGCATCTATCCGGCATGGATACTTATGGCCTGCCTGTATTACATTCCGGCGTTTATCAACACTCCCGGCGGAGGCTATAGCCGCAACGTGCCCGACCTTGTTGCAAACATCCTGATAAACTGGAGCTTCTGGCGCATTGACGACCTGACGTTCTGGTTTATCCCTGCCATAATGATGATGTACACCTTTGCCCCGGCGTACATGAAACTCATAGAGAAGCATCCCGAATACCGTTGGCTTGCGGTGGCCGCTATGGTGCTTGCCGTCATGGTGCAGTATTATCCGCCTGTGCATAAGGCTGTAGGACATGTGGAGATATTCTTCAGCCGCATACCTATATTTCTTATCGGCATCAACTGCGGTGCGCTCGTAAAGGGCGGACGCAGCCTCGACGGCTCGTCGCTGTGGCTCGTGCTGCTGATTTTTGTCATGAGTCTGGCTATGTGCGTGGAGTTTGAGGAGTCGTGGCGCGGCCGTTTTCCGCTGTTCCTTGAGCGCATGGTCTACATTCCGCTCACCGTGTCGATGATATTGCTGCTTGTGAAACTGCTGTGCCATACGCCCGCTATTATCTGCCGGGCATTTGCCTTTGTGGGCACGGTAAGCCTTGAGCTTTATCTCATCCACATACAGTTTGTCATGAAATACATAACCCCCTACAAGCTGGGTTACTGTCTTACGGCTCTTATCATGATAGCCGTTTCTCTTGTACTTGCGTGGCTGTTGCACCGACTTGTGTCGTTCGTGATAGGATTCTTGCCGAAGAACATATAGCGGGCAACGGCATGTGACGGATATTGATAATGCATGGCACTGACCGGGCGGCCTGAGGCATATGGCCCTGCGGGGAGAACAAGTCTTCGGCCTGGCCGGCAAAATGAAATTAAAAACGAGAAGTAATGAAAAGTAATCTGTTAAAACTGATACGTCCGCACCAGTGGCTAAAGAATGTGTTCGTGATGATACCCATGTTCTTCGGCGGCAGTCTGCTCGACCCGTCTGACATAAGAGCATCGGTCGTAACGTTCTTTGCATTCAGTTTCATTGCGTCGTCGGTCTATTGCTTCAACGACATTATCGACGTTGAGGCCGACCGCCGCCATCCCGTTAAGTGCAAGCGTCCAATAGCATCGGGCGCCATAAGCGTCAGGAGTGCCTGGGCCCTTATGGCTCTAATGTTTCTGCTGTCGGTTGGAACAGTGTGTCTGCTCGATACATACAGCCATGTTATAAATGTGGGACTGGTAATCCTTATTTATTATATTCTGAACATTCTTTATTGTTCTAAGCTGAAGCAGTATGCCATTGTAGATGTCTGCATCATAGCTTTCGGATTTGTGCTGCGCGTGCTTGCCGGAGGTTTTGCCACAGACATAGCCCTGAGCAAGTGGCTCGTGCTGATGACCTTCCTGCTCACTCTTTTTCTCTCGTTTGCCAAGCGGCGCGATGATGTGCTGCGCATGAACGAGACGGGAGAGCCGCCGAGAAAGAATACTATAAGGTATAACCTTACCTTCATAAATCAGGCAATAACCATCACGGCGTCGGTGACGCTTGTGTGCTATATCATGTACACCGTGTCGCCCGAGGTGGTTAACCGTTTCCATTCAGACCTGCTTTATCTCACTTCGGTTTTCGTGCTGCTCGGACTGTTGCGCTACATACAGATAACCGTTGTTGACAAGAGGAGCGGCGACCCTACAAAGATGATGCTCCGCGACAGGTTCACGCAGTGCGTGGTGCTGCTATGGGCGCTTACGTTCCTTGTGCTGATATATGTAATAAAGTAATGAAATAGCTGATTTAAGCGTATAAAGCATTTCTTGTGATTTAGATTATGGACAGTACTTTAAAGATACACGCCTTTGATTTCGACGGCACACTGACCAACCGCGACACCCTTCTGGAGTTTATAAGGTTCGTCCGTGGCGACAAGGCTTTCTTTCTTTGCATGCTGCGCTATCTGCCGTTGCTGTTGCTGATGAAGCTTGGCCTTTATCCCAACTGGAAGGTAAAGCAGAAAGTCTTTGCCCATTGCTTCGGAGGGATGAAGCTCGACGAGTTCAACAAATGGTGCGTGCGCTTTGCGAGTGAGAACATTTCTTTATTGCGGCCAAAGGGCATACAGAAGATTAACGAGGTGCTTGAGGAAGGCTGCAAGGTGGTTATTGTAAGCGCGAGTATAAACAACTGGGTGGAACCGTTCTTTGCCGGACTTGACGGCGTGACGGTCATCGGCACCATGATAGAGGAACGCGACGGGGTTGTTACGGGGCGTTTTATCTCAAAGAACTGCTATGGCGAAGAGAAAGTGAGACGCCTGATACAGCTTTATCCCGGTCGTAATAGCTATTGGCTTGCGGCTTATGGCGACAGCAGGGGCGACTTCGAACTGCTTGACTTTGCCAACGAAAGCCACTATAAGCCTTTCAGAAAATAGCCTTTGACGCTTTCGTGGCGGTGAGACTGCCGCGAATAGACCGGCATGCCTGACAGATTGGCTTGATGCTTGGCTGACGCAATGAGGGACATTGGGCTGTAAGGGATTTTGGATTTTAGAAAATATAAACAAACGATATGAAGAAATTTTTCAGAATGTTTAAAATAAGGCGCGAGGAAATGGCCGCGTCGGTCTGCGCTCTCTGTGTGCTGATTGCTCTGCACGCAATGATGATAAGCAAGACCTTCAATACGTTTCTGCATACAGGCGGGGCGCACTGGAATATATTTATAAAGAACTTTGTAGTGTCAGGCTTCGACCCGATAACCTATTCTATGGTTACGTATTGGGAAGCCAACTATAATGTTTACCGCCATCCGTTCCTTTCGTTCATGGTATGGCCGCTGTCCTTGCTCGACGGTTGGCTGATGGATATGACGGGACTAAACCTTGTGCAGTTTATAGTGGCTGTTCCGCTCCTGTTCTTTGCATTCTATTCGTTTATATTCATCTTCCGCATCTTCCGCGACATAATAAAGATACGGCGTTTTGAGGCCACGGTGCTTTCGGCCATGCTGTTCTCGTTTGCGTATGTCATGATTTCAGCCGTAGTGCCCGATCATTTCTGCGTGTCGATGTTTCTGCTTGTGTTCGCGTTGTATATATCAGGCCTGAAAATGCAGAACGGCACAAGGTTAAGCATCTGGCAGACGGTGCTGCTGTTCTTTGTTACGGCCGGCGTGACGCTTAGCAACGGCGTGAAGATATTCATATATGCGCTCTTTACCAACGGAAAGAAGTTCTTCCGCATCAAGTATCTGCTGCTTGCAGTGCTGCTGCCTACAGCCCTTATATGGGTTTTTGCACGATGGGAATACCGCACTTTCGTATTGCCTAAAGAAAAGGCACGCCACGAAGCACGGCTGAAAAAGAGTGCCGAGACACGTCAGAAACTGTTCAATGCATTTGCCGACACAACGTCGCTGAAGGACAGTGCCGAGATAAAAAAAGCCTTTGCAAAAGAGATGAACAAGCGTGTGAAGGCAAAATATGTGAAAGACCACCAGAAGGCATGGAACAAGCATACCGGCAAGCCGATGGGCAAGGGCGAATTTATCAAGTGGACAGACATTTCTACTTCGCGCTCTGAAACGGCTGTTGAGAACCTTTTTGGCGAGTCTATACAGCTGCACGACCAGCATCTGCTGCAGGATACGCTGCGCAGCAGGCCGGTGATAGTGCCTTACAGCTGGATTATCAACTACGTGGTTGAGGCTGTCATTGTTCTGCTGTTTATCGGCGGAATATGGTGCGGACGCCGTTCGCGCTTCCTTTGGATGGCTTTGGGCGGTTTTGCTTTCGACATGTTCCTGCACATGGGACTTGGCTTCGGCATCAACGAAGTGTATATAATGGGTGCCCACTGGCTGTTTGTAATGCCTATTGCAATGGCATTTGTGGTGAAACAGGCCGAGAACGGAAGATTCAGAACATGGCTGCGCGTGCTGCTCGTTGTGCTTACGCTGTGGCTTTGGGCATATAACGGCACTCTGCTTGCAGGCTATCTGCTGGGATAAACGGCAGCAGCCTGTGAGGATAACGGTCTGACTGTAAGGTTGGTTTAACGCTTAACGCAAGAGATTTTATGAAGGTATCAGTGCTTGTGCCCGTCTACGGGGTGGAAAAGTATATTGAGCGTTGTGCTGTTTCGCTGTTCGAGCAGACACATTGCGACATGGAGTATGTGTTTGTAAACGACTGTACTCCAGACCGCAGCATAAGCATCTTGCGCTCAGTTATAGAGCGTTATCCTGACCGTGCGCGGCAGGTGCGCATAATAGACAATGAGGTGAACCGCGGAGTAGGGGCTACGCGTGCCGTGGCCATTGCTGCCGCAACAGGCGAATGTATCATGCATGCCGACAGCGACGACTATATGCCCCCGCGGGCTGTGGAGCTGTTGTGCGCCGAGATGGAGCGTAGCGGTGCCGATGTGGTAGACGGGGCGTGGCAGCGCTTCACGTCGGCAGGGCTGTCTGAGCCGGTGCTTCCATGCCAGAGCCGCGACACCAGGCGCTATCTCTCGCTTATGCTGTGCCAGAATATAGTGTCAAACCGCATGTGGGGACGGCTCTTCCGCCGCAGTCTGTATGCCGACCACGGCATAACCCTTGTGCCGGGAGTGGACTATAGCGAGGATTATTCTATAATGACGAGGCTGATGTTCTACGCCAAGCGCTCGTTTATCAACGATGTTGTTTATTATTACAGCGACGAAAACACGGCTTCTTATACACATACACGTTCGGAACGACATCTTCGCTCATATCTGAAGGCAAACCGCATAGTGCTTGATTTCTTTACAGAGAACGACTCGCGCCGCGTGTATGACGTGCCTTTGCAGCTGGGCATGATCAATGCCTTGCGCTGTGTGCGCACTGACGGATATAGCTTTGACGAGGCTTACGGCCTTCTGCCTTATCGTCCGTCAGGACCGCTGTTCAAGATGCTTGCCGCAATGTTCCGTGGGCGTTGCCCTTTCAGTATAGCCAATTTCGCATATCTCACGGCGCGAAAGATATACAGCCGTTTCTTTTAGTCTTAGACACCAACCGGTCATTAAACAGCACATTATTTTATATATTTTGTGCATTCATGCTTTCATCCGTATTTTAGTCTGCTTTTCTTGACATAGCCGCAATCAAACGAAAATCCGCTCAATATAAAGCAAAAATCCCGACCGAATCCTAATGGCCGATTTGGGCTTATCGTCTTTATCGCTTTTTCCTGTTCTTGACAAACTCGATAGCTTCATTCAGAATCTCGGCATGCGCCAGTCGCATTATCGCAAGATAAAGAACGGCGGCAAGGATAAAGCGGCAGATAAGCAGCAGCCATAGGTTGGATATTGGAGCTGTAAGCGGCCATACCGCAGCCATGACCGCAGCCGCTGAAATCATGAACGGGCATATATCGCGCATTATCTCTATAGTCCGTATGCCTGTAAGCTTGTTTAAGAAATACTGCCATATGCCGATAAACACAATGTTTCCGGCTGTATATGCCCATACCATTGCCTGCATGTCGAACTTGGCGAATGCTACGACGATGGCTATCTGTATGACAATCTGCACCACGGTGCACCACAGGTATATGTCGCTGCGTCCGCGGCTTATCATAAGGTTCTGATACAGAGTGTAAAGCGGCATGAATGCTCCGCCGATGCATAGAATGCGGAGCAGCGGCACGCTGCTTAGCCACTGCTCGTGGATGGTCAGCAGGATAAACTCTTCGGCCACCATGGCAAGACCGAACATGGCAGGAAAGGAAAGCATGGCCGTGAGGCGCATCATCTTGCGGAACACGCGGCGCTCACGCTCGTTGTCGCCCGTAACCTGTGCCATTACCGGCTGTGCCACCTGCGCCATCGTTCCGCTGAGAAACGAATAGGCCATGGTGTTCCATTTGTTGGCCTGCGTAAAGCTTCCCACAGCCTTTATGGGATAGAGGCGTCCGAAGATGAACACAAGGATGTTGCTGTTGAGCGTGTTGATAATTGACGTCAGCAAAATCTTCATGCTGAAGTTAAGCATCTTCTTTATTGGCCGCAGGTCTATGTGGAGCGTAGGATGCCATGGCGTGTAGAAATAGCGCCCTATGTTGATTATGGTGATATATATAATCTGTTGCCATGCCAGGCTCCAGTAAGACTGTCCGTTTATTGCAAGCACCACTCCCACTATGCCTGATGTCACCAATGCTGCAAATCCTGTCACGGTGTTCTCCTTTACCATGAGGTTCTTGAACATGTATGCTCCGTGGGCAATGCCGAACGACGATATAACAAAACTTAGAAAGACGAAGCGCGACAGCTCGGTCAGTGCTGGCTGATGGAAAAACAGCGATATGAGCGGGGCACAGAAGAACAGAATGGTGTAGATGCTGATGCTTACGATAACGTTGAACCAGAACACCGCATTATAGTCGCGGCTTTCAGGATGCTTCATGTTTGTCAGTGCCTGAGTGAATCCGCTGCTCTGCAGGTTGCCGGCTATTGCGGTGAATATGGTCAGCACGCCTACCATTCCGTAATCAGACGGTGTAAGCAGCCGGCCAAGGAATATGCCGAATATCAGGTTTAAAATCTGCGTGGAGCCATTGTTCATCAGCCCCCATATCAGCCCTTTGGCTGTTTTCTCTTTTAATGTTTCCATTCTATAGGTTCTTGATTCCGTGAGCCGGCAGTCCGGCAGCTTCTCCGGCCGTGTATGCCGCCAGAACAAAGACTTTCGTCCTTACAGCGTTCTCAATGTTCTTTTTCCTTCCACCGGTCAATGTCTTCAGCTGCCATTCAGAAACTCCGACGTCCGTCTTGTTTCTGAACAGCCTTTTCATTGCCTGGCAGAATATTATGTATTTATTGCAGTCTTTCATTTCAAACAGCTTAGTCTTTTGCCTTCAATATAGGCAAAGCCATTTTCCACTTAATGCAAAGATAGTGCAAACTGCTCGAAAAGCAAAATAAATGCAGATGAAATGTTGTTATTTCGCAAGCCCGGATACGGCATTGCAGCTGTGGTATAGCTTGTGTTTAAATCAGAGTCATATTGCTGCCGTTATGTGCGTTTTGCTTACATATTGGATTTTAATGACGCTTCTAAACTGCGTTATTTCAAAAATAAAATCTTTTGTCTGTAAATATTGCCTGAAAACGCGTGCAAGCATAACTTCCTGATTGTTAGGGTCTTTAATCGTATGTGTGTCAAAGTGTGCAATTTTTCCCGTCCTTTTCAGGCTTAAAACATATGTTTTTTCACCAAAATATGTATTATTTTAAGCCTTCAAAAGCCGTGTTTTAAGTCGTAAAAGGCATTGTTTCGGCATGTAAAACGTGCCATTTTGATGGGCATCGTAAATAATTTTTTATTTTTAAAGCCTGTTCCGTTAATTTTGTTTTCTATTTTGCCTGAAAATCATGACAAAACTTAAATGACATAATGTGCGCTTTTCTGCCTGCAAAGTTACAAATGGATGCCCGATAACTTTTAACATGTTTATTATTGTTACGTGATTTTCAGTGCCCCAAAGATGTTACGTTTAGCTTTAAATGTAAATATTTTTCAGGCTTATGCCAGCCTTCTTTCTCGCCGCATTATCAGGCGTCTTTGCTTCTGATTTTTTTACATAGATATACTTTATATTTATGCCGCTGCATGATGTGTTTTTGTTCCCTTATTAAGCATCTCTATTGTCAGGCCCATTCAGCAGCTCTTGACATTAATCAAGGCTTTACACCTATTTATATATATAGGGCGTTAATTTTTTTAGTGTTTTGATAATTTTTCCGTATCATTTTACTGCTTTTCTGTCTGGTGCTTTTTATTGTTAAAATGACAATATTGACTTTTGTTTTTTATTGACCTGTCATGTGTTTGAAAATAAAAGAATAATGTCCGTTTTACACTTAAATTTGCAGAAATATGAGCAGCAATAATTATTGCCATGATATAACGGGGCGTATAAGGCGCAAAGTTTTCACATCGAAAAATGCCGGATAGTTTTACTTTGCATAATGTTATTATATAATCTTTTTAGTTATCACGAAGGTATGCAATAGCCTAAAAAAGGAAAAAACAAAGAAAAAACGACTAAGTCATTTCTATAAAAGAATAATTTATGCATAAAAATTGCATCTTTATAGTTAATATTTATTAAATAGGTCTTTTGGTCTGAATATTTATCATAAACAAATATTTTTATGCATTTTTTCTAATAAAAAAGTTAGCGCGTTACAAAATTATTACTAACTTTGTCCAGGTTAAAACAGTAAAATTGCATTAATAATGAAAAAATTTTTATTATCAATTGTTTTTGCGCTAGGAATATTGTGTTCTGCAAATGCGCAGTTACCGTCTGTAACACTTAAAGACATTAATGGTAAGACAGTGAGAACAGACACGTTGTCAAACAACGGCAAGCCTATCATCATTGACTTCTTTGCGACATGGTGCAAGCCTTGCAACCGTGAGCTGACTGCCATCAGCGAAGTTTATGAAGAGTGGCAGGAAGAGACAGGCGTGAAGCTGATAGCTATATCAATAGACCAGGCACAGAATATAAATAAGGTTAAGCCTCTCGTAGACAGCCACGGATGGCCTTATGAGGTTTTGCTCGACCCCAATGGCGACTTTAAGCGTGCGCTTGGTATACAGATGATACCTTACACCCTGATTCTCGACGGAAAAGGAAACATCGTCTATAAGCATAACGGATATACAGACGGTGCGGAGCAGGAAATTTATGAGAAAGTCAAAGAACTTGTAAACCAGTAAAATGGTGACACAAGACTGCTGTTGTGTCTGTTTTTTAAATTTAGACAAATCCGAAATTATAAGAAAATGATAACAATCAACAGATTTCTTTGCATAGCTCTGCTTTCCGGAACATCATTGTATTGTGCCGCACAAGAGGACGGCAGCAAGAAGATTGTGGTGAGCGGTAGCATTCAGAGCGACATCCTCATACCGCAGGACGATGATAAGATAGGAACTGAGGAAACAAGTGACTGGGCACAGACCAACACCTATGCTGACGTAAGCATAATGAGCGAGCATGTTGACGCAGGTGCCAGATTCGAGTTCCTTGAGCATCCGCTGCCCGGATTCGAGAAGAGTTTCAAAGGCTGGGGTGTGCCTAACTTTTATCTGAAAACCCACTTCAAGAACTGGAATCTTACATTAGGAAACTTTTATGAGCAGTTTGGCTCAGGCTTTATCCTCCGTACATACGAGGAGCGCAGCCTGGGTGTGGACAACTCGCTGCTTGGAGGCCGTCTCGTTATTAACCCTCTTCCGGGCGTAACGGTTAAGGCTTTGAGCGGAAAGCAAAGACGCTACTGGGCTCACAATGACGCATGGGTGAGCGGCGGTGACGTAGAGCTCGGACTCGACCAGTGGTTCAAGGCGATGTCTGACAAGGGTACATACCTTACTCTTGGCGCATCATGGGTAAACAAGTATGAGGCAGACGAGGACATCATGACCGATGCCACACACAAGCTTAACCTTCCGACCAGCGTAAATGCATTTGACGTAAGGGCTAACCTGCAAAAGGGAGGATTCAACATCCTTGCAGAATATGCCTGGAAAACTCAGGACCCTTCGTTCGACAACGGATACATCTACCGTAAGGGTAAGGTGGCCATGCTGTCGGCTACATATTCAAAGAGAGGCATGAGCCTTCTTCTGCAGGCTAAGAGAAGCGACAACATGTCGTTCCGCAGCCGCCGCACGATGACAGGTACCTCTTCGTTTATCAATCACCTGCCTGCCTTCACGATGGACCATACATATGCTCTTGCAGCACTTTATCCGTATGCTACCAATCCTGACGGCGAATGGGCATATCAGGCCGAACTGGGATATACGTTCAAACGCCACACTTTCCTGGGCGGAAAATACGGTACGGGAATAAAAATCAACTTCTCGCACGTGCATGCCATCGACCGCAACAACCACAACGGCTCTGCCATGGGTACCGACGGCTATGGCTCAGCGTTCTGGAAGTGGGGAGACGAGACATATTATCAGGACTTCAACATCCAGATTGACAAGAAGCTCTCGCGCTCGTTCAAGCTCAACCTCATGTACATGAACCAGTTCTACAACAAGACTGTTGTTGAGGGTGAGGGCGGAATGATCCATTCTGACATATTCATTGCCGAAGGCAAGTACAAGATAAACAAGAAGATGACGCTACGCGGAGAGTTGCAGTATCTATCTACTGACGACGACGAGGGCGACTGGCTCTACGGACTGCTCGAGTTCTCTCTGATGCCTCACTGGATGTTTACGATCTCAGATATGTACAATAGCGGTACAACCAATCTGCACTACTATCAGGGATATGTTACGTTCAACACAGGCTCACACCGTCTGCAGCTCGGATACGGCCGTACACGCGCCGGATACAACTGCTCTGGAGGCGTATGCCGCTATGTGCCGGCAAGCAAGGGCGTTACATTGTCTTATAACTATAACTTCTAAGCATCATTGAAATGAAACTTAAGAATATTTTTGGTATTTTACCGCTTGCTGCGGGACTTGCTTTTGCGGCATGCAGCAATATCGATGAAGACGACAGATATATATATGTAGAGCCTGCCAATGTGGCCAAGCGTGTGCTTATTGAAGATTTTACAGGTCAGAGATGTGTAAACTGTCCAAATGCCGCTCTTGTGATAGAGCAGCTGCAGGAAGATTATGGTGCTGACAATGTAATAGCCGTAGGCATCTACAGCGGTCCGTTCGGATCTACACCGCTTGGTGTGCCTTATTCTCTGACAACAGAAACAGGCGATACTTATTTCAGTTATTGGGGAGTTCAGGATCAGCCCAGCGCTATGATAGACCGTCATGGAGTGGTCAGCAACTATAACACATGGGGTACGCTTGTGCGTGATGCTATTCAGCAGGAGGCCTCATTGCTGTTGGATGCTTCGTGCTCTTACGACGAGGCTTCGCGTACGGTTACCGTTGATGTCGATGCCTCCGGTATAGACAACATTGAGGGTAAACTACAAGTATGGCTTACTGAAGACAATATCACAGACGTGCAGATGATGCCGGATGGAAAGGCTAACCAGCAGTATGTTCACAACCATGTGTTCCGCACATCAGTAAATGATATTTGGGGTGACGACTTCAAACTGGTTACAGGTGAAGTGAAAAGCCAGAGCTATACAGCAGTATTGGACGAAAAGTGGAAAGCCGAGAATATGTCTGCCGTTGTATTTGTTTATAATTCAACTGGTGTGCTTCAGGCGGCCAAAGCAAAGGTTATTCCAGCTGCAGGCGATACAGGCTCAGAAGAGACAGATGAAAATTAATAAAATGAAAAAATAAATAAGAACGAATATGAAAATTGTAAAACTATTGGTTTTAAGTGCTGTCGCATTTGTTTGTTCGACAGCCAATGCTCAGACAGACGGTACGTTACAGTTTGTAGATAAAAATGGTAACGTTGTTCCTGACGGTTCTACAATAACTGTTACAGAAGTAGAAGACGACGGTATGGGCAGTATGCTTATATCTACAGGTCTTTCAATAAAAAACACTACAGATAAAAACGTTGGTTCAAATGCTGAATTTACAATTTCACAATTGGACAATGGCTCAATAGCATGTTGCTATCCCATGCAATGTAAGCAGTCTTCTTCTACAGGTACTTATGAGACAGTTGAAGGTACACTTGCTGCTAATGAAACCAGAAACTTTCTGACCGAATGGTATATTGGTGGTGAAGGAAAAGCTGTTGTAACCTTTAAGCTAAAGGTATATGAACTTGTAGGTAATCCTTTGTTCCCAGAATATGAGTTTAAAGGTTATGGCCCTTCTGTAACTGTTAATTTCGTATATGAGCCGTCTGGAATAGGTAATGTTGATGCTGATGATGATAAGACCATAACTGGTATTTACACTATTGGCGGTCAGCAGATAGAGCAATTCCAGAAAGGAATAAATATCGTGAAATATTCTAACGGCAAGAGTGCCAAGATCGTTGTTAAATAATTTAAAAGTTAATTTCTATGAAAAAAAAGTTACTAGCATTAGTCGCATTCTTATTGACGGCGACTGCAATTAATGCCCAAGTTCTGAAGGTTGAAGGTAAGAACTTGTTGAAAAAGGCACCATCTACAGTGTTGGCTTTACCTAACATGGCAAAACAGAGCGTTCAGAAAGCTAATTTGGCTGAAAACCAGAGAATCCTTGGCTATTACACTGGTGATGAACGTGGTACAAAAGATTATGGTTTGGGCCTAAAAACTAACGCTACTTTAAAGGCTGGTGTTATGTTCACGCCTGACTTGATTGATAATCTTGTAGGCGGACAGATGGTTAAGGCTCGTTTTGCAGTATGGCTTAATCTCGGCAATACAACTGTTGAGGTATTTGAAGTAGACCCAGAAGGTGCTATTGCTACAACTGCTTCTGCAAAGGGTACGGTATCTGCTATTGCTGATACATGGAATGAGGTTACTCTTGACAATCCTGTAACATTAAAGGAAAATTATAGCTACATTGTTTGCTATACATACAAACAGGTTTCTGGTCAGTATCCTCTCGCTGTTGACGGCGAGGTAAATCCTGGAGGTGAGGATCCTAATGGATATGGTTCTATGTTATATGGTAATCTTGGTGATGGTGAAGGATGGTATCTTATGCCTACAGGATATGGTAACTTCCTGATCCAGGGTATTGTTGAAGGTGGTACATTCCTTAATGAAGACATTGCCTTGAAGCAGCTTTCTACCACTACTATGGTTAAGAAGGGTACACAGCTGAGCTATTCTTTCAATATAAAGAACAGCGGTTTAAATGCTGCGACATCTTATACTTTGAAACTTTCTGTTGACGGCAATGAGCTTGAGACACTTACAACTCCTATCGTTTTGACAGATTCTTATCAGACTGTCAATGGAAATGTAACTGTTCCTGCTGATTTGGTTTCAGGACAGCATACATTTAGTGTTGAGGTAACTACAATTAATGGTAACGTTCCTACAGAAGGAACTGGCAACGACAAGCTGGAGGCTTCTTTCGTTTGCTATGCACAGGATGTGCCAAGACAGCTTACTCTTATTGAGAACTTCACATCACAGCAGTGTGTTTATTGTCCTTACGGACATGATGTGCTCGAGGCTCTTACATCGCTGCGTCCTGACCTTGCTTGGGTAGGTGTTCATGCTTCAGGTATGGGTAATGATATCTTTGTAACTGATGAAACTGATGCAGTTGCTAATTTCCAGGCCACGTCTTATCCGACAGCTTCATTCAACCGTATGTACATCAATAACACTCAGATTAATGACCAGGGTACATTGGCTATCGGTATTGGTTATCAGCCGACTTATGCACAGGCTGCAGCTGAGATGCTTAGCGGTGTAATTGATGAATTGAATGCATCAATTCCTGCATTTGCTACTGTTGCTATCCAGTCAACACTCAACGGTAAGGACCTTAATATTAAGGTTTATGGTGATGCTGTAGAAGAATTTAAGAATTATGTTGGCGACGATGCAGTAGTTACTGTATATTTGCTTGAGGACGGACTGGTTGCATCTCAGAAGTCTGCTACTGGCACAGTTTCAAACTTTGTTCACAACAATGTATTGCGCGATGTTGTAACTAACAATGTTTACGGTGACGCAATCAACTGGACTGGCGCAACAACTTATCAGAATGAGTTCAACGTAACACTTGACGATTCTTGGAATGCAGAGAATATGAGAGTAGTTGCTTTCATCGGTCGCCCTGTAACTGAGACTTCAACTATTGACGATGTATGGGTAAACAACACCAATATGGTAAAAGTTGGTGAAACTACAGCCATCGAGGGTCCTGCAACAAGCGACGACGCTAATGTTAAGGAAGTGGCACGCTACACAGTAGACGGACGCAAGCTAAACTCTCCGGTTAAGGGTCTTAACATTATTAAGATGTCTGACGGTAGAACAATAAAGGTTACAGTAAAATAATCTGAATCTTACAATGCATTAACTATAAAACTGATATGCCTGTATTTAGTTATACGGACATATCCTTGTATTAAAATCTAAAACATTTTTTTAATATGAAGAAATTATTCTTTACAGTGTTGACTGTATTGGGCATTGGTTCAACAGCCGTTGCTCAAGACGGATTTACAGTTATACAGAGTGAAAACGACTTGCGAGGTATTGCAATTTCCAGCAACGGTAATTATATCGTAGGCTCAACTTATGAGGGACAGTCATTCATGTATGATGTTCAGAAAAATAGCGTGCTTACTTTTGGTCTTGAGGCTGATGCGCGCAGCGTTTCTGACAATGGCGTGGCTACAGGTTATGACGTGATGGCTCCTTACACATTCAGTGCAGACGGCACTTCTGCTCAGCTGGAGCAGGTTGGATACGGCGGTATTGCTGAGTCAATAACTGCAGACGGAAAGGTAATTGCCGGATCTACCGACTGGGACGACGCAATCTATGCTACACATGCATGTATCTGGAAAGATGGTCAGGTGGAATTCTTGCCGGAACCGACAAGTGAGTGGCTTGGCTTTACAAATAATGGTACTGCTGCAAAATTCATCAGCAATGACAGTTCTGTAATCGTCGGATGGATTATTGATGACCTTGCAACATTCCCATGCATTGTATGGAGAAAAAACACAGATGGTTCTTACTCAGCTCTTCCCCTTGGTAAAAGATACTATGAGCCAGCATATGGCAACAGACCTTATTGGACATTTACTGCGACAGGCCTGAGCCGCAATGGCCGCTATATAGCACTAACCGTTATTGCTGCTGACTGGTCTGCAGTTGTTTTGCCTGCCCGCTATGATCTTGAGACTGATGTCTTGGAGGTTTGTTCGTCAGAAAATGTAGAGGAAGGTTACAGCTATATGTCATCAAAAATAGCTGATGACGGTACTCTCGTAGGTTACGCTGAAAGCGACAATACACGTAAGGGATTTATCTGGAAGAGCGGTGAGCCTTCGCTCAAGCTTCTTGCTGAGGAGTATCCTCAAATAAGCAATATGGCCATGTATGACGGTTACTTCCACGTTCCTACAGATATTACTCCTGACGGCAAGAAAATCCTCGGTTTCGGTGTTAATACTGAATCTGGAGCTTATGAAACTTATGTAATCGACAGAGAGAAACTGTCTACTGGCATTGACAATGTTGTTTCTGGCAACAATGGTTCTAATGCTGAGGTTGCCCGTTATACAACTGAAGGAAAGAGAATCGTGTCTCCTACTAAGGGCATTAATATACTGAAAATTGCCAACGGTGCAAATCGTAAAGTCGTTGTTAAGTAAAAAATATACCATATATAACAGAAAGGTGCGGAGAAAGACATGCTCCGCACCTTTTTTATTGTCTGTTGTATGTATGTCCTACAGGTTTGTCTGCGTGTATGTGTCTGTAGCGGTATCGGCCGCATAAGCCTTAAGCGTAGGGCTCTGTTACGATTTTTCCGTCAAACAGATGTATTGTCCTATGTGCTATCTGCGCGTCGTGCTCGTTGTGAGTAACCATCACAATTGCCGTGCCGTCCTGGTTCAGTTCTGTCAGCAGGCGCATCACCTCTGCGCCGTTTTTCGAGTCGAGATTACCCGTAGGCTCGTCGGCAAGTATCAGCTTGGGGTCGAACACCACGGCGCGGGCTATGGCCACTCTCTGCTGCTGACCTCCCGACAGCTGGTGTGGAAAGTGCTTTGCGCGGTGGGTTATGCCCATGCGTTTCATCACCTCCTGCACCTTCTGTTTCCTTTCTGCCTTGCCTACCTTCAGATATGTCAGAGGCAGTTCTATGTTTTCCTCCACGTTAAGCTCGTCAATGAGGTTGAAACTCTGAAACACAAAGCCTATCTGTCCCTTGCGTATGCCCGTGCGGTCTTTCTCCTTCAGCTGCGACACTTCGTGCCCGTCAATCCAGTATTGCCCCGAAGTCGGGTTGTCCAGCAGTCCGAGAATGTTCAGCAGCGTAGACTTGCCGCATCCTGAAGGACCCATTATGGCCACAAACTCACCGTCTTCCACGCTGAACGTTACGTTGTCAAGCGCTATAGTCTCCACCTCTTCCGTGCGGAACGACTTGCTAAGATTTTCTACCTTTATCATATTCTGTTATATTTTATGCCCCCTCACGGCTTTCGCCGTATTCGTGAGCTCGGTTAGTTTTATTGTTTCTATATTTTCTTCAAAGCCTGCTTTTCAGGCGTTAAGTGCTTATTCGTTCTTCAGGTATTTTACAGGATTGCTGTTTGCCGTGCGGTAAGCATTGGCGGCCACGGTCGCGGCTATAACCGCCACCACTGCCAATATGCCTGCCACAAAGAGCCACGGGCTCATGTTTGTCCTCACACTGAAGTCCTCAAGCCATTTGCCCGCCACAATCCCGGCAAGAATGGCTCCTGCTATTGCCGACGGAACGGCCGTCAGCAGCACGTTGCCCAGCACCATGCGCAGCACGCTTATGGCGGTTGCACCGTTCACCTTGCGTATGGCTATTTCCTTGCTTCGCCTCTGCATCTCGTCGTTCACGTAACCTATGAGTCCCATCAGAGCTATAAGCAACGCGCATATTCCTGCCGTCATGACAGCCGAGCGGAAATGCTTTACGCTGTCATACCATGTGTCCAGCTGCCGTGCATAGCTGTCAACGATGATTGTTTCGTCAGGATAAAGCCTCTGCAGCCGCTGTTGCACAGCCTGCATATTCTCTGCCGTAAGGTCGTGAAACTTCAGCAGAAAATAGCTGATGTAGCTGCCGTAAGGGTCTGAGTGGAACATCATCGTGGGGCGGTCGTCATCGTCGAGCGCCGTATTGGCGTGAAAATTATCGTATATTCCTACTATGGTGAACAGGTCTTTGCCCGTCTGGCTGTGTTCCGTTATCAGAATCTTACGTCCAATCACGTCTTTCCATCCCTTCTCGTTCTTCAGCTTCTGGGCGAAGTCAGGGCTTACCATCATCTCCTTCAGACTGTCGCTGCTGGCGTTGAATCCGCGTCCCTGTCTGAGCTTTATGTCCAACATGTCGAGATAGTTGTCGCCTGCCATATACAGGTCGGTGGCGTTAAACATCTCCTCACCGGTTTCCGGGTCAACAATGTTGTTGCCGCCGCCGTTTGAAAACAAGGGAGAGGTTACAGCCGTCCATGCCTCAATCTCCGGCATTTTGCTTAGTTCTGTAACCATGGCACTGCGCTTTTCGCCCTTTATTTGGTTTACGTTGACTATCGCGAGGCGGTCATAAGAGTAGCCGAGGTCGAAGTCTGTGAGCTTGGAATATTGGCTGTTGACTATCAGCAGCAGGCATACCAGAAAACTGACGAATAAAAACTGCACCGCCAGCAGTGCTATCTTCCAGCGCCTGCGGCTCTCGGTGAAGTTGTGGAACGCCGTTGTTACGGGCACGGCATTGTATATCCTGCCCGGCAGCAGGGCGCTAACGATGAACACCACTATCAGCAATGCTGTGAGGAACAGTGTGCCCTTGCCGGTGAAAAGTGAGCTGACCGGGGCCGACAGCAGCGTCTCTATCGAGCCTTTGCAGGCGTATATCAGTGCTGCGGCCAGCATCATTGCCAGCACGATATGCAGCAGGGTTTCGGCCATGGTTATGCCTAATATGTTACGCGGCATGGCTCCGTAGCATTTTCTTACGGCCATTTCGCGTCCTCTCGTAACCGTGTTGCCAATCACTATCAGCAGATAGTTGAGCACGCTTGCCGCGAGAATCACCGCCGCTAATATCATCATCATGAGGAATGTCTGCCTGAAGTAGCTGTCCTCTTGGTGATATTTTGATATGGGAGTGAACTTTAGTGAGAATTTTATCTCTTCCTTTTCAAGTAGGGCAAGAAATTTGCTTACTATTTCGTTCACCTTATTGTCAAAGTCGCCCTGCTCAGGATGGCATCCCTTGCTCACCTTTATGAACGAGTAGTAGCGGTCGTTGCCCGCCAGGTTGTCCTGTCCGTCGTAGCTGAAGCTGCGCTGTGTTGTCATTGAGAGCATCACGTCATAGTCGTGAAAAGAAGAGTTCCACGGATAGTCCTCGTATACTGCGCCTATGGTCATCGTCAGTCCCGGAATAGAAGTAAGCTCCAGTTTGCGTCCTATCACGTTGCCGCCCATGCGCTCAGCCATAGTCCGTGACACAAGACAGTAATACGGTTTTGCCAGCACCTCGTCGGCGTTGCCCTCCAATATCCTGGTCGGGAACATTTTGAAGAAACACGAGTCAACAACGTATATGTTTCCTTTTACGCGTCGTTCTCCGTTTATCTTCATTTCCTCATCATTGCATGCAGGGTTTATTCTTGTTGCCGTTTCAATTTCGGGAATATATTTTTTCAGCGTCGTGGCTATACCTCCGGGCGTGTTGCCGTATGTAGCTTCCGGATCAGAGCCCCGGCTTATCTTTTCGCTTATGCGGTAGATGCGGTCATGGTCGGGGTAGCACGTGTCGTATTCGTGCTCATACCATAGTTTCGCTATCAGCACCGACGCCAGTGCAAAGCCAATGCCGAGGCACAATATCTTTATTATGTTGTGCTGTCCACGGCGTGTCAGATTCTTTAATGCTTGCGTTATGTTGTTCATCTTCTGATATGTTGTTTAATGATTTTTCTTGTTGTCTGCTTGCCGCAGCCTTGTCTTACGGTGCCCGGCCTATTCCTGCCTGATGTTCTTCACGGGGTTTTCGTTGCTCGCCATCCAGCTCTGCACAGCCACGGCTGCCAAGCTGATAAGCATGACGATTACTCCTGCCGCCACAATCCACGGCCACCATACTATGCGGTAGCTGTATTGCTCGATCCATTTCGACATGAAATGAACCACTATCGGCACGGCTATGATGAAGGCGATGCCAACGTAGAGCATGAACGTGCGTATCAGTCTTATGCGGATCTGGTTGCCGGTAGAGCCGAACACCTTGCGCACGGCAATCTCTCTTGCGCGCTGTTGTATGAAGTATGTCGACATTGCCACAAGTCCGAGCAGCGAGATTATGATGGCAATGAAGGCGAAGAGCGACACGATTTTAGACGTGCGGATGTCTTTTTCAAATATTTCAGCTATCTGGTCGGTTACGAACACCGGCCTGCTGGTGTCCATTTCTTCCCTGAACACTTCTTTATAAACCTTCTTCACCTCGTTTAGTGCGTCTATGGGGTCGCCTTTCACCTTTATCGTTACATACCAGGGCCGTTCTATCTGGTCGCTTATAAATATGAAATACGGACTTATCGGCTGCAGAATATTTGTCGTATGAAAATTGTTTATCACTCCTCCGTATCTTACGTCGGCAGGCAGCATGTTGGAGTTTGTACTTTTGTATCTGCGGCTGAGGTGTGTGTCCGTAGGTTTCATGTGCAGCAGTTCCAGGGCCTGGTCGTTAAGATACAGCGTGTTGCCCGATTGTATCTTACTGCCGTTTTTGGGCGTTATGCCGTATATATCCATAAATTCGGGCGTTACGTTGAATATATGTACATATGTCTGAGCCTTGTCTCCTTCGAAGACTATGGATGTGCTGTTTCCGCCGTAGACAGCACATCCCTTGGTGGCTGTAGCCTTTTCGGTACATGGCAGCGCGCGCACTTTGTCAAGAAATACGGTGAGGTCGTTGCCGTTGAACCTCCACGGATCAAACAGGCTTATTATGTTTTCCCTGTTGTATCCTACCGGAGCATTCAGCAGATGCCGCATCTGTATTGACATTATAAGCGCACACGACAGCAGCACTATCGTAATCAGGTTTTCGGTTGTTATGAAGATGCGCGAGAAAATCATCTTTGTGTGCTTTGTCAGCGTACCTCTCACCACCTCAATCGGTTTTACCCTTGACAGCATAGTGGCCGGAATGATGCCTGCCAACAGGCTTACAGCTACGACAAACAGTACTATTGCGGCTATTGCCCATGGTGTGGCCAGTATTCCTGTGTCTATGTCCTTGCCGATTATGCGGCCTGCGAATCCGGCTGTGGCGGTGGCCATTGCAGCGGCTATAATGCATGAAAAGGCACACATGGTGAGCGACTCGCTGAACATGTTGGTGATGATGCCGGCCCTGCTGCATCCGAAGAGGCGGCGCGTGGCCATCTCTCTTGCGCGGTAGCCGCACTGCGCCACGGTCAGGTTGATGTAGTTCATGATTGAGAACAGCAGAATCACCAGTCCAACGGCAAGCAGGATTCTTACCATGTTAATATTGCCAAACTGCATGACGTTTACTTCCGACGTGTCGTTGAAGTAGAGCTTGTTGAGCGGTGTCAGGAACGGCCGTAGGGGCATTGCCGGCTCATAGGGCCAGAATGTAGGCCAGAACTTTTGTATGTCGGCTTCTTTCTGCATCAGGTCGCAGCCTTCGCGCACCTGCACGAAGCAGGCACAGTTGGTTACGTTTATCTGTCCCGGAAAGTATTTGTCCATGTTTCCTTCACCTTCACGTTCGGCATAAGCAAAGTCAACAAGCGCATCTGTGTTCTTTGATATTATCGTATTGTCGAAGTTTTGCACCACTCCCGTAACCCTGAAGTGTAGCGAGTCGGTGGTCATTATGGTGCGTCCCAGTACGTCGTCAGTGCCGAAATACCGGTGCGCAAACTGTTCTGTAACCACAATGTTGCCCTTGTTGCTAAGACAGGTGGCACGGTCGCCGCGCAGCAGCTTGAAGTCGAACATAGAGAAGAACGTCGAGTCGGTGTTGATAGTGTTCACGTTCAGAACATCGTCGCGGTCTCTGACCTTTATGCTTCCTGTCACCATGCCGCATGTGTTTTCAATCTCCGGATAGTGCATGCGCAGGTTCCGCAGCGATGCATGGTGGCAACCCATCACCCGGCTGCTGTCATCCATAAACTCAAGTCCTATGTTATATACTCTGTCTGCCTTGCTGTGCTGGCGGTCGATGCTTGTCTCCTGCCACGTGTACAGTCCGATGATGATGACGAATGTCAGGCTTACGGCCAGTCCGAACACGTTCACTGCCGTGTATGTCTTGTTCCTCGAGAGGAACGTGAAATAGCTTTTAAGGTTGAAGTTGCTCATTGCTGTATCTGTTATGTTACACAAATTTTATACTTGTCCGTTCATTTTTCAGAGTTTCCCGGTCATGGCGAAGCCTTTTCTTCACGACGTTCTTTCCGTGACTCTTACTCCTGCCTGATGTTCTTCACCGGGTTTTCGTTGCTCGCCATCCAGCTCTGCACAGCCACGGCAGCCAGACTTATAAGCATGACGATTGCTCCTGCCGCCACAATCCACGGCCACCATACGATGCGGTAGCTGTATTGCTCAATCCATTTCGACATGAAATGAACCACTATCGGCACGGCTATGACAAATGCTATGCCAACGTATAGCATGAACGTGCGTATCAGTCTTATGCGGATCTGGTTGCCTGTAGAGCCGAACACCTTGCGCACGGCAATCTCTCTTGCGCGCTGCTGTATGAAGTATGTCGACATTGCCACAAGTCCGAGCAGCGAGATTATGATGGCGATGAAGGCGAAGAGCGACACGATCTTGGTTGTGCGCAACTCCTGCTTGAAGCGTGCCTGCACATACTTGTCTACGAACGGCGAAGCGGACTCGTCGATGTCTTCGTGGAACACTTCCTTATATACATCCTTTATCTTGGCATATGCCTCCATGGGGTCGCCGCTGACGAGTATTGAGATGTTCCACGGATTCTGTATGTTGTTGCACGCCTGTACGAGCAGAGGGTGCTGCTCTTCGAGAATGTTGCGTATGCGCAATTCGTTGAGCACGCCGCCGAATTCAGCATTCTTGCGGAAATACCCATACCTTATCTGTTCGTAGCGGCTGCTAAGGTGTCTGTCCGTGGGTTTCATCTGCAATGCCTTCATCGCCATGTCGTTAAGATATACAATGCTGTCGCCTTTGGCGTGCAGGTCGTTTTTCAATGTAAGGCCGTATATCTTCATCATTTCGGGTGTGCCGCTGATGAACTGGAACGACCATTCGCGTTTCTCTCCGTCAAATGTTACGGTGTTGTTGTTGCCGCCGGTAGCCGGAGTTCCGCATGACGGAGCCACTGCCTTGACGAACGGCAACGAGCGCAGACGGTCTTCAAATTCGCCTGAATTCTGGCTGGAGTAGTTGTCGGGATATTCTATGCAGATAATGTTCTCGGTGTTGAAGCCCAGCGGTGCCTTTGTAAGATGCAGCATCTGCATCGACATTATCATGGCGCATGCCAGCATGGTTATGGTTATAATGTTCTGCACCGTTATGAAAACGCGCGAGAATATCATCTTGGTGTGCTTGCGGAACGTGCCGCGCACCACCTCGATAGGCTTCACCCTTGACAGTATCGTGGCCGGAAGCACACCTGAGGCGAGGCTCACCAGCAGGATGAAAGCCGCCATGATGCCGACAGTAAGCGGACTTGCAAGCAGGCTGAGGTCGAGCTTTGTGTCAAGCAGCTGACCTGCATAGGGAGCGCAGACATGAACCAACGCCACGGCTATGAGCAGGGAGATGACGCACATCACCAACGATTCGGTGAACATGTTTACGCCGACGGTGCCCCTGGTGCAGCCGAAGAGGCGGCGGGTGGCCATTTCGCGTGCCCTGTATCCGCTCTGTGCCACGGTCAGGTTGACGTAGTTCATTATGGAAAATAGAAGTATCGCAATGCCGACGGCGAGCAGTATCTTTACCAATGTAAGGTTGCCCATTTGCATAAGAAAGGCATCAAGCCCTGAAAAATACAGCTTGTCGAGGCGTGTGATGATTGGGTGGTTATCTTCCCAGAATGTCTGGAAGTAGGCGTCCACGTCTTTCTGCTTTGCTGCAAAGTCGCAGCCCTCACGCACCTGCACGAACGATGCCGCACCGGTTATGTTGACCATGTGCGGAAAATTTTCGTCCATGTTGGCCATGTTGATGGTGTATGAGAAGTCGATCACGCCCTGTATGTCCTTGTCGATGAAGGTGTTGTCGAAGTCTTTAACCACGCCTGTAACACGGAAATGATTGTTTTCGGCTGTTGTCAGGGTGCGGCCTATTACCGCAGTATTGCCGAACAGACGGCGTGCGGCACTCTCCGTCAGCACGATATTGCCCTTTTGTTTGAGGCAGTTTGTGCGATTGCCCTGCAGTAAGGGGAAGTCGAACATCGAGAAGAACGTCGAGTCTGCCTCGAGAACATATAGATTTACAAAGTTGCCGTTATCTTTCAGTTTCAGACTTCCTGCCGTGAAGCCGCACGTCTGTTCTATTTCAGGATACCGTGAGCGCAGGTATCGCAACACGGCGTGGTGGCAGTTGGCTGTTCGCCATGTGCCGTCGTCCATGTTGAGGCCTATGTTGTAAATGCGCTTTGCCTTGCTGTGCTGGCGGTCGATATAGAACTCCTGCCACGTGTATAGTCCGATGATGATGACGAATGTCAGGCTTACGGCCAGTCCGAACACGTTCACAGCCGTGTATGTCTTATTCCTCGAGAGGAACGTGAAATAGCTTTTAAGGTTAAAGTTGCTCATATTTTATGCTGTTATTATGTTTCATTTTTCGTGCGCCTTGCAGCCCTTTTCTGTGCTGTTTGCCGCATTTGGTTTGTTGGTTTATAACCGATTGATAATCAAAAGGTTATGTGAGGCATTGCAAAAGACCGTCTTTTAGCCTCTGAAAGGTGCCCTTTTACAGCCTGAAAGGCCATGTTTTGCAGTGTGAAAGACCACCTTTTGCATTACTCCTTCGCGGCTGTTGCCTTGCGGCACTGTTGCCAACGCGAAATATATTTACATCTGACGGTTTCCGTAATGTATCTTTTCCGATGTCAGACACGACTCATTCTGTCGGCATGTCAAGTTTGGCGTGATTATTCGAGTATGAGTATTTCGTTGTTCTTATAGCCCTCATATCCGCTCACTATCACCTGCTCGCCCGGTTCGAGGCCCTCAAGCACCTCATAATATTGCGGATTTTGCCGCCCTATGCGTATCTTGCGCCTGTATGCCTTGCGGCCGTCCTTGTCTAGAACGAATATCCACGAGCCTCCCGTCACGCTGTAAAACGTGCCTTTGGGTATGATTATTGCCTTTTTCGACTCGCCAAGTTGCAGGTCGACATAGTAGGTCTGTCCTGTGCGTATGTTCTTCGGGCGCGAGCCGCTGAAGGTGAAGTCTATCTTGAAGCGGCCTTCGCGCACCTCCGGATACACCTTGCGCACGGTCAGGCGATATGTCTTGCCGTTCTGCTCGAATGTGGCCGACAGTCCGGCATGCACTCGGTCGATGTAGTGCTCGTCCACCTGCGCCTCCACCTTATAGTCGCTCAGGTCGTTGATGACTCCTATCTTCTGTCCCGGCGATATGCTCTGGCCCAGTTCTACGTCCAGCAGACCAATCTCGCCGTCTATTGTAGAGCGCACGTTCAGCCTTGCCTTGCGCTCGCGCACCAGCTCTACGTTCTTGCGCATCGACGCCAGGTCTGAAGCCATCTGCTCCACCTGCGAGCGGTTAAGCTCGTTGGTCTTCTTGAGCCGCTGCCTTATCAGCTTCTCCTTCTGCACCGCCAGCTCATATTCCTCCTTGGCCTTCAGATAGTCTTCGCGCGAGTTAAGTTCCTCCTTCTGCAGCGCCGCCTGGTGGTTGTATGCCCTGCGCTTTGTCTTTACGTCCATGCTCAGCTGCAGCGCTTCGTTGCTGTTGTTCAGCTGGTCCTGTTCCATCGACAGGCGCGTGCTGCGCAGCATGTTCTGCTTCTCAGCCAGTTCGCTCTCTGCGTTGAGAATCTCGAGGTCGAGGTTAGAGTTGTTGAGGCGTATTATAACGTCGCCCTTGCTCACGTGTGTGCCTTCCTCCTTCACCTTTTCGAGCACCACGCCGCCTTCTTCCGACGATATCTGCACCACCTGTATGGGCACCACGCTGCCGTCTACGCTCACGTAGTCGTCAAACTGTGCCTTGCTTACTTTGCCTATGCTGAGGCCGCGGCGGTCTACACGCAGCGTCGACGTGAAGTTCATCGTGGCGAGCCATATCAGCAGCACTATTATAAGTGCGCCTCCGCCGGCCCACAGCCAGTATTTTTTTGGAATCCAGTATTTCTTCTGTTTCAGTTTAATGTCCATAGCGGTTCGTTGTTTATGTAGTATCTTACGAGTTTCTGTCTTATGGCGAGCAGCATTCTCAGCTGCAGCAGCGTTATGCTGCTTTCGAGATAAGTCTGCGCCGCCTCGTGTATGTCGAACGTAGAGAGCATGCCCTCCTCATATTTGCGGTAAGACAGGCGGTAGGCCAGCGAGTCGGCAGCCACTTTCTTCTCCATCTGTCTCACTTCCTTCTGGTAGCCCTCATAGTCGGTTACGGCCTGCATGGCGGCGTCGTTCAGCTTGCGCCGTGCGTCCTGTGCGTCGAGCATGGCGAGCTGATAGTCGGCCTTGGCGCGCTTTACCGAGCTCCATGTGGAAGGAGAGAAGATGGGGATAGACAGTGTAAGGTAGACATACTCGCCCAAGTTGTTGCGAAACTGCGACCTGAACGGCAGTCTGTCCTGATGTTGAGAGATATTTATGTAGTAGTTGGTTGATACACCGGCACCCAGCGACAGCTGCGGCAGCAGGTCGGCACGTCTTATTTTCCATTCGAGCCTTGCCTTCTCGACGTTGGCTTCTGCCATTATTATGTCGGGCTTGCCGCTCAGCGCCATGCTGTCCACCGTGAGACTTGAGGGAATCTGCGACGTAAGCGCAGCCATCGAGCAGTCTGGGCTGAGCGAGTCGGCGGCAGGATAGTTCATAGCCGTCTTCAGGGCAATAAGGGCGGTGCGTGCCAGATTCTTCTGGTGCAGCAGGTTGTAGTCGTCCTCTGCCACCTGACTCTCCATCTGCACCACGTCCGGTCGGCTCTTCTCGCCCAGTTCGTACAGTCTGCGCGTCTTTGCCAGCAGAGCCTTCGAGTCGGCAAGCTTTCTGTCGGTAATTTCTATCGACTTGATGGCATATACGGCGTCGACAAACTTCTGCATCACGTCTATGGCCTTGTCGTCCTTAGCCTTCTGCAGCGCCGTGGCAGCCGTGTTCTTGGTTAAGCGGGCCTTGCGGAACGCGTTCCATGTGTGCCCCCAGTCAACCACAGGCAGCGACGCACTTATCTGATAGCCGTTGTTGAATGTAGTAACGTTGTTATATGTGTTGGTCTCAGGGTCGATGTTTCGTCCCCAGTTGTACTGTCCGCTCACCTGGGCCGAGACGCTTGGCAGGAAATCGAGCAGCGAGGTGCGGTATTCCGTCAGGGCCTGTTTCTGCTCTATGCGCTCGCGTCCCACTTCGGTAGCATGCTCAATGGCATAACTGACGCAGCGGTCGAGCGACCATTCCTGTTGCGCGCCGGCAGCCCCAGGGGCGGCAAGTGCGAGAGTAATTATGGCAATTTTCATATTCATACACCATTATCATTGCCAAAATCGTGCCAAAATGCCTATGTTGCAGCATATCAGGCAGATACGGCAAATCCGTGTTTTTGTGAGTGTCCAAAAATTAGACACTGGCGTATAAAAATTGGACAACAGGTACGGTTGAGGCTGAAAAATGGCTTTATGCAGGCTGTCTTGCTGCTTTTAGCCGTGCCGCGAGCCGTATGGCTGTGCGTGTGATGGGGCATGAAGGTGGCATACAGTAATATTATTTGTGAATATCTGAAAATTTAGTGTCCAAAAACTTTACACACTCTTGCTTTTGTCGGTTATACAACCTATCTTTGCATTGAAATGAAACAGGGAACAATACTTATTGTAGACGACAACCGCAACATCCTGACCACTGTGAAGATGCTGCTCGAGAACACCTTTGAGCATATTGTCGCCATAGCCAATCCGAACAATATTCCGGCGCACCTGCGTGAGGACAAGCCCGACGTGGTGCTGCTCGACATGAACTTTCAGAGCGGAATAAACAGCGGCAACGAGGGACTTTACTGGCTCGGACAAATCAAGAAGATGCGTCCGCAGGCCAAGGTGGTGCTGTTTACGGCTTATGCCGACATCGAACTGGCCGTAAGCGGGATTAAGGCGGGCGCCACTGACTTCATCGTAAAGCCGTTTGACAACGACAAGCTGATAGCCACGCTGAAGGAGGCGTGCTGCAAGTCGGCCGGCGGCTCTGATGCCGGCAGCGGCGAGAGCGGCATGTACTGGGGCGTGGCTCCGTGCATGCAGGAACTCAGACTTATGGTAACTAAGGTGGCGGCGACCGACGCCAACATACTGATAACCGGCGAGAACGGCACGGGCAAGGAGGTGCTGACCAACGAGATTCACCGTCTGTCGCACCGTAGCGGCAAGAGTCTGATGACGATAGACATGGGAGCCGTGAGCGAGACGCTGTTTGAGAGCGAGCTGTTCGGCCATGTCAAAGGGGCATTCACCGACGCCAAGGCAGACAAGGCAGGCAAGTTTGAACTGGCTGAAGGCGGCACGCTGTTTCTCGACGAGATAGGCAACCTGAGCTACGCATTGCAGGCAAAGCTGCTGACAGCCCTGCAGCGCCGGAGCATTGTGCGCGTGGGCGGCAGTGTGCCTATACCTATCGACGTCAGACTGATATGCGCCACAAACCGCGACCTCAGCGATATGGTGACTAAGGGCGAGTTTCGCGAGGACTTGCTCTACCGCATCAACACGATACATCTGCATCTGCCCTCGCTCCGTGAGCGTAGAGAAGACATTCCGGCGCTGGCACGCCTCTTCCTCAACAGGTATGCGGCAATGTATAACAAGCCCGCAATGGAGCTTACGCCGGCTGCCGAACAGAAAATAAAGGATATGCCGTGGTATGGCAACATCCGCGAACTGCAGCACGCAATAGAGAAGGCCGTGATATTGAGCGACGGCAGGGAGATAGGCGAGCAGGACATAAGCGGCAGCGCGTCTGTTGCGGAGAAGCCTATGGAAGGCGTGCAGACTATAGGCGAGATGGAGAGCCGGCTGATAGAAAAGACTATACGCGAGTGTGACGGCAACCTGTCGCAGGTGGCGTCGAGGCTTGGCGTGTCGCGCCAGACATTGTATAACAAAATAAAGAAGTATGGACTTTGATGTTGCTCTTCTGCTCCTGTTTGCCGTCGTTGCGGCCGCAGGCTGTCTGTATTTCTGGCGGCGCTACAGGTCGACAGTCAGAAAGGTAACCTTCCTTTTCAACGCTATCGACAACGGCGACTATAGCTTCCGCTTTGCCGAGGGCGACAAGGCGGCAGGCGACAGAGTGCTTAACAGGTCGCTGAACCGGGTGAAGGACATACTGATGCATGCGCGCGACGAGCAGATGGAGCGAGAGAAATACTTTGAACTTATACTTGATTCTGTCGACACGGGCATTATCGTGGTTGAGGAAGGCCGTGGGGTGGTGCTCCGCTACAACCGTGCTGCACAGAAACTTCTGCAGCGTGAGGTGATAACGCACGTTGACCAGATAAAGGAGACGATGAAAAACTTCTCGTCGCGCGAGACCAACACATTCTTGAAAGGGCGCCGTGTGAGGATTGTTGCCTTCAGCGACATCAAGGGCGAGCTTGCCAATCAGGAAATCGACTCGTGGGTTAAGCTAATACGTGTGCTTACTCACGAAATCATGAACACGGTTACGCCTATAGTGTCGCTCAGTGATACGCTGCTGCGCCATTCGGAAGGCGAACAGCATGAAGGACTTTCGGTAATCAACCGCACAGGCAAGGAACTGGTCAGGTTTGTTGAGAACTACCGCCGATTTACCCATGTTCCTGCGCCGCAGCCTACGCTCTTTTACGTTAAGCCGTTTCTTGAGCGGATGGCGAGTCTTGCCAGACAGTATCTTAAAGACGGATGCACTGTTGAGGCCGACGTGCTTCCGGGCGATCTTATTGTATATGCCGATGAGGGACTTATAAGCAGGGTGGTGTCTAATCTGCTGAAAAATGCCGCCGAGGCAGTACCTGCCGGTGGGCATATATGGATGAAGGCTTACACCGGCGAGAACGACACCGTGGTGATAGACGTAATAGATGACGGCCCGATGATACCCGACGATGTGGCCTCTCACATATTTGTGCCTTTCTTCACGACAAAGAAAGAAGGCAGCGGCATAGGGCTTTCTATATCCAGACAGATAATGCGTGTGAGCAACGGCTTTATCTCTCTTGTTACCGATAGGGCTAACCGACAGACAATCTTCAGGCTTATATTCAACTAATTTCTGTCTTGTACCGGTGTGACGAGTTTAACAAGGCAACTCATCACGCTGTATGTGTCTATCATTCAGTTTATTAAAGACAAATGTGACGAGTGATGAGCTTATTCAGAAACTTTTATTGCATATACTTACAGGCAGGATTCCTGATTTACTCTCCATGTCTTTGTGTATATGTAACAAGGCATAAAAAAAGCTGCCCCAAAATGTTTGAGACAGCTTTTTGTTTATTGTTTTGCTTTAAGGATTATTCAGCACGGAGTGTGAAACGCTTGAAAGCAACAACTGTGAGCTCCTTGTCGGCAGCCTGCAGGTACTGAGCAACAGTCTGCTTGCTGTCCTGGATGAACTCCTGGTTGAGCAGGCAAGAATCCTTGTAGAACTTAGCCATACGGCCCTTAGCGATGTTCTGAACCATCTGCTCGGGCATGTTGGCAGCCTTCTGCTCAGCTGTTTCTTTCTTTATCTTGCGTATCTCTTCAGCCTGAGCCTCTGTGATGTTGCCTTTAGCAATACCCTCAGCGATGTGCTCCTCGTTCTCAGCGATGTAGAGATTGAAGCCAGCCTTCTTCAGGGCAGCCTCTACAGCCTTGTTGATCTGCTCCTCTTTTGTCTTCTCGATAGCAACAGTCAGCTCAGTGTCTTTAACTTCCTGAGGAACGCTTGCCTCGTCGAGAGCAACAGGGTTCATAGCTGCTACCTGCATAGCAACAGCGTGAGCCTGCTCTTCAGCCGGCTTGTTAGTCTGAACCATTGTGCAGAGCAAGTGCTTGTTCATGTGGTCATAAACAGACACGTTGTCGCCTTCGAGATAGAGATATCCGTCAAGTTCGGTCTTCTCGCCTGTGATACCAGAGCGTGCGATAACCTCGTCCTGAACAGTGCTTCCGTTCAGAGGCAGAGCCTTAACTTCGTCAAGAGTCTTAGCCTTGGCAGCAACGGCAGCATCAAGGATGCTCTGTGTCAGAGCGATGAAGTCTTTACCGTTAGCAACGAAGTCGGTCTCGCACTTCAGGGCTATCATGGCAGAGAAACCATTGTCAGCCTTAACGAGTACACAGCCGTTAGATGTCTCGCGGTCGCTACGTTTAGCAGCGATAGCCTGACCCTTCTCACGGATGATTTGTACTGCCTTGTCAAAGTCGCCTTCAGCGTCTGTGAGGGCTTTTTTGCAATCTGCAAGACCGGCACCGGTCATCTTGCGGATTTTCTGTATATCAGCTATTGATACAGCCATAATTCGTATTTTCTATTTTAAGTTAGTTAAAATCAGATATTAAGCCTCAGCGGGAGCCTCTTCAGCTGTTTCTTCAGCCTTAGCAGCCTCTTCCTCTTTAGCAGGAGCATCCTTGCGAGCCTTGCGTGCGCGCTTCGGTTTGTCCTCTATAGCGTTAGCCTCAGCCTGCTCTTTTGCAGCTTTTTCGTCAGCCTTCTCTACCTTGCGCTCCTCAAGACCCTCTGCGATAGCAGCGCAGCAAGCGTTCAGGATAACCTCAACGCTGTCTTTTGCGTCGTCGTTAGCAGGAATCATGAAGTCAACATCCTTAGGATCAGAGTTGGTGTCAACGATTGCAAATACAGGAATACCCAGGCGGTTAGCCTCTTTAACTGCGATAGCCTCTTTCATAACGTCGATAACGAACAGAGCTGAAGGCAGACGAGTCAGGTCAGCAATAGAGCCGAGGTTCTTCTCGAGCTTAGCGCGCTGACGTGTGATCTGCAGAATCTCACGCTTAGAGAGATTTGAATAAGTTCCGTCGTTCATCAGTTTGTCGATGTTGGCCATCTTCTTAACAGCCTTGCGGATTGTCGGGAAGTTGGTGAGCATACCGCCCGGCCAGCGCTCGATAACGTAAGGCATGTTTACAGACGCAGCCTTCTCAGCTACAACGTCCTTTGTCTGTTTTTTAGTAGCAACGAACAGGATTTTCTTTCCTGACTTGGCAATCTGCTTCAGTGCGTCTGCAGCCTCGTCAATCTTGGCTACAGTCTTGTGAAGGTCGATGATGTGGATGCCGTTGCGCTCCATGAAGATATAAGGAGCCATTGCGGGGTTCCACTTACGTTTCAGGTGGCCAAAGTGGCAGCCAGCCTGCAATAACATATCAAAATTTGTTCTTGACATTTTCTTTTCTTTTTAATTGTTTTGTTTACTTTCTTTTTAGTTTTGTTAGAACCAACCGACAGGTAACCGCTCTGCGGCATTAGCACCGCGGCATGGCCATGAGCGCTTTCCGATTATCGCCGTTGTGGCGGGTCTTATCGGTTTAGATGCTAAACAATGTTCAGTCGGCAGACTTGGGGCTTCGCCGTACACAAGGTAAATAAAGCCTTGTGACGACGCTTCCACAGGCATGCCTTTATCTTTAGGAACAGTTTCCGCCAGATATTAACGCTTACTGAACTGGAAGCGACGGCGAGCCTTCGGACGACCCGGTTTCTTACGCTCAACGGCACGTGCGTCACGAGTAAGGAATCCGTGATCTTTCAGATTCTTCTTGTCTTCCTCGTTGATCTTAACGAGTGCGCGTGCAATGGCGAGGCGCAGAGCCTGGCTCTGACCTGTGAAACCACCACCATCGAGGTTCACCTTTATATCATATTTCTCAGCTACGTCAAGGAGCTGCAGCGGCTGCTTAACAACATACTGCAGAATAGCTGATGGGAAATATTCTGTAATGTCTTTCTTGTTTATTGTAATCTTGCCTGTACCTTCGCTTACGTAAACACGTGCCACGGCACTTTTACGGCGACCTATTGCATTAACTACTTCCATTATTGCTTAATTATTTATACTGGTTAATATCAATTGCTTTTGGCTGCTGAGCCTGCATATCGTGCTCTGTGCCATCGAATATATAAAGATTGTTCAAGATATGACGTCCGAGGCGGCCTTTTGGCAACATGCCTTTTACTGCGTGACGGATAATCTTGTCTGCACCGTCCTTGCGCTTGCGCAGCTCGGCAGGTGTGTTAAAGCGCTGACCGCCAGGATAACCAGTATAGCGGGTGTATACCTTGTCGGTTTCTTTCTTGCCAGTGAATACCACTTTAGCGGCATTGATGATGATTACGTTGTCACCACAATCTACGTGAGGAGTGAAATTAGGTTTGTACTTTCCACGCAGGATCTTGGCAACCTTAGAGCAAAGACGGCCAACTACCTGGTCTGTGGCATCGATAACAACCCACTCTTTCTTTGCTGTTTCCTTGTTTGCGGAAATAGTCTTGTAACTTAAAGTGTTCATTTTTAATTTTAAAATTACTACTAAAAAACGTTTTTAAATTCATTATTGCTTGAACGGCGATTCACTAACCGTCGCACTCGGCCAAAAGTACGACTATTAACACTCCGTTCTGGGGTTCTAAGAGTTATCCCCTAAATAATCGGTCTGCAAAGGTACATATTTTTATTATAACTTGTTCGCAGGGTAGGGCACTGGATGTTCTGTATTATATTTAATTAACTTAATTTAACTGCCGATGGGTGTCGTATGGCGTAAAACCTGATGCCTTTTCAGCTGAATAAGATGCGGTTCGGCTAAGCAAAAAGTAAAAAAACTATGTTTTTTATTTTGCTTTGCTCTCACCTTTCATTATCTTTGCCAACAGAAAGACAATCAGATTGTGGCGGCAGAATGTGCAGCTTTGGGCTTAGGCGTTGTTTGCATGCTGAATATGTAAGCGGGCCTGATGGTGCTGCGGCACTTGAAGCTTCTGCCGGATATCCAAATTTTTAAGACTATTTGTTATGCAGGCAATAATCCTAGCGGCCGGACTGGGGCGCAGACTTGGCGAATACACCAAGAACAACACTAAATGTATGGTAGAGGTCAACGGCGTGAAACTGATTGACCGTATGCTCGGACAGCTTGCGCGTCTTGACTTGCGGCGCGTGGTTATCGTTGTGGGATATAAGGGCAGTGAACTAAAGGCCCATATCGGCAACAGGTACGACGGCAGGCTCAACATTGAGTATGTGGAGAATCCTATATATAACAAGACAAACAATATTTATTCGCTTTCGCTGGCCAAGGAGCAGCTGCAGCAGGACGATACGCTGCTTATAGAGTCTGACCTTATTTTCTCCGACCGCATGCTGCCCATGATATTGAACGATCAGCATCAAAACCTTGCACTCGTGGCTAAATATGAGTCGTGGATGGACGGAACGATGGTAAGGATAGACAAGGAACGCAATATCGTGAACTTTGTCCCGAAGAAGGCTTTCAGGTTTGAGGATGTCGATGATTACTATAAAACGGTAAACATCTATAAGTTCAGCCGTGAGTTTTCGTGCCGTCAGTATGTTCCTTTCCTCGATGCTTACTGCAAGGCCTTGGGCAACAACGAATATTATGAGCAGGTGCTGCGCGTGATAACGCTGCTCGACAATTCTAACCTTAAGGCGCTTCCTGTTGGAAACGAGAAATGGTATGAGATTGACGACGTGCAGGACCTTGACATTGCCGAGACGCTCTTTGCCGAGGACGAGGAGATGATGCGCCGCTATAACTACCGCTACGGCGGTCATTGGCGTTTCCCGAAGATGCTCGACTTCTGCTATCTTGTCAACCCTTACTTCCCGCCCGAGCAGCTAACCGAGGAGATGAAGGCCAACTTTGACACGCTCATGCGCGAATATCCGTCGGGCATGTATGTCAACTCGCTGCTGGCCGGCAAGTATTTCGGCATCAGGCAGCAGTTTGTCGTCGTGGGCAACGGTGCGGCAGAGCTTATCAAGAGCCTCATGGAGCAGTCGGAAGGACTTACGGGCGTGGTGTTCCCTACGTTTGAGGAATATCCCCACCGCCTCAGTAAGGACGACATCGTGGCGTTTTATCCCGACAACAATGACCTGTCTTATACCGCCGACGACCTTATGCGTTTCTTTGAAGGCAGCGGCATAAAGAGTCTTCTGCTTATCAATCCCGACAATCCTTCAGGCAACTTCATTCCGGCAGACGATGTCCTGCGCCTTAGCCGCTGGTGCGCAGGTCAGGGCATAAGGCTCGTAGTAGACGAGTCGTTTGTCGACTTCAGCGATGACTTTGAGCATAACACGCTGCTGCGCAACTCAACGCTCGAGGACAATCCTCGCCTTGTTGTCATCAAGAGCATATCCAAGTCATACGGTGTGCCAGGTCTTCGCCTTGGCATAATGGCGTCTGCCAACGAGCAGCTTATCAGCCGTGTGAAGAAGGATGTAAGCATCTGGAACATCAATTCGTTTGCCGAGTTCTACATGCAGATATTCAACAAATATCAGGCTGACTACACCCAAGCCTGCCATAAGTTTATTAGCGAACGGGCACGTTTCATGAAGCGCTTGCAGACAGTGTCTTACATGCGTGTGCTGCCGTCGCAGGCCAACTATTTCTGCTGTGAGGTGCTTGGCAAGTTCACGTCGCACGAACTGGCAAAGAAACTCCTGGCGCAGTTTAATATAATGATAAAAGACTGCAACACTAAAACCTTCCTTGAGGGCAAGAACTTTGTCAGGATATCAGTGAGAGACACGGCCGACAACGACAGGCTTGTGGATGCACTGCTGGCTTTAGACAAACAATAACACAACAATACGCACGACATGAAAATATGTATCTGCGGAGGTGGAAACCTCGGACATGTAACAGCCGGATTTATTGCCGCAGCCGGCACTGATGAAGTGAGAATACTTACGCGCCGCCCGGCTCAGTGGGGCGAAACCTTGCTTGTCGACACTCCTGACCGTGGCACGCTCGAGGGCCGTCTGGCCTGCGTGTCGGCCGATGCCGCCGAGGTGGTGCCCGGTGCCGACATCGTTCTGCTCTGCCTTCCCGGCTTTTCGATAGAGTCTACGCTCAGCGAAATATGTCCGCATCTCTCTGCCTCCACGGTTGTGGGCAGCATAGTGTCGAGCACGGGCTTTTATTTCCATGCCAGGCGCCTGCTGCCTTCCGGCACACCTCTTTTCGGCTTTCAGCGCGTGCCCTTCATAGCCCGCACCTCGGAGTATGGCCACAGGGCGTCGCTCCTTGGGTATAAAAAGTCGCTGAGCATGGGCACGGACAACGTGGAGCATCCCGAACAGCTGCGTAGCGACATAGAGCGCCTCATGGCCACTCCTGTAACTCTTCTTGACAATATGTATGAGGTGAGTCTCACCAACAGCAATCCGCTGCTCCATCCCTCGCGTCTTTACAGCATGTGGAAAGACTGGAAGCCGGGTGATGTCTACAGCCGCAACAGCATGTTCTATGAGGAATGGACCGAAGAGGCGGCAGCCATTTATATCGCCATGGACAACGAGCTTAGCCTGCTGCTCCGTGTGCTTCCCGTTTCGCCCGGATGCATACCCGGCGTGCTCGAATATTACGAGAGCACCGACGCCGCCTCTCTTGCGGCAAAACTGCGCTCCATAGAAGCCTTCAAGGGCATACCGTCGCCAATGAAGAAGGTCGACGGGGGCTATGTTCCCGATTTCTCGAGCAGATATTTCACCGAGGACTTTCCCTACGGACTTGCCATAATACGCAATCTGGCAAAAGAAAAACATATACCTTGTCCGGTTATTGACAAGGTTTACGAGTGGGGAATGAGCAAGATTTCATGACCAGGTGTCAGTTGCGACAATACAAGAAAAGCCGGACAATGACCATTGCCCGGCTTTTCTTTTCTATTATGTCTAAATCGTTTTTTCTTTTTCTTGATGCTATTCGCCGTCTTTCGGCTCGTTGCCGTCGGTCCAGTAAGCCTCGAAGCTGTGGGTTACGCGCTGGTCCACGGGCGGCAGCTTCATATAGTCGCCGTAGGTGCGGCTCAGATAGTCTTTATATCCTGCCATGGTTTTATACATTTTTCCCTCAAACTCAATGTCAACGTCGCCCTCTATGTCCTTTGCCGGCATGCATCCCTTTACCGACGGCCCGGCTTCGGTCATGTTGGCAACGGTGTTTGTAGGCTCCCGTCTTACCACCATGCGCTCAATCATGCCGTTTAGCATGCCCACGGTTACGGGCAGCATCTTGTAGCAATAGTAGGCCAGTGCCGACTTCAGATAGTTTCTCTTTGAAATTTTGCATCGCCTTATCTTATACAGCAGCCGCTTGCGCTTGAATATGCGCTGCCTTTCGGCCTCGTTGTCGCTGACGTAGTCTACTGGGAATATGTCTACATAAACGCCAATCTGGTATCCTTCTGTTTCTGTCTCAACGAGCAGCGTGCGTGTGTCTACCACCTTTGCGAATGTGTAGAAGTAGTTTTTCTCCTTCTTCGGGTCGAGCACGCGGTAGCGTCCGCCAGCGTCAGTATAGAGTTTCACAAATCTGTCGTAGTCTTTTCTCGGCATATACAGGTCGAGGTCGTCGTCCCATGGTATGTATCCCTTGTGGCGCACGGCTCCTATAAGAGTGCCGCACGACAGAAAATACATTATGCCGTTGGCAGTGCAGAATCTGTGTATGTCGTCGAGTATGCCCGTCTGCACCTTGCGCAGTTCGGCTATGTCGGTAATTCGTTTCATATCTTTTCCGCGTAAATCAGTTTGATGCAAAGGTAATGCTTTTTTATGTTTTTGCCGCATGGCTTTGTAAAAAGTAGCTAAACATGGGCCGTCCTGCCGGGCGTTATGTGCCTGTTGGTGCAGGCGTTGAGGCCTGCATGGCGTCATCAGGTCAGCCGTACACCTTCTCGTAGCTTGTCTGCATCTGCCTTACGCCGAATTTTGCGGCGGCAAAGTCGTGTGCCATGCGGCCTAACTTGTCTTTGTCTTCCTTTGCCACAATGTCGTTGAATATGTGCATATAGGCGTCGATGCTGTTGCCGTTTACCTTCAGCGGCCAGTCATCGGGCAGGGTGTCGCGCAGTCCGGGACAGCTGTTGGCTATCACGGGCAGTCCCTCCATGCTTGACTCGAGCGACATTATGCTCAGACCTTCAAACACCGACGGCATAAGCAGATAGTCGAACGACGAAAGATATGCCGGCAGTCCGTGTATTGGTCCGCGCAGACTTACGTTGGGCAGTCCGCCAAGCTTGCTTTGCACAAAGGCGTGCATGCTGCCGTCGCCCACCACATGGAAGAAGAAACGGCCGTCGCCGCTCAGTCTGCTGATAATCTCCACAAGCACGTCGATGCCTTTCTGAGGTTCGAGCCGTCCGGCAAAAAGAATGTTCTTCTTGTCTTCAACAATTCCGTCAAACGGTTTCTGCGGCGAATGTGCCACGCCATTATATATAATAGGTGCTGTGTGGTGATATTCTGTGGCGTAGTTGTCGCGCACGGCTACGGATATGGCAATGTTTGAGTTGTTGCGTATAAAGAATTTCTCTACCTTCATTCCGGTCTTTTTCAGTCCTGTCCACAGCTGTGTGTTGTGTATTGTGCGCACCACCTTGCAGTGTCGGAGCAGCGTCGGGAATATCTTGAAGAACGAATAAACGGCAAGGTCGGGCATCTCGGTGTGGCTGTGTATCACGTCGGGGCGGTATTTCAGAAACAGAAAGATAAACCACAGCGGAAAGGTAACTGCGGCGAGACGTTCAAACAGATAGTGGAAATGCACTTCGGGCACGAATCCCCGGTGATATTTTATTCCGGCGTCTTCGAGTTCTTTTATAAAAACTTTGGTGAATGCCGAATGTGCGCGTATCAGTTCCACCACGTGATATTTAAAGTCGCTTGTCTGCGACTTGGCGATGTTCACGGCCACTCGCTCGGCTCCGCCCACATCGAAATGTGACACTATATGAAAAACTCGTTTCTTCTTATTTTGCATATCTGTTTATGGCAAAGTTGTTATATATGCAAAAATACGAAGAATAATTGAGAATGGAGAATTGAGAATGGAGAATTGGGAATTATGATTTGATTTTCAGTGTCTCAGTGGCTTCCGTGCCGTTGGGATATGTAGCAACGTGACTAATGTTTCGGCTGATTTTTCGCTGCGCTTATATCCGATAGATTTCAGAATATAAAATCAGAATACTGCAAGACTATTGTTTTCAGTGCGGCAGGATATGTAGCAACAAGACTAATGTGCCGGCTGATTTGTAATCTGCCGGAATTGAATATAAGGATTTGCAATCCGATTGCTTTATATTTCTAATTTATAGATATGAATTGCGGATTGAAAATTCTTATACTTTATGCTGTCGGAATATTTATATATTGTCTCAAATAATGACATTTTAACAATAGAAGGCATAGATGTCTTAAAATAAAATTTGAAATTAAAATATTATAATTTAAATAAAAATCCTTCTGTCTTTAGCTAAATGATTAGAAAATGCTAAAACTAAAAACAGAAGGATTTTTATGAGATAATTTATTTATACGTAATATTATCTATTTTCTATATATTTAAGGCGGCTTCATAAAAATAAATATTATTTAGTTATAATCATTCTTTTTGTGGCGATGATTTTTCCGTCAGTAATAAGACTATAAAGGTACATTCCATCATTTAAATTAGATGAAGATAATGATATTTGTATTTCACCGCGGTTTGCAATGTTGATTTTTTCAATTTGTTTCCCTGATAGGTCATAAATACATATTGTTGCATTCTTGATATTATCAGGAACGTATAATTTAATTTGTGATAATGTGGTAAAAGGATTAGGCGAGTTTTGCGATAACGATGGTTCAGAATAATTTGATGTGTTATCAATGTTTGTTGTTCCATTCGTATTGCTCTTCAATTCTTTTATTTCAGCTTTTAATTCATTTATAGATTGAACAAGCAATGGTATCATTTCTACGTAGTTGATGGATTTACTTCCGTCATCGTTTGTGTATACCAAATCAGGGTATATTTCTTCCAAACTCTCTGCCGATAATGCAAAATGTTGTTTTGCTAAATCTTGGCTTTCAATTAAAGTAGGTTTTGAGCTGGTTATAGCTGTATCACCATAATTTATTATGGCTTTAGCAGCTTTTGGCTCTATTTTATAATATGAAATAGCATTAAGCTTTGATAGTTTGTCGCTAATATATCCTGCATCGGAATTTAAACTTCTTGTTTCTGTAATAGCATTTGCTGATTGTCCTAATACTAATCCATTTATACTTCCTGTTACAGTAATATTACCTACTACTTTTGTGTTTCCATTAAAGTATCCTGCGTATCTGCCGTCAATATATGTGCCGTTTTCTGATGTATCTGTAGTTCCATATATACTTGCACCATTGTGTGCACCCATTATCCTGCCGAAAACGCCATAATTCCATCCTGATGTTGCATATCCTCCAACTCCAATAAGTCCAAATGAACGCCCGCTATCACGGTCTGTGTAAGTTGTTGAAAATACAGAACCCTTTAATCCAACAATAAAATTACTGTTTGTTCCATAATTTTCAAAATCTCCTGCAAATCCCCAATTATAATTGTTTCCTGTTGTTTTACAAAACATTCCGTTTTGTGCGCCTGTTGTGTATAAACTAAAGTCTGAAGCTCCTCCATCTCCAATAGAAAGTGAAGACAATGGAGTTTCTGTAGTTTTAATTGCGACGTTACCGCTGTTTGGGTCTACATTTATTTGAGCGTTTACATTTGAAACAAAGCATCCTATAATAGATGCAAATAAGACTAGTTTTTTCATAATATTTAATTTTATAGTTATTGATGCAAATATACAAATTTTTGATTTAACTTTTGTCTATTTTACAAAAATATTATAAATAAGAGAGTGCTGTTTTGGAAATTTTATTTATTTATGTTTACAATCGTCTTGACAACGTGATGAAGACAATAGAGTGTTTGACAAAGAATACGTTGGCTGACGATACGGAACTTTATGTCTTTTCAGACGGAGGCAAGGACGAAGCTTCATGGCAGCAGGTCAATGCTGTGCGCAATTTCTTCAGAACCGGCAGTTTTAACTTGAAAAAGGTTACGCTTATAGAACGTGAGGTCAACTATTATCTTGAGCGCAACATCATTGAAGGCATATCGCAGATATTGTCGGATTATGACAGAGTTATTGTTCTTGAGGATGATATTTGCACGTCGCCTTATTTTCTGGAATACATGAATGACGCGTTAGATTTTTATAAGGACACAAAAAGAGTGATGCACATAAGCGGCTTCACGCATCTTGATGTTCCGTATAAGGGTGATGTTTATTTCACACGCCATATGGCCGGTTGGGGGTGGGCCACATGGGCCGACCGATGGAACGGCAGTTTCGTTCATTTTAAGAGCCGTGAAGAGGCCTTGCACAAAATGACTCCGGACATGATAAGGCAGATAGAGTATGGCGGGCGTTTCCGTTGTCTTGAGTCGTTAGACCGTAACCCCATACCCTGGGATATCTGCTGGAACATAAACATACGCACAAACAACGGATTGTGCCTGAGTCCTACGCAGACATTGGTAAGAAACTGCGGTATAAACAACGGCACACACTTTCATTCTATGTCGGTGTTCGGCCATTATGAATACGACCGTGACTTTGTCTGTAGAAAGCTGGATGTCAGAAAGGATGTTGTTGAGGCCGATGATGAGGTGGAAAACCAGTTAAACTCTGCGGCCTTAACCGACCACGGATTCAGGTATAATCTGCTTGGAAAGATTGTCCGTTTCTTTTATGTCAGGTTTATTAAGTCCAAATCGCATTAATACGAAGAATAATTGAGAATGGAGAAATGAGAATGGAGAAATGAAGTTCGGCGCAAACCAATTAAGATTTGAGGATTTACATTATAGCTTGTCCGACGGATATGTAGCAACAAGACTATTGTTCCGGCTGATTTGTAATTGTCGTGCAAGCGAGAGCAGAAGCAAATTATATTTGGTTATGCCGAGCCCTACAAGCGGCATATACCAACAAGACTATTGTTCCGACGGATATGTAGCAACAAAGCTAATGTGCCGGCTGATTAGCATAGCCCGTAGGGCTACACTTTTGTAACCGGGTGTGGCGAAGCTTTGCGAAGCCACGCCCGGTTGTTCTGCTAAGATAAGCATGCACCCGAAGAGGTACTACTTTAAAACATGTATTCTAAGTGAGTGCCTTTTTATAACAAGTATCACCACTTCGGGTGATTTCCACATTTTTTTTGCATCCGTGGGTGTGCCACCCACGGTTACAGAAGTGTAGCCCTTCGGGCATCTCTTACCCGATGTGCCGGTTGATTTGTATACCGCCAGAACATTAGCTTTGCTGTTTCTCTACAATTTTGCCACACAGCTTTTTATAGCTTGTCCGCCGGATAAGCCACGCCCCATTCCTTGCGCAGGCTGTCCAGCAGCTCCATGATGCGTATTGTTTCTGCGTGCGGCATGTCCTCCGGCTCAATCATGCCTTTGCGTATGGCCTCCATGGCGGCATACACTTCATATTCATAGCCTGTGATTTGTGGCGGACAGGTGTATATGCCTGTCTGC